>Ga0308171_1000306_pt1 | contig 125194 bp, 104 predicted proteins | sample PhyGR1_FD_202135 | JGI IMG/M metagenome (GOLD analysis project Ga0308171, IMG submission 202135) | Phyllosphere microbial communities from UC Gill Tract Community Farm, Albany, California, United States - DLSLSG.R1 | ecosystem: Host-associated > Plants > Phyllosphere > Unclassified | place... | reverse complement strand
TCACGCAGCAGAATGCGGCCATGGTCGAGCAATCCACCGCCGCCAGCCATTCGCTGGCCCAGGAGGCCGACACCCTGGCCGCCTCGGTGTCGCGCTTCCGCACCGGCCAGGCCGCCGCCCCGGCCGCAGCCCCGACCCACCGGCCCGCTGCGGCGCCTGCCCGCCAGCCTCAGCCTGTGGCCCAGACCGTCGCTGCGCTGCGCAGCGGCGCCGGCGTCGCACGCAAGCCGGCCCTCGCCCTGGTCTCGGACGGCTGGGAGGAGTTCTGAATCGGACAGGGCGAAAGCGGGGGCTGACACGGCCCCCGCTTTCGCCTATATGACCGCTCACATCGTTAGACCGGCGTCCAACGGCGTCGTTTCAAGCGGCGGCCCGGACGGACCGCCGCTTTTGTTTTCTGGATCCATCCGGCGCCTGCGTGGCGGCCGGACAAAGAGTGAAGCCTTTGCGCGCCAAGACCGCTGAAGACCGCGCCCTGCTGGAGATGATCGACCCCGTGGCCGAGAGCCTGGGGCTGGCCGTCGTGCGCGTGCGCCTGATGGGCGGCACCCTGCGTCGCCGGCTGCAGATCATGGCCGAGCGCGTCGTCGACAACGACATCTCGGTCGAGGAATGCGCCCGTCTGTCGCGCGCCGTGTCGGAAGTGTTCGACGCCGCCGACCCGATTTCGGGCGAATATCTGCTGGAGGTGTCGTCCCCCGGCATCGACCGGCCGCTGACCCGCCTGCTGGACTTCCAGCTGTTCGAAGGCTTCGAGGCGCGCCTCGAGACCGACCGGATGGTCGAGGGCCGCAAGCGTTTCAAGGGCCTCCTGGCCGGCGTCGAAGGCGACAATGTCGCCATCGATCTGGACGGTGAAGACGACACGGCCCTGATTCCCTTCGAATGGGTTTCGGACGCCAAGCTGGTTCTGACCGACGAGCTGCTGAAGCGGGGCGCGGCCCTGCGTGCGGCGCGCGGCGAACCTGAAGACGACGGCCTGCCCCAGGATGCTTCCTCGGGCGAGGCTGAGACTGACGACACGACCAACACTCCGACCTCGACCAAGGACAAAGCCTGATGGCCGTCACCGGTATTTCCGCCAACCGCCTCGAACTGCTCTCCATCGCCGACGCCGTCGCGCGTGAGAAGAATATCGACAAGGAAATCGTCATCGAGGCGATCGAGGAGGCGATCCAGAAGGGCGCCAAGTCGCGTTACGGCGCACACCACGACATCCGCGCCAAGATCGACCACAAGACCGGCGAACTGTCGCTGACCCGCCACGTCACCATCGTGCCGGACGACTGGCAGCCGGAAGACGAGCTGGAGGAGTTCAACGACAGCGCCATGGTGCGCCTGAACGACGCCTCCAAGCGCGACCCGGAAGCTGAGGTCGGCAAGGAGTACGTCGAGACCCTGCCGCCGTTCGAATTCGGCCGCGTGCAGACGCAGATGGCGCGCCAGGTCGTGACCGGCAAGGTCCGCGAGGCCGAGCGCGCCAACCAGTACGAAGAGTTCAAGGATCGCGTCGGCGAGATCGTCAACGGCACGGTCAAGCGCGTCGAATACGGCAACACCATCGTCGACCTGGGCCGTGGCGAGGGCATCATGCGCCGCGACCAGTCGATCCCGCGCGAAGTGTTCAACGTCGGCGACCGCGTCCGCACCTACATCTACGACGTCCGTCCCGAGGCCAAGGGCCCGCAGGTCATGCTGAGCCGCGCCCACCCGGGCTTCATGGCCAAGCTGTTCGCGCAGGAAGTGCCGGAAGTCTATGACGGCGTGATCGAGATCCGCGCCGCCGCCCGTGACGCCGGTTCGCGCGCCAAGATGGCAGTCCTGTCGAACGACAGCTCGATCGACCCCGTCGGCGCCTGCGTCGGCATGCGCGGCAGCCGCGTTCAGGCGGTCGTCGCCGAACTGCAGGGCGAGAAGATCGACATCATCCAGTGGAACGACGACGAGCCCACCTTCATCGTCAACGCCCTGGCCCCGGCTGAAGTCGCCAAGGTGGTCATGGACGAAGACGCCGACCGCGTCGAAGTCGTGGTGCCCGACGAGCAGCTGTCGCTGGCCATCGGCCGTCGCGGCCAGAACGTGCGTCTGGCCTCGCAGCTGACCGGCTGGCAGATCGACATCATCACCGAGTCGCAGGACTCGGAACGTCGTCAGAAGGAGTTCGCCGAGCGAACCGTCCTGTTCCAGGAAGCCCTGGACGTCGACGAGACCATCGCCCAGCTGCTGGTCACCGAAGGCTTCGCCACGGTCGAGGATCTGGCCTTCGTCGACGCCTATGAAGTCGCGGAGATCGAAGGCTTCGACGAGGACACCGCCGAAGAACTGCAGACCCGCGCCCGCGAGTTCCTGGATCGCAAGGCCGCCGAACTCGACGCCAAGCGCGTGGCCCTGGGCGTCGAGGACGACGTCCTGGCCGTTCCGGGCGTGACCGGCGCCATCGCCGTCGCCCTGGGCGAAGGCGGCGTGAAGACAGTCGAGGATCTGGCTGACCTGGCCACGGATGAAATCCGCGGCGGCTACGAGGTCAAGAACGGCGAGCGGGTGAAGCTGCCGGGCGTGCTGGAAAGCTTCAACCTGTCGCAACAGGACGCCGAGCTGCTGATCCTGCAGGCTCGCGTGGCCGCTGGCTGGATCGACGCCTCGGAACTGCCGCAGGTGGAGGAGCCCGAGCCCGAGTATGAGGAAGAAATCTTCGCCGAAGCCGGTGAAGAGGCCGCCGAATACGAGGTCGAAGCCGTTGATGTCGATGCGGAGGTTCTCGACGAGGACCTCGAGCCGACCCAAGACGCGTGATGGGAGCCGCAGCTGTCCATGAACCCGAACGAGGCGCTGATCGATAGAGACCGTCAGGACCTGGTGACCCGCCAGGTTCTCGATGAATCTCGCCTGATCCGCTTCGTGCCGGCGCCGGACGGCTCGGTGGCCCCCGATCTCGCACGCAAACTGCCCGGCCGCGGTCTCTGGGTCGCGGCCGACCGCGCCTCGATCGAGACGGCGGTGAAGAAAAACCTGTTCGCCCGCTCGGCCAAGGCGCCGCTGAAACCGGCGGCGGACCTGGCCGACATGGTCGAAAAGCTGCTGGTTCGGCGCTGTCTCGACCAGTTGGGTCTTGCCCGGCGCGAAGGCGTGCTTATCTCTGGCTTCGAAAAGAGCGCCGCCGCCATTCGTGGCGGTCGGGCGGCCTGGGTCGTCGAGGCGTCGGACGGCGCGGCGGACGGCCGTGGCAAGCTTCTGGCCCTGGCGAAACACCCGTCCCCGGCGCCCAAAATCTGCGGTGCTTTCACGGCGGACGATTTGAGTTTGGCCCTTGGGCTGGAAAATGCGATACACGCCGTCCTGCTGAAGGGCGGGCGAGCTGATCGCTGGACCGTAGAGGTCGAGCGACTGGCGGGATTTCGACCTCTCCGTCCGGAGAGCTGGCGCCGGGTTGGCCCCGGCGACGGCGCTGGGGACGACCGGGGCGAGACCCCGGAACGAGAGCCTGAGGCTTTTGGCGGGCGAGGACCTGTTTCCTGACAAGGAAGCGGGACCACGCCCGGCTATGGGTGTTTGACGAGACGACGGCGGAATTCTCCGCCCCGAGTAAAGCGACCGGATGAGCGACGAAAACGACAAGACCGAAGACGGCAAGACCTCCGCAGACGCGCCTTCTCAAACGGGGCCGCGCGCTCCGCTGAGCCTGAAGCCGCGCGCCGCGGGATCGGTCTCGACCGGCACCGTGAAGCAGAGCTTCAGCCACGGCCGATCCAAGACCGTGGTCGTCGAGACGAAGCGCCGCGCCGGCGCGGTCCCCGGACATCAACGTCCGCAGGGCTTCGACGTCTCACGTCCGCGTGCTGATCAGGGCGGCGCCAACGCGCCGCGATCGAACGCGCCCCGCGGCGGTCCCGCCGGCGGCGGGCTGTCGATCGAGGAACAGGAGGCGCGTCGCCGCGCCATCGCCCTGGCCACGCAGGCGCAGGCCGAGCGCGCCCGCGCCGCCGACGCCGAGAAGGCCGCCCGCGAAGCCGCTCAACGCGATCAGGCCGCCGCCGCCGAGAAGGCCGCCAACGCCGCTCGCGCCGAAGCCGCCGCCGCACAGGCCGCTGCTGACGCCGCCCGCGCCGAGGCCTCCAAGCTGACGGCCGCCGCGCCGCCCGCCGCTTCGGCCAAGCCTGTTCCGCCCAAGGTGGAACTGCCCAAGGTGGAACTGCCGAAGCCGCTCGTGGCCGCCCCCACGCCAGCGCCCGTCCCGGCGCCGGCCGCTCCGGCTCCGCGTCCGGCCCCGCCGGCGCGTCCGGTGGTCAACTTCGGCCAGCGCACGCCCAAGATTCCGACCGGCCGCGCGCCGATCGAGCGTCCCGCCTTCGGCGGCCGCTCGGCCCGTGAACAGGCCATGGGCGAGGGCGAACGCCCCGCGTCCGACCGGCCCCAGGTCTCGGACCGTCCGCAAGGCGCTCGCCCGCAAGGCGATCGTCCGCAGGGCGGCCGTCCGGCCGCCAGCCAGACCGTCCGCTATTCGGCGCTGAACCCGAAACCGGCGCCCGGCGCCGCCCGTCCGGGCGCTGCGCGCACCGGTCCCGGCGGGCGTCCCGCCCCGAACGCGCCCCCGGCCACGCCCGACGTGGCGCGTCCCAGCCGCGCGCCGACGACCGGCTTCGGCCGTCCGATCCGTCCCGAGGATGACCGCGACAAGCGTTTCTCCGACGCCGGCAAGGCCGTGTCGCGCACCCGCGGCGAACCCAAGCGCCGCGAAGGCCGCCTGACCATCCAGTCGGTCGCCGGCGACGGCGACACCGCCGAGCGCATGCGCTCGCTGGCCTCGGTCCGCCGGGCTCGTGAACGCGAGAAGGAAAAGCGCAAGGGCGGGTCCACCGACGCGCCGCGCACCGCCCGTGAAGTCGTCGTTCCCGACGTCATCACCGTGCAGGAACTGTCCAACCGGATGGCCGTCCGCGGCGTCGACATCATCAAGTTCCTGATGCGTCAGGGCCTGATGATGAAGATCAACGACGTCATCGACTCGGATACTGCCGAGCTGGTGGCCGACGAGTTCGGCATGACGGTCAAGCGCGTGTCGGAATCCGACGTCGAAACCGGCTTCATCGCCGAGGCCGACGACGAGGGCGCCACCGCCCTGCGTCCGCCGGTCGTGGCCATCATGGGTCACGTCGACCACGGCAAGACCTCGCTGCTCGACGCCCTGCGCACCACGGACGTCGCCGGCGGCGAAGCGGGCGGCATCACCCAGCACATCGGCGCCTATCAGGTGCGTCTGGAAGACGGCCAACGGGTCACCTTCCTCGACACCCCGGGCCACGCCGCCTTCTCGGCGATGCGGGCGCGCGGCGCCAACGTCACCGACATCGTGGTTCTGGTCGTGGCGGCCGACGACGGCGTCATGCCGCAGACGATCGAAGCCATCCGTCACGCCCGTGCGGCCGGCGCCCCCCTGATCGTGGCGGTCAACAAGATCGACAAGCCCGACGCCAACTCGCTGAAGATCGTCAACGAGCTGCTGCAGCACGAAGTCATCGCGGAAAGCCTGGGCGGCGAAACCCAGATCATCGAGGTGTCGGCCAAGAACCGCATCAACCTCCAGGGTCTGCTCGACGCCATTCTGGTCCAGGCCGAGGTCATGGACCTGCGGGCCAACCCGGACCGTTCGGCCGAAGGCGTGGTCATCGAGGCCAAGCTGGACAAGGGTCGCGGCCCGGTGGCCACCGTCCTGGTCAAGCGCGGCACGCTGAAGCGCGGCGACATCGTCGTGGCTGGCTCCGCCTGGGGCAAGGCGCGCGCCCTGCTCGACGAACGCAACGCCCAACTGACCGAAGCCGGTCCCTCCGTTCCGGTCGAGATCCTCGGCCTGTCGGAAGCGCCGTCGCCGGGTGATGTCTTCGCCGTCGTCGAAAGCGAAGCCCGCGCTCGTGAACTGACCGAGTATCGCGAGCGTGCGCGCCGCGAGAAGAATCAGGTTTCGGGGGGTTCGGCCTCGCTGGTCGACATGATGTCCAAGCTGCAGTCCAAGAAGGTCAACGAGCTGCCGGTCCTCATCAAGGCCGACGTTCAGGGCTCGGCCGAGGCTATCGTCGGTTCGCTGGAGAAGATGGGCAACGACGAGGTCCGCGCCCGCACCATCTACTCGGGCGCCGGCGGCATCACCGAAAGCGACGTCAACCTGGCCAAGTCGGCCGGGGCGCCGATCCTCGGCTTCAACGTTCGGGCGTCCAAGCAGGCGCGCGATCTGGCCGAGCGTGAAGGCGTCGAGATCCGCTACTACTCGATCATCTACGACCTGCTGGACGACATGAAGGGCGTGCTCTCGGGCATGCTGCCGCCGCTCCAGCGCGAAACCTTCCTCGGCAACGCCAAGGTGCTGCAGGTCTTCGACATCACCAAGGTCGGCAAGATCGCCGGTTGCCGTGTCGCCGAAGGCGTGGTCCGCAAGGGCGCGCGCGTCCGCATCATCCGCGACGACGTGGTGGTGCTGGAACTGGGCGTGCTCAACACGCTCAAGCGCTTCAAGGACGAGGTCAACGAAGTCCCGTCGGGCCAGGAGTGCGGCATGCAGTTCCAGGGCTTCCAGGACATCAAGGAAGGCGACTACATCGAGTGCTTCACCGTCGAAGAGGTCAAGCGCACCCTCGACTAGGGGATGCTGGACTGACGAAAGCATCAGGGCGCGGTCTCGAAAGGGGCCGCGCCCTTTGTCTTGGGCGCGACGGCGAGAAGGCTTCACCTGGGGCGCGCGGGGTTCTAGGGTCGCGTCGTCGCCGGGGGGCGTTCATAGAGGGTCGCCATGCGCCGCCAACTTCTGATCTCGACCCTTGTCGCCGCATCCGCCGTGGCGGGAACGGCGGCCGCCGACACCCGCTTTCTGGCCTTTGACGCCCGCGACCGCACGACCCAGGCCCTGACGCGCGGCGTGACCCTGGAGATCGAGCGCGGCCTGTTCGGCGCCGTGGCGGTCCGCAACCTGTTTTCCAGCACCTCGCGCGGGTCGGCCAGGTTCGAGCGCGGCGGTCCCGACGCCGTGCGCCGCGCCCTGCCGGCGGGCGCCAGCGAGAGCGGCGTCTATTCCATCGTGCAGGAGGGCGACGGTCGCGGCCTGGCCCGCGCCCTCTGCCCCGGCGCCGACGAAACCTGGCTGGTGATCGGTCGCGTCAAGGCCGGGCGGCCCATGACCATGCAGGCGGTCGGGCGCTGGAGCGACGGCCAGTATCGCCACTGCGTGCAACTGAACTACGACTATCGCGGGGAATGGGCGACCCAGGCCGGCCCCGGGCCGGCGCGGGATGCGCCCGTGGCCTACGGCCCCAACTGACCGGAATGCCCGGCCGGTTTCTGATCGCGGCCCTGATCGGCCTGATCGCCGCCCTGGGGACCCTGACCCGACCGGGCGATCCCGCCCTCTATCCGGCCAGACCTGACCAGGCGAGCGTGACGGTCTATCTGCTCGACAATGGCTTCCACACGGATCTGGCCGTGCCGCGCGCGGCCTTGATGGAAGGAGGAGGGCCGTTGGCGGAGGCCCTGACCACCCTGGCGCCGGGCGACTGGGTCCTGATCGGTTGGGGCGACGCGAACTTCTATGTCGATCAGAGCCCGATCCAGGGGCGGCTGCTTGACGGGGCGCGGGCCTTCTTCAAGCCCGGCAACGCCTCGGTCGTCATGATGGCCCCCCAGGCTGCAGACCCGACAAGACGATTCAGGCCAGAGGACCGCCAGGCGCTGATGCTGTCATTGGCGGGCATGGCGGCCCTGCGGGCGCGGGTGCAGGCCTCGCTGATGACCGATGAAGCGGGGCGTCCGGCCCCGGCGGCGGCGCGACCCGGCGACGACGCCCGTTTCTTCGCCAGCCGCGAAACCTTCTGGATCGGCCATTTGTGCAATCACTGGACGGCGGAGCTTCTGTCAGCGGCGGGCCTGCCGATCCGGCCCTTCCGAACGGTGACTTCGGGCGAGGTCATGCGGACGGCGGGTCATGCGGCCAAGCTGGACTTGAAGCCCGTCCGCGACTAGACCGCGCCCTTCGCTTTTTCGGCCGGCGTCCGATCCCCGGCGAGCGAACAAGGGAGGCGCGCCATGAGCCGCAAACAACATACCCGCAACGCCACCGGTCCCCAGGGACCTTCGCAGCGCCAGCTGCGCGCCGGCGAGCTGATCCGTCACGCCCTGGTCGACGTCCTGCGCGAGCACGGCATCCACGACGAGGCCTTGGCCGGCGTGTCGATCACCGTGACCGAGGTGCGGCTGTCGCCCGACCTGAGGCACGCCACCTGTTTCGTCGAGCCCCTGGGCGCCGGCGTGGAAAGCGCCGAGACGGCGGGCCAGGAGTCGGTGATCATCAAGGCGCTGAACACCCACGCCAAATTCCTGCGCGGCCAGCTGGGTCGGCACATCGACATGAAATTCACCCCGGATCTGAAGTTCCGCCACGACGAGAGCTTCGACGCGGCCAACTATATGGATCGTCTGATGAACGATCCGCGCATACGCGCCGATCTGGAACGTCCGGAAAGCGACGACGAAGGCCAAGCTTGATGGCGCGCCGCAAGAAGGGCGAGATCGTCAACGGCTGGGTCTGCCTCGACAAGGCCTATGAGATGGGCTCGACCGAGGCGGTGACCAAGGTCCGTCGCCTGTTCGACGCCCAGAAGGCGGGTCACGCCGGGACGCTTGACCCTCTGGCCTCGGGCGTCCTGCCCATTGCGCTCGGCGAGGCGACCAAGACCGTCCCCTTCATGATGGAGGCCGAGAAGGTCTATCGCTTCACCATCCACTGGGGCATCTCCACCGACAGCATCGACCGCGAGGGCGAGATCATCGGCCGCTCGGACGTGCGGCCCTCGGTCGAGGCGGTAAAGGCGGCCCTGCCGACCTTCGTCGGCGAGATCGATCAGGTCCCGCCCCAGTTCTCGGCCATCCGCGTCAACGGCGAGCGCGCCTATGACCTGGCCCGGGACGGGGCCGAGTTCGAGCTGGAGGCCCGCAAGGTGATGATCCACGAGGCGGCCGTGACCGACGCGCCGGACGCCGACCACGTCGAAATCACCATGCGCACGGGTAAGGGCGTCTATGTCCGCTCGCTGGCCCGCGACCTGGCCGTCATGCTGGGCGCCGAGGGGCATGTTTCGGCCCTGCGGCGCGAGCGGGTGGGGCCGTTCTCGACCGAGAACGCCGTCACTCTGGATTTTCTCGTCGATCTGGCGCATAAGGGCGCCGCCTTGGAAGGCTTGCTGCCCGTTTCGACCGCTCTGGACGACATCCCGGATCTGGCCGTCACGGAACAGGACGCCTTCTCGCTGAGGCAGGGACGGCCGATCGTTCTGCTCCCCCGTCAGGTTGAGACCTTGAAGAGCCAGCTTTCAGCCGGTTCGCGCACGGTGTCGGCCTTCGTGGGAGAGACCCTCGTCGCACTCTGCACCATGCGGGCCGGACGGCTAGAACCCGACCGTGTTTTCAATCTCCCCTAGCGCTCGTTTTCGAGCGGCGCGACAGGGCTCCAACATGGAGACTCTCGATGTCGATTACGGCTCAACGCAAGGGCGAAGTCATCGCTGACAACGCCCGTTCGGCTGCAGACACCGGCTCGGCCGAGGTTCAGGTCGCGATCCTTTCGGAACGCATCGCCAACCTGACCGAGCACTTCAAGACCCACAAGAAAGACAACCACTCGCGTCGCGGCCTGCTCAAGATGGTCTCGCAGCGTCGTCGTCTTCTTGACCACCTGACCAAGGTTGATCGTGAGCGTTACACCGCTCTGATCGCCAAGCTGGGCCTGCGTCGCTAAGGCGGCCGACCGGCAGCGGATAGATTTCTCGAGGCGCGGGCGGACACGTCCGCGCCTCGTTCCGCACCTAAGAGCCTTTTCCGAGGCGGACGCGGTCCGCTTCGAGAAGCGCTCGGACCAACGAGCTTCCTGCGCGCCGCAGGTCTTGAAACGGCGCAGACGCGAGGGCCATGAAGGCGGTCCTCACTCCACCCGCCCGGCCGCGAAGCGCCGCCGGGTTCATCGGGAACCGTGGGACGATAAAGCCTGCCGCTCCGCCCCCGCCGGGAATACGCCCGCCGGGATCTGAAAGAAGAAAAATGTTCGATATCAAACGCAAGACGATCGAGTGGGCCGGCCGCCCGCTGACGCTGGAAACCGGCCGCATCGCCCGTCAGGCTGACGGCGCCGTGCTGGCGACCTACGGCGAGACCGTGGTTCTGGCCACCGTCGTCTATGGCCGCCAGCCCAAGCCGGGCCTGGACTTCTTCCCCCTGACCGTCAACTACCAGGAAAAGACGTTCGCCGCCGGCAAGATCCCGGGCGGCTACTTCAAGCGTGAAGGTCGTCCGTCGGAGAAAGAGACCCTGGTCTCGCGCCTGATCGACCGTCCGATCCGCCCCCTGTTCGTCAAGGGCTTCAAGAACGAGACCCAGGTCGTCATCACCGTGCTGCAGCACGACATGGAGAACGACCCGGACATCGTCGGCATGGTCGCCGCCTCGGCCGCCCTGACCATCTCGGGCGTGCCCTTCATGGGTCCGATCGGCGCCGCGCGCGTCGGCCTGATCGACGGCGAGCTGGTGCTGAACCCCGCCATCGACACCCTGGCTGATTCCACGCTCGACCTGGTCGTCGCCGGTACGCAAGACGCCCTGATGATGGTCGAATCCGAAGCCAAGGAGCTGTCGGAAGAGAAGATGCTCGAGGCCCTGATGTTCGCGCATGCGGGCATGCAGCCGGTCATCGACGCCATCATCGAACTGGCCGAACACGCCGCCAAGGAGCCCTTCGACTTCCAGGCTGAAGACCACTCCGACGTCGTCGCCTCGATCAAGTCGCTGGTCGGCGAGGACATCAAGTCCGCCTATGCTCACCCGGGCAAGTATGAGCGCCGCTCGGGCGTCGATGCGGCCAAGAAGACCGCCGCCGCCAAGCTGGTGAAGACCGACGAGAACCCCGAGGGCGTTGACTCGTCCAAGTTCTCGGCCGCCTTCAAGGAATGCGAAGCCGACGTCCTGCGTCGCGACATCATCGAGAACGCCCACCGCGTCGACGGCCGCGCCCTCGACAAGGTCCGCGCCATCGTCTCGGAAGTCGGCGTCCTGCCGCGCACCCACGGTTCGTCGCTGTTCACGCGCGGCGAAACCCAGGCCCTGGTCGTCGCCACGCTCGGCACCGGCGAGGACGAGCAGTACATCGACAGCCTGTCGGGCACGTACAAGGAATCCTTCCTGCTGCACTACAACTTCCCCCCCTATTCGGTGGGTGAAGCGGGCCGCATGGGTTCGCCCGGCCGTCGCGAAATCGGTCACGGCAAGCTGGCCTGGCGCGCGATCCGTCCGATGCTGCCGACCAAGGAAGACTTCCCCTACACCATCCGTCTGGTCTCCGAGATCACCGAGTCCAACGGCTCGTCCTCGATGGCCACGGTCTGCGGTTCGTCGCTGGCCCTGATGGACGCCGGCGTGCCGCTGATCCGCCCGGTCTCGGGCATCGCCATGGGTCTGATCCTGGAGCCGTCGGGCGAGTTCGCCATCCTGTCCGACATCCTGGGCGACGAAGATCACCTGGGCGACATGGACTTCAAGGTCGCGGGCACCTCGGAAGGCATCACCAGCCTTCAGATGGACATCAAGGTCGCCGGCATCACCAAGGAGATCATGGAGCAGGCTCTGACGCAGGCCTCGGCCGGCCGCCTCCACATCCTCGACGAAATGTCGAAGGCCATGGACGCCCCGCGCGCCGAGCTGGGCGAGCACGCTCCCAAGATCGAAACCATCAAGATCCCGGTCGACAAGATCCGTGAAGTGATCGGTTCGGGCGGCAAGGTCATCCGCGAGATCGTCGAGAAGACCGGCGCCAAGATCGACATCGGCGATGACGGCACCATCAAGGTCGCCGCCAACGACCAGGAGAAGATCGACGCCGCCAAGGCCTGGATCCAGTCCATCGCCTCGGAACCCGAGCTGGGCATGATCTACTCCGGCAAGGTCGTGAAGGTCGTCGACTTCGGCGCCTTCGTGAACTTCTTCGGCGCCAAGGACGGCCTGGTCCACGTGTCCCAGATCGCTCTGGAACGCGTCGCCAACCCGGCCGACGTCCTGTCGGAAGGTCAAGAGGTGAAGGTCAAGTTCCTGGGCTTCGACGATCGCGGCAAGACCAAGCTGTCGATGAAGGTCGTCGATCAGGAAACCGGCGAAGACATCACCGACAAGATCAACGCCGAGCGCGCTGAACGCGGTGAGCCGGCTCTGTCGGACGACACCGGCGGCCGTCCCAAGCGTGAAGGCGACCGCAACGGCGGCGACCGCGGCCGTCGCCGTCGCGACTAGGCCTCGACCTTACGGTTGAAATGAAGAAGGCCCCGCTGGAAACAGCGGGGCCTTTGTCGTTTGAGGGTTCCGCCGGTATCTGTGGCGCATGACGCAGGATGAAGACGGGCGAGACGCCGGATCGACCGACTATAGCCGGGGCAAGGGCGGTCAGGCCCTGGGCGCGCGACTTCGCCGCCTGTCGGAGCGGATCGACAGCGACGGCACGCGCATCTACGCCGCTCGGGGCGTGGTGTTCGAACAGCGCTGGTTCGGCGTGCTGAACCAGATGATCCTCAAGGGGCCCACCACGGTCGGCGAGATCGCAGCGGCCTTGCAGATCACCCACGTCTCGGTAAGCCAGTCGTGCCGCTCGTTGCAAAAGGCGGGGATCATCCGCTCGGCCCCCGACCCGGTCGACGCTCGGCGACGCACCCTGTCCCTGACCCCGGCCGGCGACGCCCTGGTCGAACGGCTGACGCCGCTGTGGCAGGCCTTCAACGCTGCAGCGGCGGAGCTCAACGAAGAGGCCGGCAATGTCGTGGCGCTGCTCGACCGGCTCGACGACGCCCTTGCGCGAAAATCCATGTTCGAGCGCATCAGCGAGCGCATTGACGGCCGTTCTTCCAACGGCAGTTGACGAAGTATGTAGCTGCCTACATATTTCTCTTGCGGACGAACCGCGTGTGAATGAGGCGAGCTTCATGACCTGGACCACCCACCGACGCGCCTTCCTTGCGGCCTCCGCTGCTGTGGCGCTTGCACCCAGCGTCGCGCGCGCCGCGCAGGCAGCGCCAACCGGGAATGACGAGATCGCGCGCCTCTATCGCAGCGCCATGGTCATCGACGGCAACCTGGTCGGCCCGTTTGACGACGCCGCGCCGCTGGACCGCGCCACGGCGGATCAGGTGCTGGGTTCCGGCCTGACCGCCTTCAAGATGAGCATCGGCGGATCGTCCGGCGAGTTCGATGCGGTCAACAGCGACATCGCCGCCTTCGACAAGGCGATCGCGCTCAGCCCGGACGTCTACATGAAGATCGCGACGGCCGAGGACCTGCTGGTCGCCAAGCGAACCCGACGGGTCGGCGTCATCTATTCTTTCGAGGACGCAGGCATGCTGGACGGCAAGCCGGCCAATATCGACCACTTCAGCGCCCTGGGCGTGCGGGTCATGCAACTGGGCTACAATGGCGTCTCGCCCTTCGCTTCAGGCGTCATGGCGCCTCAGCCCTCGGCCGGTCTGACCCCCCTGGGACATGAGGCGGTCGGCCGCATGAACGCCTGCGGCGTGACGCTGGACCTCAGCCATGCCGACGAACGTTCCAGCCTGGAGGCCGTGGCCGCCTCGACCCGCCCGGTCGCCATCACACACGCCGGTTGCCACTCGGCCTACGCCCATCCCCGCAACAAGAGCGACGCTGTGCTGCGCGCCGTGGCCGAAGGCGGCGGCGTGGTCGGCATCTATGGGCTCAGCTACATCAGCGCCGGCCCCGAACAGCAGTCGCTGGACGACTACATGGCCCACATGCTGCACGCCCTGTCGGTGTGCGGCGAGGATCATGTCGGCATCGGCAGCGACGCCATTCTGACCCCGTTCGACACCTCGCCCGAGAGCATGGCCGAATGGGACGCCTCGATCGCCGCCCGCAAGGCCGCCGGGGTGTCCGCGCCCGGCGAAGGTCGTCCGCCGTTCGTCACCGGCCTGAACAGGGCCGACCGGCCCGCGGTCATCGCCCGCGCCCTGCTGGAGCGTGGCCAGCCCGTGCGGGTCGTTGAAAAAGTGCTCGGCGCCAACTTCCAGCGGGTCTTCTCCGAGACCTGGCGAGCTTAGGCCGCGCATTCCTTCGGCTTGGCTTCATCCGGGCCGTACATGGCGCAGGATCGGTCGATCTCGCCCTGGATCATGGCGCAGGGGTTGGCGACGTTGCAGGGCGGGCGGGTGGCGGGGCTGACCTGGATGCAGCGTTCGACCAGACGTTTTGCGCGGGCCTCGCCGATCTCGGCAAGGCAGGAGCCAGGCTCGCCCGCAGGTTCGGCGGCGGGTTCGGAGACGACAGGCTCTGGCTTGAGTTCGGTCTTGGGCTTGGGCGGCGCGGCCGGGGCGGGCGCCGGCGTCGGCTCGGCCGTGTAGGGCACAGCGTCGATCGGCTCTTGCGACAACTTGGCGTCGGCGCCTGCGCTCGAGGTATCGGCGGGGGCAGGCTGCGGCTGGCCGCACCCGGCCAGAGCGAGCGACAGGGCCAGAAGGGAGGCGGCGAGGGCGGGGCGCTTCATGGGGGGCATGGGGCGGGGGTCTCCGTTCGCAGAAGGCCCCACCATGCCTTGATCGGCCCTCGCGGCCTAGTCCTTGGTTAGCGTCCCCGCCTACTTGCCGAGCGCCGCGCGTTGCAGGGCGAACAGGTCGGCGCAGCCGATCTCGGCCAGTTGGAACAGGCGGTCGAACTCGGGACGGCTGAAGCCGCGCTTCTCGCCCGTGGCCTGGATTTCGACGATGCCGCCGGCGCCGGTCAGGACGAAGTTGCTGTCGGCCTCGGCGGTGGAGTCTTCCTCATAGTCGAGGTCCAGCACCGGCAGGTCGTTGAAGATGCCGCAGGATACGGCCGCCACCTGATCAAGGACGGGGTTGGTCTTCAGCACGCCCTCGTCGGTCAGGTAGTTGAGGGCCGCCGACATGGCGACCCAGGCGCCGGTGATCGAGGCGGTGCGGGTGCCGCCGTCGGCCTGGATGACGTCGCAGTCGATCAGGACCTGACGCTCGCCGAGCGCCTTCAGGTCCACCACAGCGCGGAGCGAACGGCCGATCAGGCGCTGGATTTCCTGGGTGCGGCCCGACTGCTTGCCGGCGGCGGCTTCACGACGACCGCGCGTGTGGGTGGCGCGGGGCAGCATGCCGTATTCGGCCGTGACCCAGCCCTGGCCGGTGTTGCGCATCCAGCCCGGCACCTTTTCCTCGATCGAGGCGGTGCACAGGACCTTGGTGTGGCCGAACGAGACCAGGCACGAGCCCTCGGCGTAGCGGTTGACGCCGGTTTCCAGCGTGACGGCGCGGAGTTGTTCGGGGGTGCGTTCAGACGGGCGCATGGGATTTCCTTGGAACCTGAGTGGCGCGTGCTTATCCTGAAACGGTGAGCCTGTATGCCCCCCACCCGTCGCCGTTCGGAAGCGCCCCCGCCGGGTTGGGGACGCTGGACGCCCGTGCGCGCGATATCTTCCGTCGCATCGTCGAGACCTATCTGGAAACGGGCGAGCCGGTCGGATCGCGCACCATCTCGCGCGGCGGGCTGGCGCTGTCGCCCGCGTCGATCCGCAACACCATGCAGGACCTGACGATGGCGGGCCTGCTGGCCTCGCCGCACACCTCGTCCGGACGGGTGCCGACCCATGCAGGTCTGCGCCTCTTCGTCGACGGCCTGCTGGAGGTCGGCGACATCGGTCAGGACGAGCGACGCGAGATCGACGCGCGTCTGGCCGGCAAGGGGCGGAATTTCGAAGAGGCGCTGGACGCCGCCACCAACCTGCTGTCCGGCCTGGCCGGCGGGGCGGGCATCGTCGCCAGCCCGGTGCGAGACGCAGGCGTCAAGCACGTCGAGTTCGTGGCCCTGGGCCATGATCAGGCCCTGGCGGTTCTGGTCGGCGACGACGGCACCATCGAGAACCGGCTGATGCCCCTGTCGGCGGGGGTCACGCCCTCGACCCTGACCGAGGCCTCCAACTTCCTCAACGCCCGGCTGAAGGGCCGCCCCCTGGCCGAGGCGCGCACCGAGATGAGCGCCGAGCTGGACGCCGCCCGACGCGAGCTGAACGTGGCCGCCGCCCGTCTGGTCGAGGACGGTCTGGCCGCCTGGTCCGGCGGGGGCGAGCGTGATCGCGCCCTGATCGTGCGCGGCCGGGCCAACCTGTTGCAGGACGCCCAGGCGGTCGAGGATCTGGAGCGGGTCCGCGTCCTGTTCGACGACCTGGAGCAGAAGGAACAGCTGATAGGCCTGCTCGACGGGGTCGGCGCGGCCCAGGGGGTGCGCATCTTCATCGGCGCCGAAACACGCTTGTTTTCGCTTTCGGGTTCCGCCGTGATCGCGGCGCCCTATATGACGGGTCGGCAGCGGATGCTGGGCGCCATCGGCGTTATCGGCCCTGCAAGACTGAACTATGCCCGTGTCATACCGTTGGTGGACTATACCGCCCGGGTGCTGGGCCGGATTCTGGACGGACAAGAGACGTGAACGACATCAACGACGAGACCCGGGACCAACTCGAGCAGGACATGGGAGAGGCCGCCATCGACGCCACAGTTGAAGGCGCGGACGACGGCGACATGGCCGTGGTCGACGCCCTGATCGCCGAGCGCGACCAGTGGAAGGACCGCGCCCTGCGCGCCGTGGCCGACGCCGAGAACACCAAGCGCCGCGCCGAGACCCAGGCCAACGACGCCCGCGCCTACGCCATCCAGCGCTTCGCCAAGGACCTGCTGGGCGTGGCCGACACCCTGGAGCGCGGACTGATGTCGGCTCCCAAGGTGCTGGAGACTGCTGAGGCCGACAGCGCTGCGGCGGCCATGGTCACCGGCCTGGAGCTGACGCAGAAATCCCTGCTGTCGGCCTTTGAATCCAACGGCCTGACGCGCGTCGCGCCCGAGCCGGGCGAGGCTTTCGATCCCCATCTGCATCAGGCTGTGATGGAGCAGCCGTCGGACAGCGTGCCGGGCGGCACGGTGATCCAGACCCTGCAGCCCGGCTACGCCCTGTTCGGCCGCACCGTGCGCGCCGCCATGGTGGCGGTCGCGGCCAAGGGCTCGGGCCCGGCCTCGGGCGGCGCCTATTCGGAAGCCAATACGACCGGCGGGAATTTCGACGCCAAGGCGTGAGCTTCGGTTGATTGAGAACGGGAAGGCCCGGAGCAGACGCTCCGGGCCTTTTTCATTTCGGCGGTTCCCAAACCCCGCTCACCCCGGCGGACGCCGGGGTCCAGTTCTTTGGCTTCAATCTATGTGCGTGGCTCTCACTGGATCCCGGCGTCCGCCGGGATGAGCGGTAGAGGTCAGTGCTTCAGCTTCTGCTCGAACAGGGCCAGCAACCTTGCCCACCCATCCTTGGCGTCCGCCTCGCGGTAGCTGGCGCGGTAGTCGGCGTGGAAGCCGTGCGGGGCGTCAGGATAGAGGATGATCTGGCTGTCGGTCTTGCCGGCGGCGGCGAGGGCGTCGTTCATCGCCTTGACCGTGTCGTTGGGGATCCCGCCGTCCTGTCCGCCATAGAGACCCAGGACCGGGGCCTTGAGGTCGGCGGCCAGATTGGCGGGCCAGGGGCGTCCGGCGGCGGCCTGCGCTTCGGTGGCCGTGGCGGCGGGGGCCAGACGGCCGTACCAGGCGACCCCGGCGTCCAGCCCGGGGAAGCGGGCCAAGGCCTGCCACACCACCTTGCCGCCCCAGCAGAAGCCGGTGATCCCGACCTTGCCCGCATTGGCCCAGGACTGAAGGCCGATCCATTCCAGCGCAGCGGCTACGTCGCCCATGACCTGTTCGTAGCCCGCGGTCGCGACGATCTGCTGGATGCGCGTCATGTCGCTGAGCGGGGCTGGGTCTTCCTCACGCACGAAGAAGGCGGGGGCGATGGCGGCGTAGCCCGCCTTGGCCAGGCGGCGGCAGACGTCGCGGATGTATTCGTGCACGCCGAAGATCTCGGACACGACGATGACGACGGGGAAGGGGCCCTCGCCCTCGGGCCGGGCGACATAGGCGGGCAGGTCGAAGCCGTCGGGCGCGGGCCAGGAGACGGTCGCGGTGGTCAGGCCGGCGCTGTCGGTGGTGATGGGACTGGCCGCCTGGCTCAGGGCGGCCGGAGCATAGGCCGCGAAGGCGACGCCGCCGAGGGTCGCCATGCCCAGGCTGCGGCGGCTGGGGGCGATCTGGTCGGCGCTCAGGCCCTCGGGCCGGGTGATCAGGGTCATCGCGGGTCTCCGGTGCGCGTCAAAATGAGGTGGGGACTGTGACCCGGCTTTGACGTCGCCGTCGAGTCCTGATCAGCGCGCCCGCCTCAGCGTCAGATTGATCCGCCCGCCGCCGGGAACCAGTTGCGACGACCCCGCCAGCAGCCGGTCGATCCCGTGCCGCGCCAGCCGGGCCGGCCCCGTCAGGGCGCAGACGTCGCCGGAGGCCAGCTTCAGGCTCTGGGTCCTGCCGCCTTCGGCGGGGCCGATGCGGAACACCGCGGTATCGCCCAGCGACACCGACAGGACCGGCGCGTGCAGGTCGGCCTCGTCCCGGTCCTGATGCAGGCCCATCTTCGCCTTGTGGCGATAGAGGTTGACCAGACAGGCGTCGGGCGGCTGGGGCCAGCCGGCCAGGGCGTCCCAGAGGTCGAGCAGGGTCTGCGGCATCGGCGGCCAGGAATGCTCGGTGATCGGATGGGTCGGCTGATAGCGATATCCCGCCCGGTCCGAGACCCAGGCCAGCGGCCCCATGCCGGTCATCTCGACGGAAAAGGGCCGACCGCCGGGTGTGACGGGGCGATAGAAGGGCGCGGTTTGCGCCGCCGCCAGCACCTCGGCCAGCAGGGCCTGTTGGGCTTCTGCGTCCAGTGCGTTGGGCCACAGGCGAAAGCCGGGCAGGCCGGTCGGGGTTTCGCGAGGCGGAGACATGTTCCCCGTTTAAGACCCATCCCTCAGTGGGAGAAGCGTCTCGTCCATCCTTGCCGTCATTCCGGGGCGCGAAGCGAACCCGGAACCCAGGCGTCCAACATCCCGCCGAGTCGTCCGCGGATCCAGCGACTGGGCCCCGGATCGTCCCTTCGGGCCGTCCGGGGTGACGGCGGGGGTGCAGGCTTCGCTCTTGGAGGCTCGAGCCCTCAGCCGCCGGGAGAGGGTCTATTGCGGGAAACGGCGCCGAATCCGCCCCGAACCGCATGAAACCCTTGCAGCCCCTGCGGTCTTTCCCATATCCGGGCCTGTCCGGAAGAAACCCCGAAATTCTTGGGGCTTTCGACCGAAACCATTCAACCCGCCCGACCGGATGTCCGGGACGGCTTTCAGCCCAACTGGGGGCGGTCACGCGCGGCGCTTTTCGAAGGCCGCCGCATCGCCCGCCGCAAGGAGTGAAAAGACAAGCTCATGGCCAAGATCATCGGCATCGACCTCGGCACGACCAACTCGTGCGTGGCCGTCATGGACGGCAAGAACCCCAAGGTCATCGAGAACGCCGAAGGCAACCGCACGACCCCGTCGGTCGTGGCGATCCAGGACAGCGGCGAGGTCCTCGTCGGCCAGCCTGCGCGTCGCCAGGCGGTCACGAACCCGACCAACACCTTCTTCGCCATCAAGCGCCTGATCGGCCGCAATTTCGATGACCCGGTGGTGGCCAAGGACAAGGGCATGGTGCCCTACGAGATCGTCAAGGGCCCGACGGGCGACGCCTGGGTGCGCGCCCACGGCAAGGACTATTCGCCGCAACAGGTCTCGGCCTTCACCCTCGGCAAGATGAAGGAGGCCGCAGAGGCCTACCTCGGCGAGACCGTGACCCAGGCCGTGATCACCGTTCCGGCCTACTTCAACGACGCCCAGCGTCAGGCGACCAAGGACGCCGGCAAGATCGCCGGCCTGGAAGTCCTGCGCATCATCAACGAGCCGACCGCCGCCGCCCTGGCCTATGGCCTGGAGAAGCACGAAGGCCAGAAGATCGCCGTCTATGACCTGGGCGGCGGCACCTTCGACGTCTCGATCCTGGAGATCGGCGACGGCGTCTTCGAGGTGAAGTCGACCAACGGCGACACCTTCCTGGGCGGCGAGGACTTCGACCTGCGTCTGGTCGATTACCTGGCCGATGAGTTCAAGAAGGAACAGGGCGTCGATCTGCGGACCGACAAGCTGGCCCTGCAGCGCCTGAAGGAAGAAGCCGAGAAGGCCAAGAAGGAGCTGTCCTCGACGGCTCAGTACGAGGTCAACCTGCCGTTCATCACCATGAACGCCTCGGGCCCGCTTCACCTGAACATCAAGCTGTCGCGCGCCAAGCTGGAAGCCCTGGTCGACGACCTGATCCAGCGCACGATCGAGCCCTGCAAGAAGGCCCTGGCCGACGCCGGTCTGAAGGCTGGCGACATCGACGAGGTCGTTCTGGTCGGCGGCATGACTCGCATGCCCAAGGTCGTGGAAGCCGTGAAGGCCTTCTTCGGCAAGGAGCCGCACAAGGGCGTGAACCCTGACGAAGTCGTGGCCCTGGGCGCCGCCGTTCAGGCCGGCGTTCTGCAAGGCGACGTCAAGGACGTGCTGCTGCTGGACGTGACCCCGCTGACCCTGGGCATCGAAACCCTGGGCGGCGTCTTCACCCCGCTGATCGAGCGCAACACCACCATCCCCACCAAGAAGAGCCAGGTCTTCTCGACCGCTGACGACAACCAGTCGGCCGTGACGATCCGGGTCTTCCAGGGCGAGCGGCCGATGGCGTCGGACAACAAGGTCCTGGGTCAGTTCGACCTGATGGGCATCCCGCCGGCGCCGCGCGGCATGCCGCAGATCGAGGTCGCCTTCGACATCGACGCCAACGGCATCGTGCATGTGACGGCCAAGGACAAGGCTACCAACAAGGAACAGTCGATCCGCATCCAGGCCAACGGCGGCCTGTCGGACGCCGACATCGACAAGATGGTCAAGGAAGCCGAGGCCAACGCCGCGGCCGACAAGACCCGCAAGGAACTGGTCGAGGCCCAGAACGGCGCCGACAGCCTGATCCACTCGACCGAAAAGGCCCTGTCGGAACACGGCGACAAGGTCGACGACGCCACCAAGGCGACCATCCAGTCGGCCCTGGACGACCTGAAGTCGGCCAAGGACAGCTCGGACCCGGAAGCCATCCGCGAGAAGACCAACACCCTGGCCCAGGCCTCGATGAAGCTGGGCGAGGCCATGTACGCCTCGCAGCAGGGCGCCGGTGAAGACGGCGCTTCGGCCGACGCCCCCGCCGACGACGGCGTGGTCGACGCCGAGTTCGAGGAAGTCTCGGACGCTGACGACGACAAGAAGAACGCGTAACGAAACGCGGCTCATGACGACCGGCCCCGCTTGCCAGACGGCAGGCGGGGCCGTTTCATAAAACTTGCATCATTCGGCCGGGCGCCCATGTCAGCAGGCATGGCCATCTGGTCACCCGCGACCGCCTGATCCTCGGCTCAACCGGGACGGCGGACGCCGCGAGAAAGTAAGAGGACGAACGCCTGATGGCGCAGCGTGACTATTACGAAATTCTGGGGGTCGAGCGGACCATCGACGCGCCGGGCCTGAAGTCGGCCTATCGCAAGCTGGCCATGATCCACCATCCGGATCGCAACGGCGGCTCGGAAGAATCCCTCGCCCAGTTCAAGGAGATATCCGAGGCCTATACGGTCCTGTCGGACGATCAGAAACGCGCGGCCTATGACCGGTTCGGTCATGCGGGCGTGAACGGCGGCGCCGGCGGCGGCGACCCGTTCGGGCGCGGCGGCGGCCAGGGCTTCCACGACATCAACGACATCTTTTCCCAGGTCTTCGGCGACGCGTTCGGCGACGCCTTCGGCGGTCGAGGCGGCGGACGCCAGCAACAGGCCGGCCCGCGTCGCGGCTCGGACCTGCGCTACGACCTCGAGATCACCCTGGAGCAGGCCTACAAGGGCGCCGAGGTCGAGATCGCGGTCCCCACCACCATGACCTGCGAGATCTGCGACGGGTCGGGCGCCAAGGCCGGGACCAAGCCGACCATCTGCTCCACCTGCGGCGGCGCCGGACGCGTGCGTCAGGCCAACGGCTTCTTCCAGGTCGAGCGCACCTGCCCCCGCTGCGGCGGTTCGGGCGAGATGATTTCGGACCCCTGCAACGCCTGTCACGGCCACGGCCAGGTCCGCAAGAACCGCCAGCTCAGCCTCAAGATCCCCGCCGGCGTCGACGACGGTTCGCGCATCCGTCTGTCGGGCGAGGGCGAGGCCGGCCAGCGCGGCGGTCCGCGCGGCGACCTCTATGTCTTCCTGTCAGTGCATGACCACGAACTGTTTGAGCGCGACAACCTGGACCTGCTGGTCACGGTCCCGGTGCCGATGACGGTGGCGGCCCTGGGCGGAACCGTGGATGCGCCCTGCCTGGTGTCCGAGGCCTGCGACGGCAAGTGCCGGGCCCCGGTCGAGGTGCCGGCCGGCGCCCAGACCGGCAAGACCATCCGCATCAAGGGCAAGGGCATGCCCCACCTGAACGGCCGCCAGCGCGGCGATCTGGTGGTCGAGCTCTTCGTCGAGACCCCGACCGATCTGACCGCACGCCAGAAGGAGCTGATGCAGGAGCTTGCAGCCTCGTTCGGAGAGAGCCAGAATCCACGCAACTCCAGTTTCGCCGGCAAGGCCAAGCGTTTCTGGGCCGATATTCTGGGCGGCGACGCTGACAATCCGAAAGAGAATGCGTGAGCGACATCTTCCACGCCGGCATCTCCGGCGCCCGGGGCCGCATGGGCCGCGCTGTTTCGCTGGTCCTGGACGCCCGCGAGGACGTGGTGGTCGCGACCCGCTTTGATCGCGGCGAGACCCCTGACCTGAACCTGTGCGACGTCGTCATAGACTTCTCGACTCCCGAGGCCTCGGTTGAACTGGCCCGCGCCTGCGCCGAGCGGGGCGGCCCGGCCCTGGTCATCGGCTCGACCGGCCTGTCGCCGGAACAGGACGCCCTGATCGAGGCGGCCGCCGAGAAGATCGCCATTGTGCGCAGCGGCAACTTCTCGCTGGGTCTCAACATCCTGATCGGTCTGGTGGAGGACGCGGCGCAGCGTCTGGACGGCCGCGACTGGGATATCGAGGTCCTGGAGACCCATCACCGACGCAAGGTGGACGCCCCCTCGGGCACCGCCCTGATGCTGGGCGAGGCCGCCGCCAACGGGCGGGGTCGTGATCTGGAGGACCTCAAGACCGCCCCCTATGACGGCATCACCGGCCCGCGCGAGCCGGGCAAGATCGGCTTCGCCTCCTTGCGCGCCGGCGGCGTCATTGGCGAGCATACGGTCCTGTTCGGATCGGAAGACGAGCTGCTGACCCTGTCGCACTCGGCCATCGACCGGTCCCTGTTCGCCAAGGGCGCGGTGGCCGCCGCCGCCTGGGTCCGCAACCGCCGCCCCGGCCTCTATGACATGCAGGACGTCCTGGGCTTCCGTCAGGCCTGACGGCGTGATCCGACACGGGACGAGCTATGGCATGGTGCTGCGGGCCGCCGCCGCCCTCAGCTTCTCCCTGATGTTCGCCCTGATGAAATGGGCAGCGACGCTCGAGCCCGTCTCGGCGGGCGAGATGGTCTTCTTCCGCTCGCTCTTCGGCCTGCCGGTCGTGTTGATCTGGGTTCTGAGCGCCGGGGGCGGATTAGCCTCGCTGTCGACCCGCCGCCCCATGGTTCACGTCTGGCGTTGCGCCTTGGGCGTGACGGGCATCGTGCTGATCTTTCAGGGTTTGCGGCTGCTGCCCTTGGCCGACGCCACGACCATCGGCTTCACCTCGCCCATCTTCGCCACCCTCTTGTCCATCCTCTTCCTCAAGGAGAAGGTGGGGCGTCACCGCTGGACGGCGGTGGGTCTGGGCTTCCTCGGCGTGCTGGTCATGGTGCGCCCCGGAGCCGAGGGGGCGCCGCCCCTGGTCGGTCTGTTGTTCGCGCTTGGCGGCGCCTTCGTGGCGGCTTCCGTCACCGTCACCTTGCGTCAGTTGGGCAAGACGGAATCGGCCACTGCCATCGTCTTCTGGTTCTTCGTCGCCTGCGCCGCCGTGGGCGGGGTTCTGAGCCTGATCGACGGCCATAGTCACAGCTGGGCGGTCCTTGCCATCCTGGCGGCGGGCGGACTGGCCGGCGGTCTGGCGCAACTGCTGATGACCACGTCGTTACAGCACGCCCCGGTCTCTGCCCTGGCGCCGCTGGACTATCTGCAGATGGTCGGGGCGGTGGTGCTGGGTTGGCTGTTGCTCAGCGACGCGCCGACCCTGCCGACCCTGTGCGGGGCCGCCCTGATCGCCGGCAGCGGTCTCTACACCGCCTGGCGCGAGCGGGTTCTGCACCGTGAGATCACGCCGCCGTCGCCCTCGGTCTGAAAGCCTCTAGCGCCCGGTCGAGCCGAAGCCGCCGGCGCCGCGCGCGGTCTCATCAAGGGCCTCGACCTCGGCCATGACGGCCTTGGCGTAGGGCGCAATCACCATCTGGGCGATGCGTTCGCCGCGCTGGATCTCGAAGGCGACCTGGCCGTGGTTGATCAGGATGACCCCGACCTCGCCGCGATAGTCGCTGTCGATGGTGCCGGGCGAATTCAGGCAGGTGACGCCGTGCTTCAGCGCCAGACCCGAACGGGGCCGCACCTGGGCCTCATAGCCCGGCTCCAGCGCGATCTTCAGCCCGGTCGGGATCAGCCTGCGCTCTCCGGGGGCCAGAACGACCGGCTCGAACTCGGCCACGGCGGCGCGCAGGTCCATGCCCGCCGATCCCGCCGTCTCATAGGCAGGCAGGGCCAGGCCCTCGGCGTGGGGCAGGCGTTCGACGCGGACGGTGGTCATAAGTTCAGTCTCTCAGGCCTTGAAATGATCGGCGATGCGCTGGGCGATCTTGCGCGCCACATCGGTCTTGGACTGGCGCGGCCAGGGCTCGGCGCCGTCACGGGTGAACAGGGTCACGGCGTTGCCGTCGGAACCGAAGACCTCGTCGGACACGTCGTTGCCCACGATCCAGTCGCAGCCCTTCCGCGACAGCTTGGCGCGGGCGTTGGCCTCCAGGTCGCTGGTCTCGGCGGCGAAACCGACCACCAGCCTCGGCCGCCGGGGTCCGGGAGCCGAGACGCCCGCGAGAATGTCGGGGTTCTCGATCAGGGCCAGCGACGGCGGTCCCCCCGGCTTCTTCTTGATCTTGCCCGAGGCGACGCCGTCCACGCGCCAGTCGGCGACGGCGGCGCTCATCACGGCGATGTCGGCTGGAAGCGCCGCTTCGACGGCGGCCTTCATCTCGGTCGCGGCCTCGACCCAGACGCGAGTCACGCCTACCGGCGCCTCCAGCGCCACGGGGCCGGAGATCAGCGTCACCTCGGCGCCCAGTTCCGCCAGGGCGGCGGCGACGGCGTAGCCCTGCTTGCCGCTGGAGCGGTTGGTCAGACCGCGCACCGGGTCGATGGGCTCAAAGGTCGGCCCGGCGGTGACCACGGCGGTCCTGCCGGTCAGGGGGCGGCCATCCGGCCCGGCCAGCAGGCGGGCGATCTCGTTCAGGATGGCGGCGGGCTCGGCCATGCGGCCGGGACCGAATTCGCCGCAGGCCATCTCGCCCTCGTCCGGTCCGATGACGGCTGCGCCGTGGAAGCCGTCAAAGCTCTTCAGCCGTTCGACATTGGTCTGGACCGCCGGGTGCAGCCACATCCGCACATTCATGGCCGGGGCCAGCAGCACCTTCTTGTCGGTGGCCAGCAGGGTGGTCGAGGCCAGGTCGTCGGCCAAGCCGTTCGCCGCCTTGGCTATCAGGCCCGCGGTGGCCGGCGCCACCACCACCAGGTCGGCCCAGCGCGACAGCTCGATATGGCCCATGGCGGTCTCGTCTTCCGGCATGAACAGATCCTGCCGCACCGGATGGCCGGTCAGGGCCGCCAGCGACATGGGGGTGACGAACTCGGCCCCGGCGGCGGTCAGCAGGCTCATCACCTCGGCCCCGGCCTTTTTCAGCAGGCGCGTCAGCTCCAGCGCCTTGTAGGCGGCGATGCCGCCGCCGACGATCAGCAGGACCTTGCGGCCCGATAGCGAGGATGCGGTCATGGGGAATCTCTAGCGGGGCCGCATGACGCCGTCGAGACAGGGCCTTGTTCAAACAGAAATGTCAGTAGGAACATTGCAGGAACGCATCGTCTGTGTATACCTGCGTTCGGCGGGTTCTTCAGGGAGGGTGACCCATGCGAATGCAGATGGCGACGGCGGCTCTGGCGATGCTGGTCCTGGCGGGGTGCGACAGCGGCGGCTCGGCGGTGGAGACCCGGGAGCGAACGGCGGCCGAGCCGGTCGCCCTGATCTCCGCGGCGGCGCCCGACAGCGAGATGGAGGCGACGCCTGAGGCCAAGCCGCCCGTCACCCCCAACCGGCGGGAAACCGCCGACGCCAAGGTCCAGCGCCTGTATGAGCGCAACGGCGCGGCCTTTGGGGCGAAATCGGCGGACGACTATCTGACCAAGGTGCGGGCCTTTACCGACAGGGCGCCCAGCGGGACCGAGACGGTCAAGCGCCCCAACGGCGACACCCTCTATTATCAGGCCTCGACCAACACCTTCGCGGTGGTGGATCGCAACGGCGTGCCGCGCACCATGTTCAAGCCCGACGACGGTCCGACCTACTGGGCCCAGCAGAAAGAGCGGGCCCCGACCTTCGGCCAGCGCCGGTCTTCCACGCGATCCTCCGAATAGTCAGGCGGCGTCGAACGTCAGGGGCGCGCCCCAGAAGCGGGCGATCAGGTCCGACTGCGGACCGGGCGTGCCGGTGGTCAGGAAGTCGCGGCGGGCCGAGGTCCCCAGCTCATATTCCGGGTGACGCGCGAAGTAGCGTTCCAGCGAGTCGGCCACGGCGGTCGGCTGGCTGATCACCTGGACCCCGGCGGGCAGGGCGGCGGCGAACAGGTCGGCGACGATCTCGTAGTGGGTGCAGCCCAGGATGGCCTTGTCCGGGTGACGGCCGATCCGGCGGCGCAGGGCGTCGACGTGGTCGTCGACCACCACCTTAAGCTCCTCGGCGGGGGCGCCCAGTTCGATCAGGCCGGCCAGACCGGGGCAGGGCTCGGTGAAGACGGCCAGGTCTTCGCGGCGCTTGTCGATCTCGATCTCGTAGACCCGGCTCATGGCCGTGGCGGCGGTGCAGAAGACGCCGGTGACGTCGATCGCCTCCTTCTTCTGGCCTTCGTTGCGGCCGTTGCGCTCGGCCTCATAGGACCAGGGCAGGCCGGTGGCCGCCTCGATGGTGGGAACGATGATGCCCAGGACGTTGACCGGACGGCCCAGCTTCTCGCGCATCCCCGGAATCCAGGTCTGCTGCAGACGACGCAGCGCAATGGCCGAGGCCGTGTTGCAGGCCAGGACCACGACCGAGGCGCCCGCCTCGAACAGGCGTTCGCAGCCCGCGCGCGTCAGTTCGACGATGTCCTCGCCGCCGCGCCCGCCATAGGGGGCGTGCCCCTGGTCGCCCAGATAGATGAAGTCCCGCGTCGGAAAGCGGGACACAAGTTCGCGGTGAACCGTCAGTCCGCCCACGCCGGAGTCAAAAACGCCTATCGCCATGACGCGGCCTTTAGACCCGTGGGGTTCCGTCGTCCAATGGTTAGGATTACATCAGGCGCATCAGACGGTCCGGGCGAGCACGCCGGGGGATGTCAGAAACAGCTATGGTTGGGAGACCTGGATGCACAGACGCCATCTTCTCATCGGGGGCGCGAGCCTCTTCGCCCTGACGGGTTGCGCCTCCGCCGGCGCCATGGAGAACGGAATGACCGGATCGGCCACGGCCCTCTCGACTGCGGATGAAGCCCGCATCGGCCGCGCGGTCCTGCCGGCCGCCACGCCGCGCGCCGAACTGCTGCAGCCCTGGACCGGCCCCTATGAGGGCGTGCCCCCCTGGGACAAGGTGACCGCGCCCAAGATGCGCGAAGCCATCCTGGAAGGCATCGAGCTGCAACGCGCCGATATCGCCGCCATTGCCAACAACCCGGACGCCCCGACCTTCGCCAACACCCTGGTGGCCATGGAGCTGGTCGGCGAGCCGCTGGACCGGGCCATGAACGTCTTCAGCGTCATGACCTCGAACATCGGCGGCGAGCAGTGGGACGTGCTGGAGACCGAGCTGTCGCCGATCCTGTCGGCCGCCTCGGACGAGATCACCTTCAACGAGAAGCTGTTCGCCCGTATCAAGGCCGTGGCCGACGGCGCCGACGCGGCGGGCCTGAACGCCCAGCAGAAGCGTCTGGCCGAGCGCAGCCGCGACGCCTTCGTGCGCAACGGCGCCGCCCTGGACGCCGCCGGCAAGGCCGAACTGGGCCGCATCAACACCGCCCTGTCGAACGCCTTCACCGGCTTCGGTCAGAAGGTGGTGGCCGACGAGAACACCTGGACCGTCATCACCAACGAGGCCGGCCTGATGGGTCTGCCCGAGTCCAACAAGGCCGCCGCCGCCGCCGCTGCACGCACGCGCAACGTCCAGGGCTGGGCCATCGTCAACACCCGCTCCAGCGTCGACCCCTTCCTGACCTTCGCCGACGACCGCGCCCTGCGCGAGCAGGTGTGGAAGAAGTTCGTCAAGCGCGGCGACAACGGCGACGCCAACGACACCAAGTCCACCATCGCCCAGATCGTGGCCCTGCGTCAGCAGCGCGCCAAGCTGCTCGGCTTCGGCAACCATGCCGAATGGCGCATGCAGGACACCATGGCCAAGACCCCGGCCGCGGCCATGGAGCTGATGCAGCGCGTCTGGACCCCGGCCAAGGCTCGCGTGGCCGAAGAGGTCGCCGACATGAAGGCGATCGCCGGCTACGACATCGAGCCCTGGGACTACCTCTACTTCGCCGAGAAGGTGAGGAAGGCCAAGTACGACCTCGATCAGAACGAGCTGAAGCCCTACTTCGAACTGCACGCCGTCCGCGCGGCCTCCTTCTACATGGCCGAGCGCCTCTACGGCTTCGTCTTCAAGGCCATCCCCAAGGGCACGGTCTCGACCTTCGAGCCGGACGTGACCACCTATGAGGTCACCGACAAGGCCAGCGGCAAGCTGATTGGCCTCTACTACGCCGACGACTTCGCCCGTCCGGGCAAGCGTTCGGGCGCCTGGATGACCACCTATCGGTCCTTCTCGACCCTGACCGGCGCCAAGCCGATCCTGGCCTCGAACAACAACAACTTCGTCAAGGCCGAGGCCGGTCAGCCCCTGCTGATCTCGCTGGACGACGCCGAGACCCTGTTCCACGAGTTCGGCCACGCCCTGCACTACTTCTCGTCGGTGGTGACCTATCCGTCGTTCGGCAATACGCCGCGCGACTTCGTGGAATATCCGTCGCAGGTGCACGAGCACTGGGTGCTGAGCCGCCCGATCCTCGACGGCTACATGAAGCATGTCGAGACCAAGCAGCCGATGCCGCAGGCGCTGGTGGACAAGATCGAGGCCTCCTCGACCTTCAACCAGGGCTACGCGACGGTCAGCTACCTGTCCTCGGCCCTGGTCGACATGGACCTGCATACGCAGGCGACGCCGCCGACCGACATCGCCGCCTTCGAGAAGGCCTCGCTGGACCGTCTGGGCATGCCCAAGGAGATCGTGATGCGGCACCGCCTGCCGCAGTTCAACCACCTCTTCACCTCGGACGCCTATTCGGCCGGCTACTACTCCTACCTGTGGTCGGAAGTGATGGACGCCGACACCTGGGCCTACTTCGAGGAGTCGGGCGACGTCTTCAACCCGGAGATCGGCGGCCGCTTCAAGTCGATCATCCTGGCGCCGGGCAACACCACGGATCGCGGCGACGCCTATCGCCAGTTCCGCGGCCGCAACCCGGACGTGGCGGCCCTGCTGAAGGTGCGCGGCTTCCCTGTTTCTTAAGGGGGCCTACCGCCCTTCGGGCTACTTGAGGCCCGATGATTCTAAATGATGAGGCCCGGTGGAGCGATCCGCCGGGCCTTTTCTTTGGCCGGCATCGTTGCGCCAACCGCGCTGTCACCCCGGACGACCCGGAGGGGCGATCCGGGGGCCAGGCGCTTGATCGGGCAGGGCGCGACGGGAGTCGGCGCCTGGGTTCCGGGTTCGCTGCGCGCCCCGGAATGACGGCGAGGAAGAGGCTTGTCGGCAGCCCATTCTGTTTCCGGCTGAGGTGGCGTAAGCCTTGGCCATTCGAATGAAGGAGTGCCCATGAGCGTCGTCGCCTCCTATGTCTACAAGGACGGCAAGCGGGTTCGCGAGGCGCCGCTGACCGACGAGGGGCTGCGGCTCAAGCCCGGCGAATATCTCTGGATCGGCCTCTACGAACCGACGAGCGAGGAGTTCGAGGCCCTCGTGCGGCGCTTCCGCCTGCACCCCCTGGCCGTCGAGGATGCGCTGGCGGCGCATCAGATGCCCAAGATCGAGGTCTATGGCGGCGAGCTGTTTATCGTCGCCCGCACGGCGCAAAAGGCCGACGACGCCATCTGGTACGGCGAAACCCATGTCTTTGTCGGGCCGCGCTATGTCATCACCATCCGCCACGGCTCGGCGCGCGCCCACACCCAGCTGCGCGCCCAGCTGGAGGCCTCGCCGCTGCAGCTGAAGCATGGCGCAGACTTCATCCTGCACGGGGTGCTGGACTTCATCGTCGACGCCTATGTCCCCATCGTCGACGACATCGAGGACAGCGTGCTGGAGATGGAGCAGCGGGCGCTGGACAGCTTCCTGTCGCGCGCCGACCTCAAGCGCCTGTTCCAGCTTCGTCGGGAACTGCTGAAATTCAGCCGCGTCCTCGGACCGATGGAGGAAGTCGCCAACAAGCTGCAGTCGCTGGACCTGCCCTGCATCGACCGCGAGGTTCGCCCCTATTTCCGCGACGTGGCGGATCATGTGCGGCGGGTTTCCAGTCGGGCGGCGGTGCTGCGTGACATCCTGTCGTCGGTGTTCGAGGTGTCCAATCTGCTGGAGCAGCAGCGACAGGGCGTCATCACCCGCAAGCTGGCCGCCTGGGCCGCCATCCTGGCCACGCCGACAGCGGTGGCGGGTATCTACGGCATGAATTTCGAGCACATGCCGGAGCTGCGCTGGGCCTATGGCTACCCGCTGGTGATGGGGCTGATCTTCACCATCTGCATCGGCCTCTACATCACCTTCAAGCGGACCAGGTGGCTATGATCAGCCGCTGTTCCTGAGGCCCGCCGCCACGCCGTTGATGGCCAGCAGTATGCCGTTGCTGACGCGCGGATCGTCGTCGCCGGCGCGACGTCGGCGGATCAGCTCGATCTGCACATGGTTCAGCGGCTCGACATAGGGCATGCGCTGGCGGATCAGCCGATCCAGCTCGGGCTGGCCGCCCAAGAGGTCGTCGTGGCCGGTGATCGACAGGACGGCGTCGCGGGTGCGGTCCCACTCCGCGCGGATCTCGCCATAGATGCGGCCCGCCAGCGCCGCGTCGGGCACCAGCTTGGCGTAGCGGCGGGCGATGGCCATGTCGGCCTTGGCCATCACCATCTCCATGTTCTGGACCACGGTGCGGAAGAAGGGCCAGGCCTGGGCCATGGCGCGCAGCTCGTCCGGGTCCTCGCCCTGAACCGCCGAGCCGAAGCCGTACCAGCCGGGCAGCATGACCCGCGACTGCGACCAGCTGAACACCCAGGGAATGGCGCGCAGGTCCTCGATGGCGGTGGAGGTCGAGCGCGAGGCGGGGCGCGAGCCGATCTTCAGGTCGGCGATTTCGGCGATGGGGGTGGCGGCGCGGAAATAGTCGACAAAGCCGGGCGTCTCATAGACCAGGGCGCGATAGGCCTTCATCGAAGCCGCCGACAGGCGCGCCGCCGTGGCGCCATGCTCGGCGCTGTAGCCGCCGTCGGTCTGCGGCCCCAGCGAGGCCAGCAGGGTCCCGCAAGTCAGGGCGTCGAGGTTCCTCTGGGCCACCTCCGGCTCGCCGTACTTGTTAGCGATGACCTCGCCCTGTTCGGTGACTCGGATGCGGCCGGCGACTGTCCCGGCCGGCTGGCCCAGCACCGCCGAGAAGGATGAGCCGCCGCCGCGCCCGACGGCGCCGCCGCGACCGTGGAACAGCTGCAGTCGGACCCCCGCCGCGCGGGTCACGTCCAAGAGGGCGCGCGAGGCCTCGTGCAGTTCCCAGCCCGAGGTCAGATAGGAGCCGTCCTTGTTGCTATCGGAATAGCCGATCATGACCTCCTGCACCCCGCGCGCGGTCGCCACGGCCCGGGCCGAAGGTTCGGCCAGCACCCGCTCCAGCGTCGGCTGCGAGGCGCGCAGATCCTCGATGGTCTCGAACAGGGGGGCGGCCTGGACGGGGCAGGCGGCGGGATCGGCCGGGTCGTAGAGGCCGACCTCCTTCAGCAGCAGATAGACCTCCAGCATGTCCGAGGCCGCATCGGTCTTGGACACGATATGGGTGCGGATCGCCTGCGGGCCGAAGGCGGCCAGGGCGGCGGCGGCCGCTTGCAGGATGGCCCGCTCCTTCAAGGTCTCGGCGTCGTAGTCGGCATAGGGCGAGAAGAGGGGGCGCGGGCTTTCCAGTTCTCGGGCCAGCAGGCTTAACCTGGCCTCTTCGTCCAGGGCGGCGTAGTCGGCACAGACGCCCGCGACCTTCAGCAGGTCGGCCACGACCCGTTCGTGCACGTCGGAGTTCTGGCGCAGGTCCAGCGTCGCCATGTGGAAGCCGAAGATGTCCGCCGCCGTGATCAGCCGCGTCAGCCGGTCGTCGGCGAAGGCCGCGCCGTGAGTGCGCACCAGGCTGTCGTGCAGCACAGCCAGCTCGGCGCGGAAGGCGTCAGGGCTTTCATAGCCAGGAGCCTCGAACGAAGCGGGCAGGGGCGCGCGGCCCCCGGTCAGGACCAGATGGGTCGCCGACAGCCGGGCGTAGATTTGGCTCAGGGCGCGGCGATAGGGCTCGTCCGCCCGCTGGACCGAGGCGTCGACCGAGGCCTGGGCCAGGGCCGCCAGCTCCGGCGTCACGGTGGTCAGCTCGGCCGAGAGGCTCAGCTCTTCACCGAGCGCGTTCACCTCCTCCAGATAGAAGCGCAGCACGGCGCGCGACTGGGTGCGGAAGGCGGCGGCCAGAACCGTGGCGTCGACATTGGGATTGCCGTCGCGGTCGCCGCCGACCCAGGTGCCGATGCGCAGGAAGGGCGGCAGGTCGGGCGCATCCAGCAGAGTCCGCCACTCGGCCAGCTGGGCCGGGGCGACGTGCAGGAAGATACGCTGCAGCCAGTCGGTGACGGTGTTGATCTCGTCCTGCACCACCAGGCCCGAGGCGCGGGTCAATCGCGTCGCCCACAGGATGACGATCTGACGGCGCAGTTCTGCCTTCAGCCTGGTAGGCGAACAGGCGATCCCGTCGCGGTCGCAGCCGTCCAGCAGACCGCCGACGGCGCCGATGCGGTCGATGACGCTCTTGCGCCGGACCTCGGACGGGTGGGCGGTCAGGACCGGCGAGATGAGGGCATGGGCCAGCAGGTCGCGCACCGCCGCCCGGTCCACCCCCGCCGCATCCAGCCGCTTCAGCGCGCCCTCGGGCGTGTCGGCGCGTTCGCCGGCCACGGCCTGTTCCCGCGCGCGGCGCTTGCCCGCCCGGTCCTCGGCGACATTGGCCAGCAGGGAGAAGGCGGCGAAACCGTGGGTCAGGCCGATGGCCTGATCCAGCGACAGATCGTTCAGCAGGGCTTCCAGCTTGGACGCCCCGTGCGAGGCCGGGTCCCGGTGATAGGCCACCGAGGCCTGACGCACCGCCTCGATCCGGTCGTAGAGTTCCTGGCCGCCTTCGTCGCGGATGACCTCGCCCAGCAGGGCGCCCAGAAGGCGAACCTCGTCACGCAGTCGGTCGTCGGCGGCCTGGATCATCGCATCATCCTTCAGCGGGGAGGCTGGGAGCGGAACCGTATCAGCGGAATCCGACCCGGCTAGTCCCCAAGGTCAACGCTGAAACCCTTTGTGTGGTTTTCGGCCGCGCGGGGCAGAGTCGACATTTGCTCGCGGATGCTCCATAAGCCGCGGCTTCCGGCGCAATTGAACCTGCGCCTCCTCCATCACGACAGCTTTCTTGGTCGTGCTACCGCGCTGAGCGCTACTTGAGCACAGCCCATTCGGGCTCAAGTAGGCCGACTGGCCGATAGCCCCCAAAAGAAAGAACGAGGATGGCGAGGACCCTCTGCCGACGTGATCGTCGCCAGAGGCCGTTTCTCTATGGAGGTCAGGGTTCGCGCATGAAAGGTTTTGAATGTTCGAGGCTCTGAACGAGCGACTGACAGGCGTCTTCGACCGGATCACCGGCCGCGGCGCCTTGTCCGAAAAGGATGTCGAGGAAGCGCTGCGCGAAGTCCGCGTCGCCCTGCTCGAGGCCGACGTCGCCCTGCCGGTGGTCAAGGACTTCATCAGTCGCGCCAAGGAGGCTGCGACCGGCGAGGACGTGATCCGTTCGGTCAAGCCGGCCGATCAGGTGGTCAAGATCGTCTATGACGGCCTGGTCGAGATGCTGGGCGGCGAAGAGCCGACCCCGATCAACATCAACGCCACGCCGCCCGCCGTCATCCTGATGGCCGGCCTGCAGGGTTCGGGCAAGACCACGACCTCGGCCAAGCTGGCCCTGCGTCTGACCAGGTTCGACAAGAAGAAGGTCATGATGGCCTCGCTGGACACGCGTCGTCCGGCGGCCATGGAGCAGCTGGCGACCCTGGGTCAGCAGATCGAGGTTGCGACCCTGCCCATCGTGGCGGGTCAGTCGGCGGTCGAGATCGCCAAGCGCGCGCTGCAATCCGCCAAACTCCAGGGCTTCGACGTCCTGATCCTCGACACCGCCGGCCGCATCACGCTGGACGAGGCCCTGATGGCCGAGGTGGCCGAGGTCGCCCGCGTCGCCAACCCGGTCGAGACCCTGCTGGTCGCCGACAGCCTGACCGGTCAGGACGCGGTCCGCACCGCCGCCGCCTTCCACGAGCGCCTGCCGCTGACCGGCCTGGTGCTGACCCGCGCCGACGGCGACGGCCGCGGCGGCGCCATGCTGTCGATGCGCGCCGTCACCGGCCTGCCGATCAAGTATCTGGGCGCCGGCGAAAAGGTCGACGCCCTCGACGTCTTCGACGCCCGCCGCGTCGCCGGCCGCATCCTGGGTCAGGGCGACATCGTCGCCCTGGTCGAAAAGGCTGCGGGCGAGCTGGACCAGGCCAAGGCCGAGAAGATGGCCCGCAAGCTGGCCAAGGGTCAGTTCGATCTGGACGACCTGGCCGCCCAGCTGCAGCAGATGAAGAAGATGGGCGGGCTTCAGGGCATCATGGGCATGCTGCCCGGCGTGGCCAAGCTGAAGGCCCAGATGGCCGACAGCAACGTCAACGACAAGATGATCGCCCGTCAGGAAGCCATCATCAGCTCCATGACCAGGGCCGAGCGCAAGAAGCCCGACCTGCTGAACGCCAGCCGCAAGAAGCGCGTCGCCGCCGGCGCCGGCGTCGAGGTTCAGGACATCAACCGCCTGCTGAAGCAGCACCGGCAGATGGCCGACATGGTCAAGTCCCTGTCCAAGGGCGGCGGCAAGAACCTGCAGAAGATGGCCGCCATGATGGGCGGTCTCGGCGGAGGCGGCGGCGGAATGCCCGGCCTTCCCGGCATCGGCGGCGGCCCCGACATGGCCCGCCTCAAGGCCCTGGGCGGCGGCAAGATGGCCGAACCCAGCGCCGACGAAATGAAAGCCATTCAGGACCGCCTCGCGGGCCTGGGCGGCGGACAACTTCCGGGGGGCCTTCCGGGCCTGCCGGGCTTCCCGAAAAAAAACTGATTTCGACCTTCTAGAAAGAGACTGAAAATGCTGAAGATTCGTCTGGCCCGCGGCGGCGCCAAGAAGCGCCCCTACTACTACATCGTCGTTGCTGACAGCCACGCTCCCCGCGACGGCAAGTTCATCGAGCGCGTCGGCAGCTACAACCCGATGCTGCCCAAGGACAGCGCTCAACCGCGCGTCACCCTGAAGGCCGACCGTATCTCGGAATGGCTGGCCAAGGGCGCTCAGCCGACCGACCGCGTCGCGCGCTTCATCAGCCAGTCGCAGGACGAGGCCCTGGTCGGCAAGGTCGCCTGGACCCAGTCGAACAACCCGAACAAGGGCGCTCCGGGCAAGAAGGCCCAGGAACGCGCCGCCGAGCGCGCCCAGCGCGAAGCCGACCGTCTGGAAGCTGAAGCCGCCGCCAAGGTCGAGGCCGCCGAAGCCGCCGCCCGCGCCAAGGAAGAAGCCGCCGCTGCTGCTGAAGCCGCCAAGAACGCTCCGGCTGTCGAAGAAGCTCCGGTTGAAGCCGCTGCCGAAGACGTCGCTGCTGAAGAAGCTCCGGCTGAAGCCGCTGCTGAAGCGACCGAAGACAAAGCCGAAGGCTAAACCCTTCGGCTTTCCGGCTCCGGCCGGGACGCGAAATGGAAAGCAGCGTCCGATCCCGGGCGCTGCTTTTCTGCTATCTGGCGCTTGGAATTGAGAAGCGGAGCCTGTCGATGAGCGACGACAACAAGATGATCCTCGTCGGCCAGGTCGGCGGCGCCTTTGGCGTGAAGGGCGAGGTGCGGATCACCGCCTTCACCGCCGACGCCATGACCCTGATGGACTATCAGCCGCTGCTGAAGGCGGACGGCACGCCGGCCCTGACCCTGCTCTCGGCGCGGCCGGACAAGGCGGGCGTGGTGGCCAGGGTCAAGGAGATCGCCACCAAGGAAGAGGCCGACGCCGCGCGCGGGCAAAAGCTGTTCATCCCGCGCGACCGCCTGCCCGAGCCCGAGGAAGACGAGTTCTACCTGACCGATCTGGTCGGCATGGAAGCGCGCGAGCTCGACGATACGGCCGTGGGCACGGTCAAGTCGGTGCAGAATTTCGGCGCCTCGGACATGCTGGAGATTGCGCCCAAGGAAGGGGGGCCGACCTGGTACCTGCCCTTCACCCGCGAGGCGGCGCCGGAACTGCATATCTCCGAGGGCTGGCTGCGCATCGTGCGCCCGACCGAGGTGGACGAACGCGACGAGGCCTGATCGACCGCCACCCACGCGGTGGCTATTGCGGCGGGCGGGGCGGCTTCCAACATGGAAGGTTCAACCCGCCCGGAGCGCCCCATGGCCGACCTGTCCGCCTTTCCGATCACCCGCCAGTATCCGCCGGCCCATCCCGACCGGCTTCAGCTCTATTCGTTTCCGACGCCGAACGGGGTCAAGGTCTCCATCCTGCTGGAGGAGCTGGGTCTGGCCTATGAGCCGCATCTGGTCGACATCGGCCAGAACGAGACCTGGACGCCCGACTATCTGTCGCTGAACCCCAACGGCAAGATCCCGGCCATCATCGATCCCGACGGTCCGGGCGGCAAACCTCTGCCCCTGTTCGAATCCGGAGCCATCCTGGTCTATCTGGCCGAGAAGACGGGGCGCTTCCTGCCCGCCGATGCGGCGGCGCGCTATGAGGCCCTGCAGTGGGTCTTCTTCCAGATGGCGGCGATCGGCCCGATGTTCGGCCAGGTCGGCTTCTTCCACAAGTTCGCCGGGCGGGAGTTCGAGGACAAGCGGCCGCGCGACCGCTACGTCGCCGAGTCGAAGCGTCTGCTGGGCGTGCTCGAAGCTCGGCTTGAGGGCCGGGACTGGATCATGGGCGAGGACTACACCATCGCTGACATCGCCAGCCTGGGTTGGGTGCGCAACCTGATCGGCTTCTATGAGGCCGGCGATCTGGTCGGGTTTGCGGACTTCCCCAATGTCGCCGCCTGGCTGGAACGCGGTCTGGCGCGACCGGCGGTGCAGCGCGGGCTGAACATCCCGGCGCGGCCCTAAAAGAGATGACGGGGGCGCGTGTGTCGCGCCCCCGTAGATCCTAGACTTCCTCGGTCGGGGCGTCGCCGACGTGTTTCTTGATCGACTCGATCGCGCGCTTGGCGCCCGACTTGTCGGAATAGCCCTCGGTCGAGAAGATGATTTCCGAGTTGTACTTGAACCGGACGCGGAACTCGCCGGCCTTGTCCTGATAGACTTCGAACTTGTGAGCCATGGTCGCCTCGCTGTGCAGGCCCGGGTCGGCCCATGGTCAAGCTGCCACAGTCAAGCCCGTCGTCAATCTGGCTTGGAACACAGGCGCGTGAGCGGGAGCCCGGACATGGCGGACCCGTTAGGCTGTCATGCCTTCCAGCGTCATCCGTCTCTACAGCTATGACGAAGCCGCCCGCCGGCTGAGGATCAGGTTCGTTTCCGGGGCCGTCTACGACTATGAAGAGGTGCCGCCAGACGTCGTCGAGGGGCTGGCCTCAGCCGGATCGAAAGGGCAGTTCTTCGGGGCCCATATTCGGGATCGCTTCCCCTTTCGCCGCGTCTTCAGCGGGGCCTGATCCAGCGCCGCGCCGCCAGGGCGACGAAGCCGACCGCCAGCCCCCAGAAGGCCGAGCCGATCCCGAACAGCGCCACGCCGGACGCCGTGGCGGCGAAGGTCAGCACCGCCGCCTCGCGATCCTCGGCCACGCTCATCATGCCGGCCAGCGACCCCGTCAGCGGCGCGATCAGGGCCAGGCCGGTGATGACGGCCAGGGCGCCGGTCGGCATGGCGATGAACAGTCCGGCCAGAGGCGCGGCGAACAGGGCGACCCCCATATAGATCAGGCCGTAGAGGACGCCGACGGTCCAGCGCCGGTCATTATCGGGATGAGCTTCGGGCCCGGTGCAGATCGCGGCGGTGATGGCGGCCAGATTGACGCCGTGGGCGCCGAAGGGGGCCAAAAGCGTGCTGGTCAACCCGCCCCAGAAGATCAGCTTTCCGGCGGGCGGAGCGTATCCTGCGGCCCGCAGCACCACCAGACCGGGCAGGTTCTGCGAGGCCAGGGTCACCAGATAGAGGGGCAGGGCCAGGCTGATGGCCGCCTTCCAGTCAAAGGCGGGCATAACGGGCGACAGCTCGCCGAACAGGCCGGTCCCGGCGGGCAGGCCGACCTGGCCCCGCAGGGTCAGAACGGCAAAGGCCGCGACCAGAACGGTGGGCAGGGCCCAGGCGGCGGCGGCCCTTCGCATGATCAGGAAGACCGCCAGCAGACCCGCCGCCAAAGCCATGTCGGTGGGGAAGACGAGAAACAGCTTGAGGCAGAAGGGCAGCAGCACCCCCGCCAGCATGGCCGAGGCTATGGCCGCCGGAATCCGCTCGGCCAGTCGCCCCAGGGCCGGAACCAGGCCGGTCAGCACCATCAGCAATCCGGCGATGACGAAGGCGCCGACGGCGGTGGACCAGCCCAATCCCAAGGTCGAGGCCGCCAGCAGGGCCGCGCCCGGCGTCGACCAGGCCAGCACCACCGGCATCTTCAGCCGCCAAGACAGCACCGCGCCGGGCAGGCCGATTCCAAGGCACAGCGCCGTGACCATGGAGATGATCTGGGCGGGGGAGGCGCCCAGCGCCTGCCCCGCCTGAACGATCAGGGCCACCGTGCCGCCGAAGCCGATGACGGTCGCCACTGCGGCGGCGGAGAAGCTGGCGGGGGGCGGCAGGCGCGACGAACTCATGCGGCGAAGCTAGGCCGGGGGACGGCGCCCTGAAAAGGGGAAACCTGTTTTCCACCGCTCATCCCGGCGGACGCCGGGACCCAGTGCTTTGGCTTCATCCACGCGGCCGGGACTGAGGTGCTGATCCGAGGGGCGCGTCCTTGGCTCTCACTGGATCCCGGTGTCCGCCGGGATGAGCGGGTAGTGAGGGATATGCAAAAAGAGCCGCCAGTGTCCCGACGGCCCTTCGCACTCTCCAGACCCCGGAGGGGTTCAGCCCTCGACGTCGTCCGGCAGGCCGACGGCGTGGAAGCCGGCGTCGACGTGGACGACTTCGCCCGTGGTCGAGCGGCCCAGGTCCGAGCACAGCCACAGGGCGGCGCCGGCGACGCCCTCCATCGAGGTCTCTTCCTTGATCAGCGAGAACTGCGCCGACTTGGAGTGCAGGCCGCGCCCGCCCGAGATGCCGGCCAGCGACAGGGTGCGCATCGCGCCCGCCGAGATGGCGTTGACGCGGATGTTCTTCGGACCCAGGTCGCGCGCGATGTAGCGGGTGGCCGCTTCCAGGGCCGCCTTGGCCACGCCCATGGTGTTGTAGTTGGGGATGACCCGTTCTGAACCCAGGTAGGTCAGGGTGATCATCGAGCCGCCGTTGGGCATCAGTTTCGCCGAACGCTTGGCCACGTCGACGAAGCTGAAGGCCGAGATGTTCATGGCCAGCAGGAAGCTGTCGCGGGTCGTGTTGTCGACGAAGGAGCCCTTCAGCTCGTCCTTGTTGGCGAAGGCCACCGAGTGGACGACGAAGTCGATCGTGCCGAACTCTTTCTCCAGCTCGGCGAAGGCGACGTCCATCGAGGCGTCGTCGGTGACGTCGGCCTGGATCAGCAGCTTGGCGCCGACGCTTTCGGCCAGCGGGCGCACCCGGCGCTCAAGGCTCTCGCCGAGGTAGGTGAAGGCCAGCTCGGCGCCCTGGGCGGCCAGCTGCGAGGCGATGCCCCAGGCGATGGAACTGGAGTTCGCGACCCCCATGATCAGGCCCTTCTTGCCCTTCATCAGGTCGCCGGTGGGCATATCCCAGCCTTCGCTCGTCGCCATGGGTCGTCTCCGTATCTAGAACTTGAACCGCCTTTTGGACGCGTGGCGGGCGGGTGACAAGTCGCGGCGCCGCTGGCGTTCGGCGCGGGTCTCCTTAAGTTGAAGAACGATGAGCCTTGATCCGAACAGTTCAGACGCCCAGCAAGCCGGTCCGGTCTTCTTCGACCGACAGGAACTGGGCCTGGTGCTGCGGGTCTATGGACGCATGGTCGCCGCCGGGGAATGGCGTGACTACGCCATGATCGGCCACAAGGAGGCAGCTGAGTTCGCCGTCTTCCGCCGCTCGGGGGACGCGCCTCTGTATCGGATCGAAAAGCGTCCGGCCCTGCGCCTGAAGCAGGGCCAATGGGCCGTGATCGGCGAGGGCGGCCATGTGTTGAAGCGCGGCCGCGACCTGGCCCAGGTGCTGCGCGTGTTCGACAGCCGCAAGTTCAGCGTGGTGGAGTAGAAAAAGGCCCCGACGTTTCCGCCGGGGCCTTCATTCTTTTTGGGCTATCGCCCTTCGGGCTACTTGAGGCCGTTCGCGTTCAAGTCGGCCGTGACCGTGTCACGGCCATAGCGCACTCAGATGCCCTCTATTCCCGGCTGCCGCCCATGAAGGCCAGCAGGAACTGGAACAGGTTCACGAAGTTGATGAACAGGCTCAGGGCGCCGAAGCCCGTGGCCACGCCCATGGCTTCCTGATTACCGCCCAGTTGGTAGTAGGTCATCTTCAGGCGCTGGGTGTCATAGGCGATCAGGCCCGAGAAGATCAGGACGCCGAGGCCTGAGATGATCAGGGACATGGTGCCCGACTGCATGAACATGTTGACGATCGAGGCGATGATCAGACCGATCACGCCCATGATCAGGAAGCTGCCCATGGCGGTCAGGTCCTTCTTGGTCGTGTAGCCGATCAGGCTGAGCCCGCCGAACGCCGCCGCCGTCACGAAGAAGGTCGAGGCCAGAGAACCGCCGGTGTAACGCAGGAACAGGACGCCCAGACCCGCGCCGATGGTCGAAACCACGGCCCAGTAGAGCATGTTCACGCCCTTGGCGGTCGGGTTCTTCATGAAGAACATCGAGCCGAACAGCATGACCAGGGGCGAAAACTGGACGATCATGCCCAGCAGGGTCAGGCCGATGCGGCCGTCATCGGTGCGGGCGAACAGCAGCTGCTGCACGGCGGGCACGTTGCCGGTGATGTAGGCGAGGACGCCGGCGACCACGAGGCCGAGGGCCAGCTTGTTGTAGACGCCGAGCATGAAGGCGCGCAGACCAGCGTCGACGGACATGTCCGCCGACTGCGGTAGCGGGCGCGCATAGCCGTTGTTGAAGTCGCTCATCGCGAAAGAAGTCTCCCAAGTGGACGGCAAATGCCGACCTTGACCGGAAATATCGTGACGGACGGGCCGCCTTGCAAGGAAAACCCGTCTTCCGAACACACGTTCCGCCCGCTACCAAGGGTCGCATGCTGCGCCTGTTCACCGCCATTTCGATCCCTGAAGACGTCGCAGAGACGCTTCAGCGCCGCCAATCCGGTCTGCCGGGCGCGCGTTGGCGACCGCTGGACGCCCTGCATGTCACCCTGGCCTTCTATGGAGAGGCGTCCGAGCGGACGGCGGACGATCTGGCCTCGGAGCTGAGCCGGGCCGAAGGCGGCGGGGCGTTTGATCTGACGTTGAAAGGCGTCGGGGCCTTCGGCGACGCCCATAGAACCCACACCCTGTGGGCAGGGCTGGAACGATCGGAGCCCCTGAACGTGCTGGCCGGGCGCTGCCGTTCGGCGGGCGAGCGGGCGGGCGTGCCGCCGGAGAAGCGCGAATACCGGCCCCACGTGACCCTGGCCTATCTGAAGCCGCAGGCGAATCCGGACCGGATCGGGGCCTGGATCGCCGGGCACAACCTGCTGCATTCTCCGCCGATCCGGGTCGATCGCTTCGGCCTCTATTCCAGCGTCCTGACCGGCGACGGCAGCGTCTACAGTCTCGAGCGGGAGTACCTGCTGTGATCGAGCGCCCCACCTCGCCCCTGGGGCCGACGCTGGAGACCGGGCGTCTGTTCCTGCGCCCGCCGACGCTGGAGGACTTTCCGCGCTGGGCCGACTTCATGAGCGATCCGGAGACGACCCGCTTCATCGGCGGGGTGCAGTCCAAGCATGAGGTCTGGCGCGCCATGGCCTCGGTCGCCGGCATGTGGGCCTTGCTGATCGAGAAAGAAACCGGAAACTGGATGGGCCGCATCGGGCCGCTGCATCCCTACGACTGGCCGGGCCGCGAGGTGGGCTGGAGCCTGCACCGCGACGCGACCGGTCGGGGCTATGCCGTCGAGGCGGCGGCGGCCACCATGGACTACGCCTTCGATGTTCTGGGCTGGAGCGATGTGATCCACTGCATCGATCCCGATAACCTGGGATCGGAGAAGGTGGCGCTGCGACTGGGTTCGACCAATCGGGGGGCGGGGACCATGCCGCCGCCGTTCCAGCACCACCCGGTCAACCTGTGGGGCCAGACGCGCGAGGCATGGCGGACCAACCGTCAGCGTCTTTAGTTCGAGGCCATCTGAAACGCCGGGTTGGTCGTATCGGCTGCGTCGGGATTTTCGGAAGGACGCCGCATGAAACGCCGCACCTCGCACCTAGGGCCCTACGCCGTCGTCTGTCTCAGCCTGATTGCAGGACCCGTTCTGGCCCAGGCCGAGTCGGTGGACCTGAGCCGCTTCGACGGGCGTTGGTTCGAGATCGTGCGCAATCCCAATGATGCGCAGAAGGACTGTAGCCGCGCTCAGATCGACTTCACGCCCCAGGCCCAAGCCGAACGCTACGCCATCACAGTGACCTGCACCCGGCGGCCGGGCGGACAGATCGAGACCCTGCGCGCGGCGGCCCGCGTCACTGACACCACGAGCAACGCGAAGTTCCGATTCACCTTGAGGGGTCTGCTCAGCTTCGGCGGCCTGGCGGGCCAGAACTACTGGATCTGGGATCATGCGCCCGATTACAGCTGGGCCATCATGGGCCTGCCGAACAAGTCGAACTGGTGGATATGGCATCGCAGCCAAAGCCCGTCCGAAGCCACGAGAACACGGCTGATCGCACGGGCGCGCGAACTGGGGTTCGGTGGTCAACCCGTCCACACCGGGCGCTGACGGCGCCGCTTGCAGCGGGAACATAGGCGGAACATAAAGGGGCATGCCCGCTTCCGCCCTGCATCTCGAACTGGCTTTCAGTCGTCCCGAAACCACCCTGTCGGTGACGCGCGGGGCGGCGCGGCTGATGCTGGACATGGGCTATGCGCCCTTGCTCGAGGTCTGCCTGCCTAACGGACGGCGGGCTGATGTCATGGCCTTGGGCCGCAAGGGAGACATCGTCATCTGCGAGGTGAAGTCGGGGGTGGACGACTATCGCGTCGATCGCAAATGGCAGGAATACGGGCCTTACTGCGACGCCTTCTACTTCGCTGTCGCGCCCGAGTTTCCGCAAGGCGTTCTGCCGGAGGAGCCGGGGCTGATCGTTGCTGACGGCTTTGGCGGGGCGGTGGTCAGGGCGGCGCCCGTCACGCCGCTGGCGCCCGCGCGCAGGAAGGCGCTGACGCTGGCCTTTGCGCGGCTGGGGGCCCTGAGGACGATGCGTGAGTGAAGCCCTTCTCCAGCAAAGGGGAGAGGGGATGGGAACTACTTCGGCGCCCGCTTCGCCAGAATCCGTTGCAGCGTGCGGCGGTGCATCCCCAGGCGGCGTGCCGTCTCGGACACGTTGTGGTCGCACAACTCATAGACGCGCTGGATATGCTCCCACCGCACGCGGTCGGCGCTCATCGGATTTTCCGGGGGTTCGGGAGCCTCGCCGGTGGACAGCAGGGCCTTGACCACGTCGTCGGCGTCGGCGGGTTTCTGCATATAGTCGACAGCGCCGGCCTTGACCGCTGCGACAGCGGTGGCGATGGCGCCATAGCCGGTCAGCATGACGATGCGGGCGTCCTCGCGGCGCTCGCGAATGGCCTCGACCACCTTCAGGCCGTTGCCGTCTTCCAGCCGCATGTCCAGCACGGCGAAGGCGGGCGCGGCCACGCGCAGGGCGTCGCCGGCCTCGGCGACCGAGCCGGCGAGAGTGACCTCGAAACCGCGCGATTCCAGCGCCCTGCCCAGTCGGGTGCGCAGGGCCGCGTCGTCGTCCAGCAGCAGCAGGGTCTTGTCGGACAGGGTGGCGATGCGGGCTTCGAGTTCGGACATTCAGTTCTCCTGACGCTCAGGTCGTGCGTCTGCGCCGCATGGTCAAGGTTTTAGCTCCTGACTGCGACATCAGGTTCCACCGCAAGCCTGCGGCTCCAGCGCCGGATCTGCGACTTCCAGAGCCTGCCGCGGCCAGCGGACAGTGACGCGGGCGCCCTTGGGCTGGCCCTTTTCGCCGCCGCCGGCGCCGACCGAGACCTTGCCGCCGCTGCGCTCCAACAGGGTGCGGGCGATGAAGAAGCCCAGACCCATGCCGCCCTGACTGGGGGCGATGGGGGCGGTCACGGGCGGCGGCGGCGCCTTGCGGCTGATCTTGCGCGGGGCGTCCGAGGCGGCGGCGATCTGGGCCGCCAGCGCCCGGCGCGCCTTGGTCTGGGGCCGGCTGGTGACATAGGGCTCGCCCAGTCGCGGCAGGATTTCGGAGGAGAAACCCGGACCGTCGTCGAGGATGTCGATCTCGATCCAACCCGCGTCGACGATGGCCGTCACCCGCACCCGGCTGTTGGCGAAGTCGGCGGCGTTCTCGACCAGGGTGGAAAGGCCGTGGACCACCTCGGGCAGCCGGTGGACGCGGGGCAGGGGCTGTCCCGGCGGGGCCTTCACCGCCGTCTGGAAGTCCAGATCAAAGCCTCTGTGCGGCTCGACCACCTCTTCCAGAAGGGCCTTCAGATCGACGTCGGCGTAGAGGGCGTCGCCTTCCTCGGGTTGGGCCGACAGCTGTTTCAGGATGTCGCGGCAGCGCTCGGCCTGTTGCAGCATCAGGGCGGCGTCCTCGGCCACAGGGCTGCCGGGCGGCGAAGCGCGCAGCAGCTCCTTGGCCACCACCTGAATGGTCGCCAGCGGGGTGCCCAGCTCGTGGGCGGCGGCGGCGGCCAGACCGCCCAGGGCCGCCAGCCTCTGCTCGCGTTGCAGCACGTCCTGGGTGGTGGCCAGGGCCAGTTCCAGCTTTTCGGCGTCGGCCGCCACCTTCCAGGCATAGCCTGAGGTGAACAGGACGCCGGTGGCGAGGGCCAGCCCCATGCCGAAACGATAGAGGCCGGGCAGGACCAGGTGCTCGTGCAGGCGCCACGGCAGGGGCAGGGACCAGGAGAAGAGGACGGCAAGGGCGATCAGGGCCATCACGCCCAGCACCAGGGCCTGACGCGAGGGCAGGGACGCCGCCGCAATGGTCACCGGGGCGACGAGCAGCAGGCAGAAGGGGTTGTCCAGACCGCCGGTCAGGGCCAGCAAGGTCGCCAGCTGCAGGATGTCGAACCCGAGTTGCGCCGCCGTCTGCGGACCGTTGGGCAGGCTGCCGTCGATGCGGCGCGCACGGGCCATGGTGGCCAGGTTCATCGCCACCCCGGCGCCGATGGCCGTCAGGCATTCCCACAGGGGCAGGGGGAAGTGGAGCGCGAAATAGGCGGTCAGGATGGCCGAGGTCTGGCCTAGGATGGCCAGCCACCGCAGGACGATCAGGGTCCGCAGGGACAGGCCCCGCCCGCGCCTGGGCCGCTCGCGCAGGGCTTCCATCGCGCCGGGGCGCCCGGCGACCTTCACGGCCTGCGACAGGGAGGGGGCTTCTGTGCTGCTCACGCCTCTTCTATAGACCGCGACGCTGGCGACTGCACACCCGTCGCCAGGCCCGAGGAGAAGTCCATGCCGCGTCGCCCCGTCATTCTGTTCGCCGCCGCCTGCGCGGTCATCGCCTTGGCGCTGGGTCTGATCACCATGGTCGTCGTCGGCGGACGTCAGCAGGCGGACCAGACGGTGGAAAGCGGCACGGGGCAGCCTCTGGTCGGCGGACCCTTCACCCTGACCAACCAGGACGGCCAGGTGGTCGATCAGTCGATTTTGAACGGCAAGTGGACCCTGGTCTTCTTCGGCTTCACCTACTGCCCCGACTACTGCCCGACGACGCTGGGCGTGCTGAACGCCGTGCAGGAGCGGATGGGCGACAAGGCCAGGGACCTGCAGATCGTCTTCGTCAGCATAGACCCCGAGCGCGACACGCCCCGGCTGCTGAAGGACTACCTGTCGTCGGACGGCTTCCCCACGGGCGTCATCGGCCTGACCGGCACGCCGGAACAGACGGCCCAGGTCGCAAAGGAGTACCGCGCCTTCTACCAGAAGGTCGGCGAGGGCGAGACCTATACGATGAACCACAGCCTGACGGTCTATCTGATGGGACCGGACGGCCAGTTCCGCAGCGCCGTGGCCCATGACCTGGGACCGGACCGGACCGTCAAACTGATCGAGAACGCGATGGATCGGGGTTGATCACCTTTCCCTGATCGGAGAGCGGCGGAATCCTTTTTGCGCCGGAATGCGTTATATGCTGCACTGCCGCATCGGCGGGGGCCGCATCGGGGTTTCATGCTCTACGCATTTCACGAACTCGCCTATCATTCGGCGACGCCGTTCCGGATCGGGGCCCAGATGGCCCGCCAGTTCTGGACGTCGCCCTTCAATCCGGCCTCGGACACGGCCATCGGCCGCACGGCCTACGCCTCGGCCGAGGTGTTCGAGAGCCTGACGCGTCGCTATGGCAAGCCCGCCTGGGGGCTGGAGACGATCGACATCGACGGCCAAGCCGTGCGCACGACGGAGCAGGTCGTCTGGTCCTCGCCCTGGTGTCGGCTGGTCCGATTCGAGCGCGACGCAGGCGATCTGACGAAGGCGGGCAAGCCGACGACGGCGCCCGCCGTTCTGATCGTCGCACCCCTGTCAGGCCACTACGCCACCCTGCTGCGCGGCACGGTCGAGGGCTTCCTGCAGGACCACGACGTCTATGTCGCCGACTGGGAGAACGCCCGCCAGGTGCCGGTGCTGGAAGGCCGCTTCGACTTCAACGACTATATCGACCACGTCCGGTCCATGCTGACGGCCATCGGGCCGCGCGCCCACGTCGTCGGCGTCTGTCAGCCAGGACCGCCGGTGCTGGCGGCCTGCGCCGTCATGGCGGCCGAGAATGACCCGAACCGGCCCGCCTCCATGACCTTCATGGGCTCGCCCATCGACGCGCGCCTGTCGCCGACGGTGACCAACCAGCTGGCCGAGGCCAAGCCCTTCGCCTGGTTCAGGTCGAACATGATCCATACCGTGCCCTGGCCCTATCCGGGCTTTGGGCGCCGCGTCTATCCGGGCTTTGTCCAGCTCTACAGCTTCATGTCGATGAACGAGGACAAGCACCTCGACGCCCACCGCCGCTATTTCGAGGATCTGGTGGCCGGCGACGGCGACGGGGTCGACAAGCACGAGCAGTTCTACGACGAGTATCTGTCGGTGCTGGACCTGACCGAGGAGTTCTATCTTCAGACCATCGACATCGTCTTCCAGCAGCATCTTCTGGCGCGCGGCCTGCTGGAGCATGAGGGCAAGAAGGTGGACCTATCGGCTATCACCGACATCGGCCTGGCCACCGTCGAGGGCGAGAAGGACGACATCTCCGGCGTGGGCCAGACCCAGGCCGCGCACGGCCTGACGCCCAATATCCCTGACGACCGCCGCCTGCTCTACGTCCAGCCGGGCGTGGGCCACTACGGGGTCTTCAACGGCCGGCGCTTCCGAAACGAAATCTATCCGCGGGTCCGCGACTTCATCGCCCGGAATGAGAGTCTGAGTGCAGTACCGGAACGGTCAGCGGCTGCCGCTTGAGGGCGGAGGCGCCCTTCGCCTGTCGGTGAACCCGCGCGCTCGAAGGCTGTCGATCCGCATCGACGCCCGCGCCGGCGAAGCCGTGGCCGTGGCCCCGTCCGAGCGGCGGTTGAGCGAGGTCGTGGCCTTCGCCCGCACCAAGTCGGATTGGATCGCCGACCGGCTGGCCGCACGGGTCGCGGGTTCGCCGCTGGCGCCCGACGCGACCGTTTCCTGGCTGGGACGGAGCGTGCGGCTGGAGGCCGTCGGCGGGGCCGGCGCTGCGCGCCTGGTCGAGACGGCGGACGGGCCGGTGATACGCTCCGGCGGCGAAGGCGAGGCCTTTTCCCGCCGGGTCGAGAACTGGTTCAAGCGGGCCGCGCGCGAGTTCCTGACCGCTCGCACCGAGGTTCATCTGAGAGCGCTGGGCCAGAGGCCGGTCAAGGTGTCGATCGTCGACACCCGCTCGCGCTGGGGCTCGTGCAGCCCGCACAACCGCTCGATCCGCTATTCCTGGCGCGTGATCATGGCCCCGTCGGCGGTGGCCGACTATCTGGCCGCGCACGAGGTCGCCCACCTGGTTCACGCCGACCACAGCCCGGCCTATTGGGCGGTGGTGCACCGACTGGTCGGCGACCATCGCCCCTATCGTCAGTGGCTGCGGGACCACGGCGCGGCGCTGCACGCCGTGGGGCGCTGAGGCGCTCAACTCTTTCGTCATCCCCCGGTCTGCGCGGCTGCGCCGGAGGATGACGGAAGGGGGGCAGCTTAAAAGAAGACCGCCTCGGGTTTGCGATCGCCGCGGGGCGCCTCCTTGACGGGCGGTTGCGGCGACGTCGGCCGTATGATCGGCTGATCATTGGGCAGGGGGGCAGGCGTCGGCAGGGGCTCGCCATCGACGATGGCCGGGCCGGGCTCCCCCTCCAGGGGTTGCGCATAGGGGTCCTGGACCTGGCCCATCATGTCGCCGACCGGATCGGGCGCGACCCAGCCCTCGGGCAGGGGCGGGCCGTTGGGGATGGGCTGGACCGCCAGCTTGGGCAGGGCCGATTCCATGAAGCCGCGCCAGATGGCGGCGGGCGAAGAGCCGCCGGTCACGCCGCGCATGGCCTTGTTGTCGTCCTTGCCGACCCAGACGGCGGCGACGAAGCCGCCGGTGTAGCCGACGAACCAGGCGTCCTTGTAGTCCGAGGTGGTGCCGGTCTTGCCGGCGATGTCGCGTCCGCCGATGGCCGCCGAACGGCCGCTTCCCGAGGTGATCACGCCGCGCAGCATCTGGTTCATGTAGTAGAGCGAAGGATTGTTGATCGCCTGACCGTTCTCGCCCGCGCCGTGGCTGTAGATGACGCGGCCGGAAGGGGTGCGGATGCGACTGATGCCCCAGGCCTCAACCCTTTTGCCGCCATTGGCGAAGGCGTCATAGGCCTGGGCCATCTCCAGCGGGCTGACCTCGACGGCGCCCAGGGCCATGGAGGGCTGCAGGCCGATCTCGCTGGAGATCCCCAGACGCCGGGCGGCGCGGGCCACGCTGTCGCGGCCGACCTGATCGGCGACATAGGCGGCCACCGTATTGGTCGACTGGGCCACGGCCTGGGCCAGGGTCATCTGGCCGGAGAAGTTGCCGGAATAGTTGCGCGGCGACCATCCGCCGATCGTCACGGGCTGGTCCACGACCGGCGTCGTGGGCGTATAGCCCGCCTCGACCGCCGCCAGATAGACGAAGGGCTTCCACGCCGAGCCGGCCTGACGGCGGGCGTCGGTGGCGCGGTTGAACTGACTGTCGGCATAGGAGCCGCCGCCGATCATGGCGCGGACCCGCCCTTCGCCGTCCAGGGCGACCAGGGCCGCCTGTTCGACGCCCCGGCCCTTGTCGCGATCGAGGATGCGCCGCACGGCGCGCTCGGCGTCGGTCTGCAGCGTCAGGTCCAGGGTGGTTTCGACCACCATGTCCTCGGTCGGTTCGCCGACCAGACCGCGGATCTGCTTGTCCAGCCAGTCGATGAAGTACTGGGCGTGCTGGCTGGCCAGGGTGCGCGAGACGCGAACCGGCTCGGCCACGGCGGCGTCGCGCTGGGCCGGGGTGATGGCCCCGACTTCAACCATTTCGTTGAGAACGACGTTCGCGCGGGTGGCGGCGCGTTCGCTTTCGGACACGGGCGAATAGCGCGAAGGGGCCTTCAGCAGGCCGGCCAGAAGGGCGGATTCGCCGACCGTCAGCTTGTCCGCGCTCTTGTCGAAATAGCGCTGGGAAGCGGCCTCGATGCCATAGGCGCCGGCGCCGAAATAGACCCGGTTCAGATAGAGGGCGAGGATTTCCTTCTTGGTGAACTTCATCTCCAGCCAGACGGCCAGCATCAGCTCCTGCACCTTGCGCTTCATGTTCTGATCGGGCGTCAGGAACAGGTTCTTGGCCAGTTGCTGGGTGATGGTGGAGCCGCCCTGGACCACACGCCCGGCCTTGAGGTTCAGGGCCATGGCGCGGCTCATGCCGATGGGGTCGAAGCCGGGGTGGTGATAGAAGCGTCGGTCCTCGATGGCCACGAAGGCGGCGGGGACGTAGTCGGGCAGGGCGTCCAGATCGACGGGCGGGGCCATCTGGGTGCCGCGCACCGCGATCAGGGCGCCCGAACGGTCCAGATAGGTGATCGAGGGTTGGCGCTCGACGTCATACAATGTCGAGGTGTCTGGCAGGTCGCGCGCGAAGACGGCGAAGAAGACGACCGCGAAGATCAGGCCCCAGACAGCCAGAACGGCTCCCCAGTAGACGAGGTTGCCGAGGAAGGACCGGCGCTTCCTGCCGCCGCCCTGCTCATTGCGGTCCGGTCCGCCGTCGTTACGCGCCATGAAAGTCCCTCTTGCAGCGACGCGACCCTAGCCGGTCACGCGGCCGCAGAAAACGCCCCGCTTCAGTTCACGTGAGCGTGAGTATCTATTTCGCCGAAAGAATGGCGCGCCGGGTCAGCCAGACGCCGTGACCGCCGCCGGGCGGGTCACCTGGCCAGGAAGGCGTCCAGGTCGGCGTAGAAGGCCGCCGGTTGATCCAGCATGATGAAGTGGGCGCTGTCGTCGATGCGCTTCAGCCTGGCGCTCGGCAGGGTCGAGAAGGACATCTGGTAGATGGCATCGGTGATGGCGTCGGTCATGCGCGGGTCGTTGAACTTCACGTAGAGAACTTCGGTCGGGGCGGTGATCTCGCCCAGCTCCGGGCGCAGGTCGGTGACGATCAGTTCGCGGAAGGCGGCGGCCGAGACCTGCTGGTCGCTGGTCTCGACGTCAGTCAGCGGGCCGGTGCGGGCGGCCTCGGTCCTGATCATGCCGGTGACCGAGGCCTTGGCCTGGGTCAGGTACTGGTCGCGGGGCGCGGTCGACTGGGCGGCATAGACCTGATCGGCGACGGGTTTGACGCTTTCAGCCGTGGTTCCGGGCGGGCCGAACATGGCGCCCATGAAGGGAATCATGTCGATGACCATCAGCTTGCCGACCATGTCGGGATGCCGCGCGGCCAGCATCATGGCCATGGTCCCGCCCATCGAGTGGCCGACGACGGCGGGCTTTTGCAGGCCCTGCTCGCGGATGTAGCGGGCGATCTCTTCGGCCACGGGGGCGGCGACGGGGCCGGTCGCATTACCCTCGGCGGGGGCGCCGGCGAAGCCCTGGACGTGGATGCGGTGGATGCGATAGCGGCCCGCAAGATGATCGACTGTCCCCTGCCAGACCTCGGGCGAGGACGACAGACCGGGGATCAGGATCAGGTCCGGCGCGCCCTCGGGACCGTCGACGCGGACATGCAGGCGGTCCGAGGCGAAGGCGGCGTGCGCATGGCCATGGGCGGCGTGGTTCACATGTCCATCCTGGGCCTGGGCCGGCGCTGCGGCCAGAGGGGCGGCGCAGACAGCGGCGGCGAGAAGGGCGGCGCGGATCATGGCGTTCTCCGAAGGTGTGGCTCTAGCTGTAAATTCATCGGCTGAGGAATGGAATGGGTTTTGGACGCCCGGCGGCGCCTGCTGCTAGAAAGGCGTCATGACGATTGACGCTGCTCCCTCTTCCGCGACCTCTCCTGAAGCAAAGGCCCCGCCGACCGCTTTCGGCAAGGGCTTCGTGCGCGACGCCTGGTATTTCGTGGCCCTGGCGCGCGATGTGCCGGTGGCCAGTCTGAAACGTTATGAGGTGATGGACGAGCCGGTCCTGATTGGTCGCACGCGTGCCGGCGCCGTCTATGCCATGCGCGACATCTGCCCCCATCGCGCGGCGCCCCTGTCGGCCGGCCGTCTGGTCGACAAGCCGGGCGAGGGCGAGACGATCGAGTGCCCCTATCACGGCTGGCGTTTCCGCCCCGACGGCGTCTGCGCCGCCATTCCGTCCTTGGTCGAGGATCAGGCCTTCGAGGCCAATCGCATTCGTGTCCGATCCTATCCCGTGCGCGAGAGCCAGGGCATGGTCTTCGTCTGGATGGCGGCGGACGCCCGCAACCCGTCCGAGCCAGACCACGAGCCGCCGCTCTTTCCCGGCGCCGAGGGCGAGGTGAAACTGGTCGAGGCCATGGATTTCGACAGCCATATCGACCACGCGGTCGTCGGCCTGATGGACCCGGCGCACGGCCCGTTCGTCCACCAACAGTGGTGGTGGCGCTCCGAACATTCGATGCACGAAAAGGCCAAGACCTTTGCGCCTCGCGACTATGGCTGGGCCATGGTGCGTCACGCGCCGTCGTCGAACAGCCGTCTCTACAAGATCCTGGGCGGCGCGCCGGCGACCGAGATCACCTTCCGCCTGCCGGGCTATCGCTGGGAGCATATCCAGGTCGGCGAAAAGCAGGTTCTGGCCCTGACCTTCCTGACCCCGGTCAACGACGCCAAGACGCGCATCACCCAGATATTCTGGTCGGATCACTGGGTCTTCAATATCGCCAAGCCCTTCCTGCGGCTGGGCGTGGTCGCCTTCCTGAAGCAGGACGGCGGCATGGTGAACCTGCAGAACGAGGGGCTGAAATACGACCCGGCCCTGATCTGGATCGACGACGCCGACAAGCAGGCCAAGTGGTATCAGCAGCTGAAGCGCGAATGGATCAAGAGCCGCGCCGAGGGCCGCGACTTCATTAACCCGATCAAGGAAGTGGTTTTGAGGTGGAAGAGCTGATTGGAGGGCTGTCGATCAGCTGAATGGAAAAAGGCCTCTCCCTGCGACGGGAGAGGCCTTTTTTTGTATCGCGGTCAGGGGCCTCGGCCCCGCCAACTACTGCCGCGCGAGCTGGCTGGACAGGATCAGGTCCAGTTGCTTGCGGATCTGCGGCGTCAGCTCTTCGATGCCCCAGTTGTCGTAGGCGGCGTAGCGGAAGTTGGCGATGAAGACGTCCCAGATCATCCGGCCCATGACCATCTGATCCAGGTCCTGACGCAGTTCGCCTTCGCGGATGCCGCCTTGCAGCACGGCGACGATGGCCTGGATGATCGGCTTGACGAAGGTGCGCGACCGTTCGTCGGCGGCCTCGGGCTGGAACCAGGAGCGGGCGATCATGGCCTGCATCAGCGGCAGGTGCTCCAGCGAGCGGTGGTAGCCGGCCGTCAGGCCCTCGGCCAGGCGCTCGGCGACACGGCCTTCATGGCCGGCGGCGGTCTGGATGTCCTGCAGCAGGCCGGCCATCTCCTCGGCGAAGACGCACTCGAACAGTTCGGCCTTGTCCTGGAAGTTGGCGAAGACCGCGCCGGTCGACATGCCGGCGCCCTTGGCGATGTCGCGGATGGTAGCGGCGTCGTAGCCGCGCTCGGCGAACAGGGCGCGCGCGGCGTCCAGAACCTTCTGGCGAGTGCGGATCTTGGCCGCCTGACGGCGATTGATCCGGGGTTGGCCCTCGGTTTCGACAGTCTCAGGGGCGGGCTGGGGGGTATCGCGCATCAGTCAATTACTCTGGCTCGGGAAGGGCTTGACGCCCGCCGGTCTTACAGGACGGCGACCGTGTCAGGCGAGGTTTGCGCCGCCTCGGCGGTAACCTCGCACAAGACGACAACCGACGTCCCAGGGGGAAGGCGAACTTTCATCACCGAACATTGACCAAAATGGGTCGCGAACCGATGCGAAATCTTGGTGAAGCTTGACCATAAGGTCAATGAACATAAGGAATATTACGTAGATCGCGTATCCGTGGTCGACGGGGTAACGCCTGATCGTGCTGTGCGGAAGGCGCGCGCCGGTCGAGCCCCGCGCCCGTCGGGCGCGGCCGCCTGGAAGGTCTTGCGGAAGCCGTCGCGGCGTTCGTGGATCGAGGCCAGGACGAGCCCCATGGGCACGCCCAGGTCGACCAGGGTGTTCTCCGCCAGTTGCAAGCTGGCCTCGGTGGTTTCCGGCACGGCGTCGGTTACGCCCAAGGCGTAGAGGCGAGCGGCATGGCGGTCGTCGCGCGCCCGGGCGATCAGGATAAGGTCCGGGCGCAGCGCGCGGGCGGCCTTCACCACCTCATCGACTTTAGTCGGACTATCCATGGTGACGATCAGGGCGCGCGCCGAGTCCAGACCGCAGGCGTTCAGCATCTCCGGGCGGGCGGCGTCGCCGTAGTAGACTTCATAGCCCTCGGTTCGGCCGGAGCGAACCGAGGCGGGGTCGGCGTCCAGGGCGATGAACCTTTGGTCGTGTTCGGCCAGAAGCTCGCCCACCAGTCGGCCGACGCGCCCAAAGCCGACGATCAGGACGGCGCCGTCCGACGAAGGCGCGGCCGCCTCGGGAGACAAGGCCCTGATCCCGGCGTCCAGGGCGGGCGTAACCCTCTTTGTCAAGGACCGCGCCAGGACGGCCAGCAGGGGGACTGCGAACATGCTGAGGGTTGCGGCCAGCATGGCCTTTCGCGTCAACTCCGGCGCCGCCAGACCTTCGACCAGCCCGGTCGACAGGATGACGAAGGCGAACTCCCCGGCAGGACCCAGCACCAGGGCGGTCTCGATCGCCGAGCGGGCGGCCAGCCCCCAGGCGCGGGCCAGAAGAAAGATCACCAGGGCCTTCAACAGGATGAGGCCGCTCGCCAGACCCAGGACCGTGGTCGGATCGGCCGCGACCGCGTCCAAATCCAGGCTGATGCCGACGCCAATGAAGAAGACGCCCAGCAACAGGCCCTTGAAGGGATCAATGGCCACCTCGACCTCCCGCCGGAACTCGGTTTCGGCCAGCAGGACCCCGGCGACCAGGGCGCCCAGGCTCATCGACAGTCCGACCGCCTGGGCGCCGAGGCCGGCGGCGACCACCACCAGCAGGGAGGCGGCGACGAACAACTCGCGACCTTCGCCGCGGTGCTGGGCGCGGGCGACCGAGCGGAACATGGGGCGCAACACCAGCCGTCCGAGCAGGACCATCAGGAAGAGGCCGCCCGCTGCGGGCGCCAGGGTGAACAGGGCGCGGCCTAGGTCGGCGGGTTCGATCACTGATCCGCTCTGGGCGAGGGCCGCCAGAACGGTGACGGTGATCAGAATGGGCGCAACGGCGACATCTTGCGCCAGCAGGACCGCGAAGGTGGCGCGCCCGGTCTCGCTGTTGATCCTGCCCTGGGCCGCCAGCACAGGCATGACCACCGCCGTGGAGGACAGGGCCAGACCCATGCCCAGCACGGCCGCCCCGGCCAGGGGCTGGCCCAGCGCCATGAAGACGATGGCGATGGCCACCGCGCAGACCGCGACCTGGAGCATGCCCAGACCGAACACCAGACGGCGCATGGCCTTGAGCCGCTCCCACGACAGTTCGAGCCCGATCATGAACAGGAGGAAGGCGACGCCGAGTTCCGAAAGCTGTCGGATCTGGGCCTGATCGCCGATGGTCAGCCAACTGAGCCATCCGTCCGGTCGCGCGAACCGACCCAGGCCGTCGGGGCCGAGCAGGACGCCGGCGGCCAGAAAACCCAGAACGGGGCTGATCTTCAGACGATTGAACAGGGGCACCACGACCCCGGCCGCCGCCAGAAAGACCACCAGGTCCCTGTATTCGCCGCCGTGCGCCTGATCCATGAATCCTCCGTAACGCCGCACTTTGAACCAGGCGATCACGATCTGGCGATACGGGTCGCGTCTTTCATGAACTTTTTTTAAGACGCGACAGCGCTCAAGGCGGGATTAGGGTCCGCGCCGAACCTGAGCACGGGTTAGTCGAGGAAATGCATATGAAGAAATTGCTGATCGGGGCCGCTGTCGGCGCCCTGCTTCTGCCTGCGGGCCTGGCGGCTGCACAGGACGGCCACGACCACGCCTGCGTGGACGAGAGCTGCACTGTCGTGGAGCTGTTCCACGGCGCCTCGGCGCCCGAGGGCGGCGCCGCGCCGGCTGGCTGGGTCGGCACGGACGCCCCCAAGTACGGAACCTGGGGCTTCGACCTGTCGGGCCGCGACACGTCGGTGGCGCCGGGCGACAGCTTCTTCCGCTATGCCAACGGTACCGCCTTCGACAAGCTGCAGATCCCGTCGGACCGCACCTCCTACGGGTCCTTCCCCTTGCTGCGTGAACTGTCGGACAACCGCATGAAGGCCCTGATTCAGAGCCTGGTCGCGCGCACCGACCTGGCGCCGGGTTCGGACGAGGCCAAGATCGCCGACGCCTACCGCAGCTATATCGACGAGGCTCGCGTCGAGGCGCTGGACGCCCAGCCCCTGCAGCCCTTCCTGGCCGCCATCCGCGCCGCCGACACGCATGAGAAGATCGCCGCCTACATGGGTCAGACCCAGGGCCGCGTCGGCTCGTCCTTCTTCGGCACCGGCATCACGATCGACCAGAAGAACCCGACTCGCTACGTCGTTTCGGCGGGCCAGTCGGGCATCGGCCTGCCCAATCGCGACTACTATCTGGACGCCCGCTTTGCGGACAAGAAGGAGAAGTATCAGGCCTATATCGAGCGGATGCTGGCCAATATCGGCTGGGCTGATCCGGCCGGTCACGCCGCCGCCATCGTGGCGCTGGAGAGCAAGATCGCCGAGGCCCACTGGACGCCGATCGAGAACCGCAACCGCGACAAGACCTACAACGAGTACTCCATCCAAACCCTGGCCGCCGAGGCGCCCGGCTTTGACTGGAACGGATACTTCAACGCCGCCGGTCTGGGCTCGATCGACCGCCTGATCGTGCGTCAGAACACAGCCATGCCCAAGATCGCCGCCATCTTCGCCGAGACGCCGATCGACACTCTGCAAGCCTGGCAGGCCTTCCACACCACCGACGACGCCGCGTCGACCCTGTCGAAGCGGTTCTCGGACGCTCAATGGGAGTTCCGCTCGCGCGACCTGTCGGGTCAGCCCGAGCAGCGCAGCCGTGAAAAGCGCGCCATCAGCTTCGCTGAAGGCTCGCTGGGCGAGGCGGCGGGGCGTCTGTACGTCGCGGAGTACTTCCCGGCCGAATCCAAGGCCAAGATGGAAGAACTGGTCGCCAACCTGCGCATCGCCCTGTCGCACCGCATCGACAACCTCACGTGGATGGGAACCGAGACGAAGGCTGCGGCTCAGGAGAAGCTGCGCAAGTTCACCGTCAAGATCGGCTATCCGGAAAAGTGGCGGGACTACTCGGCGCTGGAAGTCCGGGCCGACGACCTGTTCGGCAATAGCCAGCGTCTCGGCCAGTTCCAGTGGAACTATCAGCTGAACCGCCTGGACAAGCCCGTCGACAAGGCCGAGTGGGGCATGACCCCGCAGACGGTCAACGCCTACTACAACTCGGCCAACAACGAGATCGTCTTCCCGGCCGCCATCCTGCAGCCGCCCTTCTTTGATCCGAATGCGGATCCGGCCGTCAACTATGGCGGCATCGGCGGCGTGATCGGCCACGAGATCGGCCACGGCTTCGACGACCAGGGTTCGAAGTCCGACGGCGACGGCGTGCTGCGCAACTGGTGGACGGATCAGGACAAGGCCAATTTCGAGGGCCTGACCAAGCGTCTGGGCGCCCAGTACGACAGCTATGAGCCGCTGCCCGGCTTCCATGTCCAGGGCGGCCTGACCATGGGCGAGAACATCGGCGATGCGGCGGGCACGGCCGTGGGTCTCGACGCCTATCACCTGTCGCTGAACGGCCAGCCGGCCCCCGTCATCGACGGCACGACCGGCGATCAGCGCTTCTTCTACGGCTGGGCCCAGGTCTGGCAGTCGAAGTACCGCGAGGACGCGCTCAAGAACCAGATCGCCACCGACCCGCACAGCCCGGCCGAATTCCGCGTGATCGGCCCGGTGCGCAACGTTGACGCCTGGTACGAAGCCTTTGAGGTCAAGCCGGGCTCGAAATACTACCTCGCGCCGGAAGACCGCGTCCGCATCTGGTAAGCGCGACGCCTGACGAATGAAGGGGCCGGAGCGGCGACGCTCCGGCCCTTTTCATGGCCGATGCTCGGCTTCTTCTCTGCGGTGATCCTGCACGCGCCGTCACCCTCGGGCTTGACCCGAGGGGCGAGCGAGGGGGCGCGCTCGCGCATTCCAGCGGCGCGCAGGCCGGTGGCCCGATCCTCGGGTCAAGCCCGAGGATGACGATGGGGTGAAATTATCGAAGAAGTTTCGATAATGAACGGCGTGAGCCAGCGGCGTCGGCCGCGTTTCATGGTTCCAGACGTGAAAAAGCCCGCTGCGGGGGATACATCGCAGCGGGCTTTCACGCTCTCTAAGGAGCGGACGTTTCCTCCCCGAAACGCCTCCAAGATGTCGCTGCGGCTGACCGCTGCGCCTCTCGAGTGAGACCAATTGACGCGAAGCCCGGGGGCAAGTCAATCATGTCCATGCCAAAAGACAGGCCTTTCATGACTGAACGTCGATAATACACGCTCGACCGCGAGAGTTAATCGAAGGCTATTCGATAATGGCGCGGACCGTTGCGACCAGTTCGCTGCGGGCCACCTTCTGCTGGCCCGGACGCTCGGCCTTCCAGGCTTCGTTGTCGGCGATGGCGGCGGCGCGGGCGCGTCCGGCGTCCAGATCCTTGATGGTCACTTCGCCCGCAGCCAACTCGTCGCCGCCCAGGATGACCACGGCGGGCGAGCCGCGCCGGTCGGCGTACTTCATCTGCGCCTTCATGCCGGCGCGACCCAGATAGAGCTCGGCGGCGACGCCGGCCGCGCGCAGTTCGGATACGGCGTCGAGGTAGGGCTGCATGTCGTCCTCGGAGAAGACGATGACCACGACCGGGCCGCGCGTGGCGTCGTCGGCGCCGCGTCCGGCGGCGCGCAGGGCCGAGGCCAGACGCGACACCCCGAACGAGAAGCCGGTGGCGGGCACGGACTGGCCGGTGAAGCGGGCGACCAGGTCGTCATAGCGACCGCCGCCGCCGATGGAGCCGAAGCGCACGGCCCGGCCCTTGTCGTCCTTGGTGTCCAGCAGCAGCTCGGCCTCGAACACGGCGCCGGTATAGTATTCCAGGCCGCGCACGATGGTCGGATCGAACTGCACCTCGGCCTCGCCGACGCGCATGGCGGTCAGGGCGCGGTCGATGGCGGACAGTTCGGCCAGGGCCGCTTCGCCCGCCGCGCCCAGGGCGGCGCCCGCGTTGGCAACCGCATCCAGCACGCCCGCGCGGCTCAGGCCCGGCGTCTCGGCGGAAACCAGGAAGGCCTCGACCGCGCCGACCACGGCGGCGGGCAGGCGGGCGCCCTTGGTATAGTCGCCGGACTCGTCCAGCCGGCCCTCGCCCAGCAAGGCGCGGACGCCCTCCAGACCCAGGCGGTCGTACTTGTCGACGGCGCGAAGCGCGGTCAGGCGCTGGACCGCGTCGGTGACGCCGCCGGCGTCGAACAGGCCGTCGAACAGCTTGCGGTTGGAGACGCGGATCACCGACTGGCCGTCGCCCAGGCCGGCGGCGCGCAGGCCCTCGCAGCCCATGGCGATGATTTCGGCGTCGGCCTCGGGCCGGTCCGAGCCCACGGTGTCGGCGTCGCACTGCCAGAACTCGCGGAAGCGGCCGGGGCCGGGCTTCTCGTTGCGCCAGACCGGGCCATAGGCGTAGCGGCGGAAGGGCTTGGGCAGGGTCTCCCAGTTCTGGGCGGCGAAGCGGGCCAGGGGGGCGGTGTGGTCATAACGCAGGGCCATCCACTCGCCCGGCTCGTCCGACCCGGCGTCGTCCTGAAGCGCGAAGACGCCCTCGTTGGGGCGGTCGGCGTCGGGCAGAAACTTGCCCAGGGCGTCGGCGTATTCGAACGCCGGGGTCTCCAGCGGCTCGAAGCCCCAGCGCTCATAGACCTCGGACACGCGCGCGACGATGCGGCGTTCGGCGGTCAGGTCGCGGCCGCGGCGGTCGGCGAACCCCCGGGGGGCGCGGGCTTCGGGGCGGATGGGGGCTTCGTCGGTCATGCCGGGCGATTAAGCCATCAGCGGACCGGCTGCAACTTGCCGTCCGGCGTCGCGGTCAGGCGTTGCGGCGCAACGGCAGGTCGTGGCCATAGCTGAGGCGCCGCCACAGCCATTCCAGCGGCCCCATGCGGAAGCGGCTCAGCCACAGCGGCGACCAGATCAGTTGCAGGGCCCAGACGGCGACGACGATGGCCCACTGGCCCGGATAGTCGACCTGTCCCATCAGGCGCGGCCCCCACGGCATGTAGAAGAGGGAGGTCATGATCAGGGTCTGGCTCAGATAGTTGGTGAAGGCCATCTGCCCCACCGGCGCGAAGAGGCGGCGCACCCCGCCGACCCCGCGCGAGGTCAGCAGGATCAGGCCGCTGGCGTAGGCCAGGGTGATGAAGACGGGATAGGAGGCGACGACCTCGGCCCAGCCGTGCGTCGCCTGAACGCCCGGCCCAGCCATGATCTCGCGCCCTTCCAGCAGACCCAGCCCGGCCAGGACGACGGCTCCAACGGCGATGAGGACGACATAGACGCGGGTCGGCATGCGGCCGTGGAAGAAGCCGGCCTTGAACAGGCCCATGCCCAGCATCATCAGCGGCACGGTGGCGAAGACATAGCCGAACAGACTGGCGCTCTGCAGGACGCCCCAGGCCTTCAGATTCTCGATCAGGGCGCCCGGCCAGCCGCTGCGATAGGCGGCGATGCTGGCCGATACGGCGCCCTCGGCCAGGGCCATGGATTCGTCGCCCAAGGCATCGACCAGAGCCGAGGGGCCGTTGACCGTGAGCCACATGGTTCCCGCCTGCATCGTGGCCAGGGCGAGGGTGGCGGCTGCGCCGAACAGGATCAGGGACCGGGCCGACATGGAGCGCATCAGCATGACGAACAGCCCGGACCAGGCGTAGAGCAGCAGGATGTCGCCGTACCAGAAGGCCAGCCCGTGGATCAGGCCGAACAGGCCCAGCCACAGCAGGCGGCGGCGCAGCACGCGCCCGCGCGCCTCATCCCCACGTTCGCCGCCGACCAGAAAGATCGACACCCCGAACAGCATGGAAAACAGGGTGACGAACTTCTGGTGGAAGAAGACCTCGACCACCCATCGGGCCGCAGCCGAGGCCCCGATCAGAGGGAAGGGCGATTGCTCCGGCGACATCGCCGCCGACATGGGCAGGGCGAAGGCGGCGGCGTTGACGGCGAGGATGCCCAGCACGGCCGCGCCGCGCAGCACGTCCAGGGTCTGGATGCGGGCGCTCGTCGCCACGGGCGCGGGCGCCTCGACGGGCCAGGTCTGTCCGGTCATGGCTTGGCATCCCCCGTGACGGCGCAGGCAGGGGCGGCAGCGGCCGCCCTCGACACCTTGATGCCGCGTAATTTCAGCGCGCGCCGTTCTGCATCAGGCCCATGCGGTTCTTGACCACAGGGGCAGGGACGAAGGCGATGTAGGCCACGCACAGCCCGGCCCAAAGGGCGTAGCTCACCCCCACCAGCACCGCCAGCGGCAGGCCGGCGACGCCGAAAATGAGCAGGGTGGTCTCCAGTGCGCCCAGGCCCTGAAGCAGGCTTTGCGAGGCGATCACTGAAAGCAGGGACATGACGAGGGCGATCAGGGTCTGCACAGCGGCGGCGAGCAGACCGCCGAAGACCATGAAACGGCAGACCACGCCCAGGCGAGTCGAGGGGCGGCCGATCCGGGCGTGGGCCTGGCGCAGCAGCCACAGGCCGACGGGCGCGGCGATCAGGCCGAGCACCAGCAGCACCAGCCGCCAGTCGGTGTCGACGCCAGAGGCCCAGTTCTCGGGCGGCCAGACGACCAGGGTGACGATCAGCGGCGGCCAGGCGGCGGCGGCCAAGGCCGCCAGCACGAACCTCTGCGTCGAGCGCTGCGGCGCGACGCGCTTCAGCCCCGGCAGGTCCTCGATCCGGTCGAGACGCGACATCAGCGGGTCGGAACCGGCGTCGCGCCGGAATAGTCATAGAAGCCGCGGCCGCTCTTCTTGCCCAGCCAGCCGGCCTCGACATACTTCACCAGCAGCGGGCAGGGGCGGTACTTGCTGTCGGCCAGGCCGTCGTACAGCACGTTCATGATGGCCAGAACCACGTCCAGACCCATGAAATCCGCCAACTCCAGCGGCCCCATCGGATGGTTGGCGCCCAGCTTCAGCGCCTTGTCGATGGAGGCGACGTTGCCGACGCCTTCGTAAAGGACATAGATGGCCTCGTTCATCATCGGCACCAGGATGCGGTTGACGATGAAGGCGGGGAAATCCTCGGATTCGGTGGTGATCTTGCCCAGGCTCTCGGCGAAGGCGACGGCGGCCTCGTAGGTGGCGGCCGAGGTGGCTATGCCGCGCACGATCTCGACCAGCTTCATCGTCGGCGCAGGCTTCATGAAGTGCAGGCCGATGAAGCGGTCAGGCCGATCGCTGACCGAGGCCAGGCGGGTGATCGAAATGGACGAGGTGTTGGACGCCAGCAGCGTGTCGGGGCCGAGGTGCGGCAGCAGGTCGACGAAGACCGCCTTCTTGACCGCCTCGTCCTCGGACGCCGCCTCGATGATCAGGTCCGCCCGGGCAGCTTCGGCCAGGCTGGCCACGGGCTGGATGCGGGCAAGGGCGGCGTCCGCTTGGGCCGGAGTCGTCAGCCCGCGCGCGGCCCGCCGCGCCAGGCTGGCCGCGATCTCGCCCTGGGCCAGAGGAATCCGCTCGGCCGACAGGTCAAAGAGCCGCACGTCGTAGCCGCCGGCCGCCACCGCCTGAGCAATGCCCGAACCCATTTGCCCGGCGCCGATAATGGCGACTGTCCTGATCGTGGTCATGAATACGCGCAATCTGCGGTCCCGCAGGGACCAATCGCGGGCACCTTAGGAGCCCGCCCGCCGCGCGCAAGGGGCGGAATGAGGCGCGATTAAGATTCCTGACGGCCGTGTCCGCGCCTCAACGTTTTCGGCTCAGTAGGCGCCGACGAGGCCCAGAGCCGCCACATGCAGCGGCGGCAACAGATAGCCCTGGACGCCCTGGATGATCAGCAAGGCCACGATCGGCGTCAGATCCATGCCGCCGAGCGGCGGGATCACCCGGCGCAGCGGCGCCAGGACGGGGCTGGTGAACCGGTCCAGGAACTCGGCCACCTGGGCCACGAACCGGTTGCGATAGTTGATGACGTCGAAGGCGAACAGCCAGCTCAGGATCGCATTGGCGATGATGGCGAACAGCAGCAGCTGCAGCAGCGCGCCGATCAGAAAGAAGATGAAGCCGATGACGCCGGCGCCGATGCCCATGAGCGAATTCCTTGCAAACCAGCCTGCTTCTAGCCGCGCCGCAGCCGAACGCCAAGGATTCCTCCGCGACCCGTTGACACGTCTCCGAAGCGCCGCTTATTTCCGCCCCTGCCTGTCGGTCGGGGCCGTAGCTCAGTTGGTAGAGCGCGTCGTTCGCAATGACGAGGTCAGGGGTTCGACTCCCCTCGGCTCCACCAGGGCATTTCCTAAAATCTGACCAGACACGACGAGCGCGACGCGCGTGGCAGCCGATGTCAGTTTTCGCCGTAGAAGTTGCAGTACCAGTCGACGAAATGGCCGACGCCGTCTTCCACGGGGGTTGAGGGGGCGTAGTCGAGGGCTTTGAGGGTGTCGTCGACATCGGCTTCGGTATTGGCCACATCGCCGTCCTGCATGGGCATGAGGTTGAGCCTGGCTTTGCGGCCCAGTTTTTCTTCCAGCACCTCGATGTAGCGCATCAGGGCGACCGGGCGGCCGGCGCCCAGGTTCAGGATGCGCCAGGGGGCGACGCCGCTGGTGGCGGGGTTGGGGGCCTTGGCGTCCCAGCTCGGGTCGACGGCGGCGGGGTGGTCGAGCGCCGCGATCACGCCGGTGACGATGTCGTCCACATAGGTGAAGTCGCGCGACATCTTGCCTTCGCCGTAAACGTCTATCGGTTCGTCCTTGAGGATGGCGCGGGTGAATTTGAACAGGGCCATGTCCGGGCGGCCCCACGGTCCATAGACGGTGAAGAAGCGCAGCCCCGTGGCCGGGAAGCCGAACAGGTGGGCGTAGGAATGGGCCATGGCCTCATTGGCCAGCTTGGTCGCGGCATAGACGGTCAGCGGGTGGTCGGCCGGGTCACGCACCGAAAACGGCAGGGCGGCGTTGGCGCCGAAGACCGAGCTGGTCGAGGCGAAGACGAGGTTGGTCGCCTGAACCGCGCGGCAGCCCTCGAGGATGCTGAGGAAGCCGACGACGTTGGAATCCACATAGGTCTCGGGCGCTTCGAGGCTGTACCGGACGCCCGCCTGGGCGGCGAGGTGGACGACGCGGCGCGGCCTGTGCTCGGCGAACAGGGCGGCGACGCCGGTGCGGTCGGCCAGGTCCAGGGTGTGGTGGCGATAGGCCGGATAGGCCTGAAGCTGGGCCAGGCGTGCGTGCTTGAGCGCCGGGTCGTAGTAGGCGTTGAGGTTGTCGAGGCCGATGACCGTCTCGCCGCGCTCCAGCAGCCGCCGCGCGGTGTGGAAGCCGATGAAGCCGGCCGAGCCGGTGACGAGGACGGGATCGTGGACCATCAGGCTGCGATAGACGTTCGGACGCGCTTTCGCCAGCGGGACGCTGTCAGGGCAGAGCCTCGGCCACAGCGGGCTTCGGCTCCGCGAACCGGGCGGCGAGGCTGAGGCCGCAGGCGAGGATCAAACAGGCGGCCGCGCCGATCAGCACCGGACGGGTCGCGCCGACGGGCGGGCTGAGCGGGCGCAGGAAGAGCAGGGCCAGAAGGCCGATCAGGGCCAGGGCGCCGGGCAGGTCCATGCCGATGCCGAGGAAGACGAAATGGCCCAACCCCATCAGCCAGGCGCCGCCGAGGACGCCGGCGACCGCGGGCGGGATCAGGCTGGCGGGCCGCGTCAGGTCGGGGCCGATCAGGGCGGACAGGGCCGCGGCGGCTGCGGCCAGCAGGGCGGGCCAGACGAACAGCAGGGCGGCCTCGGGCGCGGCGCCCTGGACGATGCAGCCGAGCAGGAAGACGAGGGCGATGAGCCCCAGCCACCCGCCCCAGGTCGAGGCGGTGGTGGAGGCGGGGGACTTGACCGGCCACAGCGACAGGGCGGCGGCGATCAGGCCCGCGCCCAGCATGACCGGGCTGAAGCCGCCAAGCAGCAGGACAAGAAGCGTCAGGACGGCGGCGATCCCCGCTGTCGTGCGGGGACGCAGGCGGCGCACGCCGGTCAGGCACAGCAGGGCGAGGGCGAGGATGGTCAGGACGGCGCCCGCCTCCATCCACGGCAGACGGCGCAGCAGGACGTAATAGGTCTCGGACGAGGTGTGGCGGGTGACGACGGGGCCAGCCAACAGGCGCACGGCCTGGGCCAGCACCAGTCCGGCGGACGCGAACCACAGGCCGTCGAGCAGGCCGCGCCCGACCTGTGCGGCGGTCAAGCCGGTCGCACGGCGGGCGCGCCAGGCGGCGAAACCGCCGAGCAGGGCGGTCAGGCACAGCAGGCCCCAGCCCATCGCCGCCGAATGGCTGAGCATCCAGCGGCCGAAGACGTCGGCATAGACAGTGTTCGGACCCTTGGCGGGCAGGGCGGGCGCGCGCAGCAAGGCGTCGGCGGCCTCCAGCGCCTGAGAGCCGATGTGCTGCAATCCGCCCTTGTCCAGATTTTCGGGGGTGGCGTCGGCGGAATGGTACTGGGCCGGGCGGCCGATGAAGGCGAAGTTCAGTCCGCCGACGCCGCGATCCTTGGGGATGGTGAAATCGGTGCCGTTGGGCATTCGTTCGTACATGAAGACGGCGAGCGAGGTGGCGGTCGTCCCGCCGTCGGCGCGGGCGACGGCGCGGCGGAACAGGTCCACGGTCGGCCCGGCCTCGCGCCCGGTCTCGAACATGGCCGCACGGCCGCCGCCGCCGCGCGCCTCGAGGTTGACCACGGCGCCGATGCGGTCGCGCAGCGGATGGCCGCCGAAGAAGATGCGGGCGCCGTCCAGGTTCAGTTCCTCGGCGTCGGTCAGCAGGACGACCAGGTCGCGCTCGATCGGCCCGCGCGCCTTGATGGCGCGCACGGCCTCCAGCACGGCGCCGACGCCGGTGGAATCATCGGCCGCGCCGGGTGAGCCGACCACGGTGTCGTAGTGGGCCATCAGCATGACGGCGGGCTGGCTGCGGTCTTTTCCGGGCAGGACGCCGATCAGGTTGATGGCCTGATTATTGGCCGCGTCGGGATCGCCGCCGGCCTTCTTCAAGCGCTGGATAGAACCCGGGGACAACGGCCCCGCCTGCTCCTGCGGGGACAGGCCCAGCTGGGTCATGCGGGCGGTCAGGTAGGCGCGGACGCGGGCGTGTTCGGTTGAGCCGACGGGATGCGGGGCGCGGGCGATCTGCTCGACGTCGGTCATGGCCCTGGCAGCCGAGAAGGCGGCGACGGGGGCGTCGAGGGGGCGGGGCCTGGGAACCTGAGTAGTCCAGACCGCCAAAAGGAAGGCGAGCGTCAGCGATCCGAACAGCAGGGCCAGCCGCATGTGAAAGATCCTCCCCGATCCGGGAGGCAGTAGGGCCAAGCCGGGCCCGGATAGCAAGAGGGCGGCGACGGGTTTCCCCGCCGCCGCCCCCTGATCGCCTCAGCCGGATCGGCCTAGAAGCGCTTCGACAGCTCCACGCCGTACATGCGCGGCTCGTTGACGAAGGCTGTCAGGTTGTTGAAGTCGATGGCGCCGATGACATTGGCTTCATCGGTGATGTTGCGGACATAGGCCGCGGCTTCCAGACCCCGGTTCAGATCGCGCCAGCCTGCGCGCAGGCCGCCTTCGAAGGCCGTGTCCTGCATGAACTCGACCGATTCATAGAGGAAGAGGTTGAAGTCCTTCTGCACCACCCAGTCGGTCGAGGCGAACAGCTCCTGATCGTCGCCGATGGGACGGACGTAGGAGAGGGTCAGGTTGGCGGTGTATTCCGGCGCCTGGGGGAAGGGGTTGCCGTCGACATTGGCGCGGCGGGCGGTTCCGACCATGACGATGGGGTCGGTGACGGTGCAGTTGGCGCCGCAGACGGCCACCAGCAGGTTGCTGTCCTGGATCTCGGTGTGGTTCCAGGCGAAGCCCGCCGCCAGGCTGAAGCCTGCGCCCAGATAGACGTCGCCGTCGATTTCCACGCCGTAGCCTTCGCCCTTGTCGGCGTTGATCAGGCGGTTGGAGTTGTCGGCGCCGCCGATGGCGGTGAACTGCATGTCGCTGACTTCATACAGATAGGCGGTCGCGTTCAGGCGGGCGCGGCCGTCCCACAGACGCGACTTCAGGCCGGCCTCGTAGGACATGACGGTCTCAGAGTCCGCCGTGGTCAGGACGGGCAGGTTGCGCCCCTGGATCGACGGACCGCGATAGCCGCTGGCGACGCGGGCGAACAGGTTCAGGCTGTCGTTGACTTCATACAGGGCGCTGACGTCCCAGCTGACCTGCTCGTCGCCGACCGAGACCTGGCCTTCGGCATTCGCCGGCGTGCCGATGACCACCCGACCCTGATAGTCGCGGCTGTCGTCGGTGTAGCGCACGCCGCCGGTCACCTTGAAGGCGTCAGTAATCTGATAGTTGGCCTGACCGAAGATGGACCAGGAATCCGACTTCTGGGTGATGTCCGTCGCCTTGGTCGGGATCAGGCCGCCGACGCCGTCGAAGGTGCCGGACACCAGGTTGATGCGCTCGTCCCAGTAGAAGGCGCCGACCTGCCAGCCGAGGCGGTTATCGCCGTTCGAGGCCAGGCGCAGTTCATAGGTGTTCTGCTTGAGGTCGCTGGACAGGGTGCCGCTTTCCGAACGGAAGGGGATGGCGCCGCTGTTGACCGGATCGTTCAGCACGCCGCCGTCGATGTCGCCGTCGCCCTGGCTGGAGCCCTGGTAGGCGCCGACGACGCCGGTCAGGGTGGCGGGACCGAAGTCATAGGCGACCTGCAGCGACTGCGAGGTGGTTTGCTGCTTCTGGAAGTTGTTGCGGCCGCCGTCGTAATAGACGGTGTCGCGGTCGAAGCGGTCGTTCAGCTCGTTCGAGCCCTTGGTCAGGACGTTGGCGCGGTTCATCGTGCCCGTGCCCTCATAGTCGCGGGCCTGCAGGGTCAGCAGGGTCGACAGGCGGTCGGTCGGGGTCCAGGCGACGTGGACGCGGCCGGCGATGTCGTCGAAATTGCCGAGATCCTTGCCGTCCGTCTTGGCGAAGGGGGCGTCATAGGCGTTGTTGATGTAGTCGTCGCGGTGGTTCCACAGGCCAGCGACGCGCACCGACAGGGTGTCGGTCAGCGGCATGGTCACGCCGCCTTCGGCGCGGCTGGAGCCGTAGTTGCCGTAGGTCAGCGAGCCGTACCCGGCGAAGTCCTGACCCGGCTTGGTCGTGTCGATCTTGATCACGCCCGCCGGGGTGTTGCGCCCGAACAGGGTGCCCTGCGGGCCGCGCAGCACTTCCAGCTGCTTGACGTCGAACAGGGGGAAGCCCTTCAGATAGACGCTCTCCAGCACGATCTCGTCCATCACCACCGAGACGGGCTGCGAGGCGGTGAAGTCGAAGTCCACGTTGCCGAGGCCGCGGATGTAGAAGCGCGGGGCGTAACGGCCGTTCGAGCTTTCGACCTGCAGGCTGGGGACGCGGCCCGACAGGCTGAGGATGTCGGCGCCGCCGGCCGAGATGGCGGTCAGGGTCTCGGGGTTCATCGCCGTGACGGCGAAGGGCACGTCGCGGATGTTCTCGCTGCGGCGCTGGGCGGTGACGACGATCTCGTCGACGCTGACGGCCTGTTCGGAGCCGTCAGCGGACTGCGCCATGGCGGGGGCGGCGAGGAGCAGGGCGAGGCTGCTGGCGGAAACGGCAAGGGCCGTAAGGCGAGGGGACATGGGGGGAGGTCCTCATTGAAACTGGCGAGGGCCTAGGTCCAGGGCGACGCTTTTTCCAGCGCCGAGAACGCCTGTTCGATGAAGCTTTCGCGACATGAACACGGTGGGCGAAAACTCCATCGCGTCGGCTGCGTAGGAGGCGCCAAGCTATTGTGCGGCGCAATGTCTCATGCGAAACGGCGGGGCTGCGCCGCCTGTTTTCGGTGAGAAGTCCCTGAACGCGCCAGGTGCGACAGACAGGGACGCCCCATGACGACTGCCCCCCTCCATCGCCGTCGTTTCTTCCAGTTGATGGCCGCGGCTGGCGTCACGCCGGGTCTGGCCGGTCTGTCCTCGGCGCCGGATGTGCGCGTTCTGGGCCGCATCCTGGCCATGTCGGACCTGCATTCGGCCTATGAGCGGACGGGCCAGTTGCTGGCGGCGCTGGAGGCGGAGATCGCCAGTTCAGACGCGCCGCACCTGATCGCCATCGACGGCGACATCTTCGAGCACGGCAATGTCGTCTCAGTGCGGTCGGGCGGGGCCATCGACTGGGCGTTCCTGGGCGAGCTGCCGAAGCTGGCGGCCACGGTGGTCAACCTGGGCAATCACGATAACGACCTGACGCCCGACCTGCATGAGGTGGTGGCGCGGATGCGGTCGCTGGGGATCGTCGTCGTCAGCAATATCATCGACGCCCGCACCGGCCAGCCCTACGCCGAGGCCGCCGTGACCGTGCCGCTGGGCCAGCGGTCGCTGCGCATCGTTGGGGCGGGAACGGATTCCCTGAACACCTATCCCAAGGCCAGCCGCGACTGGTTGTCGATTCCGGCGCCGGGCGACTGGGCCAAGGCCAACCTGACGCGCCTGCTGGATGGCGCCGACCTGATGCTGGTGATGAGCCATGCCGGGGTGACGGGCGATCGCGACATCCTGCCCCTGCTGCCGGACGGCGCCCTGATAATCGGCGGCCACAACCACCTGCTGTTCCAGCATGAGCAGGGCCGCAGCGCCTATGCCCACACCGGGTCGTGGAGCAACGCCTATACGACCGCGACCCTCTATGCTGACGGTCGGATCGAGGTCGGCTCGACGGCGGTGGATATGAACGCCGCCCCCTCGCCGCGTATAGCCGATCTGATCACGACGACGCTGGCGACGACCCTTACGGATGAGGAGAAGGCCGTGCTGGGCGTCAGTCCGCGCGCGCTGACCCTGGGCGAGACGGGTCGCGCGGTCGCCGCCGCCATGGCCCGGGCGGCGGGCGTCGAGGCGGGCTTCATCGGCCACACCACCCTGGGGACCGGTCTGCCCGCCGGCCCGGTGACGCGTTACGCCTTTGACGCCGTGGTGCGGTTCGACGGCAAGCTGATGGTCGCCGAGGTGTCGCCGGAGCGGCTGAATAGCTTCATGGCGCGGGCCAACCAGGATCGACCCATGCCGCTGGCCGAGCGCAGCGGCGACTTCCTCTACGGCGCGGCGGAAGTGGCGGGCGGCAAGGCGGCGGTGCGTCTGGTCACGACCGACTGGTGCGCCATGAACCAGGCCGAGTATTTCGGCGCGAGTGATCTGGTCTTCAGCGAGGTTCCGCAGGCGCGGGTCAAGGCGGCGGCCGCAGCCGGGCTGCTAGGCGGCGCGACTTAGGGCTGACGGCGCCTTCACGTAGAGGCCTCTGCGCCCGGCGACGGGGCGGAAGGCGACGCTGTCGCTGTCGGGGCGTTCGTCGAGTCCAAGGAAGAGGCAGCCGTCGTCCACCAGCCGACGCTCCAGCCGGTCCAGCACCTGGGCGCGCCGCGCCGGTTCCAGATCACTGAGCACGTTGCGGCAGAAGATGACATCGAACTGGCGATCATCGGTCGGCTCGTCCAGCAGATTGGCGCGTTCGAACTTCACGGTGCTGCGTAGTTCGGGACGGGCGCGCCATTGTTCGTCGGCCTGCTCGAACCAGCGAAGCATGCTGCGGGCCGACAGGCCGCGCTGGATTTCGAACGAGGTGTAGAGGCCCGACTGCGCCTTCTCGATCGACAGGCGCGACAGGTCCGTGGCGAGGATTTCGACGTCGGCGCTGTTTTCCAGCGCGGCGATGGCCAGGGAATAGGCCTCCTGACCGGTCGAGGCTCCGGCGGACCACAGTCGAACCTTGCCGCCGGGCCGGGCGGCCGTCAGAGCGGGCATCAGTTCACGGGCGAAGACGTCGAAGACGGCGCGGTCGCGGCGGAACCAGGTCTCGCCGTTCAACAGGGCCTCGATCACCGACCACCCAAGCGAGGCCACGGGCTTGTTCCACAGGGTCGCCAGCATGGCCTCGACGTTGTGGTAGCCCTCGCGACGCGCCACCGGCCCCAGTCGGTGCTCGGCCAGATGCATCCGGTCGCGAGTCAGCCGAAAGCCGGCGCGTGACGCCAGCAAGGTCTGAAGACGATCGAAATCCTCCGGCGTCATGACGGTGACTGAACAGCTCCCACTTCGGCGAGTTTGGAGTGAAGGATCTCGCCGTCGAAGGGCTTCATAACATAATCGTCGGCTCCTGCGGACAGGGCTTCTGCAATCCGGTCGGCGCGGGTCTCGATGGTGCAGAACAGGACCTTGGGGGCGCGACCGCCCGGCAGGGCGCGCAGGCGGCGCAGGAAGGTCAGCCCGTCCATGACCGGCATCTGCCAGTCCAGCAGCACCACATAGGGCATGGCTCCCATGCAATAGGTCAGGGCCTCGGCGCCGTCTGCGGCCTCGTCCACCTCAAAGCCCAGCGTCTCAACAATGCGACGCGCGACCTTGCGGATGATCCGGCTGTCATCGACGATCAAACAGGTCTTGGGGTCCAAGGGCTTTATCCGGCTGCGCGCGAAACGAAAGCGCGCCTCGCATGATGATCGTTCCTGGGGGTTAACGGACGATGGGCGCTGTTGAAATCAGGCGGGCGTTCGGGCGATCAGACCGACCCGGCCCTCGTCGCTGGCGACGTCGAGACGCCCGCCGGCTTCGTTGACCGCCAGCCACAGCCAGTAGGGCTGGATCCATTGACCGGCCAGACCCTCTGTCAGTCGCTCGCCCTTGAGGCCGGTCAGGGCTTCGGGTTTGAGCCTGGCGCGCGCGCCTTCGGCAGAGCCGATCAGCAGCAGGCGGTCGTCTTCGCGTCGGACGGTGATCGTGGCGACGCCGCCGGTGGGCAGGGCGCCGAGCGTCATCCAGGCCAGGTTGATCAGGATGCGGGCCTGGGGCTTGGTGAAGGTCGTCCCCTCGGCGATGCGCCAGTCCAGCGTCGCGCGGCCGCCTTCCGACAGGTTGGCGACCAGACCATGCAACTCCGCAGAGGCGAATTGCTCGCTGGTGGTGGCGGCGCCGAAGGCGACCCGGGCGAAATGGACGTGGGCGACCAGCTTCTTCGCGCTCTGGCGGATCAGGCTCATGGCGTCGTCGCGCATGTCCTGGGCGGTCGGGTCTTCCAGCAGGTCCAGGCCCGACATGATAGCCCCGGCCGGGCTGATGAAGTCGTGGCACAGCTTTCCCGCGACGAAGGCGGCCAGCTCGGCTCCACCCATGGGCAGGTCGGCGGCGGCGAGGTCGGCCGAGGGCGAATGGGCGGAGGAGTCAGGGAAGGTCATCGTTCGAGCGGTCTGCTGGCGGGAATGGTCAAGGCTGACCTGATTTGCCGGTTCGTGAAACCGGTCGCATGGGCTATCGAAGGGGAACATGACGCACGCTCTTGAGACCGACCTCGCTTCCGGCGCCCTCGCCGAGACCATCGCCGACATCGCCGAGGAGGCCGCGCGCCTGATCCTGCCCTATTGGCGGGTCGGAACGGCGGTCGAGACCAAGTCTGACGCCAGCCCGGTGACCGAGGCCGATCGCGCCGCTGAAGCCCTGATCCTGATGCGGTTGGCCGAGCGCTGGCCCGAGGTTGATGCTGTGGCCGAAGAGGCTGTCGCCGCCGATGGGGCTCCGGTTTCTGTGGGGGACTGGTTCTGGCTGATCGACCCGCTGGACGGCACCAAGGGCTTTGTTCAGGGCCGCGAGAGCTTCACCGTCAACATCGCCCTGATCCACGGCGACGCAGCCGTCGCGGGGGTGGTCACGACCCCGGCGTCCGGCGTGACCTGGGCCTCCGCCATTCCGGGCAAGGGCGCCGTGCGCCGCGCCTTCGGCGAGGTCTGGCGGCCGATCAAGGTGCGCAACCGTCCGGCCGAGGGCATCGCCCTGCTGAGCCACAGCATGACTGACGAGGAGGCGACGCGTCTGGCGGCCCGTCACGGCTGCAGCCAGTGGCAGGGCACGGACTCATCGTTGAAATTCTGCCTGATCGCCGAGGGACGCTTCGACGCCTATCCGCGCACCGGCCCGACGAACGAATGGGATACGGCGGCGGGGCAGGCGGTCCTGGAAGCCGCCGGAGGCCGCGTTCTCGGCTCCGACGGACAGCGGCTGGCCTATCGCAAGCCCGGCTTCCTCAATGGGCCGTTCACGGCGATGGGCGGCTAGTTTCTGTCAGGCTGCGGCCGAACCCACGCGCGCCATCTCGATCTGGGCTGACAGCCCTGGCGGCAGGTCGCGTTCCGGCACGACGGCGAGGGCCTCCATCCGCTCCGGATTGACGGCGTCGACCATGACGCTGGCGATGGCCGGGTCGGTCAGGGTGAAGGCCAGGCAGATGGATTCGGCGTTCCAGTTGGGCGTCTGATGCAGGAAGGCGAAAGATCCGGCGTTGGCGAGGCCGTGTTCGACCGGCTTTGAACCGAAGCCGAACAGGCCCTTCTTTTTCGGCGCCGATCCGGCTCCGGCGGCCTTTCGCTCGGTCGACAGGCTTTCCGGAAAGTAGTCGTAGGTGAAGATGGCCATGTCGCGCTCGCGCGCGGCCCGCATTCGCGACCGGATGCGCCATTCCACATTGGCGTGGAAGGGCGTGTAGAGGACGTCAAAGGCGCCGGTCGAGACATAGACGTCCATGACCGGTGAATCGCCCGACACGCCCAGCAGCCGTACATGACCCGCCTTGCGCTGGGCCTTGAGCACGATCAGCGAGGCTTGCGGCAGTTCGTCATCAGCGGGCTCGTCCAACACCGCGACGTCGAACCAGCCCAGTCCCGAAGCGTGCAGCGCTCGGTCGATCGAACCGCTCAGCCCCTCGGCGGAAAAGTCGCGGAAACCCTTTCTGCGCCCGTCGCCGAGGCCGAGGGTCAGGCCGACGCAGACCAGTCGGCGCTCGACGTGACCCAGGGCTTCCCCGACGATCTCCGCCAGCACCGGGTCGGCGTTTTCGAGATGATAGCTGTTCACCCCGGCTTCGAGCGCCGTGAAGATCAGTTCGCTGACGGCGGCTCGACCCCGTCCCAGCGCCTCGGCGCCCAGGCAAAGGGTCAGGTTGGAGACCGCCGCGCCGGATGTGCCGAACGGACGATAGCGCATGGTCAGCCTGCCTCGACGGGAGCCGAGGTCTCCAGCGCCAGGGCGTGCAGTTCGCCGCCCATCTGACCCTTCAGCGCGCCATAGACCAGCTGGTGCTGACGCACGCGCGGCAGACCCTTGAAGGCGGCCGAGACGATCCGGGCGCGATAGTGGTCGCCGTCGCCGGCCAGGTCCTCGATGGCGATGTCCGCATCGGGAAAGGCCTCGACCAGATGGGCGCGCAGGACATCGACGGACATGGGCATTGGGGGACTCTTGAAGAAACGCTCGGGGGACTGTGAACGGTAAACCTTAATGAGGGCCGGCGGCCCTGTCAGCCCGCCACGGTGCGGGGCCGCTCATACAGGGTGACGGTCGAGCCCTTGTAGTCGGCCTCGGCATAGGGGCGGTAGCCCACCCGCTCGGCCAGCGTCACCGAGGGGGTGTTGTCCGGCGAGATCATGCAGACGGTGCGCGGCTCCAGCCGATAGGCGTCGGTCCAGGCCAGGGCGGCCTGAAGCGCCTCCTGCGCCAGGCCCTGACCCTGGAAGGCGGGCGCGACGCCCCAGCCCAGTTCGGGTGCGTCGAATGGAGGGACCATGTCGCGGCGGTAGTCCAGCACGCCGACGCTGCCGACATAGGCGCCGGCAACCGTCTCGCGGATCGACCAGTTGCCGTAGCCCTTGGCCTGCCAGTGGCCCAGATCGCGCAGCAGCCGGAACCAGACCTCTTCTTCCGACAGGCCGCGTCCCATGATGTGCCGGGTGAAGTCGGCGTCGGCCCACAGGGCGACGAGGTCGTTCATGTCGCTGACGGCGACGGGGGTCAGGGTCAGGCGGTCGGTGGTCAGAACAGTCACATCAGTCCCAGTTGCTTGAAGCTGGCCACGCCTTCGCGGCCGACGATGAGATGGTCGTGGACCTGAAGGCTGAGCGAGCGGGCGGCCTCGACGACCTGCTTCGTCATGTCGATGTCCGCGCGGCTGGGGGTCGGGTCGCCCGAGGGGTGATTGTGGACGATGATCATGGCGCTGGCCGACAGCTCCAGCGCCCGGCGCACCACCTCGCGCGGATAGACAGGGGCGTGGTCGACCGTGCCCCGGTTCTGAATCTCGTCGAGGATCAGTTGGTTCTTCTTGTCGAGGTAGAGGACGCGGAACTGCTCGCGTGGCTCGTGCTGAAGGCTGAGGCGGACATAGGCCAGCAGCGCCGTCCACGAGGAAATGACGGTGCGCTTGTTGGCCTCTTCCTTGGCTATGCGCCGGGCGACCTCGTGCAGGGCGGCAAGGTCCAGCGCGGTCTCGGCGCCGACGCCCTTGGAGCGGCCGCGCGAGTCCTCGGCGCGGACCGTCATCAGGTCCTCGACCGAGGCCGCCAGGACGGCGGCCAGCGACCCGAACCGCGTCAGCAGGGCCTTGGCTATGGGTTTGATGTCGCCCTGAGGCTGACTGCGGAACAGGAAGAGCTCCAGCAGTTCATAGTCGGGCAGGTGGTGGATGCCGGCGCCGCGCGCACGTTCGCGCAGCCGCTCGCGATGACCGGCGTGGTGCGGCCTGGCCTGCTTTGGAATTGCTCCCGTGACGCTGTCGGACACGATGCCCCCACCCGCTCATCCCCGCGGAAGCGGGGACCCAGTCCTGGGATCGGACGCTAACTTGTCCGTCGCAGGGATCAAGCGCTGGATTGCGGGGCCAAAGCTCTGGGTCCCCGCTTCCGCGGGGATGAGCGGGGTCTAGAATTGCGGGCGGAACAGGCCCTTGGGCGAGGCGGTGAAGATTTCCAGGCCGTCTTCGGTCACGCCGATGGTGTGCTCGCACTGCGACGACAGGGACTTGTCGCGGGTCACGGCGGTCCAGCCGTCGGACAGCACCTTCACCGCCGGCTTGCCCAGGTTCACCATCGGCTCGACGGTGAAGAACATGCCGGGCTTCAGCACCGCGCCCTCGCCGCGACGGCCATAGTGCAGGACGTTGGGGCTGTCGTGGAAGACGCGGCCGATGCCGTGGCCGCAGAAGTCACGGACCACGCTCATGCGCTGGGCCTCGACGAATTTCTGAATGGCGTAGCCGATGTCGCCGAAGGTGTTGCCCGGCTTGACCTGGGCCAGGCCCAGTTCCAGAGATTCATAGGTGACGTCGATCAGCTTCTTCGCCCGCGCATTGATCTCGCCGACCGGATACATGCGGCTCGAGTCGCCATGCCAGCCATCGACGATGACGGTATGGTCGATGTTGACGATGTCGCCTTCCTTCAGGACCTTGTCGCCCGGAATGCCGTGGCAGACGACATGGTTGATCGAGGTGCAGACCGTCCTGGTATAGCCCTTGTATCCCAGGCAGGCGGGAATGCCGCCGCGGGCCAGGGTAAACTCGCGCACCAGATCGTCCAGCTCGCCAGTGGTGACGCCTGGCTTCACATGCTCGCCGATCATGTCCAGGGCCTCGGCCACCAGACGGCCGGCCTTGCGCATGCCTTCGAAGGCCTCTGCATCATGGATGCGGATTTCGTGGCTGCGGACGAAGGCGTCGTTATCCAGGTCGGGGGTCTCGTACATGATCTGCTTTCGGCGCCGCGCGGACGGGGAGGGCGGCTGTTTCTTCGGCTCAGATGGCGAGACTAGCACAAAAGCTCAACCCCGTCAGGCGGCGACGATGACGCGGTGGAAGGCGGCGCCTATCTGAAGGGCATGACCAGGTCGTCCTCTCCAACCGCACCCAGCGCCGCTGTCCTGATCATCGGGGACGAAATTCTGTCCGGCCGGACCCGGGACACCAACCTGAACACCATCGCCCGCTTTCTCGCGGCCCTGGGCGTCGATCTGATGGAAGCGCGGACGGTGGGCGATCGGCAGGATCAGATTGTGGCGGCGCTGAACGCCCTGCGCTGCGCATACGACTATGTCTTCACCACCGGCGGCATCGGCCCGACCCATGACGACATCACCACCGACGCCGTGGGCGCCGCCTTCGGCGTCGCTGTCCAGGAACATCCTGACGCTCTGGCGATCCTCGAGCGGCGCTACGGCCCCGGCGAGTTCAACGCCGCGCGGCGGCGCATGGCTCGTATTCCAAAGGGCGGCAGCCTGATCGCCAATCCGGTGACGGATGCGCCTGGCTTCCAGATTGAGAATGTCTTCGTCATGGCCGGCGTGCCCAGGATCATGGAGGCCATGCTGCAGGACGTGGCTCCGCGCCTGCGGACGGGGGCGGTGGTTCATGCGCGGACGATCCGCGTCCTCGGCGTCGGCGAGGGCGCGATCGCCGAGGTTCTGCGCGCCGCCGCAGACGCGCGTCGCGACCTGTCGTTCGGCAGCTATCCGTTCGGGTTCGGCGGCGAGGGGGCGGTCGGAACCCAGCTGGTGATCCGTGGGCGTGATGAGGTCGAAGTTGACCTTGCGGAACACGATCTTTGCCGAGAACTGCGTTCTTTGGGTATTGGCGTTGCCGTAACGTAACCTCACCAAGGTGTGAAATTGTGCGACTTCGCCGCCACGGTTTTGCCGATTTGCGGTCCGACAGGGGCCGTTGGCGCAACGCTTTCATGACACAGGCGCTGTGGCTGTTAGCGTCGCCTCCCTCCCCGAACAACGACCCGTCGCCTCAGTAAGGACGGGCGGTCCACATAGGTGAAACAGTAATGACTCCCAGGAACATGGCTCGCATCAGCGGTCTCGCCGTCCTTATGGCCTCCGTCGCAGCGCCGGCCTTCGCCGGCTCCTTCTATCTGCAGGAACAGTCGGTGCGCGGCGCCGGACGCGCCTTCTCGGGCGAGGCTGCGGATCGCGGCGTGGGCTCGATGTGGTGGAACCCCGCCGCCATCGCCCGCAGCGGCCGTGAAGTCTCGGTCGGCATGCACGGCATCAAGATCGATTCCGAGGTCAAGAACGACGGCTCCTATGTCACCTATCCGGGCGGCGCCAATGTTCCGGTGACCAATCCGCGCAACACCAACGTCGACCCGATCGAAAGCGGCCTGGTGCCCAACTTCGCCTTCGCCACCCCCGTCGGCGACCGCTTCGCCGTCGGCCTGTCGGTGGCGGCCCCCTACAACTTCACCACCAAGTACGAGCAGAGCTCCTTCACCCGCTACGACGCCCTGACGTCGGAGCTGCGCTCGGCCAACGCCGGCCTGACCGTGGCCTATCAGGTCAACGACTGGCTGGACATCGGCGCGGGCCTGGACGCCCAGTTCGTCAAGGCCAAGCTGACCTCGGCCCTGCCCAACCTGTCGCCGCTGCTGCCGGACGGCTCCAATACGCTGGAAGGCGACGGCTGGGGCTATGGCTGGAACGTCGGCGCCCAGGCGCACAAGGGCCCGTGGGACTTTGGTCTGAGCTACCGCTCCAAGATCGAGCATGAGCTGGATGGCGACATCGCCATCGCCGGTCTGCTGGGGCCGCTGGCCGGCAGCAATGTCGCCACCGCCGGCCAGGCCAGCTTCAACACGCCGTGGTTCGCTTCGGCCTCAGTCCGTTATGCGGTCAACGACAAGTTGACGCTGAACGCCCAGGTCAATCGCATCGGCTGGAGCGAGTTCGAGGCCATCGACGTCGAGTACGCAGGCGGCGGCGACTCGATCCACCAGAACTACAAGGACGTGACGACGGGCGCGATCGGCCTGGACTACGCCCTCAGCGACAAGACCACCCTGCGCGCCGGCGTCGGCTATGACCCGACCCCGACCCGCGACAGCCTGCGCACGGCCCGTATCCCGGACGCTGACCGCCTGCTGTTCTCGGTCGGGGGGTCGACCGAGGTGACCGAGGGCGTGACCTTCGACGCCGGTCTGACCTACATCGCCTTCAGCGACAGCGATATCTTCGACGACCGCACCTTCTATGCGGGTACGCCGGCGGCGACCACTTCGCACCTGCGCGGTACGGCCGAAGGCTCGGCCCTGGTCGTCTCGATGGGCGCGCGCTGGGCCTTCTGATCCACGCGGACGGCTGACATGGAAACGGCGGCTCCCTTGCGGGGGCCGCCGTTTTTCTTTGATGCCCCCTTCTATTGGAACGGGAGCACTGGAACCGGGTCGCGCACATGAAAACGCCGGACTCTCGAGGAGAGCCCGGCGCTTCTGTCGTGTCGTCGATCCTAAGGATCAGCCTTGCGAGCTGTAGCCCTTGCCGCCGTTGGACGGGCGGCGGCTGCGCGGACGGCGCTGCATCTCACCGACCGGCTTGGGCTCGGCCGAGGGGGTCGCGCGGGGCGAGGACTTCGGACGCTCGCCCGCCATCGGATCATAGACGGCGGCCGGGCGCTCGGCGTGGTGGGTGCGGTCGCGGCCCGGGCCGGGCTTGCGCTGACGGTGCGGCTGGCCACCGCCTTCCGGCTTGACGCCGTCGCGACGCGGGTTGCGGCTGCGGTTACGGCCTTCGCCGCCCTCGCCGCCGCCACGCCCGCCCCGGCCTTCACGCTCGGGCAGGGTGGCCTTCTGCTTGACGCCGGCGGCCATGATCGAGGCGTCGAGCATGCCCAGGGCCTTGTCGTTGCGGCGGTCGACGGCCGGGATCTTCTGGCGCGTGACCTTTTCGATGTCCTTGAGCAGCTTCATCTCGTCGCCGGCGACGAAGCTGATCGCCGTGCCGTCAGCGCCGGCGCGGGCCGTACGGCCGATGCGGTGCACATAGGCTTCCGGCACATAGGGCAGCTCGAAGTTCACGACGTGCGTGACCTTGTCCACGTCGATGCCGCGGGCGGCGATGTCGGTGGCGACCAGGACGCGCAGCTTGCCCTGCTTGAAGGCTTCCAGGGCGCGTTCGCGTTGCGACTGGCTCTTGTTGCCGTGGATGGCGCCGGCTTCCACGCCGCCGGCTTCCAGATAGGCCGCAACCTTGTCGGCGCCGTGCTTGGTCTTGGTGAAGACCAGGCAGCGCGTATAGGCCGAGTCAGAGAAGAGCTCGGTCAGCAGGGCGCGCTTGCGGCCTTGCTCGATGTGGACGACCGACTGCTTGATGCGCTCGACCGTGGTGGCCTGCGGCGTGACCTGGACCTTGACCGGATCCTTCAGCAGCTCGCCGGCCAGCTTGCCGATCTCCGACGGCATGGTGGCCGAGAAGAAGAGGTTCTGACGCTTGGCCGGAATGCGGCTGACGATCTGACGAATGGGCTTGATGAAGCCCAGATCCAGCATCTGGTCGGCTTCGTCGAGGACGAAGATTTCCGTTTGCGACAGGTCCAGCGTCTTCTGTTGCAGGTGGTCCAGCAGACGGCCGGGAGCGGCGACCAGGACGTCGAGGCCCTGTTGCAGCGCGCGTTCCTGCGGGCCGTACTTGACGCCGCCGAAGATGACGGCGACGCGGAAGCCCAGGTGCTGGCCGTACTGTTTGAAGCTGTCGGCGATCTGGGTGGCCAGTTCACGGGTGGGCGACAGGATCAGGCAGCGCGTGGTGCGCGGCTTGGGCGCGATGCGGTTCTCGGCCAGACGATGCAGGATCGGCAGGGCGAAGGCCGCAGTCTTGCCGGTGCCGGTCTGGGCGATGCCCAGCAGGTCCTTGCCCAGCATGACGTCGGGGATGGCCTTGGCCTGGATCGGCGTCGGCTTGGTGTAGCCGGTCGCTTCAAGGGCCTGGAGGAGGGCCTTGTTCAGGCCCATGGATTCAAAAGTGGTATTGCTCACGTAGCGTCTTTCGCATGCGGCGAAGCGGCATCCTTGATGCGTGCGGTCAGAAGGCTCCGCCTTCTTGACCCGACGCACGCTGGAAGAGACGCCTCGCCAATCCCGATAGAGCTTCGGAATGAAGCCGTCGGGGTGGATCGGGGCGTCGCCCCGCGTGTCCGGACGACGTAATGACTCTGAGGTCTTGCCGGCTGCGTCTGCAATCAGGTCTTCATGGAGGAAGACCCACACGCGTTGCAGGAAGCCGGCCATCGCATGGTGCGATGCAGCGCAGATGGGCCTCAATAAGGGCCAAGTCAAGGCGGCGCGCTCGCCGCCTTGCAAGAATAGCGTCAGGCCTGGCCGTTCAGGGCGGCGTAGACCTGCGCGTATCGCCCGTCGATCTCGGCGCGGCGCAGGGGTTTGACCCGCTCGACCAGGATCTCGCCGCGCGCGGTTTCGCCCCGCTCGATCAGGCCGATGACCTCGGCCGTATAGTCGGCCAGCGGCATGGAGGCGGGGTTGTCGGCATGGCCTGGCATGAGATCGGTGGCCACCGCGGGCGGAGCCAGTTCCAGGACCTCGACCGCCGTGTCAGCCAGCTGGGTGCGCAGCGACTGGGTCCATGAGTGGATAGCGGCCTTGGTGGCGTTGTAGGTCGGCGTGGCGGCCAGCGGGACAAAGGCCAGGCCTGAGGTGACCGTCACGACCGTCGATGCTTCCCGGGTCCGCAGATGGGGCAGAAGCGCCATGGTCAGCCGGATCGGACCCAGCAGGTTGGTGGCGATGGTCGTCTCGACCGTCTCCAGCGAGAAGTGATCGGCTGTCAGGTCCTCGGGCGTCATGACGCCGGCGTTGTTGATGACGACGTTAAGGTCGGGATGGTCCTGTGCGATCCGCGCGGCGACGACGCGGATGGCGGCGGCGTCCGCCATGTCGAGGATAGCCCAGGCCATGCCGGGGTTGGCCTCGGCGACGGCTTGCAGCGGGGCCTGGCGACGACCGGTGATGATGATGCGGTTGCCCCGCGCGTGCAGGGCCTCAGCCAGGGCGCGGCCGATGCCGCTGCCGCCGCCGGTGATCAGGATGGTGTTGCCGGTGATCTTCATGTGGGGCTCCTTCGACGCATGGTGTCGCGCTGGAGGTCGAGCTATGAGCTATGCTCTCTATTGGAAAGTAGGCACCAGAAACCGCCATACTTACCTCATGGAAAGATTTGGATATGGCTGACCTTCCCCCGGCGAGAATTTCGCCGCCGCATAGCGACGAGCCGGGCGATCCTCGTGTCGAGGCCCTGGTCAATGAGGTGATCGGCCGGGTGGCGGACAAGTGGACCATGCTGATCCTCGAGGTGCTGGAGCAGCATGGCGAGCAGCGTTTCACCCGCGTGGGCGATCTGGTTGGCGGCATCAGCCAGAAGATGCTGACCCAGACCCTGCGTCAGATGGAACGTGACGGTCTGGTGGTGCGCACCGTGCACCCGGTGATCCCGCCGCGGGTGGATTATCGCCTGACCGATCTGGGCCTGACCCTGGCCGAGGCCTTCTGTGGGGTCTGGACCTGGGCCGAGAAGAACCTTGATCGGATCGAGACTGCACGCGAGGCCTTCGACGCGCGCCGGATTAGCCCAGCAGGCTGACCGCCATATTGACGGCGAGCGCCAGGATCACGGTATTGAACAGGAAGGCGACCAGACTGTGCAGGGTGGCGAGCCGGCGCAGCTTTTGACTACTGATCTGGATGTCGGCGGTCTGGTTGGCGACGCCGATGATCAGGGCGAAATGCAGGAAGTCCCAGTAGTCGGCCTCGGCCTGGCCAGGGAAGATCAGTCCCTGGCGATCGCCCTTGCCCCCGTCGTTCGGGGCATAGAACTCGTGGGCGTAGTGGAGGGTGAAGATGACGTGCACGAACAGCCAGGACAGGGCGATGACGCCGAGTGAGAAGAGCGCCGAGGTCGCGGAAGGTTTGCCGCCTGCGGCCTCCATGACGATGATGAAGACGCTGGCCGCCGCCGCCAGCAGGCTGAGCGGCAGGACGGCCCCGCCCGCCTGATCCATCTCGGCGGCGCGCCTGCGAATAGCCTCGACCGAACGCCCGCGTATCAGCCGGGCGAAGGTCACGATCAGGAAGGTTCCGGCGCCCGCGCCCCATCCCGCCGCGATCCGCGTCGGCCAGTCCCATTGGCCCGGGGTCAGGGCGATGACCGCGACCAGGACCGCCAGCCCCAGCCACAGGGCGGCGTGCAGACGGTAGAGGCGGGCGATCCAGCGCATGGGGGATGATGGCGCGGTTCTGCGACGGGGGCCAGAGCCGGGGTGGCGTCTGAACGAATCCCGGGCCGGCCCGTTGAACCGGGCTGGAGGACCGGATCATGGCTGCACGACCCACCTGGCAGGGACATCTGAAGCTGTCGCTGGTGACCTGTCCGGTCGCCCTCTACACCGCCACGAGCAGCGCCAGTGACGTGCGCTTTCACCTGATCAACCCGGCCACCAACAACCGCATTCGCATGGTGACGACCGACCCGGACACAGGGCCGGTCGAGCGCTCCGACCTGGTCAAGGGCTATGAGGTGTCCAAGGACGAGTATGTCCTGTTCGACGAGGCCGACTTCGACAAGGTGAAGCTGGAGAGCACCAAGACCATCGCCATCGACCAGTTCGTCGACGAGGCGGACATCGACCGTCTGTATTGGGACGATCCCTTCTATGTGGTGCCGGAGAAGGGCGTGGGTGTCGAAGCCTTCGCCGTGATCCGCGAGGCGATGAAGACGGCGGGCAAGATCGCCCTGGGCCAGCTGGTCCTGCGCGGCAAGGAGCGGCAACTGGCGCTGGAGGTCCACGGCAAGGGCCTGGTGGCCTATACCCTGCGCGCTCACGACGAGGTGCGGGACGCCGACGACTTCTTCGATGACATCCCGACGGTCAAGGCCGACCCCGACATGGTGGAGATCGCCGCCCGCATCATCGGCCAGAAGGAGGCGGACTTCGATCCGACCCGCTTCCACGACGGTTATGACGAGGCGCTGAAGGAAATGATCAAGGCCAAACAGAAGGGCGGCAAGGGCGTGGTGGCGGTGGCCGAACCGGACGACACCAATGTCATCGACCTGATGGCGGCGCTGAAGGCCAGCTTGAAGGGCCCGGCGTCGAAAGCGGCGCCCGCCAAGTCTGCCGCCAAGAAGGCCGCGCCGAAGAAGAAGGCCGGATGATCAGCGCTTCTTGCCCAGTTCGGCGGCGATGTCCTTGGTCATGCGGCCGACCTTGCGGTGGGCGGCGGTGATCTGGTCCCTGGTCACGCCCCAGCGCTTCATGAAGTATTCGACGGACTGACGCTCGGACAGGTCGATCCGATCCTTGTCGATGAAGCCGCGCTTGTCCTTGAGGCCCGCCATGAGGGTGTCCCTTGATCCGTAAAGACAAAGACTAGCACCAAGGCGGCGAAAAGGCCCTCCTTCGGGTGAAGGAAGGGCCGTCTTTTCGTCTAGCCGCAGGCCGGAGCTATCGCCGCCGCGGTGCGGGCCTCGCGGCGGACCAGCAGCAGGACCAGGATCAGGCCCGAGGCCGCCATCGCCGCCCCGGCCAGGGCCACGGCCGGATAGCCGAGGTTCAGGCCGATGACCGCCCCGCCCAGAGCCGCGCCGATGGCGTTGCCCAGGTTGAAGGCGCCGATGTTCATGGCCGAGGCCAGGTTGGGCGCGTCGCTGGCGGCGGTCATCACCCGCATCTGCAGCGGCGGCACCAGGGCGAAGCTGGCCACGCCCCAGAGGAAGATGACCACGGCGGCGGGCGCCTGCCACGGCATGACCACGGCGAACAGGACCAGCAGGGCGGCCAGGCTGGCCAGGGTGATGACCAGGGTGCGGTCCACCGACCGATCGGCGAAGCGCCCGCCCAGCCAGTTGCCGAGCGTCAGGCCCAGGCCATAGGTGACCAGCATGGCGGTGACAAAGGCGCTGGAGGCCAGGGTCTGTTCCTTCAGGATCGGCGCGATGTAGGTGAAGACGGTGAACATTGCGCTGGAGCCGATGACGGTCAGGGCCAGGGCCGCCAGCACCGGGCCGCGTTTCAGCACCGCCAGTTCGGCCTTCATGGCGCCGCCGTCGGTCGCGGCCTCGACCCGACCGTGGGGCAGGGTCAGGCGCAGGGCGATCATGGCCAGGGCGCCGAGCCCCGCTATGCCCCAGAAGGAGGCGCGCCAGCCCAGGGTCTCGCCGGCCCAGGCGGCCAGAGGCACCCCGGTGATGTTGGCGATGGTCAGGCCCATGAACATGGCCGCCACCGCGCCGGCTCGCTTGTTCGGCGCCACCACGCTGGCCGCGACGATGGAGCCGACGCCGAAGAAGGCCCCGTGGTTGAACGAGGTCACGACCCGCGCCGCCATCAGGCTCCAGTACTCGGGCGCGACGGCCGACAGCAGATTGCCCAGGGTGAAGACGCCCATCAGGCCGATCAGCAGGGTCCGGCGCGGCACGCGGCCGGTGGTCAGGGTCATCAGCGGCGCTCCGACCAGGACGCCGAAGGCATAGGCGCTGACCAGAAGGCCCGCCGCCGGGATCGAGACGCCCAGGTCGCCGGCGATGACGGGCAGCATGCCCATGGGGGCGAACTCTGTGACGCCGATGCCGAAGGCGCCGACCGCCAGGGCCAGAAGGGGAGGATTGAGTTTCATGGGGAGGAAACCTTGGCTCAGACCAGGGCCGGGTTCAGGCGGGCGAACCCTTCCTGCTGGCGATAGGGGGTGTGGGGATAGGGCGGCAGGATGTGGCTGGCGGCGTCGAGAACGGCGACCTGTTCGGGCGTCAGGCTCCAGCCGACGGCGCCGAGGTTCTGACGCAGCTGTTCCTCGTTGCGGGCGCCGATGATGACCGAGGAGACGGTCGGGCGGTGCAGCAGCCAGTTGATGGCCACCTGGGGCACGGTCTTGCCGGTCTCGGCGGCGACGACGTCCAGGGCGTCGACCACGCGGTACAGGTGTTCGTCCTCGACCGGCGGGGCGAAGGCGGCCGTCTGATGCAGGCGACTGCTCTCGGGGATGGGGGCGTCGCGACGGATCTTGCCGGTCAGGCGGCCCCAGCCCAGCGGGCTCCACACCAGGGCGCCGACGCCCTGATCGGCGCCCAGCGGCATCAGGTCGGCCTCATAGGCGCGGCCGATCAGGGAATAGTAGACCTGATGGGCGACGAAGCGGGGGCGGGCGTCGCGGTCGGCGGCGGCTTGCGCCTTCATCAGCGCCCAGCCGGGATAGTTGGAGACGCCGGTGTGGCGGACCTTGCCGGAGGTCACGAGCATATCCAGCGTCGCCAGCAGCTCCTCGACCGGGGTAGAGGCGTCGAAGGCGTGCAGTTGCAGCAGGTCGATGTGATCGGTTCCGAGACGGCGCAGGGCGTCCTCGACGGCGCGGATCAGGCGGCTGCGCGATACGCCCCAGTCTCCTGGGCCGTCGCCGGTCGGCAGGCCGGTCTTGGTCGAGATCAGCACCTGGTCGCGGCGGCCCTTGATGGCCTGGCCCAGCACCTCTTCCGAGGCGCCGTCGGAATAGACGTCGGCGGTGTCGAACAGGTTGACCCCGGCCTCCAGGCAGATGTCGACCAGCCGCCGCGCCTCCGTCACATCGCTATTGCCCCAGGCCCCGAACAGCGGGCCGGAACCGCCGAAGGTGCCGGTGCCGAAGCTGAGGACCGGCACGCGCAGGCCTGACGATCCGAGTTGACGATAGTCCATGACGGTCTCTTCTTTCTGTTCCAGGCGGCACAGATGGACGGCGGCGCCTGTGCGCGTTAGAGGCGGTTCAGGCCAAGGATTTTTGAAATGAACGCAAAGATGCAGCCGGGCGGCGCCGATCGGGCGCGCGAGATGGTCGTCTTTTCAGCCGTGGCGGCGCGCGGCAGCTTCTCGGCCGCCGGGCGCGATCTGGACCTGACCCCGTCCGCCGTCAGCCGCACCATCGACCGGATCGAGGCGCGTCTGGGGGTGCGGCTGATGCTGCGCACGACGCGGACCCTGACCCTGACGCCGGAGGGGCAGGCCTATCTGGGGGCGGCGCGGCGCATCCTGTCCGATCTGGACGACGCCGAGCAGGCCATCGCCGACCAGGGCGCGCCGCGCGGGCGCCTCAGGGTCAGCGCCTCCCTGTCGCATGGGCGGCTGTGCGTCGTGCCCCTGCTGGGGGCGTTCGTGGCGCGCTATCCGCATATTCTGGTCGACATCAACCTGACCGATGTGGTGGTCGACGTGGCGGCGGGGCAGGCGGACGTGGCGGTGCGCTTCGGCCCTCTGGCGGACAGCGGCCTGACCGCGCGCAAGATCGGGGTGACGCGGCGCATGATCGTGGCCTCGCCGGACTATTTGGCGCGGCGAGGAACGCCGAGGGTTCCCGAGGACCTGCACGACCACAACTGCCTGAACTTCAACTTCCGGCGCGCCGAGCCGGTCTGGCCATTCGTGCGTGACGGTCAGGAATTCGCCCTGTCGGTGAAGGGCAATGTCGAGGCCAACAACGGCGAGACCCTGGGCCAGTTGGCCGTCGATGGGGTGGGGGTGACGCGGGTCGGGGCCTTCAGCGTGGTGGACGACGTGGCGGCCGGTCGGCTGGTCCCCCTGCTGGAGGACTTCAATCCGGGCGACGAGGAGCGGATTCACGCGGTCTTCGTCGGCGGAGCCAACACGCCGGCGCGGGTGCGGGTCTTCGTCGACTTCCTGGCGGAGCAACTGGGGCGCTAGCCCAGCTTGCGGATGGCGGGCTTGAGCGAGACGGCGGAGGATCGGAACTTGGCCCAGGGGTCGGGCTGCTGCAACAGGTCGGGGGCGGTGCGCAGGTTGAAGGCTTTGGGGTCGAGCTCGGGCTTCACCTGATCCCAGCACAGAGGGAAGGCGATGCCGGCGCCGGGACGGGCGCGGGGCGACCAGGGGGCGACGGCGGTGGCCATGCGGCCGTTGCGAAGGTAGTCGAGGAAGATCTTTCCGCCCCGCGCCTTCTTGGCCAGGGTGGTGGTGAAGCGGTCGGGATGGTCGGTCTTCATCGCCTCCGAGACCCCCTTGGCGAAGGCCTTGGCGGCGTCCCAGTCGATGCGGCTGCGGGCGTCGGCCTTGATCGGGACGACCACGTGCAGACCCTTGCCGCCGGTGGTCTTGACGAAGGGCGTCAGGCCCAGCGCCTCCAGGCGGGGTTTCAGGAGCTTGGCGGCGGCGATGACGTCGTCGAAATCCAGTCCCTCGTCCGGGTCGAGGTCAAAGGTGATCTGATCCGGGGTTTCCGGATCGCCGGGCTTGCAGCCCCAGGGATGCAGCTCCAGCCCGCCCGACTGGCCGATGGCGACCAGGCCGCCGACATCGACGACGCCGACGTAGGGCTTGCGCTCCTTCACGTCGATCAGCTTCAGCCGGGGATTGTGGCCGGGCATGGCGTGGCGCTGGAAGAAGCGCTCGCCCTCGATGCCTTCCGGGGCGCGGATGATCGACACCGGGCGGTCGGCGACGTGGGGCAGGATGCGCTCGGCCGCCAGCTCATAGTAGCGGACCAGTTCGCCCTTGGTGATGGGCGGGGCGCCGTCGTGGGCGGGCCAGAGCACCTTGTCCGGATTGGAGATGGCGACGCCGGCGACGACCAGCTTGCCCTTGCCGCCGCGCGCCGTGGGCGCGTCCCGGGCGGCGGGGGCCGAGGCGGGGGGCTGGGGTTCGGCGGTGACCTCGGCGGCGGGCTTGTCCTCGCGCAGACCCTTATAGGCCGCCTGCCGGACAGAACCGCCTTCGGTGACGCCTGCGTGTTCGATCTCGGCCACCAGGACGGGTTTCAGCCAGTGGATGTCCTTTCCGCCTTTGGGCGCGCCGGCCCCGACGAAGGGGGTTTTCGCGGCGCCCGCCGCCCTGAGCGCCGGCAGCAGGGTCTTGGTCAGCATGGCCGAGAAGCCCGTGCCGACCCGGCCCATGTAGCGCAGGCCGCCCTCATCCTGCACCCCGACCAGCAGGGAGCGCAGACGCGCGCCGCCTTCGGACGACCAGCCGCCGATCACCACCTCGTCGCGGCCCCGGCACTTCGACTTGAGCCAGGTCGCGGTGCGACCCGCCTTGTAGGGCGCGTCCAGCTTCTTGGAGATGACGCCTTCCAGGTCCATGCGGCAGGCGCTGAGCAGCACGGCCTCGCCCGAGGAGGCGAAATGCTCGACAAAGCGCAGGCCGGGACCCGACCTGCCCACCCGGTCGCAATAGGCCTGAAGCCGGGCCTTGCGGTGCGACAGCACCTTGGCGCGCAGATCCTCGTCACCCTCGAACAGCAGGTCGAAGGCGAAGTAGACCAGGTCGTCGGTCCGCCCGTCCGAGATGGCGGACTGGAGCGCCGAGAAGTCGGGCATGTGGTCGGGGTTCAGGGCGCAAAGCTCCCCGTCGACCACGCCGTCGGGCCAGGTCGCAGCCTGTTTCGCCAAGGCCGGAAAGCGGTCGGTCCAGTCCAGGCCGTTGCGGGTGCGCAGCACGGTCTTACCGCCGCCGACGGCGATCTGGATGCGGTAGCCGTCGAACTTGATCTCGTGCACCCAGCCCGGACCGGGAGGCGGATGATCCGCCACCTTGGCGAACTGGATGGGAATGAAGGGGCGTGGCTTTCCGGTTTTCGACCCCAGAGCCGGGGTCGGCCTGGGCTTGGGCGGGGCCTTGCGGCCTGTGGCCCTGGAAGCGGTCCATTCCGTCGCGCCCTCGGCGATCTGGGCCAGGCTGCGGCCGGTGGTGATCGAGGCGTCGATCTCGGCCAGGGCGTCGCCCTCGCCGTCGACGGCGAACTCGTCCTTCTCCTTGACCAGCAGCCAGTTGGCCCTCTTGGAGGGCTTGCCGCGATCGGACTTGAGCCGGATCAGGGCCCAGCCGCCCTTCAGTCGTTCGCCGTCGAGGGTCAGCTTGACCACGCCCTTCTTGAAGGCCGCGTCCAGATCGGCGTCCTGGGGGGTCCATTCGCCGACGTCCCACATCTGCACCGTGCCCGCGCCGTAGTTGCCGGCGGGAATGGTCCCCTCGAAGCCGCCGTAGTCGAGGGGATGATCCTCGACCTCGACCGCCAGGCGTTTGACGTGGGGGTCGCGCGAGGGGGCTTTCGTGACGGCCCAGGATTTCAGCACGCCGTCGTGCTCGATGCGGAAGTCGTAGTGCAGGCGCGTGGCGGCGTGGCGCTGGATCAGATAGCGCAGGCCGCTCTGGCGTGCCTTGGCCTTGCGGCCTTTCGGCTCCGGCGTGACGCCGAAGTTTCGCTTGGCCTGATAGGTGTCCAGTTCGCCGCGTGCGCTCATGCAGGGTGAACGCAGAGGGGCGGGGAAGGCTTCATGCCTCTCCCGCCCGTCGATGTCCTAGTGCATGGCCTCGCCGTGCTGGCTGTAGTCGAGGCCCTCGATCTCGGCCTCCCTCTCGACGCGCAGGCCGACGGTGTATTTGCAGATCATCAGCACGACGAAGGTGCCCACGGCGCTCCAGAGCATGGCGCCGCCCAGGCCGATGGCCTGTTTCCACACTGTCGCGCCCTCGGCCAGGGGATTGATGGCGGCGTTGGCGAAGACGCCGGTCAGCAGGGCGCCCGCGATGCCGGCGATGCCGTGCACGCCGAAGGCGTCCAGGCTGTCGTCGTACTTGAGCTTATGTTTCAGCCAGACGGCGCCGACGTAGGCGACCGGACCCGAGATCAGGCCGATGAAGAAGGCGCCCTTGGGGTCCACAAAGCCGGCGGCGGGGGTGATGGCGACCAGGCCCGCGACCACGCCGGTCAGCAGGCCCAGCAGGGTCGGCTTCTTCTTCAGCGTCCACTCGACCGCGATCCAGCCGACGGCGGCGGCGGCGGGGGCCAACAGGGAGTTGAAGACGGCGACGGCGGCGATCTCATTGGCGCCTGCGGCCGAACCGCCGTTGAAGCCCATCCAGCCGACGAACAGCAGGCCTGTGCCGATGGCGGTGAAGGCCAGGTTGTGGGGGGCCATGTTGTCGCGACCCCAGCCATGACGCGGGCCGAGCACGATGGCGCAGACCAGACCGGCCACGCCGGCATTGACGTGGACCACGGCCCCGCCTGCGAAGTCGAGCACGCCCATCTCGCCCATCCAGCCGCCGCCCCAGACCTGATGGCAGATCGGCGCATAGACGATCAGGTGCCACAGGGTGAAGAAGAGGACGCTGGCCGAGAACTTGATGCGCTCGGCGAAGGCGCCCGCGATCAGGGCGGGGGTGATGATGGCGAAGGTCAGCTGATAGCCGATCCACAGGAACTCGGGCAGGCCGGGGGTCAGGGCGTGGGCGGTTTTCACCCCGACACCGTTGAGGAAGAGGGCCTGGAAGCTGCCGATGAAGCCGTTGGCTGGGCCGTCGCTGGTGCCGAAGGACAGGGTGTAGCCGGCGACGAACCAGAGGACAGTGACGATGGCCATGGCGGCCGTCGAATGGGCGATGGTGGCGATCAGGTTCTTCTTCCTGACCATGCCGCCGTAGAAGAGCGCCAGACCCGGCAGGGTCATCATCAGCACCAGGGCCGTCGAGGTCAGGATCCAGGCCGTGCCGGCGCCGTCCAGCGCCAGGGGGACCTGATGCGCCAGCAGATCGGGGGGCGCTGCAGCCAGGGCGGGCGCCGCAAGGGCCATGGCGACAAGGCCGCAACAGATGGCTGCGGCCCGGGCGATCGTCGATGGGTTCATGAAGGTCTCGGGGAGAAGACGCAGGTGAAAAGGAAGGCGACGTCAGGCCGGTTGGGCCAGCCTGACGTCGGTGTTGAGAGCCTCGGCGGCGAGGACGGTCTTGGGCGCGATGCGGACGAAGCGGGGCGCGAACGTCGACCAGTCGGCCAGGATGCGCCGGGCCAGAGGCGAGGCGGTGGCGCTGACGTGGCCCTGGATCAGGGCCTTGAGACGGGTCTCGGCCTCGGCGTCGATGCGACCGACCCCGGCCATGTCGCCGTTCAGCGCCTGAGCGGCGCGGCTATCAGCATCCAGAACGAACAGTTCGCCGCCGCTCATGCCCGCCGCCAGGTTCCAGCCGACCGCGCCGAGCACCACGACGCGACCGCCGGTCATGTATTCGCAACCGTGCGCGCCCAGACCTTCGACCACGGCCTCGGCGCCGGAGTTGCGGACGGCGAAGCGTTCGCCCGCTGCACCCGCCACGAACAGACGGCCGGAGGTGGCGCCGTAAAGGGTGGTGTTGCCGCAGATCTGCTGCTCGGCCCGCCACTCATAGGGGCGGACGTGGATGTCGGCCCCGGAGAGGCCCTTGCCGACGTAGTCGTTGACCTCGCCGGTGACGTCGAGGATCAGGCCCTTGGCCCCGAATGCGCCGAAGCTCTGACCCGCGATGCCTTCCAGCTTCAGCTTCAGACGGCCTTGCGGACCCTCCGGGCCGAAGCGGCGGACGATGGCGGATGAGACGCCGGCGCCCGCTGTGCGCTGGGTGTTGTTCAGCGGATAGGACAGTTCCAGCGTCTGGCCGCGCTCAAGGAATGCGGCGGCGTCCTTGAGCACCAGGGCGTCGATGCTGTCGGGCACCGGGCGGCGGACCTTGTCGGCCCAGCGGCCGGGCCGGTCGACGTCGACCTTCATCAGCAGGGGGTTCAGGTCCAGGTCGTCCAGATGTGTGCCGCCGCGCCGCGTCTGACGCATCAGGTCGGTGCGGCCGACGATCTCATCGATGGTGCGGGCGCCGATGGAGGCCAGGATTTCGCGGACCTCCTCGGCGATGAAGGTGAAGAGGTTGACCACCTTCTCGGGCGTGCCGGTGAACTTGGCGCGCAGGCGCTCGTCCTGCGAACAGACGCCGACGGGGCAGGTGTTGGAATGGCACTGGCGCACCATCAGACAGCCCATGGCGATCAGGCCCGAGGTGCCGATGCCGTATTCCTCGGCCCCCAGCAGGGCGGCCATGACCACGTCCCGGCCCGTGCGGATGCCGCCGTCGGCGCGCAGGGACACCGAGGAGCGCAGATGGTTCAGGCTGAGAACCTGATGCGCCTCGGCCAGGCCGATCTCCCAGGGCATGCCGGCGTGCTTGACCGAGGTCTGGGGCGAGGCGCCCGTGCCGCCGTTGTGGCCGGCGATCAGGATGGCGTCGGCCTTGGCCTTGGCCACCCCGGAGGCGATGGCGCCGATGCCGGTGGCCGAGACCAGCTTGACCGTGACCTTGGCGTCGGGATTGATCGCCTTCAGGTCGTAGATCAGCTGGGCCAGGTCCTCGATCGAATAGATGTCGTGGTGCGGCGGGGGGCTGATGAGCGTCGTGCCGGGGACGGCGTGGCGCATCCGGCCGATGAACTCCGTGACCTTGAAGCCGGGCAGCTGGCCGCCTTCGCCGGGCTTGGCGCCTTGCGCCACCTTGATCTCGATCTCGCGGCACTGGTTCAGGTATTCGGCGGTGACGCCGAAACGGCCCGAGGCCACCTGCTTGACCGCCGAGTTGGCGTTGTCGCCGTTCGGACGGGGGACGTAGCGCGCCGGGTCCTCGCCGCCCTCGCCGGAGACGGCGCGCGCGCCCATCCGGTTCATGGCGATGTTCAGGGTCTCATGCGCCTCAGGGCTGAGGGCGCCGAGCGACATGGCCTGGGACAGGAAGCGGCGACGGATGTCCGAGACGCTCTCGACCTCGTGCAGCTGGACCGGGGTCAGACCCTCCTTGAAGTCCAGCAGGTCGCGCAGGGCCAGGTCCGGCTGCTCGCGAACGGCGGCGGAGTATTGCTTGAAGCGCTTGTAGTCGCCGCGATTCACCGCGTCCTGCAACAGGTGGATGGTCCTGGCGTCATGGGCGTGGGCCTCGCCGCCCGCACGGATGCGGAAGAAGCCGCCCATCGAGGGAGAGGGGACCGCCGCGCCGAAGGCCAGGGCATGGCGCTTGAGCGCCGCCTGCTCCAGACCGGCCAGACCGATGCCGGAGATGCGCGACGGGGCGCCGGGGAAGAACTCGGCGGCCAGGGCGCGCGACAGGCCCAGGACCTCGAACTCGCAGCCGCCGCGATAGGCGGAGATGACGCTGATGCCCTTGCGCGCCAGCACCTTCAGCAGGCCGGCCTCGATGCCGTGCTTGTAGTTGAGGCAGGCGTCGTGAAGCGTCAGGCCTGGATAGGCCCCGCGATCCAGTCGTTCCTGGAACAGCTCCTGCGCCAGCCACGGATTGACGGCGGTGGCGCCGACCCCGACCAGAACGGCGAAGGCATGCGGGTCCAGGGTCTCGGCCGAACGGACGACCAGCGAGCAATAGGTGCGCAGGCCCGCGTCGGTCAGGCGACCGTGCGTCCCGGCGGTGGCCAGGATCATGGGCGCGGCCAGGCGTTCGGCCGAGGCGTGTTCGTCGGTCAGGACGATCAGGGTGGCGCCCTCGCGCGCGGCGGCCTCGGCCTCGTCGCGGATGCGGTCCAGGGCCTGACGCAGACCCGCGCCGGGGCGGTCATCTTCGGCGGGTAGCGGGTAGGTGCAGTCGATCACCGTGGTCGAGCCGTCGGCGATGACGCCCAGCATGCGTTGATACATGCCGGTGGTCAGGACCGGGCTGTCCAGCACGAAGACCTCGGTCTGGGCCTCGTCCTGGGCCAGGATATTGCCCAGGTTCTTGAAGCGGGTCTTCAGGCTCATGGCTCCCGCTTCCCGCAGGGGATCGATGGGCGGGTTCGTCACCTGGCTGAAGTTCTGACGGAAGTAGTGGGCCAGGGGGCGCGGCAGGCTGGACAGGACGGCGGGCGGGGCGTCGTCGCCCATGGAGCCCACAGCCTCCTTGCCGTCGCGGACCAGGGCGTCCAGCAGCAGGTCCAGATCCTCGCGGCTGAAACCGGCGGCGATCTGGCGGCGGATCAGGGCCTCGCCGACCGCGGCGCGCGGTTCGGGGCCAGGGCCGATGATGGGCTCCAGATCGACCATGTTGTCCAGCCAGTCAGAATAGGGCTGGGCGGCGGCCAGGGCGTCGACGGCCTCATGTTCGTCGTAGATGCGGCCGTGCTTCAGATCGACGGCGATCAGCTTGCCCGGGCCGATGTGCAGGCGGCGCTTGATGCGACCCTCGGGCAGGGGAACCAGTCCGGCTTCCGAGCCGGCCAGCAGCAGGCCGTCGACGGTCTCGACGGCGCGGAGCGGCCGCAGGCCGTTGCGGTCCTTGCCGGCCACGACCCAGCGGCCATCGACGGCGCACAGGGCGGCGGGGCCGTCCCAAGGCTCCATGACCGCATTGCAGTAGGCGTAGAGGGCGCGGTGCTCGGGCTTCATCACCACGTCGTCCGAGGACCAGGCCTCGGGCACCAGCAGGGCCTTGGCCAGGGGGGCGGGGCGCCCGGCGCGGACCAGAACCTCGAACACATTGTCCAGAGCCGCCGAGTCCGAGCCGCCCGGCTGGACCACCGGCTTGACCTCATGGTCGCGGTCGCCGAAGGCCGAGGCCGCCATGCGGATCTCGTGGCTGCGCATCCAGTTCAGGTTGCCCTGAAGCGTGTTGATCTCGCCGTTGTGGGCCAGCATGCGGAAGGGCTGGGCCAGCTTCCACTCGGGGAAGGTGTTGGTCGAGTAGCGCTGGTGGAAGACGGCGTAGCCGGCGACGACGGTGGGGTCGTTCAGGTCGTGATACAGCTGACCCAGCAGTTCGGCGCGGACCATGCCCTTGTAGACGATGGAGCGGGCCGACAGGGAGCAGAGGTAGAAGCCGTTCAGACCGGACGCCTGCACCGCCTTTTCGATGCGGCGGCGACACAGGAAGAGCTCGCGCTCCAGTTCCTCGATCTCCATGCCTTCCGGCGCGGCCAGCATGATCTGCTCGATCTCGGGGCGGGTGGCGTCGGCGCGGACGCCCACAACGGACAGGTCCATCGGCGTCTGACGCCAGCCGTAGATGTAGAAGCCCGAACGGATGGCCTCGGTCTCGACGATGGCGCGGGCGTGGTCCTGGGCGCCCAGGTCGGTGCGCGGCAGGAAGACCTGACCCACGGCGATGGGGCCGGGGCGCAGGGTCTGGCCGACCGCGCGCACCTGGGCGGCGAAGAAGGCCTGGGGCAGTTCGATCATGATGCCGGCGCCGTCGCCGGACAGGCCGTCGGCGTCGACCGCGCCGCGGTGGGCCACGGCCTTCAGCGACTGGATGGCCATCTCGACGATCTCGCGGCGAGGCTTGCCGTCGATGGCGCAGACCAGGCCTACGCCGCAGGCGTCGCGTTCCGACGACGGATCATAGGCGCCGCCCTCGATCAGGCGGGCGCGGTTCTCTTCGTACTGGGCCAGCCAGTTCTGTTGCGATGCGTCGGTCATGCGGCGGCTTCCTCGGTACGCGCGCGCAGGTAACGATCGATCTCGGCCGCAGCGTCCTGGCCGTCGCGCACGGCCCAGACGACGAGGGAGGCGCCGCGCACGGCGTCTCCGGCGGCGAACACGCCGGGCAGGGTGGTGGCGAAACCGCCACGCGCCACCTGCAGGGTGTTCCATTTGCTCAGGCCGAGGCCGGCGTCGATCTGCTCGGCGAAGGGCTCGGGCTCGAAGCCCAGGGCTTCGATCACCAGGTCGGCGGGCAGGTCGAAGTCGGAGCCGGCGACCGGGGCGATGTCGCGGCGGCCGCCAGGGGCCGCTTCGGTCAGGGCCATGCGCTGGGCGCGGACGGCGGTCACGGCCTCGCCCCTGGACATCAGGGCCTTGGGCGCGCCCAGCCATTCGAAGCGGACGCCTTCTTCCTCGGCGTTCTGCACCTCGCGGGCGGAACCGGGCATGTTCTCGCGGTCGCGGCGATACAGGCAGATGACGCTGTTCGCGCCCTGGCGGATGGCGGTGCGGACGCAGTCCATGGCCGTGTCCCCGCCGCCGACGACGACGACGTCGCGACCGGCCGCATGGGGCGCGGAGGCGTCGACGGCGTCGCCGCAATCGACGCGGTTCTGGGCGATCAGAAAGTCGAGCGCGGCGACGGTGTCGTTCGGCCCACGACCGGGGACGCTGAGGGTGCGGGCCTGATAGACGCCCATGGCCAGCAGGACGGCGTCATGGCGCGACCGCAACTCGTCCATCGAGACATCGACCCCGACAGAGGTATTGAGCACGAACTCGACCCCGCCCTCGATCAGGCGGTCGATGCGGCGCTGAACGATGCGCTTCTCCAGCTTGAAGCCGGGGATGCCGTAGGTCAGCAGGCCGCCCGCGCGGTCGTGGCGGTCATAGACGGTGACCTGATAGCCTTCGCTGCGCAGGCGGTCGGCGGCGGCCATGCCGGCGGGACCTGAGCCGACAATGGCGACGCTCTGGCCGCGCTCGGCCAGGGGGCGGATGGGCTCGACCCAGCCGTTGTCGAAGGCGGTGTCGGCGATCCAGGCCTCTACCGAGCCGATGGTGACGCCCTCCCAGCCGGACTGTTGCAGGGTGCAGGCGCCTTCGCACAGCCGGTCCTGCGGACAGATGCGACCACAGATCTCGGGCATGGTCGAGGTGGCCGAGGCGACGCGCCAGGCCTCGCGCACGTCGCCGTCCGCCGACAGGGCCAGCCAGTCGGGGATGTTGTTCTGAAGCGGGCAGGCGTTCTGGCAGAAGGGCACGCCGCAATCGGTGCAACGCGACGCCTGAACCGTCCCGCTGTCGGCGGTCGGTTTGAGCGTGATCTCCGTGAAGGCGCGTACGCGCAGCTCAGCGGGCTGTTTTTCAAGCCGCCGCTGTTCAATCAGGAAACCGCCAGGGTTGGATCGTCCGCCTTTTTGCATCCGCTCATTAAGCGAAACATGAGGCGGTTGTGCAAATATTTTCCGTAGCAAAGCCCAAAAATGATGACATTGGGCATGAAGCGGTGATCTTGACGGCTATCGACGCATGTTGCGACCGATTATTGGTGTGCGTCGCAGCATGTTTTCTAGGTGGCCGACCCGCGTCGCCGAGAGCCGATCGCATTAAATTTTTGAAAGATTCGTTTCTGACGGAATAGCGGCGTTACGGTCTCGCCATCGCGAGATCGCATTGGGGGACATCATGACCATCACCGCACGCCGCCTGGCCCTGTTGGGCGGGGCCGCCGTCAGCCTTCTGGCCGCCGCCGCTCAAGCCAATCCCTTGCCGGCCGCACCCGCCGCGACAGCCGCCCAGAGCCGGGCCGCCGCTGCGCTTCCGGCCCTTCCCGACGTGGACATCCCCTTCACCAAGATGGTGCTGTCCAACGGCCTGACCCTGATCGTCCATGAGGACCACAAGGCGCCGATCGTGGCGGTGAACATCTGGTATCACGTCGGGTCCAAGAACGAGCCGGTCGGCCGTTCGGGCTTCGCCCACCTGTTCGAACACCTGATGTTCAACGGGTCGGAGAACTACAACAACGACTTCTTCAAGGGCACGGAGCTGCTGGGCGCGACCGACCAGAACGGCACCACCAACACCGACCGCACCAACTATTTCCAGAACGTGCCGACCTCGGCGCTCGATTCCATCCTGTGGCTGGAAAGCGACCGGATGGGCCACCTGCAGGGCGCCATCGACCAGGCCCGCCTGGATGAGCAGCGCGGCGTGGTTCAGAACGAGAAGCGCCAGGGCGAGAACCAGCCCTATGGCCGCGTCTGGGACGCCATCACCAACGCCACCTATCCGGCCGACCACCCCTATGGCCACACGGTCATCGGCTCGATGGACGACCTGAACGCGGCGGACCTGGATACGGTGAAGGCCTGGTTCCGCGATTATTACGGCGCGGCCAACGCCGTCATCGTCCTGGCCGGCGACATCACCCCAGAGGAGGCCAAGGCCAAGGTCGAGCGCTACTTCGGCGACATCCCGTCGGGCCCGCCGGTAACCCACGCCAACCAGATGATCGCCAAGATGACCGGCGCTCAGAGCGAGACCATGTATGACCGCGTCGGCCAGCCGCGCCTCTACAAGGTCTGGAACACGCCGCCGACCGGCACAGCCGAAGCCGACTATCTGGGGATGCTGGGCCAGGTGCTGTCGAGCGGCCGCAACTCGCGTCTCTACAAGCGTCTGGTGTTTGACGATCAGATCGCGACCTCGGTCGGCGCCTTCAACTCGGAAGCCGAGATCGGCAGCCAATTCCTGGTCATGGTCACCGCCAAGCCTGGCCAGGACCTGGGCCGGATCGAAGCCATAGTCGACGAGGAAATGACCAAGCTGCTGCGCGACGGCCCGACCGCCGACGAGCTGGAGCGCGCCCGCACCAACGTCGGCGCGGCCTTCATCCGCGGCTCCGAGCGGATCGGCGGCTTTGGCGGCAAGTCCGACATCCTGGCCGAGAGCCAGGTCTATCTGGGCGATCCCGGCGCCTGGAAGGCGAGCTATGAGCGCATTCTGGCGGCGCGTCCCGCCGACCTGACGGCGGCCGGCCGCGCCTGGCTGACCGACGGCAGCTATGCCCTGTCGGTCCTGCCCTTCCCGGACTACAAGGTCGCGGCGACGGACGTCGATCGCTCGAAGGGCGTCCCGACGCCGGGCGCCGTGCCGGCGGCCGACTTCCCCGACATCGAACGCGCCACCCTGTCGAACGGTCTGAAGGTTCTGCTGGCCTCGCGCGACGGCGTGCCGACGGTGAGCATGAACCTGATCGTCAACGCCGGGTCTGCGGCTGACGGCGCTGACAAGGCAGGGATCGCCCAACTGGCCCCAGCGGTGATGACCAACGGCACCAAGACCCTGGACGCCCTGGAGATCAGCGATCGCACCCAACTGCTGGGCGCCACGCTCGGCGCAGGCTCGGCGACGGACTACAGCTCGGTGTCGCTGACGGCGCTGACGTCGCGTCTGGCGCCCTCGCTCGATCTGTTCGCCGACGTGATCGAGAACCCGGCCTTCCGCCCGGCTGACTTCGCTCGCGCCCAGGCGCAGCAGGTTTCGGGCATCCAGCAGGCGAACCGCAGCCCCGGCGCTATCGCCAACCGTATCCTGGCCGCCGACGTCTATGGGCCGCAAAGCCCCTACGGCCGCCCGACCTCGGGGACGGAGCAGTCAGTGGCAGGGCTGACCCCGGCGGACGCCGAGGCCTTCCATGACACCTGGTTCCGCCCGGACAACGCCACCCTGGTCGTCGTCGGCGACGTAAGCATGGCTGAGCTGACGGCCCAGCTGGAGCGAGCCCTCGGCGGATGGCGCGCGCCTTCGACGCCTCTGCCGGTCAAGGCGCCGGTCGTGACGGCGACCGCGCCCGCCAAGCCCCGCGTGCTGATCGTGGATCGCGCGGGTCCGCAGTCGATCATCACGGCGGGTCGTCTGGCTCCGGCCTTCGACGCCGCAGCCCAGCCTTCGCAGGTGGCCTTCAACACCGCCTTGGGCGGCGCCTTCACCAGCCGGATCAACATGAACCTGCGTGAGGACAAGCACTGGTCCTATGGCGCCGGCGCCGGCGTGCGCACGGCCAACGGCCCGCGCCTGTTCGCGGCGACGGCGGCGGTGCAGGCCGACAAGACCGCCGAGAGCGCGGCCGAAGTCCGTCGTGAACTCAGCGAAGTGGTCGGTTCGCGTCCGGTGACGGAAGCCGAGCTGAGCGCGGTCAAGGCCAACCTGATCCAGGGCATGGCGGGCGACTGGGAGACCAACGCCTCGGTCATGGGCGATCTGACCCAGATGGTCGTCTTCGGCCTGCCGGAGAACTACTATGACGGATACGCCGCCGGGGTGAACGCGACGACGCCGCAGTCGGCTTCGGTCGCGGCGCGCGCCATCGTCGGCGACGGCCCGACGACCTGGGTCGTGGTCGGCGATCGCGCCGCCATCGAGCCCAAGATCCGCGCCCTGAACCTGGGCGAGGTGCAGGTGGTGGATATCGAGGGCCGCCCCGTCAACTGACGGAACAGGCCTGACGAACGGGAAAGGGCGGCGCTGCGGTGTCGCCCTTTTTCCTGGCCGTTGTTTCGCCGCTTTTGGGAACGGCTTGGTTTCGGGGGTGTTGAGCCCATGGCCAAGCTGAACCTCGGAGTAGTGCGACATGCCATCCATTGAACGCAGGCGCAAAGGCGGGTTCGGCAGCGCCCTGGTGCGATTGCTGGGGGCGGTCATCGCCCTGATCGGTTTGACCCTGGCCATAGGCGGCGGCCAGTTGATCATGCTCGGCGGGTCGCCCTACTACCTGATCGTCGGCCTGCTGATGATCCTGTCGGGCGGACTGCTGGCCCTGCTCAGAACAGCCGGCGCCTGGCTCTATATCCTCATCTTCATTGGCACGGCGATCTGGGCCGTGTGGGAGGTGGGACTGAACGGCTGGGCCCTGGTGCCGCGCGTGATCGCGCCTCTGGTGCTTCTGGTTCTGGTGGTCCTCTCCTTCCCCGCCCTGAAACGGGAAGGCGGAGGCGGCAAGCTGGCGCTCGGCGGGATCGGCCTGATCGTCGTAATGGGTCTGATCTCGGGCGTCGTGGTGGCCCAGGCCAACAAGGCGCGGGTGGATAGCCCGGTCCCGGCCATGGGGCAGGGCGGGATCGGCGACCCGGCCATGATCCGGACGGGCGCCGACTGGCCGGTCTATGGCGGGGCCGACAGCGCCCAGCGCTACTCGCCGCTTACCCAGATCAACAAGGACAATGTGAAGGGGCTGCAACGCGCCTGGACCTTCCGCACCGGCGACCTGCCGGGCGAGCGCTTCGGGGCCGAGACCACGCCGCTGAAGATCGGCGACACCCTGTATCTCTGCTCGGGTCGCAACCGGCTGTTCGCGCTCGACGCGACCACGGGCAAGCAGAAGTGGACCTATGATCCCCAGGTCGCGGACGACCAGATCCCCTATACCGCCGCCTGCCGGGGGGTGACCTATTTCGCCACGCCCAATGTCGACGCGGCCCAACCCTGCGCCACGCGGATCATCGAAGGCACGCTGGACGGTCGGCTGATCGCTGTGGACGCCCGCACCGGGGTCCCCTGCGCCGGCTTCGGAACCAATGGCGCGGTCAGCATCAAGGCCGGCATGGGCGATCCCTATCCGGGCATGGTCTCCATCACCTCGGCGCCGGTCATCGTGCGCGGCGTGATCGTCACCGGGCATCAGGTTCTGGACGGACAGAAGCGCTGGAACGCCTCGGGCGTCATTCAGGGCTTTGACGCCTTGACCGGCCAGTTGCGCTTCGCCTGGGACATGATGCGGCCGGACATCACCACCCTGCCGCCCACCGGTCAGACCTATACGCCCGGCACGCCCAACATGTGGACCACGGCGACGGCGGACGAGGCCCTGGGCCTGGTCTTCCTGCCCATGGGCAACTCGGCCGCGGACTATTACTCGGGCCTGCGCCGTCCGGCCGAGAATGAATACTCGACCTCGCTGGTGGCGCTGGATGTGACGACGGGCAAGCCGCGCTGGCATTTCCAGACCGTGCGCAAGGACGTCTGGGACTATGATCTGGGCTCTCAGGCGACCCTGGTGGACATGCCGACGGCGGCGGGCCTGGTCCCGGCCGTGGTCCTGCCGTCCAAGCAGGGCGACCTCTATATTCTGGATCGCCGCACCGGCCAGCCGCTGCACAAGGTCGAAGAGCGCCGCGTGCCGCAGGGCGGGGTGGAGCCCTCGCAACGCAGCCCGACGCAGCCCTTCTCGCTGTTCCATACGCTGAGGAAGCCGGACCTGACCGAGCGTGACATGTGGGGCATGTCGCCGATCGACCAGATGTTCTGCCGCATCCAGTTCCGCCAGGCGGCCTATGAGGGCTACTTCACCCCCCCGACGGCGGACCGGCCCTTCATCCAGTATCCGGGCTATAACGGCGGTTCGGACTGGGGCGGCGTGGCGGTCGATCCGGCGCGCGGCGTGATCGTCGCCAACTACAACGACATGCCCAACCACAACCGTCTGGTGCCGCGCGCCGAGGCCGATCGTCTGGGCTGGTTCCCGCGCGACGACCCCCGTTATATCGAGCGCGAGAAGGAGGCGGCCAACCGCGGCGGCAATCTTTCCAAGTCCAAGGCCGAGGGCGCTGGCGATCCCCAGATCGGCGTGCCCTACGCCATCGACGTCAACGCCGGCTGGCGGGTGAAGTTCACGGGTCTGCTGTGCAAGCAGCCCCCCTATGGCGGCATCCGCACCATCGACCTGAAGACCGGTCGCACCCTCTGGGATCGTCCCTTCGGCACGGCGCGCAAGAATGGGCCGTTCGGCATCCCGTCGATGCTGCCGGTCGAGATCGGCACGCCGAACAATGGCGGCGCGGCGGTGACGGCGGGCGGGCTGATCTTCATTGCGGCTGCGACCGATGACCTGATCCGCGCCATCGACATCGAGACGGGCAAGACGGTCTGGTCCGACGTCCTGCCGGCGGGCGGTCAGGCCAACCCGATGATCTATGAGCAGAACGGCCGTCAGTATCTGGTCATCATGGCCGGCGGCCACCACTTCATGGAGACGCCCGAGGGCGACTATGTGATCGCTTATGCGCTCCCCGCAGGGGGCGCATAAGCATTCTTTCTGGGGCCTATCGCGCTTCGCGCTACTTGAGGCCCGTAAAGAATAGTGGAGAGGTCGGGGCTTGGGCTGTGGCCTCTCGTTCCGCGTCATCCCGGAAACGGCGGAGCCGTTATCCGGGACCGCTCAAGACACAGGCGGTGAGTGGGTGGCGGTCCCCGCTCGGCGCGGCTTTCCGCTGGGCCGGGATGACGGAGGGTTACGGCCGGGTCTGGCCCCGGCCGCGCACCACGTATTTGTAGGTGGTCAGTTGCTCGGCGCCAACGGGGCCGCGGGCGTGCAGCTTAGAGGTCGAGATGCCGATCTCGCCGCCGAAGCCGAACTCGCCGCCGTCGGCGAATTGGGTCGAGGCGTTGATCAGGACAATGGCGCTGTCGACGCCATTGGCGAAACGTTCGGCGGCCTCCGCGTCGGTGGTGATGACGGCCTCGGTATGGCCCGAGCCGTAAGCCCGGATGTGCTCGACCGCGCCGTCCACGCCGTCCACGACCCGCACCGACAGGATGGGGGCCAGGTATTCGGTGCTCCAGTCCGCTTCGACGGCTGCGGCGGCCTCGGGGACGAGGGCGCGGGTTTCGGCGTCGCCGCGCAGTTCGCAGCCGGCGGCGATGAGGTCAGCAGCGACGGCGGGCAGCAGGCGCTCGGCGGCGGCGCGATCGACCAGCAGGGTCTCGGTGGCGCCGCAGACCGAGACGCGGCGCATCTTGGCGTTGACGACGACGCGGCGGGCGACGTCGAGGTCGGCGGCGGCGTCCAGATAGGTGTGGCACAGGCCCTCCAAATGGCCCAGCACAGGGGCCTTGGCTTCGGCCTGAACGCGGGCGACCAGGCTCTTGCCGCCGCGCGGGATGATCAGGTCGATGGCGCCGCCGAGGCCTGACAGGATGGCGCCGACCGCCTCGCGATCAGGGGTCGGCACCAGCTGGATGGCGTCGGCGGGCAGGCCGGCCTCCGCGACGGCGCGGGCGACCACGGCGGCGATGGCGCGCGAGGATTCCAGACAGTCCGAGCCGCAGCGCAGGATGGCGGCGTTGCCGGAGCGGATGCAGAGGGCGGCGGCGTCGGCGGTGACGTTGGGCCGGCTCTCAAAGATGACGCCCAGCACGCCGATGGGCGTGCGGACGCGGGCGATGTCCAGACCGTTGGCGGGGGTCCAGCGCGCCATCTCGGCGCCGACGGGATCAGGCTGGGCGGCGATGGTCTCGACGGCGACGGCCATGCCCTCGACGCGGGCGGGGGTCAGGGCCAGACGGTCGATCAGGGCTTCCGAAAGACCCGAGGCCCGGGCTTTGTCGATGTCGCGGGCGTTGGCGGACAGGATGTCGGCCTTGGCGGCCCGCAGGCCCTGAGCGAGACGGATCAGGGCGGCGGTGCGGGCGTTCGGCGTGGTGGCGCGAAGGAGCGCGGCGGCGGTGCGGGCGCGACGGCCCATGTCGAGCATGATGGCGTTGATGTCGGTCATCGAGTTTCCAGCACCAGGTCGTCGCGGTGGATCACAACCGAGGGGCCGCGATAGCCCAACAGGGTCTCGATCTCGTCGGAATGACGGCCCCTGATCAGAGCGATCTCGTCGGCGGGATAGGCGGCCAGGCCGACGCCGACGACGGCGCCGGATGGGTCGAGCAGTCGCAGACTGTCGCCTTTCTCGAACGCGCCGCTGACCGAGGCTATGCCCGAGGGCAGCAGGCTCTTGCCGGATTTCAGGGCGTGAACGGCGCCCTCGTCCAGGGTCAGCGCGCCGCCGGGGGCCATGCTGCCGGCGATCCACTGTTTCCAGGCGGCCAGCGGCGTGGCCGGGGCGGTGATCAGGGTGGCGCGGGCGCCCTCAGCGACGGCCTTCAGCGGATGCGGCGTCAGGCCTGAGGCGATGACGGTGGCGCAGCCAGCCGAGCGCGCGATCTGGGCCGCCGCCAGCTTGGTGGCCATGCCGCCGGCGCCCACCCCGGCCGTCGTGTTCGGCCCTGTGGCCATGCTGAGAATCTCCGGGTCGAGCGTCGCGACCAGAGGCAGGTGGCGAGCCTCGGGATTGCGGCGCGGGTCGGCGGTGTAGAGGCCGTCGACGTCGGACAGCAGGATAAGCAGGTCGGCGCGGGCCAGTTGCGCTGCGCGGGCGGCCAGACGGTCGTTGTCGCCGTAGCGGATTTCCTCGGTGGCGACGGTGTCGTTTTCATTGACCACGGGAACGACGCCGTGGGTCAGCAGGGCCTCGACCGTGGCGCGGGCGTTGAGCCAGCGGCGGCGGCGTTCGGTGTCATCGCGGGTCAGCAAGATCTGGGCGGTGATCAGGCCATGAGGGGCAAGGGCCTCTTCCCAGGCGTGCATCAGCAGGGTCTGACCGACGGCGGCGGCGGCCTGCTTGTCCTGCAGCCGACCGGGCGCGCTGTTCAGCCGTCCGCGCCCCAGGGCCACGGCGCCGGAGGAGACGACGATGACCTCCCGCCCTTGCTGGCGTAGAGCGGCGATGTCCCCTGCCAGGGAGGCCAGCCAGTCGCGGGCCACGGCGCGCGTCGCGTGATCGATGAGCAGGGAGGAGCCGATCTTGACCACAACGCGACGCGCGTGCGCCAGCGCGGTCGCGGGCGACGTCTCGGCGGCGGGGGAGGGCGCGGCGGGCAGGATCATGACCCTGTCCTAGAGCATCAATCGGTCTGCGGTCACGCCTCGAACAGTCAAAATCATGCGTCAGGGTTCAAAAGAAAACGCCCGGCGGGGTCGAACCTGCCGGGCGTTTGCATTTCTAGCGATGATCCGAGGATCAGACTTCCGGATCGGGGGCCTGATCCCAGCCGCCGGCCAGGGCTTTGAACAGAGCGATCTGGTTGGTGACGACCTGGGCTTCCGAAGCGGCAAGCGCGGCGTCGGCGGCGGCCAGGGCGCGCTCCGACACCAGCAGGGTGAGGAAGTTGTCGGCGCCGGCCTCGAAGCGAAGACGGGACAGACGCACCGCCGTCGCCGCCTGGTCACGGGCATTGAGCAGGGCCGAGCGTCGATCCAGTTCGTTGGCGTAGGCGCTGAGGGCGGTCTCGGTTTCCTGCAAGGCCACAAGCACGGTCTGATCGAACGTGGCCAGGGCGGCGTCGGTCTGGGCCCCCGCCTGCCTGATGCGGGCGCGGGCCACCGCGATGTTGGGGAAGTTCCAGCTGATCAGCGGACCGACGCTGAAGCGGAAGTTGGCGTCGTCGCCCAGATCCGAAGAGTCCAGCGCGGTCGAGCCGAGCGAGCCCCCCAGGCTGATGCTGGGATAGAGGCTGGCGGTGGCCACGTTGACGCGGGCCGCGGCGGCGGCCAGGCGGGCCTCGGCCTGACGCACGTCGGGGCGACGCGCCAGCAGGGCCGCGCCGTCGCCGATCGGGATGGGCTGCGACAGTTGGGGCGGAGCCTGGCAACCGCGCGCCGCTTCGCTGGCCTCGGCCGGCGTGCGGCCGGTAAGGGTGGCGAGGCGGAACAGGGCCCCGTCGCGCTGGGCGCGCAGGGGCGGAAGGGTCGCCCGCGTGGCCTCGAGGGTCGAGGCGGCGCCCGCAACGTCCAGGCCATTGCCGCCGCCGGCGTCCAGCAGTCGGCGGGTCAGGTCCAGCGTGCGGCCCTGCAGTTCGATGGTGCGTTCGGCCACGGCGATCTGGGCGTTGGCCGAGCAGGTGTCGGCATAGGCCCGGGCGATTTCGGCGGCGACGGTGATGCGCACCACCTCCAGCGCTTCGGCGGCGGCGGCGGCGTCAGCGCGGGCGGCGCGGATCGAGGATTCCACCCGGCCGAAAAGGTCGACCTCATAGGAGACGTCCAGGCCGACGCTGTAGGTGTCGACATCGTCCAGCGTGGCGCCGTTGGCGGTCGGTGCGGTGACCGTCGACGCGCGGCTGCGATTGAAGGCGGCGTTGGCGTTGGTCGTGGGCAGACGGCCGGCGCGCGCCTCGGACAGCGAGGCCCGCACGGCGCGCAGGTTGGCGGCGGCCGCCTCCAGCTCGTTGTTCTCGGTCAGCGCCTGCTGGATCAGACCGTCGAGCGTGGCGTCGTTATAGAGCCGCCACCAGTCGCCGCGGGCCGCTTCGGTCGAAACCGAAGCGGACTGCGAGCCGATGAAGGCGCCCGACGCCTGAGGGGGAAGGGCGGCGTCGGGCGCCTTCGGCCCGACCGCGCAGGCCGCGAGAAGAAGCGCGGCGCCGGAGGCGGTCAGGAAGGGAAGGGCTTTACGGTTCATCAGGCGTCTCCCAGGCGCGGGTTGGCCGTGGTGGGGGCCGTCGGCGCGGGGTCAGTGGGGTCGTACGGATCATGAGCCGGCGCGCCGTAGGTGGTCGGCAGATCGCGCGGCTTTTCGGGCGCCTTGGGCAGCTTGCCCGAGACCCAGCGCATCATGACGTAGAAGACCGGGGTGAAGATCAGACCGAAGAAGGTCACGCCCAGCATGCCGGAGAAGACCGACGTGCCCAGCGACTGGCGCATTTCGGCGCCGGGGCCGGTCGCCAGCATCAGCGGCACCACGCCGAAGATGAAGGCGAAGGACGTCATCAGGATCGGACGCAGGCGCACCTTGGCGGCGTAAACAGCCGCTTCGAAGCGGTCCATGCCCTCTTCCTCTTCCGCCTGCTTGGCGAATTCGACGATCAGGATGGCGTTCTTGGCCGCCAGCGCGATCAGGACGACGAGTCCGATCTGGACCAGGATGTTGTTGTCCAGACCACGGATGTTCACCCCGATCATGGCCGCCAGCAGACACATGGGGACAATCAGCACCACCGCGAGCGGCAGGGTGAAGGCCTCATACTGCGCCGCCAGCACCAGGAAGACGAAGACCACGGCCATGACGAAGATCATGGAGGCTCCGCCCGACGCCTGCTTCTCCTGCAGGGCCAGTTCGGTCCACTCGAAGCTGAAGCCTTGCGGCAGGGCTTGAGAGGCCAGTTGCTCCATCGTCGCCAGCCCCTGGCCGGACGAGACGCCCGGTGAGGCCTGCCCCTGGAGCTCGGAAGCCGGGAACAGGTTGTAGCGAACGACCCGGGCCGGACCAGAGTCCTCGCGCAGGTTGGCGACGGCGCCGATCGGCACCATGGCGCCGGTGGCGGAGCGGGTCTTCAGGTTGGCGATGTCGGCGATGTCGTCCCGCGACGAGGGTTCAGCCTGGGCCGTGACGCGGAAGGTGCGACCCAGCAGGTTGAAGTCGTTGATGTAGGACGAACCCAGATAGACGCCGAGGGTATCGAACACGGCCGAGGGCTGGACGCCCATCATCAGGGCCTTGTTGCGGTCGACGTCGGCGGCGATGCGGGGCGAACCGGTGTTGTAGGTCGAGAAGACCTGCTGCACCTGGTCCGGCATCTGCGCGGCCCCGCCCATCATGGCGAAGGTGGCGCCTTCCAGCGCGCGGTAGCCCGCGCCGGAACGGTCCTGGATCATCATCTTGAAGCCGTTGCCGTTGCCCAGGCCCTGAACGGCCGGGGGGGCGATGACGAAGATGTTGGCCTCCTCGATGCCGCCGGTGGCGCCGGTGATGGCGCCGGCCAGGGCCGTGGCCGCCTGTTCCTTGGTGCGGTTCTCGAAGGCGTCGAGGCGCACGAAGATGGTCGCGGCGTTCGAACCGAACGAGAAGCTGGAGCCGTCGAGACCGGCGAAGGCCACGGTGCCGTCGACACCCTCGGTCTTCTGGATGATCTCATTGGCGCGCTTCATCACCGCCTCGGTGCGGTCCAGCGAGGCGCCGGCCGGAAGCTGGATGACGCCGATCAGGAAGCCCTGATCCTGTTCCGGAATGAAGCCCGAGGGCGTGTCCATCAGACGCCAGCCGGTAATGGCCAGCAGACCCGCATAGATGATCAGGACGACCATCAGCGAACGCACCAGGCGGGCGGTCAGGCGGCCGTACTTGTCCGACAGCCAGTCGAAGCCCTGGTTGAACTTGTCGCCGGCCCAACGGACATAATAGACGATCGCGCCCCACAGGCCGGGTTTGCGGACATTGGCGTGGTCGACGTGCGGCTTGAGCAGCAGGGCCGCCATGGCCGGAGACAGGGTCAGCGACACCAGCAGCGAGATCAGCGCCGCCGAAGCGATGGTGACGGCGAACTGGCGGTAGAAGATGCCGGGGATGCCGGGGACGAAGGCGGTCGGGACGAACACCGCGGTCAGCACCAGGCCGATGGCGATCAGGGCGCCCGAAACCTCCTGCATCGAGCGATAGGCCGCCTCCTTGGGCGTGAGGCCTTGTCGCAGGTATCGCTCGACGTTCTCGACCACGACGATGGCGTCATCGACGACGATGCCGACGGCGAGGACCAGGGCGAACAGCGACAGGGAGTTGATCGAGTAGCCCAGAGCCAGCTGCACCGCGAAGGTGCCGACCAGGGCGACGGGGATGGCGACGATGGGAATGATGGCCGCACGCCAGGTCTGCAGGAAGACCATGACCACGATGACGACGAGCACGACGGCTTCCAGCAGGGTGTGCTGCACCGCTTCGACCGAGGCGGCGACGAATTCCGTCGGGTTGTAGGGAATGGAGACGGCCATGCCCGCGGGCAGTTCGGCCTTCAGGGCCTCGACCTCGGCCAGGACGCGGTTGGCGGTGCCCAGCGCGTTGGCGCCCGGCTGCTGGACGACGGCGACGCCGACGCCGCGCTCTCCGTCGAAGAAGCCGCGGATGCCATAGTCCTGGGCGCCCAGTTCGACGCGGGCGACGTCACGGACGCGGGTCACGCGGCCTTGAGCATCGGACTTGATGACGACGTCGGCGAACTGATCCGGGTCGGACAGTCGGCCCTGCACCTGGACCGGCAGCTGGAAGGCGGCGGCGTTGGTGGCGAAGGGAGGCTGGCCGATGGCGCCGGCGGCGGCCTGGACGTTCTGGGCGCGCAGGGCGCCGACGATGTCCGAGCCGGTCAGGCCGCGCTCGGCCGCCTTGGCCGGGTCGATCCAGATGCGCATCGAATAGTTGCCGCCGCCGAACACCTGCACCTGGCCCACGCCGTCGATCCGCAACAGGCGGTCGCGCAGCGTCGAGTTGGCGAAGTTGCCGACGTAGTCGTTATCGAGGCTGCCGTCGGGCGAGGTCAGGCCGACGATCATCAGGAAGCCGCTTTCGGCCTTGTTGACCGTAACGCCGATCTGGCGGACCTGCTCGGGAAGCTTGGGCTCGGCCAGGGCGACGCGGTTCTGCACCAGCACCTGCGCGGAATCGAGATCCGTTCCGGGCTGGAAGGTGACGGTGATGGCCACGGCCCCGTCCGAGGTGGACGAGGACGTGAGGTACAGCATCTTCTCGACGCCGTTGACCTCTTGCTCGATGGGGGCCGCCACGGTTTCGGCCAGGGTCTCGGCCGAGGCGCCGGGGTAGGCCGCGTTGATGGTGATAGTCGGGGGCGCGATCTCCGGATACTGCGAAAGAGGCAGCAGCGGATAGGCGAACAGGCCGATCAGGGTGATGAACACCGATATCACGCCCGCGAAGATGGGGCGGTCGATGAAGAAGCGGGAGATATTCATTTAAGATCAGCCAGCGTTGGCGAAGGAGGCGCTGGAAGCCGGCGCCGCCTGGGTGACCGGGGCGCTGCCCGCCTGGGGCGCGACCGGAGCGATGGCGCCATTCTTGGGCGCGACCTTCATGCCCGGCATCTGGATGCGTTGACCGCCGGCGATGATGACGCGATCGGTCGGCTTCAGGCCGGAACGGATGACGCGCAGGCCGTCGACCAGAGGTCCGGTCTGAACCGCGCGGGGCTCGGTCGTGCCGTCGGGCTTGACCACGATGACCACCCGACGGGCGGCGTCGGTGGCGATAGCGGCGTCAGGGACGAGCAGGGCCTGATAGGCGCCGGCGCCAGCCAGCTGGGCCTGACCGAACATGCCGGGCTTCAGGAAGCCGTCGCCGTTCTGCACCACGGCCCGCAGACGAATGGTGCCCGAGGCGGCGTCGATCGCGTTATCGGTGAAGTCCAGCGTGCCGACGCGGTCGTAGCCGGTCTCATCCTGCAGGCGGATGCGGATGGGGGCTGCGCCGCCGGTGCGGGCGTCGCGCTGATACTTCAGCGCCAGGGCTTCGGAGCCGTCGAAGACGAAGTAGATCGGCGAGGACGAGACGATGGTCGTCAGCACGTCGCCGGCCGAGGACCCGCCGCCCACCAGGTTGCCCGGATCGACGCGACGGTCGGACACGCGACCCGCGATCGGGGCCGTGACCCGGGTGAACTCGACGTCCAGCTGGCGGGCGCGAATGGCGGCGTTGGCGGCCGAGACAGCGGCCTGGGCCTGGGCCACGGCGCCGCGCTTGGCGTCGACCTCGGCCTGGGACACGGCTTGCGAGGCCAGCAGGCCTTCAGAGCGTGCGAACTCGGTGCGGGCCAGGGTCAGCTGGGCCTGGGCCTGGGCCAGTTGGGCCTGGGCGGAGCCGAGCGCGGCCTGGGCCGGTCGGGCGTCCAGCGTGAAGAGCAGCTGGCCCTGACGCACGAAGTCGCCGTCCTTGAAGTGGACCGCCTGGATGTAGCCGCCGACACGCGCACGCACGTCGACCGAACGGGTGGCTTCGAAGCGGCCCGTAACTTCATCCCAGTCCACGACCTGGCGGGCCAGCGGCGTGGCCACCGTCACAGGAGGGGCCTGGGGGGCGGGGGCTTCGCCTCCCTTGGAACAGCCGTAGAGGGCGGCCGTCATCAGAACGGACGCGACCGCGATCTTAACCGTGCGCATCGGCGCATTCTCCTGTGGGAGGGATTTCATACATTAACAGACCGGCGCTCTTCGGGGGAGGACGCACCAGTCAACGTTCGGTGACTTAATGATGATCGCGGTTCCGCTTGTCAACGCCTGATGACAAAGCCATATAGGGTTTAAGGTTTATAGGAGTGTGACCCTTTGGTCCTTTGCGACGCCCCCCGACCGCGTAACGCCAACGCGACCCGCCAGGCCATTCTGGAGGCGGCGCGGGAGCGGTTCTGCTCGGACAGTTATGACGATGTCGGCATGCGAGACGTGGCGCGCGACGTCGGCGTGGATGCGGCCCTGATCAGTCGCTACTTCGGCTCCAAGGAAGATCTGTTCGTCGCCGTTCTGGACAGTTGCAAGAACGGCCGAGACCTGATGGACGGCGCACGCGAGGATTTCGGTGAGCGTCTGGCCCGCGAAATCATCTATGGCGAGGTCATGCCGTGTCAGGACGACGGCCAGAACGAGGGAGCCGGCGCCAAGATGCGCGGTCTGCTGATCCTGTTGCGCTCGGTCGGCTCGGCCAAGGCGATGGACGTGATGCAGCGCACCTCCAACAATCGCTTCTTTGACCCGTTGGCGGCCTGGATCGGCGGTGCGGACGCCCCCGTGCGGGCGCGTCTGGCGGCGGGCCTGATCATGGGCATGGCGATCGGACGCGAGCTGTCGGACGGCTATTCTTCGCTGGATGAGGTGCAGAAGGCGGAGTTGGCGCGGCGCATGGCCGGGGCGCTACAGGGCCTGATCGACAGCTGAATGCAAAAGGGCGGACCGCGAGGCCCGCCCTTTCTCTGTTATATCCATGCGCGGGCGCTGGAGCCTAGGCCCAGTGCATAGGCACGTGGCGGGCGGCGGCCCAGTGGATGGCGCGGATGGCGTCGACGATGGCGCGCGTGGCCTCCGCCGTGCCCAGAGCCCCGCCCAGATCGGCGGTGACGGCGCCGGAGGCCTGGACGGCGGCGACGGCGGCCTCGATCGAATCCGCCTCGTCTTCCAGCTCGAAGCTGTGACGCAGCATCATGGCCGCCGACAGGACCATGCCGATGGGGTTGGCCAGGTCCTTGCCGGCGATGTCGGGGGCCGAGCCGTGGATCGGCTCGAACAGGCCGGGGCCGCTGCTGCCCAGTGAGGCCGAGGGCAGCAGGCCGATGGACCCGCCCAGCACCGAGATCTCGTCCGACAGGATGTCGCCGAACATGTTCTCGGTCAGGATGACGTCGTATTCGCGCGGCTTCCTGATCAGGTGCATAGCCATGGAGTCGACCAGGGCGTGCTCCAGGGTGATCTGCGGATATTCCTCGGCGTGGATGCGGGTCACGACCTCACGCCACAGGCGGCTGGTCTCCATGACATTGGCCTTGTCGACCGAGGTGACCTTGCCGCGACGCTGGCCGGCGGCCTGGAAGGCGGCGCGGGCGACGCGTTCGATCTCCTCGACCGTATAGACGCACAGGTCCGAGGCGCTGGTTTCGGTGCGGGTCTTCTCGCCGAAATAGACGCCGCTGGTCAGCTCGCGGAAGACGATCAGATCGACGCCCTCGACGATTTCCTTCTTCAGCGGCGACAGGTGGGCCAGGACCGGCGAGACCTGCAAGGGACGCAGGTTGGCGTACAGGCCCATGGCCTTGCGGATGGCCAGCAGACCCTGTTCGGGGCGGACGGGCGCGCCGTCCCATTTGGGTCCGCCGACCGCGCCCAGCAGGACGGCGTCGGAGGCCAGGCAGGCGGTTTTCGTTTCCTCGGGCAGGGCCTCGCCGGTCGCGTCGATGGCGGCGCCCCCGATCAGGTGTTCGGCGAACTCGAAGCGATGGCCGTAGATGTCGCCGATGCAGGTCAGGACGCGCTCGGCGGCCAGGGCCACCTCAGGCCCGACGCCGTCGCCAGGCAGGACCACGATGTTGAACGTGCGGGTGTGGGGCATCAGATGGTCTCCGGTTCACGGAAGCGTTCGTAGGTCTGGATGTAGGGCAGTCTGGCTTGCAGCCAGCCGAGCGTATCGACGCCGTCCAGCAGGCACTGGCGGGCGAAGGCCTCGACCTTGAAGGGGACGGGGGCGACGTTGCCGCGACGGATCTCGCCGGCTTCCAGGTCGATGGTGACGGCCTGTTCCGGGTGGGCGGCCAGATCGTCCCAGGTCGCCTGATCGACGACGATGGGCAGGAAGCCGTTCTTCAGGGCATTGGAGGTGAAGATGTCGGCGATCTCGGTCGAGATCACCGCCCGGAAGCCATAGTCCAGAAGGGCCCAGGGGGCGTGCTCGCGCGACGAGCCGCAGGCGAAATTGGGACCGGCCAGCAGGATGCGCTGCTCGGTCGGATCGATGCGGTTCAGCACCGCCTCGGGCTTGGGCGAACCGTCCGCCTCGTAGCGCCAGTCGTGGAAGGCGTGGGCGCCCAGGCCCTCGCGCGACGTGGTGGTCAGGAAGCGGGCCGGGATGATCTGGTCGGTGTCGATATTGGCCTGGCTCAGGGTCAGGGTCTTTGACGTCAGAGCTTTGAACGGTTCAGACATGATGTTTCTCCCCTATCGCCTCGCGCGCGGCGCTCGGCTGCATGAGGGAGGCCTCCAAGTAGGCGCGCGGGTCGGTCAGGACGCCGGCGACCGCGCTGGCGGCGGCGGTGGCGGGGCTGGCCAGGATGGTGCGAGCGCCCTTGCCCTGACGACCCTCGAAATTGCGGTTGGAGGTCGAGACCGCCAACTGGCCGGGGGCGACGAAATCGCCGTTCATGGCGATGCACATGGAGCAGCCGGGGATGCGCCATTCGGCGCCGGCATTGATGAAGACCTGGTCCAGACCTTCGGCTTCGGCGTCGCGACGTACGGCCTCGGAGCCGGGGACGACCAGCATGCGCACGCCCGGCTGGACCTTGCGGCCGCGCAGGATGTCGGCGGCGGCCCGCAGGTCGGGCAGGCGTCCGTTGGTGCAACTGCCGATGAAGACGACGTCGACCTTGTGGCCCGTCGTCGCCTCGCCGGCGGTGAAGCCCATGTAGTCCAGGGCCTTCTGGTCCGACGCCGAGCGCGGGTGGGGCGCCGGGGCGCCGACGGGGGCGCCCGCGTCGGGGGTGGTCCCCCAGGTGGCCATGGGACGGATGGCGGCGCCGTCCAGCACGACTTCCTTGTCGAAGACCGCGCCGGGGTCTGAGGCCAGGGTCAGCCAGTCGGCGGCGGCGGCCTCATAGTCGGCGGGGACGTGACGACGCCCGCGCAGCCAGTCGATGGTGGTCTGGTCGGGGGCGATCATGCCGGCCCGCGCGCCCGCCTCGATGGACATGTTGCACAGGGTCATGCGCCCTTCCATGTCCAGCGCACGCACGGCCTCGCCCGCATATTCGATGACGTAGCCGGTGCCGCCGCCGAAGCCGATGGCGGCGATGACGGCCAGGGCCATGTCCTTGCCCGAGACGCCGGGACGCAAGGCCCCGTCGACCGTCACGCGCATGGATTTGGCGCGGCGCTGCAACAGGCATTGGGTGGCCAGGACGTGGCCGACCTCGGAGGTGCCGATGCCGAAGGCCAGGGCTCCGAACGCGCCGTGGGTGGCGGTATGACTGTCGCCGCAGACCACGGTCATGCCCGGCTGGGTCAGGCCCAGCTCAGGCCCCATAACGTGAACCACGCCGCGCTGATCCGAGTCCCAACCGGCCAGTTCGACGCCGTGACGGGCGCAGTTGGCCTCCAGCGTCTCGACCTGGACCTTGGCGGCCTTGGTGAAATAGGGGCGCTCGCCGTCCGCGCCGGCGGGCAGGGTCGGGGTCGAGTGATCCAGGGTGGCGAAGGTGCGGTCGGGGCGGCGGACCTTCAGTCCGCGCGCCTCGATTTCGGAGAAGGCTTGAGGCGAGGTGACCTCGTGGACCAGATGCAGGTCCACATACATCACCCCCGGCGTCTCGGCCGTTTCCGGCACGACGACGTGCCGGTCCCAGACCTTTTCGTACAGGGTGCGGGCGCTCATCGGCCATCCTCCCCTGCGACGCGGGGGAGGGGGACCATGCGCCGCATGGTGGTGGGGGCGAAGGCCGAGCGCGACGGACGGGGCTCGCCCCCTCCACCGCCTGCGGCGGTCCCGCTCCCCCGTCGCGAGGCGACAGGGGAGGACTGATCATGCCGGCTCATGCACGCGCTCCTTGGGAGAGGCGACGGAGGAAGCCTCGCCGATGGGCTCCAGCCAGCCGAAGCGGTCGGGGGTGGCGCCGTCGAACAGGCCGCGGAAGGCCTTGTTGACCGCCTTGGTGATCGGGCCGGGACCGTTGGCGCGGGTGGGGATGCCGTCGATGGAGCGGACGGGGGTGATTTCGGCGGCGGTGCCAGTCATGAAGACCTCGTCGGCGACATAGAGGGCCTCGCGCGGCAGGATCTGCTCTCTAGCCTCATAGCCTAGGCCGCGCGCCAGTTTCATGACGCTGTCGCGGGTGATGCCTTGCAGGATGGAGGCGGCGGCGGGCGGGGTCATCAGCACGCCGTCCTTGATCACGAACAGGTTTTCGCCGGCGCCTTCGGACAGCAGGCCGTCGGCGCCCAGGGCGATGCCTTCGCCGAAGCCGCGCACACGGGCTTCGCGGCCGATCAGATAACCGGACAGGTAGTTGCCGCCGGCCTTGGCCCCGGCCGGGATGGTGTTCGGCGCGACGCGGTTCCAGCTGGAGATACAGGCGTCGACGCCCTTCTCCAGGGCTTCTTCGCCCAGATAGGCGCCCCAGGGGAAGGCCGAGATCATGACGTCGGTGCGGATGGTCTCAGGGGACGGGGAAACGCCCATGCCGCACTCGCCCAGGAAGGCTAGGGGGCGCAGATAGGCCGAACGCAGGCCCTCGGAACGGACCACGTCCTTGCAGGCCTGGACCAGCTCGTCCTCGGTGAAGGGCAGGGGGAAGTGATAGATGCGCGCGCTGTCGAACAGGCGGCGGATATGGTCGGTCAGGCGAAAGCCGCATGGGCCGTTCGGGGTGTCATAGACGCGGATGCCTTCGAACACCGAGGTGCCGTAGTGCAAGGCGTGGCTCATGACGTGGATTTTGGCGTCGGCCCACGGCGTCAGGTCGCCGTTGATCCAGATATTCTTAGCCAGCGGCTGCATAGGTCTTGTCCATGTGTGCGGAGGCGCCGTCGGTCACGGTCTGGGCTGTCACAGCCGCGATGATGGCGGTCAGCTCCGCGTCATTGATTTCGCCGATCTGGTCGGCGCGATGTTTGAAGCCGGCGAAGACGTCGGCCAGGCGCTGGCCTTCCAGCACATGACCCAGGGCCTCAGCCCGCTTGCCGACCGCGTGGCGGCCGGAATGCTTGCCCAGCACGAAGTAGCTGCCCTCGAAACCGACGTCCTCGGGACGCATGATCTCGTAGGTGCGGGCGTCGGCCATCATGCCGTGCTGGTGGATCCCGGCCTCGTGGGCGAAGGCGTTCAGGCCGACGATGGCCTTGTTGCGGGCGATGACCGTCTCGGTCACCTCGCGCAGGGTTTCCGACGCGCGCACCAGATGACGGCTCTCGGCGCCGACGGTCACGCCATAGCGGTCCGCGCGGGTGCGCAGGGCCATGATGGTCTCTTCGATCGAGGCGTTGCCGGCCCGTTCGCCGATGCCGTTGATCGCGCCCTCGATCTGACGCGCGCCGCCCTCGACGGCGGCCAGGGAGTTGGCGACGGCCAGACCCAGGTCGTTGTGAGCGTGCGACGAGAAGATCACGTCCGCGTGACGCGGGCGGATGATCCCGTCCAGCCAGGCGAAGCGCGCGCGCACTTCTTCGGGCGTGGCGTAGCCGACGGTGTCGGGCACGTTCAGCGTCTGGGCGCCCGCGTCGGCGGCGGCCATCAGGGCTTCGGCCAGGAACTCGGGCTCGGTGCGGAAAGCGTCCTCGGCCGAGAACTCGACGTCGTCGAACATCGAGGCGGCGTATTCCACCGTACGCGAAATGGTGGCCAGCACCTCGTTCGTGCTCATCCGCAGCTTGGCCGAGCGATGGATCGGGCTGGTGGCCAGGAAGACGTGGCAGCGGCGATGCGATTTCGGCGCTGGCGACAGACCCCGGAACGAGGCGTCGATGTCCTTCTCGTTGGCGCGGTTCAGCGAGGCGAAGACCGGTCCCTCGATCTCGCCGCAGACGCGTCGGATGCATTCCTCGTCGCCCGGCGAGGCGGCGGCGAAGCCGGCCTCGATCACGTCCACGCCCAGGTCGCGCAGGACATGGGCCATCTTCAGCTTGGACTCGGCCGACATGGAGAAGCCAGGGGCCTGTTCGCCGTCGCGCAGGGTGGTGTCGAAGATGATGACGCGGTTGGGATCCGACGCCGTAATCTCGGCGGTTCTGGATACTCGTTCTACTCGGGACATTTTACGCGGCCTCGGACTGGTAGGCAGGGGCGCCGATGCGGGCGACGCCGAACAGGCGGTCGATCTGGCAGCCCAGGTTGTCGATGGAGCGCGCGGCGTCGCGGCCGCGCACGGTCAGGGCGATGCGGCGCGACGGGCCTTCATCCGCCATGCTCATGCCGTCGATGTGGAAGCCGCGGCGTTCCACCAGGCCGATGAGACGCTGAAGCGAGCCGTCGGCCCGGTCGATCTGGATGTGAATGGTGTCGCTCATGGTCATGCGCCTTCCATCATTTCAGCGTTGCTCTTGCCTGGCGGAACCAGGGGCCAGACATTCTCTTTGGGGTTGATGACGACGTGGGCCAGGCAGGGGCCGTCGGCGGCCAGCAGGCGGGCCAGCCCAGCCTCGACCTGATCGCGGCGGTCGATGCGGAAGGCTTCGATGCCGAAGGCCTCGGCCACCTTCACGAAGTCCGGGTTGTCGGACAGATCGACCTCGGAATAGTTCTCCTCGAAGAACAGCTCCTGCCACTGACGCACCAGGCCCAGCGACGAGTTGTCCAGCAGGACGATCTTCAGCGCGACGCCGTAGCGTTTCAGCGTCGCCAGCTCCTGGATGTTCATCATGAAGCCGCCGTCGCCGGCGATGGTGACGACCGTGGCCGAAGGATCGGCCAGCTTGGCGCCCAGGCCGGCGGGCAGGCCGAAGCCCATGGCGCCCAGACCGCCCGAGGTGATGTGGGCTTCCGGCCTGGAGAAGCGGCAGTGCTGGGCGGCCCACATCTGGTGCTGGCCGACGTCGCAGGCGGCGACGAAGCGGTCGCCGGCGGCCTCGGACAACTGCTTCAGCAGGGCGGGCGCATAGACGCCTTCCCCCGGCGCGTCATAGCGGGCGGCGTGATGTTCTGCGGCCGAGGCGCAGCGGATGACCCAGGGGTCGATGGCCAGCGGGGCGGCGGCCATGCGCACGGTCAGGGCCTCGACCCCGGGCTTCAGCTCGCCGGCGACAGCGACATGGGTCGTGCGCAGCTTGCCGATCTCGGAGGCGTCGATGTCGAAATGGACGACCCGGGCGTGGGGCGCGAACTCGGCCAGCTTGCCGGTGGCGCGGTCGTCGAAGCGAGCGCCCAGGACGATCAGCAGGTCGGACGACTGGACCGCCTCGTTGGCGGCGCGCGTGCCGTGCATGCCCAGCATCCCCAGATAGCCGGGAGCGTCGGTGGCGATGGTGCCCAGGGCGTTCAGGGTCGCGACGGCCGGGATGCCGGTGGCCTCGGCGAAGGCGCGGACGGCCTCGGTCGCCTTGGCGATCTTGACCCCGCCGCCGATGTAGATCAGCGGGCGCTCGGCGGCGCGGATGAAGCGTTCGGCCTCGGCGATCGCGTCGTGGTTCAGCGGGATCGTTTCATTGGGGAGGTTGAAGCCGAACGGGGCGACGGCGGTGGCGAACTGGACGTCCTTGGGCAGGTCGATCAGGACAGGGCCAGGACGACCCGAGGCGGCGATGTGGAAGGCCTGTTCGACGGCGGCCGGAATCTCCGAGGCGTCGCGCACCAATATAGAGTGTTTCACGATGGGCAGGGTGACGCCCAGGATGTCGATCTCCTGAAAGGCGTCGGTGCCCATGACGCCCTGCGGGACGTTGCCGGTGATGCAGACCATCGGCACCGAATCCATCATGGCGTTGGCGATTCCGGTGATCAGATTGGTGGCGCCCGGGCCGGAGGTGGCCATGCAGACCCCGACCTTGCCCGAGGCGCGGGCATAGGCGTCGGCGGCGAAGGCCGCGCCCTGTTCGTGACGGACCAGGATGTGCTTCAGGCCCGTGCCGGTCAGGGCGTCATAGATGGGCATGATGGCGCCGCCGGGGTAGCCGAAGACCACCTCCACGCCCATCCGCTCCAGGCTGGAGACGAGCAGGCGCGCGCCGGTGGCCGTGTCGTTCACGGTCGCCGGGGCGGAGGCGGTTTTCAGGGCGGGCGCGGCGGCGCTCATCGGGTCAGTCTCACTATATATGTAGGTCAGGCGGCTTCAGACTTGGCGGTCTGCAGCCAGGCCATGCGCTCGCGCAGGCGCGCGCCGGTCTGTTCGATCTGGGATTCGCCGTCGGCCTTCAGCCAGGCGGCGTACTGCGGCTTGCCGGCCTCATTCTCGGCGATCCAGTTCCTGGCGAAGGTTCCGTCCTGAATCTCGGTCAGGATCGTCTTCATGCGGGCGCGGGTCTCGTCATTGATGACGCGCGGGCCCGAGGCGACGGCGCCCCACTTGGCCGTTTCCGAGATGAAGTGGTGCATCTTGGAGATGCCGCCCTCGTAGAACAGGTCCACGATCAGCTTCAGCTCATGCAGGCATTCGAAGTAGGCGATCTCGGGCTGATAACCGGCCTCGACCAGGGTATTGAAGCCCGAGATGACCAGCTCCTTGGCGCCGCCGCACAGGACGGCCTGTTCGCCGAACAGATCCGTCTCGGTCTCCTCGCGGAAGCTGGTTTCCAGCAGGCCCCCGGTCGCGCCGCCGATGCCCTTGGCGTAGCCCATGGCGCGGTCGCGCGCCTTGCCCGTCGCGTCCTTCTCGATGGCGAACAGCGAGGGCACGCCCCGACCACGCGCGAACTCGCGACGGACCAGATCGCCCGGACCCTTGGGGGCGACCAGGATGACGTCCATGTCGTCGCGCGGGGTGATGCGGTCGTAGATGATCGAGAAGCCGTGGGCGAACAGCAGGGCGGCGCCCGGCTTGGCGTTCGGCTCGATGATGTCGCGATAGACCTCGTTCTGGATCATGTCCGGGGTCAGGATGGCGATGATGTCGGCGCCGCGAACGGCCTCGGCCGGCTCAGCGACAGGGACGCCGTCGGCTGTGGCGTGCTTCCAGCCCGTGCCGCCCTGGCGAACGCCGACGATGACGTCATGGCCCGAGTCCTTCAGGTTCTGGGCGTGGGCGCGACCCTGCGAGCCATAGCCGATGACGGCGATGCGCTGGCCGGCGATGGCGCCTGGCTTGATGTCGTCGTTGGTGTAGATGGTGATGGCCATGGTTCAGGCGTCCTCAGAAATGGGGGCGTTGGAATAGGTCGCAGGCGTTTGGGCCGGCGGCGGATTGGGGATGGTCACGGCCCCTTGCGAGGCGGAGGCGACGGCGGCGCGGTATTTCGCGAAAACGCCTTGCGCCGGACGGACCCGGTTGGGGGCGAAGTCCGCCCGGCGCGCCTCCAGATCGACGAGCACGTCGATCCTTCGGTTGGTGACGTCGATGACGATCGGATCGCCATCGCGAATGAGGGCGATCGGGCCGCCCGCCGCCGCTTCGGGCGAGACGTGGCCGGCGACGAAGCCGTAAGAGGCGCCCGAGAAGCGACCGTCGGTCAGCAGGGCGACGTTCTCGATCTTGCGGCCCTTCAGGGCGGCGGTGACCTGCAGCATTTCGCGCATGCCGGGACCGCCCTTGGGGCCTTCGTAGCGGACGATGATGACGTCGCCTTCGCCGACCGAGCCGTCCTGAACCGCATGGAAGGCGTCTTCCTCGCAGTCGAAGACGGCGGCGGGGCCTTCGAAGCGGTCGACCTTGTGGCCGGTCAGTTTGATGACCGCGCCCTCAGGGGCCACGTCGCCATAGATGACGGCGTAGGAGCCGCGCGCCATGACGGGGGCGTCCATGCTGGCGACAACCTGCTGGCCCGGCGTCTCCTCGGCCTCGGCGGCCTCGGCGAACAGGCTGCGGCCGGTGACGGTCGGGGCGTTGATGATCTTGCCGGCCTCTGCCAGCCGTTGGGCGACCAGACGCGTGCCGCCGGCGGCGAACAGGTGCGAGGCCAGGAAGCGGCCGCCGGGCTTCAGGTCGCAGATGACCGGAGCCTCGACGCAGGCCTGGTGGCAGTCCTCGATGCCGAAGTCGACGCCGGCCTCGGCGGCGATGGCGGTCAGGTGCATGACGGCGTTGGTCGATCCGCCCGAGGCCGAGACCGCGACGGCGGCGTTCTTCAGGCTGGCGCGGGTGATGTATTTGCGGGCGGTGTCGCCGGCGAAGACGCGCTCGACGATCAGGCGACCGCAGCGCTCGCCTTCCGCGCCCTTGCCGGGATCGACGGCGGGGACGTCGTTGGCGCCCATGGGCGAGATGCCCATGATCGACAGGGCCATGGCCATGGTGTTGGCCGTGAACTGCCCGCCGCAGGCGCCGGCGCCGGGACAGACCGCGCTCTCGACCGCCTTCAGGCCTTCGTCGGACAGGGCGCCGGCGCCGTGGGCGCCGATGGCCTCGAACACCTCCTGGACAGAGACCTCCTTCTCGCCGATCCGGCCGGGCAGGATGGTGCCGCCGTAATAGACCAGGCCGGGGATATCCATCCGGGCCAGGGCCATGGCCGCCGCCGGTATGGTCTTGTCGCAGCCGACGATGCAGACGACGCCGTCCAGCTGATGCCCCTCGACCGCCAACTCGATGGAGTCGGCGACGACCTCACGGCTGATCAACGAGGCCTTCATCCCCTGGGTGCCCATGGAGATGCCGTCAGTGACGACGATGGTGTTGAAGTCGACCGGATAGCCGCCCGCGGCGATGATCCCGGCGCGCACGTCCCTGGCCAGACGGTCCAGGTGCATGTTGCAGGGGGTGACCGTCGACCAGGTGTTGACGATGGCGATCATCGGCTTGTCGAAGTCGGCGTCCTGCATCCCTGCGGCGCGCAGATAGGAGCGCGCCGCAGCCCGGGTCGGGCCCTGGGTGACGGCGGAACTGCGCGCATTGGGTTGTTTTTTGCTGTCGGACGAGTTGGCCATCGGATTATTGGAAGGTTCTACCTATTGAGTCTGTGTCAGGCACATGAAAAACCCCGCTGCCGGGAGGGAGCGGGGTGAAGCGGGCGATTTGACTGGGTTAGGTCAGGTCGCAGGCATCCACACCGCTCGGCTAAGCGGAATGAGCGATACGAGAAGAAGGAGGGCGCCCAGCAACAGCATGCGCAGGTCCGCAGCCGCTTTCGCGGGGCTTTGGATCGCAGCAATGACGGTGCGGTGGGGCAAGGGGAAACCTTTCAACTGGCCGCTCTTATGACCTTGTCCATGCTGCGACGCAACCCGCGAAGCCAGGAAAATGGAATAAAAATGCGTAACGACGCGCTTTGTGCCCCTGTCTGCAACCTAATGGGCTCATTGCGGCTGGCGGCGACAAGATTTTGCCGCGCCCCTTGCGCGGAGCGGCGTCGTTGGTCGGGCTCGCCCTCAGTCGCATCGAGGCAGGTTTGCGCGAGCGGTCGAACCCGTCGCCTGCAAGAATGGCCGCTCAGCAACTGGCGTCGACCTTGGTCCCTGCGGCCGCCGCAAGAAGGATTGCCCGGCTCTCGTTCGGGTTCGTCGAGATAGTTCATCGTTCTGTCGTTTATGGCTTGTCGTTCCGGAGGACCGTCCGTATATCCGCCCCTCGCTCGGAGACGGGCGGGCCTTACCGGCTTCGAGAGCGCGTCTTTCGAGGTCTGGAGGCAGGGATGAAAAACTCCTTGCGTTTTCCTCTAGGCCCGACTAGTCTCCGCGCTTCGATCGAATCGCTGATTTGCTTGCGCGGAACGCTTCTTCGCTTTCCGGGTGGATTTTTGCGGCTTTGAAAGTTTCGACTTTTGAGCTGCGGAAAGTTTGGTTTGTATCGGTTGACATGGGGTTTGGCTTTCCTTAGAAGGCCGCCTCCTCTGGGGTCTTCGGGCTTTGGGGAGTGTTGAGAAAGTTCTTTAAAAAGAACTGGTTGACACGGAAAATCAGGGGCGGTAGACACCGCCTCCGCCGCATCCGGGCGTTAAACGGTGGGCCGGTCTGGATCGGTTCGGGTCTTTGAAATCGTTGATCTGGAAAGAGAAACGCAGGCGGCGGTGTCCTGGCGAGACTGTTCTTCGGAACAGTTTAGTCGACACTGACAATCTGCGGTCTTTTTGAAAAGACATACCATGTAACCGATCTTCGGATTGGTGACGTGGGATCTCGTCAATAAAATACGTAGAACTAATGCCAAGCGGTCTTCGGATCGCGATGCTTAGGTCAATGGTCAACTCAACCTGAGAGTTTGATCCTGGCTCAGAGCGAACGCTGGCGGCAGGCCTAACACATGCAAGTCGAACGGACCCTTCGGGGTTAGTGGCGGACGGGTGAGTAACACGTGGGAACGTGCCTTTAGGTTCGGAATAGCTCCTGGAAACGGGTGGTAATGCCGAATGTGCCCTTCGGGGGAAAGATTTATCGCCTTTAGAGCGGCCCGCGTCTGATTAGCTAGTTGGTGAGGTAATGGCTCACCAAGGCGACGATCAGTAGCTGGTCTGAGAGGATGACCAGCCACATTGGGACTGAGACACGGCCCAAACTCCTACGGGAGGCAGCAGTGGGGAATCTTGCGCAATGGGCGAAAGCCTGACGCAGCCATGCCGCGTGAATGATGAAGGTCTTAGGATTGTAAAAT
>Ga0308171_1000303_pt1 | contig 126365 bp, 119 predicted proteins | sample PhyGR1_FD_202135 | JGI IMG/M metagenome (GOLD analysis project Ga0308171, IMG submission 202135) | Phyllosphere microbial communities from UC Gill Tract Community Farm, Albany, California, United States - DLSLSG.R1 | ecosystem: Host-associated > Plants > Phyllosphere > Unclassified | place... | reverse complement strand
ACATCCGCACCCGCCCATACCGGCCCCAGACGAACGGGAAAGTCGAACGCCTCAACCGCACCCTCCTCCAAGAATGGGCCTACGCCCGCGCATACAGATCAGAAACCGAACGCACCGCCGCATTCGCCCCCTGGCTCCATCACTACAATCACCACCGAACCCACACCGCCATCAACGGCACCCCCGCCTCACGCGTCCCCAACCTCCCCAGCCACAACACCTAGGCGGCGGCGGGCTGCGGCATCCCCGCGCTCACTCGCAGCGCAGGCCGTCTTCCGGGACGGTGCCGTCGATGAGGTACGTGTCGATCGCGTCGTCCACGCAGGACTTGCCCTTGTTGTAACCGAGGTGCCCTTCGCCCACGTTGGTCACGAGCACGCCCTGGGAGAGCTGCTCCGCGAGCCGCTGTGCGCCGGCGTACGGGGTCGCGGGGTCTCCGGTCGTACCGATCACGACGATGGGCGGCGAGCCCTCGGCCGTGATCACCCCGCGGGTGCCGGTGGGCGGGACGGGCCAGGACGCACACACGTCGACACCCTCCCAATAGGGTGCCGTGACGGGGGCGACCTCGGCGAGACGCTGGCGGAACGCCTCTTCGTCGGCATCCGAGGTGTCATCGGGATAGTCCATGCAGTTGTACGCGATGAAGGCCTCCATCGTGTTGCCGGAGTACTGCCCGCCCACGCGCTCGTTGTAGAAATCGGCGAGCTGGAACGCGACGTCGGCGCGCCCGTCGGCCACGTCGCTCAGCGCGACGCGCAGGAACGGCCAGCTCTCCTCGCTGTACAGCGCCGCCACGATCGCCGTCATGAGCGTGTCGCCTCCGAGCCGGCGGCCGTCGCCGGCCGTGATCGGGCGGGAGTCCACGCGCGCGAGCATCGCGGACAGGTCGGCCATCGCGTCGTCCACCGTGCCGCTGAACGGGCAGTCCGACGTCGTGAGACAGTCCGCCATGAAGGCACGGAGAGACTCCTCGAAACCGACGGCCTGGTCGAGCGAGGCCTCGTTTCCCGACTGGCTGGGGTCGATCCCGCCGTCGAGCACCATGCGTCCGACGCGTTCGGGGAACAGCCCCGCGTAGACGGTCCCGAGGAACGAGCCGTAGGAGAATCCGAGGTAGTTCAGCTTCGGGTCGCCGAGGACGGCACGCAGCAGATCCATGTCGCGAGCGGAGTTCTCCGTCGAGATGTACGGCAGGATGCCGTCGCTGTTCGCCTCGCACGCCTGCGCGAACGCCGCGCCACGTTCGTCCAGCGCCTGCTGACGTTCTTCGCTCCCGCGTGCGCCGGGCGGGATGTCGTAGAAGTAGCTGTCGAGGCCCTTCGCGTCGTAACAGCTGACGGCCGTGGACTCGCCGACGCCGCGGGGGTCGAACCCGATGACGTCGTAGGCGTCGGTCAACCGCTCATCGACGAGGATCGACAGCGACGACTTCATCAGCGATACCCCGCTCGCACCGGGACCGCCCGGGTTGGTCAGCAGGGAGCCGATCGGCTGGCCCGAGGTGGCTCGGTGGCGGGCGACGGCGAGCTCGAGATCGCCCTGGGACGGGTCGCTGTAGTCGCGCGGGGCGGTGACGGTGGTGCAGTCCAGGCCCACGCCGCACTCCTCCCACGTCAACGTCTGCGAGTAGTAGGGCAGCAGCTCGGAGGAGACACCCTCGGTCTGCGGGGCGAGCGAGGGCCCGTCGACGGGAGCCGTCGGCGGAATCTGCGCGTAAAGGCATCCCGACAGGGCGAGAGTGGTTGCGGCGAGACCCGCCACCAGCGCGGCGAGGCGTCGGCGGGCGCTCACGGGGCGGATCCGTCGGACACGGTGATCAACAGACTCTCCAACGCCAGCAGCGGCGCGGCGTTCTGCTCGAGATGGCGCCGCGTCTCGGAGATGCGATCGAGCACCCCAAGGGTGCGGGCGGGCGACCACTCCGCGGCGAGGGCCCGCAGGGCATCGATGCGCTCGCTGTTGACCAGGTCGGCGTCGCGGCCGAACTGCAGCATGACCACGTCGCGGAACAGGGACTGCAGGTCGGTCAGCACGCGATCGATGCCGTCGCGCAGGCTGCGCGTCGCCCGGCGCTTCTGGTCGTCTTCGAGAGCGTTCACCTGGCCCCGCACGGATGGGGGCACGGCCGCCCCTTCGGCGACGCCGAGCGTGCGCAGGAGGGCGCGGCGCTCCTCCTCGTCGCGGGTGGCGGTCAGTGCCTTGGCGTCGTCGGTCGCGAGCCGCACGATGCGGCCGGCCACCTCGACGGCGTCGCCGATGCCGCGGACCCCGAGCACGGCCGAGAGCGTCTCGGCGCGTCGGGCGCGGGCGTCGTCGTCGGTCGCCAAGCGCTGGGCCATGCCGATGTGCCGCTGCGCATGCCGGGCGGACTCCTCCGCCACCTCGGCCGCGACGCCGGTGCGCTCGACGATCAGGGCCGCGACGTCGGTGACGGACGGCTCGCGCAGGCGCAGGACGCGCACCCGTGAGCGGATGGTGGGCAGCAGGTCGGCGTCGCTGGGGGCGCAGAGCACCCAGACGGTCTGCTCGGGCGGCTCCTCGAGCGCCTTGAGGAGCACGTTCGACGTGCGCTCGGCCATGCGATCGGCGTCTTCGACGACGATCACCCGGTGCCGGCCGAGAGAGGGTGCGAAGGAGGCGCGCTCGACGAGACGCCGCGCCTCGTCGATGCGGATGACGACCTGCTCGGTGCGCAGGGCGGTCAGATCGGGGTGCGTGCGTGCGACGACCTGCCGCTGAGCGCGCTCGTCGCCGGGATCGGCGATGAGCGCGGCGGCGAAAGCGTACGCGAGGGTCGAGCGACCCGATCCGGGAGGACCGGTGATGAGCCACGCGTGCGCGAGGGCTGCGGGATCGGCGGCCGCCTCTTGCAGGGTCTTGACCGCCTCGGGCTGCCCCCACACCGCGTCCCACGGGAACGGCGCAGGAGCGGCGACGTCGGGCGAAGAATCCAGCACGGCGGGCATGCGTTCCACCCTAGACGGGCCTTCCGACACGGCCGCTGGCGATCTGCTGTGCACGAGCCGCGACCTGCCAGGACGGCGCGTCAGGAGAGGCGGGATGCCACGGCCTCCCGCACGCGCGCCGCGAGCTCGGGCACGGGCTGACGGGCGTCAAGCACGACGAACCGGGCGGGTTCGGCGGCGGCGAGCGCGAGGAAGCCCGTGCGAACCCGGGCGTGGAATTCGCCCTTCTCGGCTTCGAGGCGGTCGAAGGGCTTCGCTTCGGCATCGAGTCGTGTCCGGGCGGCGGCGGGGTCGAGATCGAGCAGCACCGTGAGGTCGGGAAGCAGTCCCCCAGTGGCCCAGAGCGACAGATCCCGCACGTCGTCGGCGTCGAGGACGCGACCGGCGCCCTGGTACGCGACGGACGAGTCGAGGTAGCGGTCCTGGATGACGACGTCGCCGCGCGCGATGGCCGGGCGCACGACCGTCTCGATGTGGTGCGCGCGGTCGGCGGCGTACAGCAGCGCCTCGGCGCGGGGAGCGATGTGTCCGCGGTGGTGCAGCACGATGTCGCGGACGAGGACGCCGACGTCGGTGCCACCGGGCTCGCGAGTGCGGACGACGGCACGGCCGCTCTCGCGCAGCCACTCCTCCAGGAGGGACGCCTGCGTGGTCTTGCCCGCCCCGTCGCCGCCCTCGAAGGTGATGAACAGACCGGGGCCCCCGGCCGCCGCAGCTTCGGGGGCTCGCGGCGGGCGGATGGGTTCGGCGGTCACGACTTCTTCGCCGGGGCCTTGCGGGTGGTCGTCGCCTTGCGTGCGGTGGTCTTCTTCGGCGCCGGGCCCTTCGCACGCTTGTCGGCGATGAGCTCGACGGCACGCTCGAAGGTGATCTCCATGGCGTTCTCGCCGCGCGGCACCGTGGCATTGGTCTCGCCGTCGGTGACATAGGGCCCGAAGCGGCCGTCCTTCAGCTTGATCGGCTTACCGCTGACCGGGTCGGCGTCGAACTCCTTCAGAGCGCTCGACGCGCGCCGTGCGCCGTACTTGGGCTCGGCGTACTTGGCGAGGGCCTCCTCGAGCGTGACGTCGAAGATCTGCTGCTCGTTGTCGAGCGAGCGCGAATCCGTGCCCTTCTTCAGGTACGGCCCGAAGCGTCCGTTCTGCGCCGTGATCTCGGCTCCGGACTCGGGGTCCACACCCACGACGCGCGGCAGCGACAGCAGCTGCAGCGCGGTGTCGAGGTCGATGGTGTCGACCGACATCGACCGGAAGAGCGAGGCCGTGCGCGGCTTGGGCGCCGCCTCCTTCTTCGCCGTCTTCTTCTTCGGCGCGTCGACGATCTCTCCCGTGGCCTGGTCGACCTCTTCGGGCTCCTCCGGCTCGACCTCTTGCACGTAGGGGCCGAAGCGCCCGTCCTTGACGACGACGAGCTTGCCGTTCTCGGGGTTCTCCCCCAGCACGCGGTCGCCCGCGACGGGGGCGTCGATGAGCTCCTGCGCCTTCTCGGGCGTGAGCTCGTCGGGAGCGAGGTCTTCAGGGATGTTGACGATGCGGGGCTTGGCCTCGGGGTCGGCACCGGGCGTGATGACCTCGAGGTAGGGGCCGTACTTGCCGAAACGGAGGGTCGCGGTGTCGGTGATGCGTGTCGAGTTCAGCTCACGCGCGTCGATCTCGCCGAGGTTGTCGACGATGTGCCGCAGACCGATCTGCTTGTCGGAGCCGAAGTAGAACTCCTTGAGCCACTCCGTGCGACGCTGCTCTCCGCGCGCGATGGCGTCGAGGTCGTCTTCGAGGGCGGCGGTGAAGTCGTAGTCGACGAGGTCGGCGAAGTGCTCCTCGAGGAGGCGGACGACACTGAACGCGAGCCAACTCGGCACGAGGGCCTGTCCGCGCTTGGTCACGTAGCCGCGGTCGAGGATCACGCCGATGATGCTCGCGAAGGTCGAGGGACGGCCGATGCCCTTCTCCTCGAGCGCCTTGACGAGGCTGGCCTCGGTGTAGCGCGGCTTGGGAGAGGTGCTGTGCCCCTTCGGCTCGACGTCGCTGACGCTCAGCTCGTCGCCCACCGCGACGGCGGGGAGCGACTGGTCTTCGTCGTCGTCCCGGCCGTTGCGCTTCTCGTCGGCGCCCTCTTCGTAGGCCTCGAGGAAGCCCTTGAAGGTGTAGACGGTGCCGGATGCCGTGAACTCGGCGACCGTCTCCTCCGCCTGCACCGTGAGGGTCACGGTCGTCGTCTCGTACTTGGCATCCGCCATCTGGCTGGCGACGGTGCGCTTCCAGATGAGGTCATACAGCTTCTGCTCGTCGCGATCCAGCGAGGAGGCCACGGACGACGGGGTCCGGAACGTCTCGCCGGACGGGCGGATGGCCTCGTGAGCCTCCTGCGCGTTCTTCGACTTGCTCTTGTAGACGCGCGGGTTGGCCGGCACGGCCTTGTCGCCGTAGAGCGACACCGCCTGCGCCCGTGCGGCCGAGATGGCCTGCGCGGACAGCGCGACGGAGTCGGTACGCATATAGGTGATGAAGCCCTTCTCGTAGAGCCGCTGCGCGACGCCCATGGCGTGCTTGGCGCTCATCGAGAGCTTGCGACCGGCCTCCTGCTGCATCGTGGAGGTGGTGAAGGGTGCACGGGGGCTCCGGGTTCCGGGCTTGGCCTCGACCTTGGCCACCGTCGCGCGGCCGGCAGCGGTGACGGCATCGGCCAGGGCACGGGCCTGCGCCTCGTCGAGGACGACGACGGCCTTTTTGAGCTGGCCGTTGTCGTCGTAGTCGCCGCCTCGGGCGATCGGGGCACCGTCGAGACGGTTCAGGCGCGTGGTGAAGGACGATCCCGCCTGCGAGGCGAGGGCCTCGACGTCCCAGTAGGACGCGGAGACGAACGCCATACGCTCGCGCTCACGCTCGACCACCATGCGGGTGGCGGCGGACTGCACACGCCCGGCGCTCAGGGCGGTGCCCTCGCGGCCGGAGCCGACCTTGCGCCACAGCACGGGCGAAACGTCCCAGCCGTACAGGCGGTCGAGGACGCGACGGGTCTCCTGCGCGTCGACGAGCGAGACGTCGAGATCGCGCGTGTGCTCGGCGGCCTCGCGGATGGCGTCCTTGGTGATCTCGTGGAAGATCATGCGACGGACGGGGACCTTGGGCTTGAGGACCTCGAGAAGATGCCACGCGATGGCTTCGCCTTCGCGGTCACCATCAGTGGCGAGCAGGACTTCATCGGCGCCCTTGAGGGCGCGCTTCAGCTCGGCGACGGTCTTGGTCTTGCGGTCATTCACCACGTAGTACGGGTCGAAGTCGTTCTCGACGTCGATGGAGTACTTCCCGTAGGCGGCCTTCTTGTCCGCCGGGATCTCCTTCTTCGACGCGAGGTCGCGGATGTGCCCGACCGAACTGAGGACCTCATAGTCGTCACCGAGATATCCCTGGATCGACTTCATCTTGGTCGGGGACTCGACGATGACGAGCTTCTTGCCGTGTGCCACTGGGGTCCTTTCTTCGCTGCACACCATACACAGGCATTCCTGGTGGGGTTCCCGGATTCCGCTCGGGCGGTCTCTTCGGGTGGACCGGCCCTCGAGTGTGCATCGAACGGGATTCCACCGTACGCCGTGCTGAGGGTCACCGTCGCGACGAGGCCGACGAGATCGCAGTTCTGCAGGATCGCCTCCCCCGCCGCGGCGACGCGCGCCGCCGCCTCGCATGGGACGCCCTCGACGGCACCGCTCGCCGTGTCGGCGGCCGCGAGGGCGGCGGCGTCCGCCGTTCCGGCCAGCTTCTGCGCCTGCGCGGCCGCTCCCCCGGCCGCACCGAAACCCAGGGCGAGCGCGACGGCAGCGGCGGCAATGCCGACAGCGGAAACGGTCCCGGCCATCATCCGCCCCCGTCCAGTGCGCACGCCCGCGCCCTCACCGGCGGGAGAGGAAGCGTCCCGGCCACAGGCGCCGACGTCTCGACACAGACGAGCCCGTCGCGGCGGGCCACGGACATGGTCGCACCGATCTCACCGAGTACCGCCTGCGCTCGCGCGTCGTCACCGCGTCCGATCAGCCGAGCCGACTCAGCCGCGACGTGCTGGAGTCGCACCGCGGTGGCGGTCGAGCCGAGCACCCCGACGCCGAGGGCGAGGACGATGACGATCGCGGGGACGGCGACGGCGAACTCGGCCGTGACGGAGCCACGGTCGTCGAGGAGCACGCCCCTCACTGGACGGTGAGAGCGCGCCGGACGAGGTCGGTCAGGATGCCGCGCACCTCGTCGCTGCGCATGATCATGACGAGCAGGCCCGCGAAGGCCACGGCCGCCATCGTAGCGATGGCGTACTCGGCCGTGGCCGCTCCGCGCTCGTCGAGGAAGAGGGCGCCGGCGCGGCCGGACGTCAGCGGCGGCAGCTCCGGCGCGGCGGAGTCGGCCGGGGCGAACGAAGACAGAAAAGGAAAGGACATCGTGGACCTCTTTCATAAGGGTGGAGTGGGAAGGGGAAGCGGAGAGGGTGTCAGAGGGGCGAGCCCCCTGATCGGAGGACACCGATCATGAGCGGTGCGACGGCGAGGAGGAGGAAGGCCGGGAGGGTGCAGACACCGAGCGGGAGGAGCAGACGCGTCGACAGCCGCGCGGCTGTCTCGCGTCCCTGCGTCCGCGCGCGTCGGCGGGCGAGCCACGCGTCTCCGCGGAGCAAGTCCACGGCGGGAACGCCGGCGCGAAGCGAGAGGTCCAGCGTCGACTCCACCAGCGTGACGTCGTCGTCATCGTTCACGACATCGCCCTGACGGGCGTCTGCCACGAGAGCGCGGGCCCGCTCGATCGACGCGCCCGCCGACAGGGCGACGGCGAAGAGCTCCGCGGTCATCCCCGGCACGGTGCGCGGCGGTGTCGCTCGACGAGCTAGCCGACGCGACCACACGCGGGCCGCGACGACCAGGGCGATTCCCCCCGCGAGACACACCCGACCCAAGGGGTCGGTGGCCAGGATACGCACGGTGTCGAAGCCGAGAGCCATTCCCAGGGGCACCCCCACGAGCGGGAGCCCGGACAGCAGCCGCGCCGTGGCGAGAGGCTCGGCGAGGGCCACCCGGACGTCGTCCGCGATGTCATTCGCTTCGCGAAGCGCTGTGCCCACGTCGCGCAGGGTGTCGGCCAGGGGCGCACCGACCGCGACGGCGACCGCCCAGACGGCCGCGACATCGGCCCAGTCGTCGCCGGCCGCGCGCAGGACGGCGGCGACGTCGTCTCCCGCGGCCGCGGCTTGCGCCGCCTCCCGCGCGGGCGATCCCCCGTGCGCGGCGAGGTGTCTCCACGCGGCCGCGGCGCCGAGGCCCGCGGCGAGCAGCACCGCGAGACGCAGGATCACCTCGAGCGGTTCCATGTCGTCGACGTGGGTCCGGCGTGCGCGGGCTCTCACGTCCAGCGCTCCGGCTCGATCGCGAGACGTCCGTCACGCAGCGCGGGCCGACCGACACCGACGATCCGGCGTCCCCGCGCCGTACGTTCCACGTGGATGATCACATCCAGCGCGCTGTGCACCTGACGCGCGGCCGCCGCGGCATCCATCCCCGCCAGGGCTGCCAGCGCCTCCAAGCGCGCAGGGACGTCGGCGAGGCTACGCGCGTGGAGAGTCCCGGCGCCACCGTCGTGACCGGTGTTGAGCGCGAGGAGGAGGTCGCGCACCTCTTCTCCCCGGCATTCGCCGAGGATCAGCCGGTCCGGGCGCATCCGTAGCGCCTCGCGGACGAGACGCGCGAGGTCGATCCCGCCCGCCCCCTCCAGATTGGGCTGCCGCGCCTCGAGGGCGACGTGATGCGGATGGTCGGGGCGGAGCTCGGCCACCTCCTCGATCGTGATGATGCGCTCGTCGATGGGGACGTGGGCGAGCAGCGCGCTGAGGAGAGTCGTCTTCCCGGCGCCCGTGGAGCCGGTGACGAGCACGTTGGCCTTGCGCTCGACGAGGGCCTCGAGGCGCGCGCGCCCGCGGGCGGAGAACATGCCCGTGCTCTGCAGGCGCGCCAGATCCGCGGCATCCCCTCGCGGCACGCGGATCGAGACGGCCGTTCCTCGTGCCGCGACCGGCGCGAGGACGGCGTGCACGCGGATGCCACGGTCCAGCGAGACGTCCACGCACGGCGAGGCGTCATCGAGGTGGCGCCCACCCAGCGCGACCAGCCGCACGGCCAGACGCCGCACGTCGTCTTCGTCGGCCCGCCACGACCGGACGCGTTCGGCCCCGTGACCGCGGTCGACGAAGAGCCCGTGGTCGCCGTTGACGAACAGGTCGGTGACGGCCGGATCGTCGAGAAATGGACGGAGGAACGCCAGAGCCGGATCGCGCCAGGCCGGGGCGTCGAGAACGCCCGCGGTGAGGGGCCGGAGGGGAAGGACGGAGGACATGCCGACGACCGTACGGACGGCCGGGGTGGCCTCGCGGACCGATCACGGGGATCCGTGGAGAGCGGAAGGCATCTCCCGCCTGGGGAGAGAAGGCCGACAGAGAGCTCGTCCGACGCTGGACGACGCAGAAAAAGAGGGGGCGGCATCCCGTCAGTGGGGGGCGAGGGATGCCGCCACGCGGCGGTGGAAATTGGGGGGCTCCCACCGACGCGGTGCCGGAAGCGATGTTCGGCGTTGTTAGATTACGCGTCCCGGATAGCCGCGCCAACTTCACACACGTCTCCTCGGGGCGATATATCACCTGTTTCGCGCCACCGTTGGCGAGGAGGGGATGCCAACTATCGGAGGTGGCCAGGTGTCGGAGGCTGTCGCTAGCGTCGTTTCGGAGACGATGCTCGCGAGGACGCGGCATCACCGGACCGCGAAGGAGCGCCGCGATGAGCAGCCAGATCGATCATCTCCTCAACGAGACCCGCCGTTTCGCGCCCTCTGCGGCTTTCGCCGCCGACGCCGTCGCCGACCGGGCCCTGTACGAGCGCGCTGCCGCCGACCGCGAGGGGTTCTGGGCCGATCAGGCCCGCGAGCTGCACTGGCACACCCCGTTCACCCAGGTGCTCGACTGGTCGAACCCGCCGTTCGCCGAGTGGTTCGCCGACGGCGAGCTGAACGTCTCGTATAACTGCCTCGACCGCCACGTCGAGGCCGGCCACGGGGACCGGATCGCCCTGCGGTGGGAGGGCGAGCCCGGTGACCAGCGCAACGTCACCTACGCCGAGCTCACCGACGAGGTGAAGCGCCTCGCGAATGTCCTGACCGACCTCGGTATCGAGCGCGGCGACCGCGTCGCGATCTACCTGCCGATGATCCCCGAGGCGATCGCCTCGATGCTGGCGGTCGCCCGCATCGGCGCCGTGCACTCGGTCGTGTTCGGCGGTTTCTCGGCGGACAGCCTGCGCGCGCGCATCGACGACGCCGGCGCGAAGGTCGTCATCACCGCCGACGGCGGATGGCGCAAGGGCAAGGTGTCGCCGCTCAAGCCCGCCGTCGACCAGGCCCTCGCGGACCGCAACGGCTCCGGCATCCAAGAGAGCGTCGAGCACGTCATCGTCGTCAAGCGCGGCGAGAACGAGGTCGAATGGACCGAGAATCGCGACCTCTGGTACCACGACGTCGTGCCGCAGGCCTCCGCCGAGCACGTCGCCGAGGCCTTCCCCGCCGAGACACCGCTGTTCATCCTCTACACCTCCGGCACGACCGGAAAACCCAAGGGCATCCTCCACACCTCGGGCGGTTACCTGACCCAGGCGGCCTTCACCAACCGCGTCGTGCACGACGTGCACCCCGAGACCGACGTCTACTGGTGCACCGCCGACATCGGTTGGATCACCGGGCACACGTACGTCACGTACGGTCCGCTCGCGAACGGCGCCACGCAGCTCCTCTACGAAGGAACCCCCGACACCCCGCACCCCGGCCGGTGGTGGGAACTCATCGAGAAGCACGGCGTCACCATCTTCTACACCGCGCCGACCGCCATCCGTTCGTTCATGAAGATCGGACGCGACGTCCCCCAGAAGTTCGACCTGTCATCGCTGCGCCTGCTCGGCTCGGTCGGCGAGCCCATCAATCCCGAGGCGTGGGTCTGGTACCGCGAGATCATCGGCGCCGACGAGACGCCGATCGTCGACACGTGGTGGCAGACCGAGACCGGCGCGATCATGATCTCGGCGCTGCCGGGTGTCACCGAGACGAAGCCGGGCTCGGCGCAGGTACCGCTGCCGGGCGTCTCGATCGCCGTCGTCGACGACCAGGGCGAACCTGTCGGCAACGGCAGCGGCGGGCTCCTCGTCGTGACCGAGCCGTGGCCGAGCATGCTGCGCGGCATCTGGGGCGATCCCGACCGCTATCGCGAGACCTACTGGGAGAAGTTCGCCGACAAGGGCTACTACTTCGCCGGCGACGGTGCGCGCCTCGACGACGACGGCGACGTCTGGCTCCTGGGCCGCGTCGACGATGTGATGAACGTCTCGGGTCACCGCCTGTCGACCGCCGAGATCGAATCGGCGCTCGTCGGGCACGAAGGCGTCGCCGAGTCCGCGGTCGTGGGCGCCTCCGACGAGACGACGGGTCAGGCCGTCGTCGCCTTCGTCATCGTCAAGAGCCGCTACCTGAAACGACACCCCGTGGAGGGGCTCGGCGACGAGCTCCGCAAGTGGGTCGGCGAGCAGATCGGCCCCATCGCCCGCCCCCGCGACGTGTACATCGTGGGCGAACTCCCCAAGACGCGCTCAGGCAAGATCATGCGCCGGCTGCTCCGCGATGTCGCCGAGGGCCGCGAGGTCGGCGACACCACGACGCTGGCCGACACCGCGGTCATGAGCGTCATCAGCGCCCAGGTCAAGTAGCACGATCGCCCGACGGTTCCGGATGCCAGGCCTTCGGCATCCGGGACCGTCGACGCCTTCCCGCGCGGGAAGCACCGAAAACGCATCTTTGTATACGTTGGCGGCGATCTGAGCCCGCAAATTCACCCACCTTCCCACTTTGCGCATACAGTGAGCAGGGAAGCACACCGCGAGGAGGCCGGGAATGCGCGCGAGCGACAGGGCCTACGCGACGCTGCTGGAGGAGATCCAGACGGGCGTGCTCGCCCCCGGCACGGTCCTCGGCGAGGTCGAGCAATCCGCTCGGCTCGGCGTCAGCCGCACCCCCCTGCGCACAGCCCTCGCGCGCCTGGCGACCGACGGGCTCGTCGCCCAGTCGTCTCCCCGCGTGACGGTGGTCACCGACATCCGCGGCGGCGACATCCGCGACCTCTTCGCCGTGCGCCGCGCCCTCGAGGAGACCGCCGCTCGCCTCGCCGCGGCCTCGCCCTCCGCGCCGTCGTTCGCGGGCTTGGCGCAGGCCTTCGCCGCGGTCGACCTCGACGGCGAGGCGGCCCGCGACGCCTACTACGCCCTCATCGCCGAATTCGACGCGGAGCTGGATGCCGCCGCCGACAACGACTACCTCGTCGCGGCGCTGCACACGGTGCGCACGCATCTCGTGCGCGTCCGTCGTCTCGCGCGGTATCAGCCGGAGCGGCTCGCGGCCTCGGTCGCCGAGCATCGCCTGATCGCCTCGGCCATCGCGGCCGGCGACGCCGACCTCGCCGCGCACGCGGTGCACGTGCACCTCCACAACGCGCTCACCGGCATCCTCGACTCCCTCGACACGTCCCCGGCCTCCCCGCCGCCCCCCACCCGAAAGAGAAGACCATGACGATCACGCACCACCTCCGTGTGCACCGCAGCGACGAGAACCTCGCCCGCGAAGGCCAGCTCGCCTGGTCTCTCGCGCGGGTCGCGGTCGATCCGGTCGCCGTCGACGACGACGTGGTCGACATGATCATGAACCGCCTGATCGACAATGCCGCCGTGGCGGCCGCGTCGCTCAGCCGCCAGCCCGTGAGCGCCGCACGCCAGCAGGCCCTCGACCACGCGGTCTCGATCGACGGCTCGGGGGCGACGGTCTTCGGATGCCATCTCGAGCGACGCACGAGCCCCGAGTGGGCCGCGTGGGCCAACGGCGTCGCCGTGCGCGAGCTCGACTATCACGACACGTTCCTGGCCGCCGACTACTCCCACCCCGGCGACAACATCCCGCCCGTGCTCGCCGTCGCCCAGCACACCGGTCGCGACGGTGCCGCACTCGTGCGCGCCCTCGCGACGGCGTACGAGATCCAGATCGACCTCGTGCGGGCGATCTCGCTGCACAAGCACAAGATCGATCACGTCGCCCACCTCGGTCCCGCCGCGGCGGCCGGCATCGGCACCCTGCTCGACCTCGACCAGGAGACGATCTACCAGGCCATCGGCCAGGCTCTGCACACCACGACCGCCACGCGCCAGTCGCGCAAGGGCGAGATCTCGACGTGGAAGGCGCACGCCCCCGCCTTCGCGGGCAAGATGGCGATCGAGGCGGTCGACCGGGCCATGCGCGGCGAGACCAGCCCCTCCCCCATCTACGAAGGGGAGGACGGCGTCATCGCGTGGCTGCTCGACGGCCCCGACGCCTCGTACGACGTGCCGCTGCCCGGCGACGGCGAGAGCAAGCGCGGCATCCTGGACTCCTACACGAAGGAGCACTCGGCGGAGTATCAGGCGCAGGCCTGGATCGACCTCGCCCGGCGGCTGGGTACCGCGCGCCCGGATCTGCGCGACCCCGCGACCGTGGCATCCATCGTCCTGCACACCAGTCACCACACGCACTACGTGATCGGCTCGGGCGCGAACGACCCGCAGAAGTACGACCCGACCGCGTCGCGCGAGACGCTCGACCACTCGATCCCGTACATCTTCGCCGTGGCACTGCAGGACGGCGCCTGGCACCACGTCGACTCCTACGCCCCGGAGCGCGCGGGCCGCGACGACACCGTCGACCTGTGGCACAAGATCACCACCGCCGAGGATGCCGAGTGGACGCGCCGGTACCACTCCGATGATCCGCACGAGAAGGCGTTCGGCGGCCGCGTCGTCATCACCCTCGCTGACGGCTCGACGGTCGAGGACGAGATCGCCGTCGCCGACGCCCACCCGCTCGGCGCCCGGCCGTTCGCGCGGGAGGACTACATCCGCAAGTTCCGCACCCTCGCCGAGCCCGTGCTGCTGCCGGAGGAGATCGAGCGTTTCCTCGAGCTCGTGCAGCGCCTGCCCGAGCTGACCGCCGCCGAGGTGACGCAGCTCACCATCGTCGCCAAGCCCGGCGTCCTGGCATCCGCCCCCGCCCCCAAGGGACTGTTCTGATGCGCGGCGGCGGGTGCGCGCCCGAAAGGCCCGAACCACCGGTGCGCGAGTGGGGAACTGCCGAGCGGCGCCCGTGCGCAACTCCTGTGGCACGCCGCCTCACCGGTTCCGCACCCGCGGAATCCCGGGGCAGGGCGCTCTCGCAGGCCCGGTTCGTCAGGAGTTTCGTACGCTCGACGAAGGAGAGCTGATGCTCTACGCCCAGACCACCCCGGCCCAGAAGCGCCAGGCCCTGCGCGAGAAGCTGGCATCCGGTGAGCTCGTCCGCTTCCCCGGCGCCTTCAATCCGCTGTCAGCCCGGCTCATCGAACGCAAGGGTTTCGAGGGCGTCTACATCTCGGGTGCCGTGCTGAGCGCCGATCTGGGTCTTCCCGACATCGGCCTCACCACCCTCACCGAGGTCGCCGCGCGCGGCCAGCAGATCGCGCGCATGACCGAGCTCCCCGCGATCATCGACGCCGACACCGGTTTCGGCGAGCCGATGAACGTCGCCCGCACGATCCAGACGCTGGAGGACGCGGGTCTGGCCGGATGCCACATCGAGGACCAGATCAACCCGAAGCGCTGCGGTCACCTCGACGGCAAGGCCGTCGTCGACGCGGACACCGCGATCAAGCGCATCCGCGCGGCCGTCGACGCCCGGCGTGACGAGAACTTCCTGATCATCGCCCGCACCGACATCCGCGCGGTGGAGGGGATGGATGCCGCGATCGACCGCGCGCGACAGCTCGTCGACGCCGGGGCGGATGCCGTCTTCCCCGAGGCCATGCGCACCCTCGCCGAATTCGAGGCGATGCGGGCCGCGGTGGACGTGCCGATCCTGGCCAACATGACGGAGTTCGGTAAAAGCGACCTCTTCAGCGTGGACGACCTGCGCCATGTCGGGGTGAACATCGTCATCTGGCCGGTCTCGCTGCTGCGCCTGGCGATGGGCGCGGCCGATCGAGCCCTCGACGTCCTGCAGGACGAGGGGCACCTGAAGAGTCAGCTCGGCGCCATGCAGCATCGCGCCGACCTGTACGACCTCATCGACTACGAGCAGTACAACCACTTCGACACGAATATCTTCGACTTCACCATCACGAAGGAGTGACCATGGAGGACATCAAGAAGGGACTCGCCGGCGTCACGGTGGATCACACCGCGATCAGCAAGGTCAATCCCGACACGAACTCGCTGCTCTACCGCGGGTATCCGGTGCAGGAGCTCGCGGCGACCCAGCCGTTCGAGGCGGTGGCGCTGCTGCTGTGGAACGGCGATCTGCCCACCGCGCAGGAACGGGCGGAGTTCGAGGCCTTCGAACGCGCCCACCGCGAGCTGGACGCACCCATCAAGACCGTGATCGACCTGCTCCCGCTCGACGCGCACCCCATGGACGTCCTGCGCACGGCGGTGTCGGTGCTGGGCGCCTCCGCCGACGACGTCGCCGACAACTCCCCTACCGCGGACCTGGCCAAGGCCCAGCTGCTGTTCGCGAAGATCCCCGCGATGGTGGCGTACGACCAGCGACGCCGCCGCGGCCAAGACCTGGTCCCCCCGCGCGCCGACCTCGACTACTCGCGCAACTTCCTCTGGATGACCTTCGGCGAGGAGCCGGTCGACGTCGTCGCCGAGGCCTTCACCGTCTCGATGATCCTGTACGCCGAGCACTCCTTCAACGCCTCGACCTTCACCGCCCGCGTGATCACCTCGACCACCGCCGACCTGTACTCCGCCGTCGTCGGCGCGATCGGGGCCCTGAAGGGCGCTCTGCACGGCGGAGCGAACGAGGCCGTCATGCACATCCTCGACGAGATCGGCTCGGCGGACCGCGTCGAGGGCTGGCTCGACGACGCGCTCGCGAAAAAGCGCAAGATCATGGGCTTCGGCCATCGCGTGTACAAGAAGGGCGACTCGCGCGTGCCGACCATGAAGGCCGCGCTCGATGCACTCGTCGCCCACTACGGCGCCGACGAGCTCGCGGCCCTGTACGACGAGCTCGAGGCCGCCTTCGTCGCGCGCAAGGGCGTCTACCCCAACCTCGACTACCCGTCCGGCCCGGCCTACCACCTGATCGGCTACGACACCCCGACCTTCACGCCGCTGTTCGTCGCGGCGCGCGTCACGGGTTGGACGGCGCACGTCATCGAGCAGGCGGCATCCAATGTCCTCATCCGCCCGCTGTCGGCGTACAACGGCGTCGACGAGCGCCACGTCGAGGGATACGTCGCCTCGGACGCGGAGCGCGCCGCCGCGGAGCGCCCCGCAGAGGCCTAGGAACGCGTGAGGGGACGGAGCCCGAGCCCCGTCCCCTCGTGCGTCGCGGACTCAGGCGACGGTGAAGACGACCTCGACCTCGACGGGGCTGTCGAGCGGGAGCACGGGAACGCCGACGGCCGAACGCGCGTGCGCGCCCGCCTCGCCGAAGACCTCGCCCAGGAACTCGCTGGCGCCGTTGATCACACCCGGCTGCCCGGTGAACTCGGGAACGGATGCCACGAACCCGGTGAGCTTGAGCACGCCCGTCAGGTTGTCCACCCCGCCGACGAGGGCGGCGGCGGCCGCGATGGCGTTGAGCGCGCACTGGCGCGCGAGGGTCTTGGCATCCGCGGGGCTGACGAGACCCTCGATCTCACCGACCTTGCCGGTGGCGGGGAGAGCGCCCTGGACCATCGGAAGCTGACCCGAGGTGTAGACGAGGTCGCCGTGGCGCTTGGCCGGAATGTAGGCGGCGACGGGAGGAACGACGGAAGGGACCTCCACACCCAGCGCGGCGAGGCGCTCCGCGACGCTCACTGCTGGCCCTCGAACTGACGGGCCGCGGCCTCGGCAGCGCCGAGGCCGGCGTTCGCCGTGCCGCCGCCGGTCGGGCGCTTGAAGTAGGCGACGAGACCGCCCTCGGGGCCGGTGACGACCTGCACGAGCTCCCACCCCTGCTTTCCCCAGTTGTTGAGGATGGCCGCGGTGTTGTGGATCAACAGCGGCGTGGTGAGGTACTCCCACGTGGTCATTCGCAGCTCCCGAAGATCGGTCGGATGCCACGCACGAGATGTGCGCGGCCAAGACGCGTACGCGCGCGAGCGCACGCCATCGAGGCATCGCCCAGCAACGTCGCTTAGCATCAAGCCTATGCCTGAGAACAAACGCACGGCTAGCGGTGCCCTCGGCGGCATCCTCGGCCTCGTCGGTCTGAGCACGGCCGCCGGTGTTCTGCTGACCGCTGCCGTCACGCCGGCGATCGCCGTGTCGGGTGCCGCGGCCAGCAGCGCGATCACGATCTTCGACAACATGCCGAGCTACCTGCAGCCTGACGCGCTCATGCTGCCGACGACGCTTATGGCCGGCGACCGGGTGCTCGCGAAGTTCTACGACCAGAACCGCTCCCCCGTCACCTTCGACCAGGTCAACCCCGTCATGTACGACGCGATCCTCTCCTCCGAGGACCCGCGGTACTACCAGCACGGCGGTGTCGACCTCATCGGAACCACCCGCGCGCTGCTCAGCAACGCCTCGGGTGGCCAGACCCAGGGTGGCTCGTCGATCAGCCAGCAGTACGTCAAGAACGTGCTGGTGCAGCGCTGCGAGCGCGACGCGCGCGCGGTCGAGGCCACGGACACCCAGGCGGGCAAGACACGTGACGAGGCGCTGCAGGAGTGCGCGCTCGAGGCGATCCAGGCCGACGGCGTCGAGGGCTACCAGCGCAAGCTGCAGGAGATGCGCTACGCCGTGCAGCTCGAGAAGCAGTACACGAAGGACCAGATCCTCCTCGGTTACCTCAACATCGCCAACTTCGGTGGTGTCACGTACGGCATCGACGCCGCAGCGAAGTACTACTTCAACGTTCCGGCCTCGCAGCTGAACGTCGCCCAGTCCGCCGTGCTCGCGGGCATGGTGCAGAACCCCAACCGCTTCCGTATCGACCGGCCGAACGGGTCGATCTCGAACGACGATGGCTCGGTGACCTGGAACAAGGCACCCGACGGCTCGATCGACGACGTCGACCAGAGCACCATCCAGGCCCTCTACACGCTGCGCGACGACGGTGAGATCACGCAGGAACAGCTCGTCAACGCCGCCGACGGCTACAGCGAGACCAAGGGCCGTCAGCTGTACGTCCTCAGCCGCATGGAGGCCGACGGCAAGATCACGCACGAGCAGTACGTCGCCGCAGCGATCGAGCCGATCACCCCGCAGATCACCGAGACCACCCAGGGTTGCGCCAGCTCGGATGCGCCGTACTTCTGCCAGTACGTCGTCTCGACGATCCTGAACGACCCGGCCTTCGGCGCCGAGCCCGACGACCGCGTCCGCGCGCTGCGTCAGGACGGTCTGACCATCCAGACGACGCTCGACTGGCGCATCCAGGATGCCGCGCAGGCCTCGATCAACGAGAACACGCCGCAGAGCTTCGGAGGCATGGACTTCGGCGCGACCGCGGTGAGCCGTCAGGCCACGACCGGACGCATCCTGGCGATCGCGCAGAACACCAAGTTCACGCAGGACCCCGACCAGGCGGCATCCGACCCGGCGTACAACTCCATCGTCTTCGCCGGCGACAGCACCAACGGCGGCTCGATCGGATTCCCGGCGGGATCGACGTTCAAGCTCTTCACCCTGGTCGACTGGCTCGAGAAGGGGCACTCCCTCAACGAGAACCTCAACGGCCGCCTGCAGCCGGTGCCGAACATGAAGAACTCGTGCGCCGGAGACTGGGTCAACCCCTCCGGTGTGCGCATCAACAACTTCGCCAACAACCCCGGCTACTACGGCACGCCGATGATGTTCACCCGTGACTCGCTGAACACCGGCTACCTGGCCATGGCCGCGCAGCTCGACCTGTGCGACATCGCCAAGACGGCGCAGAAGATGGGCGTCACGAAGGGTGACGGCAGCGAGATCACGATGGCCAACGCCAACGAGATCATCGGTAGCGACAACGTCTCGCCCATCGCCATGGCGGGTGCCTTCGGTGCCGTCGCGAACAACGGCGTCCTCTGCCAGCCGAAGGTCATCGACAAGGTGACCGACAGCGACGGAGCCGAGCGGCCCATCCCCGAGCGCACGTGCTCCACGGTGATGACGCCGGAGGTCGCCGCGACGGCGGCATACGCGCTGCAGGGCGTCATGCGCGGCGGCGGAACCGGTGCGGGCGGAAACCCTGACGACGGCACGCCCGTCCTCGGAAAGACCGGAACGCACGAGGGATGGCAGACGTGGATGATCGAGTCGTCCACGAACATCACCACGGCTGTCTGGGTCGGCAACTGGCGCGGCGAAGAGGACCTCTTCGACAAGTACTGGAACGGCACCCGACTCGCCGACATGCGCTACGTCGTCGCGGCCGACACACAACGCGCCGCGGATGACGCGTACGGCAGCGCTGCATTCCCCGACCCGGCGTCCAACCTCCTGCGCACCGCACAGCGCGACCTGCCCAACGTCGTCGGACAGAGCATCGATTCGGCGCGATCCGCTCTCGAGCGGGCCGGCTTCCGCGTGACGGTCGGCGACCCGGTGGATTCCGAGTTCGGCGGCGATCGTGTCGCCGCGCAGAACCCGAGCGGTAGCTCGGCTCCCGCCAATTCGACGGTGACGATCAATCCGGGTAACGGCCAGGGCGGAACGGTCCCCGACCTGACCGGGCAGAACGTGAACGCGGCGCGCGCCGCGCTGTCCTCGGCCGGATTCGGCACCGCCTCGATCGGCTCCTGTCAGCGCGACGAGAGCGCCCCCGCGGAAGGTCGTGTGATCTCGACGTCACCGGCCGCGGGCACGGCGACGAACAAGAGCACGAACATCGTCATGGCCGTCGCGGCCAAGGCCTGCCCGTGACGCGTCCCGCTCTGACGGCCGCCCTCGCACCCCTCGGGGTTGCGGGGGCGGCCGCTGTCGGCGCAGCGGTCTGGGGCGTCGGCATCGAGCGCTATCTGTTCACCGTCCGCTACCACGCACTCCGGGTCCTCCCCAAGGGTGCGGAGCCGATCCGTGTCCTGCACGTCTCGGATGCGCACATGGCGCCATGGCAGCACCGCAAGCAGGAGTGGATGGCCCGGCTCGTCGAGCTCTCGCCCGACATCGTGGTGAACACCGGTGACAACCTCGGACACCGCGACGGTCTCATCGGCATCCGCACGGCCTTCGCGCCGCTGCGCGGCATCCCGGGTCTCGTCGTGCACGGCTCCAACGACTATCAGGAGCCGGCTCCGCGCAATCCCTTCCGGTACTTCCTCGGCCCATCCGGACACCAGCCGGCACACAAGCACCTCGACGTGAACGCGCTCGACAGGTTCTTCACCGCCGACCTCGGCTGGAGCATCCTCGACGACACGGCCGTCTCTCTCGAGGTCAAGGGTCTGCGCATCACCGCCTTCGGCGTCAACGACGCGCACCGCAAGTGGGATCACCCCGAGGAGATCCCACCCGTCGTGGAGAAGCTGGATGCCGCCGATCTCACGCTCGGAGTGATGCACGCGCCGTACCGGCGCACGCTGGACACCTTCACGGACTTCGGTGCGGACGTGCTGCTGGCCGGGCACACGCACGGCGGTCAGGTGCGCGTGCCCTTCAGCCGCAAGGCACTCGTAGCGAACTGCGACATTCCTCTGGACCAGGCTCGGGGCCTCAGCGAGTGGACACACGACGGACGTTCCGTGCCGTTGAACGTCAGCGCCGGCCTCGGGCACTCGATCTACTCGCCCGTGCGCTTCGCGTGTCGGCCGGAGGCGACGCTGCTCACGCTGCTCCCCCGCTGACATCTCTGCACATTCCCGGAAGGGGTCGGTCCATCCACGGATCGGCCCCTTCGGCCCTTTTCGGGCACCCGTACCGACGGAAGATCGAGTCTCTCAACCGAAGGGACTCTCTCCATGCACCACTCTCGCACCGCGCGACCACGCCGACGACGGCGTGCACTGGTCGCCGTCCTGGCCCTGGTCGCCGCGGCATCGGCCCTGTTCGCCCCACCGGCGACGGCCGCCGACCGTGGCACGGGTTTCGGAACCTGGGCGCCCCTGTCGTCCACCGGGTGGCACGGCTCCATGCGGGTCGGCGACATCCACACCTATTGCATCCACCCTGGGCTTCCGGTGGCCACGGGGACGACGACCGACCGTGGCATCAGTTCGGACGTGCGCGGTCTCACCGCCCAGCAGCTCGCCTCCGTCAATTACCTCGTCTCGACATACGGCCAGACCGGCGACCCCGTGCAGGCGGCGAGCGTGGGATGGGCGGTGAAGGCCATCGTCGACCGCGACACCACCCTGCACTCCTGGGGATACCGGGGAGACTCCCTCACCGAGGCCATCGACTACATCATGCGCCGCGCCAGCCCGGAGAACAGTGCGGCCATCCAGGCGCGCGTGGAGCACTATCTGGCCGAGGCGAACGCCGTCCGCGTCCCGCGCGTCGGGGGCTCCCTCACCCTCACCACATCGACTCAGGATCCGACGCAGGGCACCCTCGTGGCCGATGTGGACACTGACGCGACCGGTGTCGTGCGGCTGGAGAACGCCGTGTTCGCCGACACCGGTGAAGCGGAACGGCTCGGGGTCCGCGCAGGCGTCGTCTACCCCGTCTCCGCGCCGAGACCCGCGGCGAGCGACGGACGGTCCTACACCGTGCGGGCCTTCGGAACGTTCACGGTGCACGCCGCCGCGGTGCGTCTGTTCACGACACCGGACCAGCAGGAGTCGGCAGGTCCAGCCGATCCGGTGAGCTTCGACCTGTGGACCGCTGACTCGTCGGCTCGCCCCGTGCAGTTCCACCCCCGCATCGACACCGTCGCGACCATCGACGGCGACCGATTCGTCGACGCTGTGAGCATCTCGGTGGAAGACGGGGTGTGGCCCCGGCGAGAGGACGGATCGTTCGTCCCTCTCCGCGCCCAGGCCGATCTGTATCGGACCGGAGCATTTCCCGCCGAATCCGACGAGATCCCTTCCCACCTCACGCCCGTCGCACAGCTCGCCCTGACGACGGACCCGGAACAAGGACCGGGGACGTACCGGGTCGTCTCCCCCGATGCACTGCCTGGTCCCGGCGTGTACACCGCGGTCTGGCGGATCTCCCGCGACGATCAGGAAAGCACCTCGGCTCCGCATCTGCCGTGGGCCTACACCTGGACGGAGCGTTTCGCCCGGCCGTCGCAGACCGAGCAGCTCGCACCCCCTCCGCCGTCGCCCCCGACGCCCTCGCCCACTCCCACGCCCACTCCCACGCCCCCCCGCGACGCCGATCGTGACGGAGACACCGCCCCCGCCCCCGGCGGTTCCCGCCGCGCTGGCGAGCACCGGCGCGCCGGGCGCGGTCCTCGGCGGCACGGCTCTCGCGGGCCTGCTCGCCGTGGCACTCGGCGCGGGCGCGGCGGTGCTGAGGAGGCGTCGTCCCCCGCGCAAGCCCTGAGCTGCGACGGTGTGGGTCCGAACCGCCGCCGGCCGTTCGGACCCACACGCCCGTTTTCGCCGCCCCGGTGCGCTCGGCTCGCCGGGCTCGATGCCGAGCGCCGACACCAGGCATCCACCCGCAGCACCCGATTCCGCGACACTCCCGTTGTGCCCCGTGGTTCGCCGCACGCTCGCGGACAGGGTAGACTTTCAGGGTTGCTCACCGGGGTGTGGCGCAGCTTGGTAGCGCGCGTCGTTCGGGACGACGAGGCCGCAGGTTCAAATCCTGTCACCCCGACAGCAGGTGCTGTCAGCACCACGAGAGAAGCCCTCCGCACGTCGCGGGGGGCTTCTCTCGTTCCCGCAGGGCCCGCGGCTCCCGCGCCGAGGGAAAGCGTCGCGCGACATCGGATGTCGAGGGTTACCGCCGCGACCCGTCCCCCGCTCGGAGCCCCGCGCGCACAGGGACCGACAGCCTCGCTGACTACAATGAACCGGAGCCCGCGGCATCCCTTCCGGATGCCGGTGCACGCCGCCCACCGAGGGTCTGGCCGGCCTCACCCGTTGACCTCATCCCGCAGGAGCACCGTGCCCGACACCCCGCCCCGTCTCGTCGCGTTCGACCTCGACGACACGCTCGCCCCGTCCAAGACCGCCATCGACCCGCGCATGGGCGACCTGCTGCTCGCGCTGGCCGAGCGCGTGGAGGTCGCCATCATCTCGGGAGGTCAGCTCCAGCAGTTCCGCTCCCAGGTGGTGGAGCGGCTGCCCGAGGCGAATGGGGAGCTGCTCGACCACCTGCACCTCATGCCGACGTGCGGGACGCAGTACTACCGGCTGGGAGCGGACGGCATCCGCACCGTCTATGCGCACTCGCTGACCGACGATGAGAAGAGCCGTGCTCTCAGCGCGGTGCGCGAAGAGGCGGAACGCCTCGGTCTGTGGGAGGCGGAGCCGTGGGGTGAGATCCTCGAGGACCGCGGATCGCAGATCACCTTCTCGGCCCTCGGCCAGAGCGCGCCGCTCGAGGCGAAGATGGCCTGGGACCCCACCGGGGAGAAGAAGAACAGCCTCCGCGAGGCCGTAGCCGCCCGCATCCCCGACCTCGAGGTGCGCTCGGGGGGCTCGACGTCGGTCGACATCACCCACCGCGGCATCGACAAGGCCTACGGCATGGGCAAGCTGGCGGAGGCCACCGGCATCCCGCTCGATGACATGCTCTTCGTCGGCGACCGTCTCGACCCGGACGGCAACGACTACCCCGTGCTGGCCATGGGCGTGAACTGCCACGCGGTGCACGGCTGGGAGGACACCGCCGACTACCTCGACGCCCTCATCCCGACTCTGCCCGCGCGCGCCGAGGCCTGAGTCGATCGCTTCGCGAAGAACGCCGTCGCGCGTGAGCCCGCACCACGGGTCGGGGCCTCACGCGCGACGGCGTTTCTCGTCGAATCCGACACGGGGTCAGATGATCTGACCGATCGGCTCGCGCTTCTCCGCCTGGAAGCGGTCCTCGGTGCGTCCGTACGCCCAGTACCCGGAGAGCGACACCTGCGCGCGCGGCAGACCCCACTGCCCGAAGATGACGTCACGCAGGCCCTTCATCGCCTCCCGCTCGCCGTGGACGAAGACGTGGCCGCGGCCCGGAGGCGGAGTCCACCCGGCGACCGCGTCGACGAGCACGCGCGAGGTACCGGCCGCGGCATCACCGCGGTGGAGCCAGACGACGTCCACGCCGGCGGGGGCCACGAGGTCGAGCTGTTCGTCGGCGGCCTGCACCTCGAGGAATGCGGTCCCGGTGGACTCGGCCGGAAGCGCCTCGAGCGCCGCAGCGATCGCGGGGATCGCGGAGTCGTCGCCCGCCAGCAAATGCCAGTCCGCGGTGGGATCGGGGGCGTATCCGCCGCCCGGCGAGGAGACGACGAGACGGTCGCCCACCTGCGCGGAGGCGGCCCACGGCCCCGCCAGCCCCTCGTCGCCGTGGACCACGAAATCGATCGCCACCTCGTCGCCGTCGACCTCACGCACGGTATACGTCCGCGTGACCGGGAGGTCTTCGGGCGCGAGCGTCTCGCGCAACGCCGCCAGATCGTACGGCGGTTCCAGCCCCAGTTCCGGCTTGACGAAGGTGATCTTCACGTAGCGGTCGGTGTACGGGCTCTCGCGGAACGCCGCCAGATCGGCCCCGCGTGCCCGCAGGCGCACGAGGTGGGGGCTCAGGCGCTCGGTCGACACGACCTCGAGCACGTGCTGCGGACGGGGCGGACGAAGGGGTCGATCGGTCATGGAGAGTCCTCTCACGAACGCGCGGTCGCGTCCTCGACGGGCGAGACGTCGCCGACGGCGCCCAGCGCCTCGGCGACCTGACGGAAGTATCCGGCGATGTGCGCGCGGACGGCGGCACGCGCCGCGACGCCGTCGCCGCCTCTGACGGCTTCGACGATCTCGCGGTGCTCCGCGCGCAGGCGGGCGGCCGTCTCCGGCCACTCCCCCAGGCGGGCGGCACCGACCTGCGTGTACGACTCGATCGAGCTGCGCAGCCCCGCCATCATCGCGGCGATGACGGCATTGCCGGAGGCCTCGGCCAGCGCCTGATGGAATCGTGCGTCGAGGGCGAGGAACTCGTCGCGAGCGAGGCCACCGGTGTCCATGGCATCCAGAATCCCGCGGACCTCCGCGAGGTCGGCACCCGGATCGGATGCCAGCCGCTCGACGACGTCGCTTTCGAGCACGACACGCGTGCGCACGACGTCCGCGATCGGGAACCCGTTCGCGGCGACCTGGAGGCGGAGAAAGGCCGCCAGCCCGCCCCGCGGCGTCGTGACGATCATGGCGCCCGCGGCGGGCCCCGAGCCGGTCGCCGTGCGGACCACGCCCAACACCTCCAGCACACGGATGGCCTCGCGGACGCTGGACCGCCCGACGCCGAGCTGGGCCGCCAGCTCACGTTCGGGCGTCAGCCGGTCACCGGGAGCCAGACGCCCCTCGCGCAGGTCGACCTCGATACGTTCGAGGACCACCTGCCACGCGCGCGGCGCGGAATCCGCCATGGCATCCCCCGTCCGTCACGCGCCGGTCGTGTGGCCGGACCACACCACCCTACGCGCGGATCAGGCCTCGGCGGTCGCGTATCCGGCGGGGTTGGTCGTCTGCCAGTTCCAGTAGTCGCGGCAGGCGTCGTCGATGGTCAGACGCGTGCGCCAGCCGAGCACGTCGGCCGCCTTGGCGGGATCGCAATAGGTGGCCGCGACGTCACCGGGACGGCGGTCGAGGATCTTCTTCGGCAGCTCGCGACCGACCGCCTTCTCGAACGACGCGATGAGCTCGAGGACGCTGACCGGGCGACCGGTGCCGAGGTTGAACACGGCGTGACCGGGCTGCGCCTGCTCGAGAGCGGCGACGTGCCCCTCGGCGAGATCGACGACGTGGATGTAGTCGCGCAGACCGGTGCCGTCGGGGGTGTCGTAGTCGTCGCCGAAGACCCCCACCTCCTCCAGCGTGCCGATCGCGACACGCGAGACGTAGGGCATGAGGTTGTTGGGGATGCCGGCCGGGTCTTCGCCGATGAGGCCGGACGGGTGCGCCCCGACGGGGTTGAAGTAGCGCAGGACGGTGACGTTGACGTCGGGGTTCACGCGCGCCACATCGGCGAGCACGACCTCGTTCATGCGCTTGGACTTGCTGTACGCGTTGGTCAGGTCGACGCTGGTCGTGGACTCCTCGGTGAACGGCAGGTCGGCCGGGTCGGAGTACACCGTGCCGGTGCTGGAGAAGACGAAGGACCGGATGCCGTGCGCCAGGCCCACGCGCAACAGGGCGAACGTGGTGTCGAGGTTGTTGGAGTAGTACTCCAGCGGCTTCTGGGTGGACTCCCCCACAGCCTTGAACGCGGCGAGGTGGATGATCGCGTCGATCGGACCGTGCTCGTCGAAGACGGCGGAGACCACCTCGTCGTCGGCGGCGTCGCCGATCACGAGCGGCGCGGGCTTGCCGGTGATCCGCTCGACGCGCTCGGCGGCGATCGCGTGCGTGCCGGACAGATCGTCGAGGAGGACGACGTCGTGACCGGCTTCGAGCAGGGCCACGGCCGTGTGGGTTCCGATGTAACCGGCACCGCCGGCCAGGAGTACGCGCATGGTCCCAGGCTATCGCTCGCCACCGACATCGCCGGTCGAGTCCGATCGTCGACCAGTCAGGCGCTGACTTGCGCCGAATGCACACCGAACGGCATCCGGTGCGGACATATGCCGCACGTCAGCGCGCGGTGCCCCCGGGGAGCGGGCGCGTCATGGGTCTCAGCGGCCGTCCAGCCGCCCGCCCGATTCGCGCAGGTAACACGCGGCGCACATGGACTCGTAAGTCACTTCACCCGCGATCTGACCTTCGTCGATGGCGACCTGGTCGCCGTCGAACACGAACCGCCCGCCGACCAGGCGCGCGTTGAAGAGCGCCTTGCGTCCGCAGCGGCAGATCGTCTTGAGCTCCTCGAGGCTGTGCGCGATCTCGAGCAGGCGCGCCGAGCCGGGGAACGCCTCCGTGCGGAAGTCGGTGCGGATGCCGTAGGCGAGCACCGGGATGCCGTCGAGCACGGCGATACGCAAGAGGTCGTCGATCTGCGCGGCGGTGAAGAACTGCGCCTCATCGACCAGCAGGCAGGCCACCGGCGCGAGACCTGCAGCGGTGTGGAAGACCTCCCGGAGGTCGTCGTCCGCGCCGACGAGGAAGTCGGCCGGACGGCTGACGCCGAGCCGGCTCTCGATCTGGTCGGCGCCCTTGGTGTCGATCCCGGGCTTGGCCAGCAGGACGCGCTGACCGCGCTCCTCGTAGTTGTACGCCGCCTGCAGCAGGGCCGTGGACTTGCCCGAGTTCATCGCTCCATAGCGGAAGTACAGCTTCGCCACGGGCTCAGGGGTTGATCTTGAGGGCCTGCGCGGTGGCATCCAGTTCTCTGCGCGCCGCCTCGGGGTGCGTGTTCAGCGTCTCGCCGTAACTGGGGATGAGCTGGCGCAGGCGCGGCTCCCACTCGGGCATGCGCTCGGGGAAGCAGGTCTTGATCAGGCCGAGCATGATCGACACGGCCGTCGACGCCCCGGGCGAGGCACCGAGGAGACCCGCGATCGAACGGTCCTCCGCCGTGATGACCTCGGTGCCGAACTGCAGCACACCGCCCTTGTCCTTGTCCTTCTTCATGACCTGGGCGCGCTGGCCGGCGTCGAGCAACTCCCAGTCCTCGGCTTTGGCCGTGGGCATGAAGTCGCGCAGGCTGTCGACCTTCTTGGCGTGGGTCTTCAGCAGTTCGCTGACGAGGTACTTGATCAGGCCCGGGTTATCGATGGCGACCTTGAGCATCGGCAGGAGGTTGTGCGGTCGCACCTGGGTGACGATGTCGAGCATCGAGCCGTTCTTGAGGAACTTCGGGCTGAAGGTGGCGAACGGGCCGAACAGCAGCGAGGACTCACCGTCGATGACGCGCGTGTCGAGGTGCGGAACCGACATGGGCGGGGCGCCGACTGAGGCCTGCGAGTAGACCTTCGCGTGGTGCTTCGCGACGATGTCGGGGTTGGAGGTCTTGAGCCATTGTCCGCCGATCGGGAAGACGCCGTACCCCTTGATCTCGGGGATGCCGGAGCGCTGCAGCAGCTTGAGGGCCCAGCCGCCCGCACCGACGAAGACGAACTTCGCGTTGATCGAGCCGGGGGTGCCGCCGATCACGTGGCGGTAGAACACCTCCCACGAGCCGTCCTTCCGCTTCTTCAACTTCTTGACGTCGTGGTTGGTGACGACCTCGACGCCCTTCTCGCGCAGGTTCGCGAAGAGCTGTCGCGTCAGCGAGCCGAAGTCGACGTCGGTGCCGGCGGGAACGCGCGTGGCGGCGAAGGGCTCTCCCGCGCGGCGCTTCTGCATGAGCAACGGCGCCCACTGATTGATGACGCGCGAGTCCTCGGAGTACTCCATGCCGGCGAACAGGGGCTGCTGTCGCAGGACCTCGTAGCGCTTGCGCAGGAAGGCGACATCCTTCTCGCCGCGCACGAAGGTCATGTGCGGGGTGGCGTTGATGAACGTCGAGGGCTCGTCCAGCACGCCCTCCGCCACGAGAGACGCCCACAGCTGACGGCTCTGCTGGAACTGCTCGTTGATCGTGACGGCCTTCGCCGGGTCGATCGAGCCGTCCTTCGCCTCGGGCGTGTAGTTGAGCTCGCAGAGCGCGGCGTGACCGGTACCGGCGTTGTTCCAGGCGTTCGAGCTCTCCTGCGCGACGTCGCTCAGACGCTCCAGCACGGCGATCTTCAGATCGGGCTGCAGGTCCTTCAGCAGAGTGCCGAGAGTGGCGGACATGATGCCGCCACCGATGAGGAGAACATCGACGTTTTCAGTCACCCGACGATTCTAGGCGCGGGCTGGAAGGTGTCTCGACATCGAGAGATCGGTCGGTTCGATGTCGAGACAACCCCGGGCCGACGGCATCCGGATGCCGAGGATCAGACGGCGGCGTTGAGCTTCTGCGCGACGAGCTCGGCGATCTGCACCGCGTTCAGCGCCGCGCCCTTGCGCAGGTTGTCGTTGCTGATGAACAGCACGAGACCCTTGCCCTCGGGAGCGGACTGGTCGGCGCGGATGCGGCCGACGTAGCTGGGGTCGGTGCCGGCGGCCTGAAGGGGCGTGGGGACCTCTTCGAGGCGCACTCCGGGGGCGTCGGCGAGCAGCTCGCGCGCGCGCTCGGGCGTCAGGTCGCGGGCGAACTCGGCGTTGATGCTGAGCGAGTGGCCCGTGAAAACGGGGACGCGCACGCACGTGCCGGCGACGCGGAGGTCGGGGAGCTCGAGGATCTTGCGGCTCTCGTTGCGCAGCTTCTTCTCCTCGTCGGTCTCGTTCAGGCCGTCGTCGACGAGGTTGCCAGCGAAGGGGATGACGTCGAAGGCGATGGGCGCGACGTACTTCTCCGGCTGGGGGAAGTCCAGCGCCGAGCCGTCGCGGACGAGCCGCTCGACATCGCCCTGCGCGAGCACGCCCTCGACCTGCCCGAGGAGCTCCTGGGCACCGGCGAGGCCGGAGCCCGAGACCGCCTGGTAGGTGCTGACGATGAGACGCTCGAGGCCCGCCTCGGCGTCGAGAACTTTCAGCACGGGCATGGCGGCCATGGTCGTGCAGTTGGGGTTGGCGACGATGCCCTTGACGGCCTGGTCGATGACGTGGGGGTTGACCTCGCTCACGACGAGGGGCACCTCGGCATCCATGCGCCAGGCGCTGGAGTTGTCGATGACGAGGGCGCCGGCCTCGGCGAATCGGGGGGCGTGCGCGCGGCTGCCGGTCGCACCGGCGGAGAAGAGGGCGACCTCGACGCCGGACGGGTCGGCGGTGGCGACGTCTTCGACGACGACGGAGTGCCCGCCGAAGTCGATGGAGGTGCCGGCCGAGCGCGCCGTGGCGAACAGGCGCAGCTCGCGAATCGGGAACGACCGCTCGGCGAGGATCTCGAGCATGACGGTGCCGACCTGGCCGGTGGCGCCGACGACGGCGAGGGAGATTCCGGAATCGGAGATGCGGGTCATGCGGGTACCTCGGGTGTTCGGGTGATGGATGCCGCGACGGCGGCGTTCGGGTCAGGGTAGCGCGAGCTGCTGGTCGCTCAGGCCGCGAGCGGGCCGAACTCCGGAGAAATCGACCGGGATGCGCCGGGAGATGGCGGGATTACGCGGGTGCGGGCCGGCGCCGCGGCGGAAACTCAGGAGTTTCGCACGGCCGCGGCGGGCGCAGCGCGTCAGCGACCGGTGCCGGCGTGGACGGTCGCCTCGGCGTCGCCGTCGAGACCATACGCCGTGTGCACGAGGCGCGCGGCTTCGGCGAGGTCGACACCGCGCACGACGACCGAGATGCGGATCTCGGAGGTCGAGATCATCTCGATGTTGACCCCGGCCATGCTCAGCGCCTCGAAAAGGGTCGCCGAGACGCCCGAGTGCGTGCGCATGCCCGCCCCGACGACCGAGAGCTTGCCGATCTGGTCATCGTGCACGAGGCTCTCGAAGCCGACCTCAGCCTGCTCGGAGGCCAGGGCCTTCAGCGCCGTGGTGGCGTCGGTCTTGGGCAGGGTGAACGAGATGTCGGTGCGTCCGGTCGCGGCGGCCGAGACGTTCTGCACGATCATGTCGACGTTCGCGCCCGACTTGGCGACGATCTTGAAGATGTCGGCCGCCTTGCCCGGCACGTCGGGCACGCCGATGACGGTGATCTTCGCCTGGCTGAGATCGGTGGCGACGCCGGCGACGATGGGCTCTTCCATGGCTTCACTTTCGGGGACGAGGGGGGAGGTCTTCGACGGGTCGAGCACCCAGGTGCCCTCGCCGGAGCTGAACGTGGACCGGGCGTGGATGAGCACGCCGTGGCGCCGCGCGTACTCGACCGCGCGGATGTAGAGGACCTTCGCGCCGTTGGCGGCGAGCTCGAGCATCTCTTCGCTGCCGACCCGGTCGAGCTTGCGGGCGAGGGGGACGACGCGCGGGTCGGCGGTGAAGATGCCGTCGACGTCGCTGTAGATCTCGCACACGTCGGCCTCGAGCGCCGCGGCGAGCGCGACGGCGGTGGTGTCGGAGCCGCCTCGGCCGAGCGTGGTGATGTCGCGGGTGTCGCGGTTGAAGCCCTGGAAGCCCGCGACGATGACGATCGCACCCTCGTCGAGCGCCTCACGCAGGCGCACCGGCGTGACGTCGACGATGCGCGCGGCGCCGTGCGTGGCATCCGTGATCATGCCCGCCTGGCTGCCGGTGAAGGAACGGGCCTCGAAGCCCATCGAGTGGATCGCCATGGCCAGCAGCGCCATCGAGATGCGCTCACCGCTGGAGAGCAGCATGTCCAGCTCGCGCGGCGCGGGGATCGGAGCGACCTGCCCCGCGAGGTCGAGCAGCTCGTCGGTCGTGTCGCCCATCGCGCTCACCGCGACGACGACCTCGTGACCCGCGCGACGAGTGTCGACGATGCGCTTGGCGACGCGCTTGATGCTCTCGGCGTCGGCGACGGACGAGCCGCCGTACTTCTGGACGATCAGCGCCATAAGAGGAACTCCCGGATGGGTCGGGCGTCGGGATGCCACGACGGGGCGCTGGTGCCACGCCCGAGGAACCATCCTAGAGGCGCGCGTATACCGCCTCCGTCATGCGGCCTGCAGGTACCCAGCCCCGCGCGGATAGGATCGATGTTTGCCCGCCCTGATTCCTGGCCCCTGGAGGCTCGCGGTTGTCCCCCACCCCGCGCCGACTGCTGTCGTCGTTGCGTCGCCTCGTGCACACCGAGGACGCGTCCTCGCCCGATACCCAGCTGCTGCCCGTCATCGACGAGGCGCTGACGACGCGCGTCCTCGACCTCGCGATCCGCATCGGCGAGACGATGCTCGTCGTCGGGGCGCCCGCCAGTGAGGTGACGCTCACGATCGTCCGCGTCTGCGGCGCCTATGGGCTGACCCCGGTGCACGTCGACGTGACGTACAACTCGATCACGGTCGCGTACAGCCGCCCCGGCTCCGCGCACCCGACGACCCTGCTGCGCGTGGTCCGCGGCTCAGTCCCCGACCACGCCAAGCTGCAGCGGCTGCAGGCTCTCGTCACCGAGATCACGGCCGGCCTGGCGCTCGACGACGCGATCGCGCGCTGTCGAGCGATCCGGCGGCTGCCGTTCCGCTACCGCCCCGCCATCGTCGTCGCCTCGCAGGCGTCCCTCGCCGTCGGCGTCGCCATCATGTTCGGCGCCAACTGGCTCGCCCTCGTGCTCTCGTTCGCCGCAGCCGCTCTCGCCGCCACCACGCAGCACGCGATGGCCCGGGCGCGCGTGCCCTACTTCTTCGCGCAGATCGCGGGCGGGTTCGTCCTCACCGTCGTCGCGGCCCTGTCTCCCCTCCTGCGGGACACCGGTCTCGACGCGGCCGCGGCGATCCGTCCGTCGGTGATCGTGGCATCCGGGATCGTCCTCATGCTCGCCGGCCTCACCGTGGTGGGGGCGGCGCAGGATGCCATCGACGGCTTCGCGTTGACCGCGACGGGGCGCATCCTCGAACTCACGACGCAAACGCTCGGCGTCGTGCTCGGGATCCTCGCGGGGCTGGAGACCGTCCGCGTGCTGGGGTTGGGCATGTCGGCGCCCTCGAGCGCGCTGCCGCTGGGGCCGGTGAGCGTGCAGTTCGTCGGCGCCGCCGTCATCGCGATCGCGGTGGCCGTGTACAACGGCGCCGGGGCGCGCATCATCGTCGTCAGCGCCGCGCTGAGCCTCGTCGCCTGGGCCGGGTACGTCGGCGCCTCGTCGCTCGGCTTCGAGGTCGCCGCCGCCAGCGGGATCGGGGCCTTCATCGGGAGCTTCATCGGCATCGTCGTCGCCTACCGTCTGCACGTGCCGTCAGTGGCGATCACGACCGCGGCGATCCTGCCGCTCGTCCCCGGTGCCGCGGTGTTCCGCGGGCTCCTGGGCGTGGTGGAGTCGGGCGAGGACCCGGCGGTGCTGATGACGGGGGTCACGACCCTGGCAGGTGCGGCGACGATCGGCATCGCCCTCGCCGTGGGGGCGTCCCTCGGCATCTACCTCGGCCAGCCGCTGCGCGCGACGCTGTCGAGCGTGGTGCGGGTGCGCGCGCGGGCGCGGCGCTGACCGGCGGGCGCCGCGGACGGCCCTGTCGCGCGTGGCGTGGGCGCGGGCGGGCACGGCGCTGACCGACGGGCGCGGCGGACGGCCCTGACGGGCAGACCGAGCGGACGCCACCCGGATCGTCGGGCGCTGTTCGCAAGGAACCGTTCCGTCTTCGCGTCGCCCGCGGGAAGCAGAAGACGGACGACCGGACACCACGCCGCAGCGATGGGCGGTGCGACGGCGCCGTCAGAGCGTGCGGCGGCCCTCGAAAGCGCGGCCGAGGGTGACCTCGTCGGCGTACTCGAGGTCGCCGCCGACGGGGAGTCCGGATGCCAGGCGCGTGACGCGGATCTCGAGCGTGTGCAGCAGCCGACTGAGGTACGTGGCGGTGGCCTCGCCCTCGAGGTTCGGGTTGGTGGCGAGAATGACCTCTTGCACCGTGCCGTCGGCGAGGCGCTGCATCAGCTGCGTGACGCGGAGGTCGTCGGGACCGATCCCGGCGATCGGGCTGATCGCGCCGCCGAGCACGTGGTACAGCCCGCGGAACTCGCGCGTGCGCTCGATGGCGGCGACGTCCTTGGCATCCTCGACGACGCAGATGAGCGTGGCGTTGCGCCGGGGGTCGCGGCAGATCGAGCACCGGTCCTGCTCGGAGACGTTGCCGCAGATTTCGCAGAACTTCACCTTGTCGCGGATCTCGCCCAACAGCGTCGAGAGTCGCGAGACGTCGAAGCTCGGGGACTGCAGGATGTGGAACGCGATGCGCTGGGCCGACTTCGGCCCGATCCCCGGGAGGCGGCCGAACTCATCGATCAGGTCTTGCACGATGCCGTCGTACATCAGGTGAACCTCGTCGGGGGCTCGTAGGGTTCGTCACGCAGGTACGTCGCACCGAGCATCTGGCGGACCACCGCCTCGCCGTACCGTTGGACGCCCCCGCGGAGGGGTGCCATCCGGGGGACCACCACGGGCGGGACGGGGGCCTCGTCCACGGGCGGGATGACGTCGTCATCGTCGACCTCGTCCGGCGCGGGGACGGAGGGGGTCACGTCGGCGGCGGGGAGGACGACGCCCTCCCGGGGCGCCGACACGACGGGCGCCGACGCGGGCGCGCGCGCCTCGTCGGGCTCGTCGTCGACGGCCAACGCGGTCGCGGGGGCGATCGACGCAGCCCCGGGCGCCCCGCCGGGGATGGGCGCCACGGCCCATTCCGTCACGGTGGAGGCGTACGGCGCCGAGGACCGGGAAGGCGCAGCGCCGCGCGGCGGCGTCGTGGGCGAGCCGGAGCCGTTGCCCCGCGGGCCGCCGGATCCCGAGCCCCCCGGAGCATCGCCGTCGAGACGCGCGAGGTACTTCACGCGCACGCCGAGCACGGCGAGAATCGCCTGCCGGAGGTCTTCGCTCGGACCGCCCTCGGGGGTACGGGTCTTGAACGCGGTGAGGTCGCTGGCCGTGCGGAAGAACAGGGTCAGCACGTCCGCTTCGAAGGCCGCGACGGTCGACGTCGACACCACCAGCCAGGACGAGCGGCTCGCGACCTCGAGCTGGCCGAGGATCTCGGGCCAGGCATCACGGACATGGCCGAGCTCGATCGGGCCGACCGGCGTGGCCGGCGGCGTGGGAGCGGGAGGCTCGAGCGGCGAGCGCTCCGGTGCCCGGTCGGGGGCCGCAGCGACCGACGCGGGCGCGGCCGTGGGAGCGGAGGCGTCGGGGGCCGCAGCCGGGGCCGGCGCGTTCGCGGGCGCCGCGCCCGGGGCTTGCGCGTTCGCGGGCGCCGCGGCCGGGGCTTGCACGTTCGCGGGCGCCGCGGCCGGGGCTTGCACGTTCGCGGGCGCCGCGGCCGGGGCTTGCACGTTCGCGGGCGCCGCGGCCGGGGCCGGCGCCTCGACAGACGCGGCATCCGAGCCCTGCACCTCACCAGGCGCCGCGACACCGGACCCGGCCGGCGCGGGCACCTCCGCCTGGTCACGAGCACGAGGGGAAGCGTCCCCGTCTGCGGGCGACGCGAGGTCGCTCGCGCCGAACAGCTCGTCCCCACCGGTGGTGTCGTCGGATGTGGGCGCCGTGTCGAACGGATGCGCGTCGTCGTCGGATGTGCTCGCGGGCGCGGCAGCACCGGACGATGTGGCCGCGGCACGGGGAGCGCGCGGACCGGACTCGCGCTCGATCGCGGGAGGCTCGTCGTCGGGCGGTGGCGCGTCGTCATCGGTGAAGGGCGGCGGAGCGTCGTCGTCGGCCGGAGCCGGCGGCCGCGGGGCACGATCAGGCGCCGAGGAGCGATCCCCCGCGGGCGCGGATGACGCCCCCGTTCCTGCGGACACCGCGGCGCCCGGCGCAGCGATCGTCGGCGCCGCGGCGGCAGTTGCGGCGGCCGGCGCAGCCGTGCTCGGCGCCGCGACGGCCGGCGAGGCCACAGGCCCGGCTGCCCCGGGCGCGGCGACCGTCGGAGAGGCCACGCCAGGAGATGCGACCGTAGGCGACGCCAGCCCCGGAGCCACGCGCAGACCGGGCGACGCGACCGCGGGGCCCTGCCGACCGGGAGCGGCGACGACGGGCGCGGCGGCGGCCGGAGCGGCGGTACCCGGGGAGGCGATGCGCGGACCGGTCGGAGCCGCGACCCGCGGCGCACCGGCCGGCGGGAGGTCGGCCGCGGGCGAGGCCGGACGACCGGTTGCCGGCGGCGTGGCGGCACGCGCCGCGTCGAGGTCGTGGATCGTGGCGGGCGCCGAGCCCTGCGACACCCCTGAGTGTGTGAGGACGCGCGCGACGAGCAGCTCGAGCTGCAGGCGCGGGGAGGTTGCCCCCGTCATCTCGTCGAGCGCGGCGACGACCAGGTCGGCCGTCCGCGACAGGCGCGCGACGCCGAACGCGGTGGCCTGCCGCGACATCCGCTCGAGCTCGTCGTCGGGGACCCCGCGCAGAACAGCGGACGCCCCCGCGCCCGTCGCGGCCACCACGATCAGGTCGCGCAGGCGCTCGAGCAGATCGTCGACGAAACGGCGCGGGTCCTGCCCCGTCTGCACCACGCGGTCCACCGCCGTGAACGCGCCGGCCCCGTCGCTCGCCGCGAACGCGTCGACGACCTCGTCGAGCAGCTCGGAGTGCGTGTATCCCAGCAGCGCCACGGCGCGCTCGTATCGCACGAGCACGTGGCCGGCTGGTTCGGTCCCTGAGCCCGTCGAAGGGTCGCTGCCGGCGATGAGCTGGTCGAGCAGCGACAGGGTGTCTCGCGGCGACCCGCCGCCGGCCCGGACGACGAGTGGAAGCACGCCCGCCTCGACGCCCACGTTCTCGCTCTCGCACAGCTCTTGCACGTACTCGAGCATCGCGGCGGGCGGCACCAGGCGGAACGGATAGTGGTGCGTCCGCGAGCGGATCGTGCCGAGCACCTTCTCGGGCTCGGTCGTCGCGAAGATGAACTTCACATGCGCGGGGGGCTCTTCGACCAGCTTCAGCAGCGCGTTGAAGCCCTGCTGGGTGACCATGTGCGCCTCATCGAGGATGAAGATCTTGAAGCGGTCGCGGGCCGGGGCGAAGATCGCACGCTCACGCAGATCGCGGGCGTCGTCGACACCGTTGTGGCTAGCGGCGTCGATCTCGACGACGTCGAGCGACCCGCTGCCGCCGCGCCCGAGTTCGACGCAGCTCTCGCAGGTGCCGCAGGGGGTGTCGGTGGGGCCGGCGGCGCAGTTGAGGCAGCGGGCGAGAATACGGGCCGAGGTGGTCTTGCCGCAGCCGCGCGGACCCGAGAACAGGTACGCGTGACCGACGCGATCGCTGCGCAGGGCGGTCATCAGCGGCTCGGTCACCTGGGACTGCCCGATCATCTCGCCGAACGCCTGCGGGCGGTATCGGCGGTACAGGGCTGTCGTCACCAGACCAGCCTACGGCGTCCCTCCGACATCGCGTCCGCCGCACGTCTCGCACCGGCGGCGCCCTCGCTGCGAAGGCCAATTCGCGCCCGTCACGAGGACAGGGGATGCCACCGGAACAGGCCGAATCAGCCGAGAACGCCCTGTCTTCGTGGCATCCCCTGTTCTCGTCGCACCCGCACCCCCGGCCGCGCACCGCCGCCCACTCCCGCCGCCACCCCACCCGGTCACCAAAACAGGGGATGCCAGCACAACAGGCCGAAACACCGGCAGACGCCCTGTGTTCGCGGCATCCCCTGTTCTCGTCGCACCCGCACCCCGCGCCACGCCCACGCCCCGCGCCACGCCCACACCCCGCACCCCGCACCCCGCACCCCCGAAGCCCCGCGCCGCCCGCACCCCCTCTCCGCACCCGCGCCCCGCGCCGACCACGCCCGCCGCCAGCCCACCCGGGTCACCAGAACAGGGGATACCACCGGAACAGGCCGAATCAGCCGAGAACGCCCTGTCTTCGTGGCATCCCCTGTCCCCATCGCACCCGCGCCCCGCGCGACACCCCCACGCCCCGACCCCGCGCCCGCGCGACACCCCCACGCCCGATCCCGCGCCCGCGCCCGACACCCCCACGCCCGACACCCACACCCCCGCGCCCGCGCGCCCTGGCCACCCCCGCACATCCCTGGCCGCCCACACGCCGCGCACAACCGCCCGCGGAAAGCAGAACGCGGCGGCACCCCGAAGGGCACCGCCGCGTCTGGAAAGAGCGGTCAGACGTCGAGGCCCACCGCGACGGGCTCGTCATCCTCGTCTCCCACGACGGGGATGGCTGCCGTGACGATCGGTACCGAGGCCAGCAGAAGCGTGCCGTCCTCGCGGACCGACCCCTCGAGCTGGCGGATGGAGGGCCGGCCGGGACGGACCGGCCCCTGTCCGTGCAGCGGCACGCGCACGCTCTCGCCGGGGGCGATGGTGTAGTCGGCGTCGCGGACGGCGAAGTCCACGGGCTCGCCGTCGCCGCTCGCACGCAGGGTGAGTGCGGAAGCGGTCAGCGTGACGTCGAGGCGCGTGCCGTGCCAGTGCAGAACGTACGACAGCTCGGGCCAGTCCGCAGGCAGACGCGGATCGAAGGTCAGGCGCCCGAAGTGGTCGCGCATGCCGCCGAAGCCGTTCACGAGGGCGGTCCACACCCCACCGGCCGAGGCGACGTGCACGCCGTCGCTGGCGTTGTGGTGCAGGTCACCGAGGTCGACGAACGCCGCCTGGCGGAAGTACTCCAGCGCGAGGTCCTGGTACCCCACCTCGGCGGCGAGGATCGACTGCACGACCGCCGACAGCGTGGAGTCGCCGGTGGTCAGCGGATCGTAGTACTCGAAGTCGGCGAGCTTCTCGGCATCCGTGAAGTGATTGCCCTGCAGGAACAGCGCCAGGACGACGTCGGCCTGCTTCAGGACCTGGTACCGGTAGATCACCAGGGGGTGGAAGTGCAGCAGCAGCGGGCGCTGGTCGGGCGGGGTGTTCTCGAGGTCCCAGATCTCGCGCTCGAGGAACACGGCGTCCTGGGGATGGATGCCGAGTGCCGGGCTGAACGGGATGTGCATGGCCTCGGCGGCCTTGTCCCAGCGCTCGGGCTCGGAGGGGTCGAGGTTCATACGGTCCGCCATGCGGGCGTACGCGTCCGGGTTGTTCTCGGCGAGGTCGCGGACCGTCCGTGCCGCGAAGCGCAGATTGAAGCGCGCCATGACGTTCGTGAAGAGGTTGTCGTTGACGACCGTCGTGTACTCGTCGGGCCCGGTGACGCCGTGGATGTGGAACGAGTCGTGGTCCTGTCCGCCGTCGCTGGAACGCCAGAACCCGAGCGTCGACCACAGCCGCGCGGTGTCGACGGCGATGTCCACGCCCTCGCGCGCGAGGAACTCCTCGTCGCCGGTCGCCCGGACGTACTTGGCCAGGGCGAAGGAGACGTCGGCGTTGATGTGGTACTGCGCGGTACCGGCGGCGTAGTAGGCCGAGGCCTCCTCGCCGTTGATCGTGCGCCAGGGGAACAACGCCCCCGCCTCGTTGAGCTGGTGCGCGCGCTTGCGGGCCGCGGGCAGCATGAGGGAGCGCATCCGCAGGGCGTTGCGGGCCCACAGCGGCGACGTGTACGCCAGGAACGGCAGCACGTAGACCTCGGTGTCCCAGAAGTAGTGGCCGCTGTAGCCCGAGCCCGTGACGCCCTTGGCCGGCACGCCCTGTCCGTCGGCCCGGGCCGCCGCCTGCGCGAGCTGGAACAGGCACCAGCGCGTGGCCTGCTGCAGGTCGGCGTGACCGCCGATACGCACATCCGAGCGGTCCCAGAACGCCGCGTACCAGGCGATCTGCTGGTCCACGAGCGCGTCGACGCCGACCTCCCCCGCACGGTCCAGCGTGCGGCGGCAGCGGTCCACCAGTTCACCCGTGGGAACGCCGCGCGACGTGTGATAGCTCACGAGCTTGGTGATCGTCGTGGGAACACCGGCGCGCGCGTCGATACGGAAGACGTTCTTGGCGATGTCGGGCTCGACGAGCTGGCGCGAGGTCCACTCGTTCGCCGTGTCGACCACGTGGTCGGCGACCACCGCGAGCGTCATGCCCGACTCGGTCACCTCGTAGCTCAGCGCCGACCTGTCGCCGTCCTGCCAGTACTCGCGCGGCTGGAGCACCCGGTCGCTGAGCTTCTCGGTCTTGCGCGGGTCGAACCCGGATTGCTTGGATGCCATCGGCGAGCCGCCGTAGATGCCCTCGCCGTCCTGCCGGTTCAGCAGCTGGCTGCTGACGCTGACGGGGGCGTCGGAATCGAGCACCGTGACCGTCAGTCGCAGCACGGCGAGGTGCTTCTCGTCGAACGACACGAAACGCTCGTCCTCGATGCGCACGTGCTTGCCGGACGGAGTCACCCACAGCAGGCTCCGGCGGAGGATGCCCTGGCGCATGTCGAGCACGCGCTCGTACTCGCGCACATCGGCGACGTCGAGCGAGAGCGGCTCGTCGTCGACGTAGACGCGCATGACCTTGGCGTCAGGGGCGTTGATGATGGTCTGGCCCACCTCGGCGAAGCCGTAGGCCTGCTCGGCGTGGCGGATCGGGAACGTCTCGTGGAAGCCGTTGATGAACGTGCCCTGCTCGAGGGCGAAGCGCCCCTCGATGGGGTTTCCGCGCAGGCCGAGATAGCCGTTGCCGACCGAGAAGAGGGTCTCGGTGACGCCGACGTCGTCGATCGAGAACTCGGTCTCGATGAGACGCCATTCGTCGATGGGGAAACGATCGCGATCGATCATCGGGCGTGCCTTCCGGTGGCGAGGTACGGGTATGCCGCGCGCGCGAGGTCGGGTGTGCGCGCGAGGGTGGTGCTCAGGATGCCGCGAGGGCGATGGCTCAGTCTACGAACGCCGAGAGGTCGTCGACGACCACGGTCGCGCCGGCCTCGGTGAGCTCATCGGCTCCGACGCCGCGATCGACGCCCACGACGACCCCGTATCCGGCCGCCACAGCCGAGCGCACGCCGCTCAGCGCGTCTTCGACGGCGACCGATCGCGCGGGGTCGACCCCGAGCAGACGTGCCGCCTCGGCGAAGACATCGGGGGCGGGCTTGGAGGCCAGGTGGTCGCGCTCGGCGATGACGCCGTCCATCACGACCTCGAAGCGATCACGCAGCCCTGCCGCCGCGAGCACCTCGACGGCATTCTTCGAGCTCGACACGACGGCGATCGGCGTGCCGGCGGCCTGGAGCACGTCCAGGAGCGCGACCGAGCCCGGGTAGGGCGCGATCCCCTCGTCGCGGAGGATGCGTGAGAACACGAGGTTCTTGCGGTTGCCGACTCCGCAGACGGTGTCTTCGGCCGGGTCGTCGGACGGGTCGCCCCAGGGCACCTCGACGTCGCGGCTACGCAGGAGGCTCGCCACGCCGTCGTACCGCTTCTTGCCGTCGACGTACTCGAAGTAGTCGCGATCGGTGTAGGCCGGCCCGATGTTCCACGCGGCGAACAGCTCGTCGAACATCTCCTTCCAGGCGCGCATGTGCACCTCGGCGGTGGGCGTGAGCACCCCGTCGAGGTCGAACAGCACACCCTGGTACGACGTCAGGTCAGCAAGTGCGGGGGTGTCGGTCACGGCGTGCTCCCAGTCAGGAAAAGGTCGACACGGACGCCCCCTGGCGCCGCGGTGATCAGCGTAGTGGGCGGGGGTGACTCACGAGGTGACGGACAGCGTCTGCCGCGCGATCTCGAGCTCCTCGTTCGTCGGCACGACGAGCACCACGACCCGCGAAGAGTCGGTGGAGATGCGCCGGATGCCGCGCTCCCGCGCTGCGTTGCGCTCCGGGTCGATCTCCACACCGGCGAAGCCGAGCGTGGCCATGGCCTCTTCACGCACGCGGACCGAGTTCTCCCCTACGCCCGCGGTGAAGGAGATCACGTCGACACCGTCGAGCTGGGCGAGGTAGGCGCCCGCGTACGCCCGGAGGCGGTGGACGTAGACGTCGAAGGCGAGCTGGGCCGCCGGGTCTCCGGCATCCCGTCGCTCGCCGATGTCGCGCATGTCGCTCACCCCGGCCAGGCCCAGGAGTCCGGAGCGCTTGTTCAGCAGAGTGTCGAGATCGGCGATGGACATGTCGGCGCGGCGCGCCAGCTGGAGGAGCACCGCGGGATCGAGGTCGCCGGAGCGCGTACCCATCACGAGCCCCTCGAGCGGCGTGAGACCCATCGAGGTGTCGACGGAGCGTCCGCCCTCGATTGCCGCGACCGAGGCGCCGTTGCCGAGGTGGAACACGATCTGCTTCAGCTCGCCGAGGGGACGGCCGACGAACGCGGCGGCGGCCTCGCTGACGAACTTGTGGCTGGTGCCGTGGAAGCCGTACCGGCGGATGCGGTGCGCCTCGGCGACCTCGCGGTCGATGGCGTAGGTGTAGGCCTCGGGTGCCAGCGACTGATGGAACGCCGTGTCGAAGACCGCCACGTGGGGCACGTCGGGGAACGCCTTCTTCGCCGCGACGATGCCCGCCAGGTTGGCGGGGTTGTGCAGGGGTGCGAGCACGGACAGCTCGTCGATGTTGATCTCGACCAGCGGGGTCACGACCGTCGGCGCGAAGAAGCGGGCGCCGCCGTGGACCACGCGGTGGCCGACCGCCACCGGCGGCCTGTCCTCGAGCGAGGGACCGTGCGCGGCGAAGGCGTCGAGCATGACGGCGAAGCCCGCGGTGTGGTCGGGGATCTCGCGCTCGATCGTGTAGGTGGCATCCGTCACGGCGGGAGCGGGACCGTCGGATGCCGCGAGCGCCGCCGCGGCCACGGTGTGCTTCGCGCTCCCCCCGGTCCCTGAGCCTGTCGAAGGGTCGCCGATCCGCTCGACGAGACCGGAGGCCAGCACCTCTTCGCGGTCCATGTCGAGCAGCTGGTACTTGAACGACGACGAACCGCTGTTGACGACGAGCACGACGCTCATGACGGGTCTCCCTCTGCGGGAGCGTCGGTGAAGGCGCTTCCCTGAGCCTGGATCGCGGTGATCGCGATGGTGTTGACGATGTCGTCGACGAGAGCCCCGCGCGACAGGTCGTTGATGGGCTTGTTCAGGCCCTGCAGCACCGGGCCGATCGCGACGGCACCGGCCGAGCGCTGCACGGCCTTGTAGGTGTTGTTGCCCGTGTTGAGGTCGGGGAAGACGAACACCGTGGCCCGCCCCGCCACCTGCGACCCGGGCATCTTGGCGCGGGCGACGGCGGCGTCGGCCGCGGCGTCGTACTGGATGGGGCCCTCGACGAGCAGCTCGGGGGCGCGCTCGCGCACGAGTGCGGTCGCGGCACGGACTTTCTCGACGTCGGCGCCCGTCCCCGACTCGCCCGTGGAGTACGACAGCATCGCCACGCGCGGCTCGATGCCGAACTGCTCGGCGGTCGCCGCCGACGACACCGCGATGTCGGCCAGCTGCTCGCTCGTGGGGTCGGGGATGACGGCGCAGTCGCCGTAGACGAGCACGCGGTCGGCGAGCGCCATGAGGAAGACGCTGGAGACGACCGAGACGCCGGGGGCGGTCTTGATGATCTCGAACGCCGGGCGGATCGTGTGGGCCGTGGTGTGCGCCGCCCCCGAGACCATGCCGTCGGCGAGGCCCATGTGGACCATGAGCGTGCCGAAGTACGACACGTCGGTGACGGTGTCGGCGGCCTGCGCGTACGTGACGCCCTTGTGGGCGCGCAGCCGCGCGTACTCGGTCGCGAACTTGTCGACGTGGACGGCGTCGAAGGGGCTGAGTACCTCGGCGTCGCGGATGTCGATGCCGAGCTCGATGGCGCGCCCGCGCACCTCGATCGGCTCGCCCAGGATCGTGAGGTCGGCGATGCCGCGCGAGAGCACCGTCGCCGCGGCCCGCAGGACCCGGTCGTCGTTGCCCTCCGGAAGCACGATGCGGCGGCGGTCGGTGCGCGCACGGTCGACGAGGCCGTACTCGAACATCAGCGGGGTCACGACGCTCGGTCGGGCCACGCCCAGCTCGCGCGTCAGCAGCGCGGTGTCGACGTGGCGCTCGAACATCGCCAGCGCGGTGTCGTACCGGCGCTGGGAGTCGGCGGCGAGCCGCCCCCGCGTGTTCATGATGCGCACGGCCGTGTCGTAGGTGCCGAGGTCGGTCGCGATGATCGGCAGTGGCGAGCCGAGGCCGTCGATGAGGCGGACGATGGCGTCGGGCAGCTCGAATCCACCGTTCAGCACCACGCCGGCCAGCGACGGGAACGTCCCCGAGGCGTTGGCGAGCAGCGTCGCGAGGAGCACCTCGGTGCGGTCGGCGGGGATGACGATGACCGCCGACTCCTTCAGGCGCGGCAGCACGTTGACCATCGACATGCCCGCCACGACCACGCCCAGCACCTCGCGGGTGAGCAGTGCGGGGTCACCCTTGATGAGCTCACCCTCGACCGAGCGCAGGACGCCGCGCATGGAGGGGGCGATGAGGAAGCGGTCTTCGGGCAGGGCCCACACCGGCACGGGCCGGCGCTCGTCGGACGAGGTGACCGGCAGGGTGTCGATGACCTGGCGGACGGATGCCACGACGCCGTCGAGTTCGTCGGGGTCGGCGCGGTTTACGATGACGGCGAACACCTCGGCGCGCTCGTGGACGAGTTCGGCGACCGCGAGCGACGCGATCTGCCCGACCTCGTGCGGGGTGCGCGCCACCGAGAGGCCGAGCGTCTCGCTCTGCCCCTGCTGCGCGCGTCCGCCGAGCACCAGCAGCACGGGGGCGCCCAGGTTGGCCGCGATGCGCGCGTTGTACGCGAGCTCGGCGGGGCTGCCGACGTCGGTGTAATCGCTGCCGATCACGACCACGGCGTCGCACTGCGCCTCGACGGCCTTGTACCGCTCGACGATGCGGCCGAGAGCCGCGTCGGCGTCGTCGCGCACGTCGTCATAGGTGACGCCGACGACATCGTCGTAGGCGAGGTCGACGCCGTCGTGGTCGAGCAGCATCTCGAGCACGTAGTCGCGCTCGGCGGTGGAGCGCGCGATGGGCCGGAACACCCCCACGCGCGGAGTCACGCGGCTCAAAGCGTCGAGGACGCCCAGAGCGACGGTGGACTTGCCCGAGTGACCCTCGGCCGACGTGATGTAGATGCTCTGCGTCACGTGTCCAGCCTATTGCGGGCTGGCGACATCGCCCGGGGGTTGCTTCGGCATCGAGTGATCAGGAGCCCAGCTGAGGCAAGAGCTCGATCGAAGAGCCGGGCTGTTTTCGGGCAAAGAAAAGACTCTCCGCGCACCCGGTAGAGCCTGGTTACCCTTGCTACGTTTCCGTCCTGGGGGAGTTGGCCTGGATGCCGCCACGCGGAGAGCCGAGTACAGCTTACCCGATGCGCGTCACACCACGAGCGGGGCGAGGGCGTCGGCGGCCGGACGCAGCTGCGCGAGCACCTCGCTGGGGTCGTCGACGCGGTGGCGGGCGCCCGAGAACCCCAGCGCCCCGGCCAGCGCGCCCGCCCCGTCACGCAGCGGCACGGCGAGGCATCCGCCCGTCGCGGTGATCTCACCGCACTGGCGCGTTGCGCCCCACCGGGCGAGGTCCGCGCGGGCGGCGTCGACCTCGGCGCCCGTGGCGGCACCGTCTTCGACGAGCAACAGGCGCCCGAGGGCGTACCGCGCGGGCTCCCGGAGGAGCCGCGCGTGGTCGGACAGGGGGAAGTCCGGGTCGGGATCGACGACCACGACGCGTTGGTCGACGAAGAGCACCACGTGCACTCCCCCGCGCACGACCCGGCGGGTGTCGTCGACGACCGAGCGCGCCGCCGACGACAGCCGCACCGGCGGGGCGGCCACCGCGGCCAGCTGCGTCACCTTCGCCCCCAGCGCGAAGCCGGCCAGGTCGGGGGTGCGCACGAGGTATTCGTCTTCGACGAGCAGGTTCAGCAGGCGATAGGTCGTCGCGCGCGGGAGGTCGAGCTCCGCGGAGATGCGCTGCGCGCTCACGCCCGCCCCGAGGTGCGCGACGGCTTCCAGCACCGACAGCGCCGAGTGCACCGCGCCCGGCTGACGGGCGGAGAGGTCACGCATCGTCGGGGTGCCGCGGCGAGGGCACTCCCCCGAGCACCTGCGCGGCGACCGGTTCGTCGTAGCGCCCGATCGATCCGGGGGCGTGGCGCCGGCGCAGGAGGCCGATGACGACCGCGGCCGTGAGCGCGAGCACGCCCACCACCAACACGACGCCGCCGCCCGCGGCGGCATCGTCGACGAAGAACGCCACGAGCGACGCGGCGAGCGCGCCCGCCGAGAGCACCGCGACCACCGCCGGCACGACGGTCAGCTCACCGATGCGCCGGAGGAACACCGGCGCCGCGACGCAGACGAGGATGTACGACACGATGTAGCCCGCCGCCCCCACCGACAGGGTGACGTGCATCGCGTCGCGCACCGGCACGCCGACGCCGAGGAGGACGAGCGGAACCCCGGCGATGACCGGGAGCGCCGCTCCCACCGCGGCGGCGGGCGTGCCGAAGCGCCGGTGCGTACGCCCGAGCGCCGGGGGCAGCACGCCGTCGCGGCTCATCGCGAAGAGCACACGGACGAGAGCGGTGGTCGTGCCGATGCCGCAGGCGAGGAACGAGGCGGCGATGCCGACATCGGCGACGACCGCCCACCCGCCCAGACCGTACGCGGCCGCGAGGTCGTTGACCGGCGACGCGCTTGCTGCGAGGTCGGCGTCCAGGGCCGTGAAGCCCGCGACCTGCGTCACCGCGGCCAGGACGTAGAGCGCCCCCGAGAGCACGACGGTCCCCGTGATCGCCCGCGGAACGTTGCGCAGCGGCGAGATCGATTCGACGCCGAGGGTCGCCGCCGACTCGAAGCCCACGAAAGCGGTCAGGGCGATGACGGCGCCGGCCGCGAGCGCCACCGGATCCAGCCCGCCCGACCGGCTCACCCCCACCAGCGCCCCGACGTCGACGGGTCCGATGTTGACCAGCAGCACGATGAGGAGGACGACGATGAGCACGACCGAGAGCGATTCGACAACGAGGGCGGCCCTCGCGGAGACCCGGATGCCGCGAACGAGGACGAACGCCACCAGCGCCGCCTCGACGAGCAGGGTCGCTCCGGTCGCGAGCGGCCGGTCGAGCCCGGGCCAGAGACCGGCGAGCAGGTAGGTGGCGTAATACGCGCCCCCGAGCAGGGCGAACATCGCCACAGCGGCGTAGCCGGTGACCAGCGCCGCGCCGGTCGCGAGGCCGGCCCGCGTCCCGAGCCCTCGCGCCGCATACGTGTACAGGCCCCCGGCCGCGGCGAAGCGCCGCGCGAAGACCCCGACCGTGCGCGCGATGCACAGACTCAGCACCGCCGCGGCCACGATCGCGGGGACCGTGATGCCGGGCGCGACGCCGGCGACGAGCAGGACGACGGTGGTCGCGGCCGCGGCCGGGGCGACGGCGGCCACCGACTGCGCGGCGAGATCGACGATGCCGATGCGCCGCCGTTCGAGGCCGTGCAGAGGCGAGCGGTCGCCGAAACCGGCGACGGGATCGGGCCGCGCGATGGCGCGGGAGAGTGCGGTCATATCGTCTCCGTCGGGATGGGCCGACCGTACGCCGCGGGCGTTGCCCCACCGCGACACCCGTGTTTCGGGCTCGTGTCCCCGACTGAGACAGCGTGCGCGGGGCGTCTCAGTCGCGGCGCACACACTTTCACACCGGCTCAACGGCGGGGCAACGCACCGGGAGGAACCTCGGTGGCACACCCGAACACGTAAGGAACCGACATGACCCAGCTCGAATCGAAGGGGGTCGCGGCGTCGGCGAAGCGGACGCTGCAGGGCTCCCTGGGCGTCACGGCGATCGTCTTCATGGTCGTCGCCGCCGCCTCGCCGCTCACCGTCGTCGGAGGCGCCGCGCCCCTCGGCATCCTGATCGGAAACGGCGCGGGCTTCCCGACGCTGTACGCCATCAGCGCCGTCATCCTGCTGCTGTTCGCCGTGGGTCTGGCCGCCATGACGCGGCACGTCCCCCGACCCGGTGCGTTCTTCACCTACATCGGGTATGGCCTCGGACGCCCCTCGGGCCTGGCCGCGGCGTGGACCGCGATGCTCACGTACACGACCATCCAGGTCTCGGTGTACGGCTACATCGGCTACCTGCTCGAGATCACCGTCGTCTCGCTCGGCGGTCCGGACCTCGCGTGGTGGCTGTACGCCCTCGCGGTCGTCGGGCTCGTCGGCATCCTGGGCTACCGCCACATCGACCTCTCCAGCAAGGTGCTCGGCGTGCTGCTGGTGGCCGAGGTCGCGATCGTGCTCGCGCTCGTCGCCGCGGTCGTCTTCAATGGCGGCCCCGAGGGCCTGAGCGCAGCGCCCTTTGAGCCGGCGAACGTGCTCAGCGGCTCCCCCGGCGTCGGTCTCATGTTCGCGATCGCGGCGTTCATCGGCTTCGAGGCGACGGCCATCTTCCGCGACGAGGCCCGCGACCCCGACCGCACGATCCCCCGCGCGACCTACGGCGCCGTGATCGGCATCGGTGTCTTCTACACGCTCGCCTCGTGGGGCTTGGTGATGGCGTGGGGCCCGAACGGGATCATGGCCGCCGCGGAAGACCCCGGCACCCTGATGCTGCGCACGGTCGCCCTGTACCTCGGGACGGTCGGCGAGATCATCGTCAACGTCCTGCTGCTGACGTCGATGTTCGCGTGCGTGCTGTCGTTCCACAACGTGCTCACCCGCTACCAGCACGCGATGGCCGGCGCCGGGGTCCTCCCCGACCGCGTGGCCGGCGTCCACGCGAAGCACCTCTCGCCGCACGTGTCGTCGATCGTGCAGACGGTGACCGCCGCGGCGCTCACGGCGATCTTCGCGGTGCTGAACCTCGACCCGCTGCTGCAGGTGTTCACGTGGTTCGCCGGCGTCGCGACCCTCGCCATCGCGATCCTCATGGCCGCGACCTCGGTCGCCGTGATCGTGTACTTCGCCCGCACCCGCGCCGACCGCCGCGTGTGGAACACGATCATCGCCCCCGCGCTCGGGTTCGTGGGGCTCGCGGTATCGGCCGTGATCATCGTCGTGTACTTCCCGATCATGGTCGGCGACGTCGACGCCGACGGGAGCCCCGTCTTCGGTGCCGTGAGCTGGGCGCTGCTCGCTCTCGTGGTGCTCTTCCCCGTGCTCGGCTACGCCCAGGCCGCGTGGATCCGCCGCCGCCGTCCCGCCGCCTACGCCAAGCTCACCGACACCATCGCGGGCTGATCCCGGATGCCGCGGCACCGGCGCCGCGGCATCCGTCCCCGCTCCTTTTCGTCCCACCCGTTCCACCCGAGAGAGACACCATGACCCTCACCGACCCGACCTCGACCGCCTTCGTCGCCCCCGCGACGCCCGCCCACCCCCTGGCATCCCTCTCCCCCGAAGAGATCACCGCCGTCCACGCGGTCGTCGCCACGCTCGACGGCGTCGACGAGGCCACGCGCTTCGCCTACGTCGGCTTGGAAGAAGCGCCCAAGGGCGAGGTGCTCGCCTGGGAGCGCGGCGAGACCGCGTTCCCGGAGCGCCGCGCGCGCGTGCAGCTGCTGAACCTGCGCACCGCCCACTCGCTCGACCTCGTCATCTCGCTCGCGACCGGCGAGGTGCTGCGCTCCACCGAGCTCGACGGGTCGGACGGACAGCTGCCGATCCTCGACGCGGAGTTCGAGGAGGTCGGCATCATCGCCAACGAGAGCGACGAGTGGATCGCCGCCCTCGCCGCGCGCGGACTCACCACCGCCGACGTCGTGCTCGTCCCCCTCTCGGCCGGGCACTACGGCTACGAGAACGAGGTGGGTCGCCGGGTGCTGCGCACCTTCGCGTTCCGGCAGGACCACCCCGCCGACCACCCGTGGGCGCACCCCGTCGACGGGCTCACCGCCTACATCGACGTCGCCGACCGCAGGATCATCGAGATCGTCGACACCCCCGGTTTCACCGTGCCCGAGACGCACGGCAACTTCGACGACCCCGAGCTGCAGGGCCCGCCGCTGGAAGGGCTGAAGCCCATCGTCATCACCCAGCCCGAGGGCTCGAGCTTCACCGTCGACGGCGAGCACGTCACGTGGGGCGAGTGGGACCTGCGCATCGGCTTCGACACCCGCGAGGGCCTGATCCTGCGCCAGCTCTCGTTCGCCGGTCGCCCCGTGATGTACCGCGGCTCGATCAGCGAGATGGTCGTGCCCTACGCCGACCCCGCCCCCAACCGCTTCTGGCAGAACTACTTCGACACCGGCGAGTACCTCTTCGGCCGCTACACGAACGAGCTCGAACTCGGCTGCGACTGCGTCGGCGACATCACCTACGTCGATGCCGTGCTGTCGGACGAGAACGGGATGCCGCGCACCGTCCGCAACGCGGTGTGCATGCACGAGGAAGACTTCGGCACCCTGTGGAAGCACACCGACATCTTCACCGGATCCAGCGAGGTCCGTCGCTCGCGGCGCCTCGTCATCTCGTTCTTCACCACGGTCGGCAACTACGACTACGGCTTCTACTGGTACCTCTACCTCGACGGCACCATCGAATGCGAGGCGAAGCTCACCGGCATCCTGTTCACCTCCGCGTACCCGGGTGCGGACTACCCCTTCGCCTCCGAGGTCGCGCCGGGGCTCGGCGCGCCGTACCACCAGCACCTGTTCTCGGCGCGGCTCGACATGACCGTCGACGGGGTCGCCAACGTCGTCAACGAGATCGACGCCGTCCGCCTGCCGATCTCCGAGACCAACCCGGCCGGCAACGCCTTCACGAAGAAGGTGACGCCGATCGCCTCCGAAAAGGTGTCGGGCCGGGTCGCCGACGGCGCTCTCAACCGCGTGTGGCAGATCGCCTCGACCGAGAAGACGACCGAGCGCGGACAGGCGACCTCGTACGTGCTCTTCCCGACCGAGACGCCCGTGCTGCTCGCCGACGACGCCTCCTCGATCGCCTCGCGCGCCGCCTTCGCCACGAAGAACCTCTTCGTCACGAAGTACGACCCCGACGAGCGCTACGCCGCGGGCGACTTCGTCAACCAGCACCCCGGTGGTGCCGGCATCCCCGCCTTCATCGCGGGCGACGAGCCGCTCGTCGGCGAAGACGTCGTGCTCTGGCACACCTTCGGTCTCACACACTTCCCGCGCAACGAGGACTGGCCGGTCATGCCCATGGACTACGCCAAGTTCACGCTCAAGCCGTACAACTTCTTCGAGCGCAACCCCGTGCTGAACATTCCCGCACCGGCGAACACGCACTGCGCGCCCGCCGCGACCGAGCACGGGCACGGCCCGCACGCGGGCGAAGCCCCGGCATCCGGATGCCACTGCTGAGGCGATGAGCGAGATCCTCCACGCCTGGGCGGTCGCCCCCGCCGCGGTCGGTGCCTGCTGTCTGGCAGCCGACCGCGCGCGGGTGCGGCCGCCCGAGGTCGCAGCCTCCGTGCTGATGCTCGTCGCGATGCTGGATGCCGCGGTGTTCCAGGTCGTCGCGCCGGTGTACTGGACGATCCTGCTGCTGGCGGCGGCCGTCGGACTCGCCATCTGGCGCCGTCCGCGACAGCGCCGCGCGCCGCGCGTTCCGGCGCTGATGACCCTGCACACGACCCTCGGCATGGTCGTCATGGCCGCGCTGCAGGTCGCGATGGGCGCGCACGCCGCCTCCACCGGGCACTCCCACGGGGTCGCCCTGGTGCCGTTCCTCCTCGCGGTCGCGGTCGGCTACGCGGCCCTGTCCGTCGTGGCGATGACACGGATGCCGGCGCGGCTGGACCGCACGCAGATCGCCGCGATGGCGGCATCCGTCGGGCTGATGGCGCTCGCTGCGGTGTGACGGCCCACCGTCGCCCTACACTGCAGATGGTCAACCACGTGCGCCGGGACAACGACGCGCTCTACGCCGGGGACACGCTGAACCTCGACGCGCACACGATCCTCAGCGTCGGCGACCAGAACGGTGTCGTCTCCGACAACCCGTTCCCTGACTGGTACAAGATCCCGCCGCAGCGGTAGACGCGCGTTCCGCCGGCGCCGGGCTCGTCGCCGGGCGAGATCACACGATCGGCCCGAGGTCGCGCGTTCCTGCCGACGTGGAACGTGTGTCCTCGCGCGGATCGTGTGATCTCGGCGGATCGCTCGGGCGGGTCGGCTGGCCCGCGGCGGCGCAGCGCAGGGCCCCCGGCCTCAGGCGCGCAGGGCCAGCGCTGCCGCACCCAGCAGCGGCCCGTCGCCGTCGAGACCCGAACCGGTGATGCGGCACCGACGCGCGTACGCGTGCAGCGAGGCCGCCTGCGCGGCTGCGCGCACCTGCTCGATGTAGTCGTCGGCCACCTGCGAGAACCCGCCCGCGATCGCCACGGCCTCCAGATCGCACAGCGTTGCCGCCGCGGCGATCGCCTGCCCCACGGCCGTCGCCGATCGCTGCACCGCGGCACGGGCGATGTCGTCACCGGCGCGGTACGACGCGGCGAGGTCGAGGCCGGTCTCCCCGTCCCAGCCCTGTGCGCGCGCCCACGCGACGGTGCCCGGCCCCGCGGCGACGGCCTCGAGTGTGGATGCCACGACCTCGCCGTCGCGGATCGTGCGGACGAAGGTCTGGCCCAGGTGGCCGGCGTTGCCGCTGGCCCCGCCCATCGGGCGCCCGTCGAGGACGAAGCCACCGCCCACACCGGTGGACACGACGATGGCCAGCGCGTTCCGGCATCCGAGGAGCGCTCCGCGCCAGTGCTCGGCCAGCGCGATGCATGTGCCGTCGAGAGCGAGGTGGACGGGGCCGTCGACGAGTCCGCCGAGCACGTCGTCGATCGGCAGGCCGGCTGCCAGCGGAAGGTTCAGCGGCGACACCGAGCGCGTCGGGAGGTCCACCGGCCCCGCGCTGCCGACGCCGACGGCACCGACGGCCAGGCCGGGCACGGCCGTCAGCGCACCTTCCGCGGCTTCCCGGATGTGCCGGGCGACGGTGTCGCGATCGTTCTCTCGACCCGTCGGTCGACGCGTCACGCTCTCGCGCACGACCTCCCCCGCGATCGAGACGACGGCCGCGTCCACTTTCGTGCCGCCGATGTCGACGGCGAGCACATGCGTGTAGGCGGGGAGCGACGGGACGGCATCGGGCATGTGGAGACTCCTCGGGTGGACCGACGGCCCCGATCCTAGAGGGAGTCGACACGGCAAGACCGCCGCCTCCGCGTGCGGCCCGGGGCCCGACGCCGGGCCGGAGCGGTGCGTTCGCCGAGTGACCGCTGTGCGCGCCGGGCTCGTCGGCCCCGGTGTCGTCGGCGCAGGTTACGATCAGGTCACGGCGGCGACGACGCGCCTCCGCCCAGCGACACGAGGGATGCCATGGACGAGACGGTCACGCCCGAAGCGGCATCGCGGCCACGCCGCGCCGATACCGCCCCCGCCCGAACGGGCGCCGACGAGCCTCTGACCGCCGCGTCCTTCGCGCGGCTGACCGGTGAGATCACGGCATCCATCTCCCGGGTGATCGACGGCAAGCCCGAAGCCGTGCAGAGCGCGCTGATCGCCCTGCTCGCCGAGGGCCATCTGCTCATCGAGGACGTTCCCGGGGTCGGCAAGACCATGCTCGCCCGCGCCCTCGCCGCCACCGTCGACGCCGACGTCCGTCGCATCCAGTTCACACCCGACCTGCTGCCCGGAGACATCACCGGCGTCTCGGTGTTCAACCCGGTGCCGCGCCAGTTCGAGTTCACGCCCGGCGCGGTGTTCGCCAACATCGTCATCGCCGACGAGATCAACCGCTCCTCCCCCAAGACGCAGTCGTCGCTGCTGGAGGCAATGGAGGAACGCCAGGTCACCATCGACGGGCGCACGCACGTACTCCCCTCGCCGTTCCTCGTCGTCGCGACGCAGAACCCGCTCGAGATGGAGGGCACGTACGCGCTGCCCGAAGCACAGCGCGACCGGTTCCTGCTGCGCATCTCGATGGGCTATCCCGACCCCGCCGCCGAGGCGCTCATGCTGCGCCAGCGCGACATCGTGAACCCTCTCGACGCGCTGGTGCCCGTCGTGACCGGGCGCCAGGTGACCGCCATGATCGCGTGGGCCCGCGGCGTGCACGTCGCCCCCGCGCTCGAGGAGTACGTCGTCGCCCTGGCCCAGGCCACGCGCAGCCACCCCGACATCCGCCTGGGGGCGAGCCCGCGCGCGACGCTGCAGCTCGTGCGGGCCGCCAAGGTGCGGGCGGCTCTCGACGGGCGGGCCTACGTCATCCCCGACGACCTGACGTCGCTGCTGGTGCCCGTCTTCGCCCACCGCCTCATCGCCAACCGCTCCGCGGCGGGCGGTCGCGCGGGTGCGGTCGTGGTGACCGAGGCGCTGGAACGCATCGCGTCGAGCGTGCGCGTGCCCCTCGCCACCCGAGCGTGAGCGTGCGATGACCCGGTGGTGGCCGCTGACCCTGCGGGGCACCGGCGCCGCGATCCTCGCGGTGGCGGCGCTCATCGTCGCGCAGAGCGCCGGCATCCCGGAACTGCTCTACTTCGGCGTGCTGATGATCGCCCTGCTGGCGTGCGCGGGCGCCTCCCTGCTGTTCTCCCGACGCGCCGACCGCGTGACGCGGGCGATCGCCCCGGACGTCACCGAGGTCAGTGCCAGCGCCGAGGTGGTCGTGCGCGTCGGTCTGCAGACGGCCCTGCCGACCGCGCCAGGACGATGGTCCGACACCCTCCCCGCGGGCCTCTCGGGGCGGGCGAGCGGGCACTTCCCTGCCACGTCGTCGTCGTTCGGCCGCGCGACGCCGCCCGTCGAACTGCGCTACGAGGTCACCGGGCGCGAACGGGGAGTGCACGCCCTCGGGCCGCTCGAGGTCGTCACGACCGACCCGTTCGGCCTCATCCGTCGACGGTTCGCCCTGGGCCGCACCTCCCCGATCACCGTCGCGCCGGCCATCGTCGACCTCGCGCCGCTTCCTCCGACCGGCGGCGAGGCGGGCGGCACGCGCCAGTCGTCCGCGCTGCAGCTCGGGCAGGGCCTCGACAACCTCGTCGCCCGACCCTACGCGCCCGGTGACTCCATGCGCCGCATCCACTGGCGCGCCACGGCGCACCGCGACACGCTCATGGTGCGCCAGGAGGAGCAGGAGTCCAGCCCCGCGGCGACCGTCGTGCTCGATCGCTCCCGCTCGCGCTGGAGTACCGCGGCGGGCGAGGCCGGGGGCGACCCCGCGTTCGAGACGGCGGTGTCGGCGTGCGTGTCGGCGGTGGCCCGGCTGGTGCACGAGGGATTCACCGTCGACGTCGTCGACAGCGACGGCGACCTGCTCGCGGACCCCGTCGACGGCGGAGAGGACGGCGAGGCGCGGGCGTTGGCCGCGTCATTCGCGGCACTGACGTCCCGCGCAGACGACGCCACCGGCCGCCTCCTCCCCGCCTCGGCCGCGGTCATGCTCGGCCCGATCGTCGTCATCACCGGTACGCTCCCCGCGGGCGTCGCCCCCGGCGCGTTCGCGCAGCGTTCGACCCTGCCGATCCTCCTCGCGGTGTCTGCCGGTGCCGACCTCGACGCGCCCCGCGCCGCGGGGTGGCGCGCAGCGAATGTTCGTCCGGGCGGAGACATCGCGACGGCGTGGGCCGACGCGACCGAGAGAGGATTCGCCCGTGTCGGCCGGTGACGTGACGGTGCTGCGCACCCCGCGCCGCCGCCGCGATGCGGCGCTGCTGTCGTTCGGCGTCCTCGCCGCGATCGGGGCCGCGATGCTGCCGGTGTTCTCCGTCATGGAGCCCGGGCCGTGGACGCTCCAGGGCGCCGTCGTGACGATCCTCGTGCTGGCCGCGGGACTGATCGCGCGGCTCATCGCCCTTCCGGCGGCCGTGGCGACCCTGCTCGAGATCGGCGTCTGGGTCATCGCTCTCACGGCGATGTTCGGTCGCTCGACAGCTCTCGCGGGGTTCATACCCACCCCGGCGACGGTGGGCACGGTTCCGGGTCTCGTCTCCGCGGCATCCGAGGAGATCCGCACGGGCGTCGCACCGGTCGCACCGGGTATCGGCCTGTCCTTCGTGCTGGTCGCCGCGATCGGCGCGCTCGCCGTCGTCCTGGACCACGTCGTCCTCACCGCGCGGATGCCGCTGCTCGCGGGTGTCGGACTCGTCGCCGTCTCGCTCATTCCGACGATCGCCATCCCCTCCGACGTGGACGTGCCGGGCTTCGTGCTGCTGGCCGCGGCACTGCTGTTCCTCCTCCGCGTGGACACCCGCAGCAGGACGCCGGGTCCGCGACCGCGCGGCCGCGGCGCCTCCGCTACCGCCCTGGGAATCGCCGCTGTGGCCGTGATCGTCGCCGTCGTGGCCACGCCGCTCCTGCCGCAGCCGGCGCTGCGTTTCGCCTCGGGCGGGACGGGTGGCTACGGCACCACCATCAACCCGAACCTCGAGCTCGGAAACGACCTCCGCCAGCCCCGTGACCTCGACGTCCTCTCGCTCGACACGACCGGGCCGACGCCGCCGTACCTGCGCGCGGTGACCCTGTCGCGCTTCGACGGGGCCGTGTGGGAACCGGACCGCGCCGACACCGTGAACGTCCCCGCCGACGGCTCGGTGTTCTCTCCCCCGTCCGTGGACTCCGACATCTCCGTCGCGGAATACACGACGAACATCACGATCGGCGAGCTCGACAGCCCGTGGCTGCCCGTGCCCTCCCCCGCCACGACGGTGTCGGGCCTGCAGGGCGATTGGCTCGGGATGCCGGACAACCGCACGGTCGTGTCACGATCGGGGTCCTCGCGCGAGCAGGAATACAGCGTCCAGACCGTCGTGCCCCGCCCGACGCTCGAGCAGATCCGTGCGCGTTCCGTCGGCGGAGCGGAACTCGGCGATGCGGTGCGCGCGCTTCCGGCGGACGTGCCGGCCATCATCGGCGACACCGCGCGCGAGGTGACCGCCGGCGCGTCGTCGCCCTACGACGCGCTGATCGACCTGCAGACCTGGTTCCGCAGCAGCGCGTTCCGGTACTCCCTCGATGCGCCCGTGGAGGCCGGCTTCGACGGCGCGGGACTGGACGCCGTCGCCGACTTTCTCCAGGCGCGCACCGGCTATTGCGTCCACTTCGCCTCGGCCTTCGCGGTCATGGCGCGCGCGCTCGACATGCCCTCGCGCATCGTCGTCGGCTACCTCCCGGGCACGCTGTCCGGCAGCGCCGGGCAGGGACCGTCGACGTTCACCGTGACCTCGAGCCAGCTGCACGCCTGGCCGGAGGTGTATTTCGACGGCGTCGGCTGGGTGCCGTTCGAGCCCACGAACAGCCTCGGCGTGCCCACCGCGTTCGCCGCGTCGTCGACGAGCGGCGCCTCCAGCGCTCCCTCGACCCCGCAGCAGAATGCCGCGACCCCCGACGCGCAGCCGTCGTCGGCACCGACACAGGGCGGCGCCATCGACGTGGGCGAGCAGAACGGCGTGGGAACCGGGGCCGCATCGCGAACCGGGGCGTCGTGGGTCCCCGCCGCGCTCGTCGGTGTGCTTCTGGTGCTCCTTGCGGCGTCGCCGGCGATGGTGAGATCGCTGCGCCGACGCGGGCGTCTGCGTGCCGCGCGAGGCGGAGACCCCGTGGCCGCGTGGACGGCGATGCGGGAGGATGCCGTGGATCTCGGCATCCCTTCCCCCGCCACCGAGTCGCCCCGCGCCTTCGCCGTTCGGCTGGTGAGCGCACACGGGGCCGCCCCGAGCGATGTGGACACGCTGCGCGAAGCGCTCGAGCGGGTGAGCTACGCCGAGGACGCGATCGATCCGTCGGCCGGCGCGGGCTTGGCCTCCGCCGTCGACCGAGTGCGTGCGCAGCTCGCGGCCGGAGTCGGACCCTGGCGGCGGGCGTCCGCCCGCCTGTTGCCACGGTCCCTCGTCGTGCGCCCGAACGCGGACACCCCGGCCCCGGAGCTCGTCGAGCGCTGACCCCTCCTCGCGAGGGGAGCGTCAGAAGACGCGGGCACCGATGCGGAGCGCGACATACGCCGCGACGGTGATCACGACGGACACGCCGATGCCGATCCCCCGCACCGGCCATGCGTTCCGACCGGATGCCAGGGCCCGGGCGATCGCGAGAACCGCGGTGACCAGCCACGCCACGACGAGAACGGGCTGTACCGCGTTCATCGCCGTGTCGACGAGGGTGAAGTCGCAGGGGCGCTGCGATCCACAACCCGCGATCATCAGGCCGTTCAGCTGAACGAAGGTCCACCCACGACGGAGACAAGCAGGTGCACGGCGACACCGGGGAGGGCTCCGAGGAACGGCACCAGGCGTTGCCCCGTGGAGGTGCCCTGCGTCTCCATCACGTCACCCCTGCCGTCTCTGCCGACTCATCTTCGCTGAACGGCGATGTCCCGTCGATTCGCTACGCCGTGGACTCTCACGGCATCGCGGTGACGGCTTCCCCGTACGCGAAAGAGCGCCGCCCCTGACGGGGCGACGCTCCTCGTGTGGCGGAAGTGACAGGATTTGAACCTGCGAGGCGAGTTACCCCGCCTACATGGATTCCAGCCATGCTCCTTAGGCCGCTCGGACACACTTCCAACAGGAAAGCTTACACGCAGCACGCGCCCGCCTGAATCGCGGGGCGAGCAGCGACCCGACCGCGGTGAGTCCCGTTGGCCTCGCCGCACCCCCGAGGTCAGCCCCGCGGCGCTCCCCCGATCTCGGCCAGGACGCCCCGGACGTCCTCGGGATCGAAGTCATCGTCGGACGCCGCGAGCTCGGCCGGGGTGAACCACCGCACGTCGACGATGTCGTCTCTCTCGCTCTCGGTCCACGCGTCCCGGGCGATCTCGAAGCGCGGAACGCGGAGCGCGAAGTACACCGCCGTGCGGCGCTCGTACTCCTCCGCCGGGGGCAGCACGATCTCGCGGAATGCGACCGGCTCGCCCACGGCATCCACCGTGAGTCCCGTCTCCTCGTGCAGTTCGCGCACGGCCGCGGTCGCGGCATCCTCCCCCGGATCGATCCCGCCGCCCACCGTGAGCCAGCGCGCGGGACGCACGCGCCGACCCCAGTGCTGCTTCATGAGCAGCAGGGCGCCGTTCTCGTCGAACACCAGGATGCGAGCGGTATGGCGCGTTCTCGGGGTCGTCTCGTCGGTCACGGGAGGATTCTGTCAGAGCACGCTTTTGGGCAGACGGTGAAGGGTCACCGCGCCGACCGCGCGGAAGGGATGCAACGGATCCGGCGCCTCCGAACCGGTGGGCCCGCCCAGTTCGCTGTGCACGACGGCGCTCATGACCGCGTAGGCGTCCATGGGGTCCCAGCCGTGCACGTCGACGAGCGTGTCGAAGACGTCCTCGTAACCGCGACGGATGCTCTCCTGCACCGGGTCGCCGAGGCCGACGAAGATCCACTCCTCGGCGGTCTCGACGCGGGGCGCGCGGAGACCGGCATCCTTCACCAGATCGATCGAGACGATCGCCGTGCCCGCCGCCTCGATCGCGACGAAGGACGACTCGCCCCGGGCCATGACGGCGTGGATGTCGCCGATCGACAGCAGACCTCCCTCGACCTCGACCGGCAGGTAGACGGTGGCTCCGGGGGCGACGTCGGTGAGGTCCATGTTGCCGCCGAGGGCCGTGGTCGGCATCACGGTGGAGTGCTCGCCCGCGGCCGGAGCCGTGCCGATGCAGCCGATCATCGGGCTCGTGGGCACCGTGTGGCGCGCGGTGAGGTGCACGCCGTCGGCGTCGATCGGGATGCGACGGCTCACGACGCGATCGGGCATGCGGTGAGCCAGTGCGCCCGCGCCGGGGAGGCTCTGCGACCAGCCGTAGTCCGGCAGCAGGATGTCGTGCACGTGCACGGCAAGCGCGTCTCCGGGCTCCGCGCCCTCCACGTACACCGGTCCGGTCACCGGGTTGATGGGCGCTGCGAGCTTGGCGAGATCGCCGTGCTCGTCGAGTTCGCGGTAGACGGCGTCATCGGTGTGGAACGCCACGGTCGCCCCCGTACCCGGCCGAAGCCGCAGCACGGGGGCAACGTCGGGGCGGAACCCGGGGCGCCCGAGCTCCGCACCGAGGACGTGGTCGATCGTCATCGAGCCGCGACCTCGCCGCCGCCCTCGCCGGCCGTCGCCGTCGCGTGCTCGGGCAGCGGGCCGGTGGCCCCGCCGTTCTTGCGAGCGAAGATGACGTAGACGATCCCGCCGACGACGAGCCAGATGATGCCGCCGACCTTGGCCGTGATGTCGGCGTTCAGCAGCACGTACCCGATGATGAGGAACCCGATCAGCGGGACAGCGAGGTGCAGCAGGTAGTTCTTGCTCTTCTTCTTGCCGAGGTAGTACACCGCGACCGAGACGTGCAGGAGCAGGAAGCCCAGCAGCGCGCCGAAGTTCACCAGCGACGAGATCACCGCGATCTGGCCGACGAAGAACAGCGCGAGCACGAGCGAGATGCCGCTGACGAGCAGGATCGCGGCCATCGGGACCTGGCGCGACGTGACCTTCGACAGGAAGGCGGGCAGGCGCCGGTCGCGGCTCATCGAGTACAGCAGGCGCGACGTGGCGGCTTGCGCGGCGACGGCGTTGGCGATGCCGACCGCGATGACGTTGACCGCGAGGAAGGCCGTGGCCCAGCCGGAGCCGGCGGCCTTGGCGACGAGGATGAAGAAGGCGTTGTTGACCTCGTCGTCGCCGAACGAAATGGTGCCGGCGGCGAGGGCGCTGGCGAACCACGTCTGGGTGATGAAGAGCACGGCCACGACCAGCAGGGCGATGATCATCGCGCGGCCGCCGGACTTCCGGTCACCGGTGGACTCCTCGGCCATCGTGGAGATGCCGTCGAAGCCGAGGAAGCTCAGCACCGCGATCGAGAGGGCGGTGGCGATCAGCGCGGGGTTGACCTTCTCGGCATCCCACAGGGGTGCCATCGTGAACTCCGCTCCCGGGATGACGCCGGAGTTCAGCGCCACCATCGCGATGACGACGAAGATCACGACGAAGAGCAACTGGATGCCGAGCATCACGCGGTTGGCGATCTTGATCGAGCCGATGCCGAGCACGTTGATCACGGTGTTGATGACGACGAAGGCCACGGCCCAGATCCACTGCGGCACGTCGGGGAAGATGCCCGCCATCGACGACGCGGCGAAGACGTAGAGCAGGGTGGGCACGAGCAGGTAGTCGAGCAGGATCGCCCAGCCGGCGAAGAAGCCGACGGTGGGGTGGATGCCGCGACCCACGTACGAGAAGACGGAGCCGGCGATGGGGAACGCCTTCGACATCTGCGCGTAGGCGAGGGCGGTGAAGATCATCGCGATGACACCGGTGAGGTAGACCAGCGGCACCATGCCGCTCGCGGCGTTGTAGACGACGCCGAAAATGGTCCACGGGGCGATCGGCACCATGAAGACGAGGCCGTAGACGACCAGGTCGAAAGTGGACATGGAGCGCTTGAGCTCCTGCTTGTAGCCGAAGGACTCCAGCGATTGCTGGGCCTCGGGGGCGGGGTGCGACATGGGACTCCTGGTTCGGATGAGGTGGAGCGTAGGGGCGGGCGGGTCGTCAGGGAAGCGGGGCGAGGAAGTCGGCGATCACGCCGCGGAAGACGTCGGGCATCTCGAGGTGGGTGCAGTGGCTGGCGCCGGCGAACACGTGCGAGTGGGCACCGGGGATGTGCTCGACGAACGGCTCCCACGTCTCGGGGGTGGCCTCGTCGAACTCACCCGCGACGACGAGCGTGGGCACGGCGACCTGCGGCAGGCGGTCGATGATCGTCCAGTCGCGGCCGGTGCCCACGACGTGGAACTCGTTCGGTCCGTTCATCGTGAAGTACACCGTCGGGTCGGCGAGCATCTGCTGCTCGCTGTCGACGAAGTCCTGCGGCATCGGGGTGACGCGGCACACGTGCCGCTCGTAGAAGACGCGGGTGGCATCCACGTAGTCGGGGTGGTCGAGCGTGCCGTCGGCCTCGTGTCGGTCGAGGGCCTCGCGCGCCTCGGCGGGCAGCTCGGAACGCAGGCGCGCGGCTCCCGCGAGCCACAGAGCCATGGATGCCGGGGAGTTGCAGATCTCGAGACTCTGCAGCCCCTCCGGCTGACGGACGGCGATCTCTGCACCGAGCATGCCTCCCCACGACTGGCCGAGCACGTGGTACTCGTCGAAGCCGAGGGCCTCGCGCAGGTTGTGGAACTCGTCGACGAAGAGCTGCGGAACCCACTGCGAGGCGGGGGCGTCGGGGTGGTGCGAGCTCTTGCCGCAGCCGATCTGGTCGTAATGCACCACGGTGCGGCCGGTGAGGTCGGCGAGCGCGTCGAGGTTCGCGACGTAGTTGTGCGCCATACCGGGGCCGCCGTGGAGCACGAACAGGGGCGCCTTGCCGGCCGGCTCGGCGGGTTCGGTGATGCGCGCCCAGGTGAATCCGTCGCGGAACGGAACGGTGATCTCGTGTTGCATGGAGTCATCGTGGACCGCTTAAAGGTGCGTTGGCAAACCTTTTGAGCGGAATTAACATGGAGGAAACGACGGGAGCCCATGGCCGACACCGACGACGCCTCCCTGGTGGAGCGCGTGACCGAGCGTCTCATCACCGCGGTCGCGGTCGGTGAGTTCCTGCCCGGCACGCGCCTGCCGGCCGAGCGCGACCTCTCGCCGCTGCTGGGCGTGGGACGCACGACGGTGCGGGCCGCCCTCGACGACCTGTCAGCGCGCGGGCTCATCGAGCGCCGCCGCGGGCGCGCGGGCGGCACGTTCGTCGTCGAGGAGTGGCCGGATGCCATCGTCGTCGGCGTCGACCGCTGGTTCGCCGAACGCTGGGACGACCTCGTCGACTCGTGCACGGCCAGCTCGATGCTGCACGCCTCGCTCGCGCGCCTCGCTGCCGAACGACGGACGGATGCCGACATCACGGCGATCCACGCACGCCTCGCCGACTTCCACGCGGCGGAGTCGGGCGACCCGAAGCAGCGCGCCGACAGCCTGCTGCACCTGTCGATCATCGACGCCGCGCACAACACCGCGCTGCGCGACATCCTTCTCGAACACGAGCGGCACCTGTCGCTGTCGGCGCCCGCGCACCCGTGGGGCGACCGCGAGAGCCACCGGCGTATGGAGTCGCGCGCCGCGCGCGAGCACGACGCGATCGTCGCCGCCATCGCCGCAGCGACCCCCGACGAGGCCGCCGAACTCGCGCGGCGACACGTGCAGATCGACCTCGAGCTGTTCACCGAGGCGCGCGAGATCGCGCGGCGCCGGGCCGCCGCGGCGGCGGGCTGAGGCGCGATCCCCGCACCGGCGGCGACCGGCGTGTCGCAGGCGTTCGGGCGAACTCAGGCGCGCAAACGCTCCTCGAGGCCGGCGCGTACGGCGGGCCACTCCTCCCGTAGGACGGAGAAGTACAGGGTGTCGCCGACGCTGCCGTCGCCGTTCACCCGGTGGCGACGCAGGCGCCCCTCCGGCACGGCGCCGAGTCGCTGAATGGCCCTGGCGCTGCGTTCGTTGCGGCTGTCGCACCGCAGTGCGACGCGGTTGAGGCCCCACACGTCGAACGCGTGCTCCAGCAGCAGCAGCTTCGCCGCCGGGTTCGTCCGGCCACCCTGGAACGCGCGGCCGTACCAGGTGGTTCCGATCTCGACCCGGCCCTGCGCGGGCACGAGGTCGTAGAACGTCGTGGATCCGCGGATGCCGGAAGTCTCGGCATCCCGGACCGTGAAAGCGAGCATGCCCGGCGTCTCGCGCTGGCGCTCGATGTGCGCGGCGTAGGCCTCGGCCGACGCGGGCCACGGGGTCGTCATGCCGGCCCAGATCGCGGCATCCGTCAGCGCCCACGCCTCGGCGGCGTCGTCGGGGTGCGCGGGGGTCAGACGGATGCCGTGGCCCTCGAGCGTGAGGTCGTGGGCGGTCATCGCGCCTCCAGCTGGGCGACGAACTCCTCGGCGGCGGCGAGCTTGCGGCGCAGGTCTTCGCGGCGTCGCTGCGCCTCGTCGCGGATTCCGGCGAAACGCTCCCGCAGCCCGGCGTCATCGGGATCGACCTCGAGACCGTCGACGACGGCTAGCAGCTCCCCCATCTGCTCGAGCGAGTACCCCAGCGGCTTCATGCGGCGGATGAGCAGCAGGCGCGACTCGTCGTCGGCGGTGTAGAGGCGGAAGCCGCCGTCGCTCCGCGCCGAGGGGCGCAGCAGGCCGATCTCGTCGTAGTGGCGGAGCGTGCGGATCGACAGCCCCGTACGCTCGGCGAGCTCGCCGATCTGCATCGGGCGCGCGGCGGTCATGGCATCCCCCATCCCGCAACCCTCTCGTTACGGTAGAGTCTCTCTGGGTCGCGAGCGCGACCCCTCTATTCTTCCCCGCCCGCGCGCGGGTTCCATCCTTCCCGGGAGTCCCCCATGACCGACGTCGCCGCACGCCCCGAACCGACCGTGATGCAGGCCCTCCGCTCGCCCCGCCTGCTCACCCGCGAGGTGCTCGCCGGGCTCGTCGTGGCGATCGCCCTCATCCCCGAGGCCATCGCGTTCTCGATCATCGCGGGCGTCGACCCGCGGCTGGGGTTGTTCTCGTCGTTCGTCATGGCGGTCGCGATCGCCTTCCTCGGCGGACGCCCCGCGATGATCTCCGCCGCGACCGGGGCGATCGCGCTCGTCATCGCGCCCGTCGCGCGCGAGCACGGCGTCGACTACCTGCTCGCGACAGTGATCCTCGGCGGCATCCTGCAGGTCGTCCTGGGCCTCCTCGGCGTCGCCAAGCTCATGCGCTTCATCCCGCGCAGCGTCATGGTCGGGTTCGTGAACGCGCTGGCCATCCTCATCTTCACCGCGCAGGTGCCGCAGCTGATCGGTGTGCCGTGGGCGGTCTACCCGATCGCCGCGGCGGGGCTCGCGATCATGTACCTGCTGCCGCGGCTGACGAAGGCCGTGCCCGCGCCGCTCGTGGCGATCGTGCTGCTGACCGGCGCCGCGGTCGTCTTCGGCATCTCCGTGCCGACGGTCGGTGACCAGGGCGCGCTGCCCGAGAGCCTGCCCGCCCTGCTCCTGCCGAACGTGCCGCTGACCCTGGACACGCTCGCGATCATCTTCCCGTTCGCCATCGCGATGGCGATCGTGGGACTGCTCGAGTCGCTCATGACCGCCGCGCTCGTCGACGACATCACCGACACCCCGTCGTCCAAGACGCGGGAGTCGCTCGGCCAGGGCGCCGCGAACGTGCTGTCGGGCCTGTTCGGCGGCATGGGCGGCTGCGCGATGATCGGGCAGACGATGATCAACGTGAAGGCTTCGGGGGCCCGCACCCGCATCTCGACCTTCCTCGCGGGCGTGTTCCTGCTGATCCTCGTGCTCGTGTTCGGCGACGTCGTGGCGATCATCCCGATGGCCGTGCTCGTGGCCGTGATGATCGTCGTGTCGGTCGCGACCTTCGACTGGCACAGCATCCGTCCCTCCACCCTTCGCCGGATGCCGGTGAGCGAGACCGTCGTGATGGTGCTGACGGTCGCGGTCACGGTGTGGACGCACAACCTCGCCATCGGCGTCGGTGTGGGCGTGATCGCCGCCGCCGTGCTGTTCGCCCGACGCGTCGCTTCGCTGACGAGCGTCACCCGCACCGTCGACGGCGAGACCGCCCGCTACGTCGTCGAGGGCGAGCTGTTCTTCGCCTCAAGCAACGACCTCACCACGAAGTTCGCGTACCACCGCGACCCGGCGCACGTCGTGATCGACCTGTCGCGCTCGCACGTGTGGGACGCCTCGACGGTCGCGGCCCTGGATGCCGTGCAGACCAAGTACGCGCACCTCGGCACGACCGTGGAGCTCGAGGGCATGAACGCGGATGCCGCGGCCTTCCACGGACGGTTGACCGGCGGTCTCGGCGCCGGGCACTGAGCCCGGCACCGCGTCACACCGGGCTGACCGCGGGCTCCGCCTGGGCGAGCACGAACGCGTCGAGCAGACGCTCGGTGTCGGCGAGCTGGTCGTTCCAGACCGCCCGCACGATGTCGATGCGGTCGTCATCTTCTTGCAGGCCCGCGAGGTACGCCGCCAGCGGGACAGACCCGGCCGGTGCGGCCTCGTGCAGCGCGAGCATGCGCAGGGCGAGCGCCGCCTGCACCCCGTAGACGGGGATCTGCGGGCCGCGGGGCGCCGACAGGCCGATGTAGTAGAGCTTGTCGAGCCCGACCGGGACGATCCCCGCCGCCAGGCGCAGCGGAACGCCGTTACGCCGCGGCACGAGCGCGTCGTCGAGGAACGGCAGCGAGGCATGGAAGCCGGTCGCCCACAGAATCGTGTCGTACTCGCGGGCCTCGCCGTCAGCGAAGTGCACGGTGCGCCCCTCGATGCGCTCGATGCCCGGGCGCACGCCGATACGGCCGTGCTGCACCCAGTACAGCAGCAGCTCGTTCACGACCGTGCGGCCCTCGGCGAGTGTGCGGTACGCCGGCTCCGGCAAGCCCGGGTAGTCCTTCGCCTCGCCGATCGACACGCGGGCCAGGAGACGGGCGATGAGGTCCTGCTCGTCGGGCGCGAACTGCCCCATCCAGGGGATCTCCTGACGGGGCACCCCGAAGTAGCTCTTCGGCTGGAAGTACACGCCCTCGCGGATGACGATGTCGACCTCCAGCCGGTGCTGGGCGGCGTCGGCGGCCAGGTCGCATCCGGAGTTGCCCGCTCCCACCACGAGCACGCGCGTGCCCTCGATGTCGCCGGTGTTGCGGTACGAGCCGGAGTGCACCTGCTTCCCGGTGAAGTCCGCCGAGATCGCGGGGCGCTTCTGATCCCAGAGGTGGCCGTTGGCGACGAAGACGCCGTCGTAATCGATGCTCTCGCCGGTGTCGAGGGTGACCGTCCAGCCCGCCGACCCGGTGGGCCCGTCGCTCGGGCGCGGCACGACCGAGACCACCGCGGTCTCGAAACGGATGACGTCGTACAGGCCGTGCTCGCGCGCGTACGACTCGAGGTAGGCGCGCACCTGGTCGCGACGCGGGAAGTGCGGGTACTCCTTCGGCATGGGGAAGCCCTCGAAGCCGGTCATGTCGCGCGAGGTGATGAGGTGCAGCGCGTCGTAGTCGGTGTGCCAGTGACCGCCGACCCGGTCGGTCTTCTCGAAGCAGTCGGCGTCGTAGCCGGCCGCGCGCAGGCGCTGGAGGGTCGAGATGCCGGCCGCGCCGGCTCCGATCACGCAGTAACGGGTCATGCGGGTGTCCTTTCGGGTGACGGGGTTCCGTCGAGGCGTCGGGCGGCGGCGGTGAGCGCTCTCGCCCGGTCGCCGTGGGGTCGGGGGTAACCGCGGTCGGTCGGGCGGATACCGGCCTCCGCGAGTCGTGCGAGCGAGAGCACGTGTTCCATCGCGAGCGCGTTCGGATCCCACACCGGCACGTCGGGGGCGCCGCCGACGGCGGTGTAGCCGTGCGCCGCGAAGAGGGCGCCCAGGTAGGCGCAGCCCGCGATGACGGCATCCGCTCCCTCCTCCACGGCGGAGCGCGCCGCGGTGTCGAACCGCGCGATGAGGTCACCGGGGTCGGTGACCGCGCGCGTGACGTCGGCGAGGGTCGACTCGGGCGCGTAGGCCGTGACGGCCAGACCGCTCGCGCCGTGCGCCGCGAGGTCGTCGGCGAACAAGGGCGCGAGGACGGGGGCGACGGTGACGACGGCCGCACGTCGGGCGAGAGAACCGGCGGTGCGTGCCACGGCATCCGTCAGGGTCGACACCGGGACCGCCACCGCGTCGCGCACGGCGACGGTCGGCGCTCCCCAGCAGCCCACGACGAGGGCGTCGCTCGCGCCCTGCGCGTCGAGAGCCGTAGCGAGCACGGCCGCATCGCTGAGGAGTCGGTTGGCCGGGGTGCGGATGCCGCCGGCGTCGGTGTCGACGTGACGGAGCCGCACCTGAGCGCGCCCGGCCGCCAGTCGCTCGACGTGGGCCGCGAGCAGCTCCCACAGGGGCGCGTGGGCGGGGTCACCCACCGTCGCCTCGATCCAGGTCAGGCGCATCATGCGTGACCTCTCGCAAGACGGTGCTCGACCCACACCGACACCCACGTGGCGGGAACCGCGATCACGGCGTAGATGACACCGGTCACGACGTAGACGGTGAGGTACGCGAACGTGAGCGAGCTCACCTGGTACGCCTGGCTCATCAGCTCGTTGACCGAGATCGAATACGCCAGCGACGTCCCCTGGAACGACTGGATCGCCAGGCCCATGAGGGCCGGGATCGACGAGCGCAGACCCTGCGGGAGGATCACCCGGGCGAAGGTCGGCAGCCGCGAGAGCCCGAGCGCTGCCGCCGCCTCCCCCTGACCGCGCGGCACGGACTGGATGCCGGCGCGGATCATCTCGGACGAATAGGCGGCGACGGTGAAGGTCAGACCCGCCGCCGCGGCCCAGAAGTTGGTGAGCAGCACCCCCACCGCGGGCAGGCCGTAGTAGACGATGTACAGCACCACGAGAGCCGGGATGCCGCGCCCGACCTCGACCACGACGAGCGCGGGCCAGCGCAGGCCCCGGTGGATCGAGGACACCCCGAGCGCGAAGACGAGTCCGAGGGCGTACCCGAAGACGACCGAGAGAGCGGTGAGCTGCAGGCTGACGCCGAGTCCGTCGAGCAGGCGCGGCAGGTACAGCGAGAGGTCCATCAGGCGCTCCTTCTCATGCGCGCATCGAGCCGGCGAGCGACGATGGCCAGCGGGATACTGATCGCCACGTACACGGCGGCGGCGACGAAGAACGGGGTGAGGCCGGCCGTCATGGGGTTCTGGCGCACGAACGTGTTGGCGGCGAAGACCATGTCGGTGACGCCGATCGTGGACGCGATCGAGGAGTCCTTCAGCAGCGCGAGCAGGAACGTCGTGACCGAGGGCAGGGCCGTGCGGGCCGCCTGCGGCGCCAGCACCCGCACGAAGGTCGAGCGGCGTCCGAGACCCAGGGCGCGGGCCGCCTCGGTCTGGCCGGCGGGGAGCGTCGCGAAGCCTCCGCGGTAGATCTCGGCGAGGTAGGCCGCCGAGATGATCCCGAGACCGACGATCGCGGCCGCGAGGGCGTTGAACCGCAACGCACCGATCGAGACCCCGAAGAACAGCACGAACAGCCACACGATCGGCGGGATGCCGCGGATGAGGTCGACGACGAAGCGCACGGCCAGGCGCACGACGCGGTGGCGCGAGCGCAGGCCGAGCATCAACGGGATGCCCCCGACCAGACCGATCGCGAAAGCGGCGGCGGTCACGAGGAGAGTCATGGGCAGTCCGAGCAGGACCGCGACGACGGCCTCCACCTCAGCGCTCCAGGACGGCCGAGAGGAAGCGGCGCGTGCGCTCCTGGCTCGGCGCGGCCATGATCGCGCGAGGGTCGCCCTCCTCGATGATGTGGCCGTCGGCCATCACCACGAGGTGGTCGGACACGTCCCGCGCGAACTGCATCTCGTGGGTGACGACGATCATCGTCATGCCGCTGTCGGCGAGCTCGCGCATGACCGCGAGGACCTCGACGCCGACCTCCGGGTCGAGTGCGCTCGTGGGCTCGTCGAACAGCATCGCGCGGGGGTTCAGGGCGAGCGCCCGCACGATGGCGATGCGCTGCTGCTGCCCGCCGGAACAGCGGCCGGGGTGCTGCTGCGCCTTGTCGCGCAGGCCGACCCGCTCCAGCAGGGTGAGGGCGCGCTCCTCGGCCTCGGCACGCGAGCGGCCGAGGATCTTCTCCTGCGGGTAGGCGACGTTGCGCAGCACCGTCATATGGGGGAACAGGTTGAACGACTGGAACACCATGCCGACCTGACGCCGCAGCGCGAGCAGCGCGCGGTCGGTGACCTTCGCACCGGCCTCGATGGTCGTCGAGCCGACGGTGACCGTGCCCCGATCGGGCTGCTCGAGCAGGTTCACGCACCGCAGGAGCGTGCTCTTGCCCGACCCCGACGGCCCGATGAGCGCCGTGACGCTGCCGGGTGCGACGGTCATGGAGATGTCATCGAGCACGAGGTTGCTGCCGAAGCTCTTCGACAGGTGCGAGATCGTGACGCCCGCGGTGGCGAGCTCGTTGGCCTCGGTGATCAGCTGGGGCATGGGGTGCCTCTCGGGGAGAGGGGCGCCCGCGCGCGGCGAGCGCCCCGGCGGGTCATCGAATGGAGGTCGCCGCAGCGTCGGCGGGCACCAGCAGGTCGGCCGGCAGGTTGTACGCCGCCAGCAGGTCGGCGAGGGTTCCGTCGGTGCGGTACTGGTCGATGAGCGCGCTGAAGGCGTCGGACAGCGCGGTGTTGTCCTTCGACACGGGGAAGGCGATCAGCGGCTTCGACTGCGTGATCGAGACGCGCGGGTCGGCCTGGATGGGCTCCACCTTGTAATCGGTGTCGGCGTAGGCGGCGACCGCGACGGCGTAGCCGTCGAGGGCGGCCTGGATGCGACCGGCGACGAGATCCTGCTTCATCTCGACGGTGCCGGGGTACTGCTGCAGCTTGCTGCCGAGCAGGGGCGCCAACTCCTCGTTCCACGAGAAGCCCGTGCCGGTGCCGACCGTACCCACCGTCTCGAGCTGATCGACGGTGTCGATGCCGTCCTTGGAGACGACGCCCATGGTGTCGTACATCGTCGGCGTGGTGAAGCCGACCTGCTCGGCACGCTTCTCCGTGACGTACCAGCCGCCGGTGATGATGTCGGTCTTCTTCTGCTCGGTGATCATCGGAATGCCGTTGGCATAGGTGATGGGCACGTAGCTGAGCGCGAGGCACTCGGCGGCGGCGAGCTTCTCGATGATGTCGATCTCGATGCCGGAGGCCCCGCCGGAGCCGTCGGTCTGGGTGTAGGGCGGGTTCTCGGGGACGCCGACGGTGAGGGTTCCGGCGGTGAAGGTCGTGAGCCCCTCGTCCGCGGGCGTGCAATCGGCGGCGACCGTGGAGGCCGGGGCGGGAGACGCGCAGCCGGTGAAGGCGAGGCCGGCGACGGCGAGCACGGCGAGGGCGGGAAGGGGGCGACGGAGCGTGGAGCGGCGGGGCTGGGAGCGAGTCATGGTGCTGTTCCTTCGGGTCGGGTGGAGCGGTTCGGGTGGAGCAGTCGGGTGCGACGATCGGGTGGTGCGGGTCTCACGCGGCGGTCAGGCCGCCGTCGAGGGTGAGGACGGAGCCGGTCATGAAGGCCGCATCGTCGCCGATCAGGTAGGCGACGAGAGGGGAGATCTCCTCGACCCGGGCGCGCCGGCCGAGCGGGGCGGTCGCGCTCGATCCGCCCGCGGGCTCGTCGTCGTTCATCGCGGTGGCGACGCCGCCGGGGCAGATGACGTTGACCCGCACCCGCGGCGCCAGTTCGACGGCGGCGGCGCGGGTGAGGCCGAGCAGGGCGGCCTTCGACGCGGAGTAGGCCGCGTAGCCCAGGGAGCCCACGAGGGCGGCGGTCGAGGCGATGTTGACGATCGAGCCTCCCTCGACCAGCAGGGGCGCCAGGGCCCGGATGCCGAGGAACGCACTGCGCGTGTTCACCGCGAACTGCAGCTCCCATTCGGCAAGCGACGTCTCGGCGACGGCGTTGTGGCGCAGAATCCCCGCGTTGTTCACGAGGCCGCGCAGGGGTGTCCCGTCAGCGCGGAAGTCGGCCGCGAGCGCGGACCAGTCCGCCTCGGCGGTGACGTCGAGGCGCCGGTACGTCGCCGCGGCTCCCGCGTCGCGCAGCCGGCGCGCGGCGGCCTCGCCCTCGTCGTCGCGCACGTCGGTGAGGAGGACCGCGTATCCCCGCTTCGCGAGCAGGTCGGCGTGGGCGGCGCCCTGCCCCCGCGCGGCCCCCGTGATCACGACGAGCGGAGCGGTCATCGCAGCACGTCCCCGCCGGAGAGCACGATCGTCTCCCCCGTCAGGAAGGCGCCGTAGTCGGGCTGCGAGACCAACCACACCCACGCGGCGATCTCCTCGGGCTGTGCCACTCGTCCGAGCGGGATCGATGCCGCTGCGGCATCCATGCGTCCCGTGGCGGCATTGCCCGGCGTGGCCACCCAGCCGGGCGCGATGCCGTTGACGCGGATCCCCTCGCCCGCCAGCTCGAGGGCGAGCGACTTGGTGAGCATGACCACCGCGGCCTTCGACGCCCCATAGAGCAGCTGCCCGCGCGAGACCTCGAAGGCGTCGACGGAGGCGAAGTTGACGATCGAGGCGCCCCGGGCCAGACGAGGACGGGCGGCGGCGATGACGTTGAGAATGCCCAGGACGTTGATGTCGAAGATGCGGTGGAAGGTGGCCTCGTCGTAGGTGTCGAGCGTCGTGGGCGGGTAGACGCCGGCGATGTTCGCGACGACGTCAACGGAATCCTCCAGCTCGAGAGCATCCTCGATGGCCGCCTCCAGCGCGGACCGGGACCGGACATCGGCGACGACGGAGGTGTAGGACGCCTCGAAACCCCGGGGCGCGGAAGTGGCGGCGACGTCGACTCCCAGCACGCGGTAGCCCCGCTCGAGGAAGAGAGCGGCCGCGCTGGCGCCCATTCCGCTCGCAGCGCCCGTGATGAGAGCGATACCCGCCGTTCCGTGCATTGCGTGTCTCCGTCCGTGTCGGTGGTGGCTTGGACACCAGTGGACCAGCGGACGAACGCAAGAGCCAGACTTGTTTCACTATGGTGAGCACAGGTAAAACCTTGGAGGACTTCCGTGCCGCTTCCCACCGTCCGTCAGCTCGAGTACTTCGTCACGGCCGCACGCGTCGGCACGTTCGCCGCAGCGTCCGCGGAACATCGCATCGCGCAGCCGAGCCTGTCCGAGCAGATCGCCGTCCTGGAGCAGAACCTCGGCTTGCGCCTGTTCAGCCGGACGGGGCGTCGGCTCGCCCTCACCGAGGCGGGGCGACAACTGCTCCCCCTCGCCGAGCGGGCCGTCAACGACATCGTCGAGCTGGCCGACTTCGGCCGACGAGTGAAGAGCATCGAGGAGGGAACCGTGTCGTTCGGCACCTTCAACAGCGCGCACCTGTACCTGCTCACGGATCTGATCCGCGAGTTCCACGAGCAGCATCCCGGAGTGCGCATCCGGGTCACCGGCCTCAACTCGGCAGAGGTCGCGGATGCCGTGCGGGCGGGCGAGCTCGAGGCCGGACTCGTGCAACTGCCCGTCGACGATCGCGACCTCGTCGTGTCGCAGAGCGTGTTCGTGGACCAGGTGGTCTACGTCTCGCGCACCGCCGCGCACACGGCGACTCCGGTGGCGATCGACGATCTCGCGACTCGCCCCCTCATCCTGTCCGAAGCCCGTTGGTCACAGGATGACCCTTTGCGCGTGTCCATCCTTCAGCGCGCTCAGGCGGCCGGCCTCACCCTGCAGCCCATCATCGAGGTCGAGTTCCAGACCCACGCTTTGGAGCTCGCCGCCCAGGGCGTCGGCGACTCCCTCGTGTCGTACCACGTCGGCCGCTCGGTGATCGCCGAGCGCGGTCTTCACTGGACCACGCTCACCCCCACCTTCAACGAGCACTACGCCTTCATCACGCGCCGGGGCGGGGCTGTCTCACCCGCCACGACGGAGTTCATGAAGCTCGCGCACCGGGTGCTCGCGCGTCTCACGGCGAACAGCCCGGTCCTGCCGTCGCCCATGTCCTGAGGCGTCAGGAACGCAGGGTCGTTGACGGGCTCTCGCCGAATTCCGCGCGGTACATCGCGGCGAAGCGTCCGAGGTTCGAGAAGCCCCACCGGGCGGCGACCGCCGCGACGGTGTCGACCGAGGGATCGGCGCTGCGCAGGTCGACGCGCGCGGCATCCAAGCGCACCCGTCGCAGATACTGCATGGGCGTGCGTCCGGTGGAGGCACGGAACGCGTACTGCAGACCGCGCGGTGACAGACGCGCCGCTTGCGCGATGTCGGCCAGCACGACCGCCTCCCCCGCGTGCGCCTCGATGAAGGCCTTCGCGCGGCGCACGGGAGCGGGGAGGGGACGGGCGGGTCGACCGGCGGCCAGAGCTTCGGTGAACGTCGTGGGGAAGGCCAGCAGCGATGCCTCGAGGATCAGGGTCCGCGCCTGCTGCTCGATGAGCGGCGTCCGCTCGGGCGAGCGCAGGAGGACATCGCGGGCGTACTCCCACGTGCGCGACCAGTAGCGCAACCGCTGCTCACTGACGGGGGCGTACCCGGTCGCACGCACCCGGAGGGCATCGTCGCCCGACATCCGGCGGGCGGCCTCGTCGAACTCGGTGCGCGCGAACGACACGGCCGTCCCCGCGATCCGGCCCGTGAACGCGACCTCGAGCGGTCGGTCCACGACCATGAACGGCACGTTGGTGTCGATGCGTTCGCGGCGGTATGTCCCGGCCACCCGCGACCCGGCGATCCGCCCGACGACGACCTGATCGAGCGGGTCGGACTCCACGATCATCGTCGAACCGATCGTGTAATCGCAAAAGGCGAAGCCCGTGTCCGAGACGGCGTGCCAGTTCAACGGCGGCTGGATCGCCTCGGCTCGCGAGATGCGCGAGCCGGGCACCACCGACCGCCACATCTCCTCGACGACGGCGGCATCCCGGGTTTCGATGTTGGTGTGCTCCACGAGCCCTTTCCTAAAACGTCCGAAAAAGTGCGGCAACACCGTTGCGCTCTCACGCAAAATGTGACTGGGACCGCTCTCACCGGTCGGGGGGACGGAGACGGGAGCGGAAATGCCTGGGGGGTACCTTTCCACCGTAGTGCTGCCGCGCGACCCCGGCGAAACGCCGCCCGCGGAAGACGATCGCCGCGCGGTGTCGTCCCGCCGATCACCGCGCCATGCTCGGACAGGACGCGCCGTCGACGTGGCCGCTCTGCGCGAACGCGGGGACGGCCTGCGCAGATCGCACCCGCGTCGCGTTGACGCACCACCGCGCAGCCGCCAACATGACAGGGCGACCACCCCTGGTCGATCCGCTCCGATGTGCTGCCGTCCCCTCGGTCAGTCGTTCGGGCCGCCTCGGCGCGGTACTCGTGACCCGCGCCGAGGCGAGGACCACACGATCGTCGCGGCCCGTCGTCCCGGGCCCGACCGACGGGATGCCGAATGACCTTCCGTACCATGGCTACTCTGCAGTCCTGGGTCGACGACTTCCGCGAACTCGGCTACGACGATGCCGAGATCCTCCGGGTCATCCCGCAGGATCTCGAGGATGGCGCCGACCACGGGCTGATCGCCGCGCAACTGCGCAGCGTCTCCACCACGTTCTTCGTCGCCCCGGGCATGGAGCACGGTTCCACCGACTGGGCGGTCACGTTCGAACCCCGCGAGAATGCCGCACCCCTGCCCGCGGGCAAGGTCCTCGCGCTCTCGCGCGAACTCGCCATGCTGGCCGCGCTGTGCTCGTTCCTGCAGGGTCGGTCCGAGGCCTTCCTGGCCGAGCGCTGAGACCGCGTCCGACCGGCTGTCGGTACGGCCTTAGTCCGCGGGACCGGATGCCGAGGCGACCAGGCGCTCCAAGATCCTCGTCACGCGCTCGCAGTCGTCGGGATCGAGGGCGCCCACCGCCGCGTCGATCGAACGGTCGAACGCGCGCAGCAGCGACCACGGGTGCTCATCGATGTCCACGATGGCGGTGATGTGGTTGACACGCCGGTCCTCCGTGTCGAGATCGCGCCGCACGGTCCCCCGCTGCACGAGCCGGTCGATCAGCGTCGTGACACCGGCCGAGGTGATGCCCAGATAGTCGCGCACGTCGGAGGGGCGCGCGCCCGGGTTGTCGGCGACGAAGAGCAGCGCACGGGCGTCCAGCTCGTTCAGCGACAGCTCGCGTCGCGCGTCGGCGACGGCGGTGCGACGAGCCTCGCCATACGCACGCAGCGCGCGACCCAGGGGGGTGAGCACGCCGGAACGGGGCGGCGAATCGGGTGACGACGACACGACCCTACATCGTACTCATACCGGATCGCCTCGGCTGGCGCAGAGGCGAAACAGGACGGCCGTGTCACGGCCGATTCCGGCCATGACACGGCCGCCTTGCGCGTTGCACGCCCGCTGACGCGGCACAAGGCCCGCGGAGAGTCCGCCACCGCGCACCTATACCGGGAGTCCCCCAGGACAACGGAAGGAGCGAACATGTCGCAATTCACCACGTCAGACGGCGGAGACCAGAACACCCCCGGAAAAGTGGATGCCGCAGCACACGAAGCATCCGAGGTGACCGCCACCACGCGGCAGGCCGCGAAGAACGTCGCCGAGACGAGCGCCCACGAGGCGGCCGCCGTCGCGGACGTCGCGAAGGACCGGCTCAGCGACCTCGTGTCGCAATCGCGCCGCGAGCTCTCGGACCAGGCCGCCGGCCAACAGCAGCGCGTGGCCGCGGGGCTGTCCTCGATGGGCGACCAGCTCTCCCGCATGGCGGAGGCCGACGACGAGGGCGGCATCGCCGGCCAGCTCGTGCGGCGCGCCGCCTCGCACGTGTCGAACGTCGGAGGGTGGCTCGGCGACCGCGATCCGCAGCAGCTGCTGCACGACGTGACGGGCTTCGCCCGGCGCCGCCCCGGGACGTTCATCGCCGCCGCCGCGATCGCCGGTGTCGTCGTGGGCCGTCTCAGTCGCGCCCTGGCCGCCGGCGCCCCGGGCGGTGGGGGCACGGGCACGGGTCCCGCGGCGAGCGCATCGCGCTTCGGCGAGACGGGCACGCCCGGCGCGAGCACCGTGGACCCGGTGGGGGCCGTCCCGGCCGCGAGCGTCACCGTCGCGGTGGTCGATGACACCGGCCTCGTCGACGACGTCGACGGCGGCGATCCTCCCCTCTACACGGAGTCGGCCACCCGTCTGAGCGGACCGGACGCCCGGGGTGACGGATGAGCGACGCGACCCCCTCGGAACGCCGGGCGGCCAACACCTCGCTCGGCGAGCTCGTCGGCGAGGTGACGAGAGACATGTCCACGCTGATGCGGCAGGAACTCGCCCTCGCGAAAGCGGAGGTGAAGGACTCCGCGACGAAGTCCGCCAAGGGCGCGGGGCTGCTCGGCGGAGCGGGCTACGCGGCCGGCATGGCCGTGCTGTTCCTCTCGCTGGCCCTCTGGGCGGCACTCGCCCTGCTGATCGGGTGGGGCTGGTCGGGTGTCGTGGTGGCCGTGTTGTGGGCCATCGTCGCCGCGATCCTCTACACGAGCGGCCGCACACAGATGAAGAAGGTGCAGGGCGCGCCGCAGACGGCCGCGACCCTGCAGGAGATCCCGGAAGCATTCACCAGGAACGAGGAGAACCGATGACCGATTCACCGGAAGCCATCCGCGCCGAGATCGAGCGCACGCGAACCGAGCTCGGCTCCGATGTCGACGCTCTCGCCGACAAGGTCACGCCGTCGAAGATCGTCGACCGGCAGAAGAGCAAGGTGCGGCACGCCATCGGCGGCGTGCGCGACCGCCTCATGGGTGTCGCCGACGACACCACCTCGGCAGCCGGCGACCTCGCCCACGGGGCAGCGGATGCCGTGCACACCGCCGGCTCGAAGGTGAAGGGATCGCCGCTCGCGGTCGGCCTCGTCGCCTTCGGCGTGGGTCTCGTCGTCGCCTCGCTCATTCCCCCGACCCGCGCCGAACGCGATGCGGCGGCGAAGGCGAAGGACAAGGCCGAGCCCCTCGTGGAGCAGGTCAAAGAGGTGGCGCACGACATCGCCTCCGATCTCAAGGAACCCGCCGCCGATGCGGCCGCCGCGGTGAAGGATCGTGCGACCGAAGCCGTCCAGCACGTCAAGGACGATTCGTCCGAGGCCGTGTCCACGGTCAAGGAACGCGCGCAAGACGCCGGCAGCACCGTCCGCGAGGCGTGACGGCGGCCTGAGAGAACACCGCGGGGCGGAACACCGGGCTCGTTCCGCCCCGCGGCTTTTCGTCGTGGCCGCGCACCGCGCCTGACACCCACCCCTCTCCCCCCGACGCGTCGGCTCCACCCCCGGGAGTCGGCGCGTCGGCTCGTGTCCGGCCGTTCACACGATGGTCTCCGGGGCGTAACCCGCTGCTCGGTGTCGAGCCTTCAGCATGGGACAACCGCGTCGCACGACGCGGGGTCCCTCCCCGGAAGGCGATATCCATGGTCCGACCCGTGCGTGTGCTCTCCCTGTATGAGGGGTTCTTCGCGGGAGGAGCGCGCATCCTGCATTCGGACGTCGTCGCGGGCCTGTCCGCCGGCGGCGACCAGCAGCATCACGTGCTCTCCCTGACCTCCGCCGCTCGGCGCGACGCCTCGGTCCAGCACGCCCACGACGACACGCGCTACCGCCACCTGCGCACGGCGGGGGTCGGCATCACCGCGTTCGATCGCGTCGCCGGCGATCAGCCCGTCGCCCCGGATGTCTTTACGGTGGCGGAACTCGACCGCGCCGCGGCCCTCTTCGACGAGGCGGATGTCGTGCTCTCGCTCAAGGAGCAGCCCCTCAGCCTCGTCCTCGCCCTCGAACGGGAGGGGCTCCTCCCCGACCGGCCGACGGCGGCGTGCCTGCACCGTTCGGACCCGACGCACTCGGGCCCGGCTCTCACCTGGCTCGCGGATGCCGCTGCCACGGGCGCCGTGTCCGCCACGATCTCGTGCGCGGAGTCGACGTCCGACGCGTACGCGCGGGCAGGGGTCGCCGCCGCGAACGCCTGGATCATCGACAACGGCATCGACACCCGCCGGTTCCGTCCGGGGACGCGCCTCGAGCGACGACGGATCCGTGCCGGTCTCGGCATCCCGGAATCCGCGGCCGTCGTGCTCCTCGCCGCGCGGTTCGACGCGATGAAGGACCCCGCTCTGTTCCTGACCGCCGTCGCCCGGCACTCCCGCCGCTTCCCCGACACGCACTACGTGATGTGCGGATCGGGCATGACCCCGCGCAACGAGCGCTTCGTCGAGCTCGTGGCCGACAGCGGGATCGGCGGGGACGTCTCGCTGCACGCCCTGGGGCTCCGGGAGGACATGCCGGCGCTGTACCGCATCGCCGACGTGGTGGCCCTCACCAGCGCCTTCGGAGAGGCCTCGCCCCTCTGCCTCGCCGAAGGCGCGGCATCCGGAGCGATCCCCGTGACCACCGACGTCGGTGACGCCGCCCGCGTCGTGCAGGGCTTCGGCCTGGTCACCCCGCGCGACGCCGACGCGATCGCAGCGACGTGGGAGCACGCCCTCGATGAGCGCGTCGGCCTCCGTTCCGCGGCGATCCGCGCGCGCGGTCGCCTCGACCGGCGACGGATGGTCGAGGACTACCGGGACGCGATCTCGGGTATGCTGCTGAGCGAAGCTCTGGCCGCCTGACCCCGCTGTCAACCCTCGTGTGCGATCGCCGCCGAGCGGTTGGGGTGGAAACCCCGACCCCCAGGAGGCAAAGATGTCGCAACCCGCTCAGCAGCAAGAGGTTCCCGGCTCCGACCAGGTGATGGACCCCCGGCCCGACTACGGCGAGGACAGCTACCGCGGCTCCGGCCGCCTCGAGGGCAAGGTGGCGCTCATCACGGGCGGCGACAGCGGGATCGGAAAGGCCGTCGCGCTGGCCTACGCGCGCGAGGGTGCCGACGTCGCGATCGCGTACCTGAACGAGCACGAGGATGCCGAGGAGGCTCGGCGTTTCGTGGAGGACGCGGGCCGCCGCGCGATCCTGTTGCCCGGCGACATCTCCGACCCGCAGCACTGCCGCGACCTCGTCGCGCAGACGGTGCAGCACCTCGGTGGGCTCGACGTGCTCGTCAGCAACGCGGCGTTCCAGATGAGCCACGACACCCTCGAGGAGATCGAGGACAGCGAATGGGACTACACGTGGGCGACGAACGTCAGCGCGTACTTCCACCTCGTCAAAGCGGCGCTGCCGCATCTGAAGGAGGGCGCCTCGATCATCGGCTCCAGCTCAGTGAACTCCGACATGCCGTCGCCGCAGTTGCTGCCGTATGCCGCGACGAAGGCCGCGATCGCCAACATGACCGCCTCGCTCGCGCAGCTGCTCGCCGAGCGTGGCATCCGGGCCAACAGCGTCGCACCCGGTCCGGTGTGGACGCCGCTCATCCCCGCGACCATGCCCCCGGAGAAGGTGGAGAGCTTCGGCCAGCAGGTACCGATGGGCCGCCCGGGCCAGCCCGCCGAGCTCGCACCCGTGTACGTGCTGCTCGCGTCCGACGAGGCCAGCTACGTCTCGGGCGCTCGCGTCGCCGTGACCGGCGGCAAGCCCATCCTCTGACGCGCGGCACGCCGGCCGCGGGCTGCGGGCTGCCCTACCGCCCGCGCTGCGCGGCCGTGGCGCCCGGCGGCTCCGAGGTCCTCCCGCCCGGGCCGCGCGTCGAGTGTCCACAACACCCGGACGAGTTCTCGCGGCGTCCGGGTGTTGTGGACTCTCAGCAGGCAGACGATGGCGCGCGGGCGCCCCGAGGCGTGCAGCCGCGCGGGCCGCGCCGGGATCAGGCGGGCATCCAGGCGGCGATCGCGATGATCACCATCACCACCAGCGCGACCACCGCCTGCACGCACAGGAGCACCGCGAAGAGGTAGCCCTGGGAGGGCCCGCGGCGGCCGGTGAAGGCGTTCACGAGCACGGCGGCGAAGATCGCGACCTGGACCGCGATCCCGATCCAGGCCCACGCCGCGACGATGGGGATCGAGAAGGCGAACAGCACGACGGCGACGAGGGCGAGGAACCCGGATGCCAGCAGCCACACTTTGCGATTCGGGTTCTGCACGGCGTGCTGGTTCGTCACCCGCGTGGGGTCGACGTTGCGGGGGCCGGTCATGGCGGCGTCCTTTCCGTGGGGAAGCGCCACCGTACGGTCGGCCGGCCCCGGACACCGAGCGGGTTGACAGGGAAGAGGCATCCCGGCGCTCGGCACCATAGACGGCGCGCGACACCCGCGCCATCCCCGCCGCCGCCCTCCCCCACGGTGCCTACAGTGAGACATGACCGCGCGCATCCTCTCGATCGGCACGGCCCTGCCCGCCACGCGAGTCGACCAATCCACCCTGCGCGATCTGTTCGCCGCCCAGCCCGGATTCGACCGGAAGGCGCAGCGCCTCGTCGGCGCCGCCTTCGACGCGGCGGCGATCGACACCCGCCATGTCGTCCTGCCGCAGTTGGCCGGCGCGGCGGGAGGCGGCCTCGACGCGCGGGAAGGCGACACGCTGCTCATGCCGCCCACGGGCGCGCGCAACGACGAGTACCGCCGCACGGTGCCGGCCCTCTTCGCCGAGGCCTCGCGCTCCGCGATCACCGGTGCCGGTCTGACCCCGGATGCCGTCACCCACGTCGTGACCGTCTCGTGCACCGGCATGTTCGCCCCCGGCCCGGACTACCGTCTCGTGCGCGACCTCGATCTGCCGACCTCGGCCGAGCGCTACCACCTCGGCTTCATCGGGTGCGCGGCCGCGATCCCGGCTCTCCGGCTGGCGGCGCGCATCGTGTCCGCCGACCCCGCGGCGGTCGTGCTCGTGGCCTGCGCCGAGCTGTGCTCGCTGCACTGGCAGACCTCCTCCGACCCCGACCAGATCGTCGCCGCGTCGGTGTTCGCCGACGGCGCGGCGGCGGCGATCGTGGCATCCGCGGGTTCGGAGCACCCCGGACTCGACCTCGACGGCTTCGCCACGCATCTCACCGACGACGGCGAGCGCGACATGGCGTGGACGGTCGGCGACTCGGGTTTCCAGATGACCCTCACCCCGGAGGTCCCGCGCATCATCGGCCGCGAGATCGCGGGCATCGCCGGCGACGTGGTCGGTGATCTCGGCGAGATCGACGCCTGGGCCGTGCATCCCGGCGGCCGGAGCATCCTCGACCGGGTCGAAAGCGCGCTCGAGCTGGATGCCAGCGCCCTCGCGCCGTCGCGGGAGGTGCTGCGCGCGCACGGAAACATGTCGAGCGCGACGCTGCTGTTCATCCTGCGCGACCTCCTCGCCGACGACGAGCGTGCCGACGGCGAGCGGATCGCCGCCCTCGCGTTCGGACCGGGGCTCACCGTGGAGGCGGCGCGCCTGACGCTGCGCCGCTCGTGACCCGCGCCGACATCGGCCATCGCGCCGGCGGCGCCTGGCGCGGCCTCGCCCACCGCGACACCGCCCTCACCGAGCTCATGGACGACCCGCACTGCGATCCGCGCGCGCTGGCCGCGACCTATCGCCGGTTCGACCTCGTGAACCGGCTCGTGTCCGCGTGGGGGCACGTGTACCGCACCCGTGTGCGACCCGAGCTGCGGGCCCTCGGCCGACCCGCGCGCGTGCTCGATCTCGGCTGCGGCGGCGGCGACGTCGTCGCCCGGCTGGCGAGCCTCGCCGCCCGCGACGGCCTCGAGGTCGAGTGGGTCGGGGCCGATCCCGACGCGCGGGCGCTCGAGGCCGCGCGCGAGCGTGAGCGCCCCGGAGTGCGGTTCGTCGCGCTCGGCTCGCACGACCTGCTCGCCGCGGGCGAGAGATTCGACATCGTGCTGTCCAACCACGTGCTGCATCACCTCGACGCCGACGCTCTGCCGCGGTTCGCCGAGGACTCCCTCACCCTCTCGCGCGGCACGGTGCTGCACGCCGACATCGCACGCGGGCACCTGGCCTACGCCCTCTATGCCGTCGGCATCACGCCCCTCTCGGCCGGGACGTTCCTGCGGGTCGACGGGCTCCGCTCGATCCGCCGCAGCTATCGCGCCCCCGAGCTCGCCGCGGCCCTCGGTGCGCCCTGGCGCGTCGAGACACCCGGCCCGTTCCGCGTGTTGGCGATGGCGAAAGGCCGCGCGGGCGATGCGTGACGTCCTCATCGTGGGGGCGGGACCCGTCGGGCTCGCGCTGGCGGCCGATCTCGCCGCGCGCGGAATCGACACGGACGTCGTCGAGAAACGCACGGCGATCGACGGGGGAACGCGGGCCATCGGCATCCATTCCCCCGCCCTGGCGCACCTGGAGCCCTCGGGGGCGACCGACGCGCTCCTCGCGCGCGCCGTCCGTATCGCGCGCGGCGAAGCGCGTGCCGACGGCCGGCTGCTCGCGGCGATCCGTTTCGACCGCCTGCGCGCTCGTCATCCCTCTGTCGCGGCGCTCCCACAGGCCGACACCGTCGACGTGCTGACCCGGCTCGCTCCGCCCGTGCGCCGCGGAGTCGTCGTCACCGCGCTCCACGAGGACGCGACGTCGGTGCGGGCGAGGACCACCGGCCCGCGCGGCGAGGAAGAGATCCGTGCGCGCGTGGCCGTCGTGGCATCCGGGTGGGCGGGACGCGAGCTCGTCTACCGTCCCGGGGCCGTGCGCACGCACCGGTATCCGGACCGGTACGTCATGGCCGACGTCGCGGCCCCCGGCGGTCCCGTCGCCCGTGTCCACCTCGAGCGGGACGGTGTGCTGGAGTCGTTCCCGCTGCCGAACGATCGCCGCCGGCTCGTCGCGTGGGCGGGCGTCGGCGAGATCCCGGATGCCACGGCCTTCCTGCGCCGCGCCGTCGCCGAGCGCGCCGGGCTCGACGTCGACATCGCGGAGGCGACGACCTTCGGCGTGCGACGCGCCGTCGCCCCGGCGCTGCGGCGCGGCCGCGTGATCGTCGTCGGCGACGCCGCGCACGAGGTCAGTCCCATCGGCGGACAGGGGATGAACCTCGGGCTCCTCGACGTGCTGACGCTCGCTCCTCTGCTCCCGGCCTGGCTGCGGACGGGTACGGCGGAGGGCCTCACCCGCTGGGAGCGCGACCGCCTCGCCTCGGCGCGGCACGCCGCGCACCTGGCCGCGCTGAACACCCTGCTCGGTCGGGCCGCCGGCCCGAGCGCCCACGCGGCGCGATCTCTCGCGCTGCGCACCGTTCTGCGCGGCCCGGGCGCGGAGGTATTCGCACGGGCGTACGCCATGCGCTTCGACCGCGCCGCGCGGAGCTGACCGGAGTCACGCGCGCGGGACGGCGGGGCGACGCGAGCGAGGCCACGGCGAGGCACCCCGTGAAGCCCGCAGCGTCCCGGGATCCCGACGCGACGGGCGGGCTGGCCGGCACCCCGTCCGCTTCACACGGACGAGGTGCCGACCGGGGAGCGTCAGACGCGGTGGGCGCGACGCATCAGCGCGACCGCCGCAGCCGCCAGCAGCAGCGCGATGCCGCCGAGGGCGAAGGGCAGCGTGTCGGGCGCTCCGGTGGCCGCGAGGTACGACGTCGGCGCAGGGGCCGGAACCGTGCGCGTGACGACGCGGAGGTCCGACTGCGCGACGACCGGCGCGGGGGCGGCCGCGGGCGGAGGGCTCAGGGGGACGCTCTGCACGACCGCGGGCTCCGCCGACCGGCACGCCGAGTCGTCGGCGGCCAGATCGGCGCCGGAAGCGACATCCGTCCGGCCCGCGGCGAGCTCACTCGTCCCACCCCACGCGAGCGTCGCCGTCGCCGAGGTGCGGGGCAGATTGACGACCACGTCCGCGTTCGCCGGTACCGACCCCGAGTACACGGTGCCGACACCGCCGTAGGCGATGGTGAATTCGACGGCGAACGCCGCCGCGTTGGTCACCCGCCAGGTGTTGGTGTCATCGGGAGGGCAGGCGGGGACGTAGGTGAGGGTGAGGTTCGCCGTCGACACGACCGGCGGGGGACACGTCACGGCGGGGTGTTCGATCGTCTGGGTCACCGCGGGGATCTCGGGCGTGCCGGGGATCTCGGGCACGCCGGGCACGTACGGCTGGTCGATCACCGTCGTCTTGGTCCAGAAGAACCAGTCGGCGTTGCCGTTGCCCGGGTTGTCCATCTGGAAGGCGACCCCGATCGGGTCGGTGCCGTGACCGGCGCCGTCGTAGTTGGTCGTGTTGGGTTGCCAGTTCTCGCTGGGCGGCACCTCGGCGGGGGCTTCGTCGATCGGCCCACCGGTCCACGAGTAGCGCTGGAACTCGTCGTGCGAGACCTCGGGGACCTCGGGCACGGCGGGTGTGCCCGGCGTCGCCGGAACGGCCGGCGTCACGACGACGACCTCCGTCCATGCCTCCGACGGGGTGCACTCCTCGGTGATGTCGGCACTGGCCGGAGACGCCCCGAGGGACACCCCCGCCAGGATCACGAACGCCGCGGTGGCGCTCGACAGCAGCTTGTTCATGGTGGATCTCCTGTTTCGCTGGAACGGCAGCGCACGCGGAACACCCACCGGCGCGCACTCCTCGGTCATCGCGACAGGAAACGAGGGCGCGCCGAATACCCTCGTCGACGCGCGGGTGAGCGCCGACAGGGGTAGGAAGGCGTCGACGGATCTGCTGGAACGCGCGATGACTTCGTCCTGCACCACCGGCTCGTGAGCCGTGTGCGGACTCTCACTGTGATGACCCGAAGGCGTTCACCGTTAGATGCTTGTGCGTTACCTGCGCGAGTGCTAGGCGTTCGCTGACTACTCGGGGGCGTTCTCCGCGGGACGTGGCTCAGGCCAGCACGAGCTGCGCCGCCAGCAGCAGAGCCGCCGACATCGTCATCCGGAACACGGCGCGCCCGGGCGGACGCCTCAGCGCAAGCACGACGGTGGCCGCGGCGGCCGTCGCGACCGCCACGAAGAATGCCACGCCCAGCGGGGTGGGTGCTCCGGTCGGACCGACGAGCACAGCGAGTCCACCGATGACGATCCCGCCGGCCGCCACCAGCACCGACGCGCGTGCACCGAGACGGTGCGGTAGCCCGCGCACCCCCGTCCGACGGTCATCGTCGAGGTCGCGAACGACGTTGGTCAGATGCACCGACGCGCCCAGCGCCGCGCCCGCGAGCGACGCCCACGGCGCGGCAAGCGCGGGGGCGGGCAGCGACAGCGTCGCGAACGAGGGGAACAACCCGAAGCTCAGCACGAACGGCGCGATCGAGAACGGCGTCGACTTCAGCCCCGCGTTGTAGGCCCAGGCGGAGGCGAGGGCGATCGCGTGCGCGGCGAGGAGCGCGGGCCCGAGCGGCGCCGACAGGATGAGGGCGAGGACCACGGATGCCACGGCCACCGCGAGCGCGAACTCCGGGGTGACCGCTCCCCCGGCGATCGGCTTGTCGGTTCGGCCCACAGCCGCGTCGCGGGCGCCGTCGATCGCGTCATTGGACAGACCCACCGACACCTGCCCGGCGAAGACCGCGACGACCAGGAGAGCGAGACGCCCCGGCTCGACCCCGGCCGCGATGCCCAGCGCGAGGGAGAGGACCGTGACTACGAGCGTCGGTCCCGGGTGCGTAGCCCCCCAGAGCGCCCGCACGAGCGATGCCCCCGCGCGCGGTGTCGCCGTGGCATCCGTCATCCGACGACGCTACCGCGCGCGGGACCGACCGGGGCGGGCACCCCACGCCCTCAGCGGCGCCGCAGCAGACGGCGTGCCACCACGAAGACCCCCGCGGCGCCGAGCACCCACGGCCCGGCGACGAGAATCGGATCGATCCACTGGTGCCGCGCGTCGGCCCGGCCGAGGCGTCCGCGGATCGGCGACCAGCGGCGTTCGGCGAGCACGCCGGTCTCGGTGATCGGGTTGTCGGGATGCCGCGAGAACAGCGAGCGCAGGTGCGCGCCCGTGGCATCCACCCGGTCACCCGCCACGAGCAGCAGCCAGTGCGCGGCGCGCGCCTCGCTGAAACGGTCGTACGCGTAGCGACGGATGGCGCCGGACACGCCGCGGAGGGGCTGCGCCGTGCCGAAGACAGGGGTCAGGCGGCCGTGCTCGATCGAACGCTCGCGCCCGCCGGGGGGCTCGGGCTGCTCGTCGGGGAAGTCCCAGTGAGCGTTGGTGTCGAGCGCCTGCTCCTTCGGAACGGCCGGGCGGTCGGCGGGGTCGAGGTCGGCGCCCCAGCCGGGGATGCGCGCGCGCAGTTCCTCGGCGCTCGGGGGCGGCGTGGGCTTGTCAGCGGTGTAGGCCATGGTCGGTGCTCCTCTCAGGCGGTCGGGGGAAGGATGACGGCCTTGACGAGACCGTCGATCTTCGCGGAGACCATGTGGTACCCCTCGGCGATGTGCTCGAGGGGGATGCGGTGTGTGATGAGCTCGCGGGGCGAGATGCGGCCCTCGCGGATGTGCTCGAACAGGCGCGGCCACTGGCGGGCGACCGGCGCCTGGTTCGTGTGGATCGTCAGGCCTTTGTTCATCGCGTCGCCGAACTTCACGGCGCTGAACAGGGGGCCGTAGGCACCCATGACCGAGACGGTGCCGCCCTTGCGGACGGAGTCGATCGCCCAGTTCAGCGCGACCGGAGACCCGCCCTGCAGCTTGAGCTTCGCGCTGGTCAGGTGCTGGAGGAAGTGCCCGTCGGCCTCGGCGCCCACCGCGTCGATGACGACGTCGGCGCCCAGCCAGTCGGTCTGCCGCTTCAGTTCCACGACGATGTCGCGGTGCTCGCGGTAGTCCAGCGTCTCGGCGAAGGCGAAGGTGCGGGCCTTCTCCAGCCGCGCGTCGATCTGGTCGACGACGATGACGCGTCCGGCCCCCATGAGCCATGACGAGCGCGCGGCCGCCAGACCCACGGGACCTGCCCCGAACACCACGACGGTGTCGCCCTCGACGATGTCTCCGAGCTGCGCGCCGAAGTACCCGGTCGAGAACGCGTCGGTGAGCAGCAGGGCGTCCTCGTCGTGCAGCCACTCGGGGATCACGCGCGGCCCGACGTCGGCGAACGGGACCCGCACGAGCTCGGCCTGGCCGCCGTCGTAGCCGCCCGCGGTATGCGAGTAGCCGTAGATGCCGCCCACGGCCGTGGCGTTGGCGTTGACGTTGTGGCAGTTGCTGAACAGCCCCCGCGCGCAGAAGAAGCACGTACCGCAGAAGATGTTGAACGGCACCATCACGCGGTCGCCGACCGAGAGGTTCTGGACCGAAGAGCCGACCTCCTCGACGCGGCCGATGAACTCGTGACCGAACGTGTGGCCGATCCGGGTGTCGGGAATCATGCCGTGGTACAGGTGCAGGTCGGACCCGCAGATCGCGGCCCTCTCGACGCGGACGATCGCGTCGTTCGGGTGCTCGATGCCCGGATCCGCCTTGTCCTCGACGCGCACCTTGTACGGTCCGCGGTACGTCATGGCTCTCATGCGTTCTCTCCTCGTCGGTCGATGGGCTCGGGTTCTGTGGGCTCGGGTTCTGTGTGCCCGGGTCGGGTGGTCGCCGCCGCGTCAGTGCGCGCCGATCGCGCGCGCGTGGACGACGGCGCGATCCACGCCGTCGGTCCACGCGTCGCCGTGGCCGGGGAGCACCGTGTCGGCCCCCGTGCCCTCGAGCAGGGCGAGCGCGTCGAGCGCGGTCGCGCTGTCGGCCGTGGCCGCGCGGGCCACGATCTGCGGGCCGGATCGGCCGGTGTACGGATCGAAGGTGACCAGGGCGTCGCCGCTGAACAGCACCCCGCGATCGGGCAGGTGAAACGCCACGTGGCCGTACGTGTGGCCGGGTGTTGCGATCGGCACGAGACCGCCGATCGTCGGGACGCCCGGACGGATGTCGCCGAGCGCTTCCACGCCCCGCACCGCGAGGGCGCCGGCGCGTGCCATACGCGCGAGGACGGGGAGGCCCCCGGGGTGACGCACGGGGTACAGCGCGCGCGACGCCTCCCGGTCGTAGCGGTACGGATGCCGCACGAGCGGGACGTCGGCCTCGTGCACGTGGACCGGCACGTGGTGGTCGCGTTGCAGGCGCTCGAGCGTGCCCACGTGGTCGAAGTGGCCGTGGGTGAGCACGACCGACACCAGATCGTCGGGCGGTGAGCGGAAGGCGGCGAGCGCCGCGAGCAGGAGCGGCCAGCTGCGCGGCAGCCCGGCGTCGACGAGGACGAGGCCGTCGTCGGTGTCGACGAGGTAGCTGTTGGTGAGGGCGCGCGTGATCATGAACACCCCGTCGGCGACCTCGCGCACGCCGTCGTCCGTGCGTCCGATCCCGCTCGTGCGTCTCCCTGACATGCGGGCCACCCTGGGCGCGTTCGGACGCGAGCACACACGGGGTTGCGGGCGCGGCGGTGTGCTGTTATCCGCGCGGCGGGAGTCGGGCGGGTGACGGGGCGTCAACCCCGTCGGCAGGTTCGACGCGGGAACCCTACGGTGTCCCGACATCGTCAAGGGGAACTCATGGATCAGGTCGTCGTCGTCACCGGAGGCTCGCGCGGGATCGGGCGCGCCACCGCGGTGCGGTTCGCCCGGCGCGGGGCGCGCATCACGCTCGTCGCGCGCGACGCGGTCGCCCTCTCGTCCGCGGCCGAGGAGTGCCGCCGCCGGGGAGCGGAGGTACTCGCACTGCCGATCGACCTCGCGACTCCCGATGGTCCGGAGAGGGCGACGGATGCCGTGATCGCGCGCTTCGGCCGGATCGACGTCTGGGTGGCCTCGGCGTCGGTCTTCGCGTACGGCAGCGTCGAGGACACCCCCGACGCCGTGCGCGACCGCGTGATCGAGACGAACCTCGTCGGCCACATGCGCGCGGCGCGGGCCGTGCTACCCCACTTCCGTGCGCGCGGGGGCGGGACGATCGTGTTCGTCGGCTCGCTGTACTCGCAGGTGGCGGGCCCGTACGTCTCTTCGTACGTCGCGGCCGAGCACGGGCTGCTGGGCTTCGCGCGGTCGCTGCGCCAAGAGATGCGCGGGCATCGTGGCATCCGGATCAAGGTCGTGCTCCCCGCGAGCATCGACACCCCGATCTATCAGCGCGCCGCGAACGTCACCGGCCGGACGCCCTTCCCCCTTCCGCCCGTGGTGTCCGCCGATCGGGTGGCGCGCGCGATCGTGCGGGCCGCGCGGGGCCATCGCGACGAGATCGCCGTCGGGGCCGCGCAGTTCGTCGCGCGGCCCCTGCGGTTCGTCTTCCCGCGCGCGTACGACCGCGGCATCCGTGCCCTCCAGCGGTCCCTGGGCCTGCGCCGCCGCGCGGCTCCCGCGACGACCGGCGCCGTGCTGGCGGCGCAGCACGACCCCGGCGCCGTGAGCGGAGGGTGGGGTCGCGTGCCCCTGCGCCGCCCACGGTGACCGGCGCCCCCTCGCCCCCCCCTGTTGAGTGTCCAGGAAACGCCGTGTAACGCGACGGAGTCACGGCGTTTCCTGGACACTCAACGGGGGGGGCGGATGCCGTGGCATCCGGCCCCGAAGAGCGACACGTCAGGCCGTCTCGAAGCCCTCACGCTGGGTGTTCTCGTCGGCGACGCGGACGCCCCAGCGGTAGGCGAGCTTGCCGCCGAGCCAACCCGAGACGCTCAGGCCCGCCGATGCCACGACGCTGAGCACAAACGCGACCCACGGCACACGGCCGAGCTCGAGTACCCGCAGCACCAGGCTCGCCGAGAAGAGCAGCATCGCCGTGACGTTCAGGCACAGGTGCGCGAGCGCGGTACGCCGGGCGGGCGTGCCGGGTGGGATGCGCGACAGGTCCAGGAGCCCGAGGACCGACGCACCGGCTGCTCCGCCGAGACCGATCGCGATGAGCCACCGCGACCCGGTCGCGAACGCCCGCGGATCGTCGGCGGCGAGACCGAGGAGGTCGAACACGAGGCTCGACGACCACGCCCCGATCGGGATCGTCACCGCGACGGGGTGGAACGGGTGCCCGTACGGGCCCGCCATCACCGAGCGCGGGACTTTTGCGGCGCGCATCGCGGGGAAACTCGCTCCGCTCCGCGGCGCCGAGACCGTCGAGGGCCCCGGCACCGCGGCATCCGCCCCGCTCATTCCTTGTGCAGCGCGTCCTGGGCGCGCCCGGCGAGCTTCTCGACGCTGTTGGGCAGCTCGGTCGTGCCGTAGAAGCGGGCGTCGGGGTGCGTGGGCGGAGGCATCGGCACGCCCGCGGGCGGCTCGGGCACGTACGTGAACTCGCCCTTGCCGTCGGGGGTGGGGCCCGACGCCCACGAGCCCTCACGGGCCTGAGCGCCGTTGCTGAAGTTGATGTATTGGTACGACACGTCGCGGTCCTCCTTCTCGAGCGGGAAGTTGCTCGGCACGGGCAGGTCCTCCAGGCCCTCGGCGCGCAGTTCGGCGGCGGCCGCCATCCACTGGTTCTGGTGCATGGTGTCGCGCGCGAGCAGGAACGCCAACAGGTCCTTCACGCCGTGATCGTCGGTCTGGTGGTACAGCCGCGCGACCTGCACGCGCCCCTGCATCTCGGCGTTCGCGTTGGCCGTGAAGTCGGCGAGCAGGTTGCCGCTGGCCGTGACGTAGCTGCCCTGCCAGGGGTTGCCCATCGAGTCGACCGGGCGCGCACCGGCTCCGGCGACGATGCCCTGTTGGATGTCGGTGCCGCCGATGACCGCGGCGACGGTGGGGTCGTCCTGCACGGCATCGGTCGTGATGCCGAGGGGTGCCTTCTCGAGCAGCTGGGCGATCATGATCGCGAGCATCTCGACGTGCCCCATCTCCTCCGCCCCGATCCCGAAGACGAGATCGCGGTACTTGCCGGGGATGTGCATGTTCCAGGCCTGGAACTGGTACTGCAGCGCGACGGTGATCTCGCCGTACTGACCGCCGAGCACCTCTTGGAGCTTGCGCGCGTAGACGGCGTCCGGCTTCTCGGGGGTGGCGGTGTGCTGCAGTTCTTGCCGATGGAAGTACATCGTCTCTCCTCCCGCGCCGCGTCGGGGGGATCGTCGGTCGAGCGACCGGGGCGGCGCGTGCGGGCTACGAAACGGCCCGTTCGGGGGGTTCGACACGGGGGTTGCGACGCAGGTCCGCGGGCGCGACAATCGCGCGCCCGACTCTTGGCACTCGGATACCGAGAGTGCTAATCTGAGGTCAGTTGAGCCCATACGACTCAACTTCACCGAACCTTCCGGATGCCGGTATCCGGACCGATCGAAAAGGAGAATCGACATGGCCACCTACGACCCCTTCCGCGACCTCGACCGCCTCGCGTCGACCCTTCTCGACGCCCGCCGCGGCGGCGGACCGCGACGGATGCCGATGGACCTCTACCGCGACGGCGACCACTACGTCCTCGCGGCCGACCTCCCCGGCGTCGACCCCGGCTCGGTCGACATCGACGTCGACGGTCAGCTGCTCACGATCCGCGCCGAGCGCACGCTCGGCTCGGGCGAGGGCGTCAAGTGGATCACGCGCGAACGCGAGACGGCATCCTTCATCCGCCAGCTGAATCTCGGCCAGGGCATCGACACCGACCGCATCAGCGCGTCGTACCGCAACGGCGTGCTGAGCGTCACGATCCCCGTCAGCGAGAAGGCGAAGCCCCGCCGCATCGCCGTCTCGACGGACGAGCACGACGGCGTCATCGAGGCGCACGAGAGCACGCCGCAGCTCATCGAGCAGTGAGACGACGCACCGAGGGGGTCGGCCGACAGGCCGGCCCCCTCGTCTCGTGCGCGGAAGATGTCAAGGGGCTCGGCGAGCGGCCCCGACCCGACGCATGGTGCGAGGGTGTCCACCACCCTGTCCTCCCCCCTCTCCCCCGCGCATCCTGACGACACCGCCGTCGCCGCCGTGCCCTTCCACTCACGCGGACCCGTCAGCGCCGCCGTCCTGCACCACCTCGTCGACGGTGTCGCGACGGGGCACACCGCTCTCGCCGACGAAGCCGTCGCCGCCTGCAGCGACATCGAACGCGACGACGACCTCCAGCTCGCCCTCTTCGTCCTGTACGCCTCGTCGTACGGTGCGTTCCCCGCGCTGCTGCCCGACCTCGAATGGGACCCCTCCCTCGTCGCGACCCGCCGGGTGATCGAGACCGCCTTCGAAGCGGCTCTGCGACGTACGGTCGAGGTGCCGGAGCTTCCCGTTCCCACCGCGGATGCCGTCGCCCGCGCTCTCTTCACCCTCACCGGCGCCGAGGGCGGCCCGAGCCTGTCCCGCTACCTCGCGCGCAAGGCCACGCTCGACCAGGCGCATGAGTTCCTCGTGCAGCGCACCGTCTACACGCTGCGCGAGGCCGACCCCCACTCCTGGGCCATCCCCCGCCTCACCGGACGTCCGAAGGCGGCGCTCGTGGAGATCCAGTCCGACGAGTACGGCGGCGGCCGGCCCGACCGCGTGCACGCGACCCTTTTCGCTCGTGCCGTGCGGGCAGCGGGCCTCAGCGACGAATACGGCGCCTACCTCGACGACGTACCCGCGGTCACGCTCGCCTCGCACAACACGATGTCGATGTTCGGCCTGAACAGGCGGTTGCTCGGCGCGATCGTGGGCCACCTCGCGGCCTTCGAGATGACCTCCTCGATCCCGAACCGCCTGTACGCCGAGGGGCTGCGACGCCTCGGCTTCGGCGACGACGTGTGCGAGTACTTCGACGAGCACGTCGAGGCCGATGCCGTCCACGAGCAGATCGCCGGACGCGACCTGGCTGGCGCCCTCGCCGAGGACCGCCCCGACCTGCTCGCCGACATCGTCTTCGGCGCCGCCGCCTGCCTCGAGGTCGATGACCGGGTCGGACGGCACATGCTCGAGGCCTGGAGCCGCGACGAGTCGTCGCTGCGCGGGGAGGACGAGCGATGACCGACGAGCGTGTCACGATCACCGCGTACCCGGATGGGCCGCTCCTCGTGCGCGGCGACGTCGACCTCCGCACCAGCGACGGCCGCGAGGTCGCCCGCACACGCCGCACCGTGGCGCTGTGCCGGTGCGGGCTGTCGACGATCAAGCCCTACTGCGACGGCACCCACAAGGCATCCGGCTTCCGCACCGACGACTGAGCCGATGCTCGACGCGGAGTACGTGCTGCCGCTGCGATGGACCGACGACGCCGATCTCGCCGACCTCACCCTCTACCTGCGCCGCCTGTCGACGCACATCGACGTCACGGTCGTCGACGGGTCCCCGCCCGTCCTCTTACGCGCGCACGCGCGGGCGTGGAGCGGGATCGTCCGGCACGTCGCGCCCCATGACATGCACGGCGCCAACGGCAAGGTGCGGGGCGTGCTGACCGGTCTCGCGCTCACGCGACACGAGCGCATCGTAATCGCCGACGACGACATCCGCCATGACCCGGCCACCCTTCGCGCGCTCGTCGCCGAGCTGCGGGATGCCGATCTCGTCAAGCCGCAGAACGTCTTCCGCCCTCAGCCCTGGCACGCACGTTGGGACACCGCACGCTCGCTCGTGAACCGCGCCGTCTCCGCCGATTACCCCGGCACGTACGCGGTCAGGCGGCGGGCTCTTCCGCACGGATACGACCCAGACGCGCTGTTCGAGAACCTCGAGATGGAACGGACGGTGCGGGCCGCGGGCGGGCGGGTCCGCTCCTGTCCCGACCTCTTCGTCGAGCGGCGGCCGCCGACGACCCGGCACTTCCTCGGGCAGCGGGTGCGTCAGGCGTACGACAGCCTGGCGCAACCGAAACGGCTATGCGCCGAGCTGGCGATCCTGCCGACGCTGCTCGCGCTGCGGCGACGGCGTGGCATCCTGGCCCTCCTCGCGCTCGGTGCCGTCGCTCTCGCCGAACGGGGGCGACGGCGAGACGGTGGCCGCGCCGTCTTCCCGCGCCTCGCGGCCTGGTGGACGCCGGCGTGGGCGCTGGAGCGCGGCCTCACCAGCTGGATCGCGGTGGGGCTCCGCCTTCGCGGTGGGGTTCGATACGCAGACACGCGCGTGCGTCTGCCGGCGACGCCTCTGCGGGTGCTGCGACGACGGGCGGAAGAGGGTCCGTGAACGGGCGGAGCACGGTGACGACGCGCCGGCGCACGACACCCCGGACCGCACACGGTCCGGGGTGTCATCGAGCCTCAGAGGTCCTCGGGCGCGAGGTCTCCCTGACCCTCTTCGCCGAGTTCGACGATGCCGGGGTCCTCGCCCTGCGAGTCGGTGCCCGTGGACTCCGGGTGGATGTCGACGAGGGGGATGTCGTCGTCGTCGGCCGGGATTTCGGCCGGGTCGGCGCCCGTGGCCGTCGCCGGGTTGAGGTCGTCGGGATCCGCGCCCTCGTCGAGGGCCGTCGTCGCGTCCCACTCGGCCTGAGCCGGGTCGAGCGTCGGGTCGGGCTCGATCGACGTGTCGCCGTCGCGCAGCGGCTGCACGCCGGCGATGCCGACATCGGTGGCCGGGTTCGGGGAGTCGGCGGGGGACGGATCGATCGAGGCGTCGCTCATGGGGGGTCCTTTCGTCGAACGGTCCCCCCATCCAACGGGGCTCACGAGCGCCCGAGCTGCCCCTTGACAGCGGGACGGTGTCGACACGCGCAGCGGCGGGCCGTCGCGCGCACGCCGGTGTGTCCGCGGCGCGCGCGGACCGCCCGATTATGGAAATGGGGTTCTGCCGAAAAGACGAAAGCACGCGGCGACGTCGTCCGCGGGAACGGCGGGCGACCCCGGGAAGGAACGCGATGGGGCACGTGCTGAAGATGCGCACGCAGGGTGCCGACGAGGTCGAGGAGGTCTGGCAGCGTTTCGTGCCGAGCGCGCGCATCGACCGCCTGGACCCGCGAACGGTCAGCTTCGCCTGGAATTCGGTCGGTCTCAAGGGCTTTTCGGTCGTGGCATGGGAGTTCACCGCCTCCACGACGGCCTCCATCAACATGAACGATCAGATGATGGCGTGCCGCATGGTCGGCGACGATCTGCACACGCGAACCGGCCGCGACCAGATCGATCAGCGGCGCCCCTGGCTCGGCCTCGACGCGCCGATCACCGCGGAGTGGACCGGGACCGCGAAGGTCCGTGCGTTCGTCTTCGATCGCACGGAGGCACAGCGTTTCGCCCGCACGGCCGCCGGCGACGATCGCCTGGTCTTGCGCCGCCTCGACCCCAGCGCGCGCGACCGGGAGTCGGCGGCGCGGTGGGAGCGCTGTTTCTCCTACGTCTCGGCATCCCTCGCCGTCTCGCACGACGAGCCGATCGTGGCCGCAGAGCTGCAACGCCACGCTCTGATGACGACGCTCACGTCGTTCGGCACGTCTTACCTCGACGGTGTCGAGCGGGCGCATCAGCGGACGGCGGCTCCCCGCACGGTTCGCCGCGCCGTCGCCTACATCGAAGCGCACGCCCATGAGCCGATCACGCTCGACGACATCGCGCTCGCGGCGGGGATCTCCACGCGCGGTCTCCAGCACGCGTTCCGGCGGGATCTGGACGCCACGCCGTCCGAATACCTGCGGCGCGTCCGCCTGGCCGGGGCCCGGGAGGAGCTGCGGTCGGAGGCCGCCGTGTCGGTGCGCGACGTGGCCCGTCGGTGGGGCTTTACCAGTCCGTCGCGCTTCGCCCGTTACTACCGGGAAAACTACGGAGAAAATCCCGCCCAAACCGCCCGCATGTTCTGAGACGCATACGCAAACCGGTCCCTCGTGGCGCGTGCCGGATCGCGCCGCGACCGCCCGTGGTCTTCGATTGCACAGTTGCAACAGCGGGCACGGAGCCCGCGGGGAGGAATTCGTGGGCAAGTTCATCTACGAGGGCGGCATACGCAATGAGTTCGAGGATCGCCTCCTGGCGCACCTGCAGGTCGTGATCGGCAACAAGCTGCGCCGCGGCGAGCCGTTCTACTTCGTGTGGAAGGACGACATCAGCACGGGCGGCGGACGCACCTCCGTGTGGCTGCACCCGCGCGCCAACCTCGTGTTCAAGTTCAACGGTGGACGGCCTCCCGCACTGAACCGTGCGTGGCTGGAAGCGCTCATGACCACGGCGAACGCGCCCAGCGGGTTGTACATCGTGCCCGAACCCGCTGAGGACGCCGCCCCACCCTCGACCTTCGCGTAAGGGCGCGTCCTCCCTTCGGTGTCGAAGGGATGGGCGGGTGTCAAGCCGGTGGCGGACGCGACGCGCATGGCGTTGCGTAAGGGAGACGAGAGGATCCCCCATGAACGTCTCCCGCCGGCATCCGCATGCCACCGATCAGCCGCGCATCGTGGTGATCGGCGGCGGCAACGCCGGACTGTCGGTCGCCGGCCGCCTCCATCGAGCCGGTATCGATGACATCACCGTCATAGAGCCCCGCACGCTGCATGTCTTCGCGCCCCTGCAATCGCACATCGCCGGCGGAGCGGCCCCCGCCTCCGAGGCGGCACGGCCCCAGGCCGATGTGATGCCGCCGGGGGTCCGGTGGCTGCGCGACGAGGTCTTCACGGTGGATGCCGAGGCCCACCGAGTCCATCTGGTCTCGGGCGCACACGTCCCCTACGACCATCTCGTGGTGTGCGCGGGGATGCGCATGGCGTGGGAGCAGATTCCCGGTCTGACGGAGGCGATGGCCTCCCCGTCGGGGATCTCGAACTACGACTACGAGCTCGCGGCCAAAGCGTCGATCGTGCTGCGCGACCTGCGCTCGGGCACCGTCGTCTTCACGCAGCCCCCGGAGCCGGCGTCGTGCGGAGCGGCCGCGCAGAAGCCGATGTACCTCGCGTGCGACTGGTGGCGCGCCATCGGCGTGCGCGACGACATCCGCGTCGTGTTCGTCGCACCCGACCCCGTCCCCTTCGGCATCCCCGCGATCGACCGCGAACTGCGGCGCAAGCTCGACGAGTACGGCATCGAGGTGCGGTACAGCCGAGAGGTCCGATCGGTGGATGCCGAGGCCCGGACGGTCACGATCGGCCACGGCGACACGAGCGAGACGCTCGCCTACGACGTCCTGCACGCAGTCCCGCCCCAGCGCGCGCCGGAGTGGATCGCGGGCAGCGGGCTGGCGGCATCCGACGATCCCCACGGCTTCGTCGACGTGGATCCGGAGACGCTCCAGCACGTGCGGCATCCCGACGTCTGGGCGGTCGGAGACGCCGCGGCTGTCGCCACGCGCCGGTCGGGCGGAGCCATCCGCCAGCAGGCGAAGGCGATGGTGAGCAACCTCCGCGCGGTCGTGGCGGGGCAGGCACCGACCGCGACCTACAACGGCTACAGCGTGGTGCCGTTCACGGTGTCGCGCGGGACCGTCGTGTTCGCCGAGTTCGACCGCTGGGGCCATCTGCAGCCGACGGTGCCGTTCTGGCGGTCCCTGTACCGCGAGCGCCGGCTGTCGTGGATCGCCGACCGCCGCATCCTGCCCTGGGTGTACTGGAACCTCATCCTGCGCGGACGCGCCTGAGGGGCGCCGCGGGGGTGATGTCTCGGGACTTCGGTGACAGTTCTGCATCAGCTCATCGGTGCATCGACCTGGGCTTGCAGTTGGGCGAGCGTCTCGGCGAGCTGCTGCTTGTCGAGGTACCGGAACAGGGTCTGATGGAACCTCTCGTTCTTGCCCTGTGTGGTCGGCTTATAAGGCTTGCCGGTGATGGCCTCAACTCCCAGAGCAGCCGAGTGAGCGACGAGTCTGCTGGTGAGCCTGCGCCGTGAGGTGTTGAACGCTGAGCCGTTGTCGGTGAGTAGTCGCTGTGGGACGCCATGGGCGGTGACCGCTTTGTCGAACACGGCCACCGCGGCATCGGCGGTTTCGCCGTCTGCGACGTGGGAGGCGAGCGCGTAGCGGGAGTGATCGTCGATGAGTTGGAAGATCGTGCAGCGCCGCCCTCCGGTGAGAACGTCGTCGGTAGCGTCTCACTGCCAGCAGGCGTTGGGTGCCGGATAGACAAAGCGCCGCCATGCCGATCGGGGCTTCTTCTTCGGTTCCTGGCGTGCCACCCCGGCTTCGCGAAAGATGCGCGCCAGCGATGCCACCGAGGGCACCTGCTCGAAGCCCATCGCGTGCATCCTGTCATGGACGCTGATAGGGCCGTGATCGAGCCCGGACACCGCCAGCGCGGCCCGGACCTGCACGGCCTGGTCTTTGACCTCCGCTCCAAGCCTGGTCGGGGTCGAGCGCGGTCGGCGAGATCTAGGTTCGAGCGCGGCTGCCTGGCCCTCTTCCTTGGCCCGTCGTCGCAGCACATAGAAGCTTTCCCGAGAGATGCCATGCTCGTTGCAGAACGTGGACACAGCACCCCTGGGTGCGTCATCGGGCCAGCTCGCGATCGCGAGACGAATGCGAGGGTCAATCGGTTGAGGCGTCATTGCCGCAGACTCTTGCCGAGGCCGTGTTGCTAAAGCAGGTGGTGGGCCAGCGGAGGGTAACGGCGTTCACGAACTGGCACGCACTGGATCAAAAGTTAGATCTCCAGGTCCTCGACCGGCGCGTTGGTGAGTACCGTCACAATGGCACTGATCAAGTCCTGCGGTAGGTCATCTGTCATTGCAGCGACATCCGGAAACACAGTGAGGGACCGCTGACCCGACTGCCACCAATCGCTCGACCACGTTCGCTCGTCGCTCCATACCGGATGGTCCTCGTCTGGCGATGCGAACGCACGCCAGTTCGGATCGTCGCGTCGATAGACGGCGATCTGACCGCCTGCGGTCGCATACACGCGATACGTCGTCTGTCGCGGACCATCCGGGCTCTCAAATCGCATGAGCTGACGCCCTGTGAACCGCTTGATAGTGACCACTGGGCCGTCGTTTACCTCGACCTCTATTTGCTGCATCTCCACAACCCCTCGCTCTCGCTCCCGTGCTGCGACGAACAGCTTCAACCCGGCGGTTACCGCAGCCGATAGGCCCCCAGCAAGTTCGGACGCCCGATCGAACAGGTCAGCATCATCAACCGAGACGTACACATTGCGGGTGGGCATGATCATAAGTATGCACATACGCACATCGATTGACAACCATCGCCCCGATGAACCCAGCAACAACGAACTGTCACCACCAACGATCGGGTTCCGTCACCGATGAGCTGATGCAGAACTGTCACCGATGTCCTGGGACATGGCAGAGGGGCGCCGCGCGGGTGGGGGCCGGGCGGGCGCCGCCCCGGGTAGGGCATCGCGCGGAGCGCGGACGGCGCCGTGCCGTCCGTTCCTCCACAATGGCGGGAACCGTGGATCCTTCCCCACAGAGGCCTGGCCAGGCCCCTTCATGTCGGACCCCCTCGCTAGCATGCACACATGCGTAACGAGACCTCGCTCATCGCCCCGGCCGGCGGGCCGCCCGGGCTGGCGGCGGTGGTCGGCGACGTGCTGCGTGCGGGGACCGTCCTCGCCGCGGCCGAGGTGCACCGCGTCCGCGCCTTGGCCGAAGCGGGCCATCTCGCGCTCGATGTCATGGCCGGTCAGCGCGCGACCGCCCGTGCCGCGGAGATGGCGTTGCGGGAGGTCGCGTCCGAGATCGCTGCCGCCGAGGATCTCTCCGACCGTTCCCTGCAGACGCAGATCGGTCGCGCGATGACGCTCGTCGACGACTATCCCGTCACCCTCGGTGCGTGGGAGCAGGGGGCACTGTCACGCGCCCACGTGCACGCCATCCTCGACGTCGGAGGGCCCTTGCCGAGCGAGGCCCGTGCCGAGTTCGACGCGCTGGCCGTCGCCACCGCCGAGGGGCTCAGTCCGGGGCGGCTCCGCTCCCGGCTGGCGGTTCTCGCCGAGCAGCTGCAACCGACGACGATCGCCGAGCGTCACGCCCGCGGCCGCGAGACGCGCTGCGTGCGGATCGTGACCGGACAAGACGGCATGTCCGACCTCGTCGCGACGCTACCCACCGTGCTCGCCGTTGGCATCCACGACCGTCTCACCCAGCAAGCACGAGCCCTCATCGACGCCCGGCTCGACGACCCCGTCGCCATGACGGACGAACGCACGACCGCACAGGTGCGGGCCGACGTCCTCGCTGATCTCCTGCTGACCGCGGCGCCCGAGACCGATCCGACGCGGGTCGACGACGGGCCCGGCTCACTGGGCGCCATCCGTGCCCGGGTGCAGGTCGTGGTGCCGGCACTGACGATGCTCGACCCGCAGCACGAGAACACCGACCCGGCCGACCTCGTCGGCCACGGCCCCATCGACGTCGACACCGCCCGCACCCTCGCCGAATCCACCACCGTCCCCTGGGATCGTGTGATCACGCACCCGGTGACCGGCGCGGTGCTGCACACCGACACCTACCACCGCACCACCGCGATCGACCGGTACCTCCGCGCGCGTGACCGGCAGTGCCGATGGCCGGGATGCACCGTCCCCGCCATCCGCGCCGAAGTCGACCACACCCTCGATCACGCCCTCGGTGGCCCCACCGAGGTGAGCAACCTCGCCCATCTCTGCCAGCGCCACCACACGCAGAAACAGTTCACCCGCTGGACCGTGAAACAACTCACTAACGGTGTCCTCGAGTGGACCAGCCCCACCGGCCGCACTTACACCGACGAACCCCTGCCCTACTCCCCTGCGGTGAGGTTCCTTCCCGATGATCCCCTCCCTCCCGACCCCGGAGAGAAGCCCGCGCCGTTCTCACCCGGCGCATCGAATCTCGGGCCACCACACGACCCGCCTCCCGCATGACGTTCGAGAGGACGTGCACCTATAGGGCACGGAGCCCGATCGCTCAACCCCGGGGCCCTCCGTGGGGCAACGCGCGAAGACTGGACCCAGCCCCGGAAGCCACACGAAAAGAGGACACCATGGCACAGGTCATCGAAACCATCGACGTCAACGTTCCCGTCCGCGTCGCCTACAACCAGTGGACGCAGTTCGAGGAGTTCCCGCACTTCATGAGCTTCGTCGAGTCGATCACGCAGAAGTCCGACACGCTCACGCACTGGAAGGTCAAGATCGCCGGCGCCGAGCGCGAGTTCGACGCGGAGATCACCGAGCAGCACCCCGACGAGCGCGTCGCCTGGAACAGCGTCGGCGGCGACGAGAACCACGCTGGCGTCGTGACCTTCCACCGCCTCTCGGACGACGAGACGCGCGTCACGGTGCAGATCGACTGGGAGCCCACGGGCGTCCTCGAGAAGCTGGGTGCGGTCTTCGGCGCCGACGACCACTCGGTCAAGAAGGACCTGGACAACTTCAAGGAGTACATCGAGTCGCGCGGTGCCGAGTCCGGCGCGTGGCGCGGCGACGTCAGCTGACGTCTCCCCTCGATGACGGAAGCCGGATCCCTCGCGGGGCCCGGCTTCCGTCATTCGTCCTTCACCACTGCGGGTGGATCTCCACGCGCAGACGCCGGTCGTACACGTCGCGCACCAGCGCGTCGAACGCGTCGAGGTCGAACCCGCCGTCGAGGAGCGCAGCCGCCCGAGCATTCGACGTGGCCTGCGCGACCGAGCGCGCACCCGGGATGACCGACGTGACGCCATCGCGCGACGCGATCCACGCCAGCGTCGCCGCCGGGAGAGTCACGCCCTCGGGGAGCGACGCCTTCAGCTCGTCGGCTGCGGCCACACCCTCGTCGAAGGGGACGCCGGAGAACGTCTCTCCCTTGTCGAAGGCCTCGCCGTTGCGGTTGTAGCTGCGGTGGTCGTTCTCGTCGAACGTGGTCGCCCGCGTGTACTTTCCCGACAGCAGACCGCTGGCCAGCGGCACCCGTGCGAACACGGCGACGTTCTTCTCGGCCGCGAGCGGCAGCACCTCGTCGAGAGGCTTGAGGCGGAACGGGTTGAAGATGATCTGCAGGTTGGTCAGGTTCGGCCGCTGCAGCGCCGACAGCGCCTGATCCATGGTCTCGACCGAGGCGCCGTATGCGGCGATGACGCCCTCGGCCACGAGCTGGTCGAGCGCCTCCCACGTCGCGTCGTCGTCGATGACGGCGGACGGCGGGCAGTGCAGCTGCACGAGATCGAGCGTCTCGGTGTCCAGCAGACGCCGCGAGCGGTCCAGCCACCCGCGGAAGTTCTCCATCGTGTAGTTCTCGGGCACCTGGTCGGCGCGCCGACCCATCTTGGTCGCGACGGTGATGCCCGCGGCATCCGTGCTCTTCAAGAACGCCCCGATGATCTCCTCAGACCGACCGTCGCCATAGACGTCGGCCGTGTCGAACAGGGTGACGCCGGCATCGGCCGACGCGGCAAGCACCGCCCGCGCGTCCTGCTCGCTGACATCACCCCAGTCGGCTCCCAGTTGCCAGGTGCCGAGACCGACCGCCGAGACCTCGCGGCCGGTTCGGGAGAGGGGACGCTGCTGCATTGCGGTTTCCTTTCGACGCTGTCCTCGAGCCTATCCAGCCCGTGAGACCTCCGGGCCCGTCGCCGACCCCCGTCCCGGGCGAATCCTGGTCGTCGTATGGCGGCGCCCGTCAAGCCCGTCTCGATGGCCCGACCCCCCGCCTAGCGTGGCGGCACACCCACGGAAGGACCACCATGATCACCCCCGCAGACACGAACCCCGAGCGCCTCCCCGGCGCCGATCACGCGGACACCCTCGCGGACTCCGACGGTCTCGCGGCCGACGTCCCCGCGGGCGGCGCCGGTGCGGACAGCGGTGCGGTCGCCGCGACCGAGATCGATGAGCACGACGACGCGCGCGTCCAGAACGTCTCGAGCCAGAACGACCTCCCCGGCGTCGGAACGCGCGCCGCGGACGGCGACATGGAGCACGGCACCGATGACGCCCGCGGCGAGAGTGGCTCCACCTCGCGCCACCACGAGGACACCGGAGCCACGCCCACGACGGCGGACGACGACCAAGCCGGAGAGCCCCACGTCGACGCCGACGACCCCATCGCCAAGTACCAGCCCGGGGTGGGCCGCGATTCCGCCGCCTCGAGCCGCATCGCGCAGAACCTGCCCGATCCCGACGAGGCCTGATCGTCCGCATCCCGCCCGGCGTCGGCATGACGACGCCCGGCGGGATGCGCCACAGTGGGGGGATGGACGACCTTCGCCTGGATGCCACCCCGCCCTCGCTCGAGGACTACCTCGAGCTGCGACGAGCCTCGGGCCTCACCCCGAAGCGTCGCGACCAGGGGGCTCCCGCGCTCGCGAACAGCTGGGCATGGCGCCGTGTCGTGGATGCCGATGGCCGCTCCGTCGCGATGGGCCGGGTGGTCGGCGACGGCGGCTGGTACTTCCTCGTGGCCGACATGGCGACGCTGCCCGACTATCAGCGGCGCGGACTCGGTCGGCGCATTCTCGAGGGCCTTCTCGCGGAGATCCGCGAGAAGGCCCCCTCGGGGGCGTACGTGACGCTGCTGGCCGACCCGCCCGGTCAGGCGCTCTATCGCAGCCTGGGCTTCACCGAGCCGACGAACGGCTCGATGACGATGCACCAGGTGCTCGACTGACGCGCGCACGAGCGGAAACGACCCCGCGTGCCGTGCCCCCGCCCGCGCGCACCGGTCCGGCGCCCGCGCGGCCGAGCGCGCTCACACGGCGCGGGCCCGGACGCGTGCCCACCACCCGAGCGCCACGTCGATCACGACGAAGGCCGCGAGCGTGTAGCCGACCAGGGGCAAGAACGACCCGATGGCGACGGCAGCGACGAGGACCGCCGTGATCCCCCACCAGGGCGCGCCCCGCAGCGCACCACGCGCCGGTGCCGCGGCGATCCCGCGCGTCGGGCGGCGCCGCCACCACATCGCGTAGCCGAGGACGACGAGAGCGGCGATGCCGAGCGCGAGAGCGAACAGCACCAGCTGGTTCGCGAGTCCGAACAGCGTGCCCGAGTGCAGATCGATGCCCCACCGTGACAGCTTCGCGAGCAGCGGGTAGTCCGCGAAATCGACCCGATCGACCACCGTCATCGACGTGCCGTCGATCGCGACGGCGTCCACCTCGGTGGGGAAGCTGCGGTGGATCTCCTGCACCACCCAGGCTTTCCCGACCGCGGACGGCGGACGGATCTCCACGTCGCCCGTGTTGACGTTCAGGCGTTTCGCGATGGCGAGGACCGCGTCGAAGGTCGGTGGATTCGCCGCGCCGGTCGGCGCGGCCGCCATCGCTCCCCCGTGCCCGGCGTGCTCGCCCCCGCCCGCGGTCGCCCCGTCGAGCGACGTCGTCAGCGACGGCGTACCGCCTCCGACCGCCGCGCGCAGGTCGGCCACGTGGGCCCCCGCGAAGGTGGACCACGTGATGCCCGTCGCCGACAGGAACAGCGCCCCGAGGACGACCCAGACACCCACCGCCGAGTGCCAGCTCGAAAGGCGCCGGTAGCCGCGCAGCGACCGGTTCGGACGGAACAGATCGCGGCGGCCCCGCCTGCTGCGCACGAAACGCCCGACCCACAGACCGAGCCCGGCGAGCGCGACGATCCCGAGCCAGGATGCCGCGAGCTCGCTGTACCAGCGGCCGGGATCACCGAGGTGGAGGGAGCGGTGCAGGTCGCTGATCCAGTGCCGCAGCGGGAGGGCGCCGCTCGTGCCGTACGCCGGGAGGTCGCCGCGGATGTCCCCCGTCGCCGGGTCGACGAAGATCGCCCGCGTGGTGCTCTCGGGGAGGGAGTCGTCGGCGAACATCACCCGCGTGGTGTCTCCGGGCGCGGGCGCCGGGCGCACCGCCACGGGAGAGGCCCCCGTGCCCTCGTAGGCCTCGGCGGCGTCGATCTGGTCCGCCAGCGGCATCCCCACCAGCGTCGAGGTCGCGGTGAGCTCGTGCGCGTACATCACCTTCTCCAGCGACGGGGTGATGGCGTACAGCGCGCCACTGACCGCCGCGACGAGGATGAACGGTCCCACCAGCAGCCCCGCGAAGAAGTGCAGCCGCCGCAGCAGGGCGGTGAACCACCCGGTGCGCGGCGCACGGGATGCCGCACCCCCGTCGCCGCTCGTGGGGACGGGCGCCGTGAGTGCTCCGGGCGAGACGCCTCGGTCGGTCGTGGTCATGACAGGATCCCCTCTCCGATGTACCCGCCCTCTTGGCATCCCGGGGGCACGGCGAACACGGCCGACCCGATCGGGGTCGTCCATTCGTTCAGCAGGTCGAGCTCGTCGAGCCGTCGCTGGATGGGCACGAACTGTCGGTCGATGTCGGCCTGGAACGACACGAACAACAGGCCCGCGTCGCTGACCTCGCCCGCGGGCGGGGTCTGGTCGTAGTTGTACCCGCGGCGGAAGATGCGCTGTGCGGGATCGTCCGGTCGCGACCGTCGCAGGTGCGAGAACTCGGGGATGACGGGGAAGCCGATGGCATCCGTCGCCGCGAAGTCGGGCTCGTCGAACTCGTCGGTCCCCGTCAGCGGCGCCCCCGTCGCCTGCGAACGCCCCACGGCCTGGTCACGGCCGGGGCGGTCGAGGTGGTCCCACTTGTCCAGGTCCATCGCGATCCGGCGCACGACCATGCCCGTGCCGCCGGCGAGCCACCCGTCGCGAGCCCACACCACCTCGTCGAAGGCCGTCGTGCCGGGCACCGGGTTCGCGGTGCCGTCGACCTGGCCGAACAGGTTGCGCATGGTCGTGCCCGGTCGCTCCGAGCCGTGCGCGCGCCGGAATCCCTGCTGCACCCACCGGCTGGTGGCGAACGCACGGGCGTCCTTGAGCAGCATGCGGGTGGCGTGCGCCACGGTGACGGGATCGTCCGCCGCGATCTGCAGCAGGAGGTCGCCGTCGCCGTACTCGGGGCGGAGCCGGTCGACCGAGAACGCCGGAAGCGGCCGCAACCACGTCGGCGCCTCCGCCCCGGTGCGGGACACGAGGCCCGGACCGAACGCGAAGGTCACGGTCAGACGCGCCGGGGCGGTCGCGAGCTCGGGCTCGGTGTCCGCCAGCGCCCCCTCCCCTCGGGTCAGCCGAGCGGCGTCGTCGGTGAGCGTGCGCAGCAGACGCCGGACCCCGTCGCGGTCGACGTCGGGAAGCAGGTCCAGCGCCACGAGAGACACGTGCGCCTGCGCGTCGGTGTCGATCCCGGCCTGGTGCACGCCGTAGAACGGCACGATCACATCGCCGTTCAGGGGCACCGAGGCGGTGGCATCCGGTGCCTGAGCCGCCATCGCCGCGTCGATGCCGACAGCCGCGACCGCACCGACCCCGGCGACCGCTCCTCCGAGGAGGAACGCTCGACGGGTGGCGCCGCGCACGGCATCGCCGGACCCTCTCACTTGCCCATGTCCATGTCGCCCGAACCGCCGTCGTAGTTCTCGTTCGCGCCGGCGAACGCCTTGATCGGTGCCGTGATCTCGACGCTCGACTGATCCGAGAACGTCAACGTGATCGTGGTCTCGTCGCCGGCACGCAGCGGAGCCGTGACGTCCATGAACATCAGGTGGCTCCCGCCGGGGGTCAGCTCGAGGGAGCCGTGCGCGGGGATGACGAACCCGCCCTCGACCTCCCGCATGACCATCTGGCCCGACTCGTTCTGCACGGTCTCGTGCAATTGCATCGACGAGGTCGCGGGGCTCGTGGCCGAGACGACGGTGAGGTCGCTGTCGCCGGTGTTGGTGAACTCGCCGAACCCGGCACTCATCCCGCCGTCGGCGGCTTTGACCCACACGTCGGAGCTCGCGAAAGACGCGGACTCGGCGGCGGGCGCGGGTGAGGCGGTGCCGGCGCATCCGGCGAGGGCGAGGGTGGCGGTCAGGGCGAGGGCGCCGAGGCGCAGGGAGCGGGTGATCATGACGAGGCCTTTCGGGACTGTCGGCCGCGCGCGGCGCGGCGGAGGAGGATGACGAGGAGGAACACGGCGAGGGCGATGCCCGCGCCGAGCGCGCCGATGACGACGACACGGGGGACGCGATCGTCGGCGGCGGGAGCGATCGCCGCGGGCGTCGGGGCGGCCGTGACCGGTGCCCGTTCGAGCGGGGCCGCATCACCGACGGTGAACGGGATGACGCCCGAGATGGGGTGACCGTCGCTCGAGACGACGCGCCAGCGCACCTCGTAGCCGGCGACGGGCATACCCTCGCGCAACGGGACCATGACGGTCCCCGACGCGATGGCGGGGTCGCCCGCGACCCAGTCCGCCCCGTCGGCGTCGGCCACGACCACCTCGGCACCGACATCGAGCACGTCGGCGGAGAAGGTCAGGGCGATCTCATCGGGAGCGGAGGGCAGACGCTCACCCGGGGCGGGTGAACTGGACAGAAGTTCGTCATGAGCGGATGCCGGGGTGGATGCCGAGACGACCGACGTCAGGATGACGACGGCTGCCACGGCCCATCCGGCCGCGACGGCACGGAAACGGGACATGGAGCTCTTTCTCGGCGCCGCGTCTCCGGAAGGAGAGGGCGACGCCGTCGCGATACCGCGCGCGTCAGCGGACGTCGACGCAGCGAGCAGCGCTGCGTGCGTCCGCGTCAGCGAGGACACGGTACGACGGACACGGGCGTCCCGGAGGGACGCGGATCCCCGCCGGGCACGTGCACGGCGGGTCGGTCGTCGCGGGACGTCAGCGCGCGAACGCGCGCCGGACACCGGATGCCGACGACCGAGCGCCCCGCGTCGGATCGAGCGGGGCGAGCGTCAGTGGGCGCCGAGAGGCGGGCCGCGCCGTCGGGCGCTCGCGGCCAGCAGGACCGAGACGGGTCGCACCTCGGCGACGATCTCGGGCAGGACGCGGCGCGCCGGAACCGGTCCGAACGTCACGGTGAGGGTGCGCACTCGCGCGTGCAGCCACGCGCCCAGCTTCGTCGCGAGCTCGCGCAGATGCCCGACCGTGCGCTCTCCCCGGTGCAGGGCGGCGGTCGTCAATGCCGCGGCGACGACGTGCCAGAACCACATGGCGGCGTCCGGGGCGAGGATCGCGGCGGGCGCGTCGGGAGCGAGGGCTGATGCGGTCGCGGCACCGTGGACGTGGCCCCCGGCGCCGGGCTCATAGCTGCCGAGGACGAAGAGCGTGTGAAAGAGCACCTGGCTGAGGATCACGGCGACGCTCAGGCGCACGGCCGAGAGCCGTCGTCCCGCCAGCGCGGTGCAGGCGACGAACGACAGCGCGAGCGGCACCACGATCCCGACCGCCCCGGGCATCGCCCCGCCCGCGGTCACGTGGGACAGCAGCGCGACGAGGGTCGCCACGGCGGCCGCGAGGGCACCGCGCACGACACGCGTTCCCCGCTCCTGTCGTCGCATGGCTTCCATTGTGTCAGGCGTCCTGGCGTCCTCATGCCGATCCGGCCCCGGGCGCCGGGGACGGCGTCCCGCACGAGCGTCCTAGGCTAAGGGGGACCACTGGAGGATGCCGTGCCCCGACCCCGCGTCGTCATCGCCGGAGCGAGCGGCTTCGTCGGCCAGGCTCTGACCACGGCGTTCCGCGAGGACGGGTACGACGTCGACACGATCGGCCGCCGCGGCACCGCCACCTGGAGCGACCAGGGTGCGATCGACCGACTGGTCGACGGCGCCGATGTGCTCGTCAACCTCGCCGGCAAGATCGTCTCCTGCCGGTACACGGATGCCGCCCGCGACGAGATCCTGCGCTCCCGGGTGGAGACCACGCGCGCGCTGCATCATGCCGTCCGCGTCGCCGTGCGCCCTCCGCGTGTGTGGTTCAACGCCTCGACCGCGACGATCTACCGCCACGAGAGCCAGCGCGGCAACGACGAGCGCGACGGCGTGATCGGCGAGGGCTTCTCCGTCGATGTGGCCACGAGCTGGGAACGGGCGTTCTTCGACGGCGAGCTGCCCACCACCCGGCGCATCGCCCTGCGCATGGCGATCGTGCTCGGCGACGGGCCGGCCACGCGCATGCTCTTCGCGCTCGGGCGTCTCGGGCTGGGCGGACCGCAGATCGACAGCTGGTGGTTCCCGCACCGGCGTTATCGCGGCATCGGCGCGCGTCCGACCGGGCCCATGTGGTCGTCGTGGCACCGCACCTCGGGCCGCCAGCGCTTCAGCTGGATCCACATCGACGACGTCGTGGCATCCGTCCGCTTCCTGCTCGCTCATGACGAGGTGCAGGGACCGGTCAATCTCTCCGCGCCGGGAGTCAGCGACAACCGCACCCTCATGCGCGAGATCCGGCGGGTCGCGCGCCGACGCGTCGGGCTCCCCGCCTTCCGGTGGATGCTGGACCCGGCGATGGCGGTGCTGCGCAACGAGCCGGAGCTCGTATTGAAGAGCCGCTGGGCCGTTCCGCGCGTGCTCACCGAAGCGGGATTCGCGTTCCACCATCCCGAGCTGGGCGCGGCTCTGGACGCTGTCGCCGCCGTGCACGCACCCCGCGGCCGCGATCTGTTCTCGGCCTGAGCGCGGACCGCGCAGCGTCGGGCGTTTCGACGGACGAAGCGCCCGTCACACCGCGGCTGAGCCGTGCACGTCAAGGCCGTGCGGCTCAGGATGCCGAGGGCTAGCGTCGATCTCACCACTGACGGCGGGAGACCGATGATGAACGAACGCGAAGCCACCGGACGCGGAAGCGGACCCGACGAAGGCGAGTACACCGACGTGCAGCTGCCCGACGGCACCCTCGACCACGGCAGCTCCGACCTCCCCGGCGAGTACGTCGACCGCGAGACCGCGGACGGCACGGAGGCACGGCCGCGCTCCGACGAGGCCGGCGCCTACACCGACGTCGAGCTCCCCTCCGGCGATGAGGATCGTGAGGACCTCGAGAACCCCGGTGAGTACACCGATCGCGATCGGTGAGCTCCTACCGTTCCAGCGTGGCGTGCGGATCGATGCGGTAGGCGGCGCGATAGGCCGCGGCGAAGTCGTCCGCTGCGCTGAACCCCCACCTCGTCGCCACCCATTCGACCGAGGTCACGCGGGGGTCGGCCTCGACCAGTTCGGTGTGAGCGGCGCTCAACCGCACCGCGGTGAGGTACGCCTCCGGCGTATCGGCGAGGTGGCCGTTGGCGGCGAACGCGCGGCGCAGCCCCGCGGTCGACGTATCGGCCGCGCGCGCGGCATCCTCTACCGTGATGGGCAGCGAGGCGTGGTCGTCGAACCAGGCGGTGGCGCGGGCGTAGATCGCGGCCTGCTCGAGGGCCGATGCGCGCCGCTCGCGTGGATCGCCCACCAGGGCGAAGGTCTCGAGCGTCGCGGAGGCGAGGGCGCGATGCACGTGCGCGCGCACGAGGGGCTCGGCCATCAGCGGCAGTTGCGTCACAGCCCAGCGCAACGTCGCCAGCCAGTACTCGCGCATGCGGCGCGACACCGGAGCGGACCCGTCGAAGCGGACGGACAGGGTCTCGTCCCCATAGATCGTCCGGGCCGTCTCGGTGAGATGACGCGCGTCGAAGGCCACGAGCCGCAGACGCGTCGATTGCGGCCGGCCGATCAGCTCGTGACCCGGCTGGACGATGCCGGGGTCCACGCTGTACTCCCCCGACGCGGAGCCGATGCTCCACGCGTACCCGGGCGTCGAGGTCGCGACGAAGAACCTGTCCGCCTCGTAGATCACCTCGGCGCGGCAATCCCACACCAGCTCGCGCAGCGCGAAGACGTTGTCCCCCACCGCGTGCTCCGCGAAGGAGGCGTCGTCGGCTTGCACATCGACACGCCCATACTGCGCCTGCAGCCAGGCCAGGGTGTCGGCGACGTCGCTGGTGCGCACACGCGTGTCGAAGAAATCGTTCATAGGAGCGGGCCGGGCGTCGGGACAGGGGCCATGGCCATCGTAGTTAACCGTGACCGCCGCAATGTCGGCGAAGATCGTTCACCTCGAACCGGAAGGCATCCATGACGAGCACGCCCCTCATCCGTCCCATCACCACCGACGACGCCGGCGAGGTGCTGACGATCCAACGCGCAGCCTTCGCCAGCGAGGCGCTGATCTACGGCGACCCCGACATGCCGCCGTTGACGCAGACGCGGGAGGAACTCGAGGCCGAGCTGGTCGAGAACCTCGGGTGCGTGGCGGTGTCGGGGCACCGCATCGTCGGCGCGGTGCGGGCGCGCCTGGCCGACGACCTGCTGCTCATCGGACGCCTCGCGATCGCGCCCGACCAGCAGGGCGAGGGTCTGGGGACCCTCCTGCTGAACGCCGTGGAAGACCGCGGCCGTGAGGCGGGCGCCAGCGAGGCGGAGCTGTTCACCGGAGGCCTGAGCGAGGCGAACCAGCGGCTGTACGAGCGCGAGGGGTATCGCCGCACCGAGACCACCGCCGACGGCGAGATCTTCTACCGCAAGCGCCTCGCCTGACCACACGCCAGGTCCCTGAGCTCGTCGAAGGGACCGGCCCCACCCCCGCACACGCCGAGAGGCCGCCGCCCGCACCCGGACGACGGCCCCTCTCTCAGCGCCCCTTACGGGGTCGGCATCCCGCCGTTGACGTTGAGCGTCTCACCGATCACGTAGCTCGACTCCGCCGAGGCGAGGTACACGTACGCCGGGGCGAGCTCGGCCGGCTGGCCCATGCGTCCCAGAGGCGTCTCCTCACCGAACTCGTCGACCTTCTCGTCGGGCTGGCCGTCGGTGACCTGCAGCGGCGTCCAGATGGGGCCGGGTGCGACGGCGTTCACACGGATGCCCTTGGGCGCGAGCTGCTGGCCGAGCGCCTTGGTAAAGGTGTTGATGGTCGCCTTCGTCGAGGCGTAGTCGACCAGGATCGGCGCCGGGGAGTACGCCTGGATCGATGTGGTGTTGATGATGGTCGAGCCGGGCTGCAGGTGCGGCACCGCCTCTTTGCAGATCCAGAACATCGCGTACACGTTGGTCTTGAACGTGTCGTCGAACTGCTCGTCGGTCAGCGTCGTGACGTCCTCGTTGAAGATCTGCTTGCCGCCGTTGTTCACCACGATGTCGAGGCCGCCCAGACCCACGACGGCTTCCTCGACCAGGGTCTTGGCATACTCGCGCTCGCGCAGGTCGCCGGGGATCTGCACGACCGTCGCGCCGGCGTCGCGCAGGATGCCGGCGATGCGGTCGGCATCCACCTTCTCCTCGGGCAGGTACGACATCGCGACCGAGGCCCCTTCGCGGGCGAACGCGATCGCGGTGGCCGCCCCGATGCCCGAGTCGGCACCGGTGATGAGGGCCTTGCGTCCCTCGAGGCGTCCACTGCCGACGTACGTGTCTTCGCCGAGGGCGGCCTTGGGAGTCAGCTCGGCGTCGAGGCCGGGCTCGGGCTGGTCCTGCGACTGCGGGTCGATGTCGGCGTAGAGCTTCGCCGGGTCGGTGAAGGTGTACTGGGTGCTCATGGCGAGTCCTTTCGTAGGGGGATGGATGCCGCAGCGAAGACGCTGCGGCGAAGGTCAGCGGTCGCCGAGCTCGGCGGCATCCACGACCTCGCGGATGACGAGGGCGGCGTTGATGAGGGCCAGATGGCTGAGGGCTTGCGGAAGGTTGCCCCAAAAGGCCCCGTCGTCCTCGGCGATCATCTCCGAGTAGATGCCGACGTCGTTGGCCTGGGCGACGAGGGCGTCCATCGCCTCGATCGCCTCGGCGTGACGCCCGACGCAGGCCAGCGCCGTCGCCCGCCAGAACGCGCAGGCGACGAAGGTCTGCTCCTCCTGGTCCATGCCGGTGTAGCGGTACACGAGATGGTTCTCGGTACCGAGACGCTCGGTGATGGCATCCAGCGTCTTCGACATCCGCTCTCCGCGGTCGAAGCCGGTGGGCGCGTGCAGCAGCACGGAGGCGTCGAGGTCGTCGCTGCCGGGGTGGATCGTGTAGGCCTCGAGCGTCTCCGACCAGCAGTGCTCCTCGACCCAGGCGTGGATGCGGTCGCGCTCGGCGCGCCAGCGGTCGCCGTTGTCGGGGATGTGGCCTCCGTCGGCGAGCCACTGCGCGTCGTCGACGGCTTTCCAGCAACCCATCTTCGACGAGGTGTAGTGGCGCAGTTCCGGCAGCTCCCACATGCCGGAGTCCTCGCGGCGCCAGAGGTCGCACGTGCGGTCGGCGACATCGGCCAAGAGCCGCCCGGTCTGCGTGTCGAGGCGGTTGCCGGCCTCGACGTAGGTGCGGCACAGCGCGATGAGGTCGCCGTAGACGCCGAGCTGCAACTGCCCCTGGGCGGGGTTGCCGGTGACGACGGGCTGGTTGCCGTTCCACCCCGGCACCTCATGCTTTTCGAGACCGATCTCGGCGTCGCCGTCGAGGGTGTACATGACCTGCACCTCGGGCCCGTTCTTGCGGATGGTCCGCAGCAGCCACGAGATCGCCGCGTGCGTCTCCTCGCGCAGTCCGAAACCCACCCAGGCGTGCGCGGTGTAGGCGAGATCGCGCACCCAGGCGTACCGGTAGTCCCAGTTCTTTCCGCCGCGGGGATTCTCGGGCAACGACGTCGTCGCCGCGGCCGCGATCGCCCCTGTCGGGCTGAACAGCAGCAGCTTCAGCGCGAGGGCGCTGCGCTGCACGTCCTCGGCCCACGGACCCTCGTAGGAGAACTCGTCCGACCACATCTGCCATCCGCCGATGGTGCGATCGATGCCCCGGTCGACGTTCTGCGCGTTCGGGATGCGCAGCGGCTCGCCCTCGGTGGCGGCGAGGACGAGCAGGTGCCGTGAGCCCTTGGACGTGGTGAAGCTGCCGTCGATGCTCTCGTCCCCAGCATCCGGGTCTCCGTGGATGCCGTGTTCGTGGCCGACCACGGCGAGCGAGACGTGTCCGACGCGCATGACCGAGAACCCGTCGATGCGCTCGGTCCAGGGTGCGGCCGAGCGCAGCATCGTGCCGGGCTGCACGCACCAGGCGAACTCGACCTCGCCGTTCACGCCCTCGACGCGGCGAGCGAGCTCGGCCCACGGCAGGCGTCCGGCGATGCCGGTCACCATCGCGTCGGTCAGGGTCGCAACGCCGGTCTCTGTCGTGAACGTGGTCTCGAGCACGTTCGTGCGCGGGATGTAGCGGCGGGTGACCTCGTACGCGCCCACGGGAGCGAGTTGGATGCAGCCGCCCGCCGACTCGTCGACCAGGCGCGCGAACACGGGACGCGAGTGGATGTTGGGCAGCGGCAGCCAGTCGACCGACCCGTCCAACCCGATGAGAGCCACCGTGCGCCCGTCACCGATCGCGGCGTAGTCGCGGAGCGGCCGAGACGGCGACGGGGGTTCGATGAGCACGTGTTCACGCTAGGAACGGCGTGAGACGGTCAGGCCGGGGTTGTCGTTTGGGTGCCGACCGGCTACGGGGCGGACGGAACCCGCCGAAACCCCCCGCCGCAGCCCTGGTACATCGGGGACGGACGAGGCACAACCCCTGCGTCGGCGATTCGGCACCGTTCTAACGTCGTAGCCGACCGCGAGTGAAAGGAACGTGCATGTCCACGACCACCAAGGACGCCCCGACCAAGAACCGCCGCCGCCCCGCCCGCGGCGGGAGCGGCGCCGAGACCACCGACGAGCAGAACGCCGAGAAGGGCTTCCAGGCGTCGGAGAAGCTCACCGACAGCCTTCAGGCGGTGCTCGTCGACCTCATCGAACTGTCGATCCAGGGCAAGCAGGCCCACTGGAACGTCGTCGGCAAGAACTTCCGCGACACCCACCTCCAGCTCGACGAGATCATCGAAGCCGCGCGGGAGTTCGGCGACGAGATCGCCGAACGCATGCGCGCTCTGCACGCGCTTCCCGACGGCCGCAGCGACACCGTCGCCGAGACGACGACGCTGCCCGAGTTCCCCCAGGGCGAGGTCGACACCGCCGAGGTCATCGACCTCATCACCGAGCGACTCGACGCGACTGTCGGCACCGTCCGTGACGTGCACGACGACGTCGACGACGAGGACCCCACCAGCGCCGACATCCTGCACGGTGTGCTCGAGCGTCTTGAGCAGCTGTCGTGGATGGTCAGCGCGGAGAACCGCGTGGCCCGCAAGTCCTGAGCCAGAACGATCACACCGGATGCCGGGGCCTCAGGGCCTCGGCATCCGTCGTTTCGGCCCGGTACCGGCTAGCGTCAGAGCCGCCGGCGGCCCGCCGGGGAACGGGATCCCATGACGAACGACCAGACGACGAACGATCAGATGCCGGATGCGCCCGCACGCCGAGAGGTCGCCTGGTTCCTGCTCTTCGGAGCGGTCGGGGCGATCGTCGGGCTGCTGCCCTGGCTGACCACCGGACCGTTCCTGCCGCTGCAGGACCTCGAGAACACCGACGACGTCTCGCGGCTGGGGCCCTTCGTCCTCCTGCCCTTCAGCCAGTACGAGATCACGACGATCATCGTCCTGCTCGTGGTGGGCGGCGCGGCGGCCGGAATCGTGGCGCGTGCGCAGGGGTCGCGTCCGGGCCTCGTGCGGGGACTGGCGACGGTCGGCGGACTCGCGGTGGTCCAGCTCGTCGCGATCGTTCAGACCGCGCTCACCACACGGAGTGTGCTCCAGGACCGCTCGGAGTCGATGGTGCCGGTGAGGATCACCCGCGGGCGATCAAGAACGGCGGCCGCGGACCTTCGAGGCGCGCGATGGCGATCTTGACCTCGGCGAGCGACGTGCCCACGGCGGCGAACCGCTCGTCGGTGCTCGTCTCCATGCGGTCGAACCGCTCATCCATACGGTCGAACCGCCGATCCATGCGGTCAAAGCGTGCCTCCATGAGCTCGAAGCGCTGGTCCACACGATCGAATCGGGCGTCGGTACGCTGCTCGACCCGCCCCAGCATCCACTTCATGCCGCCGAGCAGGGTGACGGACGTCGATACGAAGAGCCCGACGGCTGTGGCGATGAGCGGCAGGGACTCCATGTCGGCCTCCTTCTCCGAGCAGGGGATGCGACCGACTGTAACCGTCTCCGTGGGGTTCCACCGGGACGCGTCCATGACCCGTGCAGAACTTCACCCATCCGCCGGATGGGGAGGAGCGCTCAGAGCCGCAGCACCTCGGTGACGCGGACGACCGCCGTCCCCTCTTCCTCGGAGGCTGCGAGGTCGACCTCCGCGCGGATGCGCCAATCGTGGTCGCCCTCGGGGTCGTCGATCGTCTGCTCGACCCGCCAGACGCCCTCCGACGCCACGGACTCGTCGATCTCCACCAGCGCCGACGAGCGCGCCGCTCCCCCGGTGCCGATCGCGTCATGTTCGTCGAAGTAGCTGTCGAGCACGCCCGGCCAGTCGACGTCGGGGTCCAGCTCGATGAGCTCGTCATCCTTCTGCAGGGCGGCGAGCTGCACGCGCCGGAACATCTCGTTGCGCACGAGCACGACGAACGCGCGCCGGTTGGTGAGGATCGACGGCGGCGCCGGCGGGACCACCGGTGCGTCCGGATCGTCGGCCGGATTGATGAGCTGCTCCCACTCGTCGACGAGGCTCGAGTCGACCTGTCGCACGAGCTCGCCGAGCCACGCGATGAGATCCAGCAGATCGGGCGTCTGGGCATCGACCGGCACGGTTTGGCGGATCGCGCGGTATGCGTCGCTGAGGTATCGCAGCACCAGCCCTTCGCTACGGGCGAGCTGATACAGCGACACGTACTCGCCGAACGAGCACGCCCGCTCGAACATGTCACGCACGACCGACTTGGGCGACAACTCGAAGTCGCGGATCCACGGCTGGCTCGACGCGAACACCTCGTACGCCTGCGCGAGCAGCTCGTCGAGCGGCTTCGGCCACGTGATCTCCTCGAGCAGCTCCATGCGCTCGTCGTACTCGATGCCCTCGCGTTTCATCGCCGCGACCGCCTCGCCGCGGGCGCGGAACTGCTGCTGCGACAGGATCGGGCGCGGGTCGTCGAGCGTCGCCTCGATGACGCTGACGACGTCGAGCGCGTAGTGCCCCGTGCCGACCGACGACGTCGGCGGCGTGGCATCCGGTCCCCTGCCGAGCTCGACCTCAGGGTCGAGCATCTCGATCGCGGCGAGCGCGAACGGCGACAGCGGCTGGTTGAGCGCGAAGTTCGGCTGCAGGTCGACGGTGAGCCGGATGCCGTCCGGCCCGGCCTCGACCACGCCCGCCTGCACGAGCGTGCGGAAGATGGCGATCGCTCGACGCGCCAGCTCGTACTGTCGCGCGCGGGGCTCGTGATTGTCGAACACCAGCGAGCGGACGTTGCCGAAGACATCGCCGCCGCGCGCGATGACGTTGATGAGCATCGCGGCGCTCAGCTTCATCTGCGGCGTCAACGGCTCGGGCTCGGCGGCGACGAGGCGGTCGTAGCTCTGCTCGGTCCAGTTGACGAAGCCCTGCGGCGCCTTCTTGCGCACGATCTTCTTCTGCTTCTTGAGGTCGTCGCCGGCCTTGAGAATTTGAGCTGCGTTCTCGATCTCGTGATCCGGTGCCATCACCACGACCGTGCCTGCGGTGTCGTAGCCCGCCCGACCGGCGCGACCCGCGATCTGGTGGAACTCACGCGCCGACAGCTGGCGCATGCGCGTGCCGTCGTACTTGGTCAGCGCCGTCATGAGCACCGTGCGGATCGGCACGTTGATGCCGACGCCGAGCGTGTCGGTGCCGCAGATGACGCGCAGCAGCCCGCGCTGCGCGAGCGTCTCGACGAGCCGGCGGTAACGGGGCAGCATGCCCGCGTGGTGCACGCCGATGCCCGCCCGCACGTAGCGCGAGAGCGTCTTGCCGAACCCGGTGGTGAAGCGGAACCCGCCGATCGCCTCGGCGATCTCGTCGCGCTGCTCGCGCCCGATGATGCGGATGGATGACAGCGCTTGCGCCCGCTCCATGGCGGCTGCCTGCGAGAAGTGCACGACGTAGATCGGGGCCCGCTTCGTGTCGAGCAGTTCCTGCACGGTCTCGTGCACGGGCGTCCGGGCGTACTCGAAGTGCAGCGGCACGGGACGCTCGACGCCGGTCACCCGCGCGGTCGGGCGACCGGTGCGACGGGAGAGGTCGTCGGCGATGTCGGTGACGTCACCGAGGGTCGCCGACATGAGGATGAACTGCGCCCGCGTCAGCAGCAGCAGGGGCACCTGCCACGCCCACCCGCGGTCGGCCTCGCCGTAGTAGTGGAACTCGTCCATCACGACCTGGTCGACGTCGGCATCCGCTCCCTGCCGCAGGGCGAGGTTCGCGAGGATCTCCGCCGTGCAGCACACGATCGGCGCGTCGGCGTTGACGGAGGAGTCTCCCGTGACCATCCCGACGTTCTCGGCACCGAAGATGTCGACGAGCGCGAAGAACTTCTCGCTCACGAGAGCCTTGATCGGCGCCGTGTAGTAGGTGCGGCCGCCTCGGGAGAGGGATGCCGCGTGCGCGGCGACCGCGACGAGCGACTTGCCCGTACCGGTCGGCGTGGAGAGGATCACGTTCGCCCCCGACACGATCTCGATGATCGCCTCGTCCTGCGCGGGGTAGAGCGTCAGGCCGCGCGAGGCCGCCCACTCGACGAAGCCGAGGTACACGGCATCCGGATCGCTGCCGGTGGGCACGTGCTCGAGGAGGGAGGGCATTGGTCCACCCTCTCATCCGGTCGGGAGTGGCCTCACCCCGCGGCGGTGAACACGCCCACGTCGTCGCCGTCGAGCACGAACTGCACGGCGGTGCCGACGGGGTATCGCGCGCGGAACGGCTCGGGGAACGACGTGCTCACGATGAACTCGACGCTCGCCGGGAACGCTCCCGCGCCGCACGACCCCAAACGCACCGCGATGCTGGAGCTGCGCGCCGAACTGATGTCCCGCAGTTCCTCCGTCTCATTGACGACCAGGCACTCGGCCTGGTTGCCTTCCGAGTCGATCTGCGTGACTCCGGCGAAGACCGTGAGCCCGTAGTAGTCGGCGTACCCCCGTACCTGCGTCGGGTCGAACCCCAGGTATCCCGCCGAGCCGAGCTCCAGGTCGGGGTCAGGCGTCAGAGCATCGGTCTGCGCGATGCCGGCCGTGCGATCCACGGTCGTGAAGGTCACCCCGGCGGCGGTGACGCCGCTGGTCACCGCGACCAAACCCGCCACGGCGAGTGCCGCGATCCACACGCTCCGCCGCGAACGCAGGAGCGGGCGCCGTGCGGTCGGCATCTCGTCGGCGACGGCCGCGTCCTCCGGGGTCGATACGGCAGGTTCGGTCCGCGCGTCGGCCGGGGCATCCACGACGCTCTCGACCGCGACCGGACGGGCACGCTCTCGGTCTTCCAGCTCGCGCAGGCGGTCCACCGCCGCCGGATCATCCGCGATATCGGCGTTCGGCCCGTACGCGCGGGCCCGCAGCGCGGCGAGTTCGCGTTCATGGTCGGCATCCATCCCCTGCATGGTGTCACGCCCGGTGTATGCATGGGAATAGATCGGCGGATGCCGCGTTTCATGACATATGCGCTCCTTCGGCACCCTCTCCTTCGGCCATTACGGCCCTCTCGGCGGTGGGCATCACCTGTCCGCCGGTGAATCCATGCTCCAGGCGATCGACCTCGCCCAGGGCATGGACGACCTCGGGGTCAACGGCATCTCGTTCCGCGTCCACCATTTCGCGCGTCAGCAGGCCGCTCCCATGCCGCTGCTCGCGGCGATCGCCGCGCGCACCTCGCGGATCGAGGTCGGCACGGGTGTCATCGACATGCGGTACGAGAACCCCCTCATGCTCGCCGAGGAGGCGGCATCCGTCGACCTCATCAGCGGCAACCGGCTCGCCCTCGGTGTGAGCCGCGGCTCACCCGAGAGCGTCGTCCGCGGCTACGAAGCGTTCGGCTACACGGGGTCCGAGGACCCGCGCGGCGGCGACATCGCGCGCGAGCACTTCGACCTGTTCCTGCGGGCGATCGACGGTGAGGGCCTGGCCGAGCGTGATCCCCACAGCCCCTTCGGCGGTGGAACCGGTCTGCAGCGCATCGAGCCGCACTCCCCCGGGCTGCGCAAGCGCGTCTGGTGGGGCGCCGGCACGACCGCCACGGCGGAATGGGCCGGGCGCCTGGGCGTGAACCTCATGTCGTCCACGCTGCTCACCGAGGCCGACGGCACGCCCTTCGACCTCCTCCAGGCGCAGCAGCTCGACGCGTTCCGTGCCGCGTGGCGCGAGGCCGGTCACGAAGGCGAGCCGCGCACGTCGGTCAGCCGGAGTATCTTCCCGATCGTCTCCGCCGAGGACGAGATGTACTTCGGCGGCTCGGCCGGCAGCGATCAGATCGGCGTCATCGACGGCATGCGCTCGACCTTCGGCAAGACCTACGCGGCCACGCCCGACGAACTCGTCGAGCAGCTGCAGAACGACGCCGCTGTCATGAGCGCCGACACCCTCATGCTGACGATCCCGTCGCAGATGGGCGTGGAGTTCAACCTCCGCCTCGTGGAGAACTTCGCGAAGTATGTCGCACCCTCGCTGGGCTGGGTGCCGAGCAGCGCAAAAGTCGACGCGTGACAAGTCGCTAGCGGCGGCACGGTTACGGGTGGGGACAAGTCGCTGCTGATGCCGACCTCACAAATCCGAACATCGATGACGCTCGCGCGAAGCTCGCACACGCAGCCGGACTCGACGCGTCGGGACCTACGAACGAGAATCTGAAACGTCCAACTCAAAGCGGGACCTCTGGCGTGAGACCCGCTGCTGTCTCATTTCACGTCCCGCTCGAGACCTCTGTCTCAGCACGACCTATCTCCTACTCATAGGGAACGGACTATGGCGCGCGCGGTTTCCTCGGTTTCGCTTTGACAGCTCAATTCGTGGCGTCTGGGACCAGATGAACACTTCCTGGCAGACGCATGGCGGACAGACCGCGCATCGCGCGACGCAATGAGATTCTTGAAAAGATGGGCGGGTTATCCGACTTGCGCTCCGGAGTTCTTTTGTGACTCACGATGGCGATGGCCACCTCAAATTGATCGCTCTCCACAGCCGCTAGTACCGAGTCAGTCATCGCCAAATACGCCTCCTCCTCAACGAGTTTGTGCAACTTCCGACTTGATTGCTTCACGTTCGGGTCGAGAATGGCGTTGCCGGTTTCAACGGAGGCCACAAAGTACCACTTCGCGGAAGGGGATATTACTTTCCCTTTTGGAGAGACCTTCCCCGGCGATTTCCGATTCGGAGTCCTTTCGTTCGAACGGCGAGTTACCACCCTTTCGCGTGGAGTGGAGTGCGCGGGTTGAAACCTCTCATGTTCGTGTGTTGCCCGTGTGCGAGGATGAGGCGACATGTTCGAACGACCAGGGAGGTGGCAGCGTGAAGCAGTGGATCATTCTGGTGGCCGTGGTACTGTCCATCCTCGCGGCCCTCTGGGTCTCCGCCTCGGTGCTTGGGACGGGTTCGCCTGTACCGCCCGTCCTCGCAGGGCTGGCCGTCGCCGTCGCGGGCGGAGGTTCGATGTTCATTCGCCGGAGAACTCGGAGATTGAGGGCTGAAGCCTCCTTGTCGTCCTAGAGGCGTCGGCCACACGTGCCATAACGAGAGAAGGCCCCCGCCGAGGCGGGGGCCTTTCGGCGCAAGCGGCGAGTTACTTCGCAGTTGCCAGCTTTTGCACGTAGGAGACGATCTCAGGCTCGATGCCCTCGTTGGCCGTCCCAGTGGAGGAGTGGCGAGAGAAGGAACGGCGGCGAGCTCGCGAACTCATGGAAGCGATCGAACGATCCGCACAACGCTGATCCCCGGGGCGTGGAGTTCAACCTCCGCCTCGTCGAGAACTTCGCGCGGCACGTCGCCCCCGCCCTCGGCTGGCAGCCGACGCAGGCGGCGGCGCGGGTCTGACGATACGAACGGGCCCGGATGCCTCGGCATCCGGGCCCGTTTCGCGTGGCGGGAGGGTCAGCGCGGCGTGGTCCCGCGGGAGCGGGCGATCGTCTGCGAGACGAGGTACTCTGCCCAGGCCACGACGTAGGCGCCGAGCGCTGCCCAGACGGACGCGCCGGCCAGCACGCCCGCAGCTCCCAGCGCACCGACGACCGTCAGGGCGATGACGACGATCAGCACCGGCAGGACGGCTCGGGATGCCGCGGCTCCGCCGGGCGTCCGCCAGACGACGAAGAGCGCGCCGACGGTGGCCACGAGCAGCACAGCGGACGTCAGCCAGGAGCCGAGGGCGCCCATGGCCACGGCGGCGCCGAGGCCCGCGAGCGCGAGCGAGGCGGTACGCAGTACGCGCACGGTCGTCGCGGGGGTTCGAGGGGTGGTGATGGGGTGCTCCTTGCGTCGCGGGCGGGCATCCCAGGGTAGCGAGGCCGGGTCGGGGAGCGCGTGACGGCGCGTGGCGGTCGAGAGAACTCCCTGAAACACCCCAGATCCTTCCTGCGCTCGACCGGGGTTTCGCGAGGACGTCCTACGCTTCTGACAGAAGCGGCATCAGCCCTTCATCGGTCGACGACGCCATCGCATCGAGAGGGGGTCTGATGGAGCTGTCGCGACGCAGCATCGTCGTCGGCACCCTCGGAGCGCTCGGATTGGGCGTCGGGGCCGTCGCCGTGGCATCCCTCATCACCCGTGGGAGTGCCGAGCGGCCCGTCGTGGGCCCATCCGCATCGGCGAGCGCCGCCTCCCCGACGCCGACCCGATCGCCCGCGACCGCCGCCGACGGCCTGAACCTGCATGCCTGGGACACCGTCCACCACGAGGTCACGGATGCCGCCGACGCCACCCTGACTCTCACCGCGGGCGCCCTTCCCGCCGGGGTGGAGATCGCCGGTCAGAGCCTCGTCGGCCGCCCCACCACCGTCCAGGACTACCGCTTCGAGCTCGAGATCGCGCGCGGGCAGACGCGGAAGACGCGAGTCTTCGCCGGTACGGTCGGCCCGCTCAAGCGCGACCTCAGTATCTCCCTGAGCATCGACGCACGGACCCCGATGTCCGTGACGGCGAGAGAACTCGACCGCATCGCGCGCCTGGGGGCCAACGCGACGCTCGTGGTCCTGTGTCACATCCCCGACGCCACGTCGACGACGTTCACCCGGGTCTCCGACGCGCGTATCGAGAAGACCTTCCAGCTAGCCCGGGATCGGGGCGTGCGGATCACCCTGCTCAAGCCGCACATCGTCACCGAGCTCGAGGGCGACGCCTTCTACCGCGCGAACTACGCTCCGGCCTCGATCGACGCGTTCTTCGCCTCCTGGGAGCAACAGCTCCTGCACTTCGCCGAGCTGTGCGTCCGCTACGACGTCGAATACCTCGCCCTCGCCTGCGAACAGCCCGCGCAGACCGACGCCGCCCAGTACGACAAATGGATGCCGCTGATCTCGAGCATTCGGCAGAGCGCACCGCGAGTGAAGCTCACGGCGGCATTCACGACGCTGGAGCTCTTCCTGCTCTACACCTACTGGATCCCCCAGGGGACACCGCACATGGCCCGGCTGCTGGATGTGTTCGGCATCAACTCCTGGGTGAGACTGACCCCGAAGGTCTATACCCCGGACTCCCCCAACATCACGGTGGACGAGCTCGTCGCGGGATGGCGCGGCGCCGACGGCGGGACCGACGACCATCTCGGCAAGCTCGAGACCGTGTGCGACGGCCTGCGCATGCCGTTCTTCATCACGGAGGTCGGCGTGCGACCGCGCGTCGACGGCCTGGCGACGCAGGACAACAACGCCCCCGCCACCGGCGCCGAGAACTTCGATGTCCAGGCCCTGCTGTACCAGTCCGTTCTGCGGGGCCCGCTGCAGTCGCGCTGGTGCACAGCGGCGTCCATCTGGCATATGCGTGCGCCGTTCGCGTTCGGTGATCTCAGCAGCACACGTCTGCGCCCGGGCGAGAAGGTGCTGAAGAGCGAACTGCTCAGCGTCCCGACTCTCGCGTCGAAGACGTTCTGAGCCGCCCCCGTTCTCGCCAGAGAGCGGCCGTTTACAGTGATGACGTGTCTCTCCTGCTGACCCCTGTCGATGCGGCCGGTCCTGACCGCGAGGAGCTGATCGCGTTCCTGACGTCGCAGACCTTCCCCTTTCACGTCCGGTCCCGCCCCACCCGCCGTCAGGTGGAAGCGAACATCGCCGACGGAACGTGGGGCGGCGGCGACGTCGAGTCGTTCTGGATCGACGACGGCAACCGCGGACGTGTCGGACTCCTGCGCCTCGACGATCTCGCCGACTGGACCGCGATGATCGATCTGCGTCTCGCAGAGCAGTGGCGAGGACACGGCATCGGCACCCTCTCGCTGAATCTGGCGACCGACCATGTCTTCCTCACGCGCCCCGCCGTCATGCGCCTGGAGGGCCAGACCCGAGAAGACAACATCGCGATGCAGCGCACCTTCGACAAGAGCGGATGGGTGCGCGAGGCGTACTACCGCGACGGCTGGCCGGTCGAGGGTGGTGTGCCGATGGCATCGGTCGCCTACAGCGTGCTCCGTCGCGACTGGCTCAGCGGGGTGACGACGCCTGTGCCGAGCGGCCCCGGGGTGACGCTGTCGGGCGAGCTGAGATGCGCCGATGAGGACGAAGCCGCCCTGGTGCGCGCTTTCCTCCCTGAGCACGTGGCCCGCACGCGCGCCGAGCCCGGATGTCTCTCCTTCGACGTCGACCCGACCGCCGATGCCCTGACCTGGCGGGTCGACGAGCGCTTCATCGACGAGGCCGCGTTCGACGCGCACCAGCGCCGTGTGGCGGCGAGCGTGTGGGGGTCCGCGACCGCCGGGATCGCGCGCGCGTACGTCATCCGCGGACGGGCACAGGATGCCGGTGCGGTCATCGCCGAGGCCTGGGCGGCGGAGGAACGACTGCTGGATCCGGCCGTCAGGTCCGACCCCGCGGGGCTTCGACGGTTGCTGGCTGATGACTTCGCCGAGATCGGCCGATCAGGACGCTGGTGGACCCGCGACGAGATCATCGCCGCTCTCACCGCTGAGGAGCCGGGATCGCGCCCACCCTCGATCGAGCGACGGCAGAGCCGGCTGCTCGATGCCGACACGGTGCTGCTGACCTACCTGCTGAGGGGAGATGACCGGGCGAGCTACCGCTCCTCGGTGTGGCGGTGCGACCCGCAGCCACGCTGCCTCTTCCATCAGGGAACGGTCGTCCCCGGCTGACGACGGCGGGCACCGGCGTGCACTGCGCTCGGAGGGTCGACGCGGTGACCGCGTCTGCGCACGACCGCGCTGTCATACGTGCCGGTGGCGTGCTCGTCGGCGTCTGCGCTGCACGGGCGGTCAGGCGACATCGCGTTCTCGCGGTCCTCCTGATCGGGATGACGATGCCTCCGACTCCGCTCGGGGGCGCTGCCCCCTGCCGTGGCCTCCGCCTCGCGCCCGTCTGCGCGCGTCGACTCAGGCGCCCGGCGGGAAGCCGGGCCGGTCCACGGGGGTGACCTCCGGGTGCACGCGGTGGAACGCCGCCAGGTCGCGCACGTTCTTCTGCACCGCCACCACGGCGAACAGGCTCATCGCGAACCCGATGCCGTAGAACCCCTTCTCCGAGAGCAGCAGTTCGGCGTTCCAGAGTCCGATCGTCATGAGCGTGAGCGCCGCGAGCAGCATCGCCCACGCGACGCCGAGGTACGCGCCGGTCACCGGTACCTCTTCCGCGCGGTCGCGCACGCCCTTCTGTACGGAGATCGCGGCGAACAGGCCGAGCAGGAACACCGCGAGGAAGAAGCCCTTCTCCGACAGCAGCATCTGCGCGTTGTACAACCCCACGACGTACACCGACGCTCCGAGCCCGAGCGCCACCCACGACGCCCCGACGAACGCTCCGGTCGGCCGGCCGAGCGCCTGCTGGTTCTGTACGTCCGACATGGTTCTCACCCTTCGATCCGCCCCCACGGGGGATATATTCCGTGGCGGAGAACGTAGCGGCCCCTGCATGCTCTGAAGCACATACACGGACTTCTGTGGAGAGAATTCGCCCGGGTGACTCGTCTCGCAAGCCCTCTCGCCCCGTCCGCCGTGCGCGAACGGGCTGGTCGCGTCCCCGTTCGGCTGCTTGGCTGACCCCTATGCGACGCGTGCTCATCCTCGGGGGAACCGCCTGGCTCGGCCGTGCCATCGCGCGAGCGGCTGTGGCGGGAGGAGCGGAGGTCACCTGCCTCGCCCGCGGCGAAGCGGGCACCGTTGCTCCGGGGTCGCGCCTGGTCCGGGCCGATCGACGCGACCCGCGCGCCTACGACCACCTCGACGGCGACTGGGACGACGTCGTAGAGCTGTCGTGGGACCCGGGGTTCGTGGCATCCGGTCTCGACGCCCTCGCCGACCGCGCGGCGCACTGGACACTCGTGTCGAGCGTCTCGGTCTACGCGCACGCCGACGCCCCGTTCGCCGATGAGACGGCGGAGCTCGTCGAGCCCGTCGACCTCGAGCAGTACGCGGATGCCAAGGTGCACGCCGAGCGCCTCACCGCGGCGCGCGCGGGTGACCGCGCCCTCCTCGCCCGTGCCGGCCTCATCGTCGGCCCCGGCGATCCCACCGACCGCTTCGGCTACTGGCCGGCACGCTTCGCCCGCGGCGGGCGCGTGCTGACACCCCGGACCGCCGACCGGTACGTGCAGGGGATCGATGTCGACGACCTCGCCGACTGGATCGAACGCGCGGGCCGCGACGGGATCACGGGGCCGGTCAACGCCGTCGGCGAGGAGCTGCCACTCGCCGCCGTGCTGACCGCCGCTCGCGACGCGGCGGGTACCGCGGCGGAGACCGTCGCGCTCGACGACGACACCCTCCTCGCCCGCGGTGTGCAGCACTGGATGGGGCCCCGATCGCTGCCGCTGTGGCTCCCGCCCGAGGCACGCGGCTTCTCGCGGCGCAGCGACGCCGCGTTCGTGGCATCCGGGGGCCGCCGGTGCGCCCTCTCCGAGACCATGCGACGAACGCTCGATGACGAACGCGCACGCGGGCTGGATCGGGCGCGCCGAGCGGGCCTCACCCTCGACGAGGAGGCCGAGGTGCTCGAGCGCTGAAGGGCGTCAGCACTCCACGACGTTGACGGCGAGACCGCCGCGCGAGGTCTCCTTGTACTTGTCGTTCATGTCGGCGCCGGTCTGCCGCATGGTCTGGATGACGTTGTCGAGCGACACGATGTGCGTGCCGTCGCCGCGCA
>Ga0308171_1000301_pt1 | contig 127490 bp, 117 predicted proteins | sample PhyGR1_FD_202135 | JGI IMG/M metagenome (GOLD analysis project Ga0308171, IMG submission 202135) | Phyllosphere microbial communities from UC Gill Tract Community Farm, Albany, California, United States - DLSLSG.R1 | ecosystem: Host-associated > Plants > Phyllosphere > Unclassified | place... | reverse complement strand
AGCGGCAGGTAAGGATCGAGCTGTCGACGGAGCTGGAGCAGGCGGACTGCCTGGGCGACCGGTCGCTGGTCGGCCGGGCCATCACCAACGTGCTGGGCAACGCCATCAAGTTCAGCCCAGAAGGCGCCACGGTGCGATGCGCAGTCCGTGATGAAGCTCACTTCTGGTCGGTGACCGTGCGTGACAGTGGCCCGGGCATTCCAGCGCCGCTGCAGACACGGCTATTCCAGCCCTTCCAGCGCCTGCACCATGAAAGCCATCCCACGGTCGGCGGGATCGGCCTGGGCCTGGCGCTGGCCAACACCGTCGTGCACCGGCACGGGGGCCGCATCGATCTGTGGAGCGAAGTGAACGTCGGAACGGAATTTCGCCTGCTGTTTCCGAAGAGGACCAGCGGCCCCCTGCCGACCAGCTAGGGGGTTCCAGAGCTCGGCGGGCACGGAGCCTGGCAGGCATCCCGCCGTCGGCCCTGGCCCTTTCGTTCGATGCAGGCCTCGCGTTGACCTGCCAGCGGCCAAGTGCTTGGTATCGTCGGTCTTTTGTCCGAGCGGCCCGGTGCCCCTTTCCCTGCCGATGCGTCCCAGCCTTACCTTCGCCAACTTCCTGCGGGCGTGCGCACTGCATGCGCTGCGCTGGTCGATCACCTTGCTGTGCCTGATGGCGCTGTCGTGGGCAGCGTTCGTCGCGATTCGGTTTCACCACGTCGACACCCGCCTGTACGCGTGGGCGAGCCAATGGGTGCGCAACCCCTCCCCGGCTCAGCCGACGCCGGGCGGGCGGCGGCTCGATTCCTACGTGCTGGAGACTGGGCCGACAGCGGTGGCGGGAGTGCACCGCAACCTGTCGGGCCTGACGTTCGACGCAGAGACACGAGGCTTGATTTCCGTGGTGAACCGCCCGGCGCAATTGCTGCGGCTGTCGCTGGATGGCCGGGTCACCTCCCGCCACCGCCTGCTCAACGCCGCCGACGTGGAAGGCGTCGCCTATCTCGGCCAGGGCCGCGTGGCACTGCTGGAGGAAGGGCGCAACCGCATCGTGCTTGCCACCCTGCCCGCAGCGCCCGACGCCGACCTGGACCTGTCGGGCGCCGCCGCGCTCGCCTTGTCGCTGGATGAGCATCCGGACGGAGCGACCGGCGTGCTGGCTGCCAATGCAGGCTTCGAAGGCATCGGCTACGACCCCGAGAGGGATGCGCTTTACGTCGCCAAGGAGCACTCGCCCCGCGCGCTCTACCGCGTCGTCGGGCTTGCCGCCCATGTGCCGGGCCAGGGCCTGAACGTGGAGATCCGCAATCTCAGCGATTGGGTCGACGATGCCTCCGTCGTCGGAACGGACCTGTCTTCCGTCGAGGTGGATCCCGCCACCGGCCACCTGATGCTGCTGAGCGACGAGTCCCAGACCCTGGTCGAACTCTACGCCTCGGGCCAGCCGCTGGGCCGGCTGCGCCTGCCGGGCCAGTACGGTGGAGTTCTTGCCGTCCCGCAAGCCGAGGGGATCGCCATGTCACCACAAGGCGACATCTTCATCGTGAGCGAGCCCAACCTGCTCTACCGACTGCGGCCCGGCCAACGCGAGCAGCCTTCGCCCGCGGACGCGGCCACGGCAGGCCGCCTCCGCACGCCCGGACGGGGCTAGCCCTTCCATCCGACGCGCATACAGGCACTGTACAGGCTTCGCGTCCTACACATCCATGCGGCTGCGGCCCGTAGGTTCTGGCTTCAGTCCAACGAAAGCCAGACCATGCCCCACCAGCCCGACACTCCTTCGTCCGACGCTGCGGACGTCGCCGCACGCTCGGCCGCCCGCAACACCGATAGCGGTCCCGCGCAGATCCCGCCCCAGGCGACGGACGACCCAGCCGCACGCAAGGCGGCCAGCACCAATGCGCTGGCCGCATCGATGCCGCACAACAGCCTGAAGCCCCTGGAACATGGCGTGGAAAGCGGCTTGTCCACCAACGCGGGCCTGACCTCGGAGCCCGACCATCCCGACACGATGGCCAGCACACTGTCCGAACCCGAAGCCACCGCCAAGACCGGAGCGGGCGCCACACCCGGCTTCAATGCCAACACGGGCGTGCTGGACCGGGTGCGCGTGGATTCCACCGGCCAGACGCTGACCACCAACCAGGGCGTCAAGATCGCCGACAACCAGAATTCCCTCAAGCAAGGCGTCCGCGGGCCGGTGCTGCTGGAAGACTTCATCCTGCGCGAGAAGCTGACCCACTTCGATCACGAGCGCATCCCGGAGCGCATCGTGCATGCACGGGGCTCCGGCGCGCACGGCACGTTCGAGTGCTATGAAGACCTGAGCGACCTCACCATCGCCGCGCCCTTCCAGGCGGCAGGCAAGAAGACACCGGTGTTCGTGCGCTTTTCCACCGTACAGGGCGAACGGGGCTCCAAGGACACCGCGCGGGATGTTCGCGGCTTTGCCGTGAAGTTCTACACCGACGAAGGCAACTGGGACCTGGTGGGCAACAACATCCCCGTGTTCTTCATTCAGGACGCGATGAAGTTCCCTGACCTCGTGCATGCCGTCAAGCCCGAACCGCATCACCAGATGCCGCAGGCTGCCAGCGCTCACGATACGTTCTGGGATTTCGTCTCGCTCATGCCGGAATCCACCCACATGCTGATGTGGGTGATGTCGGACCGCGGCATTCCGCGCAGCTACGCCACGATGCAGGGCTTTGGCGTGCATACCTTCCGCTTCGTCAATGCCGAAGGTACCTCGGTGTTCGTCAAGTTCCACTGGACGCCCATGGCCGGCACGCACTCGCTGGTGTGGGACGAAGCGGTGAAGATCTCGGGCGCCGACCCGGACTTCCACCGCCGCGACCTGTGGGAGCGCATCGAATCCGGAGCCTTCCCGGAATACGAACTGGCCGTGCAGGTGTTCACCGAAGAACAGGCGGAATCCTTCAGCTTCGACATTCTTGACGCCACCAAGATCATTCCTGAAGAACTGGTCCCCCTGCGCCCCATCGGCCGAATGACGCTGCACCGCAATCCGGACAACTTCTTTGCGGAGACGGAGCAGGTGGCGTTCTGCACGGCCCATGTCGTGCCGGGCATCGATTTTTCCAACGATCCGCTGCTGGCCGGTCGGATCCACTCCTACGTCGATACCCAGATCTCGCGCCTGGGCGGCCCCAACTTCCACGAAATCCCGATCAACACGCCGCTGGCACCCGTGCACAACAACCAGCGCGATGGCATGCATCGCCAAAACATTCCGCGTGGGCGGGTGTCTTACGAGCCCAATTCGCTGGGCGGCGGCTGCCCGTTCCAGGCGGGCGCGGTGCAGGGCTTCATGTCGGTGCCAGCCCGTGCGCAGGCCAAGGAAGAGCAGATCAAGATCCGCGCCAAACCGGAAAAATTTGCCGACCACTACACCCAGGCCAAGCTGTTCTTCGAGAGCCAGGCACCGCATGAGCAGGCGCACATCGCGGCGGCCTTCCGCTTCGAGTTGAGCAAAGTCACCGTGCCTGCCGTGCGCGAGCGCACCATCGCCATGCTGCGCAACGTGTCGGACTCGCTGGCCACCAGCGTGGCGCACGGCATCGGCATGCGCACCCTGCCTGCCGCCCTGCCCAAGGCCATCGACAATCCGGCAGCGCCGGAGGTTGATCAGTCTCCGGCGCTTTCGCTGCTGGCCCGGCCCGGTGATGGATCGGTCAAGGGCCGCAAGGTCGCCATCCTGGTGGCCGACGGCGCCTCTCCGGACGGACTGCACGCGGTGCAGGCGGCACTGCTGGAGCAGGGCGCGGTCGGGCGCTTCGTCGGCCCGCACATCGGGCCTGTGGCACTGTCCGACGGCACCGAGGTGGATGCCGACGCATCGCTCGAGAACTCGCCGGGCTTCCTGTTCGACGGCCTGGTACTGCCCGACGGCGAAGAGGCTGTGGCCACGCTTTCTCGCGACGGGCACGCCGCTGAGTTCGTGCGCGACCAGTTCCGCCATTGCAAGCCCATTCTGGTGCTCGGCGCGTCGCAGACGCTGCTGGTGGAGTCGGGCATTCCGATGCCGGAAGACGATACCGCACTCATCGTGACGGCAGCGGGCGACGACGCTGCCGTCCAGCAGTTCATCACGGCACTGGGTCAGCCTCGCAACTTCGCTCGGGAGACGGATCCACCCGTGGTGTGACGCCCGGTGCGGTCGGCTGGGCACCGCTCCGAGCCCGTGCCCGCCGCATTCCGGCCTCGCAGCGGCCATGCCGATATCTCCCGTCATCGGCGCGCTGCTGCAGGTGATCCTGGGCATGTGGATCGCTGCCGGTTGGGCGGACTGGCGGTGCCACCGCGTCACAGGCATCGAACGCACCAGCGGTACGGCCGAGGCGGTCTGCCACTGGCTTTTGCTCCTGCAAATGGGCGCCGCCATCACCTTGTGCACGCTCTTCCAGCCGACCTTGCTGCTCCTGGTGATTCTGCTTTGTCTCTGGCTCGCGCACCAATCCATCACCTTCCTGGAGTTGAGGTGGGTGGCGCCGATGCGCGACATCACGCCGGGAGAGCAGATGATCCACAGCTTTCTCGAGGTACTGCCCGTCGCGGGGATGCTGCTGTTGAGCATTCCCGTGCTGGAGAACGCGATGCAGCCATCGCAACCGCTCTGGACGCTTCAACGCCGTGCCATGGCCGACGTGTCATGGCAGGAAGATGCGTGGCCGGTGCTGATCCTGGCCTGCGTGCTTCTCAACGGACTGCCCTATCTCGAGGAGCTTTGGCGATGCGTGCGGTGGCACCGCCAAAGCCTTGCCAAGGGCATCCCGCGCACCTGAAGCCGACGCCGGTTGCTCGTCGACTTGGGCGCTGGGGTTTTGGCTACTCGGATGGAGCGTCCGGCGCTCCATCAGGGCCGAGATGGCGCTTCTCGCCGATCAACTCGGCGCCCTGGCGGGACGACAGCGGAACGTCCTTGTGCCGCTCGCCGCCGTAATCGAGATCCAGGTCCCGCGCAGAACCGCCCGAAGAGACTCTCGCGATGGGGCCCTGGGGCTCCTCGGTGCGCTTGGCGTCCACGTCGCGGTTCTCGTAGGTGGAGGCGTCTCCTCCCTGGCCAAAGCGCCGCGCTCCAGCGCCAGTACCTGGGTTCTCCGGATGCGAGGTCAGCACCCCGCGAGGGTCGTCGCGCATGCCGTACTGGTTGAAGTGTCCCTCGTCGGCGGCACGGTCTGGCGATGGGGTGTGGGGGGCGTTCCGGCTCATGCCGCACCCCGGTGCGCCAAGTACCGCCGAACCTGTGCGGCCGAGTGCCCGACGGCCTGCACTGCCGCACGCAATTCGGCTTCCGTACAGCCGAAGGAGCGCGTCCAGTCGCGTATCTCGTGGTCTTGCTCCAGGCTGATGAGCCGAGCATCTTCTGCGGTCTTTTCCGGGCTATCGGGCATGTGCAACTCCTGAAAGTGGGTGTAGGCCCATGCTAGGACGACCGACGAAAGCGGCAGCGTAGGACAAGCGCGGCTGCCCACACGGCGGATAGGGCGGCTGCCTACACGGGCGGGCACGGAGCCGCAGCACGCTTGTTCGCAGTTTCTCTCCATCCAACGTTCGCATGCCACACCCTGCCACTTACGCCACGCCCACCGCTCGCCTGCGGGGCATTGCTGCCGCAATCCTATGACGCGAGCTGGCTCTGCCGACCCGGCCCCCGATCGTGCCCTGAAGCGGGAACCGCTTCCGCAGAGCCGCGAGGTGCTGCTGCTGGTGGACTTCATCAACCCGCTGAATTTTCCGGGCGCGCGCAGCCTGATCCCGGGCGCCTGGGAAGCGGCACAGCGGACTGCGCGACTCAAGCACCGGCTCGCTCGCAAGGGCGTGGCGGTGATCTATGCCAACGACAACTACGGCACGTGGCACAGCGACTTTCGCGACATCCTGCAGGCGTGCTGCGCGCTTCAGGGGCGGCGGGGCGACATCTCCCGGCTGCTGGCACCGCAGCCGTGCGACCTCACCGTCCTGAAGCCCCAACACTCCGCTTTTCACGCCACACCACTGCAGCATGTGCTGAGCGCCATGGGCGCACGCAAGCTGGTGATCACGGGGCTGGCGGCAGACATGTGCGTGTTGCTGACGGCCACGGACGCGCGCATGGCCGGCTACGACGTATGGGTTCCCGAGGACTGCACGGCGGCTGAATCCGCGGTGCGCAAGTCGCGCGCGCTAGGGCAGTTGCACGACGTTTTCAAGTGCAGCGTGCGCCCCAGTGTCCGCGATCGCTGAGGGCGTCACGGAAACCGTTCAAAACACGCCGTAGCGGTAGGCAATGAATAGCGCGGCCATCACACCCACGAAGGCAAGGACAGTCATCAGTCGGAACATGGCTCATTCCCCTTGGGCGTTGGGTACAAAAAAAGCCCCGGGCGTGAGCAGCGGGGCTTGGGGACGAGAGCAGGCAACCGAGCGCGGTGCGCCCGCCGCACGAGTTACCTCGTGGCGTCCTTGATGTTTTCCTTGGCATCGCCGTAGTTCTTCTGCGTCGAGCCTTCCACTTGCTTGGCCATGCCCTTGGCTTGCTGTTCCGGGCTGTTGATCAGCTCGCCGGTCTTTTCCTGCACCTTGCCAGCAGCTTCCTTCAGTGCGCCCTTGACTTGATCGGTATTCATATGCGTGACCCTTTCGATGGATGTGGTGTGTACATGCCGTCTTAGCGATGCATCACGGAGTCGATCGTAGTGGCGGCATTGAGCCCAGCCCGAGGGAAGAAGCCAGCCATGCAGGTCAGCGGCGGACTACACCCATAAAATCCGAACTGCGATACGGCTTCGGTGGGCGCCGCGCCATACTGACCCCACGTCGAATGACGCGGTGCCACGCAGCCAGCTTCCTGGCTGCCTGCTGCCCGGCCCTGGGCGTACCTGCCAGGTGTCCGATCCCGCCAGTGTCCCGTCCTCGCACCTCCGTGTCGACAGCCCTTCCCCATGCGATTTCTCGGCGCCCTTGATCTGAGCACGCTGCTGCGCTCCGCGCCTTTCATCGCGCTCATTGCCATCGCCAGCGTGCTGTCGTTCCGCTACCACCAGCTGCTGCTGTCGCAGCGGGCATCCATTGAGCACACCTACCAGGTGCTGACGACGCTCGAATCCACGCTGGTGCACACCATCGACGCCGAAACGGGGCAGCGCGGCTACATCATCACCGGCGACGATCGCTACCTGGCACCCTATCAGCGCGCTCTTGAGCAGATCGACCCCCTCACCGCCCGCCTGCGCGCCCTGGTGAGCGACAGCCCGGCGCAGTTGCAGCGCGTGGACGCGCTGGAGGCCGCTGTCGCCCTCAAGCTCGCGGAGCTGCGGGACACGGTGCAGGCGCGGCGCAAGCAGGGCCTCGAGCGTGCCCGGGCGCTCGTGTTGCGCGACGAGGGCCGGCGCACCATGGACGGGGTCCGCGCCATTCTGGCCGACATGCGCAATGCAGAATCGACGCTGCTCGATCAGCGCAACGCCCGCGCGCAAGCCACCGAACGCTGGCTGCTCGCCATCACGCTGATCAGCACCGCGCTGTCGATCCTCGCGCGCCTCGGGCTCGCGGTGATCGCCCGCTTCCGGGCGCCGCATGCGAGCGCCCCCACCTCCGCCTCCCGAACCGGCGCCGCACCAGCGGCCGTTGCCTCCTCGACCACGCCATGCTCTCTTCCGACGTCACCCTCTGGATCATTGCCGCAGCCGTCACCGCGGGTGTCCTGATCCGGCCGTTCAGGCTACCCGAAGCGATCTGGGCCGTCATCGGCGCCGCGCTGATCCTGCTGCTCGGGCTGATGCCCTTGCCCGACGTGCTGGCCGCCGTCGCCAAGGGCAACGACGTCTATCTCTTCCTGATCGGCATGATGCTGCTGTCGGAGACGGCGCGCCGGGAAGGCCTGTTCGAGTGGCTCGCCAGCCATGCCGTCAATCTGGCGGGCGGCTCGCAACTGCGGCTCTTCACGCTGATCTACCTGATCGGCGCCGTCATCACCACCTTCTTGTCGAACGACGCGACGGCCGTGGTGCTGACGCCGGCGGTCTTCGCCGCCGCCCGCAAGGCGCGAACGCCCGCGCTGCCCTACCTGTTCATCTGCGCCTTCATCGCCAACGCGGCCAGCTTCGTGCTGCCCATCTCCAATCCGGCGAACCTGGTGATGTACGGCGAGCATGTGCCCGCGCTGCTCCCCTGGATCAAGAGCTTCGGCCTGCCCTCGCTGCTGGCGATCGGCAGCACCTACTGGTGCCTGCGCTTCGCATTGCGCCGCGAGATCGCCGGCCGCTGCGAGCCGCGCGTCGACGTCGCTCCGCTGCACGCGGGCGGCATGACGGCGCTGGGCGCCCTGATGGTCACCGCCGTCGTGCTGATGACGGTGTCCGCACGGGGGATCGATCTCGGCCTGCCGACCTGCATCATGGGGTTGCTGACCACGGCCGTGGTCCTGCTGCGCGACCGTGCCAATCCCTGGCCCGTGGTCAAGGACATTTCCTGGAGCGTGCTGCCGCTGGTCGCAGGCCTCTTCGTGGTGGTCGAAGCGCTGCATCGCACTGGCGTGATCGACACGCTGGCCGGCTGGCTGACCAGCGGCGTGCACGCCCACCCGGCCGCCACAGCGGCGGCGGCCAGCGCCGCCGTGGCCCTGGGCTCCAATGTCGTCAACAACCTGCCTGCGGGCCTGGTCGCCAGCACCGTGCTGCACCAGGCCCCGCCACCCCAGATGGTGGTGGACGCCATGCTGATCGGCGTGGACCTGGGCCCCAATCTCTCGATCACGGGCTCGCTGGCGACCATCCTGTGGCTATCGGCCATTCGCCGCGAGGGAGACGACGTCAGCTTCGGCCGCTTCCTGCGGCTGGGCATGTGGGTGATGCCGCCCGCGCTGGTCCTTGCCGTGGGCGCGCGCTTGCTGATCGGTTGATGGGGTCATGGAGCGCCTCGGGCGCCAGCACGCGCTCCCACGCCAGCCGCATGGCTGCGGTGGCGAGAGCGGCGATGTGCCCTGCCCAATCCACCCGTTTTCTCGAAGGGCCTCCGCATTGAAGACAATAGCGCCCACACGGCCCGGCATCCGCCCAAGGCCCACTCGCCTGTTGCGCCCCAGCGCCTCCCCTTTGCCATGAACGAACTCCCAGAACTTCCCTTCCTCTCCCGCGTTTCCCTGGCCATCGGCAGCTTCTTCGCCCTGCTGGGCGATGGCCGCCTGGCCGCGCGCGTGCAGGCACTGCGCAGCGGTGCGCCCCTGGCCAGCGAGGTGCCGCCGCCCGCACCCGCCCCCGTACAGGCCCCGTCGCCCCCGGCTCCCGTGCCCGCCCCGGCCCCCGTGCGCGCCACCGCCAACGTCGACGCCGCCCTGCAATTGCTGGCCCTGCTGCAGCGCGAATCGCGCTTCGTCGACTTCCTGCAGGAAGACATCGGCGCCTATTCCGATGCCGACGTGGGCGGCGCCGCGCGCCTGCTGCACGGCGGCGCCCGCAAGGTGCTGCAGGACACGTTCGATCTCGTTCCCGTGCGTACCGAAGCCGAAGGCAGCCGCCTGACGCTGCCGGCCGGCTTCGATGCCGCCGCCGTGCGCGTCACCGGCAACGTGGTCGGCCAGCCGCCCTTTACCGGCACGCTGCAGCACAAGGGCTGGCGCGCCACCGCCGTGCGCCTGCCCGCACTCACCGAAGGGCACGACACGCGCGTGATCGCCCCCGCGGAGGTCGAGCTGTGAGCGGCGCGAAGTACGCCATCGGCATCGACCTCGGCACCACGCACAGCGCGCTGTCCTGGGTCGATCTGCACAGCGAAGGCGCGGCGCCCGAGATACTGCCCGTCGCCCAGCAAAGCGGCCCCGGCGCCGTGCAGGACTATTCCCTGCTGCCCTCCTTCCTCTACGTGCCGCACGACAGCGAATTCGCGCCCGGCGACCTGGCCCTGCCCTGGAACGCCGCGCCCGGCCGCATCACGGGAGAATGGGCGCGCAGCCACGGCGCGCTGACGCCGATCCGCCTCGTCTCCAGCGCCAAGAGCTGGCTTGGCCATGCCGGCGTGGACCGCCGCTCCGGCATCCTGCCGGCCGACGCACCGCCCGAGGTCGAGCGCATCTCGCCGCTGGCCGCCAGCACCCACTACCTGCAGCACCTGCGCGACGCCTGGAACCACCGCCACCCCGAGGCGCCGTTCGAGCAGCAGTCCGTCACCGTCACCATCCCCGCATCGTTCGATCCGGCCGCGCGCGAGCTCACGGCCGAGGCCGCCCAGGCCGCGGGCTACCACGGCATCACGCTGCTGGAAGAACCCCAGGCCGCGCTCTACAGCTGGATCGCCGGCAGCGCGGGCGACTGGCGCAAGCAGGTGCAGGTGGGCGACGTGATCCTCGTCGTCGACGTGGGCGGCGGCACCAGCGACTTCTCGCTCATCGCCGTCACCGAAGACGCCGGCAACCTGCAGTTGAATCGCGTGGCCGTGGGCGAACACATCCTGCTCGGCGGCGACAACATGGACCTGGCCCTCGCCCACGGCGTGGCGCGCGGCCTGGCCGCCGAGGGCAAACAGCTCGACCCCTGGCAGATGCGCGCGCTCACCTACGCATGCCGCCTGGCCAAGGAGCAACTGCTGAGCGATCCCGGCCTCCAGAGCGTGCCGCTGGTCGTGCCCAGCCGCGGCTCCAAGCTTATCGGCGGCTCGATCCGCACCGAACTGCAGCGCGAACTGCTCTCCACCATCCTGCTCGAAGGCTTCTTCCCGGCCGTCGAGAGCAGCGCCCGGCCGGTCGCCCGCCCACGCGCCGGCCTTACGCAGATCGGCCTGCCCTACGCGCAGGATGCCGCCGTCACCCGGCACCTGGCCGCGCTGCTGGGCCGGCAGGTTGGCGCCACCGCGCAGCTGCCGGGCTTCGCCCAGCCCGAGGGCGCGACCTTCCTGCACCCCACGGCCGTGCTGTTCAACGGCGGCGTGTTCAAGTCCGAACTGCTGACCGATCGCGTGCTATCCACGCTCAACGCCTGGCTCGCCGCCGACGGCGCGCCCGCCGCCCGCCTGCTGCACGGCGCCGACATGGACCATGCCGTGGCGCGCGGTGCCGCCTACTACGGTCAGGTGCGCCAGGGCCAGGGCATCCGCATCCGCGGCGGCACGGCCCAGGCCTACTACGTCGGCATCGAATCCAGCATGCCCGCCGTGCCCGGCCTGGAGCCGCCCGTGCAGGCCCTGTGCGTCGCGCCCTTCGGCATGGAGGAAGGCTCCGAGGCGCCGCTGCCGCCGCAGCAACTGGGCCTCGTCGTCGGCGAATCCGTGCGCTTCCGCTTCTTCGGATCGTCCGTGCGGCGGGACGACCAGCCCGGCACGCTGCTGGACTTCTGGTCGCCCGAAGAACTGCAGGAACTCGCGCAGATCGAGGCCACGCTGCCCGCCGAAGGCCGCGCCGCGGGCGAGGTCGTGCCCGTGCAGCTGCGCGCGCGCGTGACCGACATCGGCACGCTGGAACTGCTGGCGCAGGCGAGTGAAGGGGCAGCCGGCGGCGCGCAGTGGAAGGTGGAGTTCGACGTCCGCGACGCGTGATGGCGGCCGCCTTCCGTATCGGCATCGACCTGGGCACGACCCACACCGTGCTCGCGTTCGCGCCCCTCGGCGCGGACGACATCCAGGTCTTTCCCATCCCGCAGAGCATCGCGGCCGGCGAGGTCGCGCCGCGGTCCCTGCTGCCCTCGCTGCGCTTCCATCCGGCCGAAGGCGCGCTCGCGGCGGCCGACCTGCCGCTGCCCTGGCCATCGCAGGAGCCCGCCATCCTCGGCGCCTTCGCGCGCGAACTCGGCCAGCAGACGCCCGGCCGGCTCGTCGCCAGCGCCAAGAGCTGGCTGTCGCACCTCGCCGTCGACCGCACCGCCGCCATCCTGCCCTGGGGCGCGCCCCATGAGGTGCCCAAGATCTCCCCGCTGGAGGCCAGCGCCAGCTACTTGCGCCACCTGCGCCACGCCTGGGACCACGCCCACCCCGAGGCACCGCTCGCGCAGCAGCCCACCGTGCTCACCGTGCCCGCCTCGTTCGACGAAGGCGCGCGCCAACTCACCCTGCAGGCCGCCGCGCTCGCCGGCCTGGGAGCAGTCCATCTCATCGAAGAACCCCAGGCCGCGTTCTACGACTGGGTGTTCGCCCACCGCGTCGATCTGGCAGGTCAACTCGTCCACACCCGCCGCCTGCTCGTGGTCGATGTGGGCGGCGGCACCACCGACCTGACCCTCATCGACGTCACGCTGGACGCCGCCGGCCAGCCGCAACTCGCGCGCACCGGCGTGGGCGACCACCTCGTGCTCGGCGGCGACAACATGGATCTCGCGCTCGCCCGCTGGATCGAGCCGCGGCTGTCGGGCGGCGCATCAGGCCAACCCAGCCAGCCGGGCCAGCCCGCGCATGCCCCGCTCTCGGCCATCCAGCTCGCGCAGCTCACCCAGCGCTGCCGCAGCGCCAAGGAACGCCTGCTGGCGCCAGACGGCCCCCAGGAGATCACCGTCACGCTGCAGGGCAGCGGCAGCCGGCTGATCGGTGGAGCGCGCTCCGCCACCCTCACGCGCGCCGACGTGGACCGGTTGCTGGTGGAAGGATTTTTCCCCAGGGTGGCCGCTGACGCGCAGCCGGTGCGTGCCCGCGGCGCCCTCGTCGAATTCGGCCTGCCCTACGCCCACGACGCCGCCATCACCCGCCACATCGCCGCCTTCCTGCAGCGCCAGGGTGGCGCCCTGCCCGACACCGTGCTGCTCAATGGGGGCGTCTTCCATGCCCAGGCCCTGCGCGAGCGCCTGCTCGCCACCCTGCGCGCGTGGCAACCGGCAGGCGCACCACCCATCCGCCTGCTGGAAGTCGATGCATCGCGCCTCGACGCGGCCGTCGCACGCGGCGCCGTCGCCTACGCCATGGCCCGCGCTGGCAGTGCGCCCCGCATCCGAAGCAGCGCGGCCCGCGCCTACTACCTCGCGCTGGGCGGCGACCAGGGTGTCTGTGTGCTGCCGCACGGCACCCCCGAGGGCGAGACGGTGCGGCTCGCGGACCGGCGCTTCCGCCTGCGCCTGGGCCGCCCGGTGCGCTTCAATCTGGTCACCAGCGCCGCCGATTGGCACCACCGGGCCGGGGACGTCGTCACCCTGCAAGGCAGCGACGAGGGCCTGCAGCGCCTGCCGCCCATCGCCACCGTGCTGCCCACCACGCAGGCGGGTGGCCGTGCCGCCGGCGCGAGCCAGGTCGAGGTGCAGCTCGAAGCCCGCATCACCGACGTCGGCACGCTGGAGATGCACTGCGTCGCCATGCATGCGCAAGGCGACGGCCCTGGGACGAGCGCCTTTCCGGCCCAGCGGTGGCAACTCGAATTCCAGCTGCGCGGCGATGCGGCCACGCAGGCCGAACCTGCAGGCCACGGCGCGAGCAATGCCGCAGCGAGCACCGCTCCTGCCCCGGCCGCCCACCCGCGCCTGCCTGAAGCCCTGGCCGCCATCGACCGCGTCTACGGCGGCAAGAAGCAGCAAGGCGTGGACGCGAAGGAAGTCCGCCAGTTGCGCGCCACGCTGGAACGCCTGCTGGGCGACCGTGCCACCTGGCCCGCTCCGTTGCTGCGCACCCTTTTCGGCGCCCTGCTGCAAGGCGCCAAGCGCCGCCGCCGTTCCGCCCAGCACGAACGCACCTGGTTCAACCTCGTCGGCTTCACCCTGCGCCCCGGCTTCGGCGACCCGCTCGACGCCTGGCGCATGCAGCAGATGTGGGAGCTGTTCGGCCCCGGCATCGCGCACAGCGACGACAGCCAGCAATGGTCCGAATGGTGGACCCTCTGGCGCCGCACCGCGGGCGGCCTGGACGCCGAGCAGCAGCAGATGGTCTACGACGTCATCGCCTACTACCTGCAGCCCGCCGGCGGCACCGACATCCCCGCCCCCGAAGGCCCGCGCATGCAGGCCCCCGACGAACTGCTGCGCATGGCGGCCTCGTTCGAGCGCATCCAGCTGGCCGACAAGACGCAGTTCGGCAGCTGGCTGCTGCAGCGGCTGAAGCAACAACAACAGCAACGCCCCACGGCCGAACTCTGGTGGGCCCTGGGCCGCCTGGGCGCGCGCCAACCGCTCTATGCCAGCGTGCACCATGTATTGCCCCCTGACACCGTGCAGGGCTGGCTCGCACAGATCGAGGCCGACATCGCGCCCGACTGGGCGCGGCACGAGGCTTCAGCTTTTGCCGTGGCCCAGATCGCGCAGGCCACGGGGGACCGGGTGCGGGATCTGCCGGAAGAGGTTCGCCTGCGGATCGCCGGGCAGTTGGAGGCCGCACATGCCGCGCCGGGCTGGGTGGCGATGGTGCGGGAGGTGACGGTGCTGGACGAGGCGGACCAGCGGCGGGTGTTCGGGGAGGCGCTGCCGCCGGGGCTGGTGTTGGTACGGGGTTGATTCGGAGCACAGCGTGACCGAGCGCTCCTGTCTCCGCAGATTGCGCTGCCCGCAGGTCTATTCGCGGATGACGAGTTCGAAGACGCGCCCGGACCGGGCGTAGGTCTCTCGGGTCTGTTCCAGCACGTCGGTCAATACAGCGAAAGCATCAGGATTGTCCCGAGCGAATGCCCCGGCGCCAGTGATGACGAGTTCGAACGGAAACGCGATGACGGGGCTTGTTCCCCAGATGCCGCCGGAATGCAGATTGAGCAGGCAGTCGAACAACGCATCCCAGTTCATGCCCCAGCCGGACTCTTCGCCGGGGCGCACCGGGTGATTGCCGCCAGGGCCGCCCAGTTGCAGTGCCTCGCCCATGGCCGCCAGGACATCGACCTCGCTGTGTTTGCCTTGGATGCTGATGGTGAGAATGCTGGGCATGGGTTGAATTCTGATGGCTCTGCGATTGAGGAGCCAAGGTTGATGGATACCAAATTTGGATGAGAGGCAAGTGCCCCACGAAAGCAAAGACCGCGGCGCATCGCACTCGCACTCGCACTCGCACTCGCAATGACAGCTTTGCAGTTGTTGCAGTCAGCCGCGGCTTCAGCTCGAACTATCGCTTGACGGTGCAGCGCCGACATTAAGCCCTTGGTCATGGTAGTCACGCCCACCGGGCTCCGGCCGGCCGGCGGGCGGGCGGGCGGGCGGGCGGGCGGGCGCGCGGGCGGGCGGGCGGGCGGGCGGGCGATGATCCAATAGGCTGGCATTGTGAGGTCGTGCCTGGGCGGAGCGGGCATCGGCGCCGGCTTAGCGGCGTCGTGGAAGTCATAGGACTGCAACACTTATGACTGCCGCCAAGCTGATCGACCACCGATGCAAAGCGCAACCCCTGCTTGTGAAGAATTCCACGCGACAATTGGTGCCCAGCAAGAGTCCTCGTCACAAAGGAAGGGATCGCGGGATGGGAGAGTCCAAACAAGGGTTGGAAAAGCTCGAGGCAGACTTGGTCGCGCTCAAAGACCATGTCCAGCTTTCTAAGTACGTCGCTCTAGCGACCGCCTCTGCAGATCCGTCGCAGCCCGCGACTAGCCTCATGCATGTGCGGCTCCAAGAGAACTTGGCGAACGTACAAAGCTTCGCCAGATACCTCTGGAGCCGAACGGCAAACTACGCCCTATCTCGCAAGCGAAGGCTTGAGTTCGAGGCTGAGCAAGCCGCCCTCCCACCTGGAGACATGAGCGTTTCGCTCACAATCGCGGATGCGACACGCGATGCTTTCCTTGAATTCAACGAGAAGTACCCCCACCGCTCAAGCGAGGTGGGCGAGGTTCTTGCCTACTGCATCGCCATTGAGCAGCTTGGCGCGGCGCAGCTTGCCGCCAAGATGTCGTTAAAGACCAATAACAACATGCCTGTGCATGGCCTCGACGGCATTCATGCCACTGTCGAAGGCGGCTGGCTGGTGATCTATTTCTTGGAGTCGAAACTAAATAAAACCGCCAACGGCGGTGCCGCAGACTTCGCGGAGTCGGTTGCAGACTTCACCTCCAACAAGAAGCAATATCGCCGCGAGTATTCCATCGTCAGGGACCTGGGCAACCTAGACACACTGGACGAGGAGAGCCGCAAGGTCGCTTTGCGTTACTTCGACATCATGGCGTCGCCCGACGATGTTCCCAAACGCGAGCGCTACGTGGGGGTGGTGCTGTACTCGGACGATAAGCTGTTCAAGGGTCTACCACCAGTGAACAACCAGCAGCAACCTGGTTTTCATGAAAAGGAGCTTTCCGCTACCTACACGCAGGAACTTTTGCACCACCAGAAAGCTGCCATGAAGCACCTCATCGACCACGGTGCAGATCCCAATAAATGCCTCATCTACTTCGTCGTCGTCCCTGACACGGATGAAGTGCGTGAGCTTTTCTACGGCGCCATGGGGTATGTGCCTAAGAAGGTGCAGCCATGAGCTCGTTCGCCCTGGAGCTGTCACAGCGTTTCACAAGCAATGAAAAATACTGGACGCTGCTGGCCGGCCTGCAGTCGGCAGGCGTCGCTAAGACGCTGGCGAAGGCCCCGGAGACCGAGGATGTCAGCGCCGACGACCTTGCCAAGCTTTTGTACTGCGCCGAAGTCTTCGTCCAAACCGAAGATGAAAACCTGCACCGTCAAGCTCAAGAGATTGCCATCCAGTCGCTGCTGGTCACTCAGGATGGACAGGCGCGTGAGCGCGCGCTGGGTCTTCTAGGCGAGCTGGGAAACTTCCCTAGTCTGAAGTTCGCTGAGCAGAACATCGGCAGGGGCGATGACACCTTGCTTGGACTCGTCAATCGTCGGATATCAGAGCGGGCCAGCAGTGTCCAGATTGGAAAAGAAACCCGTGCGCTCACTGCGTATCAGCGCAGGGTTTGGCAAAGCTTGCCAGCAAAGGCTTCCCAAGTCATCACCGCCCCGACGTCGGCTGGCAAGTCCTTCTTGGTCCTCGAACACATTTGCCGGCAGGCCGAGAGCAACGAGCACTTCACAGCGGTGTACCTTACACCGACGCGCGCCTTGCTGTCAGAGGTCCAGAGCAAATTACACGCCCTATTCGGCGGGCAGGCCAACATCAGGATCTCTGCAGTTCCATCTCTTGACCAGCTTGAGCGGCCAAAGCAAATCTTTGTGCTCACCCAGGAACGACTCAGTAGCCTGCTCTCAGTAGCACCAGATGACATGTCTTTTGACATCGTGGTCGTCGACGAGGCCCAGAACATCGCTGACGACGCCAGAGGCATGATTCTTCAGGACTGCTTGGAGAGGATCGCGCAGCGGTCCTTGGCAGCCAAGGTCATCTTGCTAGCACCAGGCGCAGAGGGGCTGTCGGCTGTGGCACGGTCGTTTGGCGTCACTGAGCTGGTGCCCCTCTCAACTAGACTATCGCCGGTTCAGCAGAACCGCATTGTTCTCAGCAAGGTCAAAGGCAATCACTTCGAGCTAAACATTGCGCTTATGGGGCGCGACGGCGTTCGGATGCAGATGGGGAATGTACGAGTTCAGCGTTCGCTGGAAAACAAGGCGAGCCGCCTTGCAAGTGTGGCTGTTGAACTGGGCGGCAACGACGGGTCACTCCTCTATGAGACCGGAGCTCGCGAGGCCGAGAAGACTGCAGCGCTGCTCACCACCCTTCTGAATGCAAAGCACGGAAAGCTCAGAGATGGAACGCTGGAGGAGCTGTCAACGTTCATTCAAGAGCACGTCCACCCTGAGTACCAGCTGGCGTCCATGGTGCGGCAGGGCGTCGCCTACCACTACGGGCGCTTGCCGAGCTTGCTTCGCGAGGCGATAGAGACCTCGTTTAAGCAAGATGCGGGCGGCGTCAAGTACCTGGTCTGCACTACGACTCTTGCCCAGGGGGTCAACCTCCCGGCTCGCAACGTGTTTATCGACACACCGACTCGGGGGGCAGGCAAGCCACTGGACCCAGCGCTGCTCTGGAACTTCGCCGGCCGGGCCGGCAGGCTAAACCACGACATCGTCGGCAATGTGTTCCTACTCAACTATGAGGAGTGGAACTCCAAGCCGATGGACCAGTTCGTGCCGTTCCGAGTAAAGCCAGCTCTAGCTGAGACTCTCGTCAACGATGGAGCAGCGGTCAAGCAGGCGTTGCTCGACGGTGCGCTGCCAGGAGAGCAAATCAGCAAGCCAGAGACGTTTCGCATTCGAGCCTGCGCCGGTCTGCTGGTGGCACATGCCGCTCGACAGGATCTCAGGTCTTATCTCGCCCGCGTAGTGCCGACATCGGACGACGCGGTTGTCGACGATCTAGTGGAAGCTGCGGAAAGCGCTTACGCACGCATCGGGCTGCCGGAATACATCTTGGCGGAGAACTGGGCGATTGATCCGTTCGGCCTGCGCAAACTCTACGACTTCCTCATAACCAAGATTGGAGAGGGCGCGGTCCAAGAGCTCATTCCCGTTCCGCCGGCCGACGCCCCCAACGGGCACTACGAGAAGATTTTCGGTCGCATGATCGAGCTGGTGACCGGCAAGTCAATGAAGTTCGGAATGCTCGCTGCTCCGTTGGCACTGTGGTGGATGAAGGGCATGCCCTATCCCGTAATGCTGAAGCTGTGGGCTGAGCGCCGCACAAGGACGGAAAAGCGAAAGGCGGCGGCAGCCGAAGCTGAGGGGAAGAAACCGCCAAAGATGAAGACTATCAACCAACACATTTACGAGGCATTCTCGCTCATAGAGGATGTAGTTCGATTCCAGTTTGTGCAGCTCGGCAAGGCTTATCGAGACGTCTTACTCCTTGCGTTGCGCGTTACGGGGAACGAGGCCCTTGTGCCGAACGTCTATCCGTTCGCACTCGCCCTTGAACTCGGAGTTTCCACTGAAGCGGGGACCGCCTACGTGGAGCTGGGACTTTCGCGAATCGCAGCCGCAGCACTTGAAGCTCTTGCACCACCTGGCGAAACCTTGACCGCTGCCGGTGCAAGGCAGTTGCTGACTGACCTGGACCCTACCAAAACCACCCTAGGACCCATCATCTTGGGCGAGTTGCGCCGGCTAGGGCTTGTGGATGAGACAAAATTTGCGCAGTCAACGGAGGCCTAATTCATCCCGCCAACTGCCGCGGAGGCCGCTTTGCCATGAGTGCCTGTTCAACCAATCTCTTGCGAAGCACAGCGGCACTTGCAGGCCTGTAGATGGCTGACGACGGCGGCAGGCCATAGTCAGCTTTCTTTGATAGCCGACAGTCCCTTACCTAAAGTGACAGGCTGCACTCAGCCTCAACCGGTCATAGACGCACTCCCAGCAAGAGACCAACCAGATCCCGCTTGCCCTCTTGAGACACGCCCGTGCACCATCGACACGCCGCTGCAAGCAGCAAGCCATTGGGCAGATTCGACATCCCGCAGCCCCGCTCCTTTATGTAGCTACCGCTGCGCCTCAATAGGGTCACCTCTAAAGCCGCGCCCTGACCTCACAGGCCGCAGCAACGCCTTTCGCATGCAAAAATATAAAACGCATGCATCGAATGCGTTCAAGGAATTCGCCATGGCCATGCTCACCGTCCGCAACCTCCCCGAAGAAGTACACCGCGCCCTCCGCGTCCGTGCAGCCCAACACGGCCACAGCATGGAGGCCGAGGTGCGCAATATCCTCGAATCCGCCATCAGCCCCAAAGGGCGCGTGAAACTGGGCTCGCTCCTGGCCGACATGGGTCGCCAGGCCCGGCTGAGCGATGAGGAATTCGCGGTGTTCGAACACGCGCGCGACAAGGCACCCGCCCGCCCGGTGAGTTTCGAATGATCCTGCTGGACACCAACGTGATGTCGGAGCCGCTCCGGCAGGCGCCTGAGCCGCGCGTGGTCGAGTGGATCGATGCCCAGGCCATGGAAACCATGTTCCTTTCCGCCATCACGGTGGCGCAATTGCGGACGGGTATCGCCCTGCTGCCAGCAGGCAAGCGGCGCGCTGGCCTCCAAGACAACCTGGAAAAGCGCGTGCTGCCCCTGTTCGCGGGCCGGGTACTGCCTTTCGATCTGGCCTGCACGCAGTCCTATGCCAAGCTGATGGCCAAGGCCCGCACCGCCGGCTTGGCGATCGGCACGGCCGATGGCTACATCGCCGCGATCGCAGCGGCTAACGGCTTTGCCGTCGCAACCCGCGACACCCGTCCTTTCGAAGCGGCGGGCGTCACCGTCATCAACCCATGGGCCCCGGCATGAGCGCGCGCAAATCCATGGGGAGTTCGTCCTCCCCCTCTCCTTCTCCCTCTTCATCTTCCTCTCCCCTCCTCCACACCCTCCCCAACGGCGTCCGCCTCCTTGCCCTCCCCATGCCCCACGTGCAGAGCGCCAGCGTCGGCGTGTTCCTGCGCGTGGGCTCGCGCGACGAGACGCCGGAGACCAACGGCATCAGCCACGTGCTGGAGCACATGGCGTTCAAGGGCACGGCCACGCGTTCGGTGCAGGCGATCAACCTGGATGCGGAGCGGCTGGGCGCGGACGTGAACGCCTATACCGGCAAGGACAGCACGGGTTACTTCATGACCGGGCTGGGCCAGCATGCGCTGCAGCTGCTCGGCATGACGGCAGACATCGTGCTGCACAGCACGTTCCCCGAGGCCGAGCTGCAGCGCGAGCTGGAGGTGATCCGGCAGGAGGCGATCGAGTACGACGAGGATCCGGAAGACAGCTCCAGCGATCTGCTGGACCGCGCGCTGTGGGGCGACCACCCCATGGGCATGCCGGTGATCGGCACGGTGGAGAACATCGAGCGCTTCACGCGCGATGACCTGCTGCGGCACGTTCGACAGCACTACGTAGCCCGCAACACCATCGTAGCGGCCGCCGGCAATGTCGATGTGGATGCCTGGATGCGGCGCGCAGAAGCCCTGTTCTCGGGCATGCCCGAGTCCCCTGCAGGCGTTTCGGCCTCGCAGCCTCCCACGCCGGCGCCCCATGTCGGCCAGGCCGTCGCGCGGCGGTTCTCCCAGGTGTCGCAGGTATTTGTGAACATCGCCTATCCCATCGAATGGCAGGTAGCCGATGCCAGCGGCATGCCGCCTGAGCGCCTGCGCCTGACCGCAGCCCTGGCCACCCACCTGTTCGGCGGCGGCATGTCGTCTCCACTGGTCGATACCGTGCGCGAGCGGCTGGGCCTGGCCTACACGGCCGACGCCACGCTCGACCGCGGAGACGCCTGGCTCAACTTCATCGTGCATGCGGTCACCACTCCGGACAAGGTCGAGGAACTGGTTCGGGTCACGGGCCAACTGCTCCGCGCCCAGGCCACCGCCATCGACCCGGTTCACTTCGAGCGGGCGAAGAATCAGCTGACCGTGTCGCGCGTGCGGTCCAGCGAGCGCCCCTTCGCCACGATGGAGCGGGCGGTGGAAGACCTCTTCGCGCACGGCTCCATCGCCTCGCTGAAAGAAACCATCGCCCTGATTGGCGACATTCATCCCGACGAGGTGAAGGCGGTCTTCGAGCGGATGTTGATGCAGGCTCCAGCGCTGGCGATCACTGGCAAGGGGGTAAGCGCCAAGGCGGCCAAGCAACTGGCGCAAGCGCTGGCTGCAGATGGCTACGCCGCGGGGTAGGTCACTGCCTGGTTTTCGACGCGCCGCCACGAAACGGCATAGACGACTAACCCCCGCTCGAAAACGGGGCCTCACACAAGTTCGAGCGGCGCTCGCTACCTGAGCTGCCACCGTGCGCACAAAGCAAAAAGCCTTGTAAATCGTTGATTTACAAGGCTTTTTCCATTTTGGCGGAGAGGGTGGGATTCGAACCCACGGTAGTGTTGCCACTACGCCTGATTTCGAGTCAGGTACATTCGACCACTCTGCCACCTCTCCTGTGTGTCGAAGCTGCGATTCTAGCAGGATCTCTGCGGGCCGGAACGCCGAGAAACCGCCAAATTCCTGGAAATGCCGCCCTCGTGCAGCGCCAGAAGCCCGAAGCGGCTCGGATTGGATCCTTGTGCGGCGGCGCACTACACAAACTGCAAGGGCGGCGTCCGCTGAGTCCGCAATCTCCCAGCCGAGCCGTCTCCTTACCGCCGCCTCACGCGGTCTTGTACAAGTCGTCGAGGCTTCGAAAGCCCTTGATCTCGATGGGATTGCCGAAAGGGTCGGTGAAGAACATCGTCCATTGCTCCCCAGGCTGGCCTTCGAAGCGGACCTGCGGCTCCAGCACGAATTCCGTGCCTGCGGCTTGCAGCCGGCCTGCGAGCGCTTGCCAGTCGGCCAGTTCCAGCACCAGCCCCAGGTGGGGCATGGGCACGAGGACGTTGCCCACGTGCCCGGTGCGCGCCGTGGCGAAGGGCTCGCCCAGGTGCAGGGAGATCTGATGGCCGAAAAAGTCGAAGTCGACCCAGGTGTCGGTGCTGCGGCCTTCGGCGCAGCCGAGGATCTGTCCGTAAAAGCGCCGGGCTTCGTTCAGGTCGCGGACGTTGTAGGCCAAATGAAAGATGCTGCGCATGGGTGTCTCGTGTCTCGCCGGATGAACGCGGCATTAAACCATTGCCATCGCCAGTGCCATTGACGATTCGGTCTGCCAGTCGGACGCCAACCTCCCGCTGTAGAGAGCCGCTCCCCTCGCCTGCAAACCAGCGAGGAAGCAATCGGAAAAAAGAAGCGTCCCCGGCAATCAGACCAGAACGATCTGGGGCTGGTTCTGCAGTTCCCGCAGCGGCGCGCGCGCAGGTTTCACCGGGCGCAGGTAGGCCACCATTTCCACGACCGAGTTGCGCTGGCTTTGAACTGCCTGCCAGATCTGATCCTGAGGCAGGGTCCGCAAGGGCTGCGCGACGGTGAGCTCGATGCGATCGGTGATCCAGTCGCCGCGATAGCCGTAGTCGGCGCGCCAGTAGTAGGGCTGGGAAAAGTACCCGAAGGACCCATGGAACAGCTGGCGCACGTGGGTGGGGTCTTCGAATGCGTCGTCGCTCGCGCCGTGCGGCACCCGCACCACCATGTGGGCGTCGGGCCGTGCGGCTCGGTACAACTCCTGCATCATGGGCAGCACGTTGGGGATGTGCTCCAGCACGTGGGAGAGCAGGAACTCTTCCACGCTGTCATCAGCCAGAGGCAGCGGCGTGGTGGCGCACGTGTTCAAGTCCGCCACGATGTTCACGCCGGGCAATGCCTGGCTGTCCAGGTTGATCCAACCCTCCAGGATGTTCCTGCCGCAGCCGACGTTCAGCTTCATGTCTTCCTTCACCTTCCCGGCGATGCGCCGATCAACATTCTTGGGTTCGCAAGCGCGGCTCAAGCCGCCAGCACGCTCAACCCGCCCAGGTACGGGCGCAGCACTTCCGGAATCACCACGCCGCCATCGGCCTGCTGGTAATTCTCCAGCACGGCGACCAGGGTGCGGCCCACGGCCAGGCCCGAGCCGTTCAGGGTGTGCAGCAGTTCGTTCTTGCCCTGCGCGTTCTTGAAACGGGCCTGCAGGCGGCGCGCCTGGAAGGCCTCGCAGTTGCTGACCGAGCTGATCTCACGGTAGGTGTTCTGCGCCGGCAGCCACACTTCCAGGTCGTAGGTCTTGGCGGCACCGAAGCCCATGTCGCCCGTGCAGAGCAGCATGACGCGGTAGGGCAGGCCGAGCTTTTGCAGGACGGTCTCGGCGTGCGCGGTCATCTCCTCCAGCGCGTCGTAGCTCTTGTCGGGGTGCACGATCTGCACCATCTCGACCTTGTCGAACTGGTGCTGGCGGATCATGCCGCGCGTGTCGCGGCCGTAGCTGCCGGCCTCGGACCGGAAGCACGGCGTGTGGGCCGTGAGCTTGATGGGCAATTCGGCCTCGGGCACGACCACGTCGCGCACGAAGTTGGTCAGCGGCACTTCGCTGGTGGGGATGAGGTAGAGCGCCGCGTTGTCGGGCACGGGTTCGCCCTCCTGCCCGCCTTTCTTGGCGGCGAACAGGTCGCCTTCGAACTTGGGCAACTGGCCCGTGCCCTTGAGCGAGTCGACATTGACGGCGTAGGGCACATAGCACTCGGTGTAGCCATGCTCGCCGGTCTGCACGTCCAGCATGAATTGCGCGAGCGCCCGGTGCAGGCGGGCAATGCCCCCCTTCATCACGGTGAAGCGCGAGCCCGAGAGCTTCACGCCCATGTCGAAATCCAGGCCCAGCGGGGTGCCGACGTCCACGTGGTCCTTGACGTCGAAATCGAACGTGGCGGGCGTGCCCCAGCGGCGCACTTCCACATTGCCTTGCTCGTCGCCGCCGACCGGCACGCTGGCATGCGGCAGGTTGGGCACGGCCACCAGCATGGCCTGCAGTTCGGCCTGGATCTGTTCCAGGCGGGCAGCGGACTGTTCCAGTTCCCCCTTCAGCGCCGCCACCTGGGCCTTGGCGGCTTCCGCGCCGTCCTTGTCGCCGCGGCTGATCAGCATGCCGACCTGCTTGGACAGCTGGTTGCGCTGCGACTGCAGTTCCTCGGTGCGCGTCTGCAGCGTCTTACGTTCGGTCTCCAGGGACTGGAAGGCCGGCACGTTCAGAAATGCCTGGGGTTGCTTGCGGGTCTCCAGCCGCGCGATGGCGGAGTCGAGGTCTTTGCGGAGAAGGAGGATGTCGAGCATAGCCCGCGATTTTAGGGGCGCGCCAGCACCATGCCGCTCATGGCCGGCTCGGCGGGGCCGGCTGCCTCCCGCCATCGTCGGTCCCGGCTGCGGCCAAGGCCCGCGTCAAGCCACGGAAGCCGGATCGCAGTTCGCCCCGCACAGGACCAGCGCCACGGTTTCATCCGCGCGCGGCCGATAGGCACCGCTTTGCAGCGCGGCCAGGCCCAGCGCGGCGGCCGGCTCCACGGTCAGCTTGAGTTCGCGCCACAGCCAGCGCTGCGCCGCACGGATGGAGTCGTCGGTCAGCAGCAGGGCGTCGTGCACGTGCTGCTGCGCCACCTGCCACGCGATGTCGCCGATGCGGCGCGCGCCCAGCGAATCCGCCGCCACCCCGCCCACCTCCACGTCGACCGGCCGGCCGGCCGCACGCGCGCTGTGCAGCGTGGGAGCGCGTTCGGGCTCCAGCGCCACCACGCGGGCACGGCTGTCCACCCAGGCCGCCACGCCGCCGATGAGCCCGCCCCCGCCCACGCTGACCAGCAACGTGTCGGGCAGGCCGCCACCCTGCTCTTCGATCTCCAGCGCCAGGGTGCCCGCGCCGGCCACCACCTCGGGCTGATCGTAGGCGTGGGTCAGTAGCGCACCGGTCGCCTGCTGCCGCTCCAGGCAGGCCTGCAGCGCCTCGGAATAGGCGGCGCCGTGCACCACGACCTGCGCCCCCAGCTCGCGCAGGCGGGCACGCTTGGCCTCGGGCGATACCTCCGGTACATAGACCTCGCAGCGCACGCCCAGCGCCTGAGCGGCGGCGGCGGTGGCGATGCCCGCGTTGCCGCCCGACGCGATGATCACGCCGCTCGCGGGCAGTGGGTGGGAGGCCAGCCGGTTCATCATGCCGCGCGCCTTGAAGCTGCCGCCGGTCTGCAGGTGCTCCAGCTTCAGCCACACCTCCTTGCAGGGTACGCCCAGTGCCGCGCCGCCGAGCCGCCAGAGCGGCGTGGTGCGCAGGAAGTCGGGGTGTTCGGCCAGCCGCTGTCGGGCGCTGGCGATGGTGGATCGGTCAATCATTCGGTCGTCTTTCGGATTCGGGTGCCGCCCTCGGTCCCTCGGTATGGGGGCGGCGGACAACCCGTCAGTTTAGAAGACCGCCGCCGCTGCGCGGACCGGGCGCACAAGCGGATACACAGCCGTCCTGCAGTGCCGGCGACAACGGCCGATAACATGGTAAAGGCGCTTGCAGTGGCGAACGCCTGTTGTTCGCCAACCGGGAGGGATGCCATGTTCTATGTCTTCGGGACCACGGGCCAGATGTATCGGGGCGGCCCGGACAAGCTGGGCCAGGTGGCGCCCGTGCGCCGGGTGCAACGCCCGCAGGCGCTGCGCACCCGCGAGGTGGACGAGCCCGTGCCCGAAATGCCTGTGCCGCCACCGGCCACCGCGGCGCCGCCGGCCCCCGGCGCGCCGCCCATCGGCATGCTGGCGCAGGCCGTGGCCGCGTACGTGCAGACAGAGCAGGGCCCGCAGGAGCCCCGCCAGCCGCTGTCCCGCGTGAAGGACGTGATGAGCGCGGATGCGCACACCGTGCCGTCCGATGTGCGGGTCAACGATGCCTGGCAGACGATGGCGGAGCAGCACGTGGCGCAGGCGCCGGTGCTCAACGATCAGGGGCAGGTGGTGGGCCTCTTGCTGCGGGCCGACATGGCCCCGCTCGATCTGCTGCCGGAGCCCGGCGCGGTGAAGGACGCCATTGCCCTGGCGCGCCGGCCCGTGCACGAGGTCATGGTGAGCCCGGTGCCGACAGTGTCGCCGGACACCGACTTGCGCCGCGTGGCGGCCGTGCTGCTGGAGACGGGCCTGCCCGGCCTGCCGGTGACCGACGAGTACGGCCACCTCAGCGGCTTCATCTCGCGCACCGACATCCTGCGCGCCGTGGCGGCCGATCCGCCGCTCGACCTCTGGAGTTGAAAACCGCCGGGCGGCCAGCGCCAGCCGGCGAACCCGGTCGCACTGAACCATCGAAGGGCTGTGACCCGCCACGCGCCGGCTTCGACAGCTCAGCCCGAACGGACTTTTTTCATGGATCGGCATGGACCGGGCGCCCACGCCTCGCCGCCCCGGTCAGTCGATCAGTCGGTCAGCGCCAGCGAGTTCTCGGCGATCTCCACCGTCGGCAGCGGGCTGGCCAGCACCTTGTCGATGGTCTTGCCGTCCATGTCCACCACCTCGAACTGCCAGCCTTCCCACTGCACGGTGTCGGTCACCTTGGGCAGCTTGCCGGTCAGCAGCATGACCATGCCGCTCAGCGTGTGGTAGCGGCCGCGCTCTTCCTCGGGCACCGAGCCCAGGTCCAGGCGATCCTTCAGCTCGGGCACGGGGATATGGCCGTCCAGCAGCCAGCTGCCGTCGTCGCGCTGCACCGCCCACGAGGTTTCCGGATCACGCGCATGGAATTCCCCCGTGATGGCTTCGATCAAGTCCTGCAGCGTGACGATGCCCTGCACCTCGCCGTATTCGTCGATCACGAACGCCATGTGCAGGTCGGACTGGCGGAAGTTGTCGAGCAGTTCCATGCCGGTGATGGTTTCCGGCACGTAGAGCGCCGTCTGCAGCGTCTGGCGGGCCAGGTCGCGGCCATGCGTCTGCGCATCGCCCACCAGCACGCCCTGGCCTTCGCGCAGGGTGCGCGACAGCCATTGGCGCGCGTTCAGCACGCCCAGGATGTTCTCCATGCCGCCGCGCACCACGGGGAAGCGGGCGTGGTCCGACTCCTCGATGCGGCGCAGGTTTTCCTCGAACGGCTCTTCCACGTCCAGGTAGATCACGTCAGCGCGGGGCACCATCAGCGAGCCGATCTGGCGGTCGTCCAGGCGGAATACGTTGCGCACCATCTGGTGCTCGTGCGACTCGATCACGCCGGCGCTGGTGCCTTCGGCCAGCACGGCATGGATTTCTGCTTCCGTCACGGCGCTGGCGCTGTTTTCCTTCACGCCCAGCAGACGGAGCAGCGCCTGGGTGGACACGGACAACAGGCGCACGAACGGCTTGGTCGCCAGGGCCAGCCAGTTGATGGGGCGTGCCACCAGGCGTGCCAGGGTTTCAGGGTAGCTCTGGCCCAGCCGTTTGGGCACCAGTTCGCCCACGACGATGGAGAAGTAGGTGATCACCACCACCACCGCGCCGGTGGCCGTGTAGCCCGCGGCCTTTTCGGACAGGCCGAGCGTGCGCAGCCACTCGCCCAGCGGGGCGGCCAGCGCGGCCTCGCCGACGATACCGTTGAGCACGCCGATCGAGGTGATGCCGATCTGGATGGTGGAGAGAAAACGGGTGGGGTCTTCCCCCAGCTTCACGGCGGCCAAGGCGCCGCTATCGCCCTCATCGATCAGCTTTTGCAGCCGGGTCTTGCGGGCAGAGACCAGGGCCAGCTCCGACATGGCGAAAAGGCCATTCAGGAGGATGAGGGCGAACAGTATTGCGATTTCCATAAAGGGGAAGCGCGGGCTTCCTCAGAGTCGAACAGACGCAAATTGTAAGAACTCCGGCGACGCACAGGGGCATCGAGGTCTCTCGGGCAGCCGCCGCGAGACCCCTGCTCCGCGAGATTTCAAAGCCAAAACAGGCTGGGGCGCTTATGAATCAAGCGGATACAGCTATATTTTTCATAGCATCAATGGGCCGCCGCACCGGTTTCCGGCGTGCGCTCGCTGATCTCCAGCCCCGTCGCCGCGTCGATCTTCAAGCCCTTGGGCAGCGGGAACTTGATGGACTCCTCGATGCCGTCCATCTTGCGCACCGACACCGCCCCCAGCGCCCGGACGCGGTCGATCACCTCGCGCACCAGGATCTCCGGCGCCGAGGCACCTGCCGTCAGGCCCACGCGCGCCACGCCGTCGAACCACTCGGGCTGCAGTTCGGCGGCGCTGTCCACCATGTAAGCCGCCGTGCCCAGCCGCGCGGCCAGCTCGCGCAGGCGGTTGCTGTTGGAACTGGTCGGGCTGCCGACCACGATGACCAGATCCACCTGCCCGCTCAGCACCTTGACGGCGTCCTGCCGGTTCTGCGTGGCGTAGCAGATGTCCTGCTGCTTGGGCTCGCGCACCTGCGGGAAGCGGGCCCGCACGGCGGCGGTGATCTCGGCGGCATCGTCCACGCTCAGCGTGGTCTGCGTGACCACGGCCAGCTTCTCGGTCTGCGCCGGCTGCACGCGCTGCACGCCGTCGACGTCTTCCACGAGGTGGATGCCGTGGTCCAGCTGGCCCATGGTGCCCTCGACCTCGGGATGACCCTTGTGGCCGATCATGATGAATTCATAGCCTTCGCGCGCCAGCTTGGCGACCTCGACATGGACCTTGGTCACCAGCGGACAGGTCGCGTCGAAGATCGAGAAGCCGCGTGCCTTGGCTTCCTCCTGCACCGCCCGGCTCACGCCGTGGGCGCTGAAGACCAGCGTGGCGCCGGGGGGCACGTCCGAGAGCTCTTCGATGAAGATCGCGCCCTTGGCCTTGAGGTCGTTGACCACGTAGGTGTTGTGCACGATCTCGTGGCGCACGTAGATCGGCGCGCCGAACTTCTGCAGGGCGCGCTCGACGATCTCGATGGCGCGGTCCACGCCGGCGCAAAAGCCGCGCGGCTCGGCGAGGATGATTTCCTGGATCTGCTGTTCGGCCATGGCGTCAGAGCACCCCGATCAGTTCGACCTCGAAGGTCACCGGCTGGCCTGCGAGCGGGTGGTTGAAGTCGAAGCGCACGGCGCCGTCTTCACGCACCTCGAGCACCACGCCGGCATAGCTGCCCAGCCCGTCGGGCGTGGGGAACTGCACCACGTCGCCGACGGCATAGCGCTCGTCCGGGTCGCCCAGCTCGGCCATCAGCTTCGCGGCCACCCATTGCTGCATGTCGGGGTTGCGCTCGCCGAAGGCTTCGCCAGCGGGCAGCTCGAAGGTGCTGCGCGTGCCTTCAGGCAGGCCGACCAGGCGCTGCTCCATGGCGGGCGACAGCTCGCCGGCGCCCAGCGACAGCGTGGCGGGCTTGCCGCCGAACGTGTTGATCACGTCGCCCGCCGGCCCGGCCAGGCGGTAGTGCAGCGTGAGGAAAGATCCTGCCTGCACGGTGGGCGCGGCGGTGGACGGGGAAGCGGCGAAGGTCATGGGGCAGGTCTCGATAAACTGCCGCCATTGTAGGAAACCGGGCAATCCCCCATGGCCATCAAAGACCTGCCCACCGACTCGCAGCCCCGCGAGAAACTGCTGGCGCGCGGCCCCGCGGCCCTGGCCGACGCCGAGCTGCTGGCCATCCTGCTGCGCACCGGCATCCAGGGCAAGGGCGTGCTGCAAATGGCCGAGGAGCTGCTCTCCCCACCGGGGCCGGCGGGCTCGGGCGGCTTCGGCGGCATCGCCGGCCTGCTGCACGCCGGCGCCGACGACCTGCGCCGGATCAAGGGCCTGGGCCCCGCCAAGCGCGCCGAACTGGTGGCGGTGCTGGAGCTGGCGCGCCGGGCCCTTGCCCAGCAGTTGCGCGAGCGCGAGGTGTTCGGCTCGCCCGGCGCCGTCAAGCAGTACCTGCAGCTGCACCTGGCGGCCAAGACGCACGAGGTGTTCGCCGTGCTGTTCCTCGACAGCCAGAACCGGCTCATCGCACTGGAAGAACTCTTTCGCGGCACGCTCACGCAGACCTCGGTCTACCCGCGCGAGGTGGTGCTGCGCGCCCTGCACCACCATGCCGCCGCCGTGGTGCTGGCGCACAACCACCCGAGCGGCAGCGTGCAGCCCAGCCGGGCCGACGAGGCGCTGACCCGCACGCTCAAGACGACGCTGGCCCTTGTCGACGTGCGCGTGCTCGACCACGTGATCGTCGCGCCTGGGGCGGCCCTGTCGATGGCCGAGGAAGGGCTGGTGTGACCCGCGGCTTGCGCACCCCGATGCGGCCCGCCCGGGGGCCGGCGTGCGCCGCGCTGCTGGCGCTGACGCTCGCGCTCGCGGCCTGCGCGCCCCTGGCGCCCTCCCCTGCCGGCCTCGCCACGGCGCCGCCACCGCACCGGCCCGCGCTGCGCCTCATCGGCACCGCAGAGATCGCCCCGGGCACCCAGGTGCTGGGCAGCACCTTCGGCGGCATCTCCGGCATCGACCACGACCCGGCCACCGGCCGCTGGCTGCTCATCAGCGACGACCGCTCGGCGCTGCAGCCGGCGCGCTTCTATACCGCCACCCTGCGCTACGGCGCGCACGGGCTGGAGGTGCCCACCATCGACGGCATGGTCGCCCTGCGCCATGCCAGCGGAATGGTGTTCCCCTCGTCTCGCAGGCCGGTGCCCGGCATCGACGTGCCCGACGCCGAAGCGGTGCGCTGGCTGCCCGGTGGCGATCGGTTCCTCTGGACCAGCGAGGGCGACTTCGCGCGCGGCTTCGGCCCGCAGTTGCGCGAGAGCCGGCGGGACGGCACCGCCGTGCGCGACATCGCCCTGCCCCAGGACTTCATGCCCACCCCGACGCGGGGCGGGGGCCCGCGTTCCAACGCCACGCTGGAAGGGATGGCCCTTGCGCCCGATGGCCGTACCGTGTGGCTGGCGATGGAAGCCGCCTGGAGACAGGACGGCCCGGTACCCACGGTCCCGGCACCGGGTGGCCCGCTGCGCATCACCGCGCTGAACGTGGCCACCGGCCAGCCGCTGCGCCAGATCGCCTACGTGCCCGATGCCGTGGCCCGGGCCCGGCGCGTGCCCGTCGGGCCTCAGTCGAACGGCGTGAGCGAGATCCTGCACGACGGCCCCCACCACCTGCTGGTGCTGGAGCGCAGCTACAGCGCGGGCGCGGGCTTCGATGCACGGCTCTACCGCATCGACACGCGCGCGGGAAGCGACACCCTCGCCCTGCCGGCCCTGCGCCCCGGCAACCACACGCCCGCGCCCAAGACCCTGGTGGCCGACCTGGCCACGCTGGGGGCCGGCGCCGTCGACAACCTGGAGGGAATGGCCTGGGGCCCGCCGCTGCCGGGCGGCGAACGGGTGATCGTGTTCGTGAGCGACGACAACTTCAATCCCGCGCAGGTGACGCAGTTCATCGCGGCCGAGTACCTGCCGGCCACGGAGGCGCCGTAGGGCGTGGAAGGCGCGGCGGGTGCGGCGCCCCTGCACCCGCGCAGCCCCTCCGGTTACTCGGCCTTCGGGCGGCCCCCTCGCGCCCGGTTGGGGTACAACCGTCATCTCCATGACCGCCCCGCTCAAAGCCCGCTCTCTGAAGGATCTGCAGCCGCTGCGCCAGGCGCTGGCCGAGGCCGCCGCGCGCGAGGCCGAGCGCCTGCGCCAGCAGCAGGAGGCCGCCCGGCGGGCCCGGGCCGAGCGCATGCTGTTCCAGGACGCAGTCGGCCCGGTGCAGGCGCTGCGGGGCACGCAGGAGCGCCGCTGGCACACGCCCGAGCCGCCCGAGCCGCTGCCGGTGCAGCGCATCCTGGACGAGGAACGCGTGCTGGTCGAATCCATCAGCGACGAATTCGACGTGACGACGCTGCTGGATGTGGACGACCAGTTGAGCTTCCGCCGCCCCGGCATTGGCCTGGACGTGACCCAGCGCCTGCGCGCTGGCGACTGGAGCATCCAGCGCCAGCTGGACCTGCACGGCCTGCGCACCGACGAGGCGCGGGAGGCCCTGGGCGAATTCGTGCGCATGGCCCACCGCACCGGCCTGCGCTGCGTGCGCGTGGTGCACGGCAAGGGGCTGGGGTCGCCGGGCAAGACGCCGGTGCTCAAGAGCCGCGTGCAGCGCTGGCTGGTGCAAAAGAAGGAAGTGCTCGCCTTTGTGCAGGCGCGCCCGGCCGAAGGAGGGGCCGGGGCGCTGGTGGTGCTGCTGCAGCCGGGTCGGCGACGCATGGCGTCGCCAGTCTGAAAATACATGGCAGCTCGGCCTGGAGCGCTGATCCATCCAGCGCATGTAGCTATTATTTTTGATATGCCAGGGGTGCCAGGCGCCGGCAGACCCGGCCCCAGCGCATCGTCCTGCCGGCCCCACTTGGCCGGTCAGAACGGCACTGGTCGGGCTGAGCCAGCCGAAGCCGGCCCCCGCTGACAGGTCGGGCCCCGGCCAGCCCTAGCCCGGCGGGACCGCGGCTGCGCCCCGACTCCGCGACGAAGCGCCCGACCTCATCGGCCGCAGCCCGACCGCCGACGACTTCCTGCGTCAGGCCGCTCCGCCACGGCTGCCGGGGACTGGCGGCAGTAGCCCCTCCATCTGCACCTGCGCGCCCAGCCCCTTGAAGTCTTCGCTCTTGCGCAACTGCAGCTGCCCGCCGTAGGCCTGCGCGATCTGGCTGGCGATGGCCAGGCCCAGTCCGCTGCCCTGCACCGATTCATCGAAGCGCACGCCGCGCTGGCCGGCCGACTGCAACTGCTCGGGGTTCATCCCCGGTCCGTCGTCCTCCACATCGATACGGAGGCGCTCCCGCCCGGCATCGCCGCTGGCCGCCAGGGTGAGCCGCACGCGCGATGCAGCCCACTTGCCGGCGTTGTCGAGCAGGTTGCCCAGCACTTCCTCCAGGTCGGCCCGCTCGCCCCGCCAGCGCAGCGGAGCGGCACCGGTGGAGGCAGCGTTTTCGATCAGCGACCAGTCCAACTCCTGCGCGGCGTGCAGGCGTTCCATCATGCGCAGCACCTGGGCGGCGCAGTCGCGCACGTCCACCGCCTGGCCGGTGGCGCCAGAGTGGGCGTGCAGGGCGTCGCTCAGCGTGCGTGCCTGGTAGCGGTCCACCAGCTGGGCCATGGCGGCCACCTGGTGCCGCACCTCGGCGCTGGCCACCTGAGGCTGGGCACTCGCCTGGGCGCTGAGCAGCGCCAAGGGTTTCTTCAGCGCATGGTTCAGGTCGACCGCGTGCGCGCGGGCTCGGGCCACCACATGGGCGTTGTGCGCCAGCAGTCCGGCCAGTTCGTTCTGCAGCGGCTGCAGATCGCGGCCGGTGGGCGTGGCCAGGTGCTGCGCCACGTCGGGCCCGGCGCCATGGGGCGCTCGCAGCGCCGCCAGCAGCGCCTCCAGCCGGCGCAGGGGCGCAAGACCGATGCGCACCTGCAGCCAGGCGAGCCCGCCGGTCAGCAGCATCAGCACCAGCCCGGCCGACACCAGCGTGCGGTCGATCTGCCGCGTGCTGGCCAACAGCTGCGCGGCCGGCCCGTAGACCGTGAGCGACACCGGCGTGCCCGGCTGGCCCGGGCTGCCGGGCGTGACCGGCTGGGTGACGGCCAGCAGCGGCTCCTGCATTGGCCCGGTGGCCCGGCGCAGCCCCGCAGGGGCGTGCGTGGGCGGCGCCTCGGTGGGCAGGTTGTCCATATCCCACAACGAGCGCGAGCGCACTACAGCGCCGCCTGCCGCGCTGGCGCGCCAGTACCAGCCCCCGTAGATGGCGCTGAATTCGTCGGCAGCGCCGCCCGCCTCCCGCAACGCACCCTGCCCGTCCACCAGCAGGCGCGCACCCACCCGCTGGGCCTTCTCGGACAGCATCTGCTCGAAGCTGCCCAGCAGGCTGTGGTGCATCTGCGCGCGGAGCCACAGCCCCCCCGCGCCCACCAGCAGCAGCATGGGCACGAGCGCCAGCAGAGCGATGCGGGTGGCCATGGGCCAGCGCGCGACGGTGAGTGCCCAGCCGCCCCCTCCTGGCGCGGGGGGCGTCCGGTCCGGGTCGTTGTCCTGGCGGCCGGTTGCGCTCATGCCGCCCGCCGTGAACGGGCAGCCCGACGGCGCAGCAGGCCGGGCGGCTGGTGGGCTCCACGCATCATCCGCCCACGGCCCCGGCGGCCGCGGCCACCAGGCGAAAGCCCTGCCCCCGCTCGGTCAACAGCTGCGGAGCGCCGCCCAGCTTGCGGCGGATGCGTCCGATCAGCACGTCGAGCGTGTTGGAGTCGGGGTCGAGGTCGCGGGCGTAGACGTGTTCGCTGATGTCGGTGCGCGTCAGCAGCCTGCCGGGGTGGTGCATGAAATACGCCAGGATCTTGTGCTCCTGTGCGGTGAGCTGCAGGGCCTGTCCCTGCAGGGCGAAGCGCCCCTGCACCGCGTCGTATTCGAGCGGGCCGGCCCGCAGCACGGCGCCCGCCGCGCCCGCCGTGCGGCGCAGCATGGCGCGCAGGCGCAGCACCACTTCGTCCATCAGAAAGGGTTTGGTCAGGTAGTCGTCGGCCCCGGCGTTGAAGCCGGCCACCTTGTCGCTCCAGCGGTTGCGCGCGGTGAGCACCAGCACGGGCCAGCCACGGCCGGCTTCGCGCCAGTCCCGCAGCACGCTCAAGCCGTCCTTCAGGGGCAGGCCCAGGTCCAGCACGGCGGCACTGTACGACTCCGCGCTGCCAGCGAACGAGGCCGCTTCGCCGTCGTGCTCCACGTCCACCGCGAAACCGGCAGCGTCCAGCGCCGCGCGCAGCTGTTCCGCCAGCGCCGCATCGTCCTCCACCACCAGCACGCGCATCAGTCGTCCACCTTCTGGCGCAGCACTTCGAGCGTGACGGCATCGACATCAAGTTCCAGCTTGAAGCCATTGGGCTGTTGCAGCTCGACGCTGTAATAGGGGCGGCGGCGGTGGTCGGTTTCCAGCTCCACCTCCAGCACCAGGCCCGAGAACTTGGGCCGCAGCGATTCGAGCATCACGGCCATGGACTTCGGCGTGCCGGGCGACGGGTGCGCTTCGGGCGGGGTCAGCACCTCGCCGGTGTTCACGTCCAGCAGCAGCTTCATCTCGCCCGCCGGCTTCTCGGAAAGCTTGACCTCGTAGACCGCCTGGCCCTGCGCGTCGCGCTCGAATTCCGCGTTCACCACGCGGGCGCCATAGCGCTGCTCCAGTTGCTTCACGTAGCGGATCATCTGCGCCAGCGGCACCGGCTGCAGCGGCCAGTCGCGCTCCTGCGCCACGACCTTGCCGCTGGCGGCGTCCACCAGCACTTCCTGCTTGTTGCCGCGCGCATCGATGATCTTGATCTCGTAGCGCAGCTCGCCCTTGCGGCCGTGCTTGGTTTCCACGTCGATGACGCGGCCGCCGTACTGGCGCCCGACGTCGGCAATGATGCTGTTGAGCGGCTTGAGCTGCCCGCTCTGCACTCCGCGCCGCGCCGCGTCCTGCTCGGCCGCGGGCACGGGCTGCGCGCAGGCGACCGCGAAGGCCGCGCATGCAGCGGCACGCAGCCCGGCGCGCAGGGCGCCGTGTCGGCGGGAGGCAGGAGGGTGCATCGGGCGATTATTGCGTGAGCGCGTTTAAACGGCAGATGAACGGCCGCTTCATGGTCGGTTTAGGAACGGCTTGGCAGACTGCCGCCAGATTGTTCAACCACCGCAACCTGCCAAGGAAGAAAGCACCATGAAGAAGACCGCTCTGACCCTCGCCCTCGCAGCCGCCGCTGCCCTGCCCTCGCTGGCCTGGGCGCTCACCGCCCGGCAAGCCGTCGAGGTGATGGATCGCCACCAGTACGCCGCGCCGCAGGACCTGAAGAAGCAATACGGCTACTGGACCGCCGACGCCGTGTCGGCCGACGGTGCCCGCGTCATGGTGCTGATCGACGACAAGGACGGCGGCATCACCGCCATCCGGGACAGCGACATCGGCGGCATGCTGCCCAGCGTCGAGCAGGTGACTCAGCACCTGCGCTCCACCGGCTTCGCGGTGGTTCAGGACCTGGAGCTGGACGACGGGTTCTGGCATGCCGAGGTGCGCCCGTCCGGCCGCGGCGGCGAGAAGCAGGAACTGGTGCTGCACCCCGGCACCCTGCAGGTGCTGAGCCGCATGGGCCCGAGCGGCGGCACGATCGACGGCCAGCCGGCCTTGAGCGCAGCGCAGGTGCAACAGGCCCTGCAGCAGGCGGGCTACACCCGCGTGAGCGGCATCGAGTTCGACGACGGCGTGTGGGAGGCCGAAGCGGTGAACACGGCCAATCTGGCGGTGGAACTGCGCGTGGACCCGGTCACGGGCAAGGTGCTGCGCGAACGGCTGGACGACTGACTGAGCGTCGCAAAGGCTGGAATGGCAGTCGGCGAACCAAAGGGGAACGGGGTGGGCGCATCAACGTGCCACCCACGCCGTCCGGGCTGAGCCGGTCCAAGCCGGGGCCCAGCCGCCTCCACGCGGCTGAATCGGCGAGCCACGCTGCCGCCCCGCTCGCCTGACACACCCGCTCACCCACTCACTTCGCCAGGTCGATGGCGTACTTCGACGTGCCCTTGCCTGACCCGTCATCGGCCGCCAGCACGGAAACGCCCGCCACGCCCGCAGCCTGCGCCACGCCCAGCGCGTTGGCGCCCGAACTGAACACCACCGGCCCGGCCGTCGCGACCTGGGTGAAGCGCCAGCTCCTGGCCGCACCGTTGGCCGAGCGGGTGACGGCCGGGTTCTTGCGGATGTAGTCGATCACCACGTCGCGGTTGGCGTCGGGCGATGCCCAGATGGTGCCCGAGCCGTCGAGCTTGTCGATGAAGCTCTTGCCGCTGGTGGCGCGGTAGTTGTTGGTGGCGATGACGAATTCCTGCGCCGGATCGATGGCCGCGCCCTTGTATCGCAGGTTCCGGATGCGGCTGCCCACGGGCTGGGTCACGTCGATCTCGTACTGCACGTCGGCCGTGGTGAACATGTCGAAGTTGTAGCCCGGGAAGCTGCTGATCAACTGCTGTTCCGCCGCCTTCTTTGGGTCGATCTGGTTGAAGCGCTTGGCGGCGGCTTCCAGCCAGCCCTTGATGTCGGCGCCGTTCACTTTCACCGCGTACACCGTGTTGGGGTAGAGGTAGAGGTCGGCCGCGTTGTTGATGGCGAGCGCGCCCACGGCCACGTCGGTGTAGTCCGCGCCGCCCTGGAAGCCCGACTTGAACGGCGCGCTCACCGACAGCACCGGCAGGCTCCTGTACTGCGGCAGGTTGGCCTGGATGTAGTTCGCCACGTACGCCTGCTGCGCCTGGTTGACGATCTGGATCGCCCCCGGGTCGCCCACGTCGGCGAACAGCGTGCTCATGCGAAAGTCGGTGGTGCCGATGGGTGTCTTCACGTAGGCGATGGCGGCCTGGTGCTGCGTCTCGATGAGCGGCGCGATGCTGGCGTCGGGCTCCACGAACACGTTGGCGCCGGCGGCGTTCTTGCCCTGGATGTGACGCAGCTCGCTCTTGGTCGCGGCCTTGTCCACGCTCCAGGCGCGGCCGTCCCACTTCAGCGCCATGCGGATCACGCCCAGCGACTTGCCCCACGAACTGGCCATGACGGCCGGCACGCCGTTGATGGTGCCGGCCTTGTTGTCCACCCCGGCCTGGGTGTAGGCCGGCGTGGCGGCGGTGTCGGGGAACACGCTGTGCTGGTGGCCCATCACCATGGCGTCGATGCCGGACACCTTCGACAGATACAGGCCCGGGTTCTCCATGGTGGGCGAGTAGGCCGAGGCATCGAGCCCGCCGTGCAGCAGCGCGACCACGATGTCGGCGCCCTTGGCCCGCAGCTCGGGCACGTACTTCTGCGCGGACTCGACCGCGCCTTCGGTGGTGATCCTGCCTTCCAGGTAGCGCTTGTCCCAGTTCAGGATGCCGGGCGTGGTGAAGCCGATGACGCCGATCTTGATAGGCAGCTTCACGTCCTTGCCGTCCGCGTCCCTGGCGGTGATCGTGCGCTCCAGCAGCGCATACGGCTGCACCAGCGGCTTCTTCGTCTTGCTGCTGTACACGTTGGCCAGCGCGATGGGGTAGCCGTTGCCTGCGCACTTGGCGGAGGCGTCGACCCCCTCCACGTCCAGCCCGCCGCCCAGCACCTGGTTCAGGAACGGCAGGCCGTAGTTGAATTCGTGGTTGCCCAGCGTGCCGGCGTCGAAGCCCAGCGCGCCCATGGCCTTGTACATCGACAGCTGCTGCGTGCAGGCGATGGGCTTGACCACGGCCTCGTAGTCGGCCAGCGCCGTGCCCTGGATGGTGTCGCCGTTGTCCACCAGCAGCGTGTTGGCGAATTCGGCGCGCGCCTGGCGCACCAGCGCGGCGGTGCGCTCGAACCCGTAGGTCTTGTCTTCCGCCAGCTTGAAATAGTCGTAGCTGCGCACGTTGAAGTGCAGGTCGGTCGTCTCCAGCACGGCCAGGGTGGCGCTGGCGGGGCGGGCCGCCACCCCGTCTCCGTTGTCATCGTCACTGCCGCCGCAGGCCGCCAGCGCGGCGGCGGCGATGCAGCCGATGGCGGCCACGCGGGTGGCGCCGGGCCGCTGCAGGCGCGGGTTGGTGGATGGATGGGGTCGGTCGGTGCGGAGCGTTCTGGACATGCGATGCATTCGTGGAGGACGGAAGGCACCGAGTGTCGGCAGCGGAATTGACAGCGGTTTGACGGCCGCGTGACAGCCGCTGCAGCCCCTCAGAGGTCGGCGGCGGTCAGCCGCCCCGGTTGCGCATCCAGTCGGCCGTGCCCATGAAGCTCTCCTTCAGCCGCGTGCGCAGCGCCTCGGGCACGCCCGTTTCCTGCATGGCCTGGTCCATGCAGGCCACCCATTCGTCGCGCTCCTTCACGCCGATGGAGAACGGCATGTGGCGCATGCGCAGCCGGGGGTGGCCGAAGCGGCTCTGGTAGTGGTCGGGCCCGCCCAGCCAGCCGCAGAGAAACCAGAAGAGCTTGTCGCGGGCGTCGGCCAGCGTGCTGCCGTGCGCGGCGCGCAACGCGGCGTAGGCCGGCTCCAGGTCCATCAGGTCGTAGAAGCGGTCGACCAGCAAGCGCACGGCGGGTTCGCCGCCGATCCATTCGAACGGCGTCGCGGCGGGGGGCGCTGCGGTGGCATCGGCGGGGGTGTCGGGTGAAGTCATGTCGTTCCAGCGCCACGCGGAAAGCGGCGCACTTTCAATGATCAAAACAGGCTCTGGCGCTTGTATTCATTGCGCAATCAGCTACCATTTTAATAGCAAACGCCATTGCCGGCCGTCACTCGGCTGCGCGGCGCAGCGTCTGCATGACCGGCCGGCGCAGGATGTCCCGCATGCCCCACCAGCCCGCCGCCAGCGCCAGCACGGCGCCCGCGGCCGCCCCGGCCAGCGGCACCCACGGCTGCGCCGTCCAGGTGAAGTCGAACACGAACCGCGCCAGCGCCCAGCCCACGGCGACGGCCACGCTGCTGGCCAGGAAGCCGGCCAGCAGGCCCACGCCCGCCAGCTCCGCCCGCTGCACCTGCCGCAGCAGCCGCGCCTGCGCGCCGACGGTCCGCATGATGGCGTATTCGCGGGCGCGTTCCTCCCGGGTGGCGGTGACGGCGGCGAACAGCACCACCAGTCCGGCGGCCAGCGTGAAGCCGAAGAGGAACTCCACCGCCCGCACCACCTGCCGCAGCACGTTCTGCACCTGCGCCAGCGTGGCGCTCATGTCTACGTTGGTGATGTTGGGGAAGGCGCGCACCAGTGCGTTGTCGAAGCTGGCGCCGCCACCGCCGGGCAGCGCGCCCGCAGGGGCGGCCTGACCCGGAGGCAGCGCATGCGCGGCGGGGGATGGGCGCGGCGGCCACACGTCCGGCGCGCGGAAGGCCGCCAGGTAGGTGACCGGCATCTCGGGCGGCATGCTGGCGGCCGTGTACATCACGAAGAAGTTGGCGCGCAGCGAACCCCAGTCCACCTCGCGCAGGCTGGTGATGCGCGCCTCGCTGGGCATTCCGCCCACGTCGAAGCGCAGGGTGTCGCCGAGTTGGAGGCCCAGGGTCTTGGCGATGCCGTCCTCCACGCTGATTTCGCCCTGGGCGCCGGCCGTCCAGCGCCCGGCGACGATGGTGTTGTGCGCGGGCGCCTCGGCGGCGTTGGAGAGGTTGAACTCGCGGTCCACCAGCCGCTTGGCGCGGTCGTCGGCGTAGTCGTCGACCGCCACCTCGCGGCCATTGATGGCCACCAGGCGGCCCCGGATCATCGGATACCAGTCGTACTGCCGCACTCCACCGTCGCGCAGCGCCTGCTGGAACGCGTCCGCCTGGTCGGGCAGGACGTTGATGACGAAGCGGTTGGGCGCATCGGCCGGGGTGGCGCGCTGCCAGCTGCCGATGAGGTCGGTGCGCAACAGCACCAGCAGCACCAGCGCCAGCAGGCCCACGGCCAGGCTGCTGACCTGCACTACCGCGTATACCGGCCGGGCGGAGATCTGCCGCGTGGCGAGCACCAGCCAGCGCGGCGCGGTGGCTTCATTCACGCTGCGGCGCAGCAGCGCCACCGCGCCCCAGGCCAGGCCCGCGAACAGCGCCACCGCGCCCGCGAAACCGCCCACGGCGATCAGGCCCAGCTTGAGGTCGCTGCTCACGGCCAGCAACAGCGCGGCGAAGCCGGCCACCCCCACGGCCAGCACTGCCAGCGACGCGGGCTTGAGCCCGCCGAGGTCGCGCCGGATGACGCGCAGCGGCGGCACCCGCGCCAACTGCAGCACCGGCGGCAGCCCGAAGGCGAACAGCAGGGTCAGCCCCATGCCCAGGCCGAACACCACTGGCCAGAGGCTGGCGGCGGGCAAAGCCGTTTCGACCAGGCCCGCGAGGAGCAGCACGAACACGTAGTGCACGGCAAAGCCCAGCGCCACGCCGAGGCTGCTGGCGACGAGGCCGATCAGCGCGAATTCGACGATGTAGCTGCCGGCGATGGAGCGCTGGCTCTGGCCCAGCACGCGCAGCAGCGCGGCGGCATCCAGATGGTCGTTGGCGAATCCACGCGCCGCCAGCGCCACGGCCACGGCCGACAGCAGCGCGGCCAGCAGGGCGACGAGGCTGAGGAAGTTCTGCGCCCGCTCCAGGGTCTGGCGCATCTCCGGGCGGCCGCTCTCCAGCGACTCCAGCCGCACGCCGTGCACACCGGGGCGGTGCACCTCGGCCTCGGCCCAGGTGGTGAACTGCCGCACGGCGGCAGGCTCGCCCGCCACGGCCAGCCGGTAGGTCAGGCGGCTGGCGGGCTGCACCAGGCCGCTGGCGGGCAGGTCGGCCGCATTCACCATCACGCGGGGCGCGAAGCTCATGAAGCCGCCGCCGCGGTCCGGCTCCAGCGTGATGACACGGCCGATCCGCAGCGCGACGTCGCCCAGCCACAGCTTGTCGCCCATGGCCAGGCCGAGCGATTCGAGCACGGGCGCGTCCACCCAGGCCTCGCCCGGCGCGGGAACGCCCTGCGTGGCCTCGCCGGGCTGGCCGGGCGCCGGCGCCGTGCTGACCTGGCCGCGCAGCGGGTAGCCCGCCTCCACGCTTTTGAGCGCCACGAGCCGGCTGGCCCCGCCCTGGGCGTCGTCGGCCCGGCCCATGGTGGGAAAGCCCAGCGTGGTGGCGGTGGACAGGCCCAGCGAGCGGGCGCGCTCGGCGAAGGCCGCGGGCGTGGGGTTGTCGCTCACCACGACGGCGTCGCCGCCCAGCAGTTGCAGGGCGTCGCGCTGCAGGCCGCCCTGCAGCCGGTCGGCGAAGAAGCCGACGGAGGTGAGCGCCGCCACGGCCAGCGTGACGGCCACGATGAGCAGGCGCAGCTCGCCTGCGCGCAGGTCGCGCCACAAGGTGCGCCAACCCACGCGAATGAATGAAAGTTGCATGGCGGCGACGTTAGCGCAATTGCCGGGGTGGCAAGGTTTTGGGGGAATCCCTGTGCCCACCACTGACCCGCCACCGGCCCGGCAGTGCCAGCCAGGTCACGCAGCCGCCCTGGCCTTCATGGGCCCCTGATGCGTTAACAATCACCGCCCTGGCCCGGGCAAGCTCGGCCCGGACGAACTTGTCTCAATCGACCTGCATCGATCGGACCGGGGGCTATATCGCCGGCCGCACCGTCTCGGGCGTCGCCAGCTCCGGCTGCCAGACGATGCGCTCTGTACCGCTGTAGCAGACGAAGCGGCGGTTCGTCGCTCGGCCGATGGCGCACAGGCCCAATTGCCGCGCCACCTCGTGCCCCATCTGGGTCATGCCGCTGCGCGACACGACGATGGGCACGCCCATCTGCGCGGACTTGATGACCATCTCGCTGGTCAGGCGGCCGGTGGTGTAGAACACCTTGTCACCGCCGGGCAGCGGGCCGCCGGGCTGCATCCACATCCAGCCGGCGATGGTGTCGATGGCGTTGTGGCGGCCCACGTCTTCCACGAACACCAGCATCTGCGCACCCTGGAACAGTGCGCAACCATGCACCGAACCGGCCGACTTATAGGTCGACTCCTGCAGGCGAATGGCGTTGACGAGGCCGTAGAGCTCACCTTGCGTGAGCCGTGCCGGCCCCAGCGCGATGTGGTGGATCTCGTCCATCAGCCCGCCGAAGACGCTGCCCTGCCCGCAGCCGGTGGTGACCACCTTGCGGGCGGTGCGCTCTTCGATGCGGGCGATGCCGCCGCGCGTGGCCACGGCGGCGGCGTTGACCTCCCAGTCCACGGTGATGGATTCGATCTCGTTCACAGAATCCACGAGCCGCTGGTTGCGCAGATAGCCCAGCACCAGCCACTCGGGGTGTGCGCCCAGCGTCATCAGCGTGACGATCTCGCGCCGATCCACATAGACGGTCAACGGACGCTCGGCGGGAATGTGCAGCGACTCGGGTTGGCCGCGCTCGTTCAGCACCTCCACGGCGTGCGTGAGCGGCGCCCGCGCCTGCGTGAGACGCGGAAGTCGCGGTGTGTGCGGCATGTGCGGCATATGCGGCATGTGCGCGGGAGGGGCGGCTGGCCCGTGGGAGGTGTCTTCTTGCCGTGTCATCCACACCAGCCTAACCCAGAAAAAGACCGGCACGCGGCCGGTCGGTGGGGAGTAGGAGCGCCGGGAATGGCCCCCTGAACGCTCACAGGGCCGGTCGCGAGGCCTGTCTCAGCGCTTCTTGCCATCGGCCGCGTCGGGCACGGCCGTGTTGTGTGGGCTGCTGGCGTTGCCCGGTGGCGAATGCGCCCCGGCGGACTCCAGTGGCTTGGCCTCGGGCGGGGTATAGGCGAACGGCCCGGGGTCGGCGCAAGGCACGTTGGTGGCCGGCGCGGGTGCCGGGTTGGCGGCCGTGCGGCGGTAATGGGCCGCCACCTTGTCCTGCGCCAGACACAGCTTGTAGGCATCGGCCTTGGCGCTCCAGGCCGTCTTGGCGGCGGTCTCGTTGGCCTTGGCCTGGGCTTCGGGAGTCAGGGGCGGCAGCTTGGCGGCCGCGCCGCCGGCCAGCGTGGCCAGCAGCAGCGCCAGGGCGCCGGAGGTGAGGAGGTGTCGGTGGGTCATGTCGTGCTCCTGGCGACGGTGGCCGTGCCGGCGGCCGGCAGCGGCGGACGCTCGGCGCTGCGCTGGGCAGGGATCTTGCCGTCGCGAATGTCTTCGGCCCAGAGGGCGTGGTGTTCCTGGGCCCACTCCTCGCTGACGTAGCCCGTCTTCATGGCCTTGTACGCGCCGCGCATGCCGATGGTGCCCATGTAGATGTGGCCCAGCAGCAGCGCCATCATCCAGACGGCGAGCGTGGCGTGCACCATGTGCGCGACCTGCATCTCGCCGCGCAGCACACCCCAGCCGGGAATGAGCTTGTCCAGCACCAGACCCGACAGCACCACGAAGATGCCCGGAATGGTGATGCCCCACCAGAACATGCCCTTCTCGCCCGCGTTGAAGCGGTGCGAGGGCACTTCTTCGTCGCCGCCGCCCAGCATGCCGCCAGCGCGCTTCACCCAGATCCAGTCGGCCATGGTGGCGATGTTGTCCTTGACGAAGGTGAGGATGATGACCGCCAGCGATACGGCAAAGAGCGGTCCCATGAAGTTGTGCACGTTCTTGAGCACGTAGGCCAGCCAGCCGAACAGCGTGGACCCCATGACGGGCAGCAGGAAGAACTTGCCGAAGGCCATGACGATGCCCGAGATGGCCAGCGTGCAGAAGGCGATGGCGTTGGCCCAGTGGGCGGCCCGCTCGAACGGCGTGAAGCGCTCGATGCGCCGGCCCGGGCCATCGACCGGGGCGTGGCCCATGGGGCCCTTGGCGAAGTAGAAGATGGCGAGGGCCAGCAGCGTGATGACCAGCAGCGCCGCGCCGTAGGGAATGATCCAGCGGTTGCGCACCTCGCGCCAGGCCTCGCCCGCGTTGGTGTAGCGCGAGCCGGGGTACTGCACGAAGGGCTGGATCAGGTTGCCGGCCTCCGGCGCCTGGGTGACGGGCAGGCTGCTGTAGCCTGTCACGCCCTGCCCCACCTGCCGCCACATGGGCGCGTTGTTGCCGGGCTGCACGCGGGCACGTTCGCCGTTGCTCTGCTCGGCATAGCCGGGGTCGGCGCTGGCGTCGGGCTTGACCTCGAAGATGTTCTGGCTGCGGATGCCGCCGGACGTGGCGGGCGCGGCAGCGGCCGGCGCCGGGGCCGCGGAGGCCGCGCTGGCGGGCACGGGTGCCGGTGCCTGCTGCGCCCAGGCCGCGCCGCTGGCCAGCAGCATCGCGATCAGAAGGTGTTTCATGGCAGGCCTCGCGTCACCGGATGCGGGTGTATTCGTTCTGGCCGTACAGCATGCGGGCCTTGGTTTCCTGCTCCCAGCTGGTCCGGTCGCCGGCCTTCCAGCCGGGCGCTGTGAAGTTGCTGCCGCTGCCGGCATAGGCCGGCGCGTCGCCGGTGATGGCGTGTCCGGTCTGCACCTTTTCGCCGCAACCGGCGAGCGCCGCCACGGCGGCGGCCGCGCACATGAGCGAGAGAAAGTGGCGCTTCATGACTTGCCCCCTTGCGGCGGCTGGCCGGCCTGGCGGGAGCCGTACGCGGTGCCCCAGCCCCACACTTCGGCGCCCTTGCCGCGCTGCACCACCCGGTTGCGGAAGATGTCGGCCACCACGTCGCCGTCGCCAGCCAGCAGGGCCTTGGTGGAACACATCTCGGCGCAGGCCGGCAGCTTGCCCTCGGCCAGCCGGTTGCGGCCGTACTTCTCGAATTCGGCCTGGCTGCCGTGCGTTTCGGGGCCGCCGGCGCAGAAGGTGCATTTGTCCATCTTGCCGCGCACGCCGAACGTGCCTTGCGACGGGAACTGCGGCGCGCCGAACGGGCAGGCGTAGCTGCAGTAGCCGCAGCCGATGCAGACGTCCTTGTCGTGCAGCACCACGCCCTCGTCGGTGCGGTAGAAGCAGTTGACGGGGCAGACGGCCATGCAGGGGGCATCGCTGCAGTGCATGCAGGCCACCGAGATGGACTTCTCGCCGGGCACGCCGTCATTGAGCGTGACCACGCGGCGGCGGTTCACGCCCCAGGGCACTTCGTGCTCGTTCTTGCAGGCGGTGACGCAGCTGTTGCATTCGATGCAGCGTTCTGCATCGCAGATGAATTTCATGCGTGCCATGTCAGGCCTCCGAAGGGGTGAGTGGCAGGCGGCGGGCGGTGGCGGTCGTCGTCATCGTCGGGTTCTTTCTGTCTGGCTGGGGCTCGCTGCAGCCCGCTCAGGCCGCTTCCACGTTGCAGATCGTGGTCTTGGTTTCCTGCATCATCGTCACGCTGTCGTAGCCGTAGGTGGTCGCCGTGTTCACGGCTTCACCGCGCACGACCGGCGCCGCGCCCTTGGGGTAGTACTCCAGCATGTCCTTGCCCTGCCAGTGGCCCGAGAAGTGGAACGGCATGAACACGGTGTCGGCCGCCACGCGCTCGGTCACCAGCGCCTGCACGTTGATGCGCGCGCCGGTGGGCGTGCTGAGCCACACGCGGCCGCCGTGGCGGATGCCCCGGTCGGCGGCGATCTTGGGGTGGATCTCGACGAAGGCCTCCTGCTGCAGCTCGGCGAGCCACGGGTTGGAGCGGGTTTCCTCGCCGCCGCCTTCGTACTCGACCAGCCGGCCCGACGTCATGATGAGCGGGTACTTCTCGTGCACGCGGTCGGCGATGTTCTTGTCCTGCACGGTCTTGTAGAGCGTGGGCAGGCGCCAGAAGGCCTTCTTGTCGTCGTGCGTGGGGTACTTGGCCGCCATGTCGGGCCGAATGCCGAAGAGCGGCTCGCGATGCTGCGGAATCGGGTCGGGGAAGTTCCACACCACGGCGCGCGCCTTGGCATTGCCGAAGGGGTGGCAACCATGGTTCTTCATCACCACGCGGATGATGCCGCCCGAATTGTCGGTCTTCCAGTTCTTGCCCTCGGCGGCCGTCTTCTCGGCGTCGGTCAGCTCGTTCCACCAACCCAGCTTCTTGACCAGCACGTGGTCGAACTCGGGGTAGCCGGTGGTGATGTCGGCGCCCAGCGAGCAGGAGCCGTCTTCGGCCAGCAGGTTGACGCCGTCCTTTTCCACGCCGAAGTTGGCGCGGAAGTTGCCGCCACCGTCCATCACGTGCTTGGAGGTGTCGTACAGGTTGGGCGAGCCGGGGTGCTTGAACTCCGGCGTGCCGAAGCACGGCCAGGGCAGGCCGAAATAGTCGCCGGTCAGGTCGTAGCCGGAGTCCTTGTCCTTGCCACCGTTGGCCTTGAGCGTCTTCACGTCGAACACGTGCATGTTCTTCATGTGCGCCTTCAGGCGCTCGGGGCTCTGGCCGGTGTAGCCGATGGTCCAGACGCAGCGGTTGATCTCGCGCAGGATGTCTTCCGGCACGGGCTCGTCCATGCCCTTGACCTTCTGCAGCTTGTAGTTCTTGACCAGTTCCGGACCGAAGCCGAGCTTCTGCGCGAACTGGTACATGATCATGTGGTCGGTGCGGCTCTCCCAGAGCGGCTCGATCACCTTCTCGCGCCACTGCAGCGAACGGTTGGATGCCGTGCAGGAGCCGCTGGTCTCGAACTGCGTGGCGGCGGGCAGCAGGTATACCGCCCGGTTGGGGTTCAAGTCTTCGGGCTTGCCCGGCATGGCGGCCATGGCCGCGGTGGCCGAGGGGTACGGGTCCACCACGACCAGCAGGTCGAGCTTGTCCATGGCGCGCTTCATCTCCAGCCCGCGCGTCTGCGAGTTGGGCGCATGGCCCCAGAAGAACACGCCGCGCAGGTTGGAATCCTGGTCGATCAGTTCGTTCTTTTCCAGCACGCCGTCGATCCAGCGCGACACGGTGATGCCGTTCTTGCTCATCATGCCGGTGGACGGGTAGCGGCTCTTGATCCACTCGAAATCAACGCCCCACGCCTGGGCGAAGTGCTTCCAGGCGCCTTCGGCGAGGCCGTAGTAGCCGGGCAGCGAGTCAGGGTTGGGACCGACGTCGGTCGCGCCCTGCACGTTGTCGTGGCCGCGGAAGATGTTGGTGCCGCCGCCCGACTTGCCCACGTTGCCCAAGGCCAGTTGCAGGATGCACGAAGCGCGCACGATGGCGTTGCCGATGGTGTGCTGGGTCTGCCCCATGCACCAGACCACCGTGCCGGGCCGGTTCTCGTTCAGCCAGGTGGCCACCTTGAGCACCTGCGCCTCCTTGACGCCGCAGGCCTCTTCCACCTTGTCGGGTGTCCACTTGGCCATGATCTCGTCACGCACCTTGTCCATGCCGTAGACACGGTCCTGGATGTACTTCTTGTCTTCCCAGCCGTTCTTGAAGATGTGATAGAGCACACCGAAGAGGAACGGGATGTCGGTGCCCGAGCGGATGCGCACGTATTCGTCGGCCTTGGCCGCCGTGCGGGTGAAGCGCGGGTCCACCACGATCACCTTGCAGCCGGTTTCCTTGGCGTGCAGCAGGTGCAGCATGCTGACGGGGTGCGCCTCGGCAGCGTTGGAGCCGATGTACAGGGCGACCTTGCTGTTCTGCATGTCGTTGTACGAATTGGTCATGGCGCCGTAGCCCCATGTGTTGGCGACGCCGGCCACGGTGGTGGAGTGGCAGATGCGCGCCTGGTGGTCGCAGTTGTTGCTGCCCCAGAAGCTGACGAACTTGCGCAGCAGGTAGGCCTGCTCGTTGTTGTGCTTGGAAGAGCCCACGAAATAGACGCTGTCGGGGCCGCTGGCCTTGCGCAGCTCCTGCATGCGGGCGGCGATCTCTTCCAGCGCCGTGTCCCAGCTGATGCGCTCGTACTTGCCGTTCACCAGCTTCATCGGATAGCGCAGGCGGTATTCGCCATGGCCGTGCTCGCGCAGCGCCGCCCCCTTGGCGCAATGCGCGCCCAGGTTGATGGGCGAGTCGAACACCGGCTCCTGGCGCACCCACACACCGTTCTCGACCACCGCGTCGACCGCGCAGCCGACGGAGCAGTGCGAGCAGACCGTGCGGCGCACCGTCACGGCCGTGTCGCCGATGCCCACCTTGGCGCCTTCGGCCGCGTCGGCGCGGCGCACCAGGGTCAGCTGCGAGGCGGCCAGCCCCACCCCGACGCCCAGGCCGGAACGCCGCAGGAAGGCGCGGCGGTCCATGGTGGGCAGAGCTTGAGACAGGCCGCGGCGCAGGCTGTGCACGAACGCGGGCGCGTGCGCAGCATGGGCCGCGCCAGAACTTTTCTTGGTGAGCAACATGGGGCGACCCGCTTTCTTCAAAGCCGGGTGGTCTTGTAGTAGTGCTTGACGTGGTCGGAGAGGTGGTAGCCGCCGCCGCGCTCGGGCGCGGGACGGGGCTCCAGCTCGGGGGCGGGCGCTGCGTCGAGGGCGACCTGGGGCAGCACGCTGACGGCAGCGGCCGCTGCGCCGACGGTGGCGGCGCCGCCGAAAAAGCGGCGGCGCGAGGAGGAAGGCTGGCGTTCCTGCATGGATGTCTCCAGGATGGCTGGCTTGGTTATGAAAACACTTGCATACAGTCTATGGCATCGACTGCAGCGTCGCAACGACTTCCGAGTGCCTTGCTGCGCTTTGGCGGCACCCGCTGACAACTCATTCCAGCATGTCGAAACCCTGCGTCTCCACCGCCACAAAGGCGGCGGTGAAATGGGCCAGCGACGCATAGAAGCGCGCCTGGGGATGGCCGCCGAGGGTGTCGCAGAGTTGCTTCACCCAAGGCTGCAGGTGGTCGGCGAAGAACCGGCGCTGCGACTCCAGATGGCACACGCCGCCGTCCTCTCCCGCGATGAGATAGCGCATCACTTCGCTGACGTAGGCCACGTGGTCTTCCGTTTCGGGCATGTCGTCGCCCCGGCCCAGCCCCAGGCGGGCCAGGTCGGCGCGCAGCCGCGCCAGCGGTTTTTCGTTCAGAAAGCCGCTGAGGTAATGGGAGGCATAGAGGTACACCTCGGGCTTGCCGACGCCGCCGAAGAGGCGGTCGTATTCCTGCGCGATCTCCACATCGCCCATTGCGCGCGCCACGCCCACCAGCTGCTGCCAGGGCTCCTGCAGGAAAGCGCCCTGCGCGGGCGCCTCGGTCGGCGCCACGCGCATGGCGCCCAGCAGTTCGGGGCTGGGCGGCGCGTAATAGAGCTGCGCCAGCAGGCCGTAGATTTCCGCCCGGGCGGTTTCCTCGTCGAGCGCGGAGGCGGTGGGCGGTACGGACAGGGTGGCGGTGGCGCTCACAGCTGGGTCACTTTCGATTCGTTCTGCGCGGAATAGAGGTCGATCACGCGGCAGTCGCCGCACATCTTGAGCCGCTCCAGCGCCTCGCCCTGGAACATGGGGTGGCCCGACAGGCGCGTCAGCATGGCCTCGATGGCCTTGAGCGTGCCGAAGGGCTTGCCGCAGCGCACACAGCCCCAGGGCTGGGTTTCGTTCAGCACACGTGGCTGGGCGCGCTCGGGCGCGAGCGACAGGCGCGGCACCAGGCGGATGGCGTCCTCCGGGCAGGTGGTAGCGCACAGGCCGCACTGCACGCAGTTCTTTTCGACGAAGCGCAGCTGCGGGGCATTGGGGTTGTCCTGCAGCGCGCTGGCCGGGCAGGCGCTCACGCAGCTCAGGCACAGGGTGCAGCGCGATGCGTCCACCACCACGTCGCCGAACGGGCTGGCCGCCGGCAGCGCGATGGCGGTTGGCAGCGCGGCGGGCGTGGGCGCCTGGGCCACCAGATGGTCGATGGCGAGCTCGAGCGTGCTGCGCTTGTCGGCCGCCACGGCGAAGCGCGCCGGCACCGCGGGGCCCTGCGTGCGCGCCGCCGCCAGCACCTTCAACGCGGCATCGAGATCGGCGACGCTCGTGGCCCGCACCAACTGCAGATGCCTGCCGGCATAGCCCAGGCCCTGCAGGATCGCCTGCGCCACGTCCATCTGCGCCTGCAGCCCGTCCAGGTACTGCGGCGCCTCTTCGGCCGTGACCAGCACCACGATCTGGGCCGCGCCCTGGGCGACGGCGCTGAGCCAGACGTCCAGCCCCAGGCTGGCGGTGTGCCAGAGCGCCATCGGAATGACCTGGGCCGGCACCCCGTGTGCGGCCCCCAGCCGTGCGGCCCGGCCAAGCTCCTCCACCAGTTGCTGGCCACGCTCCTGGCTGTGCAGCAGCAGCGTCGCCCGGCCGCCGCCGGCGGCAGCGTAGGTGCCCAGCAGCGTGCGGATCTTCGCGCCCTGGTCGGGAGCGGCAGGGTAGGCATACGACAGCGCGCCGGTGGGGCACACCGTGGTGCAGGCGCCGCAGCCCACGCAGAGGTGCGGATTGACCTGGATCTGCTGGCGCGACTTGTCGCTGCGCACGGCCTCGGCCGAGCAGATGTCGATGCAGGCGCTGCAGCCGACTTCCTGGTTGCGGCTGTGTGCGCAGAGCTTCTGCCGGTAGGTGAAGAATTTGGGCTTCTCGAATTCGCCCACCAGATCACGCAGGCGCAGCAGCACGGCGGCGTCCTGCCCGTCCCAGCGGAAATAGCCTTGGGGCGGCGCATGCTGCGCGAAGGTGGGCGTGGCCGCGCCGGGGCGCAGGTCGAGCACCAAGTCGAACCGCTCGGTGCGCGGCGGCGCCGAGACCCGGTCGAACTGGATGGCGCCGGCTACTTGGCACGCCTTCACGCAGGCACGGTGCCCGGTGCAGGCGGCCAGGTCGATCTGGTAGTCGGGCCCGATGGCGTTCTCGGGGCAGGCCGACAGGCAGGCATTGCAGCGCGTGCAGAGGTCGAGATCGATCGGGTTGTCGGCCGCCCATTCCACGTCGAACGCGCCCAGCCAGCCTTTAAGCGACAGCAGCCGCCCGCCCAGCACGGGGTAGCGCCGCTCCTGCGCGCCGCCGGCCGCACCGGGGCCTTGCGTGAACACGGTCACGTCGAGCACGTCGCCCACCAGCGCGGCCGCCCGCTCGGCGGCATCCACCGGGCCGATCACCAGCAGCCGGCCTGCGCTGCGGAAGGTGACCGTGGGCACCGGCTCGGGCTCGGGCAGCCGCGCCGCCGCCAGCAGGGCGGCGAGCTTGGGGCTGGCGCCGCGCGCGTCCTGGCTCCAGCCGCCGGTTTCGCGGATGTTGACGAAGCGCACCGGCGACACGGCGCCTTCGGTCTGCTCGGCCAGCTCGCCGAACAGGCGACGCTCCTGCGTGCAGGCGACGACGACCTCGTCGCCGCTGCGCACGGCCTGCTGGAACGCGCCGGCTTCACGCCGGCACAGGGTGGAATGGAGCGTCAGCTCCTCATGAAGCACCGCGCCCAGCGCCCGGGAGTCGAGCGGCATGGTCCGGTTGCAGTCGCATATCAGCGTCTTGGACATCGGGTGGTTGGCTGGCATGCGCCCCGGCAGCGGCCGCGCGGAACGGCGGCGCGGCCGCCGGCGCAGGCTGGCTAGGAATGGCGTTGCATACGCGGGACTGTGCCACATCCACGCCTTGCGGCACGGGGAGTTCCCCTACATCCCCGGCGCCGCGGTCGGGCATGTCCTGCGGTTCGCCGGCCGTGGACGACTCGGCCCCGGTGGCGGGGTGGTCCGGCCCGGCCTGTGCCGTGCCGGCCGCCGGGCCCTCGGCCGTGCCGCTGCCCGGGCTGTCGCTCACCAGCCCCATGCTGCGCGCGCTGGCGAGCTGGTCCAGCATGCCGGGGGGCAGCGGGTCGGGCAGCGAATAGTCATCGATATAGACGTCGAGCCCGTCCATCACGTTGAAGTGCGGGTCGGTGAACAGCTTGCGCATGGCGGCGTTGCGCACCTCGGGCGACAGCGTGCGGGCCACGAAGGGCGAGAAGTCGGATTGCCGGTCCAGCGCCGCCACGTCCTGCAGCGTGGGGGCCGCAGGCGGCTGCGCGGCCGAGGCCGGGCCGCCGGAGGGACCGGCAGGCACTACTGCGGCATCCAGCGGCGCGGCGGCGTCGGGCCGCAAGGCCGTCGGCGCCGGCGGTGGCGCGGGCACCGCATCGGGCAGCGCCGCGCCCTCCCGCGTCAGTTGCTTGCGCCGCGACCAGCGCCCGAGGAAGCCGCCTTCATCCGCCATGGCCGTCTCCCGTCTCGCCGCCCTGCGGCCTGCGGGCACCGCCGCCGCCGCGCCGGTCCTTGTCGGTCGATACCGATGCGGGGTTGCCGAAGCGGTCGGTCAGCGGCTTGAAGCTGTCGGGCCGGCGGCGGCGCTTGGGTTCGGCCACATAGTGCTCGTCCACGAACGCCTGTGCCCAGGCACGCACTTCGGCCGGGGCCGGCACCTGGTCCACGTTCTCCTGCGCATCGAGCCAGCGGCCCGCGTCGTGATAGCTCAGGCTCACGTCGACCGGGCGGGCCAGCTCGTGGCCATCTTCGCCGGGCGCCTCGTCGAGCCGCCAGTGCACGAACCAGCAGGGCGCGGGCGAGGTGAGGTTCAGGTGGTAGCCCTCGGCGTCGTCGCGAAAGAGCGCCGCCTGGAACCCGGGGAACAGCCAGCGCTGCTCCTTCTCGTCTTCACGCAGCAGGCGCGCGCCGCTGCCGAACGCGGGCTGTGCGGGCACCACGTCCACCAGCTCCCAGCGCCAGGGCTGCCAGCGGTTGTCCAGGTGTTCACGCCGCATGATGACGGCGACGTCGAGTGTGGGTCGGTCAGACATGCGGGCACTGTACCCGCGTGGGCGATTCCCGGCGCCGTCCTCGGGCGTGATGGCCCGGCCTCATGCCGCCAACGAGCCGCCCGGCGCGTACAGCACGCCGCGCGGCGCCCGCACCAGGCCCCAGAGCCGCAGGCCCGCCAGCTCTGCCACCTGCACGCCGGTGGCGGTGGGCGCCGAGATGGTCGCCAGCGCGGAGATACCCACCCGGGCGCACTTGCGCACCAGTTCGTGGCTGCCCCGGCTGGTCAGCACCACGAAGCCCGGCTCGCCCAGGCGCCCCGCTCGCGCCAGGGCGCCGATCAGCTTGTCGAGCGCGTTGTGCCGCCCGACGTCTTCGCAGGCGAGCTGCAGCTCGCCATCGAGGCCCGCCCAGCCCGCCGCGTGCAGGGCGCCGGCCTGCGCGTTGTGCGGCTGCAGGGCGTGCAGGCCTGCAACCGCCCGCAGCACCAGCGGCAGGTCGATGCGGGCCAGCCAGTCATGGGCCGGCAGCCGCGCTGGTTCCAGATCGAGCGCGGCAAAGCTCTCCACGCCGCACACGCCGCAGCCGGTGCGCCCGGCCATGCTGCGCCGGCGGTGCCGCAGGCGCTCGAAGCAGCGGGTCGAAATCTGCAGGTGCACCTCGATGCCCGGCACCCCTGCGGGCAGGTGGGCCACGGCGCCATCCACCGCTTGCAGCGTGATGCCGCGGCAGTCGGCGGGGCCGTCCAGAATGCCTTCGCTCAGCGCGAACCCGAGCGCGAAATCTTCCAGCCGCTCGGGCGTGGCCATCATCACCGCGTGGGAGATGCCGTTGAACACCAGCGCGACGGGAATCTCCGCCGCCAGGGTGTCGCCGCGCTCCACGCCCTCGGCTGGCGCGCCGGGCTCGCCGAACACGCGCACCTGGTGCGTGGCCAGCGGCGGGCAGGCCACCTCGGCCTCGGGCGGCGTCTGCGCGCCGAGCCAGGCGCGGCCGGCGGCGGTCAGGTGCGCTGTCCACCGGCCATCGGCCTGTTCCAGCCGCGCCCAGCCCGGGCCGGCGCTGCCGCCGATGACCGCGTCGCCCATCCGGCTCAGCTCGCGCATCAGCACGCTCGCGCCCTGCCCCAGCGATTTGCCCAGCCGGGGCAGCGACACACCCGCCCCGGCTTCGTCCTCGGCCAGGCGCTGCAGGATCCGCAGGTGCAGCGGCGCGCCCGTGCCGTCGCCCAGGGGAGCGAAGGGCTCCGTCATGCGGCCATGGCCTGCACGCCCCGATGCGGCAGCAGCAGCACGGGGATGGATTTGGAAGTCGGCGTGCCGGCCGCGTCGGCCACGGCCGAGAGCGGCACCAGCGGGTTGGTCTCCGGGTAGTAGGCGGCCAAGTTGCCGCGCGGAATGTCGTAGGCCACCAGCTTGAAGGCGTCGGCCCGGCGCTCCTGCCCGTCGGCCCAGACGGTCTGGATGTCCACCCAGTCGCCGTCCTTCAGTCCCAAGGCGCGGATGTCGGCTTCGTGGATGAACACCACGCGGCGTTGCCCGTAGACGCCACGGTAGCGGTCGTCCATGCCGTAAATGGTGGTGTTGTACTGGTCGTGCGAGCGGGTGGTGAGCAGTGTGAAGACGATGGAGTCCTTCAGGCGGGCGCGGGCCTGGTGCGAGGGCGTGTCCTGCGGCACGACCGGCGCGTGGAAGCTGGCCTTGCCGGAGGCCGTGGCCCAGACCCGCTCGCTCGCCGTGTTGCGCAGGCGAAAGCCGCCCGGCTGGGCGACGCGCTGGTTGAAGTCCTTGAAGTCCGGAAACACCTGCTCGATCAGATCGCGGATGCGCGCATAGTCTTCCACCAGCCAGTGCCAGCGCACGGCGCTGCGGCCCGCCAGGGTGGCCGCGGCCAGCCGTGCCACGATGGCGGGCTCGGACAGCAGGTGCTCCGATGCCGGCGGGTTGATGCCCATGGAGATGTGCACCATGCTCATCGAGTCTTCCACCGTCACGCCCTGCGGGCCAGCGGCCTGCATGTCGATCTCGGTACGGCCCAGGCAGGGCAGGATCAGCGCCTCGCGGCCATGCACGACATGGCTGCGGTTGAGCTTGGTGGTCACGTGCACCGTCAGGTCGCAGCGGCGCAGCGCCTTCCAGGTCTCGTAGGTGTCGGGTGTCGCGGCGGCGAAGTTGCCGCCCAGGGCGAAAAACACCTTGCCGTGGCCTTCCCGCATCAGGCGGATCGCCTCCACCGTGTCCACGCCGTCCTGGCGCGGTGGTTCGAAGCCGAACACGTCGCGCAGCTTGTCCAGCAGGGCGGCGGGCGGCTTCTCCCAGATGCCCATGGTGCGGTCGCCCTGCACGTTGCTGTGGCCGCGCACGGGACAGGCGCCTGCACCTTCGCGGCCGATGTTGCCGCGCATGAGCAGCAGGCTGACGATGGCCTGGATGGTGTCCACCGCATGCTTGTGCTGGGTGATGCCCATGCCCCAGCAGGCGATCACGCTGCCCGCGCCGATGTAGATGTCGCCCGCCGAGCGCATCTGCGCCTCGGTGAGGCCTGACTCTTCCTCCAGCAGCGCCCACGACTCCCGCCGCAGGTTGTCCGCCATGGCTTCGAAGCCCGTGGTGTGCTCGTCGATGAAGCCGTGGTCGAGCACGCCGCCGCGCGCGTCCTCCTGTTCCAGCACGTGCTTCATGATGCCCTTGACCGCCGGCAGATCGCCGCCCACGCGCAGCTGGAAGTAGTGCGTGCTGATGGGGGTGGAGCCCAGCGTCGCCATCTCCAGCTTGTCCTGCGGGTCGGCGAAGCGCTCCAGCCCGCGTTCGCGCAGCGGGTTGAAGCTCACGATGCGGGCGCCGCGCCTGTGCGCCTCGCGCAGCTCGCCCAGCATGCGCGGGTGGTTGGTGCCGGGGTTCTGGCCGAAGATGAAGATGGCGTCCGCATGCTCGAAGTCCTGCAGCGTCACCGTGCCCTTGCCCACGCCGATCTGCGGACGCATGCCGCTGCCGCTGGGCTCGTGGCACATGTTGGAGCAGTCGGGAAAGTTGTTGGTGCCGTACTGCCGCACGAACAGCTGGTAGAGGAAGGCGGCCTCGTTGCTGGCGCGGCCCGAGGTGTAGAAGATCGCCTGGTTCGGGTCGGGCAGCGCGCGCAGGTGGCGCGCGATCAGCGCGAAGGCGTCGTCCCAGGCGATGGGGCGGTAGCGGTCGCTGGCCGCGTCGTACGCCATGGGGTGCGTCAGGCGGCCCTGGTCTTCCAGCCAGAAGTCGCTTTGCTGCGCGAGTTCGGCAACGGTGTAGCGGTCGAACAGGTCCGGGCCGGCGCGGCGCGCCGTCGCCTCGGCGGCCACGGCCTTCACGCCGTTCTCGCAGAATTCGAAGGTCGAGGCATGGTTGCGGTCGGGCCAGGCGCAGCCCGGGCAGTCGAAGCCGTCCGGCTGGTTGGCCGACAGCAGCGTCTTCGCGCCCTTGACGGGAATGTCCTGGCGCAGCAGCGCGTTCTTCACGCTGTTGAGCGCGCCCCAGCCGCCGGCAGGCCCCTTGTAGAACTCGATCTTTTCCTGTTTCATCATCGTCTCCTGGCCACGCAGGGGCTGGTGGCCCATCGTATGGGGATCAGCAGCTCCGGCGTGTCGGCGTCATTCGTGTCCATGCACGGGCTAGTGGAAGAATTTGGCCGCGCTGCCCAACGTCTTGTAGATGCCCCACGCCAGCGGAATGCCCACGGCCAGCCAGGCGAAGGCCACCAGCGCCGGGCTGGTCGCGCCGCCCGCACCCGGGCCGCTGCCCACCTCGGCGGCTACGCTCTTCTCGTGCGCCAGCTGCTTTTCGCGGGCCAGTTCTTCGTCGCTCATGAACCAATGGTCGGCCAGCGGCCGCACCAGCAGGTTGGCGACGAGGCCGATCACCAGCATGCCCACCAGGATGTACATGGTCTGGTTGTAGACCTGCTCGCGCGGCAGGCCCAGGCCCAGCTGGTACTCACGCATGTAGTTGACCACCACCGGCCCGAGGATGCCTGCCGTGGCCCACGCGGTGAGCAGGCGGCCATGGATGGCGCCCACGAACTGCGTGCCGAAGAGGTCGGCCAGATAGGCCGGTACCGTGGCGAAGCCCCCGCCGTACATCGACAGGATGACGCAGAACGCGCCCACGAACAGCAGCTTGCTGCCCGCGCTGGCCGAGCTGGGAATGCTGGCGTAGAGCAGGCCGCCCAGCACGAAGAAGACCACGTAGGTCATCTTGCGGCCCAGCTTGTCCGAGAGGCTCGCCCAGAAGAACCGCCCGCCGATGTTGAAGAGCGACAGCAGCGCCGTGAATCCCCCCGCCACCGCCGCGATGGCGGCGAGCTGGCCCTTGTCGAGCTCGCCGAACCTGGCGGGCACGTTGATGAGCGCACCGCCGAAGACCTCCTGCAGCATGGGCGAGGCCATGCCGATCACGCCGATGCCCGCGCTCACGTTCATGCACAGCACGACCCACACGAGCCAGAACTGCGGAATGCCCCAGACGCGCTTCACGTGCACGTGGCGCTGCGTGATCATCGCGTTGGCCGACGGGGGCGGTGGCGTCCAGCCGGCCGGCTTCCAGCCCGTGGCGGGCACGCGGTAGCCCAGGGCGCCGGCCATCATGAACACGAAATACACCAACGCCATCACCACGAAGGTCTGCATCACCCCGACGTCGGTCGGGGTGGAGAAGGTCTTCATGAGGTCCACCGCCAGGGGCGAGCCGATCATCGCGCCCCCGCCGAAGCCCATGATGGCCATGCCTGTCGCCATGCCGCGCCGGTCCGGAAACCACTTGATGAGGGTGGACACCGGCGAGATGTAGCCCAGCCCAAGGCCGATGCCGCCGATCACGCCCGAGCCCAGGATCATCAGCCAGAACTGGTGCAGGTGGATGCCCAGCGCCGACAGCAGCATGCCGCCGCACCAGCACACGGCCGACACCACGCCCGCCTTGCGCGGCCCGGCGCGCTCCAGCCAGCCGCCCCAGACGGCCGCAGAGCAGCCCAGGAAGACGAAGAACAGCGTGTACATCCAGCCCAGCGTGGCCACGCGCCAGTCGCAGCCAGTGGCGAACAGCTCCGCGAAGAAGCTCATGTCCTTGGGGCAGGCAGCGCCCGTCCCGGCCGTGGTGAGGGCCTTGGACAGCGGCAGCCAGAAAACGGAAAAGCCGTAGGCCATGCCGATGCACAGATGGATCGCCAGGGCCGCCGGCGGCACCAGCCAGCGGTTGAAGCCGGGGCCGGCAATGATGCGTTCCTTGTCCAGAAAACCCGGGGTGGCCGTGGATTCCCTGCCCACCGTTGCTGATGCATCAGCCATCGAAGGCTCCCTCTCTAGGTGATGGGGCGCGCCCGCGCATGCCCCTGTTGCGGAATGCTTGACGGCAATCAAGTCGGCACGGAGTGTCTGGATGTATCCGTCAGGGCGTCAAATGGAATCGGCGCATGGGCCGATTCAAAGGCTGAATGTATGCACCGCGGAACACAGGTGGCCCGTCCCGCAGCCGGCATGGAGCGTCAGCCTTCGATGGCGCCGCTGGAAGCCGCGACTTCCTCCGCCCAGGCCGGCTGCTCCAGCAAAGCCACCGCCGCTTCCAGCGCGCGCGACATGCGCGGCATGCGCTGCGTCATGAACCCGATGGGCGTGCGGATGTCCGGCGACACCAGGGGCAGCGCCTCCAGCGAGCGCTCCTGGCGCGAGGCCGCCACCATGGCGCCGGGCAGGATGGTGCAGACGTCGCCGGAGAGCACGCTCAGCACCAGCGTGAGCACGGAATTCGTTTCGATGGCCGGAACCCGCAGCGCACCGGCCTCGCGAAGGGCATCGTCCACGATGGAGCGGTTGAACATGTCCGGCGTGAGCAGGCAAAGCGGCAGGCGGCCCGCCTCCGCCCATGTGATGGCAGGGCCGATGCGCATGCGCTGCGGTGCCACCTGTGCGGCGCGCCTTACCAAGTAATAGCACTCGGTGCATTGCGGCCAGGACCGGAGCCTGGCCCGCTGGGCCTGTGCGCGCTCGCTGTAGCCCAGGGCCAGGTCGAGGGAGAGGTCTTCCAGTCCATGCTCCAGCTCGACCGAGCTCATGGACAGCACCACCGGCTGGATGCCCGGGTGCCGCGCACGCAGCTGCACGGCGAAGCGCGACAGCAGCGGAATGGCCGTGGGAGTGGCTGCCATGCGCAGCCGCCCCTGGGGCGACTCCTCGGTGCTGCGCAACTCGCGCCGCAGCACCTCGGTGTCGTGCAGCATGCGCCGGGCGGCGGCGACTACCGCGTCGCCCTCGTGCGTCAGGCCTTCGAACGCCCGGCCCCGCTGCACGATCACCACGCCGAATTCTTCCTCCAGTGCCCGCAGCGCGTTCGACAGCGCCGGCTGCGTGATGTGGCAGGCCTGCGCTGCCCGGCCGAAGTGGCGATGCTCGTCGAGGGCGACGAGATAGCGCATGGCGGCCAGCAGGTTCATCGAGCGGTGAGATCCACGAAACGCGCCACGTGCCGTCGTGCGGCGCTCAGGTGTCCTTGCTGATGGAGATGGTCGGGAACTTGGACGAGAAGTCCTTGGCCTGCTGGGCGATCTTGACCGCCACGTCGCGCGCCACCTTCTTGTAGATCTGCGCGACCTCGCCGTCCGGGTCGGCCACCACCGTGGGCTTGCCGCTGTCGGCCTGCAGGCGGATGGACATGTCGAGCGGCAGCGCGCCCAGATAGTCCATGCCGTATTCGGCCGCCATCTTTTTGCCGCCGTCGGCGCCGAAGATGTGCTCCACGTGGCCGCACTGGCTGCACACGTGCGCGGCCATGTTCTCGACGATGCCGAGGATGGGCACGCCCACCTTCTCGAACATCTTGATGCCCTTCTTGGCGTCCAGCAGGGCGATGTCCTGCGGTGTGGTGACGATCACCGCCCCGGTCATGGGCACGCGCTGCGACAGCGTGAGCTGGATGTCGCCGGTGCCGGGCGGCATGTCGATGATGAGGTAATCGAGGTCCTTCCAGTTGGTCTGGCGCAGCAGCTGCTCCAGCGCCTGGGTGGCCATGGGGCCGCGCCAGATCATGGCCTCGTCCTGGTCGATCAGAAAGCCGATGGACATCACCTGCACGCCGTGGTTTTCCAGCGGCTCCATGGTCTTGCCGTCGTCGCTCTCGGGCCGGCGGCTGATGCCCAGCATCATGGGCTGGCTGGGGCCGTAGATGTCGGCGTCGAGCACGCCCACGCTGGCGCCCTCGGCGGCCAGCGCCAGCGCCAGATTGGCGGCGGTGGTGCTCTTGCCCACGCCGCCCTTGCCCGAGGCCACGGCGATGATGTTCTTCACCTGAGGCAGCAGTTGCACGCCGCGCTGCACGGCATGGGCCGTGACCTTGCTGGCGATCTGCACCGAGACGTTCTCCACCCCCGGCACGGCGCGGGCGGCGGCCACGAACTGGCGCCGCAGCTCGGGCACCAGGCTCCTGGCCGGATAGCCCAGCTCCACGTCGAAGGCGACGTCCGCGCCGCTGATCTGCACGTTGCGCAAGGCGCGGGTGGAGACGAAATCCTTGCCGGTATGGGGGTCGCGCACCTGCGCGAGCGCCGCCAAGAGGCCCTGTTCTGTGACTGCCATGCTGTTCTTCACTCCTGTGGGTCGGGTAGTCTATCGAACGCCCGCGCCCCTGCCGGCCTGCGGGACAATCGCGCCTCGCATGGCCGCGCCCGCCTTCCTCCCCGCTTTCCCAGAGACCGCCCCGTGAAATTCAAGATGGCTCCCAATTCCCTGTTCGCGATCCTGCTGCGCTCGCCGTGGTGGATCAGCTTCGTGGCGGCGGCCGCCATCGCGCTGCTGTGCGGCGCGCTGCTGCCGGCCCACCTGGCGCCCTTCGCGGCGGTGGGCGTGCTGCCGCTGGTCGTCGTGGGCAGCATGGCGGCGTGGCGGCAGTGGCGCGCGCCCAGCGCGGCGCGGGTCGAGGCGGTGCAGGCCGCCGCCGCCGCCATGCCCTGGCGCGACTTCTCCGCCGCGCTGGAACGCGCCTGGCAGGCCGAGGGCCACACGGTGCAGCGCCTGAACGGCCAGCCGGCCGACCTGCGCCTTGCGCGCGGCGGCCAGACGCTGCTGGTGATGGCGCGCCGCTGGAAGGCCGCCACCCACGGCGCCGAGCCGCTGCGCGAGCTGCAGGCCGCCGTGCGGGCGCAGCAGGCCACAGCCGGCATCTACGTGGCGCTGCAGGGACAGGTGAGCGACAACGCCCGCGACTTCGCCCGCGACAACGGCCTGGTGCTGATGGAAGCGGACGCACTGGCCGTGCTGCTGCTTCGGCACCCCGCCCGCTGACGGGCGGCCGGCCAGCGCGCCGGACGCCGCCGGGCGGGGCTGGCCACAGGTCCTACGCGCCCAGCGGCAATGCGTCCAGCTCCGCGTAGGCGCGCTTCAGCCAGGTCTTCACCCGCTGGCGCTCCAGCAGCCCCAGAGCGTCCGGGCCGGTCGTGCCGTGGGCGGCCGCCCAGAAGCTGGCGTTCTGCCGGTCGATCTTTCGCATGCTCGCCTCGTGCAGCGGCGCCAGGTCGATCACATGGCCGCCCGCGTCGCGCACCCGGCGCAGCGCGTCGGAGGCGTCCAGCTGGGCGAAGTCGCTGCCGCGGCCCTGGTTGCGGACCACGACGTAGCCTGGGCCGGCGCCGTAGGTATCGACCAGGCGGCCCAGCAGGTCCACCGAGTCCTTGCCCCCGTCCGTGACGTGCCAGAAATTCACCGCCACGCCCATGCCGTCCATCAGCGCCACCAGGTCGGAGTCCTGCACCCAGCGCGCCAGCGGAGCGGCCGTCTGCGCGGCCAGATCGACGATCACGTGCGGCGCCGGCCCGGCCTCGGGCAGCGACTCGTACACGCCGGCGATGGCATCGAGCCCCTCGTAGGTGTCCACCACCACCGGCGCGGCGTAATCGCCATAGAAGCGCTGGAACGAGGTGTGCGAACGGTCGGTGTCGAAGCCCGTGAAGGCGCGCCCGTGGTCGATGAAGTACTGAGCCAGCAGCCGGGCGACGACGGACTTGCCGACGCCGCCCTTTTCGCCGCCGATGAAGTTGATGGATGCCATGGGTTTCCTTGGAGTCAGCTGAAAAGCGGAAAGAAGCAAGACCTGCGCCGGGCTCGGGGCCCGCGCCCCGCGCCCTGCGCAGGCCCTGCGGGCGCGCGCGATGCCGCCCACCCGCAGGGCCGCAGAATGTACCTCGCCCGCATCGGGGCGGCGGCGGGTTCGGCGGCCGCTGGGGAGTGCAGCGCCTAAAATCTCCCGTTCCGCCCGAAAAAAGCCGCACTGCCCATGACGTCCCCCGCACGCCACCTCTTCGTCACCACCGCCCTGCCCTATGCCAACGGCAACTTCCACATCGGCCACATCATGGAATACATCCAGGCCGACATCTGGGTGCGGTTCCAGCGCATGCGCGGACACGCGGTCAACTTCGTGGGCGCCGACGACACGCACGGCGCGCCGATCATGATCGCGGCCGAAAAGGCTGGCGTGACGCCCCAGCAGTTCGTCGCCGGCATCGCCGCCGGCCGCAGGCAGTACCTGGACGGCTTTCACATCAGCTTCGACAACTGGCACAGCACCGACGCGCCCGAGAACCACGAACTGGCCCGCCAGATCTACCGGGACCTGCGCGACCGCGCCGACGGCAGCCTCATCGAGGTGCGCACCATCGAGCCCGACCGCTACATCAAGGGCGAATGCCCCAAGTGCCATGCCAAGGACCAGTACGGCGACAACTGCGAGGTCTGCGGCTCCGTCTATGCGCCCACCGACCTGATCGAGCCGTTCTCTGCCCTCTCGGGCGCCAGGCCCGAGCTGAAGAGCTCGGAGCACTTCTTCTTCAAGCTCTCCGACCCGCGCTGCGTGGAGTTCCTGGAAAAGTGGACGCAGGACGGCAGGCTGCAGCCCGAGGTGGCCAACAAGATCCGCGAATGGTTCTCCGTGCGCACCAACCCGGACGGCACGCGGAGCGAGGGCCTGGGCGACTGGGACATCAGCCGCGACGCGCCCTACTTCGGCATCGAAATCCCGGACGCGCCGGGCAAATACTTCTACGTGTGGCTGGACGCGCCCGTGGGCTACCTGGCCTCGCTGAAAAACCTGCTGGAAAAGCGCGGCGAGAACTACGACGCCTACATGGCCAACCCGCGGCTGGAGCAGTACCACTTCATCGGCAAGGACATCGTCACCTTCCACACGCTGTTCTGGCCGGCCATGCTGCATTTCAGCGGCCGCAAGACGCCCGACAACGTCTTCGTGCACGGCTTTCTCACCGTGAACAACGGCGAGAAGATGAGCAAGAGCCGCGGCACGGGCCTGGACCCGCTCAAGTACCTGAAGCTGGACATGAACGCCGAGTGGCTGCGCTACTACCTGGCGGCCAAGCTCAGCGCCCGCAACGAAGACATCGACTTCAACGCCGAAGACTTCATGCTGCGCGTGAACAGCGATCTGATCGGCAAGTACGTCAACATCGCCAGCCGGGCGGCGGGCTTTCTCACCAAGCGCTTCGAGGGCCGGCTGACCAGCGACTTCGGCGCTGCGGGCAGCGCCCTGCTGGCGGACGTGCGCGGCGCGGGCGATGCCATCGCGCAGATGTACGAGGCGCGCGAATACGGCCGCGCCACCCGCGAGATCATGCTGCTGGCCGACCGGGTCAACGCCTACGTGGACCAGAACAAGCCCTGGGACCTGGCCAAGGACCCGGCCAACAACCAGGCGCTGCACCAGGTCTGCTCCGTGCTGGTGAACGCCTTCGCGGCGCTGACGCGCTACCTGGCGCCGGTGCTGCCGGGCCTGTCGCTGGCGGTGGAGAAGTTCGTCGGCCAGAGCATGCAGCGGTGGCACGTCGCCGGCGACGTGCAGGCCATCGCCCCGTACCAGCACCTGATGCAGCGCGTCACGCCGGAGCAGCTCGAAGCCCTTTTCGAGCCCCCAGCGCCCGCCAATCCTGGGCCTGCAGCTACTGAAACCATAGCAGAGCCCGGCGGCGAGGCGTTGGCGCCCACCATCGGCATCGACGACTTCGCCAAGATCGACCTGCGCATCGCGCGGATCGTGAACTGCGAGCCGGTGGAAGGCTCCACCAAGCTGCTGCGCCTGACGCTGGACGTGGGCGAAGGCACCGACCTGGAAGGACGTCCCGTCCTGCGCAACGTCTTCAGCGGCATCGCCAGCGCCTACCAGCCGGCCGACCTGATCGGCAAGCACACGGTGATGGTCGCCAACCTGGCGCCGCGCAAGATGAAGTTCGGTGTGAGCGAAGGCATGGTGCTGGCCGCCAGCCATGGCGACGAGAAGGCCCAGCCGGGCATCTACGTGCTCGAACCCCTGCCCGGCGCCACGCCCGGCATGCGCGTGCGCTGAGCGGCGAAGCCGGAAGGCTGTGCGGGGGCAGCGCGGCCCGGACGGGTGCCTGCCGCGGGCCCGGCGAGCGGGCTCAGTGCCCGACGTAGCGCCCGGGGCGGTGGCTGATCCAGAGAAATCCGCTCATCACCAGCACCGCCAGCACCGAATAGGCCACCCGGTCGGGCGGCACCACGAAGAGCGCCAGCAGCACCACCACGCAGTCGATCGCCATCTGCACCTTGCCGGCCCGGATGCCCCGGCTCTGCTGCAGGTAGAGCGAGAGGATGGTGGCGCCGCCCAGGCTGGAGCGGTGCCGCGCCAGGAACAGGCAGCCGGTGCCCAGCAGCAGCCCGCCCAGCACGGCGGCGAAGAGCGGGTTGAGGTAGTCCACGTGCATGACGTGCGGGAACATCTCGGTGAGCGCGGACAGCAGCGCGACCGAGAGAAAGGTCTTGACGGTGAACTCCCGCCCCATGCGTGTCCAGGCGAACCAGTAGAACGGCAGGTTGATCGCGAAGAAGAGCTTGCCGAAGGAGATGTCGGTCAGGTAGTGCAGCAGGAAGGCCACCCCGGCCGAACAGCATCAGCGCCATGGCGACGAACAGCGTGCCGGCGAAGAGCGCCTGGGCGTCTTCGTAGTAGCCGTGGCGCAGCGATTCTGCGGGGTGCGCGGGCGCCGTCGGGCGCGTGGAGTCGGTAGGCATGGTGGAGTGCGACGAAGAAGAGATGCGCCCTCTGGCCGCTGGCGGCAGGGCGAGCCCGGCGCATGCAAGCCCCGCGCCAGCCGGCGCGCGGCGCTCAGCGGCCGCCCTGCGGAATCTCCTCCACGCTGGCCGTGCGCAGCACCCGCCCGTCGCCGCCGAAAACGGCGGTGAAGATCATCGGCCGCGTCCCCCCGTCGTTCCAGCGCCAGTCCCATTCCGTTTCGCCCTTGAGCGCGAAGCTCATCGTCTTCATGGGCTTGCCCAGGCGCCGGCGCACCTCGTCCACCGTCATGCCGGGCGTGATCTGCGCGAATTCCGCGGGCGTCAGCACCTGGCGCAGCGCGCTCAGCCGACCATCGGGGCCGATGGTGATCATGTAGTTGACCGCACCGGCCGGCTGCCGGTTGTACTCGAAGGTGCGGGCGCCGCCCGGCTCGTCCCACACCCGCTCGGGCTCGCCGAAGCGCGAGCGCACGTCGGCCTCGGTCGAGGTGCCGACCTGCAATTCGCTGATGCGCTGCAGGTCGCAGCCGCCCAGGCCCGCCACCGCCAGCGCGGCCACCACCGCAGCGCCCCACCGTCCCATTGCCATGCCGTCTCTCCTTTTCCCGATGCGTGCCGCCCCCTTGGACGGCCGGGAACCACTATAGAGGAGCCGGCGGTCAGTCGGAGCGGATGTTCGCGGCCTTGACGACCTCGCCGTACCTGCGCAGGTCGGCCTCCATCTCGGCGCGGAACTCCGCCGGCGTGTTGCCCGACGCCAGGATGCCCAGGGACGCCAGCCGCTCCCTGATGTCGGGCGATTGCACAACGGCATGCAGCTCGCGCTGCAGCCGGTCGATGATGGCCGGCGGGGTCTTCGCCGGGGCCAGGATGCCGATCCAGGAATTCACCTCGAAGCCCGGCACGCCCGATTCGGCCACCGTCGGCACGTTGGGCAGCGAGGGCAGCCGCCGGGCGCTCGACACGGCAATGGCCTGCACCTGCCCCCGCTGGATGAACGGATAGGCGCCCGCCACGGCCGTGTAGAGCATGGGCAGCGAGCCGCCCACCACGTCGGCCAGCGCCTGGCCGCCGCCCTTGTAGGGCACGTGCACGAAGTTCGCCCCGGTGCGCACGCGCAGCAGCTCGCCCGCCAGGTGCGGCGTGCTGCCGGTGCCCGCGCTGCCGTACGAGACACCGCCAGCCTGCGCCTTGGAATGGGCCACCAGTGGCGCGAAGTCCTTCGCCGGCACCGACGGATGCGTCACGATGACCAGCGCCGCGTCGCCGATCTTGCTGACGGGCGCGAAGTCCTTCAGCGTGTCGAACGGCACCTTGGCGAACACGTGCGGATTGATGACCATGGTGCCGTCGAAGCCCACCACCAGGGTGTAGCCGTCCGGCGCTGCGGCGGCGCCCATCTGCGTGCCGATGTTGCCGGAGGCGCCCGGGCGGTTGTCCACCACCACCTGCTGGCCCAGGCGGGCCCCCAGGCGCTCGGCCACCACCCGGGCGCCGGTGTCGGTCACGCCGCCCGGGGCGAAGGGCACGATCAGCCGGATGGGCTTGCTGGGGTAGTCCGCCTGGGCCGAGGCGCCGCCCGCGGCGAGCGCGAGGCAGAGCGCCGAGAGGCTCGCGGCCAGGCGGCGCCGGGATAGTGGGAAGGGGGGCATGTCCTGTCTCCTTGTCTTGATGGAATGCGGGGCCGGCCCGCAGCGGGCGCGCGCTCTGCGGCGCGTCGCCCGGGCCGCCGTTTCACTCGGCGCGGATGCCGCCGCGCTCTGCCACCTGGGCCCACTTCTGGGTTTCGCCCTCGATGAAGCGGCGGAACTCGGCGGGCGGGGTCAGCACGATGTCCGCACCCTGGTCCTGCATCTGCCGGGCCACCGCCGGGTCGGCCGCCACCTTGCGCAGGTCGGCATGCAGGCGCTCGACCACCGCATGCGGCATGCCGGCCGGGCCGAAGAGGCCGTACCAGTTGAGCGACTGCACGCCCCGCAGGCCGGCTTCGTCGAAGGTCATGGCGTCGGGGAACAGGGCCATGCGCTGCGGCGCGGCCACGCCCACCACCCGCAGCTTGCCGGAGTGGATGTGCGGCAGGGCCGTGAGCACGCTGGTCACGCCGGCCGGCAGATGGCCGCCGATGATGTCCACCATGATGGGCGCGCCGCCCTTGTAGGGCACGCCGGTGGTCTTGAGCTGGCCGGACTGGCGGATCAGCTCGCCCGTCAGCCGCGTCTGCCCCTCGGAATAGCCCACCGCGATCTCCTGCTGCCTGGCCGCCTGCACGAGTTCGGGCAGGCGCTTGTAGGGGCCGTCGGCTGCCACCACTAGCACCATGGGCGAGGTGGCGATGTTGGTCACCGGCGTGAAGGCCTTCATGGTGTCATAGGGCATGCTTTTCATCAGCACCGGGTTGATGGCGTGCGAGCCCACCACCAGCAGCAGGGTGTAGCCGTCCGGCGCGGCCTTGGCCACGTGGGCGGAGCCGATGACGCCGTTCGCGCCGGTGCGGTTGTCCACCACCACCGACTGGCCCCACAGCTCGGACAGCCGCTGCGCCATGAGGCGGCCGACGATGTCGGTGCCTCCGCCGGCCGAGTACGGCACGACGATGGTGACCGGCTTGGCCGGATAGGGCTTGTCCTGCGCTTGGGCGGCGCCGAAGGCGGTGGCGCCCCAGGCGCCCAGGCCGGCCAGGGCCAGGCGGCGGGTAATGGCGCGGCGGCCGATGGGTTGGTGTTGATGGTCGGGGTGCATGGGTTCTGTCTCCTGAAAGCTGTTGTGTTTCTGATCGGGCGTGCTCGGCAGTTGGCGGACTGTCAGGCGGGGGAAGGCTCGGCTGCCCGCGCGGTGCGCTTGGCCTGCTCGCGCCGCAGCCAGGCGATGGACCGGCCGCCCAGCGGCCGCTGCAGCAGCGTCTGCGCGAAGTCGATGGCATCCATCAGCCCTTGCAGCGACACGTCGGTGGCCAAGCCGCTGCGCTCGGCCAGCAGCACCAGGTCCTCGGTGGCCAGGTTGCCGGCGGCACCGGGCGCGAACGGGCACCCGCCGATGCCGCCCACGCTGGCGTCGAAGCGCCGCACGCCCGCCTCCAGCGCGGCCCAGGCGTTGGCCGCGCCCATGCCGCGCGTGTCATGCAGGTGCACGGCGAGGCGATCGATGGGCACCACCTCGCGCAGCGCGGCGAAGCGTTCCTTGACCTGGCCGGGCGATGCCGAGCCGATGGTGTCGGCGATCACCACCTCGCCCGCGCCGGCGGCGTGCATGCGCGCGGCCAGGCGCAGCACCTCGGGCAGCGGCGTCTCGCCCTCGAAAGGGCAGTCGAACGCCACCGCCACGTAGGCCCGCGTGCGCAGGCCCAGGGCGTGGGCGGCGGCCAGGGTCTGCTCGCTCACCTCGGTCGCCTGCGCCAGCCCCATGTTGATGTTGCGGGCGTTCATGGTTTCGGTGGCCGACAGCACCACGGCGATCTCCCGCGCCCCTGCGGCATGGGCGCGTTCCAGCCCTTTCAGGTTGGGCACCAGCACCGAGGTGCGCAGCCGGGGCCAGCGCGCCGCGACGGCGGGCACCAGCTCGCCCGCGTCGGCCATCTGCGGAACGGCCCTGGGCGACACGAAGCTCGTGGCCTCCACGCTGCGCACGCCGGCGGCTTCGAGCAGTCCGATCAGCGCCAGCTTGGCGTCGGTGGACACGGGCACCTGCTGGTTCTGCAGCCCGTCGCGGGGCGCCACGTCGGTGATGTGGATGCGGTCGGTCATGGGGGTCGCTCCGGGCATCAGGCGATGGCGCCGTCTTCACGCAGCCGGGCCAGCCGCTCGGCTGGGTAGCCCAGCCAGCCGCCCAGCACGGCGGCGGTCTGCTCGCCCAGCCGTGGCGGCGCGCCGAAGCCGCGCTGCGGGGCGGCCGACAGCTTGACCGGGTTGCCGGGCATGCGCAGCGGCTCGCCCTCCGGCAGCGGCACGGTGACCACCATGTCGCGCGCCAGCACCTGCGGGTCGCTCAGCGCCTGGGCGAAGTCGTTGACCGGGCCGCAGGGGATGCGCGCCTCCCGCAGCCGCTCCAGCCAGTGCGCGGTGGGCTGCTTGCGCAGCTCGTCCGCCACGATGGCGTCGATCTCGGCCTTGGCGGCGAAGCGCACCGGCTGCTGGCGGTACTCGGGCTTGCGCAGGGCGTCCAGGCCGATGAAGTCCACGAAGCGGTCGAAAAATCCGTCGCCGATGCAGGCGATGATGATGTGCCCGTCCGCCGTGGGGTAGCTGTTGTAGGGCACGTGCACGAAGTGGCCGTTGCCGATGCCCTCTGGCACATGGCCCGACATGAAGTGCATCGTGGCCATGTAGTTGAGCAGCGAGATCTGCGCATCCAGCATGGAGATGTCCACATGCTGGCCCCGGCCTGTGCGGTCGCGCTCGACCAGCGCGGCCAGCACGCCCAGCGCGCCGAACAGCCCGCCGCCCAGGTCGCCGATCGGTATGCCGCTGCGCGTGGGCCCGGTCTCTGGCGTGCCGGTGATGGACATGCCGCCGCCCATCGCCTGCACCACCTGGTCGAACGCCGGCCGCTGCGTGTGCGGGCCGGTCTGGCCGAAGCCGGTGACCGAGCAGGTCACGATGCGCGGGTTGACCTGCGAGAGCGCCGCGTAGTCGATGCCCAGGCGCTCGGTCACGCCGACGCTGAAGTTGTCGAACACCACGTCGGCCTGGCGCACCAGGTCCATGAAGACCTCCCGGCCGGCCGGGCTTTTCAGGTCCACGCAGACGCTTTCCTTGTTGCGGTTGAGCGTGAGGTAGTAGGCGCCCATGCCGCCGCGCGAATAGTCGGGGTCGTTCTCCAGCAGGCGGCGCGTGCCCTCGCCGGTGCCGGGCGGCTCCACCTTGATGGTGCGCGCGCCCAGGTCGGCCAGCAGCATGGTGCCGTAGGGGCCGGACAGCATGTGGGTCAGGTCCAGCACGGTGACGTGTTCGAGTGCCAAGGTGGTCGTCTCCAGGTTCGTTCGATGACAGTGCCGTGGTATCGCAGGAGCCGTGCCAGCGGGCATGCCGCTCGCAAGCCGTTGATTTCATTCAAGAATCGACCTGTGGCGGGATGCCTCCATGTTTCATGCAACACTCATGAAACACAACCATCGAATCAGCGACACATACATGGCCGCATCCACCTCTCCGTTCGGCGGCGCCGGCCTGCCGCGCCTGTGCTTTCTCAGCTACCGGCAGATCCGCGAGTTCGCCATGCCGGTGGTGGCCGAATACGCCGGCCGCGCCCAGATCGAGGTGGTGGACGGGACCTTCGGCGGTGCGCTGGCCATCGCCCAGGACCGGCTGGAGCGCGGCAGCGTGGACGCCTTCGTCAGCGCCGGCTCGAACGCCAGCATCCTGCGCGCGGGCCTGCAGGCGCCGGTCGCCACCATCCAGCTGGGCGGATTCGACCTGCTGCAGGCATTGATCCAGGCGCGGCGCATCGCCGGGCGCGTGGGGGTGGTGATGTACGGCCAGACCATTCCCGAGCTGGAAGCCGTGAAGGACCTGCTCAACATCGAGATCAGCCAGCACGCCTACCAGACGCCCGACGACGCGCGCCAGCGCTTCGAGGCGCTGCGCCGCGCCGGCTTCGAGGTGATCGTCGGCTCCAGCCTGGTGGTGGAGCTGGCCGAGCAGGCGGGCCTGACGGGCCTGCTGGCCTATTCGCTCGCCAGCATCCGCAAGGGTTTCGACGACGCGCTGGAGCTGGCCCGCGTCGCCCGGCTGGAGGCCGGCCGCTACGAGCAGTTGCACAGCGTGCTGCACAACCTGCAGGAGGCCGTGGTGGCCGTTGACCGGCAGGACCGCATCATCGCCGTCAACCCGCCCATGCAGCAGCTGCTGGGCGGGCCGGGCGTGCGGCTGCAGGGCCAGGCGCTGGACGCGCTGGAGCCCGCCCTGTCGCTGCGCGCGACGCTGCAAAGCGGCCTGCAGGAGCGGGCCGTGGCCCAGCGCTTCGCCCAGCGCGACTGGGTGGCGCACCGCACTCCGATCCGCGAGCACGGCGAGATCGTGGGCGCGGCGCTCACGCTGTACGACGCCGGCGCCATCCAGGCCGCCGACACCAGCCTGCGCATGCTGCAGCGCCGCCAGCAGCATGCCGCGCGCCACGGCTTCGGCAGCCTGGTGGGCACCAGCACCGCGCTGCAGCGCTGCATCGCCAGCGCCCGGCGCTTCGCCCGCACCGACCTGGGCGTGCTCATCACCGGAGAGAGCGGCGTGGGCAAGGAACTCTTCGCCCAGGGCATCCACAACGACAGCCGCCGGGCGGGGAGGCCGTTCGTGGCGGTCAATTGCGCGTCCTTTCCCGAATCGCTGCTGGAGAGCGAACTCTTCGGCTACGAGGAAGGGGCCTTCACCGGCTCGCGCCGCGGCGGCAAGCGGGGCCTCTTCGAGGCGGCGCACACCGGCACGCTGTTCCTGGACGAGATCGGCGACATGCCGCTGCCGCTGCAGACCCGGCTGCTGCGCGTGCTGCAGGAGCGCGAGGTGATGCGCCTGGGCGCCACCGCCCCGGTGCCCATCGACGTGCGGGTGATTGCCGCCACGCACCAGCCGCTGGCCGGGCTGATCGCGCAGCAGCGCTTCCGGCAGGACCTCTACTACCGCATCAACACGCTGCGCTTGGCCATCGCGCCGCTGCGCGAGCGCCGGGAAGACATCGCCGCCCTGGCCGGCCCGCTGGTGGCGCGCTGCCTGGCGCGCCAGGGCGCGCAGATCGACGCCGAGCGGGCACTGGCGCCGCTGCTGCCCCGGCTGGTGGCCTACGACTGGCCCGGCAACGTGCGCGAGCTGGAGAACATCGCCGAGCGCATCGCCGTCTTCCTGCTGCAGTACGACCGCCCCGAAGACGTGGACCATTCCGCGCTGGCGCACGACTGCCCCGAGCTGTTCGCCGGCACCGCCGGCCGCATCGCGGCGGACGGCAGCCCGCTGCCCCAGCCCGAGCGCATCCGCCAGGCCCTGCGGGAGGCCGGCGGCCAGCGCGCGGGCGCCGCCCGGCGGCTGGGCGTGAGCCGCTCCACCCTGTGGCGCTGGCTGCGGGAGCTGAACCTGGACCCCGGCGCCCAGGACGCGCCGCCGCCCTGAAGGGGGCGCGGCAGCGGCGGCGGGCCGCAGCCCGCTAAAATCGCCGGCTCCCACAGCGCACCCCCTACCCGCCATGTCCTTCTTCCGCCGCCCCGACTACCAGTCCGACACCACGCAGTTCATCAACCAGCTCAAGAAGGACAAGCCCGAGCTGGACGTGCAGCAGCGCCAGGGCCGCGCCCTGCTCTGGGACAAGCAGGTCGACTATCGCGCCTGGGAGGAATACGACGAGGCGCGGATGGCGCAGCAGCCCTACGTGTACCAGACGCGATCCTGAAATTCTTAGTCAAATGGGCCGCCAGCGCTTGATGCATGGGCGCAAGCCGCTATTCAATTCATAGCAATGGCCAACTCCCGCCCGCACGACGAAGACGACGAATCAGGCACCGACCTGGCCACGGCCGGCGGCATGCCGGAGGTGGTCGACCAGGTCGCCCTGGCGCGCCTCTACGGCGAGCCGCTCTTCGCGCTGCCGCAGGACCTCTACATCCCGCCCGATGCGCTGGAGGTGTTTCTCGAGGCGTTCGAAGGGCCGCTCGACCTGCTGCTCTACCTGATCCGCAAGCAGAACTTCAACATTCTCGACATCCCCATGGTGGGCGTGACGCGGCAGTACCTCGCCTACGTGGACGAGATCCGCAGCCGCAACCTGGAACTGGCGGCCGAATACCTGCTGATGGCCGCCATGCTGATCGAGATCAAGTCGCGCATGCTGCTGCCGCCCAAGAAGCAGGAAGACGGCGCAGAGGCGGAAGACCCCCGCGCCGAGCTGGTGCGCCGGCTGCTCGAATACGAACAGATGAAGCTCGCCGCGGCCCGCCTGGGGCAGCTGCCGCAGTACGGGCGCGACTTCCTGCGTGCGCAGGTCTACATCGAGCAGAGCCTGGTGCCGCGTTTTCCCGACGTGCACGTGGTCGACCTGCAGGAGGCCTGGCGCGACATCATCCGCCGCGCCCGGCTGGTGCAGCACCACCGCATCACGCGCGAGGAACTCTCGGTGCGCGAATACATGAGCCATGTGCTCAAGGCCCTGCAGGGCCGCCGCTTCATCGAGTTCGAGGACCTGTTCGACCCGGAGCAGGGCAGCACCGTGCTGGTCGTCACCTTCATCGCGCTGCTGGAACTGGCCAAGGAGACGCTGATCGAGATCACGCAGGCCGAAGCCTTCGCACCCATCTACGTCCGCCTCGCCTATAGACCCACATAGCACCCCTTGAGTCGCCCGCGGCGCCTTCCCCCCTCTCTCGCCGCGCGGGAAGGAAACGCCACCGGTGGCTGGCAAAGCCAGTTCCACGGCGCCCCTGGCATCGGCCCCCGCCTCCGTCTCAGCACAAGGACCACCCTTCATGCAGTCACACGACTTCGACGTCCTCATCATCGGCAGCGGCCTCGCGGGCCTCAGCGCCGCGCTGCACCTGGCGCCCACGCACCGCGTGGCGGTGGTCACCAAGCGCCAGCTGCACGACGGCGCCAGCGGCTGGGCGCAGGGCGGCATCGCCGCCGTGCTGGCCGAGGGCGACAGCGTGGACGACCATGTGCAGGACACCCTGGTGGCGGGCGCCGGCCTGTGCGATCTGGCGGCCACGCGCTTCGTGGTGGAGAACGCGCCCGACGCCATCCGCTGGCTGCAGCAGCTGGGCGTGCCCTTCTCGCTCGATGAAGCCGGCGGCGGGCTGCACCTGACGCGCGAGGGCGGCCACGGCGCGCGCCGCATCGTGCATGCGGCGGACGCCACCGGCGCCGCCGTGCAGCGCACGCTGATCGAGACCGTGCGCGCCACGCCCGGCATCACCCTGTTCGAGCAGCACACGCTGGTGGACGTCATCACCGCCGGCAAGCTGGGCCTGAAGACGGCCGGCACCGCCGACCGCTGCCTGGGCGCCTATGTGCTGGACGAAGCCGCCGACGAAGTGCTCACCTTCCGCGCGCCGCACACCCTCCTCGCGACAGGCGGCGCGGGCAAGGTATACCTCTACACCACCAACCCCGACACGGCCACGGGCGACGGCATCGCGGCCGCCTGGCGCGCCGGCTGCCGGGTGGCGAACCTGGAGTTCATCCAGTTCCACCCGACCTGCCTCTACCACCCGCACGCCAAGTCCTTCCTCATCAGCGAGGCGGTGCGCGGCGAGGGCGGGCAGCTGAAGCTGCCGCCCGCGGCCGGCGGCACGCGCTTCATGCCGCGCCACGACGAACGCGCCGAGCTGGCTCCACGCGACATCGTGGCCCGCGCCATCGACTTCGAGATGAAAACCCACGGCATCGACTGCGTGCACCTGGACATCTCGCACCAGAGCCCGGCCTTCCTGCAGGAGCACTTCCCCAACATCCTGGCGCGCTGCGCCGAGCTGGGCATCGACATCACGAAGGAGCCCATTCCCGTGGTGCCCGCCGCCCACTACACCTGCGGCGGCGTGCTGACCGACCTGGCCGGCCGCACCGACCTGCCCGGCCTCTACGCCATCGGCGAAACGGCGTGCACCGGCCTGCACGGCGCCAACCGGCTGGCCAGCAACTCGCTGGTCGAATGCATGGTGTTCGCCCGCGCCGCCGCTCGGCACATCGCATCGGCGCCGCCGCAGGCCCTGCCCGTGCTGCCGGTTTGGGACGACAGCCGCGTGACCGACGCCGACGAATGCGTGGTCATCTCGCACAACTGGGACGAGCTGCGCCGCTTCATGTGGGACTACGTGGGCATCGTGCGCACCAACAAGCGGCTGGAGCGCGCCGCCCACCGCATCACCCTGCTGCAGGCCGAGATCGCCGAGTTCTACGCGAACTTCCACGTCTCGCGCGACCTGCTGGAGCTGCGCAACTTGGTGCAGGTGGCCGAGCTGATCGTGCGCTCGGCCCAGATGCGCCACGAAAGCCGGGGCCTGCACTACAGCCGCGACTGGCCCGAGCGCGCCGCGCCGGCCGCGCCCACCATCCTGGTGCCGGGCGCGCGCTGACGGCCTGGCGGAAGACACCCATGACCGACACCCTCGCCGCCCGCAGCCTCGCCAGCGTCTGGCACCCCTGCACGCAGATGAAGCGCCATGAAGCCGAGCCGCCCGTGGCCATCGCCCGGGCGCAGGGGCCCTGGCTGCACGGCGCCGATGGCCAGCGCTATCTGGACGGCATCAGCTCCTGGTGGGTCAACCTGTTCGGCCACGGCCACCCGCGCATCCAGGCGGCGCTGGCCGATCAGCTGGCGCGGCTGGACCACGTGATGCTGGCCGGCTTCACCCACGCGCCGGTGGTGGAGCTGTCCGAGCGCCTGGCGGCCCTCACCGGCCTGGGCCGCGCCTTCTACGGCAGCGACGGCGCCGCCGCCACCGAGATCGCTCTGAAGATAAGCGCCCACTACTGGCGCAACCACGGCCGGCCCGGGAAGTGCCGCTTCGTCGGCCTGGCCGGTGGCTACCACGGCGAAACCGTGGGCGCGCTGGCCGTCACCGACATCCCCCTCTTCCGCGAGGCCTACGCCCCGCTGGTGCGCCTGGGCGACGTGGTGCCCAGCCCCGACGCGCGCGGCGCCCGGCCCGGCGAAAGCGGGCAGGACGTGGCCCGCCGCGCCGCTGGTGCCCTGGCCGACTGGCTGGCCGAGCACCACGAAAGCACGGCCGCGCTGATCCTGGAGCCGCTGGTGCAGTGCGCCGCCGGCATGGCGATGCACGATGCCGAATACCTGCGCCAGGCCCGCGCCCTCTGCGACCGCTACGAAGTCCACCTCGTGGCCGACGAGATCGCCGTGGGCTTCGGCCGCACCGGCACCATGTTCGCGCACCAGCAGGCCGGCATCCGGCCCGACTTCATCTGCCTCTCCAAGGGCCTGACCGGCGGCACCCTGCCGCTGTCGGCCGTGCTGACCACCGACGCGGTGTATGCCGCCTTCTACGACGACGACGTGGCACGGGGCTTCCTGCACTCGCATTCCTACACCGGCAACCCGCTGGCCTGCCGCGCGGCGCTCGCCACGCTCGACCTGTTCCAGGAGACCGACGCACTGGCCGCCAACGCGGGCTTGGCCGCCGCCATCGACGCGGCCTGCGCGCCGCTCGCCGCCCACCCGCGGGTGCGCCATGCGCGCCGGCTGGGCATGATCTGGGCGTGGGACGTGGACACCGCCCTGCCCGACTTCGCCCGCCGCTACCACCGCCACGCCATGGCGCGCGGCCTGCTGCTGCGGCCCATCGGCACGACGCTCTACGCCATGCCGCCCTACGTGCTGGGCGAAGCCGAGGTGCGGCACCTGGCCACGCAGGCGCTGGCGGCGCTCGATGCGACGCTGGCCGAAGAAGAACAGGGCATCGGCCAGCATATTGAAGGAGCGCTGCCATGAGCTTCGCCTGTTTCGTCACCGGAACCGACACCGGCGTGGGCAAGAGCCTGGCCAGCGCCGCGCTGCTGCATGCGCTGGCCCGCCACCATGCCCGCGTGGTGGGCATGAAGCCCGTGGCGGCCGGGGCCGAGCCCATCGGCGGCGTGCTGACCAACGAAGACGCGGTGGCGCTGCGCGCCGCCTCGACCATCGCCGTGCCGCCGGCGCTGGACAACCCGGTGCTGCTTCCCGACCCGCTCTCGCCGCACATCGCGGCGCAGCGGGCGGGCACGGCCATCGACATCGCCGCCATCGCGCAGGCCTTCCGCCAACTGTCGGAGCGGGCGGACGCGGTGGTGGTGGAAGGCGCGGGCGGCTGGCACGTGCCGCTGTCGGCCACCGCCACCGGCGCGGACCTGGCGCAGGCCCTGGGCCTGCCCGTGGTGCTGGTGGTGGGGCTGCGGCTGGGCTGCCTGAGCCACGCGGCGCTCACGGCCGAATCCATTCGCGCGCGCGGCCTCACGCTCGCCGGCTGGGTGGCGAGCCGCATCGACGCCCACATGCTGGCGCCCGAGGACAACATCGACTGGCTCGCCCGGCACCTGGACGCGCCCCTGCTGGCCGACCTTCCCCACCAGGCCGTGCCGGATGCCCGCGCCATGGCCGCGCACTACCGATTGCCCACCGAATGGACGAGACCATGAACCTCCGCTCGCCGATCCCGGAGCAAGCCCGCCGCTCCTGGCTGGACGAATTGCCCGAGCGCATCGCCGCGCTCGATGCTGCCCACCTGCGCCGCCAGCGCCGCGCCGTGCGTCCGCTGGGCGGCGCGCACCTGGAGGTGGACGGCCAGCCCATGCTGGCGTTCTGCAGCAACGACTACCTGGGCCTGGCCGGCCACACCGCGCTGGCCCTGGCCGCCTGCGACGCTGTGCGCGAATACGGCGTGGGCTCGGGCGCATCGCCGCTGGTCAGCGGCCACAGCGCGGCCAATGCGGCGCTGGAGGCCGACCTGGCCCACTTCACCCAGCTGCCGCGCGCGCTCTACTTCTATTCCGGCTACGCCACCAACGCCGGCATCGTGCCGGCGCTCATCGGCGCGGGCGACGCCGTCTTCTCCGACGCGCTCAACCATGCCTGCCTGATCGACGGCGCCCGCCTGTCGCGTGCCGATGTGCACCGCTTTGCCCATGCGGACCTGGCGGCGCTGGAAGGCCTGCTGGCCGCCAGCACGGCCCGGCGCAAGCTCGTGGTGACCGATGCGGTGTTCAGCATGGACGGCGACGTGGCCGACGTGCCGGCGCTGCTGGCGCTGTGCGAGCGGTTCGACGCCCTGCTGCTGCTGGACGACTCGCACGGCTTCGGCATCCTCGGGCCGCAGGGCCGCGGCGTGCTGGCCGAGGCCGGCCTGGCCGGCCGCCAGGCATCGCCGCGCGTGCTCTACATGGCGTCGCTCGGCAAGGCGGCCGGCGGCGCGGGCGGCTTCGTCGCCGGCAGCGAGGTGCTGATCGAATGGCTGCTGCAAAAGACCCGCAGCTACATCTTCGCCACCGCCGCCCCGGCCCTGCTGGCCCGCGCCATGCAGGCCGGGCTGGACCAGATCGAGCGCGGCGGCGCGCTGCGCGCCCGGCTGCAGGAGCGCGTCGCCCAGCTGCAGGAGGGCCTGGCCCGCGTGCTGCGCGGCACGCACTGGCGCCTGGGCGCCTCGCGCACCGCCATCCAGCCGCTGCTGATCGGCGCCAACGACGAGGCGCTGGCGGTGATGGAAGGGCTGCGCGAGCGCGGCATCTGGGTGCCGGCCATCCGCCCGCCCACCGTGCCCGAGGGCACGGCCCGGCTGCGCATCGCCCTCTCCGCCGCGCACACGCCCGCCGACATCGACCGACTCATCGGCGCGCTGGCCGAGCTCGCGCCCGCCACGCACACCCACGCCCCGAAAGCCTTTGCATGACCTACGGCGTCAAGGAAATCTTCTACACGCTGCAGGGCGAAGGCGGCCAGGCCGGCATGCCGGCCGTGTTCTGCCGCTTCGCCGGCTGCAACCTCTGGACGGGCCGCGAGCAGGATCGCGCGCAAGCCATCTGCCAGTTCTGCGACACCGACTTCGTCGGCACCGACGGCACGCTGGGCGGCAAGTACGCCACCGCCGACGCGCTGGCCGACCTGATCGCCGCGCAATGGCCGGCGCACGACGCCGCGCACCGGCTGGTGGTGCTGACCGGCGGCGAGCCGCTGCTGCAGCTCGACACCCCGCTGATCGACGCGCTGCATGCGCGGCATTTCCGCATCGCCGTGGAAAGCAACGGCACCGTGGCCGCGCCGCCCGGCATCGACTGGCTCTGCGTCAGCCCCAAGTCGGGCTCGCGCTGGGTGCAGCGCGAGGGCCAGGAGCTCAAGCTGGTCTGGCCGCAGCCGGTGTTCGATCTGGAGGCGCTGGAGACGCACACCCAATTCACCCACCGATTCCTGCAGCCGATGGACGGACCCGACCAGGCCGCCCACACTGCCCTGTGCATCGCCGCCTGCATGGAGCGCCCGGCGTGGCGCCTGAGCCTGCAGACCCACAAGCTCACGGGTATCCGATAGCCCAAACCTCCCACTTTCCTTCCGGTCCCCCTGGTCACCCGCCCATGCCATTCACCGTCCACCAACGCTTCTTCTTCGACGCCGCCCACACGCTACAGCGCGAGGTGGAAGCCGCCGGCAGCCGCCGCATCCACGGCCACACTTACCATGCCGAGGTCTCGGTCACCGGCCCGCGCGATCCGCACACCGGCATGGTGATCGACCTGGGCCATCTGCGGGCGCGCTGCCAGGCGCTGCGCGAGCAGCTCGACCACCACCTGCTCGACGAAGTGCCGGGCCTGGGCCCGGCCACGCTGGAAAACCTCTGCGTCTTCATCGCCACCGCCCTCGCCGACCTGCGCCCGGCCGCCAGCCGCGTACGCGTGTGGCGCGAAGGCGTGGGCGACGGTTGCGTGCTCGACCTCTGACGGGCCGCCGCCGGCGATCCTTTTCCCGTTCCTTCTCCGTCCTCTTTCATCCCGAGTCCACCATGCCCCACCTGACCATCGAATACAGCGCCAATCTGCCCGACTTTCCTGAGGCCGAAGCGCTCACGGCGCTGAACGCCGCCGTCACCGCCAGTCCCGAGATCCTGGACGAGGCCGATCTCAAGACCCGCTTCATGCGCACCGGCAGCTTCGAGATCGGCAGCGCCCCGGCAGGCCGCGCCTTCGTCCACGCCCAGCTGCGCCTGCTCTCCGGCCGCACGCCCGAGGCCAAGAAGGACCTGACGGGCCGCATCGCCGACGTGCTGCGCCGCCTGACGCCGCGCCCCGAGGGCGTGATGGTCCAGTTGAGCGTGGAGATGGTGGACATGGACCGCCCCTCGTACGTCAAGGAAAGGCTCTGATTCGCCCAGGATCAGAGCCCAATCAGGCTCCAGCGCTCATGAATCAAGCGCATATAGCTATTATTTTCATAGCAAATTGAACCCAGCCGACGTGCCCGGCCGCCCGCGCTGCCCGGCCTGCCTGCGGCCCCGCGCGGACTGCCTCTGCGGCCTGGCCGCGCCGGTCGCCCACCGGGCCGAGGTGCTGATCCTGCAGCACCCGCTGGAGGTGCACCATGCCAAGGGCACGGCGCGACTCGTGCACCTGTGCCTGCCGCGCAGCCGCCTGGAAGTGGGCGAGGCGTTCGACCCCGAGGCGCTGCGGGCCTGGCTGACCGCCCCGTGGCCCGGCGCCCCGGCCGGCGCGGGCCCGCACGCGGTGCTGCTCTACCCGCCCTCCCCGCCCGACCCGGCCTTGCCGCTGGCGCCCGCGCCGCCCCTGCCGCCGCAATGGCTGGCCGGCGACGCCGCTTGCCTGCGCCTGGTCGTGCTGGACGGCACCTGGCGCAAGAGCCGCAAGATGCTCTACGCCAACCCGCTGCTGCAGGCGCTGCCCCGGCTGCCGCTGTCGCCCGGCCTGCCCGCGTCCGGCTACGGCAGCCTGCGCCGGGCGCACGCGCCGCACCAGCTGTCGACCCTGGAAGCCACCTGCGCCGCGCTGGCCCAGGTGGAAGGCGGCCAGGACGAGCGCTACGCGCCGGTGCGGGCGGCGTTCGCGGCCTTCATGGCGCGGCAGGTGGCGCGGCAGAAGGGGCGAGTTCCGCCGGCAGCCAGCCCCGCAGGCTGTTGACGAAGGCCCAGGCGCGCACCTGCGGCAGGTCCTGCAGCCGCAGCACGGCCTCGGTCAACCGCCCCTCGCGCAGCGCGACGGTCCGGCCCACGCCGGGCAGCAGCCCGCAGGCGAGCGGCGGCGTGATCCAGCGGCCGTCCGGCAGTTGCGCGGCGATGTTGCCGAAGGTGGTTTCGGTGATCTCGCCGGCGGCGTTGTAGAGCACGGTGTCGAACACGCCTGAGCCGGGCGCAGGCGCGAAGGCGGCGTAGTGGGCCCGCCGCGTGGTCTTGTGGCGCACGAATTCGCCGTGCGCGTCGGCGAACGGCCGGTCGGCCAGCGCGAGCCGCACCGCGCCCGGGGCGGGCGCGGCCAGGGCGAAGGCCTCCGCGCGCGGCGTGCCGTCGGCGCGCAGCAGCAGGCGCGCGCGCCAGGCGCCTTGCGGGTGGGCCCCGGCCAGGGCCTGCAGGCAGGCGTCGATGCGCGCCGGTGCCCATGGCACGCAAAAATGCGCGGCGGAGGCGGCCATGCGCGCCAGGTGATCGGTGCGGTGGCGGAAGGTGCCATCGACCAGCGCCAGCGTTTCCAGGAGGTCGAAGGGCTCGCTGGCGCGCATGAGGAAGGCGCGCTTGTGGCGCCATTCCTGCCATTCGGCTTCGGCCCGCGCATCGTGGGTGATGCCGCTGCCGATGCCGCAGCGGGCTTCGGTTCCGCGCAGCTCCACCGTGCGGATGGGCACGTTGAAGGTGGCGGCCAGCCCCCCGCCCGGACGCGGCCGCACCACGCCCAGCGCGCCGCAATACCAGCCGCGGGGGCCAGGCTCCAGCGCGTGGATGGCCTGCATGGCGCGCACCTTGGGCGCCCCGGTGATCGAGCCGCAGGGAAAGAGCGCGCCGAACACGCGCTCCAGCGTGGTGCCGGCGGGCGTGCGCGCCTCGACGTCGGACGTCATCTGCCACACGGCGGGCAGGGCCTGGGTGGCGAAGAGGGCCGGCACGCGCACGCTGTGCGGCGTGGCGATGCGCGACAGGTCGTTGCGCAGCAGGTCCACGATCATGACGTTCTCGGCCCGCTCCTTGGGGCTGGCGCGCAGGGCGGCGACGCGGGCCGCATCCTCGGCCGGCGTGGCGCCGCGCGGGGCCGTGCCCTTCATGGGGCGGGCGAGCAGGGCGCCACCCGCGCCCTCCCCCGCGTCCTGCCAGTCGAAGAACAGCTCGGGCGAGACCGACAACACCTGCTCGCGATCCATGTCCAGGCAGAGCGCGTAGCCGCCCGGCTGGGCGCGCTGCAGCGCGGCGAACAGCGCATGGGCGGTGCCGCCGCCATCCACCCCGGCCGCCGGCTGCACGCGGCCCGTCAGCGCGCCGGTGTAGTTGACCTGGTAGTACTCGCCCGCCGCGATGCCCTGGTGGATGGCGGCGAGCGCAGCATCGAAGGTGGCGCGGTCCGGCCCGGCAGGCCAGTGCACGGTGGGCTCGTGCGCCACCGGGGGCGCCTCGGCCGGCCAGGGCGCGGGGGCATCGAACACGGCGAACCAGGCCAGCGGCTGGCCGGCTGGCGCCGGATGGGTGCGCAGCGCGGCATCGAATGCGGCCGCCGCCTCGTAGCGCAGCCCGCCGACGCACCACGCGCCGGCGCGGGCGGCGGCATCCACCGCGCGCAGCACGGCGGGCACGTCGGCCAGGGTCTGCGCCACCAGCGTGGCACGCTGCGGGGCGGTGAAGGCGTGGCGCAGGCGAGGCGCTCCGGCCGGCGCCCGCGGGTCGGTGAAGTCCAGCAGCGCCATCACGGTCAAATCAGGCTCCAGCGCTTGTACAACCGGCGCATGTAGCTACCATTTTCATAGCAAGATGTCAGGCGGCACCGAGGTGCGGCACCAGGGCGCCGGCCGGCTGCCCGCTTTTCAGCGCGGCGGTGAAGGCCAGCATGCGGTCGATGGGCTGGCGGGCGCGCGGGATCAGGGCCGGGTCCACTTCGACGGCGTTGGCGCCGGTCTCCAGCACGTGCGCCACGTCGGCCAGTCCGTTCATCGCCATCCACGGGCAGTGCGCGCAGCTCTTGCAGGTGGCGCTGTTGCCGGCGGTGGGCGCTTCATGGAAGGTCTTGCCCGGGTTGAGCGTGCGCAGCTTGTGCAGCATGCCGCTGTCGGTGGCGACGATGAATTCGCTCGCATCCAGTTCGCGGGCGGCCTTCAGGATGGCGCTGGTGGAGCCCACAGCGTCGGCCAGTGCCACCACGTCGGCCGGGCTTTCGGGGTGCACCAGCACCTTGGCCTCGGGGTGGCGCTGCTTGAGGTCCTGCAGCTCCAGCGCCTTGAACTCGTCGTGCACGATGCAGGCGCCGTTCCAGAACAGCATGTCGGCGCCGGTCTGCTGCTGGATGTAGCCGCCCAGGTGCCGGTCGGGCGCCCAGAGGATCTTGTGGCCTGCGGCATGCAGCGCGCCGACGATCTCCAGCGCGCAGCTGGAGGTGACCAGCCAGTCGGCCCGCGCCTTCACGGCCGCGCTGGTGTTGGCATAGACGACCACGGTGCGGTCCGGGTGCTGGTCGCAGAAGGCGCTGAAGGCGTCGATGGGGCACCCCAGGTCGAGCGAGCAGGTGGCGTCCAGGTCGGGCATGAGCACGGTCTTCTCGGGCGACAGGATCTTGGCCGTCTCGCCCATGAAGCGCACGCCGGAGACGACCAGCGTCTGCGCCGGATGGTCGCGGCCGAAACGCGCCATCTCCAGCGAATCGCTGACCAGGCCGCCGGTTTCCTCGGCCAGGTCCTGCAGGTCCGGGTGCACGTAGTAGTGCGACACCATCACCGCGTTGCGCTCCTTGAGCAGGCGGCGGATGCGGTCCTTCAGCGCGGCGCGCTCGGTCAGGGAGGGCTCGGGCGGCACGCGCGCCCAGGCATGGCGGGTGGAACAGGCGGCGCCGCCCGCGGGCTGCTCGTATTCGACGTCGATCACGGTGGTCATGCCAGCTCCTGCACGCGCATCGAAAAGTCGATGGCCTTCACGTCCTTGGTCAGCGTGCCGATGGAGATGCGGTCCACTCCAGTCTCGGCCAGCGCGCGCAGTCCCTCCAGCGTCACGCCGCCGGAAATCTCCAGCACCGCCGGGCCGGCCGGGTGCGCCGCGTTCAGCCGCACGGCCTCGTTCAGCAGGGCCAGCGGCATGTTGTCCAGCAGCACCATGCGGGCGCCGGCCTGCAGGGCTTCGTCGAGCTGCGCCAGGGTCTCGCATTCGATCTCGATGAACTTCGCGCCGGCGGCGGCCTGCGCGGCCCGCAGCACGGCCGTGACGCCGCCGGCGGCGGCGATGTGGTTCTCCTTGATGAGCACGGCGTCGTGCAGGCCGATGCGGTGGTTGGTACCCCCGCCCATGCGCACGGCGTACTTCTGCGCCATGCGCAGGCCCGGCAGGGTCTTGCGCGTGTCGACGATCTGGGCGCGGGTGCCGGCTAAGGCGTCCACGTAGCGCCGCGTCTTGGTGGCCACGGCCGAGAGCAGCTGCAGGAAGTTGAGCGCCGTGCGCTCGGCGCTCAACAGCGCCCGCGCCTGGCCCTCGATCTCCAGCACCACCTGGTCGGCGGCGCAGCGCTGGCCCTCGGCCACATGCCAGGCCAGGCGCACGCCCGGGTCGAGCGCGCGCAGGGCGGCCTCGGCCCAGGGCGCGCCGCAGATCACGGCCTCCTCGCGGGCCAGCACGCGGGCGCGCACGCGCCGGGCGGGGTCGATCAGGGCGGCGGTCAGGTCGCCCGCGCCCACGTCTTCGGCGAGGGCGCGGGCCACGTCGGCCTGGGCGGTGGCTTGCACGTCGGCGCTGGCGGCAGCGCCGGTGGCTGGCTGGATCGGATTCTTCATGGGCGGCGAGCATAGCGGCAATGCGGGCGCCGCAGGGCCGCCGGCGCGTTCCGTGGGCGCTGCGTCGGGGCGGCGACGGGCCCGGCGGCCGCGATCTTCTACACTCGCCCGCCGTGAGTGCCCGCCCGCTTCGTCCTCCCCGCCCGATGCCGCCCGCCCGTCCCGGGCAAGGGGGCAGCGGTGCGCCGCACCGGCCCGGCGCGTGAAGGGGCTGCACGGCATCGCCCGCCGCTGGCTGGAACTGGGCCTGGAACTGGGCCTGGCACTCGCCCTGCTGGCAACCTGCCTGGGCGCGCTGGCCGCCCCGGCGGCGCCGGCCGTACCCGCGATGCCGCTGCGCTCCAGCGCCGAGCCGCTCGACGCCTGGCCGTGGATGGGGCTTCTGGGCGACGCCTCGCTCACGCTGACCGCCGAGCAGGTGTGGGCGCGCCGGTACGCCTTCCAGCCGCCGCCGCACCGGGGCGGCTCGCTCGGCGTGCGCCGGGAGGCCGTCTGGCTGCACCTGCCCGTGACGGTGGAGCAGCCGCCGACCGAGGCCTAGGTGCTGTCGATCGGCTACAGCTCGCTGCAGGAGGTGGACTTCTACCTGCTGCAGGACGGCCGGGTGCTGCAGCACGCCGCGATGGGCTACCTGCGGCCGCAGACCCTGCAGTCGCGCGCCAGCCGCACGCCGGCCATGCGCCTGGCCCTGGCGGGCGGCGGGCGCTACGACCTGCTGGTGCGGGTGCGCACCGCCGGTCCGCTGATCCTGCCCATCACGATGAGCGAGCTGCCCGTGCGGGCCCGGCTGGCGCTGCGCGAGCAGATGCTGCAAGGCCTGCTCAACGGGCTGGCGCTGTGCCTGGTGCTCTACAGCCTGCTGCAATGGATCGGCCTGCGCGAGAAGCTCTTCGCCTACTACGCCCTGGTGGTGCTGGGCAGCGCGGGCTTTTCGCTGCAGTTCTTCGGCATCGGGGCGCAGTTCGTCTGGCCTGGCAATGCGTGGATGGATATGCATTTCGCCATCCTCGCCGGCCTGGTGGCGCTGGTGGGGTCGTTCCTCTTCCTGGGCCACATCCTCGCGCCGGACGACCCGCGCGGCCGCTACGCCCGCGCCATGCGGGCGGGCGCCGCGCTGATGGCCGCCGCCGCCCTCGCCCACGTGCTGGGACTGCTCAGCGTGCGGTTCGCCACCGCGCTGATGAGCCTCTTCGGCATGGTGCCCACGCTGGCCAGCCTGCCGCGCGCGTTCCGCCGCATGCGGCAGGGCGACGCCGTGGGCGGCGTGCTGCTGGTGGGCTGGACGGTCTACGGCGCCGCTGCGCTCACGCTGGCCTGCCTGGTGCAGGGCTGGGTGCCAGCCAACTTCTGGACGCTGCATTCGTTCCAGTTCGGCGCCACGCTGGACATGCTGATCTTCCTGCGCGTGCTGGGGCTGCGCTCGCAGGCGCTGCGCCTGGCCACGCATGCCGCGATGGTGGAGCGCGACACCATGCGGTCGCTGGCGCACACCGACGCGCTCACCGGCCTGCCCAACCGGCGCAGCCTGCTGCTGGACCTGCAGGCGGCGCTGCCGCAGTGCGCGCCCCACCGCCTGGTGGCCATCTACCTGATGGACCTGGACGGCTTCAAGGCCGTGAACGACCGACTGGGCCACGACGTGGGCGACGAGCTGCTGGTGGCCGTGGCCCGGCGCCTGGGCGAGGTGGTGGGGCATTCGCACCGCGTGGCGCGCCTGGGTGGCGACGAATTCATCGTGCTGGCCAGCGGCCTGGAGCAGCCCGAGCAGGCCGGGGCGCTGGGCGACGCGCTGGTGCGGGCCTTCGATGCGCCCTTCGCGCTGCCCCGGCACCGCGTGCGCGTGGGCCTGACCGTGGGGTACGCGCTGGCGCCGCTGGACGCCGTGGCGGCCGACGCGCTGGTCGCCCAGGCCGACCAGGCGATGTACCAGGGCAAGCAGGCCGGCAAGCACCGGCTGCGCCGATACGGAGAGCGCGGCGCAACGGCCGCCGGTGGCCCGGGCTGACGATGGGCGGCGGGCCGTGGGGCTGCCGCTGCCCGGCCACGCACGGCTCGCATAGACTCGCGGCTCATTCGCGCACCGAGGAACGCCTGCATGACCACGCCTTCGCCCACGCCTGCCGCCGCCACCGCCACGCCCTACGGCACGCTGCCGCCCGCCTCACCGCTGCCGCAGCGGCGCCCCGTCAGCCTGCCGCGCCTGGCGCAGATGCGCGAGGCTGGCGAGAAGATCGCCATGCTGACGGCCTACGACGCCACCTTCGCCGCCGTGGCCGATGCGGCCGGCGTGGAGTGCATCCTGGTGGGCGACTCGCTCGGCATGGTCTGCCAGGGCCTGCCCAGCACCGTGGGCGTGTCGCTCGACACCATGGCCTACCACACGGCCAGCGTGGCGCGCGGCCTGCACCGCGTGCAGGGCACGGCGTGGCTGATCGCCGACCTGCCCTACGGCAGCTATTCGGAAGGCCCCGAGCAGGCCATGCGCAGCGCCTGCGCGCTGATGCAGGCGGGCGCGCACATGGTCAAGCTCGAGGGCGGCGGCTGGACGGCGCCCATCGTGCGCTTTCTGGTCGAGCGCGGCGTGCCGGTCTGCGCCCACCTGGGCCTGACGCCGCAGACGGTGCATGCCCTGGGCGGCTACCGCGTGCAGGGCCGCAGCGACGAGGCGGCCCGCGCCCTGCGCAGCCAGGCCACCGAACTGCAGGACGCCGGCGCCGCCATGCTGGTGCTGGAGATGGTGCCCGCCGTGCTGGCCCGCGAGGTGACGGAGGCGCTGCCGCACTGCCACACCATCGGCATTGGCGCGGGCAGCGGCACGGCCGGCCAGGTGCTGGTGCTGCACGACATGCTGGGCGTGAACCTGGGCAAGAACCCGAAGTTCGTGCAGGACTTCATGGCGCAGGCCGGCAGCGTGCGCGGCGCCATCGAGGCCTATGTGCAGGCCGTCAAGCAGGGGCGCTTTCCGGACGATGCCCTGCATGCCTGGTGATGGCCGCCCCTTCTTCCCCGCCCTTGTTCCCGCGCTCCGACATGATCATCGCCCACACCATTCCCGAGCTGCGCGCCGCCCTGGCCGGGCGCGGCCGCCCCGCCTTCGTGCCGACCATGGGCAACCTGCACGCCGGCCACATCGCGCTGGTGCGCCAGGCCGTGCCGCTGGGCGACGTGACCGTTGCGAGCATCTTCGTGAACCGGCTGCAGTTCTTGCCGCACGAAGATTTCGACAGCTATCCGCGCACCTGGGACAGCGACTGCGCGCAGCTGACGGCCGCCGGCTGCGACGTGCTCTTCGCCCCGCGCGAGGCCGACCTGTATCCCGAGCCGCAGACCTTCAAGATAGCGCCCGACCCTGCGCTGGCCGACCTGCTGGAAGGGCGTTTCCGGCCCGGCTTCTTCACCGGCGTGTGCACGGTGGTGATGAAGCTGTTTTCGGCCGTGTTCTTCGGCAGCGGCGCGGGCGGCGGCACGGCGGTGTTCGGCAAGAAGGACTACCAGCAGCTCATGGTCATCCGCCGCATGGTCCAGCAGTTCGCCCTGCCCATCGACGTGGTGGCGGGCGACACGGCCCGGGCCGCCGACGGCCTGGCCCTCAGTTCGCGCAATGGCTACCTCAGCGCCGAGGACCGGCAGCGCGCCGTGCAGCTGTCGCAGGCCCTGCGGCAGCTGGCGCAGGCCGTGCGCTCGACCGGCGCCGACCCGCTGCCCGCGCTGGAAGCCCGGGCGCTGAAGGACCTGAGCGCACTGGGCTGGCAGCCCGACTACCTCACCGTGCGCCGGCGCGCCGACCTGCAGGCGCCGGGCAATGCGGCCGCGCTGGACGGCCCGCTGGTGGCGCTGGGCGCGGCGCGACTGGGCAGCACGCGGCTGATCGACAACCTGGAGTTCTGAAGCAGGTTCGGGATGGGTGGGCACGCGGGGGCTGCTCGGCGGTGGTGCGGCCCACGGGGCGCATAGGCCCGCGCCTACAACACCCCCGCACCGCGTCGCACAGTCCGGGGCAAGAGGGGTCGATAACGTTGAGTCATCCCTCAACCACTCAATCAGGAGTAACTCATGCCCATCATCGCCTGGCTTCTCGGTGTCCCACTGTCCGTCGTGCTGCTGCTCATGCTGTTCGGCGTGCTCTGAACAGGACACACCTCATCCGGAGAGAAACTTTCAGGGCTGCTCGGCGGCCGGATCTCTTCCCATCAATGCGGCCACCGCTTCGGCAGGCCGCATTTTTGCGTCCAGCAAGGCCACCACGGCCTGGGTGATCGGCATGTCGACCCCGAGCGCTGCTGCGCGGTGGGCCACGGTGCGGGCGCTGTAGACGCCTTCGGCCACATGGCCCAATGAGGCGACGACTTCATCGAGCGTGCGCCCTTGCGCGAGCAACTGGCCCACGCGGCGGTTGCGCGACAAATCGCCGGTCGCCGTCAGCACCAGGTCGCCGAGGCCCGACAGCCCCATGAACGTATCGGTGCGGGCGCCCAGCGCGACGCCCAGCCGGGTCATCTCGGCCAGCCCGCGCGTGACGAGTGCGGCGCGGGCGTTCAGCCCCAGTTCCAGCCCGTCGCACAGCCCGGTGGCGATGGCCAGCACGTTCTTCACCGCCCCGCCCACCTCCACGCCGACGATGTCGTCGTTGGCATAGACGCGCAGGCTGGGGCTGTGGAAGGCCTGCACGAGCACGTCGCGCACGGCCGCATGCTGGCTGGCGGCCACCAGGGCCGTCGGTTGGGAACGCGCCACCTCCTGCGCGAAGCTGGGGCCGCTGAGCGCGCCGGACAGCAACGTCGGCGCGACCTGGGCGCAGACCTCGTGCGCCATCAGGCCGCCAGAGGCCGTGCCGGCAGAACTGGCCTCGAACCCCTTGCACAGCCAGGCGACGGGCGCGGTCACGCCCTGCAGAGTCTGCAGGGTCGGGCGCAAGGCGGCCATGGGCGTGGCCACGATCACCAGGTCGGCCTGGAGGGCGAGCGCGAGCGCGTCGCCGGCGGTGACCGTGAGGGAGGCGGGAAAGGGAAGGCCTGGCAGATACCGTGCGTTCTCGCGTGCGTCCGCCATGATGGCGGCCTGTGCGGCATCGCGGGCCCAGAGCGAGACGGCATGCCCGGCGGGATGGGCGGCAGCGCTCATGGCCATCGCCGTGCCCCAGGCACCCGCGCCAATCACTATTATTTTCATAGCTATCAGCGCTTGAATGACGAGCGCTGGAGGCCGAAAAGACCTCAAGCGCGAGGGACGCTTACTGCGTCAGGATGGACGAAGGCTCGCCCGCGGCCTGGGCCTGCTGCTGCTCGTACATGGCCTGGAAGTTGATTTCGGCCAGGTGCACGGGCGGGAAGCCGGCACGGGTGATGAGGTCGGCCACGTTGCCGCGCAGGTAGGGGTAGACGATCTGCGGGCAGGCGATGCCCATGATCGGGCCCATCTGGTCTTCGGGCAGGTTGCGGATCTCGAAGATGCCGGCCTGCTTGGCTTCGACCAGGAACACGGTCTTGTCCTGGATCTTGGTCTGCACGGTGGCCGTCACGGCCACTTCGAAGATGCCTTCGGCCACGGGCGTGGCTTCCACGCCCAGCTGGATGTCGACGCTGGGCTGCTGCTGCTCGAGCAGGATGGCGGGCGAGTTCGGTTGCTCCAGCGACGCGTCCTTCAGGTAGACGCGCTGGATCTGGAACACGGGGGTTGCTTCTTCGGTAGCCATGGTCTCGGTTTCTTTCAATGAATCGGTCGGTCCATCGATCCATCCATCGCTCGATCAGTCATCCAGTCGATCGATGAATCGTCGTTCGTCGCTCGCCGACCCCGCGAATGGGAATCGGCAAAACAAAGCCCGCCGGGGCGCGAACCCCAGCGGGCAGTCGGGCCGCATTATGCCGCCCTGTCGTGACTCAAGCCGCGTTCAGCAGCGGCATGAGGCCGCCCCGTCCGTCCAGCGCCACCAGATCGTCGTGCCCGCCCACGTGGGTCTCGCCGATGAAGATCTGCGGCACGGTGCGGCGGCCGGTGATTTCCATCATCTGCGTGCGCGCCGCCGTGTCCATGTCGATGCGGATCTCCTCGATGTGCTCGACACCCTTGGACTTCAGGATCTGCTTGGCCCGGATGCAATAGGGGCAGACGGCGGTGGTGTACATCTTCACGGTTTGCATGGCGGCCTTTCGGTGAATGCAGAAGGTGGGCAGGGAATGGCTGTTTCTCCGCAACTGGAGCCGGCTCAGGTTTTTTCAACCGGCATGGCCGCGTCGCGCCAGCCTTTCAGCCCGCCCGCCAGGGCCTGGGCGTTGTCGTACCCCAGCTTCTTGGCAATGCCCACGGCGCGCTGCGCCCGCGTGCCCTTGGCGCAGACCAGCACCAGCGGCAGCGCCTTGTTCTTCACGACCTGGGGCAGGCGCTCCTCGAGCTGCGCCAGGGGAACGTTCTTCGCGCCTCCGATGTGGCCGGCGGCGAACTCGTCCGGCTCGCTGACGTCGATGACCACGGCCTTTTCACGGTTGATGAGCTGCACCGCGCCGGCAGGCGACAGCGAGCCGCTGGCGGCGCCGCGTGCCAAGGGCACCAGCAACATCCCGCCCGAGGCGATCGCGATGAAGAACAGATACCAGTTGTCGATGATGAAATTCACGTCGATCCTCAGAAGATGCAAAGGGAAGCAAAGCGTGCAATTCTAGAATGGCGGGTTTTGAAACCCGACTCCCCGAGGGAAACATGTACAAGCTCGTCCTGATACGCCACGGCGAATCCACCTGGAATCTGGAGAACCGCTTCACCGGCTGGACCGACGTGGACCTGACCGACACCGGCGTGGAACAGGCGAAGAACGCCGGCCGTCTGCTCAAGGCCGAAGGCTACGACTTCGATCTGGCCTACACCAGCGTGCTCAAGCGCGCCACGCGCACGCTGTGGCATGCGCTGGACGAGATGGACCGCACCTGGCTGCCCGTGGAGCACAGCTGGCGGCTCAACGAGCGCCACTATGGCGCCCTGCAGGGCCTGAACAAGGCGGAAACCGCCAAGCAGTACGGTGACGATCAGGTGCTGATCTGGCGCCGCAGCTACGACACGCCGCCGCCCGCCCTGGAAGCCGGCGATCCGCGCAGCGAACGGGGCGATCTCCGTTACGCCGCGCTGTCGCCCGAGCAGATTCCGCTCACCGAATGCCTGAAGGACACCGTCGCCCGGGTGCTGCCGTTCTGGAACGACACCATGGCGCCGGCCATCCGATCGGGCCGCCGCGTGGTGGTGGCCGCGCACGGCAACTCGATCCGCGCGCTGGTGAAGTACCTGGACAACATCGGCGACGACGAGATCGTGGGCCTCAACATTCCCAACGGCATTCCACTGGTATACGAGCTGGATGCCGACTTGAAGCCCCTGCGCCACTACTATCTGGGTGATGCAGACGCGGTGGCGAAGGCCGCCGCAGCCGTGGCGTCGCAAGGCAAGGCGTAAAGCCGAGGTAAAGCCGCGCGATGGCGCACGCCAGAACGCCCTGTCGGGGAACCGAGCGGGGCCCGGCCCTTCCAAGATGTGTATATTGAATGAAGCGGTAAAGGTGTTCCATGGGCCAGAAACTCAAGATTACGGGCTGGATTACGGTGGGTGTCGTCGCGGGCGCACTGACCACGGTGTCGCTGCAAACCGTGGCGCGCGGCGCCATGACCCCCCTGCCGCTGGAGGAGATCCAGCAGCTGTCCGCCGTCTTCGGCCTGGTCAAGACCGACTACGTGGAGCCGGTGGATGACAAGAAGCTGATCACCGATGCCATTTCCGGCATGGTCTCCAGCCTCGATCCGCACTCGCAATACTTCGACAAGAAGTCGTTCAAGGAATTCCGCGAGGGCACCTCGGGCCGCTTCGTGGGCGTGGGCATCGAGATCACGCAGGACGACGGACTCATCAAGGTGGTGTCGCCCATCGAAGGCTCACCCGCCTTTCGCGCCGGCATCAAGACCAATGACCTCATCACCAAGATCGACGACACGGCGGTGAAGGGCCTGGCCCTGAACGATGCCGTCAAGAAGATGCGCGGCGAGCCCAATACCCAGGTCACGCTGACCATTTTGCGCAAGGACGAGAGCCGCACCTTCCCCGTGACCATCACGCGTGAAGAGATCAAGACACAGTCCGTCAAGGGCAAGGTGGTGGAGCCAGGCTACGCCTGGGTGCGCCTGTCGCAGTTCCAGGAACGCACGGTGGACGACTTCGTGCGCAAGCTCGAAGAGGTCTACAAGCAGGAACCCAACCTGAAGGGCCTGGTGCTCGACCTGCGCAACGACCCGGGCGGGCTGCTCGATGCGGCCGTGGCCGTGTCCGCCGCCTTCCTGCCCGAAAACGTGACCGTGGTGTCCACCAATGGCCAGCTGGCCGAGAGCAAGGCGACCTTCAAGGCTGCGCCCGAGTTCTACCAGCGCCGGGGCAGTGGCGACCCGCTGCGCCGCCTGCCCGCCGCCATCAAGACCGTGCCCGTGGTGGTGCTAGTCAACGAAGGCTCGGCATCGGCCAGCGAGATCGTGGCCGGGGCGCTGCAGGACCACAAGCGCGCCACGATCATGGGCAGCCAGACTTTCGGCAAGGGCTCGGTGCAGACCGTGCGCCCGCTCGGCCCCGACACCGGCATCAAGCTGACCACGGCCCGCTACTACACCCCGAGCGGCAAGTCCATCCAGGCCAAGGGCATCGTGCCCGACGTGATGGTGGACGAGACGGCCGAGGGCGACCTGTTCGCCTCCCTGCGCATGCGCGAGGCCGACCTCGAGAAGCACCTGGGCAGCGGCCAGGGCGAAGAGGTCAAGGACGTGGCCCGCGAGAAGGCCCGCGAGGAAGCCCGCAAGCGCCTGGAAGAGGAAACGAAGAAGCACGTGGCCGAGCGCAAGATGCCCGAGTTCGGCTCGGACCAGGACTTCCAGCTCGCCCAGGCGCTGAACCAGCTCAAGGGCAAGACAGTGCTGGCCAGCAAGACGCAGACCGAGCGCAAGGAAGAGAAAAAGGAAAACTGACGCCACGGCGGGCCCACGGGGCTTTCGCCAGGGCCGGGCCTGCAAGGGACCCGGCCCTTGTCGTTTCCAGGCCGGCCAAGGCGGTGCATCCCTCTCATGAACGACGACCAACTCCTGCGCTATTCCCGTCACATCATGCTCGACGACATCGGCATCGAAGGGCAGGAGCGCATCCTCGCCGCGCGCGCCCTCGTCATCGGCGCGGGCGGGCTGGGCTCGCCGGCGGCGATGTTCCTCGCGTCCGCGGGTGTGGGCACCCTGACGCTGGTGGACGACGACATCGTCGACCTCACCAACCTGCAGCGCCAGATCGCCCACACCACCGACCGGGTGGGCCTGCCGAAGGTGGAATCCGCCGCCCTGGCGCTGCGCGCCATCAACCCGGGGGTGGAGGTGCGGGCGCTGCGCGAACGGGTGGACGAACCACGCCTTGAGGCGCTGGTGGCAGAGGCCACCGTGGTGCTCGACTGCAGCGACAACTACCGCACCCGCCAGGCGGTCAATGCTGCCTGCGTGCACCACCGCAAGCCGCTGGTGGCCGGCGCCGCCATCCGCTTCGACGGGCAGGTGACGGTGGTGGATCCGGCCGTGGCGCAGGCCCCCTGCTACGCCTGCCTGTTCCCGCCGCAGGCCACGTTCGAAGAGGTGCAGTGCGCGACGATGGGCGTGTTCGCGCCCATGGTCGGCATCATCGGCAGCCTGCAGGCGGCGGAGGCGCTCAAACTCATCGCCGGCGTGGGCACGTCGCTCGCGGGGCAGTTGCTGATGCTGGATGGCCGCACCATGGAATGGACCCGCATGCGCACCGCGCGCGATCCGGCCTGCCCGGTCTGCGGGGCGCTCCCTCAAGGCACCTGAGCCCGTTCCGGGAAGCTGCGCCCCCCGCATGGGGCTATGAGCGCCAGCACGCCAGTAGGAAAGCTCCTACTCGCCTACCCTGCCGCTGCTGGCAAACCAGCGCGCCAATGGCGACTACAGTCGGGCGGTGGTCACTCACCCCGCGACCCGAACAGGAATCTTCAGTGAAATTGCGCACCTATATCGTCGAAGACAACGCCACGATTCGTGAGAATCTGATCGGCACCCTGGAGGAGCTGGCGCAGGTCGAAGCAGTGGGCATGGCCGAGACGGAAGACGATGGCAAGGAGTGGCTGACCTCCCACCCTGCCCACTGGGATCTCGCCATCGTCGATCTGTTCTTGCGCCAGGGCAGCGGCCTGGGCGTGCTGGCCGCCTGCAGGAATCGCACGGCCGGCCAGAAGATGGTGGTGCTGAGCAACTACGCCACGCCGGACGTGCGCATGCGCTGCGCGCAGCTCGGGGTCGATGCCGTCTTCGACAAGTCCAACGAAATCGACGCGCTGGTCGACTACTGCATCCAGCACAGCACCAACGGCGCCGCCTCGCGCGTGCACGGCTGATCGCCCCCTCCGCTGGCTGCTCGGTGCGGGCGCTTCGCCACCGCAGCACGCCCCATCCCCATGCAAAAAGCCGGTGTCTCCACCGGCTTTTTGCATGGGGCCGCGCTCCGCGCACCTGGCCCCCGTAGGGTCAGCGGCCAGCGCCTGGCGCCGGCCGACCCCACCCATCGATTCCCGAGAATCAATCGATCAGCTTGTTCTTCAAGGCGTAATAGGTCAGGTCGCTGTTGGACGACAGCGCCATCTTCTCCATGAGGCGCGTCCGGTAGGTGCTCACGGTCTTGACGCTCAGCGACAGCGACTTGGCGATGTCGCCCGCCGTCTCGCCCTTGGCGAGCTTCAGGAACACCTGGAACTCGCGTTCCGACAGCTGTTCGTGCGGGGGCGCATCGTCCTTGCGGTTGAGCTGCTGCGCCAACAGGTCGGCCACGGCCGGGGTAAGGTAGCGGCGGCCCAGCGAGATCGTGCGGATCGCCTCGACGATCTCCTTGGGGTCGCATTCCTTGTTGAGGTAGCCGCTCGCGCCCTGCCGGATCAGGTTGATCGCGTAGTGCTCTTCCGGGTAACCACTCAGGATCAGGATGCCCATGTCCGGCGCCTTGGCGCGCAGCATGGCCAATGCGTCCAGACCGCTCTGGCCAGGCATGGACAGATCCATCAACAGCACGTCGATCTCTTCGGCGCGCACCAGGTCAATCGCCTCGCGACCGTTGGAGGCTTCTCCCACGACACGCAGGTCCACGTGCTCAGAAAGAAATTGCCGCAGCCCGGAACGGACAATGGCATGGTCATCAACAATCCCAATCTTGATCATTAAGCTTTCTTTCAGAAGGTCGCTCTTTAGCGTTATCGTAAGCCGCTGGCAGGGGCACCAGTCACCCTGAACACACCAAGCCGGCTGCGGCAATTGACATTATCCAGAAAACATTCACCTGTCGTCCGGAGAAACCTATATATGCGCTGGCCCAATTTCCGCAAGATGGCCGTCAGCCTGCCGTTGGCATTGCTGGCGGTGTCTGTGCTGGTGGGCATCAACGAGGTGGGCTATTCCCGCTCGCGCGACGCGGTGAGCGCGCTCACGCGCACCCACGCCACCCGCGCCGCGCTCGACAGGCTCATGCAGAACACGCTGGACGCGGAGACCGGCCTGCGCGGCTATCTGCTGACCGGCGACGAGCGCTACCTGGAGCCCTACCAGAAGTCGGTCACCACCTTGACCACCAATCTCGATGAGCTCCGGGCGCTGTTCATCGACTCGCCCGAAGACCTGGCGGACTTCGCCCAGCTGTCCCGGCAGATCGCCCGCAAGATGTCGGAGCTGGACCTGAGCCTGCGGCTGCGCCGCCAGAACAACGACGATGCGTGGAAGTTCGTGCTGTCCACCGACGTGGGCAAGGAGAACATGGACGCCATCCGCGCGCAGGCGTCGCGGCTGATCGATCGCAGCGCGGAGCGCACGGCGCACAGCACACAGGACATCCTGCATTCGCTGCTGCTGTCACGCGTCGGTATCGCCGCCTTCGCCGCCATTGTGCTGCTGGCCTTCTACATGTACCTGCACCAGGCGATCACGCTGCAGGCGGTGAGCGAGCGCGAACAGGAAGTGCTGGCCCGCGAGCGCGACCGGCTGGAAGGCCTGGTGCGTGAGCGCACCGCATCGCTGACCGAGCTGGCGAATCACCTGCAGCAGGTGCGGGAAGACGAGCGCGGCCATCTGGCGCGGGAGTTGCACGACGAGCTGGGCGCGCTGCTCACGGCCGCCAAGCTGGACGTGGCGCGGCTCAAGTCACGCGTGGATGTGCAGGTGCCGGAGATCGCCGAGCGGCTGCGGCACCTGACCGAGACGCTCAACAGCGGCATCGCGCTCAAGCGCCGCATCATCGAGGACCTGCGCCCCTCGTCGCTCTTCAACCTGGGCCTGACCGCGTCGCTCGAGATCCTGACCCGCGAGTTCGCCGAGCGCAGCGGCATCGATGTCGAGGTCAACCTCGAGACGGTGGATCTTCCCGAGCCGGTCCAGCTGACGGTGTACCGCGTGGTGCAGGAGTCACTCACCAACATCGGCCGCTACGCCGACGCACGCAAGGTGCTGGTGGCGGTGCACAACTACCCCACCCATGTGTCGGTACAGATCCGCGACGACGGCAACGGCTTCGACACGTCCACCATCAACGCCAGCTCCCATGGCCTGATGGGCATGCGGCACCGGGTAGAAGCGGCGGGCGGGCGGCTGACCGTGACCTCGGACGTGGGCGAGGGCACCCTCGTGTCCGCGGTGCTTCCGCACGCCTGAAGCCTCCCGGCCAACGCCTGCTGCCGCCGCGCCGGGCAAGGCGTGGAACGGCCTTTTTCCAAGGTGTTTTCGCCCCTTCGCCGCGCCGCATTTCCCAGGGATGCAGTCCTACACCGGAGCGCGGAGGACACCGGCATCCCCGCCACCCCCTCCTGAATACATTGACACCATGCACCGCGAACCTGGGTGCTGAAGTCAAACCACCGGCTCCCGGGCCGGTTCACAGGAGATGGTTATGTTGCACTACGCAGTCGTTTTTCTGGTCATCGCCCTGGTCGCCGCCCTGTTCGGCTTCGGTGGCATCGCTGCCGGCGCGGTCGGCATCGCCAAGATCCTCTTCTTCGTGTTCGTGATCATGGCCATCGTCACCTTCGTCATGGGCCTGATGAAGCGCAGGTAAGAGGCGCCCCGCCTTCGCGCAACGCCCGCCCCGCCCACGCTTTCGCCCCACGCCGTCCCCATTGAAAGGTTTTCCCATGAATGTGCAATCCGCCACCGAAAAAGCCGCCAGCACCGCCCACAGCGTGGCAGACGGCGTTCTGGACTCCGCCAAGGAGGCCGTGAATGTGACCCGCCGCGCCGCTTCCAACACGCTCGACAAGGCCGAAGCCAGCGTGGATAGCCTGAAAGACGGAGTGAACCCCGCCATCGACGACCTGGCCGCTCGCGCTCAGGAGCTGGCCAACCGCGGTATCAACTACTGCGCCGAGACCAGCGAACGCGCCCGCCGCCAACTGAACCAGGTCGCCGACACCACCACGCGTTACGTGGTCGACCAGCCCGGCAAGTCGCTGCTGATCGCCGCCGCCGCCGGTGCCGCCTTCGCGACCATCATCTTCCTGTCGCGGGACAGCAGCGCCCGCCGCCGCGACTACTGAAAGGGCATTTCAGCGCGAACCGCTTTCCTGCCACAGCACTGCCCGACCCCACGACCACCACAGAGCGTTCCATGAAAAACGACAACACGAACCCAGCTGCCAGCGCCGACGACGGCGACACCCTGGTGCTTGACGAGCAGGCGCTGCATCAAGCAGCCAGCGAGGACCTGGACGAAGGCGCCGTCACGCCGGCCTACGGGCCGCACCGCGATGCCATCGTCAAGCTGCTGAACGACGCGCTGGCCACCGAGCTGGTGTGCGTGCTGCGCTACAAGCGGCATTACTTCACGGCCGACGGCCTGGAGTCGCCCGCCATCGCAGCGGAATTCCTGGTGCATGCGAACGAGGAGTCGGCGCATGCCGACCTGATCGCGCAGCGCATCGTGCAACTGGGTGGCGAGCCGAACTTCGCTCCCGACAGCCTGACCTCGCGCAGCCATGCGCAGTACGACGAGTCGTCCGACCTCAAGGCGATGGTGCGTGCCAACCTGGTGGCCGAACGCATCGCCGTCGAGGCCTATCGCCAGATGATCACGCTGATCGGCGACAAGGACCCGACAACCCGCCGCATGCTCGAAGGCATCCTGGCGGACGAAGAAGAGCATGCAGACGAATTGAAGGACTGGCTGCACCGCTGAGAAGCGGCTGGCCCGTCCCCCAACAGTCCATCGGCCACGGAGGGTGCAACAGGCCGATGAGCTGGAGACTCCCAGCACCCGTTTTCAACCATACCAAGGAAACAATCATGAAATACGCACGTGCCCTCGCCTTCGCAGCTCTGGCTGGCGCCACCATCATCTCGGCCGGCTGCTCGGTCGCCCGTGACCAGCAGACCGTGGGCTCCTACGTCGACGACGCAGGCATCACCACCGCGGTGAAGGCCAAGATGGCGGAAGACAAGTCGGTCTCCGCCACCTCGATCAGCGTGGAAACGCTGAACGGCACGGTGCAGCTGTCGGGCTTTGCCAAGTCGCAAGCCGAAAAGAACCAGGCTGAAGCCATCGCACGCAACACCAAGAACGTGCGTGACGTGCGCAACAGCATCGTCGTGCGCCCCTAAGCGATCAGAAGCCCGGACGGGTTTCACCGGCAGACCGCGCTTCGGCACCGCTGCCGCCCGACACCCGTACCGGACCTTCGAAGGCCACGGTTTCCGTCCTGGAAAGCCGTGGTTTTTTTGTGTGAGCCCTCCCTCTTTCTCCCTGTCCCACCACCCTGGCACGACCGCCCCATACGCTCTTCACCGGTAACCCATCATGCGACTCTTTCACTGCACCCATTGCGGATCCCTGGTGTTCTTCGACAGCTCCGAATGCCTGGGCTGCGGCAGCACCCTGGCGTTCGATCCGGACCGCCTGGAAATGATGGCGCTGCAGCCCGCCGCCGATGATCCGACCTTGTGGGAACGGCTGAACGACGTGCCTGGCGCCTCGCCCTCCGCAGACACCGCGCCCGCACCCGTCGACGCTGCGCCGCGCTACCGCATGTGCGCCAACCGCGAGGCCCACAATGCCTGCAATTTCGCCATCCCCTGCGACGCTGGCGCCCCTGCGGCGGCGCCGATGGACGCAGCGCCGGTCGATGCCGCCGCTGACGCAGCGGTAGCCCCGGCTGCCGATGCCGCGCCCATGCTGTGCGTTTCGTGCCAGCAGACGCGCATCCTTCCGGACCTCTCCGACCCCAACAACGTGCGCCGCTGGACGAACATCGAGATCGCCAAGCGCCGCCTCTACTATTCGCTCGCGCAGCTGGACATCGCCCAGATCGAGGGCGAGCCCGGCCCGGTGTACGAATTCAAGGCCGACACGCCGGAAGCGCCGGTGATGACCGGCCATGACGACGGCGTGATCACACTGAACGTGGCCGAGGCCGACGACGACGAGCGCACGCGCCGCCGCATCGAGCTGGGCGAGCCCTACCGCACCCTGCTCGGCCACCTGCGCCACGAATCGGGCCATTACTACTGGGATGTGCTGGTGTTGCGCGGCGGGCATGTGGACGCCTACCGCGCCGTGTTCGGCGACGAGCGCGCCGACTACGGCGAGGCCCTGAAGGCGCACTACGCCAGCGCTCCGCACACGGGCTGGGAAAACGAGTTCATCAGCGACTACGCCACATCGCACCCCTGGGAAGACTGGGCCGAGACCTGGGCGCACTACCTGCACATGGTCGATCTGCTGGAGACCGCGCAGAGCTACCGCACCGAAGTGGCGATCCCCGGCCCCCTGGGCGAGCCCCGATACGCCATGGTGAACCCGTTCGGCCAGCCGGTGCCCGACTTCGACGCGATGCTGGAAGCCTGGGTGCCGTTGACCCTCCTGCTCAACAGCCTGAACCGCAGCCTGGGCCAGCTGGATGCCTATCCGTTCGCCATGGGCGCGGGCGTCAAGGAAAAGCTGCGCTTCGTCCATGCCCTGGTGCACGGGCAGCTGACGCCCGTGCCGGTGCAGCCGCCCGAGCAGGTGCAGCAGCAGCCGGCGCCCACAGAGGCCCCACCGCTGGCGGATGCGCCCCCGCCGGTGGATGCCGCCGGCATGGCGGTGCCCGCCACGGTGGTGGCTGGCGATCCGGCCCCCGTGCCAGCCATGCAGGGCACGGTGCCGGTCGCCGCGGCGCAGCCCAACGACGGCCCGGTGGTCACCCAGCCCATGGACGCGCCCGTCGCCGAAGGCGCACCGCTGGCACCCGAGCCCGCGCTTCAAAAGTAATAGCAGCCGGCGGCCGTTCCACCGGCGCTGGTGGCCCTTTGGGCTTGAATCAGCCGGTGGATCAGTCCGCGGTGCCGGCGACGGCTGTTGCGGGAGTGCCCGCAGCGATCTCGGCCACCACCGGGTCGTCTGCCGGCGCCACCGTCACGCCCACCCGCAGCACATGCCGTGCGCCGCCGTGGATCACCCCCCGCAGCGGTGACACGTCGGCATAGTCGCGCCCCACGGCCAGGGTGACGTAGTCCTCCCCCGGGACGCGGTCGTTGGTCGGATCGAGGTCGTGCCAGGCCCCGCCGACCGTGCCGTCGGCGCAGCCGCCTTCCTGTCGCTCGGCATCGCCCGCGTGCGGTACCCACACCGCCACCCAGGCATGCGACGCGTCGCTGCCGACGAGCCGCGGCTGGCCGGGCGGTGGCTGCGTCAGCAAGTACCCGCTGACGTAGCGCGCCGCCAACCCCAGGCCCCGCAGGCAGGCGATCATGATGTGGGCGAAGTCCTGGCACACGCCGCGGCGCATCGCCAGGGCCTCCAGCGCCGGTGTGCCGACGTCGGTGGACGCGGCGGCATAGGTGAAGTCGGCATGGATGCGCGACATGAGGTCGCGCGCCGCCGGCAGCAGGGCGCGCCCCGGCGGGAAGCTGGGCCGGGCGTAGGCCACAAAGTCGGCGTGGCGCGGCACGTAGGGCGAGGCGAAAGTGAACTCGGCAGCGCTCGCGTAGGGCGCGCCTCGGTGGTAGCGCAGGCCGTCACGCACTGCGTCCCAAGGCAGGGACGGCTCCGGGGGACCACCCTCCGCGCCTGGGTCATTTCCATCTCCGTCTTCACCGACACCGGCGCCGACGTCGGCCCCGGCGGGCCGGGGCGGCGCGTGGGTTTCCAGCAGGCTTTCGGCCCGCACGCGCAACGACGCGTGGGTGAAAGGCAGGCTGAAGAAGGTGCGGCGGTTGCCGAACACGTCCAGCGCCTCGCTGCGCTGCGCCGGGGGCGGGTCGATGTGCAACGCGTGCTCCAGCACCCGCTGCGCGGCGGTGTCGACGGGCCGCAGATGCGCCACGTGCTGCGCGTTGCTGACGGCCGGAGCGTATTCGTACACGGTTTCGTGGATGACGCGCAGCAGCATGGTGGCGGACTTCGCTCGAGGGGAAAGGAAGAAGGGATCAGCTGCCCAGGCTCTGGCGCTGGTCGCCGGAGTGGGTGAAGTAGCGCGCGCCCAACTGGTCAGAGAGGCGCCATGCATCGGCCGCGCAGCGCGAGAGCATGGCCGCGAGCGCCGGGTAACGGCCGGCGGCGTCGTGCGCGCAGAGCGCCTCCAGCGAGAACTCGGTGGGGTCGATCACCTCGGCTTCGGCCGCCACCGCATCACCCAGTGGCCCGGGCGCGCCGCCGGGGCTGGCGCCGCCATCCGCGTTGCCGTGCAGCTTGCGCACGCGGCCTCGCAGGGTGTGCGCCACCCAGGCCAGCGAACGCGGGTTGTCGGGGTCGAGCACCAGCAGGTCGACCAGCGCGGGCACGTCGTGGCGCAACTGGTATTGCGCGCGGAAGGTGATGGTGCTGTCGAACAGGGCCACGATGGCCTCGAAGCCCCCCTCGTCCGCCACGGCGCCGCTGTCGAAGCCGCGTGCCAGCGCGTCGGCCAGGAAGCCCAGGCGTTCGATGTGCCGGCCGATGGACAGCAGCCGCCAGCCGTCGTCGCGCATCATGCGGTCGGTCTGCGCGCCGGTCATGGCGGCCATGTGGCCGCTCAGCACCTCCAGCACGCGCAGCGACTCGGGCGCGGAATAGTCGCCGCCGTGCGAGCCGTTCGGGCACTGCTGGAAGAAGTCGGCCTCGGCGCGCACGATCAGGTTCCACTGCTCCTGCGACAGCCGGTCGCGCACCGCCCCCGCCGCCGCCTTGATGCCCCGCAGGTTGTAGCCCACGCTGGTGGCACGCGTGGTGTCGGCCAGGCCGGCGATCAGCGACCGCTCGAACACGCGCCGCCCCTGCGCACCGCCAGGCACCCCCGGGGCGACCAGGCCCTGGCTGCGGGCCAGCGCGCCGAGCCAGGCCAACAGGGGCTGGGACGACTGGTCTTCGCCGTTGAGGCTTTGCAGCGCCAGGCGGGCCAGCCGGATGGTGTTTTCCGCCCGCTCGGTGTAGCGGCCCAGCCAGAACAGGTTCTCGGCCGAGCGGCTCGTCACCTGCCGGCTGCGGTGGGCCACGGCGGGCGCCGCCTGCGCGGCGGGCAGCAGCGTGGTGGTGTCCACAGCGCCGTCGGTCAGCGCCCACACGTCGGCACTGCTGCCGCCGCGCTGCATCGACGTGATCTCGTGCGTGCCGGTGGCGATGCGCGCCAGCCCGCCGGGCAGCACGCGCCATGCGCCCGGCCCGTCCGACACGGCGAAGACCCGCAGCATCACCGAGCGCGGCGCGATGTGGCGGCGGTTCGCCATCGTGCGCCAGGTGGGGGTCTGCGACAGCGGCTGGTAGGCCTGCACCGTGTAGGCATCGCCCTCCTGGTCGATGCGCTGCGACCAGGCTTCGAGTTCCGGGGCCGTCAGCGTGTGGCAGAGCACCGGCATCTCGCCCTGCGCGCCCACGCCGGGCCAGGTCGGGCGGATCACGCTCTGCGCCAGCCGGGGCAGCACGGCCTGGCGCGCCGCGTCTTCACCGCACCACCAGGTGGGCAGCGACGGCAGGGCCAGTTCCTCGCCCAGCAGCTCGCGCGACAGCGCCGGCAGGAAGCCCAGCAGCGCGGTCGATTCGAGAAAGGCCGAACCGGGCGCATTGGCCACCAGCACGTTGCCCGCCCGGATCACCTGCAGCAGCCCGGGCACGCCCAGGCGCGAGTCGCTGCGCAGCTCCAGCGGGTCGAGGAATTCGTCGTCCAGCCGCTTGAGGATGCCGTGCACCGGCTGCAGGCCGTGCAGGGTCTTGAGGTAGAGGTGCTCGCCGCGCACGGTCAGGTCGCTCCCCTCGACGAGGGTCAGGCCCAGGTAGCGCGCCAGATAGGCGTGCTCGAAGTAGGTTTCGTTGTAGGGCCCGGGGGTGAGCAGCACGATGCGCGCGTCCTGCCCGGCCGGCGTGCGCTGGCGCAGGCTGTCGAGCAGCGCCCGGTAGGTGGCGGCCAGATGCTGCACGGGCATCTGCCCGAAGGCCTCGGGAAAGAGCCGCGAAACCAGCAGGCGGTTTTCGAGCAAATAGCCCAGGCCGGAAGGCGCCTGGGTGCGCTGCGACACCACCCACCAGTCGCCCTGTTCGTCGCGCGAGAGGTCGAACGCGGCGATGTGCAGGTGCGTGCCGCCCACCGGCACGACCCCGTGCATGGGACGCAGGTAGCCCGGATGGCCCTGCACCAGCGCGCTGGGCAGCAGCCCGCTCGACAGCAGCCGCTGCGGGCCGTACACGTCGGCCATGATGCCTTCGAGCAGGCGTGTGCGCTGCAGCACGCCGGCTTCGATGCGTGCCCAGCTCTGCGCGGTGACGATCAGCGGGAACAGGTCCACCGCCCAGGGGCGCTGCGGCCCGTGGCCGTCCGCGTAGACGTTGTAGGTGATACCGTTGTCGCGTACCTGCCGGCGCAGGCTCAGCGTGCGGCGGTCCAGATCGCTGAAGCCGTCGGCGCCCAGATGGCCGAAGAATTCCGCCCAGGCCGGTGTCAGCGGCGCGTCGTCGGCCAGGCGCATGCCGCCGGCGCCACCATCGATGCCGGCCGCGGGCACGCCCACGCCCCGCAGTTCGTCGTAATGGCCGGGCTGCGCGGAAGGCGCCATCGCGGCGGCCCGCTGGGCGGGTGTTTCCTGCGCCTGGTGCGGGTGCAGCGGCAACTGCGCCTGCGATTGCGACTGCGACTGCGATTGCGACTGCGACTGCGATTGCGACTGCGACGCGAAGAGGGATTCGTTGGAATGTTCCACAGCCACGGAATTGTGCGGGAATTCCGGCCCGCCGCCAGGGTCGCCGGGTGGCGCTGCGGCGGGCCGCGCGCCCTGTCCGGGGCGCGCGGCGGCAGCGGGAGGTGGCTGGCTCAAGGCCGCATGGCGCGGCGCAGGTCGAGCGTGAACGGAAACTCGCGGCTGCCGGGCAGTTCGATGGTGGCGGGCGGCACGTCCATGCGGCCCGGGGTGTGGCCCATACGGAAGAACCGCGCCAGGCGGCGGCTCTCGGCCTCGTAGGCGTTGACGGGGAAGGTCGAATAGTTGCGGCCGCCCGGATGCGCCACGTGGTACTGGCAGCCGCCCAGCGAGCGGCGCGACCAAGTGTCAACAATGTCGAACGTCAGCGGTGCATGCACGCCGATGGTGGGGTGCAGCGCGCTGGGCGGATTCCAGGCCTTGTAGCGCACGCCGGCCACGTATTCGCCCGCGACGCCGGTGGACTGCAGCGGCAGCGGCTCGCCATTGACGGTGATGACGTAGCGGCTTTCGTTGAAGCCGGTGACCGCCACCTCGATGCGTTCCAGCGACGAATCGACATAGCGCATGGTGCCGCCGATGACGCCCTCCTCGCCCATCACGTGCCAGGGCTCGAGCGCATTGCGCAGGGTGAGCTCCACGCCGCGCGACTGCACCTGTCCGATCATCGGGAAGCGGAACTCGAAGTGCGGCGCGAACCAGGCGTCGTCGAAGGCATAGCCCGCGTCGCGCATCTCGGCCAGCACGTCGTGCAGGTCCTGCCGCACGAAGGCCGGCAGCAGCCAGCGGTCGTGCAGCTCGGTGCCCCAGCGCGCGGCGCGCGCCTTGTAGGGCGCGTTCCAGAAGCGGGCGATCATGGCGCGCAGCAGCAGCTGCTGCACCACGCTCATGCGGGCATGCGGCGGCATCTCGAAGGCGCGCAGCTCCAGCAGGCCCAGACGCCCGGTGCTGCTGTCGGGCGAGTACATCTTGTCGATGCAGAACTCGCTGCGGTGGGTGTTGCCCGTTACGTCGATGAGGATGTTGCGCAGCGTGCGGTCCACTAGCCAGGGCGGCATGTCCTGGCCGTGGATGGCGCGGTTGTTCTCGATCTCGCGCAGCGCGATCTCCAGCTCGTAGAGCTGGTCGTTGCGGGCTTCATCGACACGCGGCGCCTGGCTGGTGGGACCGATGAACATGCCGCTGAAGAGATAGCTCAGGCTGGGGTGGTTGTGCCAGTAGAGGATCAGGCTGGCCAGCAGTTCGGGCTTGCGCAGGAAGGGCGAGTCGGCCGGCGTGGCGCCGCCCATCACGAAGTGGTTGCCCCCGCCGGTGCCGGTGTGGCGGCCGTCGGTCATGAACTTCTCGGCCGACAGGCGCGTCTCGAAGGCGCTCTGGTAGAGGAATTCGGTGTGCTGCACCAGTTCGCCCCAGTGGTGGGCGGGGTGGATGTTCACCTCGATCACGCCGGGGTCGGGCGTGACCTGCAGCAGCTTCAGGCGCGCATCGCGCGGTGGCGGATAGCCTTCCAGCACGATCTGCACGCCCAGTTCCTCGGCCGTGGCTTCCACGGCGGCCAGCAGGTCGAGGTAATCGTCCAGCCGGGCCAGCGGCGGCATGAAGACGTAGAGGACGCTGGAGGCTTCGCCCACCATTTCCGATTTGGGGCCATTGGCGCGGCGCGGGTCGCGGGCTTCCACGCACAGCGCGGTGCGGGTGTGGCCCTGGGCGGACTCGAAGCGGCCGGGCGCCTTCACGAAGTCGGCCGGCTCGGCCTGGGCGGGGCCGGGGGCGGCCGGCGCATCGGCGGCCGTCCCTGGCACGCCCGTCCCGCCGGCCACGGCGTTCGGCCGCACCTGGACCACGCGGCGCGCCTCGCCGGGCGCGGTGGCGCCGGCCAGGTAAGGCAGGTCGCGCCCGCCCACCGGCACGGCGTAGCGCGCCCGCAGCGTGGCGGAGGCCGGCAGCCCCTGCGTGGCGACTGACGGGTCCTGCGGAATGAGGTAGGGATAGTCGGACTCGCTCACCCAGGGCAGCGAGTCGAGCGGCAGGCGGTAGCCCATGGGCGAGTCGCCCGGGATGAGGTACATGCGCTCGTCGCGGAAGAACCACGGACCGGTCTTCCAGGCCGTGCCGGCGAGCTGCGGCTGCCCCTCGGCGGGTTCCAGCGGCAGCATGTAGCCGATCACGCTGTCGAGCTTTTGCGCGAAGACGCGGCGCAGGCGCGCGCGCTCGAGTTCGTCGTCCAGCCGGGCGTCGAACGGATCGACGTTGACCGGCAGGCGGCGCTCACGCCACAGGTAGTACCAGGTGTCTTCGTACCCAGGCTGGATGAAGCCGTCCTCCAGCCCGAGTTTGGCCGTGAGGTGGTGGATGAAGCGGCGCGCGTCCTCGCTGGTGTAGTGCTGCGGCTGGCGCTCGTCGGCGAAGAGCTTCGGGTTGTTCCAGGCCGGCTGACCGTCGGCGCGCCAGCAGATGGAAAGGGCCCAGCGCGGCAGTTGCTCGCCCGGGTACCACTTGCCCTGGCCGAAGTGCAGAAAGCCGCCCTCGCCGTACTCGGCGCGCAGCTTGTGGACCAGCTCGGTCGCGTAGCCCCGCTTGGTGGGGCCCAGGGCGTCGGTGTTCCATTCGGGTGCGTCGCGGTCGCCCACGGCCACGAAGGTGGGCTCGCCGCCCATGGTCAGGCGCACGTCGCCGGCCACCAGGTCGGCATCCACCGCCTCGCCGAGGGCGAGCACGGCTTGCCATTGCTCCTCGGTGTAGGGCTTGGTGACGCGGGGCGACTCATGGATGCGGGTGACCCGCATGTCGTGGCGGAAGACGACCTCGGCCTCGTCCACCAGCCCTTCGATGGGCGCGGCGGTGGAGGGCTGCGGCGTGCAGGCGAGCGGGATGTGGCCTTCGCCCGCCATCAGGCCGCTGGTGGCGTCCAGCCCCACCCAGCCGGCGCCGGGCAGGTAGACCTCGCACCAGGCGTGCAGGTCGGTGAAGTCGTGGTCGGTGCCGCTCGGGCCGTCGAGCGATTTCACGTCGGGCGTCAGCTGGATGAGGTAGCCCGACACGAAGCGCGCCGCGAGCCCCAGGTGGCGCAGCACCTGCACCAGCAGCCAGCCGGAGTCGCGGCAGGAGCCGCTGCCGTTGGCCAGCGTTTCCTCGGGCGTCTGCACGCCGGGCTCCATGCGGATGAGGTAGCGGATGTCGCGCGCCACCTGCTGGTTGATGGCGACGAGGAAGTCCATGGTCCGCCGCTCGGTGACGTCGATCCTGGCCAGGTAGTCCTCCAGCAGCGGGGTGACGGGCTCGGTCGCCAGGTAGGGCGCCAGTTCCTGTGCCTGCTCGGCGCTGTAGCGGAAGGGGAAGTTCTCGGCCTGCGGTTCGAGGAAGAAGTCGAACGGGTTGTAGACCGACATCTCGACCACCAGGTCGACCGTGACCTTGAATTCGGTGGCCTTGTCCGGGAAGACCAGCCGCGCCTGGTAGTTGGCGAACGGGTCCTGCTGCCAGTTGATGAAATGGTTGGCGGGCTCGACGGTCAGCGAGTAGGACACCACATGGCTGCGGCAGTGCGGCGCGGGCCGAAGTCGCACGATCTGCGGGCCCAGTCCGATGGGCCGATCGTACGTGTAGTGGGTGACGTGGTGGAGTGCGGCATGGATGGACATATGGCCGCCATCCTAGCAAGTCCCGAGCCTGTTTTAGTGGTCGGAATAGCTGGTTGACACATCAGTGGGGCGCGCGGCCGACCTTGGCGAGCAACTGGCGCAGCACGGCGGGCGAGACGAACTTGTCCACCTCCCCGCCCAGGGTGGCGATCTCGCGCACGAAAGTGCTGCTGATGAACTGGAAGCGGTCGCTGGGCGTGAGGAAGACGGTTTCCACCTCGGGCATGAGCGTGCGGTTCATGCCGGCGAGCTGGAACTCATAGTCGAAGTCGGTCACGGCGCGCAGGCCGCGCACCATGGCCTTGGCGCCACGGGCCACGACGAAGTCGCGCAGCAGGCCGGAAAAGCTCTCCACCTGCACCTGCGGATACGGCGCCACGGCTTCGCGCACCAGGGCGATGCGCTCTTCGAGGCTGAACAGGGTCTTCTTGTGGTGCCCGGCCGCCACCGCGACGATCACCCGCCCGAACAGCTGGGTAGCGCGGCGCACCACGTCTTCATGGCCCAGGGTGATGGGGTCGAAGGTTCCGGGATAGACGGCGAGCACGTTCTGAGCCATGGCGGTAGGGAGTCCAGCGTGGAAGTGGGCGGATTATGCAGTGCCCCGCCAGGACGGCGCCGCCAGCCCGAATCCGCATCAAAACAGGCTGCAGCGCTTTATCCACCAGCGCGTGCAGCTACCATTTTCATAGCAAAGCTACGCGACGCCGGTCGCACCGTCTGGCGCTGCCGCGGCGGGCCGCAGCAGGTGCGCGTGCACCGCCCCCGCCTTCAGGTGGCGGTGCACGGCCAGGCCCAACGGCGCCAGCGCATCCTCCGCCCACGCGGCCGGGGCCTCCAGATAGATGAAGCCGTCCGGCGCCAGCGCCCGGGCGGCGGCCTGCAGGGCGGGCGCGAACAGCTCGCCGCCGAAGGGCGGATCGATCAGCACCAGATGCTGGCTGCCCGGCACCAGCGCGCGCAGGGCCGCCACGCCGTCGCCGCGCTGCACGCGCACGGCCTCGGCGCCCAGCTTGCGGCGCACGGCCTCCAGCTGGGTGGCCAGGGCGGCATCGCTCTCCACCAGCACGACCTGCGCGGCGCCGCGCGAGGCGGCCTCCAGCCCCAGCGCGCCGGTACCGGCGAAGGCGTCGATGCAGCGCCAGCCGGTCAGGTCCTGCCCCAGCCAGTTGAACAGCGTCTCGCGCACCCGGTCGGGCGTGGGGCGCAGGCCGGGCCGGTCGGCCACCGCCAGGCGGGTGCGCTTCCAGAGCCCGCCGACGATGCGGATCTCGCCCGCGCCGCCCGGTCGGGACGGTTTGGCGCCGGTGCCTGGCGGCGAGGCCCGGCCGGAAGAGCGCGATGCACCGGACCGGGACGAGTCGGGCTTGCGCGCGCTCAAGGCTTGGCTCCGGCCGGCGCGGCAGGCGCTGCGCCGACGCCGCCCCCCGCACCCGTACCCGCGCCTGCGCCTCCCACCACCACGGTCACCATGCGGTCCGGCTGGAGCTTACGCTGCATGGCGGCGCGGATGTCGGCCACGGTGAGCGCGGCGACCCGGTCGGTCCAGTGTTCCAGGTAGTCCAGCGGCAGGTCGTTGGTGGCGATGTTCATCACGTTCGCCAGCAGTTTGCGGTTGCTGTCGATGCGCAGGGCGAAACCGCCGATCAGGTTGTCCTTGGCGGCGCGCAGTTCCGCCTCGGTGGGCCCCTGCTCGACGAAGCGCTTGATCACGTCCTGCGACACCTGCACCGCCTGCGCCGCCTGGTCCGGCCGGGTCTGCAGGCCGACGGTGAACGAGCCGGCGTTCAGCCCCGGCGAAAAGCCGCTGCCCACGCTGTAGCTCAAGCCCCGCTTCTCGCGCACCTCGTTCATCAGGCGCGACGTGAAGCTGCCGCCGCCCAGGATGTGGTTGCCCACCAGCAGCGCGAGGAAGTCCGGGTCCTTGCGCACGAACCCGGGCTGGCCGATGTAGACGTGCGCCTGGGCGGAGGCGAACGGAATGTCTTCACGCACGGCCCGGGCCAGCGGCTGCACGGCGGGCACTTCGGGCAGCGGCGCGCAGGCGCTGGCGGCGGCGCCGGCCTGCTGCGCGGGCAGCTGCGACAGCAGCGTCTGCACCAGGGTCTGCGCCTGGGCGCGCGTCACCGCGCCGACGATGGCGACCTTGGCCCGGCAGGGCTGCACGTAGCGCTGGTGGAAGGCCTCGAGGTCGGCGGCCTCGATGCGGGCCAGCGTCTCGGGCGTGGCGCGCTGGCCATAGGGATGGCTGCCGTACACGGCCGCGGAGAACGCCTTGGCGGCGAGGGTGCCGGGGCGGGTTTCGGCTTCCTTGAGCGCGGCGCTCCAGCGGGCGCGTTCGCGCTGCCAGATGTCGGCCGGGTAGCTGGGCTGGCCCAGCTGGCGGGCGGCAAGCCGTGCGGCGCGGTCCAGCAGGTCGGGCTCGGTCAGCGAGCGCAGCGAATAGCTCAGCGCGTCGCGGTCCGCCCCGGCGTCGAACGAAGCGCCCAGGTCGGCCCAGGCTTCGCCCAGCGCGTTCTCGTCCATCGCGGGCGCATCGCCCGGCCCGGCCTTCACGCCCTTGGACGTCATCGCACCGGCCGCGCTGGCCAGGCCCGCCTGCGGCGCCGGGTCGCGCCGGCTGCCGGCGTCGAAGTCCACCTGCACGTCCACCATCGGAATGCCGGGGCTCTCCACCAGCCAGACGCGGGCGCCGCTCGGCTCCGTCCAGTGCTGGATGGGCAGCAGCGCCCAGGCGGAATTCGTATAAAAAATGGCTCCGGCGCTGATGAATAAAGCGCGGGCAGCTATCTTTTTAATAGTATGGGTCAACGTCATGGGTCAGGACTTCCAGCTCAGTGCAGACGGCCGCCGGCTTCGGCGGGCAGGGCCGGCGCGCGGCGGGCGTTGGGGTCGAGGGGCTGGGGCAGCAGGGTGCCCACGGTGAGCTGGTCGTCGCCAAAGTAGCGCGCGGCCACGGCCTGCACCTCGGCAGGCGTCACGCCGCGCAGCAGCGCCAGCAGTTTCGTGTCGGCATCGAGCGGCAGGCCCGCGACCCAGTTGCTGCCCAGATCGCTCGCCTGGCTCTGCAGCGAGTCGCGCTCGTAGATGGTGGACGCCGCCCACTGCGTCTTCACGCGGTTGAGCTCGGCCTCGCTCACGCCGTCCTTCGCGATGCGGGCCACCTCGGCGCGCAGCCCCTCTTCCACCTGCGCCGCCGTCTTGCCGGCCGAGGGCACGCCCGTCAGCAGGAAGAGGCTCGGGCCGCGCCCGAACACCGAGGCGGAGCTGCCCGTGCCGTCGGCCACGCGGGCCTCGCCCTGGCGCAGCGCCCGGTCCAGGCGGGCGCCGTCGTAGCCGCTCAGCACCGCCGACAGCACCACCAGGCCCAGCGCGTCGCGGTCGGTGGCCGTGAGGTTCTCGATGCGGCGCATGCTGGGCACCCGGTAGGCCAGGGCGACGTAGGCCTGCTCGGCCGGCGCCTTGAAGGCGATGCGGCGGATGCCGCGCTGCTCGGGCTCGGGCCGGGGCTTGCGCGCGGGCACGGCGCGGGCGGGAATGCGGCCGTAGGTCTGCTCGGCCAGGGCGCGCACGCGCTCGGGGTCCACGTCGCCCGCGACCACCACCACGGCGTTGGCGGGCACATACCACTGGCGGTGGAAGGCGCGCACGTCGTCGGCCGTCATCGCGTCGAGATCACCCATCCAGCCGATCACCGGCCGGTGGTAGGGCGAGGCGATGAAGGTGGCGGCGTAGAGCTGCTCCATCAGCGCGGCGCGCGGCTGGTCGTCGGTGCGCATGCGGCGCTCTTCCTTGATGACCTCGATCTCGCGCTTGAATTCATCGTCGGGCCAGAAGTTGTTGGCGAAACGGTCCGATTCCAGCTTCATCACGTCGCCCAGCCGGCCGGCCGGAATCTGCTGGTAGTAGCCGGTGTAGTCGTAGCTGGTGAAGGCGTTCTCCTGCCCGCCCAGGGCCGCCACGCGACGGGAGAATTCGCCCGGCTTCACCGTCTTGGAGCCCTTGAACATCATGTGTTCCAGCGCATGGGCCACGCCCGAGGTGCCGTCCACCTCGTCCATCGAGCCCACCCGCACCCAGACCATGTGCACCGCCGTGGGCGCCCGGCGGTCGGGCTGCACGATGAGCTGCATGCCGTTCTTCAAGGTGAACTGACGGGGCGCCAGGGCCGCCGCGCCAGGCGAGGCGGCGGGCGCCGGCGCGACGGCGGCAGGAGTGGCCAGGGCCGCGGGCGACGGCGCGGCCGGGGGGACGGGTGCAGCGGGAGTCTGCGCTCCGGCATGCAGGCAGGCCGAGAGGCCCAGGAGGGTGATGGCGCGTTTCATAGAATGGCTGCGATTCTAAGAACCCCCCAATGTTCAGTTTTTTCAAGAAAAAGCCCCCATCCCCCGCGGAGGCCGCGCCCTCCCCTGCGGCCCCGCCCGCCTTGACGCCGCCAGCGGACGCGCCCACCCCGCCCGAGGCGGAGCCCGAGTCGCTGGCCGCCAAGGGCATGGGCTGGCTGCGCAACCCGTTCGGCGCCAAGCCCTCCGAGGCCCAAGCCACCGAGCCGGCGCCCGCTGTGCTGACCCCGCCCGCGGCCACCGCCGCCACCCCAGCCGCGCCGCCGCCTTCGGCCGCCGTGGCCCCCCCCGAGCCGCCGTCGCTCGCCGAACGCAAGGGCTGGCTCGACCGGCTCAAGACCGGGCTGCGCAAGACGGGCAGCAGCATCACCACCGTCTTCACCGGCACGCAGATCAACGACGCGCTGTACGAGGAGCTGGAAGAAGCGCTGCTGATGGCCGACACCGGCGTCAAGGCCACGCAACGCCTGCTGGCCGACCTGAAGCGCCGCGTGAAGGAGGCGAAAGCCACCGAGCCGGCGGCCGTCAAGGGCCTGCTGGCCGACGCGTTGACGGACCTGCTGAAGCCGCTGGAGAAATCGCTGGTGATCGGCCAGTACACGCCCACCGTCATCATGGTGGCGGGGGTGAACGGGGCCGGCAAGACGACCTCGATCGGCAAGCTGACCCGGCACCTGGCCGGCGAAGGCGCGGCCGTGCTGCTGGCGGCGGCCGATACCTTCCGCGCCGCGGCCCGCGAACAGTTGGGCGTGTGGGCCGACCGCAACACGGTGGAGATCGTGAGCCAGGAAGGCGGCGACCCCTCGGCCGTGAGCTTCGACGCGGTGACAGCCGGCAAGGCGCGCGGCAAGGACGTGGTGCTGGTGGACACCGCCGGCCGCCTGCCAACCCAGCTGCACCTGATGCAGGAGTTGCAGAAGATCCGCCGCGTGGTGACCAAGGCCGACGCCACGGCGCCGCACGAGGTGCTGCTGGTGATCGACGGCAATACCGGCCAGAACGCGCTGGCCCAGGTGCGGGCCTTCGACGACGCCTTGCAGCTCACCGGCCTCATCGTCACCAAGCTGGACGGCACGGCCAAGGGCGGCGTGTTGGCCGCCATCGCCCAGGAGCGGCCCATCCCGGTCTACTTCATCGGCGTGGGCGAGAAGCTGGAAGACCTGGAGACCTTCAGCGCCCGCGAATTCGCCCAGGCGCTGCTCAACTGACTGGCCCAAAGCAGGAGCGCCCGAAGGCCCGCTGCTGGCGCCGTCAGTTCAGAGCCTCGGCCGGGCCGAAGAATTCATGGCGACTGCGCGCATCGGGCACGCCCAGTTCGCGCAACGTGCGCTGCATGCATGCCATGAAGGGCTTCGGCCCGAGGAAGTAGGCGTCGAAGTCGCGGTGGGGGGGCAGCCATTCGCGCAGCTGTTCCACGCTGGGCCGGCCCGTCGCATCGGGCTGGGCGGCAGGCGGGGAAGCGGGCTCTTCGTACACCACGAAGGTGCGAAAGCGCCCCGGGAAGCGATGGCGCCACTGCGTGAGCGTCTCGCCGAAAGCCTGCACGTGGGGGTTGCGTGCGTAGTGGATGAACACCACTTCGCGCATCGTGCGCGCCAACGCCGCCTCCGCCATCGCCATGGTGGGCGTGATGCCCACGCCGCCGCTGATCAGCACCAGCGGCGCGGCGCCATCGTCCAGCACGAATTCGCCCGCGGGCGGAAACAGGGCCAGCGTATCGCCTTCCTGCACGCGGTCGTGCAGGTGGCTGGACGCGGCGCCGCCGGTTTCGCGCTTGACGCTGATGCGGTAGCTGCGGCCATTGGGCGCGGCTGACAGCGAGTAGTTGCGGCGGATTTCCTGCCCCTGCACCGAGAGCCGCAGGCCGATGTACTGGCCGGGCCGGAAGTCGAGCACGGGCCGTCCATCCACCGGCTCCAGATGGAACGAGGTGATCTCCGTGCTTTCAGCCACTTTGCGGGCCACGCGAAAGTCGCGCGCGCCGCGCCAGCCTCCAGGCTGGCTGGCCAGTTGGTCGTAGACCCCGCGCTCTGCGCCGATCAGCAGTTCGGCCAGTTGCTGGTAGGCGGCGCCCCAGGCATCGATGACCGCATCGGTCGCCACCTGTGGGCCCAGCACTTCGCGGATGGCGCGCAGCAGGCAGTTGCCGACGATGGGATAGTGCTCGGGCTGGACCTGCAGCGCCACGTGCTTGTTCACGATCTGCGCAGCCAGCGGACCCAGCGCCTCCAGGCGGTCGATGTGGCGCGCATACAGGAGAACGCCATTGGCGAGTGCGCGGGGTTGCGCACCGCTGGCCTGATGGGCCTGGTTGAACAGCGGACGCACCTCGGCATGCTCGGCGAGCAGGATTTGGTAGAAGTGCGTGATGAGGGCGTCACCACCGGTTTCGAGCAACGGAACGGTGGCTTGGATGATGGCGCGCTGTGCATCGGTCAGCATGGATTTCTCCTGAAGTGGATAGGGCTGCCGTTGCACACCGCATGCCACCATCGGAGCGCTTCAAAATCAATGACTTGCGATTTCAGAAGTGTCCTTGGGACACGTCAGAATGACATGGATTCGATGGAAGATGTCGCTATGACCCGAGCCGCCGACGTTCTGGACGCACTGTCGCCCCTCCTGGCCGATCTGACACGCGAGCTGCCTGCGGAGCAGCGCTATCAGCGCCTGCTCGCCACGCTCTGCCGGTTGCTGCCCTGCGACGCTGCCGCGCTTTTGCGGCTGGAGGGAGGCGACACGCTGGTGCCGCTGTCCGTGCAGGGCCTCTGTGCCGACACGCTGGGCCGCCGCTTTGCCGTGGACGCGCATCCGCGCCTGAAGGCCCTGCTCCAGGCTCCCGGCCCCACGCGCTTCGCGGGCGACTGCGAGCTGCCCGACCCCTACGATGGGCTGGTCGAGGGTGCAGGCGATCGGCTGGAGGTCCACGACTGCATGGGCTGCGCGCTGCGCGTGGGAACGCAGGTGTGGGGCGTGCTGACGCTGGACGCGTTGCAGGAAAACCGCTTTTCGCAGGCCGACATGCAGTTGCTGCAATGGCTTGCAGACCTGGCGGCCGCCACGGTGGCGGCGGTAGCGCGCATGAACCAGCTCACCCAGTCCGCCGAAAGCGAGCGCAGCCGGGCTGAGGCCTATCGCCTGGCCGCGACGCTGCCCGAGCGGCCGGTGCTGGCCGGCCAGAGCGCCGCCTTTCGCCAGCTGTCCTCGGACGTCGCGCTGGTGGCCCCCAGCGACCTGACCGTGCTCATCACCGGCGAAACCGGCGTCGGCAAGGAACTGGTGGCGCGCCAGTTGCATGCGGGATCGCCGCGCGCCGACAAGGTCTTCGTCAGCGTCAATTGCGCGGCGCTGCCCGAGACGCTGGTGGAAAGCGAGCTGTTCGGCCATGTTCGCGGCGCCTTCTCCGGCGCGGTGGGCGAGCGGCGCGGCCGCTTCGACATGGCGCACGGCGGCACGCTGTTCCTGGACGAGATCGGCGAGTTGCCGCTGGCCGTGCAGGCCAAGCTGCTGCGTGCGCTGCAAGACGGGCAACTGCAGCGCCTGGGCTCTGACCGCGAACACCACGTGGATGTGCGCCTGATCGCGGCCACCAATCGCGACCTGGCTGCCGAAGTGCGTGCCGGACGCTTCCGTGCCGACCTGTACCACCGCCTGAGCGTGTTTCCGCTGCAGGTGCCGCCGCTGCGCGCCCGCGGCCGTGACGTGCTGATCCTGGCGGGCACGTTCATCGAGGAGAGCCGGCGCCGCATGGGCCTGCGCGGACTGCGCCTTTCGGCCTCCGCCCAGGCGGCGCTGCTCGCGCATGACTGGCCAGGCAATGTGCGCGAGCTGGAATATCTCGTCGCGCGCGCCGCGCTCAAGGCCCGGGGCAGGCACGGAGCCGACGCGGCAGGCACCGCACGCCCGGCGCAAGCTGCCGTCGTCACGCTGGAAGCGGACGACCTCAGCCTGGGCCCCTCGCCAGGGCACGGCAGGCCATCCGCATCGCCCGTGCCCAACGGGACGCCGGACGCCCCGCCCGCCGTCACGCAGGATCTGCGTAGCGCAGTCGATGCCTTTCAAAGGCACCTCGTCGAGCAGGCGCTGGCCGCGCACGCCGGCAACACAGCGGCCGCCGCACGGGCGCTGGGCCTGGACCGGGCCAACCTCGTCCGGCTGGCGGCACGGCTGGGCGTGCGGACGGCGCCGCGGCCCGGGACGCGCACCCGCCACGCCAACGGCTGACAGCGTTTCCGTCATACTGGTTTTGGAAACACTGTGTTCCCGAAGCCGCTGCGGGGAACTTTTGCAGCGCCATGCCACTCCTAAAACCATAGCTGCTTGCGCTGTCGCCACGTGCGCATTCCCGGGTTTTCGCGCACGCCGGCCCTGCGCCTGGTCCTACGGAATCCCGGGAACTCTGCCCTTAGCACTCTCTCTAACGGAGTGCTAACATGAATGCATGGAAGAAAGGATTTCTGGAATGACGCTTCAGTCTGGAACCGCTGCAGTCGCCCTGGCCCCGGCCGCATCGGCCGGCTCATGGGCCCTGATTCCCCCTTTGGGCAATCTGGACGCCTACATCTCGGCCGTGAACCGCCTGCCGATGCTGACGGCCGACGAAGAGCGCACCTACGCCCGCCAACTCAAGGAAGACGGCAACGTCGACGCCGCCGGCCGCCTGGTGATGTCGCACCTGCGCCTGGTGGTGTCCATCGCTCGCCAGTACCTGGGCTACGGCCTCCCGCACGGCGACCTGATCCAGGAAGGCAACGTGGGCCTGATGAAGGCCGTCAAGCGTTTCGATCCCGACCAGAACGTGCGCCTGGTGAGCTACGCCATGCACTGGATCAAGGCCGAGATCCATGAGTACGTGCTCAAGAACTGGCGCATGGTGAAGGTGGCCACCACCAAGAGCCAGCGCAAGCTGTTCTTCAATCTGCGCTCGATGAAGCAGGGCTTCAAGGCCGACGCCGCCGCGCAGGATGCCGGCACGCACCGCGACACCCTCTCCGACAAGGAGATCGACCTGGTCGCCGCGCAGCTGAACGTCAAGCGCGAGGAAGTCATCGAGATGGAAACGCGCCTCTCGGGTGGCGACGTGCTGCTCGACCCCGCGCCCGCCGACGACGGCGAACAGGCTTTCGGTCCCATCGCCTACCTGGCCGACAAGGCGCACGAGCCCGCCGCCATGCTGGAGACCCGCCAGCGCGACGTGCTGGCGACCGACGGCATCGCCTCGGCCCTGGAGAGCCTGGACGAGCGCAGCCGCCGCATTGTGGAAGAGCGCTGGCTGAAGGTCAACGACGACGGCTCCGGCGGCATGACGCTGCATGAGCTGGCCGCCGTGTACGGCGTGAGCGCCGAGCGCATCCGCCAGATCGAGGTCGCCGCGATGAAGAAGATGAAGAAGTCGTTGGCGGAATTCGCCTGACGCCGGGCCCTGGACGGGCAAGGGTCGATTGCCCCGCCCGGCCAGCCCAGCACCTCCATGAACGCAGCCTTCGGGCTGCGTTTTTCTTGGGTACGCCAGCCCGGCGTGCTGCCCGGCGACGAGGCATTCGGTTGAAAATCGCACGCCACGGCCTTGCCCGCCTTTCACGGGCACGATGCCCGCCCCCTGCCCCATCCAACCCACGGAGCCCGCCCCATGAACCGCCCCGACACCACCCGCCGGACCTGGCTCGCCGCCAGCCTGGCCGCAGCGGCCCTGCCCTTGTGCCTTGCCACCGCCGCCGCTGCCCAGACGCCCGCAGCGGCCGCCGCCACCCCGGGCTGGCCCGCCAAGCCGCTGCGCATCATCGTGGGCTTTCCGCCCGGTTCGTCGCCGGACCTGACGGCCCGCACGTTCTCCGAACCCCTGTCGCACGCACTGGGCCAGCCGGTGATCGTGGAAAACAAGGTCGGCGCGGGCGGCAACATCGGCGCCGACGCGGTGGCCAAGGCGACCGACGGCCACACCATCGGCCTCTTCATCAACGGCAATCTGACCATCGCACGGCTGATCAACCCGCAGCTGCCCTACGACCCGCGCAAGGACCTGGCGCCGCTCAGCCTGATCGGCGTGTCGCCTCTGGTGCTGACGGCCCCCGCCAGCCAGCCCGACGTGCCGGCCGGCGCCGACGGCCGGGCCTTCATGGAGGCCGCGCGCCGCGCGGGCGACCGCTGGAGCTACGGCACGCCCGGCGTGGGCACGGTGGGCCACCTGGGCACCGAGCTGCTCAAGGCGCGGGCTGGCATCGCGCCCGTGCACGTGCCCTACCCCGGCTACCCGCAGGTGGCCACCGGCATGCTGGGCGGCCAGCTGCAGATGGCGCTGCTGCCGCCCGCGCTGGCGGTGGCGCAGGAGCGCACCGGCAAGCTGCGGCTGATCGGCGTGACCTCGTCCGGCCGCAGCGCGCTGGTGCCCGGCGTGCCCAGCATGGCCGAGGTGGGGGTGAAGGATCTCAACCTGGAGATCTGGAATGCCTTCGCTGCGCCGGCCGGCATGCCGGCGCCGGTGCGCGCGCGCTTGGCCGGCCTGCTGGCGGAGATCGCCCGCTCGCCCGACGTGCGCGCCAAGCTGTTCCAGCAGGGCTGGCAGACGGTGGGCTCGTCGCCCGAGGGCCTGGCCAACCGCATCGAGGCCGACACGGCCACGCTGGGCCGCGTCATCCGCGAGCAAGGCATCCGCGCAGAGTAGAGGGGGCCTGGCGCCGGCGCCGCACCCGGCCGGCCGTGCAGGGATTGACCCAGGTCAATGCCCACCCGGGCGGCCGCCGGCAGACTTGCCGGCAACCGGCGTGCGGACACGACACTTTCGGCCGCTTGGCGCTGCCCCTCGGCAGACGCTATCAACTACATAGCACCATGCGCTTGATGGACGGGCGCCAGAGGCCCATTTGACCCTAGAAACCCACTCTGCCGCGCCCCCAGCCGCGCCCACCCGCAAGGCCTGCCCCGACTGTGCCTGCCGCACGCACTGCCTGCTGGGCCGGCAGGCGGCGGCGGTGCGGGCGGCCTGGGAGCCGCATGTGCGCGAGCGGCGCTTTCGCAAGGGCGAGGTGCTGCAGCGGCAGGGCCATGTGCCGGCGACGATGCAGGTGGTGAAGGTGGGCACGGTGCTGCTGCAGCGCCGCGCGGCGGACGAGGTCGACCGTCCGGTCGGCATGACGGGCTGCGGCCAGGCGATGGGCACCTCGGCGCTGCTGGGGCGGCCGGCCGATCTGTCGTGCGTGGCGGTGGCGCCCGGCCGCCTGTGCGAGATCGACGTGGCGCGCCTGGAGCAAGGCGGGCTGCTGGGAACGGACTTCTTCCGCGATCTGGCGCTGGACCAGTGGCGGAGCCAGGCGCTGCTGGCCGACTGGGCGCGCATCCTGCACGTGCGGGGTTCGGCCGGCCAACTGGCCGGCGCGCTGCTGCTGCTGGCGGACCTGCAGCGCAGCTGCCTGGTACGCCTGCCCAGCCATTCGGTTCTGGCGGGCCTGCTGTTCACCACCCGCGAGACGGTCGCCCGCGGCGTGGCGCTGCTGACGCGCGAGGGCGGGCTGGTCCGGCACGACCGGTGGCACGGCGAGATCGTGCGCGGGCGCCTGACCGAGCTGGCCCGGGGGCTGCAGCCCGGCGCCCTGCGTCAGGCGGGCTTGGCCGGCTCGCCCAGCAACGCCTGCACGTCGGCCGCCAGCGCCTGCGCGCCGCTGCCGTAGCGGTTGTACACGCGCAGCCGGCCCTGCGGGTCGTAGACGTAGCTGCCGGCGGAGTGGTCCAGCGTGTAGCTGGTCGGGGTCTGGCCGTCCACCTTCTTGTAGTAGACCTTGAAGTCCTTGGCGACGGCGGCCAGCTGCTCGGGCGAGCCCCGCAGCGCGAGGAAGCCCGGGTCGAAATTGGCCATGTAGGCGCGCAGCACCTCGGGCGTGTCGCGCTCCGGATCGACGGTGATGAAGATGCCCTGCAGGCGCTCGCCCTGGGCGCCCAGCGATCGCTTGACCTCGGCCAGCTCCACCATCGAGGTGGGGCACACGTCGGGACACTGCGTGTAGCCGAAGAACACCACCACTACCTTGCCGGCGAAGTCCTTCAGGCTGCGGACTTGGCCGTTCTGGTCGGGCAGCTGGAAGTCGCGGGCATATTCGGCGCCGGTGACGTCCACGCCCCGGAACACGGTCTTGGGCTCCGGCTTGGAACAGGCCGCCAGCAGGCCGGCAGCGCCCGTGTACAGGGCGCCAGCCGCTATCAATCGGAGAGCATTGCGTTTTTTCATGAGTCAGAGCACGTAGTGGTCCACCAGCAGCGCCGCGAACAGCAGGCTCAGGTGGATCAGCGAGAAGCGGAAGGTCTTGCGCGCCAGCGCGTCGGAATAGTTGCGCCAGAGCGCAAAGCCGTAGCCGCAAAAGCCTAGGCTCAGCACCACGGCGGCAGCCAGATAGATCCAGGAGCTCATGCCGTAGACGAAGGGCATCAGGCAGCCCGCGAGAAGGATGAGCGTGTAGAGGAAGACCTGCAGGCGCGTGAACTCGTTGCCGTGCGTGACGGGCAGCATGGGCAGGCCGGCGCGGCGGTAGTCCTCCACCCGGTAGAGCGCCAGTGCCCAGAAGTGCGGCGGCGTCCACAGAAAGATGATGAGAAAGAGGATCAGCGCCTCGGGGCTGACTTCGCCCGTCATCGCGGCCCAGCCCAGCACCGGCGGCATGGCGCCCGAGGCGCCTCCGATGACGATGTTCTGCGGCGTGAGCGGCTTGAGCACCACGGTGTAGATCACCGCATAGCCCACGAAGGTGGCGAAGGTGAGCCACATGGTGAGCGGGTTGACCAGGACGTAGAGCAGCGCAGAGCCCGCCGCGCAGAGGGCCGCCGAGAAAAGCAGCGTCTGCGTGTTCGACAACTCGCCCTTGGCCGTGGGGCGCCAGGCCGTGCGCTTCATGCGCGCATCGATGCCCTGCTCCACCACGCAGTTGAACGCCGCGGCGGCGCCCGCCACCAGCCAGATGCCGGCCGAGGCCAGGGCCATGCGCGCCCACTGGCCGCCATCCGGCAAACCGGGCACGGCCAGCACCATGCCGATGAAGGCGCAGAACACGATGAGCTGCACGACGCGCGGCTTGGTCAGCGCGTAGAACTGCGACCAGCGCGACGTCAGGTTGATCGCCGGCGGCGCGGCGGGCGCGGGGGCGGGGGCTGCACTCATGCGGAAGCTCTCGATGCGGGGGCGGACGCTGTGGTCCGCCCGGGCGCGGTGTGCGCGCCGGGGGGTGAAGGAAGATCGGAGGCGAAGGCGCCGTGCGTGCGGCTGGCGCTCAGCGCCCAGGTCAGCACCACGACCAGCGCGGCGGCGCCCCCGGTGTGCAGCACGGCGGCCACCAGGGGCCAGTCGAGCACCACGTTGGACAGACCCGTGGCGAACTGCAGCAGCGACAGCCCCGCCAACCAGCGGGCGGGCACCTGCAGCACCCGGTCGCGCCGCAGGCGCCAGACCAGCAGCGCCAGCGCGGCCAGCACGACATAGGCTGCGAGCCGGTGGATGTAATGGATGGCGGTGAGGCCCGCGAAGCTGATGCTGCTGCCGTCATGCAGCAGCCCGAGCGGGCGCCAGACCTGGAAGGCGTGGGCGAAGTCCATCTCGGGCCACCAGCTGCCCTGGCAGGTCGGGAAGGTGGTGCAGGCGAGCACGGCGTAGTTGGTGCTGACCCAGCCGCCCAGGACCACCTGGAGGGACACCATTGCCAGCGTGGCCCACAGCAGCCGGCGCAGTGCGGGCCGCAGCGGCGCCGGCGCCGTGCCCACCGCGGCCTGCGTCTGCCGCACGGCCTGCACGCAGAGCAAGGCCAGCAGCACCAGGCCGCCGATCAGATGCAGCGTGACGATGGCCGGGAAGAGCTTCATCGTGACCGTGAGTGCGCCGAAGGCGCCTTGCAGGCACACCCAGACGAGCGTGGCCGTGGGCCACCAGGGGCTGAGCGGCGGTGGCGGCGGCCCGCCCGGGCGGCGGGAAGCGCGCTGCTGCCGCCACGCCCCGACGGTGAGCACGATGATGAGCACGCCCACGCCGGTGGCCAGGTAGCGGTGGATCATCTCCACCCAGGCCTTGCCGTGGGTGACCGGGCCGGTGGGCATGGCCTGCTGGGCGGCCGAGATTTCGGCGTGCGCTCCCACCGGGCTGGCGTTGCCGTAGCAGCCCGGCCAGTCGGGGCAGCCCAGGCCCGAATCGGTCAGCCGCGTGAAGGCGCCGAACAGCACCAGATCGAAGGTGAGGAACAGCGTGAGCACGGTGAGCGCCTGCAGCCGGCGCAGCGGCGTGCCGCGGCGGTTGCGCAGCCACACCCAGGCGAGCGGCCCCAGCGCGATGGCGGCGCCCAGCAGCATCAGGCGCAGGAGCGGCGCGAGATCGTAGAGCGGCTGGGTGCCGGTCATGGGCGGACGCCCTCCGCGCGGCCGGCCTGGTCCCACGAGGACGATGCGCGCAGCAGGCGGTCGAGGTCGCGCTTGGCCCTGGCGGCGCCGGCGCGGTCCATGCCGGCGGGAAAGCGCATCATCCAGTGGCCCATGGGGTCGACCACATAGAGGTGGTCGGCCAGCGCCTGGCCCGGCGCGGGCGCCAGCCACTCGGCCAGCGCGGCCGGGTCGGCGCGCAGCACGGTCGCGGTCTGCAGGCCGGGGGCGATGTCGGCCGGCACGGGCGCGGCGTCGGACACCAGCCAGACCCAGTCCATGCGGTCTTTTTCCTTGCCCAGGCTTTCGCGCAGCTGGCGCTGCAGGTAGAGGTGGTTGCGGCAGGCCTCGGCGCAGGCGCCCGGCGCCACGCTCACGATCAGCCACTGCCCCTTGAGCTGGCCCAGCACGCCGCCGGGGCGGCCGTCCAGCGTGGCGACGGGCGACTGCTCCGGCACGGCGCGCTGGGGTTCGATCAGTTCGCCGTAGTTGCGGCGGCCCTCGGGTCGCAGCACGTAGTAGGTGAAGTACGAAGCGACGACCGGCGCCGCGCAGACGAGCATCACGCCGATCATCTTCCAGCGGCCGCTGCGCGACTGCTCCGCCTCGTCCAGCGCCGCCGCCGTGCCCGGCAGGCTGTGCACGGTCAGCCCGAGCGGGTGCGCTTCGCCCGCCGCCTCAGGCGCGGGCGGATGGCTCGCCGCGTGGGCGAAGGAAGCGTCGGACGATTTGGAACCAGACATAGAGGATCACCACCAGGCCGCTGAGCCCGAACCATTGGAATGCGTAGCCGTAATGCTTGGCGACGCCGCTGTCGATGGCGGGCCAGTCGCGCCGCAGCCCTTGCGGGCCGGTATCGTCGCCCGCGCCGGTCTGCCACAGCGAAAGCGGCGCCAGGACCAGGCGGTGTTCGGCACCGTAGGCGGCCAGGTCCAGATTTTGCCGGATGCGGGAAGACCCCTCGGCCGCGCCGGCTCCGCCAGGCTCGTAGAGGCGCGAGGGCGCAGGCGCGATGCGGCCGGTGACCTCGACCTCACCGGCGGGCGTGGGCACGTCGGGCAGGCGGGTACGGTCCTGGAAATCGCGCGGCACCCAGCCGCGCTGCACGACCACGGCGGTGGCGGGGTCGCCGGCCAGGCGCAGCGGCGTCAGCACGAAGAAGCCCGGGCGCCCCCGCATCTGGCGGTTGTCGAGAAACACGGTGGCGCCCGCCACCCACTGGCCGCGCAGCACGGCGGTGCGGTGCAGCAGCGGCTGGAGGGCGGCCGCTTGGCCGCCGCCAGCGTCGGGTGCGGCCGGCGCGGCCGCGGCCACGGCCGCGATGGCCTCCGCGCCCACCGGGGGCTGCGCGGCGCGCTCGTCCATGGCGGCTTGCAGCGCTTCCTTTTGCGCCGCGCGGGAGAGCTGCCAGCGGCCGAGCGAAGCGGTCACCGCGGCGGCGGCGATAGCGGCCACGGCGATGAGCCAGAAGCGGGCTCCGAGCCGTGCGCCCCCCCCTGTGCGTCGGGGGGCGTTCACGGGATAATGCCCTGCATGCGATACGTAGTGGTGCTGGCTTTTCTCGGCATTCTGGCGAGTCTCGGTTCGGCGTTGTTCTTCATGATGCGCAACGGCCGGGACGACAAGACGCGCGGCGGCCGCATGGCCGGTGCGCTGGCGCTGCGCGTGGCGTTGTCGATTGTGCTCTTCCTCAGCCTGATCGCGGCCTGGAAGCTGGGCTACATCCAGCCCACCGGGCTGCCGGCGTCGCCCCGCTGAAGCGGGACCGCGGCAGGTTCGCGCCTCGGCGTCCGCACCATCGAAAAAAGCGCCTCGCGGCGCTTTCTTCGATGGGCGTGACGGTGGCTCAGAACCAGTACACCAGTACGTACAGGCCCAGCCACACCACGTCCACGAAGTGCCAGTACCAGGCCGCGCCCTCGAAGCCGAAGTGGCGCTCGGCCGTGAAGTGGCCCTTTTGCAGCCGCAGCGTGATGAACAGCAGCATCAGCATGCCGATGAACACGTGAAAGCCGTGGAAGCCGGTCAGCATGAAGAAGGTGGAGCCGAATACGCCCGAGTTGAGCTTCAGGTTCAGGTCGTTGTAGAGGTGGTAGTACTCGTAGCCCTGCACGCACAGGAACACGAAGCCGAGCAGCACGGTGGCCCACATGAAGCCGACGGTGCGGGCGCGGTGGCCTTCCCGCAGCGCGTGGTGGGCGATGGTCAGCGTCACGCCGGAGGTCAGCAGCAGCGCGGTGTTGATGGTGGGCAGCCAGAACGGGCCCACGGTCTGGAATGGCTCGACGATGCCGGCGGGCGACGCGGTGGCGCCGGTGGCCATGCTGGGCCAGACGGCCTTGAAGTCGGGCCAGAGCAAGGCGTTGTCGAGGCTGCCCAGGGCCGGCACCGAGTGCGCGCGCGCCCACCAGAGGGCCGTGAAGAACGCGCCGAAGAACATCACTTCCGAGAAGATGAACCAGCTCATGCTCCAGCGGTACGAGAGATCGATCTTGTGGCCATAGAGGCCCGCCTCGCTCTCGTGCACCGAATCGCGGAACCACTGGTAGAGCACGAAGAGCCACCAGACCAGGCCGAGGGCCAGCGAATACTTGCCCCAGTCGTGGCCGTTGATCCACTGGGCGGCGCCCAGGATCACGAAGAACAGCCCCGCCGCCGCCAGCACCGGGTGGCGTGACTCGGCGGGCACGTAGTAGTAGGGCGTCGCGGGCGTGGTGCCGTGGGTGGATGCGCTCATGTCAGCTCCTCAGTCTCGAATCTTTGTTGTGGGACCTGCCACAGGTCTTCTGGAATGTGTGCCGTGTCGCCAGCCTGCCGGCCCGCAGCGAATGGCCAGACACCGTCATGCCCGCACCACCCAGTTGACCAGCAGGATCAGCAATCCCACCAGCACGAACACCGCCAGCAGGCCGACGATGAAGAGATGCACGGGGTTGATCTTCTGCAGGTCCTGCTCGTACTCGGCGCCCTTGCGCAGCCCGATGAGCGACCACGCCACCGCCCGGATGGTGCGCGGCAGCGAACCGCTGCGGCGTGCGGCACTGGGGGGCGGCGACGGGCGCTGCTCGTTCATCGCGCATCGCTCATGAGCCCGCCGGAAGGGCGGTGGCGGGCAGGGCCGCGGTGGATTCAGGCGCGGGCGGGGTCTTGCCGCCCACCTCGAAGAAGGTATAGGACAGCGTGATCGTGGTCACGTCCTTGGAAAGCTTGGGGTCGATGACGAAGGCCACCGGCCATTCCTTCTTCTCGCCGGGCTCCAGCGTGTATTGGTTGAAGCAGAAGCATTCCAGCTTGTTGAAATGCGCGGCGGCCTGGCGCGGCGCATAGCTGGGGATGGCCTGGGCGGCCATGCGGCGGTTCTGGATGTTCTGGAACTCGTACATCACGGTGGTCAGCTCGCCCGGATGGACGCGGATCGACCGTTGCGCGGGCTTGAAGTCCCACGGGCCGCGCGCGTTGGCATCGAACTCCACGGTGATGGTGCGGCTGGTGTCCACCTGGCTGTTGGTGGGCAGCTTCACGTCGCGCCCGGCCACGCCGTTGCCCGGCACCTGGCGCTCGGACAGCGACAGGATGTTGATGCCGGTCATCTCGCAGATGTGCTTGTAGATGGGGATGAGCACGTAGCCGAAAGCGAACATGCCGGCCGAGATCACGGCCAGCTTGCCCACCATCTTGAAGTTCTCGCGGCGCAGGCTCATGGCTGGGCCTTCAGTGCAACCACGTCATCTTCACCATGAAACCGATGAAGAAGGCAACCGCGATCGAAGCCAGGATGAGGCCCATGCGCAGGTTGGCCTTCTTCTGTTCAGGCGTGGCCATGTGCATTACTCCCGCTGTCAGCCGATGACCCGCGTGGCCGACGAGTCGAGCTTGGGCGGCGTTTCGTACGTGTGGAACGGCGCGGGCGAAGGCACTTCCCACTCCAGGCCCTCGGCCGCTTCCCACGGGCGCTGCGGCGCGGGCTCGCCCTTGCCGCGCATCGCGGGCAGCACGACGGCCAGGAAGAAGTACACCTGCATCAGGCCGAAGCCGAAGGCGCCGATGGAGGCCACCATGTTGAAGTCGGCGAACTGCATGGGGTAGTCGGCATAGCGGCGGGGCATGCCGGCCAAGCCCAGGAAGTGCATCGGGAAGAAGGTGATGTTGAAGGTGATGAGCGAGCCCCAGAAGTGGATCTGGCCGCGCCGCTCGGAATACATCACGCCCGTCCACTTCGGAGCCCAGTAGTAGTAGGCCGCGAACATGGAGAACAGCGAGCCGGCCACCAGCACGTAGTGGAAGTGGGCGACCACGTAGTAGGTGTCCTGCAGCTGGATGTCGATGGGCGCCATCGACAGGATCAGGCCGGTGAAGCCCCCCATCGTGAAGACGAAGATGAAGCCCACGGCGAACAGCATGGGCGTCTCGAAGGTCATGGAGCCGCGCCACATGGTGGCGATCCAGTTGAAGATCTTCACGGCCGTGGGCAC